>Ga0207976_100015_pt1 | contig 488170 bp, 436 predicted proteins | sample LakWasMe94_HOW11_2_FD_183916 | JGI IMG/M metagenome (GOLD analysis project Ga0207976, IMG submission 183916) | Freshwater sediment methanotrophic microbial communities from Lake Washington under simulated oxygen tension - Sediment Metagenome... | ecosystem: Environmental > Aquatic > Freshwater... | reverse complement strand
TGGCCGGGGGCGGCTAACCCGGCATCCTTGCCGGGTTGCCCACTGCGCAGAACCTGCGCTCGGCCTCTCGAGGGGGCGCTCAGATCAAAAGCGGAAGGCGAGCTAACGCTCGGCCTGATGAGTGGTGGGAATCAAAAGCGTACGCGATTTCCTGTAGGAGCCGGCTTGCCGGCGAAAAGCGTTTGGGCAACGCGCTCATTCAGACACCCCGCGTTATCGTTGGCGTCCATCGCCGGCAAGGGATGAAGTCCCTGTTACTCGATACCCACCTGATTGCGCCCATTGTTCTTCGCCAGATACAGCCCCTTGTCAGCCGCCGAGATCAATTGACGGCAATCGGCGCCCGGTTGCGGGGTCATGGTCGACAGGCCGATGCTGATGGTCAGGCTTGAGCCTTCGCTCGGTGAAATGTGCGGGATTTTCAGTGCCGCCACGGTCTGGCGCAGCTTTTCCGCGACCAGTCGCGCACCGCCCGGTGATGTATTGGGCAGGACCAGCGCGAATTCTTCGCCGCCATAACGGGCCGGCAGGTCAGAAGGTCGGGCGCTGGCGTCGCGGATGGCCGTGGCGACTTTGCGCAGGGCTTCGTCGCCTTCCAGGTGGCCAAAGTTGTCGTTGTAGGACTTGAAGTAGTCCACATCGATCATCAGCAACGACAATTGGCTCTGGTCGCGCAACGAACGTCGCCATTCCAGTTCCAGGTACTCGTCGAAGTGACGACGGTTCGACAACCCGGTCAGGCCGTCCGAGTTCATCAGGCGTTGCAGCACCAGGTTGGTGTCGAGCAATTGCTGCTGGCTGACCCGCAACGCGCGGTACGCGGCGTCACGCTGCAACAGGGTCATGTAGGAGCGCGAGTGATAGCGGATGCGCGCCACCAGTTCGATGTTGTCCGGCAGTTTGACCAGGTAATCATTGGCCCCGGCCGCGAATGCCGCGCTTTTGATCAGCGGGTCTTCCTTGGTCGACAGCACGATGATCGGAATGTCCTTGGTGGCCGGGTGATTGCGGTATTCGCGCACCAGGCTCAGGCCATCGAGACCGGGCATGACCAGGTCCTGGAGGATCACCGTCGGTTTGATCCGGATCGCCTGCGCAATCGCCTGATGCGGGTCGGCGCAGAAGTGGAAGTCGATGTTTTCTTCATTCGACAACCCGCGGCGCACCGCTTCGCCGATCATGGCCTGATCATCCACCAACAACACCATGGCGGCGTTTTCGTCGGTTTTGAAGCCGTCGAGCTGTAAGTCATTCATGTGCGGTCACCTGAGTACTGCCTGGGCCAGGATTGCTGCTGAGCATAGTCATTTGGCAAAAATCTCCAGCAATCGTGGCGCTATCTTGTCCAGCGGGCGAATTTCTACAGCGGCGTCGATGGCCGCTGCCGCTTTCGGCATGCCATACACCGCGCTGCTTTGTTGGTCCTGAGCGATGGTCAGGTAACCCTGTTGGCGCATGAGTTTAAGCCCCTGCGCGCCATCGCGTCCCATGCCGGTCAATAAAACACCCACGGCATCGCCATTCCAGTAACTGGCCACGCTCTCGAAAAACACATCGATCGAGGGCCGATAGATCTCGTTGACCGGCTCGGCGGTGTACGCCAGCGTGCCGTTTTTCAATAAACGAATATGGTGGTTGGTGCCGGCCAGCAGCACGGTGCCCGCCTGCGGTGGCTCGCCTTCCTGGGCCAGGCGCACGTTCAGGCCACTGGCGCCGCTGAGCCATTCGGCCATGCCGGCGGCGAACACCTGGTCCACGTGCTGCACCAGCACAATGGCGGCGGAAAAATTTATCGGCAGTCCTTTGAGCAGTATCTCCAGGGCTGCCGGCCCGCCTGCGGAGGAACCGATGGCGATCAATTTTTTCCGGGAACCTGAGTGGCGCAACGGGCCCGGCGCAGGTCGCACGCGATTGCCCTTGTCGCCGATCAGCCAACCGATGTTGAGGATTTTGCGCAGCAGCGGTGCCGCTGCTTCCTGGGCATTGCCGGCACCGATTGCCGGCGTATCGACCACATCCAGAGCGCCGTGGCCCATGGCTTCGAACACCCGGTGCACGTTCTGCTGGCGGTCGACCGTGACGATCACGATGGCACACGGCGTCTCGGCCATGATTCGCCGCGTCGCCTCGACGCCATCCATCACCGGCATGATCAGGTCCATCAGGATCAGGTCCGGGGTGTTTTCCACGCAACGTTGCACCGCCTCGGCACCGTTGCTGGCGACCCAGATCACTTGATGCTCCGGCTCAAACGCCAAGGCGCGACGCAGGGCCTCCACCGCCATGGGCATGTCGTTGACGATTGCGATTTTCATGCCCGCGCTCCTCCTATGAGCTCAACCACTGCATCAAGCAGGGCGTCGTCGTGAAAACTGGCTTTGGCTAGATAATAGTCGGCCCCGGCGTCCAGTCCACGACGACGGTCTTCTTCGCGATCCTTGTAGGACACCACCATCACCGGCAGCGATTGCAGGCGGTTGTCACGGCGCAACAAAGACACCAGTTCGATACCGTCCATGCGCGGCATATCGATGTCGGTGATCAGCAGATCGAAATCCTCGGAACGCAGGGCATTCCAGCCATCCATACCGTCCACCGCCACGGCCACGTCGTAGCCGCGATTGAGCAACAGTTTGCGTTGCAACTCGCGGACGGTCAGCGAATCGTCGACCACCAGAACCCGTTTGCGCGCAGCTTCAGCCGCCTGATTGCTGTGACGGGCAATCCGCTCCAGACGCCCGGTATTGAGCAGTTTGTCCACCGACCGCAGCATGTCTTCAACATCGACGATCAGCACCACCGAACCGTCGTCGAGCAGCGCGCCTGCGGAAATGTCCTGCACTTTGCCCAGACGCTCGTCCAGCGGCAAGACCACCAGCGTGCGCTCGCCGACAAACCGCTCGACCGCCACACCGTAGATCGCGTCGCGCTCGCGGATGACCACGACCTTGAGGGTTTGCTGACTATTGGTGCTCGCCGGACGCTGAAGCAATTGGCTGGCCGCGACCAACCCGACATGCCGGCCTTCGTACCAGAAATGCTGACGGCCTTCGACCTGCACGATGTCCGCCGGCTCCAGGTCGCACATGCGCTCGATGTGGGCCAGCGGAAACGCGTACGCCTCTTCGCCGACTTCCACCACCAGGCTGCGCACCACCGACAGGGTCAGCGGCACTTCGAGATGGAAGCGGCTGCCCTCGCCCGCCGTCTGCTCCAGCACCACCGCGCCGCGCAACTGGCGGACCATGTGCTGAACCGCGTCGAGCCCGACGCCGCGTCCGGACACTTCAGTGACCGCGTCGCGCAGGCTGAATCCCGGCAGGAACAGGAACGTCAGCAACTCCTCTTCGCTCAACTGCGCGGCGGTGTCGGCCGGGGACAACTGACGTTCGATGATGCTGCGGCGGACCTTTTCGAGGTCGACGCCGTTGCCGTCATCGCTCAGCTCCAGCATCAGCAGACCGGCCTGATGCGAGGCGCGCAGGCGGATCAAACCTTCCTCCGGTTTACCGGCCAGCAGCCGTTGCTCCGGAGATTCGATGCCGTGGTCGACGGCGTTGCGCAGCAGGTGCGTCAGCGGCGCTTCGAGTTTTTCCAGGACGTCGCGATCGACCTGGGTTTTCTCGCCCTCGATCTCCAGCCGCACCTGTTTACCGAGGCTGCGCCCCAAGTCGCGGACCATGCGTACTTGCCCGCTCAGCACATCGGCAAACGGCCGCATGCGACAGGCCAGCGCGGTGTCATAGAGCACTTGCGCACGTTGACTGGCCTGCCAGGCGAACTCGTCCAGCTCGGCGTTTTTTTCCACCAGCAATTGCTGGGACTCCGCCAGCAACCGACGCGCATCGTCGAGGGCTTCCCGGGCTTCCAGGCTCAAGGTTTGATCCTTGAGATGGACATTGAGGTTTTCCAGCGCCCGCAAGCCGTTGTTCTGCATGCGCTTGAGGCGTTGCATGGTGGCCAGGTGCGGTTTGAGCCGCAGGGTTTCCACCAGGGATTTGCTCGACAGGTCGAGCAGGCTGTTCAAGCGTTCGGCCGTAACGCGCAATACGCGCTCGCCACTTTCGGTGGTGCGTTTGGTCTTGGGCGAGGGCTCGGCGTCAGCTGCCGAGGGGGCTTCCGTAGCGGCCGGGATGGGCGACTCAACCGTGGCCGTCGGCGGCTCCAGCTGAAGTTCTGCCATCGGCGGCGCGATGGGGGCAACCGTCGCCATGTGAACAAGCAGCCGTCCCATCAAGACGACATACGCTTCGATATCCGCAGGCGCCGGTGCGTTGTTCGGCGTCGCGATGCGCATCAGCAAATCGGTGCCCTGCAGCAAGGCATCAATGTGCTCGGGCCGCAGAAACAACCGGCCTTCCTGGGCGCTGACCAGGTAATCTTCCATCACATGGGCAACGCTGACGCCGGCATCGACGCCGACAATTCGCGCCGCGCCTTTGAGCGAGTGCGCCGCGCGCATGCACGACTCGAGGTAATCGGCCTGGGTCGGGTTGCGTTCCAGCGCCAACAGACCGGCGCTGAGCACTTGGGTCTGGGCCTCGGCTTCGAGGCTGAACAGTTCCAGCAAAGAGGCGTCGCGCATTTGCTCGGGGGTCATGTGAGGCTCCGGGTCACGGCGGACAGCAGCTGTTCTTCATCCAGCCAACGCAGGCTGCGACCTTTGAATTGCAATACGCCACGGGTGTATTTGGCGCTGGCCTGCGTACCGGAACGCGATGCGGCTTCAAGGAGGCGCTCGTCGATGGCATGGATCCCGTCGACTTCGTCCACCGGCACCACCACCGGCCCGCCGTGGGCCGCGATGATCAACATGCGCGGCATCACGCGCGCACCAGGCGCCACGCTGCTCACGCCGTCGAGCCCGAGCAGTTCCACCAGCGACAGGCACGCCACCAGCGCGCCGCGCACATTTGCCACGCCAAGCAAGGCCCGGGAGCGCTGGTGCGGCAGGGAATGAATCGCTTGCAGCGGCGCCACTTCCACCAGGCTGCGGGTGGCCAGGCCCAACCATTCTTCGCCGAGGCGGAACATCAGCAGCGAGCGGGTTTTCACCTCGCTTTCGACCGCGATCGATACTTGCCCGCGGTCTTCCTGTTGCAACGCATAGCGGTCGAGCAAACGCGTAGCGGCCGCCGAATACACCGCGCAATTGCGGCAATGAATGTGTTCGATCAGCAGCGGGCAGGACTTGTCGCCGTGGATACCGATACGGTTCCAGCAATCGTCGATGGCCTGGGCATCTTCATGGGTGAGGCTAAAGCTGTCGGCGGCATTCATCGTTTGCGCTCACTGTCTGCGCGCTCGCTGCGGGCGGCGCGGTCCTGCAATCGTTTGGCGCCCGCCGTGTCGCCCTGGGATTGCAGCAAGGCCGCCAGGTGCATCAACGCGTCGGGATGTTGCGGTTCGAGGTACAACGCCTTGCGATAAAACCCCTGGGCTTCGAGGGCGCTGCCGGCAACATCGCTGAGCAGCCCCAGCCAGTAAAACACCTGGGCTACCGGTTCATGGCTGCGCAAATAACTTTCGCACGCGGCGCGGGCTTCGGCGCTTTTGCCTTCATTGGCCAGTGCGGCGATGTTTGCCAGCAACGTAGCGGCGTCGGGACTGACGGCTTTTGTCGCCACCGGCAGCGGCGTCACCGTTGCGAAGGGCCGCAGGCGTACCGGCGCCGGTGTAACGCTGCGCACCGGTTGGCGCACTGGCAACGGCAGCGGCGTCGGTACGAAGGCTGGAAAAGGTTCAGGCTCGGGCGCGCTCTGGCGACTGAACGCAAATGACTGTGGAATACCAATCGAACGCATGCCCAAGCGTCCCAGCAAACTGCCCTCGGCGGGGCCGATAAACAGCACGCCCTCGACATGGGTCAGGCGCTTGAGCACTTCGAACACCTGTTGTTGCGTCGGCTGATCGAAATAGATCAGCAGGTTGCGGCAGAACACGAAGTCATAAGGCGATTCGTTGGCCAGCAACGACGGATCCAGCAGGTTGCCGACCTGCAAACGCACCTGTTCCAGCACGCGCTCGCTGAGGCGATAGGACTCGTCCTCGGCGGTGAAATGCCGCTCGCGAAACGCGATGTCCTGGCCGCGAAACGAATTTTTGCCGTACTGCGCGCGCCTGGCTTTTTCCACAGACAGCGGGCTGACGTCCATGCCTTCGACTTTGAACTGATGCGGTTTGAACCCGGCATCGAGCAAGGCCATGGCAATGGAATAGGGTTCTTCGCCGGTGGAACACGGCAGGCTAAGGATTCGCAGCGCGCGCATGTTGTTGATATCGGTCAGGCGCTTGGCCGCCAGTTTTGCCAGGGCGGCAAAGGATTCCGGGTAACGGAAAAACCAGGTTTCGGGAACGATCACCGCTTCGATCAGCGCTTGCTGCTCATCCTGCGAGCCCTGCAAGGTGTGCCAATACTCATCGGCCGTCAGCGCGCTGGACGCCGTGCTGCGCTGGCGCACCGCTCTTTCGATAATCGCCGGGCCCACCGAGGTGACGTCGAGGCCGATGCGCTCCTTGAGAAAATCGAAAAACCGCTGATCGCTGCTCATGGCTGCACCTCAAGCTGCGCCAGGTCCAGCGGGGGTGATGGAAACAGCAGCGCCCGAACTTGATCGTCCAGCAGATCGGCGACGCGCACCCATTGCAGCAAACCTTGCGCGTCTTCACGCACCGGTCCGAGGTACGGCGCCTGGCGATTATCGAGGCCATACGGCTGAAAATCCGCCGGGTTGCAGCGCAGCGTGTCGGTGGCCTGCTCCAGGATCAGCCCGAGCAATTGCGCCTCGGCGGTTTCATCGGCACGGTAATTGACCAGCACCAGGCGCGTGCTGGTACGCGCCTGGGCCGGTTCGCCAAAGGTCAGCGCACTGAGGTCGATTACCGGCACTACCGCGCCGCGATAGGCGAACACCCCGGCGACCCAGTCCGGCGCGCGGGGTATCGGCTTCAACGGCAGGCGCGGCAGCACTTCCGCGACTTCGATCGCTTGCAAGGCATAGCGCTCGCTGCCGATGCGAAACACCAGAAACAATGCATGCATCGCCGGCTTCACGGCGGTGCGTTTGGCCGTGAGTTCGCTCATCAGACTTTGAATCGCGAAACGCCGCCGCGCAGCCCGACGGCCACCTGGCTCAGTTCGTCTATGGCGAAACTGGCCTGACGCAAGGACTCGACGGTCTGGCTGCTGGCATCGCCCAACTGCACCAGTGCATGGTTGATCTGCTCGGCGCCGGTGGCCTGGGCCTGCATGCCTTCGTTGACCATCAACACCCGCGGCGCCAGCGCCTGAACCTGATGGATGATCTGCGACAGCTGCTCGCCGACCTGCTGCACCTCGGACATGCCGCGACGCACTTCTTCAGAGAACTTGTCCATGCCCATGACCCCCGCCGACACCGCCGACTGGATCTCGCGCACCATCTGCTCGATGTCGTACGTGGCCACGGCGGTCTGGTCCGCCAGGCGCCGCACTTCGGTGGCAACCACGGCAAATCCACGACCGTATTCACCGGCCTTCTCGGCTTCAATGGCAGCGTTCAGCGACAGCAGGTTGGTCTGGTCCGCGACCTTGACGATGGTCACCACCACTTGATTGATGTTGCCGGCCTTCTCGTTGAGGATCGCCAGTTTGGCGTTGACCAGATCCGCGGCGCCCATCACCGAGTGCATGGTCTCTTCCATTCGCGCCAGCCCTTGCTGCCCGGAACCGGCAGCCACCGAGGCCTGATCGGCAGCGGTGGAGACTTCGGTCATGGTCCGCACCAGGTCACGCGAGGTGGCGGCGATTTCACGGGACGTGGCACCGATTTCGGTGGTGGTGGCGGCGGTTTCAGTAGCGGTGGCTTGCTGCTGTTTGGAGGTGGCGGCGATTTCCGTCACGGACGTGGTGACCTGCACCGACGAGCGTTGCGCCTGAGACACCAACGAAGTGAGTTCGGCCATCATGTCGTTGAAGCCCGTTTCCACGGCGCCGAATTCGTCCTTGCGCTCCAGGTTCAAGCGGCCACTGAGGTCGCCGGTACGCATGACTTCGAGGATCTGCACGATGCGGTTCATGGGCGCCATGATCGCGCGCATCAGCAGCAAACCGCAGAGACCGGCGGCCAATACCGCCACCAGCAGGGAAATGCCCATGATGACTTTCGCGGTGAACACCGCATCATCAATGTAGGCCATGTCCTGATCCGCCACGGCTTTGTTTTCGCGCAGGATGTCATTGAGCTTCATGCGCCCCGCCGTCCAGGTCGGGGTCAGTTGTTCATTGAACAACTTGATGGCCTCGGCTTCCTGATTGCGCTTATGCAAGTCGAGCACTGCGGCCAGGATCTTGCCGTAATTCTCATGGAATTTTTCGAAGGCTGCGAATTCAAGCTTGTCTTCATCCGTGGTGACGGTGGCGCGATAGCTATTCATCGCGTCCTGCACGCGTGCTTCAAAACTCTTGAAGTCTGCAGCGTCCTCGGCGCTGATGCCCTGCCCTTCCTTCAAGCCCAGCATTTCCTGGGTCTGGAGATAGCTGTCGACCCAGGCGCCACGAATCATCGAGCTGTAATACACCCCGGGGAGCGCGTCGTCACGAACGCTGACTTCGCTGGCCTCGATCTTCAACAGCCGGGAATACGAGACGACGACCATCAGCAACATGATGGCGATAATTACCGCAAAGCTCGCCAAAATGCGTTGGCGCAACGTCCAGTTCTTCACAGTCAGTCCTCGGGGCCATTTCAAATGCTGCGCAGTATAGCCGAGGGCGGTGTTTCATTTATAAGACGGATGCGCGGCAGCTCACATCTCGGCGAATGAGGGTTGTGGCGGGGCTGAAAAGGCTATCGCCAGCAAGCCGGCTCCTACAGGGGAACGGTGTCGGGCACGAATGTTGTGCACGCCGCAATTCCCTTGTAGGAGCTGGCTTGCCGGCGATGGCGGTCTTGAGGGCGGTGCAGGATTTGAGGGCCTCATCGCCAGCAAGCCGGCTCCTACAGGTGGTCGGCGTTGGGCACGCATGCTGTGCGCACCGAAATGCCCTTGTAGGAGCCGGCTTGCTGGCGATGGCGGTCTAGGGAGCGAAACAGGATTTGAAGCCGGTTTCTACATGGAGGCCTGGCGCACCTGTTTTTCCAGCTCGGCCTTCAACGCCGGCTCAAGCTTGAGTTGGCGCGCCAGTTCGTCCAGGTAAGACTTCTCCATGAAGTTCTCCTCGTCCACCAGCATCACACTGGCGATGTACATCTCGGCCGCCATTTCCGGGGTGCTGGCGGCACGCGCAACATCGGTTGGATCGAGGGGTTTGTTCAGTTCGGCGTGCAGCCAGTGCTGGAGCTCCTGATCATTGTCGAGCTTGGTGAACTCACCTTCGATCAACGCACGTTCGCGCTCGTCGACATGACCATCCGCCTTGGCCGCCGCCACCAGCGCCTTGAGAATCGCCTGGCTGTGTTGCTCGACCTGCGCCGTCGGCACGCGGTCCACGGTTTGCGGCTCTTGCTTCGGTGCAGTGCCCTGCTGGGCCTGCCAGTTGCCGTAAGCCTTGTAGGCAATCACGCCCAATGCCGCGAGGCCGCCGTAGACAGCGACTTTGCGAGCCTTCTTGTTACCCATCAACAGGCCCATCGCGCCAGCGGCCAATGCGCCGCCGCCCGCGCCTGACAACAAACTGCCAAGGCCGCCAGAACCACCGCCACCACCGAGCAATCCGCCCAATCCACCGCTGGACGCCTTGTTCTGCGCGCCACCGGTCTTGCTCTGCAACAGGTCCTGGCCGGATTTGAGTAATTGATCGAGCAATCCACGGGTATTCATTCTTGCCGCCTCCACAAAAGGGGTTAACCGGACACATAAGGCCTCCAGCCTAGATCGAAAGTGCCCAGCCCTTCCCGGCGAGAGTGCTTCCAGATGTTGCTCACCTTCTGTAACGCTAAAAAGCCCATCGATTAAAAAGATATACACTCAAGCGAATCTATAAAAACCGCCCACCGGGTACTTCTTCATGATGACTTTGCGTCAAATTCGTCATTTCATCGCCGTGGCCGAGACCGGCTCGATCTCTGCCGCCGCGCAAACCGCGTTCATTTCCCAATCGACACTGACCTTGGCCATCCAGCAACTGGAGCAGGAAATCGGCGTCGGGCTGTTCAACCGCCATGCCAAGGGCATGACGCTGACCCACCAGGGTCATCAGTTCCTACGCCAGGCACACCTGATTCTGGCAACGGTGGACAACGCCAAACGCAGCCTGCAACAAAGCACCGATCAGGTCGCCGGGCAGTTGATTGTCGGTGTAACCAGTCTCGTCGCCGGTTATTACCTCGCTGACCTGCTCACCCGCTTTCAACGCGCCTACCCCAATGTCGAGATCCGCGTGATGGAGGACGAACGCCCGTACATCGAGCATTTGCTGGTCAGCGGCGAAATCGATGTCGGTGTGCTGATCCTCTCCAACCTCGAAGACCGCCACGCCCTGCAAACGGAAGTGCTGACCCATTCGCCTCACCGTTTATGGCTGCCGGCCCAGCATCCGCTGCTGGAACACGACAGCATCAACCTGGCCGACGTCGCCCGTGAACCGCTGATTCAACTGAACGTTGATGAAATGGACCGCAACGCCCAGCGCATGTGGTCGGCGGCGTCGCTTCAACCGCGCATCACCCTTAAAACCGCTTCGACCGAAGCGGTACGAAGCCTGGTGGCCGCCGGATTGGGCGTGTCGATCCAGCCCGACATGACCTATCGCCCCTGGTCATTGGAGGGCGACATCATCGAAGCGCGGCCGATTGCCGACCTGAGCCAGACGCTCGATGTCGGCCTCGCCTGGCGCCGCGGTACGGCGCGTCCGGCACTGGTCGACCCGTTCCTGACCGTCGCGCGCGAGCAGCCCCACGGCGGGCGCAAGCCATCTATTTAATCGAACGCCACCTTCAGTATTTAGTATTTGTCGACCTCGGATCCGGGCACTAGTCTTGGAACATCTATAAGACGGCCGGGCCCCAGTCACAGGGAGCAGCATGGCCACACAAGAAAAGAGAACCCGAAAAATGGCTGGCGCGCAGACCCCGTTGTTCACCGCGTTGTTGATCGATGGCGAACTGGTCGCGGGTCAGGGTTTTGTAGAACCAATCCTCAACCCGGCCACCGGTGAGGTGATATCGCACATCGCCGAGGCCAGCACCGAACAAGTCGAAGCCGCGATCCTCGCCGCGCACCGTGCGTTCGCCAGTTGGTCGCGGACCACGCCGCAGCAGCGCTCGAACCTGCTGCTGGACATCGCCAATGCCATCGAAAAACAAGCCGACCTGCTCGCCCGCCTCGAATCCCTGAACTGCGGCAAACCGTTGCACCTGGCGCGTCAGGACGACTTGAGCGCGACGGTCGACGTGTTTCGCTTCTTCGCTGGCGCGGTGCGCTGCCAGACCGGCCAGCTCAGCGGCGAGTACCTGCCGGGTTATACCAGCATGGTGCGTCGCGATCCGATTGGCGTGGTCGCCTCGATTGCTCCGTGGAACTACCCGATCATGATGGCCGCGTGGAAAATCGCCCCGGCCCTCGCTGCCGGCAACACGCTGGTGTTCAAGCCGTCCGAGCACACGCCGCTGTCGATCCTGGCCCTGGCGCCCGCGCTGGCCGAGATCCTCCCACGCGGTGTGATCAACATTATTTGCGGCGGCGGTGAAGGCGTGGGCAGCCACTTGGTCAGCCACCCGAAAATCCGCATGGTGTCGCTGACCGGCGATATCGTCACCGGGCAAAAAATCCTGCAAGCCGCAGCGAAAACCCTGAAGCGCACACACCTCGAACTCGGCGGCAAGGCCCCGGTGATCGTCTGCAACGATGCCGACATTCAGGCGGTGGTCGAAGGCGTGCGCACGTACGGTTACTACAACGCCGGCCAGGATTGCACCGCCGCCTGCCGCATTTATGCACAGGCCGGCATTCATGACCGCCTGGTGGCCGAACTCGGCGCGGCGGTCAGCAGCCTGCGCTTCGCCGGTAAACGCGACGCCGACAACGAAATCGGGCCGCTGATCAGCACCCGCCAGCGCGACCGCGTGGCCAGTTTCGTCGAACGCGCCCTGGGCCAGCCGCACATCGAGCGCGTGACCGGCGCGGCCGTGCATTCCGGTGCCGGCTTCTATTACCAACCGACACTGCTGGCCGGCTGCAAGCAGAGCGATGAAATCGTCCAGCGCGAAGTGTTCGGGCCGGTGGTCACCGTGACCCGCTTCGATGGGCTCGAACAAGCCGTGGACTGGGCCAACGATTCGGAATACGGCCTGGCTTCCTCGATCTGGACCCAGAACCTGGACAAGGCGATGCAGGTCGCCGCGCGCTTGCAGTACGGCTGCACCTGGATCAACAGCCATTTCATGCTGGTCAGCGAAATGCCCCATGGCGGCCTGAAACGCTCGGGCTACGGCAAAGACCTGTCCAGCGATTCGCTTCAGGACTACAGCGTGGTGCGGCACATCATGGCTCGCCACGGACAGCATTTATAAAAGCGCACTACGCTAACAATTAGCCGTAAAGGCATTAGCGCAGAAACGCTGGAACACCGCGAATCCCTTGTAGGAGCCGGCTTGCCGCGATGGCGTCCGAAAGGACATCGCAAGGCTTAAAGGCCTCTTCGCCGGCAAGCCGGCTCCTACAAGGATCGTGTTTACAACGCTGAACCACGTTCAAAACTGCCCCGACCATAATTTAAAGAAGAGGGAATTCCCATGTTCGTGCACAAGACCGCACTGCTCAGTGCAATCACCACAGCGCTGTTGGCCAGCGCCAGTATCCAGGCCGCCGAACCGCTGAAAGCCGTCGGTGCCGGCGAAGGTCAGCTGGATATCGTGGCTTGGCCCGGCTACATCGAACGTGGCGAAAGCGACAAGGCCTACGACTGGGTGACCAGTTTCGAGAAGGAAACCGGCTGCAAGGTCAACGTCAAAACAGCCGCCACTTCCGATGAGATGGTCAGCCTGATGTCCAAGGGCGGTTACGACCTGGTGACCGCGTCGGGCGATGCGTCGCTGCGGCTGATCGTCGGCAAACGCGTGCAACCGATCAACACGGCGTTGATTCCGAACTGGAAGAACATCGACCCGCGTCTGAAGGATGGCCAGTGGTACGTCGTCAACAAACAAACCTACGGCACCCCGTATCAGTGGGGCCCGAACGTGTTGATGTACAACACCAACGTGTTCAAGACCGCCCCGGACAGCTGGGGCGTGGTGTTCGAGGAACAGAACCTGCCGGACGGCAAGTCCAACAAGGGCCGGGTCCAGGCCTACGACGGTCCGATCTACATCGCCGATGCAGCGCTCTATCTCAAGGCGAAACGGCCGGAACTGGGGATCAAGGACCCGTACCAGCTCAACGAAGAACAGTACAAGGCCGCGCTGGACCTGCTTCGCAAGCAGCAGCCTCTGATCCACCGCTACTGGCATGACGCGACCGTGCAGATGAGTGACGTCAAGAACGAAGGCGTCGTGGCGTCCAGCACCTGGGGCTACATGGTCAACGGCCTGGTGGCAGACAAGCAGCCGGTGGCCTCGGTGATTCCGAAAGAAGGCGCAACGGGTTGGGCCGACACCACCATGCTGCACGCCGACGCCAAGCACCCGAACTGTGCTTACAAGTGGATGGACCATTCGCTGCAACCGAAAGTCCAGGGTGACCTGGCGGCCTGGTTCGGTTCGTTGCCGTCGGTTCCGGCGGGGTGCAAAGAGAGCGAATTGCTCGGTGCCGAAGGCTGCAAGACCAACGGCTTCGACCAGTTCGACAAGATCGCCTTCTGGAAAACCCCGCAGGCTGAAGGCGGCAAGTTCGTGCCGTACAGCCGCTGGACCCAGGACTACATCGCGATCATGGGCGGCAGATAACCCGCCCCACCCTGTAGGAGCGAGCCTGCTCGCGATGGCGGTGTGTCAGTCGACAGAGATACTGACTGTTCTACCCTCATCGCGAGCAGGCTCACTCCTACAGTTGATCAGTGCCGTTGCCACTACCGTGCTCGGCCCACCGATAAAAGCTGTTCGTTTTTTCAGAAGTTCAGGCAGGGCCGCTGCGACGGCCCTCGCCTTTTCGGAGCACCGCACCATGACGCTTGCAGTCCAGTTCACCAACGTTTCCCGTCTGTTCGGCGAAGTGAAAGCCGTAGACCGGGTTTCCATCGACATCCAGGACGGCGAGTTCTTCTCCATGCTGGGCCCTTCCGGCTCGGGCAAAACCACGTGTTTGCGCCTGATCGCCGGTTTCGAACAACCGAGCGCAGGCTCGATCCGGATTCACGGCAACGAAGCCGCCGGGCTGCCGCCGTACGAGCGTGACGTCAACACGGTGTTTCAGGATTACGCCCTGTTCCCGCACATGAACGTACTCGACAACGTCGCCTACGGTTTGAAAGTCAAAGGCGTCGGCAAAGCTGAACGCCAGAAACGCGCTGAAGAAGCCCTCGACATGGTCGCCCTCGGCGGCTACGGCGCACGCAAACCGGTGCAACTGTCGGGCGGTCAGCGTCAGCGTGTGGCCCTGGCCCGCGCATTGGTCAATCGCCCACGGGTGCTGCTGCTCGACGAACCGCTGGGCGCCCTCGACTTGAAGCTTCGCGAGCAAATGCAGAGCGAGCTGAAAAAGCTGCAACGCCAGCTCGGCATCACCTTCATCTTCGTCACCCACGACCAGACCGAAGCCTTGTCGATGTCCGACCGCGTGGCGGTGTTCAACAAGGGGCGCATCGAACAAGTCGATACCCCGCGCAACCTCTACATGAAACCGGCGACCACCTTTGTCGCGGAATTCGTCGGCACCTCCAACGTGATTCGCGGCGATCTGGCGCAGCAGCTCAGCGGCAATCCGCAGCCGTTTTCGATTCGCCCGGAACACGTGCGTTTCGCCGACGGCCCGTTGGCCAGCCACGAAATCGAAGTCAGTGGTTTGCTCCACGACGTTCAGTACCAGGGCAGCGCCACCCGTTATGAACTGAAGCTGGAAAACGGCCAGACCCTGAACATCAGCCAGGCCAACAATCAATGGCTGGACGTCAGCGCGCAACATCAGACCGGGCAACGCATCAGCGCACGCTGGGCACGGGAAGCGATGATCCCGCTGCACGACACCGTTGCCGGCGGGGTGTGAGATGACCAGCGTGGCTCTCCCTCAATCCCCGGCCAGCGGCTCGCCGTTGCGCAGGTTTTCCAACCTGCTGTATCGCCGGCCGAACTTTTACCTGTCGCTGCTGCTGGTGCCGCCGCTGTTGTGGTTCGGCGCGATCTACCTCGGTTCGCTGCTGGTGCTGTTGTGGCAAGGCTTCTACACCTTCGACGACTTCACCATGGCGGTCACGCCCGACCTGACCCTGGCGAACTTCACCGCGCTGTTCCAGCCGTCGAACTTCGACATCATTCTGCGCACCCTGAGCATGGCCGTCGTGGTGTCGATTGCCAGCGCCATTGTCGCGTTCCCGATCGCCTACTACATGGCGCGCTACACCACCGGCAAGACCAAGGCGTTTTTCTACATCGCGGTGATGATGCCGATGTGGGCCAGTTACATCGTCAAGGCCTATGCGTGGACGTTGCTGCTGGCCAAGGGCGGCGTGGCGCAGTGGTTCGTTCAACACCTGGGACTGGAGCCGGTGTTGCAGTTTGTGCTGGGCATTCCGGGCGTGGGTGGCAGCACCTTGTCGACCTCGCACCTGGGGCGCTTCATGGTGTTCGTCTACATCTGGCTGCCGTTCATGATCCTGCCGATTCAAGCCTCGCTGGAACGCCTGCCGCCGTCGTTGCTGCAAGCCTCCGCCGACCTCGGCGCCAAGCCGCGCCAGACCTTTATGCAAGTGATTCTGCCGTTGTCGATTCCGGGCATCGCCGCCGGGTCGATCTTCACGTTTTCGCTGACCCTGGGCGACTTCATCGTGCCGCAACTGGTGGGCCCGCCGGGGTACTTCGTCGGCAGCATGGTGTACGCCCAACAAGGCGCGATCGGCAACATGCCAATGGCCGCGGCGTTCACGCTGGTGCCGATTGTGTTGATCGCCATTTACCTGACCATCGTCAAACGACTGGGGGCCTTCGATGCACTCTGAGAAAGCTTCTTTAGGGTTGCGCATCGCAGCCTGGGGCGGGTTGGTGTTTCTGCACTTCCCGATCCTGATCATCTTCCTCTACGCGTTCAACACCGAAGACGCGGCGTTCAGCTTTCCACCCAAGGGCTTCACCCTGAAGTGGATCAGCGTGGCGTTCGCTCGGCCCGACGTGCTGGAAGCGATCAAGCTGTCGCTGCAGATCGCCTCCGTCGCGACGCTGATTGCATTGGTGCTCGGCACGCTGGCGTCGGCGGCGTTGTACCGGCGGGATTTCTTCGGCAAGCAAGGCATCTCGCTGATGCTGATTTTGCCCATCGCATTGCCGGGGATCATCACCGGGATCGCGCTGTTGGCGACCTTCAAGACGCTGGGCATCGAGCCGGGGATGTTCACCATCATCGTCGGCCACGCGACCTTCTGTGTGGTGATCGTCTACAACAACGTCATCGCCCGTTTGCGCCGCACTTCGCACAGTTTGATCGAAGCCTCGATGGACCTCGGCGCCGATGGCTGGCAGACCTTCCGCTACATCGTCCTGCCGAACCTCGGCTCGGCGTTGCTGGCCGGCGGCATGCTCGCGTTTGCGCTGTCGTTCGACGAAATCATCGTCACCACCTTCACCGCCGGCCATGAACGCACCCTGCCGTTGTGGCTGCTCAACCAGCTCAGCCGCCCACGGGACGTGCCGGTGACCAACGTCGTCGCGATGCTGGTGATGATGGTGACCATGCTGCCGATTCTCGGCGCCTATTACCTGACCCGTGGTGGTGAAAGCGTGGCCGGTAGCGGCGGGAAGTAACGAACAACTCAATATCCACTGTAGAAACCGAATCCTGTGTAGGAGCGAGGCTTGCCCGCGAAGGCGTCCTCGAGAGCGCCAAAAGCTTCGCGGGCAAGCCTCGCTCCTACACAGGATCCGGTTTCGGCAGAAAAATAATAGATTCAAAGAGGACAACGCCATGCAAACCAAACTCTTGATCAACGGCCAACTGCTCGACGGCGAAGGCCCCGCCCAACCGGTGTTCAACCCGGCCCTCGGTCGCGTGCTGGTGGAAATCAACGAAGCCAGCGAAGCCCAGGTCGACGCCGCCGTACGCGCTGCCGATGCCGCGTTTGAAAGCTGGTCGCACACCCCGCCGAAAGAACGCTCGCTGTTACTGCTCAAACTCGCCGACGCCATCGAAACCCATGGCGAAGAGCTGGCCAAACTCGAATCCGACAACTGCGGCAAACCCTACAGCGCTGCGCTGAACGACGAGATCCCGGCGATTGCCGACGTGTTCCGTTTCTTCGCCGGCGCCAGCCGCTGCATGAGCGGTTCGGCAGGCGGTGAATACCTGGCCGGGCACACCTCGATGATCCGCCGCGACCCGGTGGGCGTGATCGCCTCCATCGCGCCGTGGAACTACCCGTTGATGATGGTCGCCTGGAAAATCGCCCCGGCCCTCGCCGCCGGTAATACCGTGGTGCTCAAGCCGTCGGAACAAACCCCGCTGACCGCGTTGCGCCTGGCACAACTGGCGTCGGAAATCTTCCCGGCCGGCGTACTCAACCTGGTGTTCGGCCGTGGTCCTACCGTAGGCAGCCCGCTGGTCACCCACCCGAAAGTGCGCATGGTGTCGCTGACCGGTTCCATCGCCACCGGCTCGAACATCATTTCCAGCACCGCCGCCAGCGTCAAACGCATGCACATGGAACTGGGCGGCAAGGCCCCGGTGATCATCTTCGACGACGCCGACATTGATGCCGCCGTGGAAGGTATTCGCACCTTCGGTTTCTACAACGCCGGCCAGGACTGCACCGCCGCGTGCCGCATCTACGCACAGGCCGGCATCTACGAAAAATTCGTCGAGAAGCTCGGCGCGGCAGTCAGCAGCATCAAGTACGGCGTGCAGGATGATCCGTCGACCGAACTTGGCCCGCTGATCACCGCACAACATCGCGACCGGGTAGCCGGGTTCGTCGACCGCGCCGTGGCGCAACCACACATTCGCTTGATCACTGGCGGCAAGGCAGTTGAAGGCAACGGTTTCTTCTTCGAACCAACGGTGCTGGCCGATGCACAGCAGGACGACGAAATCGTCCGCCGCGAGGTGTTCGGGCCGGTCGTGTCGGTGACCAAATTCAGCGATGAAGCACAGGTGCTCGGTTGGGCCAACGATTCGGACTACGGCCTGGCGTCGTCGGTGTGGACCTCGGACGTCGGCCGCGCGCATCGCCTGTCGGCACGCTTGCAGTACGGCTGCACCTGGGTGAACACGCACTTCATGCTGGTCAGCGAAATGCCCCATGGCGGTCAGAAACTGTCCGGGTACGGGAAGGACATGTCGATGTATGGGTTGGAGGATTACACCGTTGTGCGGCATGTGATGTTCAAGCACTAAAAGCATCGCCGGCAAGCCGGCTCCTACAGGTTTTGTGTCGTTCACATTATTGGCGCACGACACAAAACCTGTAGGAACCAGCTTGCTGGCGATGGCGTCACCTCGGTTTCAAGGTAGAAACCGTCAATACGCACCACCAGGCTTCAACGCCAGACCAAAAAAACAATAACCACCGATCCGGGCAGCGCCATCACGGCCCTGTCACGGTTTCGGACATCCGAAATCTGCCGATTTTCCGGAGCTAACACACCATGAGTGCACTACCTGAATTCTCCGCAGCCGTTGCCGACAGCGATGCCGAGCAACTCCGAAAGCTGGGTTACACCTCCAACTTCAACCGCAGCATGAGTCTGTGGGAAAACTTCGCCCTGGGCTTCACTTACCTCTCACCAGTCGTAGGGGTTTATACCCTCTTCGGCCTGTGCCTGGCCGCCGGTGGACCACCGATGTTCTGGGCGTATTTGCTGGTCGGTTGCGGCCAATTGCTGGTGTGCCTGATCTTCGGTGAAGTGGTCTCGCAGTTCCCGATTTCCGGTGGTGTTTACCCATGGGCTCGCCGCTTGGTGGGCAAACGCTGGGCGTGGATGGTCGGCTGGATCTACTCCATCGCCCTGTGCGTGACCATCGCCGCCGTTGCGGTCGGTGCCGGGCCTTACCTTGCCGCGATGATGGGCTTCGAACCGAGCAACAACACCAACATCGTCATCGCCCTGGTGCTGACCCTGTTCGCCACGCTGGTCAACCTCAGCGGCACCAAAGTGCTGGCGCGAATCGCCATGTTCGGCTTCCTCTGCGAACTGGTCGGCGCGGTGATCGTCGGCATGTACCTGCTGATTTTCGAACGTCATCAATCGATCAGCGTGTTGTTCAACACCTTCGACATCAGCGTTGACGGCTCTTATCTGCCGGCCTTCCTCACCGCTTCGCTGGCGGGGATGTTCCTGTACTACGGCTTCGAGGCCTGCGGCGACGTGGCCGAAGAAACTCCGAACCCGAGCAAGAAAATCCCGGTGGCCATGCGCATGACCATCTACATCGGCGGCGTTGCGGCGATGTTTGCTTGCCTGGCACTGATCCTCGCCGTGCCGGACATGCAAGCGGTGATCAACGGCACCGACAAAGATCCGGTCGGCACCATCCTCAACAACGCCTTCGGCCCCGTCGGTTCGAAAATGGTCATGGGCGTGGTGATGATTTCCTTCATCTCCTGCGTCATCAGCCTGCAAGCGGCGGCGAGTCGTCTGCTGTATTCCTACGCCCGGGATGAAATGGTCATCGGCAGCTCACTGCTGAAAAAGATTTCGCCTACAACCCAGGTTCCGGTTGCTGCACTGTTCGTCTCCGGCGTTCTGCCGGCGCTGATCATTATTCTGGGCTTCTTCCTGCAAGACGCCGTGGCCACCATCGTCAGCTTCGCAGCAATCGGCATCTACCTCGCGTTCCAGATGATCGTGCTCGCAGCCCTTTATGCCCGCCTGAAAGGCTGGAAACCGAGCGGCAAATTCACCCTCGGCGCCTGGGGCTGGGCGGTGAACATCGGCGCGCTGGTCTACGGCGTCGGCGCCATCATCAACATGGCCTGGCCGCGCACACCGGATGCGGCGTGGTACATCAACTATGCGATGGTGCTGAGCACGGCGATCGTGATTGGGTTGGGGCTGGTTTATATGTGGATTGCCAAGCCGTATGACCATGGTACGGCGCCAGCGGGGGATGCCTGGAAGGTTAGTCACTAAGGACAATTACCCCGGGATCCTGTCGGTTCCCGGGGCAAGCTTCACTCGTCAAACGGCATCTGCCGTCCCCCCGCAGCTCAGCCATCAATTTATCCGTACGCCCTTTGATATCAGCTTTCCCACGAACCGCCTCGAATCGATCGAGGGCATAAGTCTCTGGTTTCACGTGGCTACCGTCAGTCATAGATCTGTTCCTTGTGCGCAGACTCAATGGATTCGAAAAATAGAGGAAAAGCTGCTCCTCTGTTTCCAGTTTTCTGCGCTCGGTGAAAAAACAGGAAATTCCTACAGATCGAGCCTTCCTGAAAAGACTCTGATTCCTACGACAAGCGTCGCCAGAGTAGTCTTGTCGCCGCGAGCGCCTGACCGATAGGCTTTGTCCCGTCGCTGCCAAATCAGCGGCCCGGGGTCGAAGCCGGTCAATCATCAACATGGCGCATCCGCACCACTATAGGAACTGGGGCACAGTTTTGCCTTTTCGTTTCGCTTTATGGTGGACCGTGTGGCGCGGGCCTCTCGGCTTTTCCGTGTTGATCGAGAATGTTCCGACTTCGAACGCCACATGGTCCGCAACCCAAATCTGTCGAAGGATTAGTGGCGGCTCCTTTCTCAACATGGAGTCGAAGAAATGCACACGCTAAATCCGTCTGAAATTCATCCTCATTTCATCCCCACTGTTTTTCCCCGCCACAACCGCTTCCTCCACGCCAACCAAGCCTGGTTCTGCGTCCATGACCTGGGACGTTTGATGGGGCGGCCTCTCGGTGCCGCTGCTGCACTGGCAAGATTCGGCGTGGATCAAGTGGCGGGATATGCCGGATCTGGTGCAGGCGCAGCGACCGTTTCCGATCATGGGCATTTGCAGTTGAAGGCAGGCTGAGACATGAAAAAGGCCCGTTCAGCCTGACTGATGGGCCTTTTTTTTGCCTTCATTTCCCCCTCGGTATCAGCCAATCGCACTGCGCTACGACCTTGCCTGCACCGCTCACCCACCTGCCTTTCTACAGCTTTTGCACCCATGGTTTTTTTTTAAAATCATGGCACTTTGGTTTGATTGAACTACCGTCAAACAATAAGAAGTCATAACGGCTCCAGTTTCCAAGTTAGCTTCAGTGATCAGATTGGCAAAAGGAGTTAGCTCACTATGATCATGGCAGGCGTATTCCGGCTCTGTACCTACATGGCCGTTTACTTTTCAGGGGGGGCAGGTCGGCGGACAGTAGCGTCCGTAACTGCCAGCGTCACTCTGGCGCGCAGTTCAGGTAACCGCCTCACTAAAAACCGTTTTAGCAAAGGTCGCTCGCTGTCCAGCCAGGTCAGCGAACTGCGCCCGCTCGTGTGTTGCACGCAAGGAATAACGCCAAAGCCATCGATAAATGGTGTGGCGCATTGGGGGGGATAGTCCGATCCCCGTGAAGTGATCAGAGACAACTTTGTCTGCCTATAGATGGCCTATCCAGTGAGGATTCACCAAATGAGCCTTCGTCCCGCGCCCGCGTTCAAGAAAATTATCCATGGCCTGTTCTGGACGGGCCTCAGCGTGAATGCGGCTCAGGCCGCACCTGCCAATTGTTCGCAACTGGACAATTGGTCGACAACGTTCGAGGTCGGTCAGGGGCTGCAGAATGAACTGCGCAGCCCCGTTCCGGTAACGCAACTGGCGGTGGGTGACCCGAAAATTGCCGACGTGCAACCCAGCGGCAGCAGCGCGTTCATACTCACGGGCATTGCACCGGGGACCACCAGCCTGATGGTCTGGACGGCCTGTTCTAAATCGCCGCGCCAAAGCATGGTGTTCGTCAAGGGTAAAGCCACATCGGCACTGACCAGCGTGCCGTCAGTGCCCTCCGACGACCCGCTGCTGCCGAGCCAGGTGCAGACCGATATCCGTTTCGTCGAAGTCAGCCGGACCAAGCTCAAGGAAGCCTCCGCTTCGATTTTCGGTATCCGTGGCAACTTCCTGTTCGGCTCACCGAGAACCTTGCCGACCATCGGCGGCATTGTCACGCCCGCGATACCGGTGAACAACAACAACTTCAACCTCACGTTTGCTACCGGCAGTACCCTGGTGGCACTCAACGCGCTGGAAGGCAGTGGTTTCGCCTACACCCTGGCGCGGCCAAGCCTGGTAGCGCTCAGCGGGCAGAGTGCGAGCTTCCTGGCCGGCGGTGAAATACCGATTCCGGTGCCCAGTTCAGGCAGCGATAACGTGTCCATCGAGTACAAGGAATTTGGTATCCGCCTGACTCTGACGCCGACCATCGTCGGGAAAAATCGTATCGCGCTGAAGGTGGCGCCGGAAGTCAGTGAACTGGACTTCACCAACGCCGTGAGCATCGCCGGCACGATAGTCCCGGCCCTGAGCGTGCGCCGTACCGATACCAGCATCTCCCTGGCCGACGGCGAAAGCTTCGTCATCAGCGGCCTGATCAGCTCCCGCAACAATTCCCAGGTGAACAAGTTTCCGGGGCTGGGCGATATCCCGGTTCTGGGCGCATTTTTCCGCGACAACACCATCAACCGTGAAGAGCGCGAACTGCTGATGATCGTCACCCCTCATCTGGTCCAGCCACTGGCTGCCAATGCACCACTACCGTCATTGCCTGGCGAACAGCTGCGCAATTACGACCCGAACTTCTACCGCATGTTTTTCCTGGAAAATGGCGACTTCGACAGTCTCAGCGGGCTCTCGCAATGATCCGGAGCCTGAACCAGACTCGCCTCGCCCTCACTCGTAACGGTGACGTTGAACGCCTGCCGGGCCAGCTTCATTGCCATTGGCCGGGCGTTCAACATGTTGTAGCCAGAGGACATACGATGAAAGCAGTCATTGCAATAGCGACGACGTTAATGCTCGCAGGTTGTGCCAGTAATGGCCTGACTTCGCGACCGCCCAGCTGTGCCAAGCCTGGTTCGGAGCAGGAACTGGCCCTGAACCTGGCCGACAACATGGCCGACGAAGGCCGTTTGTATGCCAGCCTGGCGAACCTGGAAGGTTTGCCCGATGACCTGGTCCAGGTTCGCCTGCGCAAGGCTCGGGTGTTGCGCATGATGGGGCGTAGCGGCGACGCGCAGCCGTTGTACGAAAGCTTGCTCGGCACCTGTCTGACGGCGGAAGGGGAACATGGCCTGGGCCAGTTGGCCGCCGCCAAAAATGATAACGCCTCCGCTGCCACTCACCTTGAGCGTGCGGTGAAGATGGCCCCCACCGACGACAGGATGCGAAATGACCTGGGGGTCGTCTACCTCAATCAGCGACGGATCCCTGAAGCACGCTTTGAGTTCATGACCGCCATGGAGCTCAAGCAGGCAAACACACTGGCGGCACTCAATATGGTGACGCTGCTGATCTACCAGGATAACTGGAAGTCGGCTGCTGACCTGGTGACCCGCGCCGACTTGAGCCCCAAACAAGTCGCCGAAGCTCAAACCCGCGCGGAAAAACTCAAGGCCTCCGCCAAAAAAGTGGTGGCTACCGAGGGGAATCGCAAGACGGAAGTAGCCGATGCCTCTTCCAGTGCGAACAAGTAGAACGTACGAGGAATCGAGATGAAGACCAAAAGGCTGTTGATCGTGTGCATGGCTTGCCTGTCCACCACTGCCTGGGCTATTGAGCCGGGCCCCTCTTCGCCGTATCAACAAGGCACCGAACAGTGGTTGCAGTTGCAGATTCGAGGTGTGGTTGCCTCCCCTAATCTGCAAACCGCTTCGGCCGCCGAACGTGAACAGGCCATGCAGCGCTGGCTGAATAGCTTCAACTTCCCGATTCCGATGTTTTTTGAACAGGATGCTGGGGGAGATATGAGTAGCGGCAACTGAGGCATGTCGATGGGTGATCAGCCTCTGGCGTAGTCCAGAGTAGCCTGGCTGCAAAGCCGGGCTTGATGTCGTGTTCAGGAAAGTAGTCTCTACACATTATCCAACCCTGGTTGGATGATCCCGCGGCGGGAAATGTGTGGGTCCATGACAGGAAAGTGCAGATCAGGCTCGGGGGGCAAGGCCATCGCACTCGATAGCCTCCACCCGTTTTACCTCACCCGAATACTTTGAGTACACCGATCATGGCCGGGCCGATAGCGACCAGAAAGAAGCTCGGCCACAGACAGAAAATCAGTGGAAATATCAGCTTGGTACCAATTTTCGCCCCCATCTCTTCGGCGGCCTGCGTACGCCGGTCACGGAACTCATCGGCATAGATGCGCAGGGTATCGGCCACGCTGGTACCAAAGCGGATACTCTGCGCCAACAGGCTGACCAGCCCTTGTACGTCGTCCAGGCCAGTGCGCACAGCCAGTTGTTTGAGCGCCGCGGTACTGGAAATGCCCGCGCGGATTTGCGCATTGACCAGGGCCAGTTCTTCAGCCAGTTCGACCTGACTGACCGACATCTCCTCAGCCACCCGTTCGATCGTCGTGGGCAAGGCAAGGCCCGACTCCACGCACACGACCATCAGATCCAGCGCATCCGGAAACGCGGCACGCAACCGACCTTGTCGCAACTGCTTGCGCTTGGCGACATACAGCGCTGGCAGCAACCATCCGATACCGGCTGCCAAGACCACCACCAGCAGCCCCATGGCCAGGGAAACCCTGGGAATCATCGGCAATAGCAGCAACGCAATACCGACTAATAACAGCGGCGTCATCAAGCGCACAGCCCAGTACATCTGCACCGCTGAAGTGGAACGGTACCCAGCATGCGTCAATAAAGTCTGGGTGACGGAGGTCTGAGCCGATTCGGCCGAGGCAAAGCGCTGGCCGACCCGTTCCAGTAACAGTTGCAGATTACCCGGGGCTTCTTGCCCGGCGGTGTTGCCTAAATGACCACGCTTGATCAGTGCCAGACGACGCTGCACCGGATCCTGAAGCCCCAAAATCAGCAAGCTCACGGCGACAACTGCAAGCACCGTACTCAAACCGATCGCGCCGAGGAACAACAGGCGCGCCACCTCTTCGCTTCCCGTGACCCGACTGAACAACCCGAGCAAAAAGTCCATGACCTGTACCTCCCGGTAGCGAATACCGCTTAAACCTGAATCCGAATGATTTTGCGTATCCAGAAAATCCCGAGCAACATGGCGAAAAACGCCCCGATGATCAGTTTGTGGCCTATGGGATCATTGAGCAGCACAGGCATGTAGGTGGGGCTTGTGACAACGATCGCAATCGCCAGCACGAATGGAATCGACACCAGCACCCAGGCTGACATCCGCCCTTCGGCCGACAGGGTCCTGACCTTGCGCTGGAAGCGAAAACGCCCGCGGATCAGCCGACTCAAACGCTCCAGCACCTCGGTCAGATTGCCGCCGGTCTCGCGATGGATGAGGATTGAGGTCACCAGCATCATCACCGTCATGCTCGGCATCCGCTCCAGCAGGCCGAGCATGGCCCGACGTACATCGTTGCCATAGTTGATGTCCGCGAAAGTCAGGCCAAACTCCTGAGCGACCGGCCCCTTATGCTCCTCGCCGACCAGGCGCAGGGTTTCGTTGAACGGGTGCCCGGCGCGCAGGGCACGGCAGATGGCATCCAGTGCATCCGGCAGGCCTTCCTCAAACCCGGCGAAGCGTTTGCCACGGTCACGAGAAATTTTCAGCAGTGGTAGCCAGAACGCTCCGAAGCCCGCCAGCAACGCCATCCACCAGACTGACGAGATCATCCAGATCGAGAAACCTGCACAGGCGCCCAGGAACAGCCCGAGCAACAACACCCGATAAGCACGATATTCATGACCGGACTGCTCGATCATCTGGGTCAGGCTCGCCATAAAGGGCAACTGCTCGAGCATGGCCTCCAGCGGCGTCAAGCGCGTCAGGTACTTCTGTCGCAACACCGTCTGCATATTGGGCAGGTTGTTGGCTTTCTCCAGAACGTGCAAACGGCCGCGGATACGCTTGCGCATCTTGCCGGCCTCGCCGAACACCGGCACCACCACCCCCTGAGACAGGAGGAACACAGCGATAAACACCATGCCGAGGAACATCAGAATGAATTCACCAGGAATATTGTTCATGACTGCCGTGCCTCCATCCATTCAGGCCTGAACATCGTAAGCGGCAACTCGATGCCGCGCTTGGCCAGCACATCGCGGAACGCGGGGATCATGCCGCTGGGCCGGTAATCACCAAGCACTTCGCCGTTTTCGCCCATGCCATGGCGCACGAAGGAAAAGATTTCGGTCATGGTGATGATCTCGCCTTCCATGCCGTTGATTTCCTGCACGCTGACCAGTCTGCGCTTGCCATCCTCTTGGCGTTCCAGTTGGATCACCACATCAATGGCCGAAGCGATCTGCTGCCGCATGGCCTTGATCGGAAAGGTCGCCCCGGTCATCGACACCATGTTCTCGACTCGCCCCAACGCATCGCGTGCGGTGTTGGCGTGGATCGTGGTCAACGAGCCGTCGTGGCCGGTGTTCATCGCAGTCAGCATGTCCAGCGCCTCGACGCCGCGCACTTCGCCGATCACTATGCGGTCCGGACGCATCCGCAGGCTGTTGCGCACCAACTCCCGCTGGCTCACTTCGCCACGACCCTCGATGTTCGAAGGCCGGGTTTCCAGACGCACCACATGGGGTTGCTGCAGTTGCAGTTCGGCCGAATCTTCGATGGTGACAATCCGCTCGTTTTGCGGAATGAAACTGGACAGCACATTGAGCATGGTGGTCTTGCCGCTGCCGGTACCGCCGGAAATCAGCACGTTCAAGCGCCCACGGACAATCGCCTTGAGCAGCAGGGCAATGGCCGGGGTCAACGTTCCCACCTGGATCAGACTGTCGGTATTGAGCAGGTCCACCGCAAAGCGCCGAATCGACATACTCGGGCCATCGATGGCCAGCGGCGGGATAATCGCGTTGACCCGCGAACCGTCCTTGAGCCGGGCATCCACCAACGGCGAGGACTCGTCGATACGCCGCCCCAGGCTGGAGACGATACGGTCGATGATGTTCAACAAATGCTGATCATCGCGAAAACGCACATCGGTCCGTTGCAGTTTGCCGAAGCGTTCGACATAGACCGAGGCAGAGCCGTTGACCAGAATGTCGGACACGCTGTGATCGGCCAGCAACGGTTCCAGAGGCCCCAGGCCGAGCACCTCGTCGGTGATCTGCTTGATGATCAACTGACGGCTGACGGTACTCACCGGTGCCGAATGCTCATCGAGCAGGCGCTGGCAAATATCGCGAATCTGCCGAGCAGCCTCGGCCTGTTCAAGGGAGTCCAGCAAGGACAGGTCCATGACCTTGAGCAACTGCTGGTAGATCTTTTCCCGCCACTCCGCCTCCACCGGGGTGACCTGGCTTTTGGTTTCGTAAAGAACGTCTGGTGCCACACGTTCCCACGCCATTATTTCCTCTGGCGGATCCAGCAGATCGTCGCCCGGTTGGGCAGCGGCGGGTTTACCAGACTGTTTGCGCAAGCGGTTACGAAAGTCGCTGATCATGGTTCATCCCCCGAAAACACGGTTGAAGGCGCGTTTGAACAAGCCTTTGTTGCCGGCTACTTGTTGACCGACCAGGTCCTCGGTCATGTCGCGCAGTGCAGTAGTAATCGCTGCCCTCGGCGCATGCAGCCCCAACGGCACACCAGTGTTCTGACTCTGGCTGACCAGATTGAAGTCGTTGGGTAATTTCGACAGATTGGTGCAGCGTAGCGCCTCGCCGACATCTTTAAGGCTGATCGCTGCGGCCTTGTCATAACGGTTGACCACGATCTGCAATTGATCCCCGCGCACACCCAGGTCATCGCGAAGAATCCGCACCAGAGAGCTGGCATCGCGCAGATGGCTGACGCTCTGTTGCACCACCACGTACACCCGATCCACCTGCTCCAGCACAGAACCGGTGAGGTGATCGATTTGCCGCGGCAGGTCGACCACCACCCAGCCATAGCTGGCGCGGGCCAACTGCAACAGGGTGTCAAGTTGCTCGGGTTGGGCATCTTGCGGCAAACACAGCTCACCGGCCCGACCGCCCAGCACATGCAAGGTCGGGCTGAAGTGACTGCAAAAACCGCGTAACGCGACGCTGTCCATGCCGTTGATCTGATGCAACACCTCCAGATGGCTGTGCGTCTGCGCCACATCCAGATAATGCGTCACGCTGCCAAATTGCAGGTCCATATCCAGCAGCAGGGTACTGCCGCCTTTCATGCTGAGCTGTTGTGCCAGGTTGCAGGCCACCAGGGTTCCGCCGGAACCGCCCTTTGCGCTCATCACGGCGATCAATTTTCCGTCAGCCCCACTGCCGCTCCGAACCTCCGTGACCAGCCGATTCATGGCAGCGACCAGTTCGGTCTCGGCGATGGGCTCCGGCAGCACGTCCCGGGCACCGGCCTGCATCGCCAGGCGCATGGCTTCCTGTTCGCTCAGCAGTCCGCACACCAGCATCGGCGGACGCTCATGGGCCGGGTGTTGCAACAGTGCCGACAATTCCTCGCGCCACAGGTGGCTGACGCGCAACAGCAACAGATCGGGCATACGGTCCAGACTGTAGAGCGGGTCAACATGCCCATTGCTCACCAGACGAGTGCTTACCTCCAGGCCAGGCATGCGCTGACAGACACTCTGCAGATCGCGTAAAGAGTTGGCATCACGGCTGCTGATCAGCAACCGCAACCCGGTTTTGCCAGTCGAACTGGCAATCGGCGTTTCCTTCATATTCAGCATGGTGTGATCTCCCCGGAATCAGAGTGACGCCCGAGACTTTCGCGTGGCAACGTTGCCCTGAATGCAGGCAAGGTAATGGGCACGCCGAACCCGGGAATAAACAGATTGAAAACGAAGTTTTGCAGACTCAACTGGACATAGCGGATGGCACGAAAGCCGTTTGCGCTGACCAGGTCAGCTGGGTTGGCCACCAGGGCGCCATTTGCGTCCAGGTAGGTCAACGTCAGATTAGTGGTGGCCAGATTGCTGATCAGCTGGCTCGTACCTGCGTCGGTCGCAGCATTGAAGATTGCCCGCCGCAACACCACCGGATCGCTGATATTGCAGACGGCTGCCAGGCGCGCACCACGGCGCGCGGCCTCATCCAGTGCATTGACTGTGAAGTACAGGCGGCCCATTTCCAACACGCCAAACAACAGCGTGAACACCAGCAGACCAACGAACGCGAACTCCACCGTATAGATTCCGCGCATGTGTTTTCTATTCATCACAGTGCCCTCATCACGGTAGTGGCAACCAGGGGAATGTTCAGCGCAATCTGATTGCCAAAAAAACCCGGAATCGAGCCGGCACAATTGCCACTGCCAATCACCGGGCAGAACGTATAGGTGATGGTGACTCGCACATGGTCGGTGCCCACCGCGGCGACGACCACGTTGTCAGGCGTCAACCCGGACAACACAGCGGTACCGGTGTTGGCAGGCACGCCATACACCGCAACGTTTTTCGTCTGGGTCTGCAGCGCGTTGCTCAGAGAGACCGCACCCAGCGTCGAGTCCCAGGCGTGGTTTGCGACAAAACGGTCGGCATCACGGCTGGCCTGCAGCAATACGTTGTACTGATAGAGCATGCGGCCGATCTCACCGAGGCTCAGTAACAGCAGCAACAACACCGGCAGGACGAGGGTGAATTCCACCATGGCCAGGCCTTGCTGGCGCTTCGGATGTTTAAACGCGTGAAGTCTCATGACGCCTCCTATGAGTCAGTGCTCGGAGTACCGCTGCCGTTGAGATAGGTTTTGTAGAGCTGGATGATCTGTGGGCCGGAATCGGTTGACGGCGTAGGGCCGGCCACGTTGTCGCCTTCGCACTCCTTCACGAACTGCCCGAAGATCTGAGCGTCCCCGCCACCGCCATCCATTGGTTGCACCACGTAATAGCAGCCAAAACCGAGGACGGGGATCGAGGTGGAACCGCCTTGTTTGCCAGTGCAGTTGCCCACCACAATTTTCATCATCCGGCGCTCGAACACGCCATGGCTCTCACAACCACTGCCAGACCCTGCCACACACCCGGCAACGCTCGTGCGCCAGTCGTTGTAGTCAAATATCGCGTCGCCGCCCGCCGTGAGATTGCCGTTGCTCGAGGTGACGGTTTTCCCTTTGTACTTCGCCTGTGCCGGTGTGACCGAGTCGTCGTAAGTGATCGCGGGGTTGCTGGACTCGGTCACCATGTCCGGCGGATAGTCCGAGGCACTGACCGGGCCGTTGTAGATGCCGAAGCGTGTGTTCAAGCCTTGGGAGGTAGGGCCGACCTTGTTGCCAGGTGCGGTCTGGACGTTGTCCCCCACAGTGCGGCAGACCTTGCCACCTCCGGCCAGGTCCTCCCTGACCGTACTGCCGCCCGAACCAAAATCGAGCAACTGAAAATTGCCTGGACCAATGGGCGACGAATTGCCGGCAGCCGTCTTCAATACCTGCAAATCACCAAACTGGAAGCCCCAGAACACGCCGGCGCCAGGGTTGTATTGAGTCGGGTCGCCACAGACCATCAAAGGTGCGAGATCACAAGGACTGGTAGGGCTGGGTCCGGCAGTGGCGATTGCCGCCACCGCTTTAGCCCCCAGACCGCCAGAACCGAATACCTGGGCGAAGTTCCAGAAAAAACCGGTCAGGTTATAGCTCGGTACCGATACCCGAACGTATTTGGCATTCGCTGGCCCGGGATAGGAGAACGGCCCATAGACACTGCTTGCCAGTTCCACCACCGCGAATGTGGCTGCGTTGCCACCAACCGCCGTTGCCAATTCTGTGTTGCCCGTGGCATTCGCATTTTGCGTCAGCGTATTGAGTGCGGCAGTGCGCGTCGTACTGGCAATATTGACTCCACCTTCCACCTGACTCAGGGTTTTGGCGCCACTCAGGGCCGCGGCGTCCACCGCATTCTGCAAGCGCGTTTTGTTCAGCATCATGTGCCCGCCGTCCAAAGCCAGTGCGGCCACCATGCCAATCGCCGCCAACGCGATCACCATCAATACACTCACCGATCCTTTCTGGCGCCTTGGCGTCGCAGTGAACGGCTGCTGAATACGAAGATTCATCATCAAGCCCTCATTTGCCAATACTGATGCGGATCGGCTCCGCCAAGACCTGGTGTCCAGGACCTGTTACGCCCTGTCAGCGAATGTTGACTACTTTGGTTTCGATCCCGCGGATGACGGTGACAGCCCCACCACTTTCGCCGCCGCTGCGTTGCACCACGCGTTTTGGCACCGTGGCGGTGGCCACCGTCATGACCGGTGCGGCAGGCGCTACAGGTGCAACGGCCGCGATTTTTTTCTCGGAGTTCAGCGGATTGCGCAAGGTCAGTTGCAGTTTCCCTTCCGTTTGCGCCGTGACCAGGGTTTCAGCCTCTGCGGTCGTCATTTCCAGCGTCACTGCACGCACCACCACCGGTTGGGTCTTGTCGGTACCTGCCGTCTGGTCCACCGCTAATACCCGCAAGTTCTCGAGGATGGTCCTGGACACGGCGCTATTGCTGCCGGCACTGGTGGTTTTGGTCGCGAGTACATCAACCCGGTTACCCGGCAACAGGAACCCGCCCACACCGACCACATCGTCCACCCGTACCGAGATGGCACGCTTGTCTGTCGCAATCAGCGAAGCCAGGGTGCTGCCACCCAAGTGCTCACTCAGACGCGCACCGCGCACAATGTCGCCCTTCAGAATGTCGAACGTTGCGATCTTGCCCACAGCCTTTTCGCTCAAGTCGAAGGCGTCTTCCGGGATCGTATCCATGGGCATGCGTACGGTCGTGACCTGCTGAGCCTCGACCATCTGCCCGAATGGAATCTCTACTGTGGCGACCACTACGCTTCGAAGGTGATCATCCGGGCTGGCATTGAGCCGGGCGCTCAGCCAGGAGTCGGCCATCCATGCAGCACCAAGGCCCATGACCAGGGAAACGCCTATCAGGGAAAGAGTACGAGAGCTCATGTCAGTATCTCCGTATCAAAGAAAGTCGAGCTGGACGAAGTAGTTGTGCCAGGCCCATTCCAACTCTTGCGGTGACAGTGGTCCGGAACCGCCCATGTAACGTTGACGATCGAGCGCCATGCTCAGGAGATCGCGGGGATGGCAAGGCACCAGGGGCATGCCTTCACTTGCATAAAGCCTTTGCAGCACATAACGCACCAGCAACTGGTCATAAGGCACGCCCAGACGCTCGCTTTCCTGACGCCAGATCTTTTCGTACTCCTCAGGCTTCAGATAACCGAATTGCAGCTTGTAGCCAATCCGGCGAAGAAAGGCCTCATCGGCCAACTCCAGGGGATTGAGGTTGGTGGAAAACACCAGAATCAGATCGAACGGCAGCTCGCAATGCCGACCGCCGCCCAGGTTGAGGAAATCGCACTTCTCTTCCATCGGGACGATCCAGCGATTCAACAACTCCGCGGGTGCCATGCGCTGACGCCCCATGTCATCGATGATGAACAGGCCATTGCTGGCCTTGAGCTGCAAAGAAGCCTGGTATTGACGGGTGTTAGTGTCATAGCGAACGTCCAGTTGCTCCATGCTCAACTCACCGCCAGTGACGACGATCGGGCGTTTGCAGCGCAGCAGTCGACGGTCGATCCCTTCGTTGAGCATCAAATTGTTCTGTTGAACGTTATCTTCGAACCGCTGATGCACTTGCGGGTCATAGATCTCGATCACGGACTCGTTGATGACGATGGCATGAGGCACCCAGATGGCCTCGGTGAACAGACGGATCAACCGACGGCTGATGTAGGTCTTGCCAGTACCCGCGGGGCCATAAATCATAATGGCGCGCCCGGAGTTCATCGCCACACCTAACTGATCGAGCATGCTGTCGGTAAGCACTACGCCAGCAAAGGCATTGCGCATATCGTTGGCGTTGATGCGACCATGGTGAATGGTTTGCAGTTTGATCAGGGACCGGTAGGTGTCCACCGGGAAGGGTGCCGCACCGATATAGCCACTGCGGGACAAGGCATCGCGGGCGGCGCTGCGACCGCGTTCGGTCAGGCCATAACGCAGCATTTGCCCACTTGTCGATTGCGACCCCAACTGGCCAAGCACTTCGACACGACCGTCCTTGCGCAGAAACGCCAGGACTTCATCAAGTACGGCGCCGGTCAGCGCCAGGCGCTCCACCAGCCGCGGCATGTCCAGCACGCCAGCGTCATACAAGTGTTTGCATACCAACTCACCGAGGAAACTGTCTGTCAGTCCAGTTTCGCGGATTGTGCACGGCTGGGGAGCCAGTCGTTGCACCGCGCCCCGAGCGCTGGGGTAGGCATCACTATCGACAATGATGTGCATGACTAGCCTCCGAATCCACCGGCAACCAGTTGCCAGTAGACGCTGATTAAAGTGCCTATCAAGATTGCAATCGAATAAGGGAAAGGCTTGCTGGCTACTTCATCTGAAGTTGGCGCCAGATAGGCCTGCGCCTTCAGAATCAACCAATAACGTCCCAGGGTCTGAAGCAGCTGGCCGCGATACAGCACAATCAAAAAACCGCACACGCCACCGGCTATCAGGCTGAACAAGGCAGCCCACAATGCAAAATGGAAGGGTAAAAAGCTGCCGACCATGGCCATTAACTTGACGTCGCCGGCGGCCATGCCACCCAAGGCGTACATCGGCAGAAACAGTGCAAAACAGACCAGGATGCCCAACAGGCTGTCACCCAATCCGCTGACGCCACCTAAATACATTTGACCGCCCAGTCCCAGGGCAAGGCCCAACAGGACCAGCATGTTGGGAATACGGTGGCGACGCAGATCGCTCACCACCGCCACGCCCAATAGTCCTAGCAGTAAAACAGTCATTACCAACAATTCCATGGACATGGCGCGTCCCCCCCTAACCGGGATTATCGTTAGCAGGTAGCACCTTTGACCGCTGCGCAAAGTGCTGTAATCCTGGTGTTCACCTCGGCACCCAAAAGAATAAACATTGCGGCAACCGCTACCGTAACTAACCCACCGGCCACGGCGTACTCCACAATGGTGAGGCCATCTTCATCTTTGGCGAACTTGGTGATTGAAGTTCTGATTGTTAGCAGATTCATTTTTGTATACCTCGCTTCAGCCGTGATATGGATCAGAAAGTACGTTGGCGGGGACAGCGTGAAGTCTATTGAGTTGCCCGGTCTATCAGAGAAACTGTAAAACTGGTTGCTCTATGGATATCACCGCGCCCCCGCCACAACGAGTGGTTGTCATCAGCAGGTGGCACCTTTGACCGCAGCGCACAGTGCTGTGATCCTGGTGTTCACGGCGCCACCCAAAAGAATAAACATTGCAGCAACAGCTACCGTAATTAATCCACCGGCTACCGCGTATTCCACAATGGTCAGGCCATCTTCATCTTTGGCGAACTTGGTAATTGAAGTTCTGATTGTTTGCAGATTCATTTTTGTATACCTCGTTTCAGCGGTCATACGACTCAGAAAATACATTGGCGGGGTCTGCACGAAGTTCATTGAGTTGCCGGTCGATCAGAGAAACTGTAAAACCGGTTGCTCCATGAATATCACCGCGCCCCACCACAGTGGGTTACTGTCATCAGCAGGTAGCGCCTTTGACCGCAGCGCACAGCGCTGTGATTCTGGTGTTCACGGCACCGCCCAAAAGAGTGAACATTGCGGCAACAGCTACCGTGATTAATCCGCCGGCCACCGCGTATTCCACAATGGTCAGACCGTCTTCGTCTTTGGCGAACTTCACTACCGAAGCCTTGATTGTTTGCATGATCATTTTGGCCACCTCACTCAAATGTTGTGTTTCTGAGGCAGAACTTTCTGTGCTGCCTGATGCAACCCTAGTCAGTAAGCAGGCATAGGCGTTAGGAGGATTTTGCACATCGTTAGGACTTTTTTGCGCAGCGGCCGGATACGGTTCATTGGCCTTTGCAGAAGTCGCGAGAGGGGTAAACAAGGCATTGAAACGCAACGGCAATTGCCATTGATTCAGAAGCGACAAGTGGTTAAACCCGGGTTCGTCGACAACACACCCGCAAACACTGGGACCGGACAACCTTCCAGGAAACACATAGATCGAACAGATCTGTAATTCGTCGTTTTTATAAGGATTCAATCTGCAAAGTGATGGCGTATTGGCAATACTAGCGAGTAGAGAGTCAATCAGACCTGCCGAGTAGAGACATGACGTCCAATTTGACCAAAAGGCCATCGCTCCTATGGTTCGATCTGACTCATGATCGATCCACGAAAGAACTCATCGCACAGTTCGAGGGTACCTGCGACTGCAAACTGGCGAAAAACTCCGCGCTGCCCATCGGGGAACAGGCGGACATGATCTGCATGCATTTCGATCGCCCCGACACACCAGGCTTGAGGCTGTTGCTGGAGATCAAACGCAGCACACCGGGCATCCCGATCACCATGTTCACCGTGCAGCACTCAGAGGAACTGGCCGTCTGGGCCATGCGTTCCAGCGTCTGGGAATACATGGTGCTCCCGCTCTCGCTCACAGAGAAGAGTCGTTACCTGACTGCTGTAGTTCAGCTCTGCGAGCTGCGCCGAAATGTGACCGACCTGCGCAAGACGATGCTGATCGACCACTCCCCAACCCTGCCGGACAGTATCCGGCTGACCTCAGGGCACCAAAAACACCAGGCGCTGAGCAATGTCATGCTGTACATCGAACAGCACTTTCGAGACAGCATCGATCAAAGGGATTTGGCGCAGCGCTGCGGCATGACGACATTTCGCTTCAGCCGCCTGTTCAAGGAAGCCAATGGACTTGGCTTCACGGATTACATCTTGAACAAGCGCATGAACTTCGCCAAAGAACTGCTCGACAACAGCCAGATGCCTATTACCAGCATCGGCTATGAGGCCGGCTTCAAGGATCCGTCCTACTTCGCTCGTGCCTTCAAGCAGTTCGCAAACTGCACGCCCAGTGAATACCGCTTGGCACGTCAAGTCAGAGCGACTGCAGCAGCGCAACTGGCGCAGGATGAAACCATCACTGAAGCGCTCGAAAGCCTGATAGAAAGCCTCAGCGGTTGATCGGCACCCGCAAGATTGCGCCCATACCGGGCGCACATGAAAAAGGGGCAGACTTCACAGTCCGCCCCTCGGCTTCTTACTCAAAACCGCGAAACACTGCGCATCGCATCCACCAGATATCGCATCGCAATCCGGTCGTTCTCCGACAACTCGCGATACCGCTCCACCAGCTTCAACTCCTCGGAATTAAGCCGACGCCTTCGCCGCCCCATACCCAGGCACGGAAAGATCCCCAACATTTCAGTGATGCCTTGTACTTTCGACATGGACGATGTCCCTCTCTACGTCAAAAAGAAAACTGCAAAAACCGCATCGCCCTACCCTTTTTCAGCGGTCACCTCGTGCCAACTGAATCCCACCGGCCTGAGGGCAGAAACCGGTTATGCCCATAGAATAGGAAGTAAATTGGCGCTGAAAAGCGGTTTTTAGAGTAATTAGTCAAAAAAAAGCAGAAATGCCGCATAAATCAGAAATCTCTGTGGGAAACGTTTACCGGAAATGTCTTGTTTCATAGCGGTGCCACTGCCACGCCATCAATCATTTTTGCTCTGCCACCGAACGGTTTAAGCTATTTGGCATCTGTTTAAAGTCCGTTGCGTTTGGCCGAAGGCATGTCCGAACCTCCATTTCTGATCCAGCACGTGCCAGGAACGGCGCGGGATTGTTCACGACAGGTTGTACTTATGCACCGCAGGAATTTGCTCAAAGCGTCCATGGCCATCGCTGCCTACACCGGTTTGTCTGCCTCCGGCCTGTTGGCTGCGCGGGCCTGGGCCGGTAATGGCACGGCTGACGGCGAGGCACAGGCGTTCGATTTCGAAGCCCTGAAAATCCAGGCCAAGCAACTTGCCGGCAACCGCTATCAGGACACCAAGCAAGTGCTGCCGCCGACCCTGGCGACCATGACCCCACAAAATTTCAACGCGATCCGCTACGACGGCAATCATTCGCTGTGGAAGGATTTGAAAGGTCAGCTGGACGTGCAGTTTTTTCACGTCGGCATGGGTTTCAAGCAGCCGGTGCGCATGTACAGCGTCGACCCCAAGACACGTCAGGCGCGGGAGGTGCATTTCCGCCCTTCGCTGTTCAACTATGAAAACACCACGGTCGATACCAAGCAGCTCACGGGCGATCTGGGTTTCTCCGGGTTCAAGCTGTTCAAGGCCCCGGAACTGGACCGGCACGACGTGCTGTCTTTCCTCGGCGCCAGCTATTTCCGTGCGGTAGACGCCACTGGCCAATACGGCCTGTCGGCACGCGGTCTGGCGGTCGATACCTACGCCAAGAAGCGCGAAGAATTCCCCGACTTCACCAAGTTCTGGTTCGAAACCCCGGACAAGGACAGCACCCGTTTCGTGGTCTACGCCCTGCTGGACTCGCCAAGTGCCACCGGCGCCTACCGTTTCGATATCGATTGCCAGGCCAGTCAGGTCGTCATGGCCGTCGACGCCCACATCAATGCGCGTACCGCCATCGAACAACTGGGCATCGCACCGATGACCAGCATGTTCAGCTGCGGCACCCACGAGCGGCGCATGTGCGACACCATCCACCCGCAGATCCACGATTCGGATCGCCTGGCGATGTGGCGTGGCAACGGCGAGTGGATCTGCCGTCCGCTGAACAACCCGGCGACCCTGCAATTCAATGCCTTCGCCGACACCGACCCGAAAGGTTTCGGCCTGGTGCAGACCGACCACGAGTTCGCCAGTTATCAGGACACCGTCGACTGGTACAGCAAACGACCGAGCCTTTGGGTAGAACCTACAACCGCGTGGGGCGAAGGCTCTATCGATCTGTTGGAAATTCCTACAACCGGCGAAACCCTGGATAACATCGTCGCGTTCTGGACTCCGAAGAAACCGGTCGCGGCCGGCGATTCCCTGAACTACGGCTACAAGCTGTACTGGAGCGCTTTGCCGCCGGTCGGCACGCCGCTGGCGCGGGTCAACGCCACCCGTTCGGGCATGGGCGGCTTCACTGAAGGTTGGGCACCGGGCGAGCATTACCCGCCAGTCTGGGCGCGCCGGTTTGCGGTGGACTTCACCGGCGGCGGGCTGGATCGCTTGCCGGAAGGTACGGGCATTGAACCGGTGGTGACGTGCTCCAACGGCCAGGTCAAGGATTTCAACGTGCTGGTGCTGGATGACATCAAGGGCTACCGGATTACCTTTGACTGGTTCCCGACCAATGACAGTGTGGCCCCGGTGGAGCTGCGGTTGTTTATTCGCACCAATGACCGGACGTTGAGCGAGACCTGGTTGTATCAGTATTTCCCGCCGGCGCCGGAGAAGCGTAAGTACACCTGAGTTTGAAGGGTTGTCTGGGCGGGCCCTTTCGCGGGCAAGCCTCGCTCCTACAAGTTGATGTCGAGCCTATCATCCTCGTCCGACACTTACCTGTAGGAGCGAGGCTTGCCCGCGAAGATGGCCTGACAGCCAACAAACATCCCTGCACAAAAACACAAAAGCCCCGATCACATCGATCGGGGCTTTTTGTTTTCACAACGCTACTCAGTCACGCAAATCCGACTCATGAATCGGCTGATCCCGATGCGTCGCGCGTTGATACTGCGCCGGCCAGATGGCCTTGTGTCCACCCAAATCATCATCCGCATGCAATGGCCAATACGGGTCGCGCAGCAGCTCGCGGGCGAGGAAGATAATGTCCGCCTGACAGGTGCGCAGAATGTGCTCGGCCTGGGCCGGTTCGGTGATCATTCCTACGGTGCCGGTGGCGATGCCTGACTCCTTGCGCACTCGTTCGGCGAAGCGGGTTTGATAACCGGGGCCTGTAGGAATTTCCGCGTTGACCGCCGTGCCGCCCGACGACACATCGATCAGGTCCACACCCAAATCTTTGAGGCGACGCGCCAGTTCAACGGTTTCATCCGGATTCCAGCCGTCTTCCACCCAATCGGTGGCCGAGACCCGTACGAACACCGGCAATTCCTCAGGCCACACCGCACGCACCGCTTCGGTGACTTGCAGCACCAACCGAATTCGATTCTCGAACGAACTACCGTATTGATCGCGCCGCTGATTGCTCAAGGGCGATAGAAATTGATGCAACAGGTAACCATGAGCCGCGTGAACTTCGACGACTTTGAAACCGGCAATCAGCGCCCGTTTCGCTGAATCAACGAACGCCTGGATGACCTCGGCAATTTCACTCTCATTCAGCTGCTTCGGTGGTGTGTGCTGTGGGTCGAACGCAATGGGCGAAGGACCGACCGGCGTCCAGCCGCCATCTTCAGGTTTGACGCTACCGTGCTTGCCGATCCACGGCCGATGGGTGCTGGCCTTGCGCCCGGCGTGGGCCAGTTGAATACCGGCGACAGCGCCTTGGGCCGCGATGAAACGCGTGATGCGTTGCAGGGGTTCGATCTGTTCGTCATTCCACAAGCCGAGGTCTTCGGCGGTGATGCGTCCATCGGCGGTCACCGCCGTGGCTTCAGTAAAAACCAGACCGGCCCCACCGACAGCACGACTGCCGAGATGAACCAGGTGCCAGTCATTGGCCAGGCCATCGACACTCGAATACTGGCACATCGGTGACACCGCGATGCGGTTGAGCAGGGTCAATTGGCGAAGGGTATAGGGTTCAAGCAGCAGACTCATGGGGCACCTCTCGAATCAGTGGGCAGGCTCCAGGGTTCTGTTTGAAAGTCGACGAGTGACAGGAAAAAGGTGCAGCACCCGCCCCCGCGGGCAAAAAATTCGACAAGACGTCACAAGGAAAATCAAGCAGTGCTTAGAGCCTAGTCGACATTGGGGGATGGTGGAGGGTTCCGGGGGTATTTGGCGTCAGGGAGATCGCCTTCGCGAGCAAGCCCGCTCCCACAGGGTCTGCGCAGATCCTGTGGGAGCGGGCTTGCTCGCGAATGGGGTCAACGCGGTTCTATGTGGGCAATCATCAACTGGACCGTCTCATTCCCGCGAAACTCGTTAAGGTCGAGCTTGTAGGCCAGTTCCACCCATTTGATGGTCGGGTTCGGCCAGATATCGCGGTCGATTCCGAACGCGATGCCGTCCAGCTTCACCGAGCCGCATTCGCTTTTCAGCACAACTTTGAGGTGCCGTTCACCAACAACCCGCTGTTCGACCAACTGGAACACACCATGGAACAACGGCTCCGGGAAGTGTTGCCCCCAAGGACCGGCATGCCGCAAAGCACGGGCCAGTTCGAGGTGAAATTCTTCGACAGCCAAAGTCCCGTCCGACAGCAGTCGACCGGTCAGGTCTTCTTCGCGCAATTGCCTACGCACTTCAGCGTCAAAGGCTTCGGCGAACAGCGGAAAATTCGCTTCCGGCAAGGTCAAGCCTGCCGCCATGGCATGGCCGCCGTACTTGCTGATCAAATTTGGGTGCTGAGCCGCCACCACGCTCAAGGCGTCACGAATATGGAAGCCCTGCACCGAACGCCCCGAACCCTTGAGCATGCCATCGCCAGCATCGGCAAAGGCGATGGTCGGACGGAAATAGCGCTCTTTCATACGCGAGGCGAGGATGCCGATGACGCCCTGGTGCCACTCGGGATCGAACAGGCACAGGCCGAACGGCATCGATTCCACCGGCAAATCCTTGAGCTGGGCCAGCGCCTCGCGCTGCATGCCCTGCTCGATGGATTTGCGGTCCTGGTTCATGCCGTCCAGCTGGATAGCCATTTCCCGGGCGAGCCCGGCGTCATCGGTGAGCAGGCATTCGATGCCCAGGCTCATGTCATCCAGGCGCCCCGCCGCGTTCAGGCGCGGGCCGACAATGAACCCAAGATCCGTGGACGTGATGCGCGCATGATCACGCTTCGCCACTTCGAGGATCGCCTTGATCCCCGGCCGCGCACGTCCGGCGCGGATTCGCTCGAGGCCTTGGTGGACGAGAATCCGGTTGTTGGCGTCCAGCGGCACCACGTCGGCGACGCTGCCGAGGGCCACCAGGTCCAGCAACTCGCCGATGTTCGGCTGCGGCTTGCTCTCGTACCAGCCGAGGCTGCGCAGGCGTGCGCGCAGGGCCATCAGCACGTAGAAAATCACCCCGACGCCGGCCAGTGCCTTGCTCGGAAAGCCGCAGCCCGGCTGGTTGGGATTGACGATGGCATCGGCCAGCGGCAGTTCATCGCCCGGCAAGTGGTGGTCGGTGACCAGCACGTTGAGGCCAGCCTTTTTCGCCGCGGCCACGCCTTCAACGCTGGAGATGCCGTTGTCCACGGTAATCAGCAGCTGCGGCGTGCGGGTCAGCGCCACCTCAACGATTTCGGGCGTAAGGCCGTAGCCATACTCGAAGCGGTTCGGCACCAGATAATCAACGTGAGCTGCGCCCAGCAGACGCAAGCCCAACATGCCCACGGTACTCGCCGTCGCGCCGTCGGCGTCGAAGTCGCCGACGATCAGAATCCGCTGACGCTGCTCCAGCGCGGTCACCAGCAAATCCACCGCGGCATCGATGCCCTTGAGCTGCTGGAACGGAATCAGCCGCGCCAGGCTCTTGTCCAGTTCTGCCTCTGAAACCACGCCCCGCGCCGCGTACAGACGGGTCAGCAGCGGCGGCAGGTCACCGAGGAATGGCAGGGTGTCGGGCAACAGGCGAGGTTCGATGCGCATGGGGTGACAGGTACTTCTCTTGAATACGTAGGATAAAACCGGATGACGTGGCGAAAAATCAGCCGCGTTCGCCGCTCAGCCACTGCAACTGGACTTCGTGCTGACCACGGTCGTCGGTGACGAAAATCGTCCCTTCGCTGATCATCACGTCCCACTTGATAACGCGCGGCATGTCTTTGGCCAGGGTTTCCAGGACTTCCTGCGGCACAGCAGCGATGTGCACGTTTTTCAGGTTCTTGATCGCCGGGATCACTTTGGTTTCCCAGACGCGCAAGCTGCCGTAGGCCAGCAGGCTGGTGCGCTCGGTGCGACGCGAGCACCACGTCAGGCGGTCGGCGTCTGGCTGACCGACTTCGATCCAGTGCAGTACGCGATCATCCAGGCTCTTTTCCCACAGGGCGGGTTCATCCACGTCTGACAGACCACGGCCAAACGACAGCTGCTCGTTGTACCAGAAGGCGTAGGCCAGCAGCCGCACAGTCATGCGCTCTTCGGTTTCCGAAGGGTGACGGGCGATGGTCTGCTTCACCGTCTCGTAAACGCTGCGGTCGAGGTCGGTAAGGTTCAGTTCAAACTTGTAGGTCGTGGACGGCTGGGCCATGAACGGGCTTCTTGATACGTGGAAAGGCGGCAAGTCTAACCGATGCGGCAGGCTTCGCGGCCATCAACCTTGAGCGACTGACGGCGGGCTGTGCTAAAACGCTCTATCAGCCAAGCCTTTGTCCTACAGGATCCAGCATGCCGTTCACCGCCAAACCCCTCTCAGGTCTGAAAGTCATCGAATTGGGCACGTTGATCGCCGGGCCGTTTGCCTCGCGCATTTGCGGCGAATTCGGTGCCGAGGTCATCAAGATCGAATCCCCCGACGGTGGTGATCCGTTGCGCAAATGGCGCAAGTTGTATGAAGGCACGTCGCTGTGGTGGTTCGTTCAGGCACGCAACAAGAAGTCCCTGACCTTGAACCTGAAACACCCGGACGGCCTGGCAATCCTGAAAAAGCTGCTCAGTGAAGCGGACATCCTCATCGAGAATTTTCGCCCCGGCGTGCTGGAAAAGCTCGGTCTGGGTTGGGACGTCCTGCACGCACTGAACCCGAAACTGGTGATGGTGCGCCTTTCGGGTTTCGGCCAGACCGGGCCGATGAAGGATCAACCAGGTTTTGGTGCGGTCGGTGAATCCATGGGCGGCCTGCGCTACATCACCGGGTTTGAGGACCGGCCGCCGGTACGCACCGGGATTTCCATCGGCGACTCGATTGCGGCGCTCTGGGGCGTGATCGGTGCGCTGATGGCTTTGCGTCATCGCGAGGTTAATGGCGGCCAGGGTCAAGTGGTGGATGTGGCGCTGTACGAAGCGATCTTCGCCATGATGGAAAGCATGGTCCCGGAGTTCGACGTGTTCGGCTTCATTCGCGAACGCACCGGCAACATCATGCCAGGCATTACGCCCTCCTCGATCCACACCAGCGCCGACGGCAAACATGTACAGATCGGCGCCAATGGCGATGCGATTTTCAAGCGATTCATGCTGATCATCGGCCGCGAAGACCTGGCCAACGACCCCGCGCTGGCCAGCAATGACGGGCGTGACAGCCGTCGCGACGAGATTTATGGGGTGATTGATCGCTGGGTCAATGCGCTGCCGCTGGACACCGTCATTGAGCAGTTGAATCAGGCCGACGTCCCCGCCAGCCGGATCTTCAGCGCCGAAGACATGTTCAGTGATCCGCAGTACCTGGCTCGGGAAATGTTCCTGAAGGCGAAGCTGCCGGACGGCAAAGATTTCAAGATGCCGGGAATTGTGCCGAAACTCTCAGAGACACCCGGCAGTTCGCAATGGGTCGGGCCGCAGTTGGGCGAACACAATGCGCAGGTACTCAACGATCTTGGCTACGACAAGGAACAGATCGCAAAGCTGCGTGAAGACGGGGCCATCTAAGCTGAAACGCCTGCTTTCGCTGCTCATCACAGACTGCCTGTCGCACGGCAGGAGGGTGATGTGCGCGCTCGCGGCGACAGCCTTGCTCATCGGTCCGACCTCGTCGGCGATGGCGCAGCCCAAGGAAACCATGATCTGGCTGTTGCGGGATCTGCCACCGCTGACGATTTTCGAAGGACCGAAAAAGGGCCTGGGCGTCATCGACCAACTGTTGCCGCTGTTGATCGCCGGCATGCCGCAATACGAACACACCTTGATGCGAGTCAACCGTGCGCGCGCCTTGCAAATGCTCCACGAGCCGTCCCTTACTTGCGATGCGGCGCTGAACCGGAGCAAGGAACGCGAACGCTGGATCGCGTTTTCGATTCCGGTGTTTCGGGCCATGAGTAACGGCGTGGCCGTAAGGCGCGTAGACCGTGAGACGCTTGCCCCCTTCATCCAGGACGGTGAACTGGACCTGGCGGCCTTCCTGGCGAGCGGCGGCGAGAAGCTGGGCATTATCGCCGAGCGTAACTACGGTGATTACCTCGACGCGCTGCTCAAACAGGCACCACCTGACTCGCTGACCCCGCACTACGGCAACGACGCCTTGGGCAGCCTGTTGCAGATGCAACGCCTGGGGCGCTTGCGGCTGTTGTTGGGCTACCGCCCGGAAATCCGCTATCAGGCCCAACAGCAAGGGATCGCCGAGGATGAATTGCAGTTCTACCCGATTCGCGGCGCCGAGAAATTCTTGTCCGGTTACATCGGCTGCACCGACACGCCCAAAGGCCGGCAGGCGATTGTCGAGATCAATCAATTGCTGCGCAAAATGCCCCACGATCGCTTGAGCGAGGCGTACGCCGCGTGGCTCGACCCGGAAAGTCGCGATGCCTACCTGGAGGAATCCAGGAAGTATTTCGAGCAACAGGCGCTGGAATGACAAATCGCGGGCAAAAAGAAACCCCGAGAAGTGGGGAGACATCTCGGGGTTAAACGTGGTCTACAAAGAGACCAGTGGCAGCACGACTACAAGCACCGGAGCACAATGCTTGATCCTGCTGTTACATGCTCTGACTGACCTTGGTCGAGGAAGGTTCCCACAAAAGACAATTCAATTACGGCTGGCCACGACCTTGTCCTGTGCAGCATTGCGCAATGCCGCGATAACGCAGGGTTCCAGGCGTCCTTCGGCAATCATCAGATCGCGATGCAAGCCGTCGACCACATCTGTGAGCAGACGTTTGTCGGTCAGTTGGGCTTGATTGAACTCCCGCTCGACCACGATGGCGCCGGTTGTGCTCTTCAGTGTCACCAGGCATTCGCCGTGGGCGCCCGAGGGGGTCAACGTTACCTGGTACGGGCTCAGAGCCTCACCGAGCAATAGATTGATACTTTCCATCTCGATCACCACTCAATAGTCCGAAAACAAAGTGCCTTGGGCGTGTTCACATTAAGTGACCATTGGCCCGAGAAGAAAGTTCTGGATTCCAGGTGCAGGCGCGTCGGCGTCTCTGGTGGGTAGAGCATGCATGGGGTAGATGACAGGTTTGTGTATGGCTTGGGTTTTGGTGGTGGATTGGGATTGGGTGAATATCCGGTTCTTCGGTGAGGGCGGCTATTGGTTTCGCTCTTACAGCGAGTCACTTGGAAGAGCCCCAAGTAACCAAGGGCTCTTGCCCCTTTCGTTCGGTGCCTCGCCTAGGCTCGGCATCCCCTCGCTCCGGTCCTGCTCCGTGGGCCCGCCGCCATCGGCCATCCATGGCCGGGGGCGGCTAACCCGGCATCCATGCCGGGTTGCCCACTACGCAGAACCTGCGCTCGGCCTCTCGAGGGGGCGCTCAGATCAAAAGCGGAAGGCGAGCTAACGCTCGGCCTGATGAGTGGTGGGAATCAAAAGCGTACGCGATTTCCTGTAGGAGCCGGCTTGCTGGCGAAAAGCGTTTGGACGACGCGTTCATTCAGACAGCACGCGTTATCGTTGACGCCCATCGCCAGCAAGCTGGCTCCTACAATTTCGAACTGTGTGAACACAATCCCTGTAGGAGCCGGCTTGCTGGCGATAGCGGCGGGTCAGTCAACGTATTTATTGCCTGAACGGACGCTATCGCCAGCAAGCCGGCTCCTACAGGGGGGCGGTGTACAGATTCGGAATGGGTGAGCGCAGCCGAGAAGAACAACGCGTTCGAACAGAGAGCCAGGTCGGCTTTCAGGCCGCCTCGGCGGCTGTGGCGGTAGTCGCCCCCTCGAGAGGCCGAGTGGAGGTTCTGCGCAGTGGGCACCGCGGCAGGGATGCCGCGGTAGCCGCCCCCGGCCATGGATGGCCGATGGCGGCGGGCCCACGGAGCAGGACCGGAGCGAGGGCATGGCGAGCATTAGCGAGCCACCGAACGAAAGGGGCAAAAGCGCTTTGGTTACTTTCGCGCTTTTCGAAAGTGACTCGCTGTAAGAGCGAAACCAATAGTGGCCGTTACCGCAGCAACGGATATGCCCCCCAACCGATTACAACGGCTTCCCACGATTCCCATGCTGACTGACAAAAGCCTGTACAGCCTTAAGGTCATTCGGCAACACCGTGCAACGCTCATCCCGCTCAAACAGATCGGCAAGGTGAACAGGCAACTCCAGCGCTTTGCCCACACCCGCCTTCTCAACCGCATCCGGGAATTTAACCGGATGGGCAGTCCCGAGAATAACCATCGGAATATCCAGACTACGACGGCATTCACGCGCAGCCTTCACACCGATAGCCGTGTGCGGATCCAGCAACTCACCCGTCTGCTCGTAAACCTCAGCAATCGTTTCGCAAGTTTGCGCATCATCCACAGCCAGCGAATCGAACAGCTTGCGTGCTTCGGTCCAACGCTCCTGTTCAACGCTGAAACCGCCGCCCTGCTTGAACGAATCCATCAACCCGGCAATCGCCGCGCCGTTGCGACCGTGCAGGTCGAACAGCAGACGCTCGAAGTTCGACGACACCATGATGTCCATCGACGGCGACAGCGTCGCATGCAGGGTTTCCTTGACGTACTGATTGCCGCTCATGAAGCGGTGCAGGATGTCGTTGCGGTTGGTGGCGACGATCAACTGATTGATCGGCAGGCCCATGTTGCGCGCCAGGTAACCGGCGAAGATGTCGCCGAAGTTGCCGGTTGGCACCGAGAACGATACCGAACGCGCCGGGCCGCCCAGTTGCAGGGCTGCGTGGAAGTAGTAGACGATCTGGGCCATGATCCGCGCCCAGTTGATCGAGTTCACCGCCACCAGACGCGTGCCCTTGAGGAAGCTTTGGTCGGCGAAGCTCGCCTTGACCATTTCCTGGCAGTCATCGAAGTTGCCTTCGATGGCGATGTTGTGGATGTTCTCGCCGAAGATGGTGGTCATCTGCCGACGCTGCACTTCCGATACACGGTTGTGCGGGTGCAGGATGAAGATGTCGACGTTTTCGCAGTGCTTGCAGCCTTCGATGGCGGCCGAACCGGTATCGCCAGAAGTGGCGCCGACGATCACCACGCGCTCACCGCGTTTTTCCAGCACGTAATCGAGCAGGCGACCGAGCAGTTGCAGGGCGAAGTCCTTGAACGCCAGGGTCGGGCCGTGGAACAGCTCCAGCACCCACTCATTGCCGTTCAGTTGACGCAACGGTGCCACGGCGTTGTGCGAGAACACGCCATAGGTTTCTTCAAGAATCTTTTTGAAATCGGCATCAGGAATGCTGCCGGTGACGAACGGGCGCATCACCCGGAAGGCCAGCTCGTGATACGGCAGGCCGGCCCAGGAAGCGATTTCTTCCTGGGTGAAACGTGGCAGGTTTTCCGGGACGTACAGACCGCCGTCAGTGGCCAGACCGGCCAGCAGGACGTCTTCGAAATTCAGGGCCGGTGCCTGGCCGCGGGTGCTGATATAACGCATGACTGACTCCAATGGACAGTGTTCGCAAACCCGGGCCCGCACGCAGGCCCGGTGAACGATAACGGCTTAGTTCAGGTGCTCGACGCGGATCCGTACGACCGGACCAACCACGCCCGTGAGGGCTTCGAGGGCGGCAATCGCGTCGTTCATGTGCTGTTCCAGCACACGGTGGGTCAGCAGGATCATCGGCACCAGGCCGTCATGCTCTTCGACTTCTTTCTGCATGATCGATTCGATGTTGATGCCGCGCTCCGACAGGATGCTCGCAACCTGAGCCAGCACGCCCGGATGGTCCTTGGCCTGAATGCGCAGGTAGTAGGCGCTTTCGCAGGCTTCGATCGGCAGGATCGGATGAGCCGACAGCGAATCCGGCTGGAAGGCCAGGTGCGGCACGCGGTTTTCCGGATCCGAGGTCATGGCGCGAACCACGTCCACCAGGTCGGCGATCACCGACGAAGCAGTCGGTTCCATGCCGGCGCCGGCGCCGTAGAACAGGGTAGAACCGGCAGCGTCACCGTTGACCATCACCGCGTTCATCACGCCGTTGACGTTGGCGATCAGGCGATCGGCCGGGATCAGCGTCGGGTGCACGCGCAACTCGATGCCAGCCGCCGTGCTGCGAGCGACGCCCAGGTGCTTGATGCGATAGCCCAGCGCTTCGGCGTAGTTCACGTCAGCCGTGGTCAGCTTGGTGATGCCTTCGGTGTAGGCCTTGTCGAATTGCAGCGGAATGCCGAACGCGATGGAGGCCAGGATCGTCAGCTTGTGGGCCGCGTCGATGCCTTCAACGTCGAAGGTCGGATCGGCTTCGGCGTAACCCAGGGCCTGCGCCTCGGCGAGTACGTCTTCGAAGGTGCGACCCTTCTCGCGCATCTCGGTGAGGATGAAGTTGCCGGTGCCGTTGATGATGCCGGCGACCCAGTTGATACGGTTGGCGGACAGGCCTTCACGGATCGCCTTGATCACCGGAATGCCACCGGCCACGGCCGCTTCGAACGCAACGATCACGCCCTTCTCGCGAGCCTTGGCGAAAATTTCATTACCGTGAACGGCGATAAGCGCCTTGTTCGCGGTGACCACATGCTTGCCATTCTCGATGGCCTTGAGTACCAGCTCGCGGGCAACGGTGTAGCCGCCCATCAGCTCTATAACGATGTCGATTTCAGGGTTCGTGGCCACTTCGAAGACATCGTTGGTAATCGCAATACCGGTCGTTTGGAACTGAGGCTTTGGCGTGCGAATGGCAATTTGTGCCACTTCGATTCCACGCCCGGCACGACGAGCAATTTCCTCGGCGTTGCGCTGAAGTACGTTGAAGGTACCGCCACCGACGGTCCCTAACCCACAGATGCCTACTTTGACCGGTTTCACTGTGAACTCCCCATAAAACGGCCGACTCAAGGCCGGCCGTGAAAACAGCCGCATGCTCGCGGCTCTCTGTTAATGGCCCGGCAAATGTTGCCGCCGGACCATGATCGTCAAAGGCTGGCCGTGACGATGCGAATTTACTTCGCGCCCAGCGCCAGTTTGGCGACTTGTGGCGCAGGCTGGTAGCCCGGAATGACCTGACCGTCGGCCAAAACGATGGCCGGTGTGCCGTTCACGCCAATCGACTGACCGAGGGCGAACTGTTTGGAAACCGGGTTATCGCACTTGGCGGCCTTGATTTCCTTGCCGTCGACCATTTTGTCCATGGCCGCTTTCTTGTCTTTCGAGCACCAGACCGCTTGCAGCTGTTCGTCACCCGGCGAGCCCAGGCCCTGGCGCGGGAACGCGACGTAGCGCACTTCGATGCCGCGCTTGTTCAGCTCAGGCACTTCGGCATGCAGTTTGTGGCAGTACGGGCAGGTGGTGTCGGTAAACACGGTGATGTGCGATTTGGTTTCGCCAATGGCCGGATAAACCACGGTTTCCGCAACAGGAATGGCGTTGACCAGCTTGGAAATGCCCAGGCGTTCGGCTTTTTCGGTCAGGTTGACCGGCTTGCCGTCCTTGAGCTGAAACATGTAGCCCTGAACCACGTATTGGCCGTCGGCACTGGCATACAGCACGCGGCTGCCCTGCAGTTTGACTTCATACAGGCCCGGCAGCGGACTGGCGGAAATGCTTTCTACCGGCACTTCGAGCTGGAGGGTTTCCAGGCTTTTACGAATGGCTTTTTCGGCCGCGTCATCGGCGACGGCAAGGGTGCTGACCAACGCAATGGCTGCGGCGGCGAAAATCTGGGTCAGACGCATGAGAACTCCTGAAGGCGGACAAATGGGACGACCAGAACGCCCGTGCCGAAACACCGGGTCATAACCGCCCATCGTACAAACCGACAAAGCCTACCACATAAGGGCTGTGTGGCCGAATGTGGGGTGACAAGACAACACCGCACTCCCTGTAGGAGCGAAGCTTGCTCGCGAAGAACGTCAACGATAACGCGTGCTGTCTGGATGAACGTGTTGTCCGGACCTCCTTCGCGAGCAAGCTTCGCTCCTACAGGGATCGCGCAGCAGGGAATGTGATCATCCGCGCGGGTGGTGTTTGGCGTGCAGGTCCTGCAAGCGTGCCCGGGCGACGTGGGTGTAGATCTGAGTGGTCGACAGATCGCTATGGCCGAGCAGCATCTGCACCACTCGCAAATCCGCGCCGTGGTTGAGCAGGTGCGTGGCGAAGGCATGGCGCAAGGTGTGCGGCGACAGCGACTTGCCGATCCCCGCGACCTTGGCCTGATGCTTGATACGGTGCCAGAAGGTCTGGCGCGTCATCTGCTCGCCGCGCTGACTAGGGAACAGCACATCACTGGGACGTCCGTCGAGCAGCTCGCCTCGGGCGTCGCGCATGTAACGCTCGACCCAGACAATCGCCTCCTCGCCCATCGGCACCAGCCGCTCCTTGCTGCCCTTGCCCATCACCCGCAGCACGCCCTGGCGCAGATTGACCTGCTCCAGCGTCAGGCTGATCAGTTCCGTCACCCGCAAACCGCAGGCGTACAGCACTTCGAGCATGGCGCGGTCACGCAGGCCTATCGCTTCACTCAGGTCCGGCGCCTTCAGCAGTGCTTCCACATCGGCTTCCGACAAGGATTTTGGCAACGGCCTACCGAGTTGAGGCATATCGACGCGTAACGTCGGATCGACCGCGATCAACTTTTCCCGCAACAGATAGCGATAAAAGCCACGCACCCCCGAAAGAAATCGCGCAGTGGAACGGGGTTTGTAGTTCTGTTCCAGGCGCCAGGCCAGGTGATCGAGGATCAACTCGCGACCGGCGTTGATCAACTCCAGCCCCTTCTCTTGCAGCCAGCCATTGAACAAGGCCAGGTCACTGCGATAGGCATCGCGAGTGTTGTCGGAAAGGCCTTTCTCCAGCCATAACGCGTCGAGGAATTGGTCTATCAGTGGATGATCGATGGCAGGCATGGGCACTCGAAACATGCAGTCTTGAGACTGCGCGCGAAAAAAAGGTGAACAGTAAAAACCACCGCTAGTCTTTCATAGCCCGCTACTTCAAGGAACAGGAAGACTCAATGAACGAGCAACAGATTCTGTTGGCTTTTGGCGGTATTGGTGCGGCGGCACTGGGGTGTCAGTGGCTGGCGTGGCGACTGAAATTGCCGGCGATCCTGTTTCTGTTGCTGAGCGGCATTCTGGTCGGCCCGATCCTGGGCTGGCTCGACCCACAGGAAATGTTCGGCCCACTGTTAATGCCACTGGTGTCGCTGGCGGTGGCGCTGATTTTGTTTGAAGGCAGCCTGACGCTGCACCTGTCGGAATGGCGCGAAATCGGCAGCGTCGTACGCCGGCTGGTGACGATTGGCGCAATCTCGACCTGGGTGGTCATTGCTGTCGCCACGCATTGGCTGCTGGGTTTCGACTGGTTGCTCGCGATACTGTTCGGCAGTCTGACTCTGGTCACCGGGCCCACGGTCATCGTACCGATGCTGCGTGTGGTGCGACCAAAAGCCTCGATTGCCAACATCCTGCGCTGGGAAGGCATCGTCATCGACCCGATCGGCGCCCTCCTCGCCGTGGTGGTCTACAGCTTCATCATCGCCCGTACGTCGGGTGACGGCTTGAGCCAAAGCCTGCTGACCTTCGGCGGGGTGATTCTGTGCGGCACCGCATTCGGGATTGCGGGCGGCTGGGTGCTCGGCACGATCATCCGGCGCCAATGGTTGCCGGAATACCTGCACAACCTGGCGGCGCTGGCAGCGGTGTTGGGGATTTTCATTAGCGCCAATCAAGTCATGCACGAATCCGGTTTGCTGGCCGTGACCTTGATGGGGATCTGGCTGGCCAACATGAAGGACGTGGATGTGCGGGACATCCTGCACTTCAAGGAAAACCTCAGCGTGCTGCTGATCTCCGGGCTATTCATTTTGCTGGCGGCGCGACTCGATTTGAACGCCTTGATCGGCCTCGGGCCGCTGGTGCTGATTCTGTTGCTGATCATTCAGTTCATTGCACGGCCATTGAACGTCATGCTTTCCACGGCAGGCTCGAGTTTGAGCTGGCGCGAGCGGGCGCTGCTGTCATGGATAGCACCTCGCGGAATCGTGGCGGCGGCGGTTTCAGCGATTTTCGCCGTTCGCCTGAATGAGGCCGGACTCGAAGGCGCATTGCTGCTGGTGCCGCTGACGTTTGCGGTGATCATTGGCACGGTGGTGCTGCAAAGTGCCACGGCCCGGCCATTGGCGCGCTTGCTGAAAGTCGCCGAGCCAGCGCCCAGCGGTTTTCTGATCGTCGGCGCCAACGCCCCGGCACGTACCTTGGGCAAAGCCCTGCAACAGCTGGGCTGTCGAGTGCTGCTGACGGATTCGAGCTGGGAGAACATTCGCGCGGCGCGCATGGACGGTTTGCCGACGTACTTTGGTAACCCGGCGTCGCAGCATGCCGATGCTCATCTGGATCTGGTCGGGCTTGGGCATTTGCTGACATTGTCGCCGTCCGGCGAATTGAATGCGTTGGCGTCGATGCGTTTTCGACACGATTTCGGCCATCAGCGACTGTTTTGTCTCGCCAGTGGTCAGGAAAGCCACCGCACCGACAAGCACCGCGCCAGCCATGAACATCGCGGGCGTTTGCTGGGCAATGAGGAACTGACCTACAACAAACTGGCTAATCTGCTGCACCAGGGGGCCGAGCTGTACAGCACAACTCTGACGGAGGGGTTCGGCTGGGAGGATTACCGGGCGCTGCATGGGGAGCGTGCGACATTGCTGTTCGCTCGCGATGACAGCGGATGGGTGCATGTGGCGACGCCGGACAGTGCGCTGAAGCCTTCGGCGGGGTGGACTCTGCTGGCGTTGATTCAACCGCAGGCCAGCGGCGCCTGATAGATCGATTCGCGGGCAAGCCTCGCTCCTACAAGGACTATTTGATACCCGTAGGAGCGAGGCTTGCCCGCGAAGGCCGCACCTCGGTCAGGCGGCAAACCCAGGCAACACCGGCACCGGCCGCTTGTCTTCATCAATCGCCACAAAGCTGAACTGCCCATGAATCGCCTTCTCGCGACCATCACAGCTCATGCTTTCAACAAAAACTTCAACCTCAACCTTGAGGCTGGTGTTGCCAACCTTGATCACCCGCCCGACCAGTTCAACGATGGAGCCGGCAGGGATTGCATGATTGAAGTCGATGCGGTCCGTGGAAACGGTCACCAACGGTAGCCGGCAAAAGCGGGTGGCGGTGATGAATGACACTTCATCCATCCAGGCCAGCGCAGTGCCGCCGAACAGGGTGTTGTGGTGGTTGGTAGTCGACGGGAAAACCGCCTTGGTCACGCGGCTCACCGAGAGTTCGGTGCGGCGTTCGATTTCTTGCTCACGAGCGGTCATGGGTCTACAGCCTGAAACGAAATTCCGGGATAAATGGCGGGCAACAAAAAAGCAGCCCGTAGGCTGCTTTTTTCTGCATCGGAAGCTGGACTTAAGCCAGTTTTTCCTTGATGCGAGCTGCTTTACCGGACAGGTCACGCAGGTAGTACAGCTTGGCTTTACGTACGTCACCGCGACGTTTAACGGCCATGCTGTCGATTTGCGGGCTGTAGGTCTGGAAAGTACGCTCTACGCCAACACCGTTGGAGATTTTACGAACGGTGAAAGCACTGTTTACGCCGCGGTTACGCTTGGCGATAACAACACCTTCGAACGCTTGCAGACGCGAACGGTCGCCTTCCTTCACTTTCACCTGAACGACAATGGTGTCGCCCGGGGCAAAGGTAGGGATCTCTTTGGTCATCTGCTCTGCTTCGAGTGCAAGGATGATTTTGTTAGTCATGCTGTGCTCCTAAGGTAAATCAACGGACTTACCATCGATACGTTGTTAACTATCGTCCCGCTCGCGGATGTATTCCTCGAGCAGCTTCTTCTCTTCTCCAGAAAGCGAGCGGCTTTCCAGAAGATCGGCGCGTCGTTCAAAGGTCCTACCAAGGGACTGCTGTAAACGCCAACGCCGGATGTGCGCGTGATTGCCACTTAGCAATACGTCGGGAACACGCTGATCCGCATACACCTCCGGTCGGGTGTAGTGCGGGCAATCCAGCAAACCATCCGTAAAGGAATCTTCCTCGGCGGAGTCCGCATGCCCTAAAGCTCCAGGCAGCAGTCGTGTAACCGCATCGATCAGGACCATCGCCGGCAGCTCGCCGCCAGACAGTACATAGTCGCCAATCGACCACTCTTCATCGACATGAGCATCAATAAAACGCTCGTCAATGCCTTCATAGCGGCCGGCAATCAGGATCAATGCATCCAGATTCGCCAACTCGCGTACCGCCGACTGAGTCAGTTGACGGCCTTGGGGGGACAGGTAAATCACCTTCGCCGCCTCCCCGGCTGCTGCCTTGGCCTGAACCAGAGCATCTTCCAGGGGCTTGATCTTCATCACCATGCCCGGGCCACCGCCAAATGGGCGATCGTCCACAGTGTGATGTCGATCCGTCGTGTAGTCTCGCGGATTCCAACAGGTGAGCTGCAAGAGCCCCTGTTTCACCGCCCGACTGGTGATGCCGTACTCGCTGATGGCGGAGAACATCTCGGGAAACAAACTGATCACTTCTACGCGCAAGTTAGCCACGCTTAGAAGTCCGCGTCCCAATCCACCTTCATCTCGCCTGCGGCAAGGTCGACGGCCAACACGCATTGCTCCGTATAGGGCAACAGGCGTTCGCGATCATCCAGGCTGCCAGCGCAAGGCTTGACCACCATTACATCATTGGCGCCGGTTTCCAGAAGATGATCGATTTTCCCGAGCAATTGCCCAAGGTGATCAATAACCTTCAGACCTTCCAGCTGGTACCAGTAGTACTCGCCGTCGGTCAATTCAGGGAACAGGTTGCGCGGCACGCAGATCTCATAACCGGCCAGAAGACGAGCTTCTTCACGATCATCAAGACCCTTGAGCTTTGCGACCAGGAACTTGTCGCTCCCGCGTCCGCTGACCAGCTCGACCTGTTTCACATTGCCTTCGCGCTTGAGCGTCCAGGTTTTGTACTGCAACAGGTTTTCAGTCGGATCAGTAAAGGAATACACCTTCACTTCGCCGCGAACGCCATGAACAGAATAAATCTTGCCGATAACGATCAAATCATCAGCAATGGCTGGCGTCGCGTTCATATTGCTCAGGCCGCAGCCTTAGCAGCGTCCTTCAACAACTGAGCAACACGCTCAGAAGGTTGTGCACCAACGCTCAGCCAGTAGGCTACGCGCTCTTGGTTCACGGACAGACGGACTTCTTGACCACGAGCAACAGGGTTGAAGAAACCAACCTGTTCCTTGTGCGAACCGTCGCGCGGGTTGCGGCTGTCGGTTACGGTCAAGTGGTAAAACGGGCGCTTTTTGGAGCCGCCAAGGGCAAGACGGATTGTTAGCATGTGAACATCGTTCCTGTAGTCGGTGCTGCAAATCTAAAGGCACAGCGGGCATAGGTGCCCGAAAGGCCGCATATTCTAAGGAATATCCGGACTTTTGCAAATGTCTTTTTCCGGCGGCCTATCGGACGCCAACCAGATTTGCTATAGAGCCGTCGTTGAAAACGGCCAGTCAGCTCCCGCCAAGTGCGGGTTTGCTGGAGATCCCACTTCCGTGTGGGCTGCGCAAGAGCAAGCTCCTGCGCGAATTCTTTACATTTTCGGCATGCCGCCGCCGGGCAACATACCGCCCATGCCGCGCATCATTTTGGCCATTCCGCCTTTCGCGGAGAATTTCTTCATCATCTTCTGCATCTGCTTGTGCTGCTTGATCAAGCGACCGATGTCCTGCACCTGGGTGCCGGAACCCATGGCGATCCGGCGTTTGCGCGAACCGCTGATCAGCTCAGGGTCGCGGCGCTCGGCCGGGGTCATGGAATTGATGATGGCTTCCATCTGCTTGAATTGTTTCTCTGCCGCGCCCTGGGCATTGCCCATTTGCGCCAGGTTCACACCGCCGATGTTCGGCAGCTTGTCCATGAGGCCACCGAGGCCGCCCATGTTCTTCATCTGTTGCAGCTGATCGCGGAAGTCTTCGAGGTCGAAGCCCTTGCCCTTCTTCAGCTTCTTGGCCAGTTTGTCGGCCTTGTCCTTGTCGAGCGTCGCTTCGGCCTGTTCGATCAGGCTGAGCACGTCGCCCATGCCGAGGATCCGCGAAGCGATACGCTCCGGATGGAACGGCTCAAGGGCTTCGGTCTTCTCGCCCATACCGATGAACTTGATCGGCTTGCCGGTGATGGCACGAACGGACAGTGCGGCACCGCCACGGGCGTCGCCGTCAACCTTGGTCAGGATCACACCGGTCAGCGGCAGCGCATCGCCGAAGGCCTTGGCCGTGTTGGCGGCGTCCTGACCGGTCATGGCGTCGACCACGAACAGCGTTTCGACCGGGTTGATCGCGGCGTGCAACGCCTTGATCTCGCCCATCATCTCTTCGTCGATGTGCAGACGACCGGCGGTATCGACGATGACCACATCAATAAACTTAAGCTTTGCTTCTTTAATAGCCGCTTGCGCGATGTCGACCGGCTTCTGGCTCAGGTCAGACGGGAAGAACGTCACGCCGATGTCGTTAGCCAGGGTTTCCAGCTGCTTGATCGCCGCCGGACGGTAAACGTCCGCGGACACCACCATCACCGACTTCTTCTTGCGCTCTTTAAGGAAGCGCGCAAGTTTACCGGCGGTGGTGGTTTTACCGGCGCCCTGCAAACCGGCCATCAATACGACGGCAGGCGGAACGGCGCTCAGGTTCAGGTCTTCGTTGGCCGCGCCCATCAGGCTTTCGAGTTCGGCCTGGACGATCTTCACGAAGGCCTGGCCCGGCGTCAGGCTACGCGACACCTCGGTGCCGACGGCGCGTTCCTTGACCGAATTGACGAAATCCTTCACCACCGGCAAGGCGACGTCGGCTTCGAGCAACGCCATGCGCACTTCGCGCAGGGTGTCTTTGATGTTGTCCTCGGTCAGTTTGGCCTTGCCGGTGACATGGCGCAGCGTCTGCGAGAGACGGTCGGTTAAGTTTTCAAACATTGCGCGATCCTTTCAGGCCCTGTGTAGACCGGGATAATGGCGGCCCAGACCGGAATCAACATGTGCTCGGCGAGCCTGCGGCGTGGGCAGGTCGCGGATTATAGCGAAGACTGCGACTGGCGGACACCTCGCACTTTCGTGGTGTGTGGGTTCTATGCCAAACTCAGCGCCTTTCGGGCTTGCCTAACAGGATTTATGCTCCCCTTGTCACCCAGTTTGCTAACCACCCTCGCCGCCGCCTGCTTATATGCCGCTGCGACCATTTATCAGGGCTCTCGCCTGGCCACCGGCGCCAAGGCGAACAAACGCCTGCTGGTCACGCTCGGCGTGCTCGCCGTGCTGGCTCACAGCGCCAGCCTGTTCACCCACCTGCTGACACCGATTGGCCTGGGCCTGGACTTTTTCAGCGCCGCCAGCCTGATCGCGGCGGCGGTCATTGCCCTGACGCTGCTGGCCTGCTCGCGGATCCCGGTGGAAAACCTGCTGATATTACTGTTGCCGCTGGGTGCCGCTACCGTGCTGCTGGCACAGTTCGCCCCGGCCGGCACGGTGCAGATCATCGACGAAGAGCCGGGCATCCTCGCGCATATCCTGTTGTCGATCCTGGCTTACGGCATGTTCACCATCGCGGTGTTCCAGGCCTTGCTGCTGCTGGTTCAGGACCATCAGCTCAAGCACAAGCACCCGTCTGGACTGATCAAGAACTTCCCGCCACTGCAAACCATGGAAAGCCTGCTGTTCAGTTTCCTCTGGGCCGGCTGGACCTTGCTGTCGCTGTCGCTGATCTCTGGCTGGCTGTTCGTCGACAATCTGTTCGCCCAGCACCTGGTGCACAAAACCTTGCTGGCGTGCCTGGCCTGGATCGTCTTCAGCGTGCTGCTCTGGGGCCGCAACCGCCTCGGCTGGCGCGGACACAAGGCCATTCGCTGGACCCTCGCCGGCTTCTGCCTGTTGATGCTCGCGTATTTCGGCAGCAAGCTGGTCCGTGAATACATCCTGCACATCTGACGGGCGGCATAAATGGACGACTTGCCCATAGGGCCGATGCTCGCCGTAGTGGCCCTGCTGATTTTATGGTCGGGGCTGTTCACCGCCATTGAAGCGGCACACCAGCACTTGCTGGCCCAGCGCACCGCCTCGCGTGCAAGCGACAAACCGGTGGCAAAGCTGAGTTTTCCGCTCAACAGCCTGATTTTCTGCAACACCCTGTGCCGTGCACTGGTAGTGGTCATCAGCACCTTGCTGGCGATTTTCACCTGGGCCGAAAACGGTCCATGGGCCGCGTGCCTGGGGGCCGGCGCGATTCTGCTGGTGTTTGCCGACTACCTGCCGCGCACCCTGGCCGTCCGCTATCCCGACGCGGTCCTGGCGCTGGGCAACACTTTGCTCCGCGCACCGCTGAAAATCATCTACCCGGCCGCTTGGCTGCTCAATGGCATCAGCCAGTTGCTGATGCGGCCGTTTGCCCGCAAGGCCAAAGTGGTGCAGCAGAGCGAGGACGAGACGCCGAAGGATCGTCACGACGACCAACAACCGGTTTGCCGTCCGCACGCGGTGTCCGGCATCCACGCGCTGGACAACATCACGGTCAACGACATTCTGGTACCGCGCAGCGATGTCGACGGGATCAATCTCGACGACTCCATCGAAGAAATCCTCGAACAGCTTCGGGCCAACCGGCGCACGCGCCTGCCGGTTTTCCACAGTGACATCAACCAGGTCGAGGCGGTGCTCAACACCCGGCAGATCCGCCATCTGCTGCCCGACGGCCAACTCACTCGCGAAGCGCTGCTGGCCGCGTGTCACGACCCGTATTTCGTACCGGAAAGCACACCTCTGCAGCTGCAATTGCTGAACTTCCACAAACAGCAGCGGCGCCTGGGCATGGTGGTCGACGAGTATGGCGAAGTGCTCGGCATCGTCACGCTGGAAGACATTCTCGAAGAAATCGTCGGCGAATTCGAAAGCCAGCACAGCCTGGACAACCCGCACATCCATCCGCAGGCCGATGGACGCCTGGTGATCGACGGTGCGGCGTCGATTCGCGACCTGAACAAAAGCCTCGGCTGGCATTTGCCCAGCGATGGCCCGAAAACCCTTAACGGGCTGGTGACCGAAGCGCTGGAGACGATTCCGGACAGTGCGGTGTGCCTGAAGATCGGGCGTTATCGGCTGGAGATTCTGGAGACCGAAGACAACCGCGTGACCCGCGTGTTGATCTGGCACACGGCTGCAACCCCCACAACTGTCTGACACAACTCATTCTTTGTAGGAGCCAGGCTTGCCGGCGAAGGCGCTCTCAAGTACGCCTTCGCCGGCCAGCCTGGCTCCTACAGTACGGTGTCGTCAGACCGTGGCATAATCGAGCCCGCTTACCCAAGCCCCGCCCCACCCCCGTGCTACCCGCACCCCCGCATCAAACCCACATCCCTGGGTGTTCGACCATAATAATTCGCTCCACTGGGGCACATGACTGTCAGGGATTACCGCATGACTACCAGCACGACCTATTCAGAAACCACGCCTGCGCAACCGACGAACTCCGCCACCCGCGTGGCGACCGCGAGTTTCATCGGCACCGCCATCGAGTTCTACGACTTCTACGTGTACGCCACTGCCGCCGCGCTGGTGATCGGTCCGGTGTTTTTTCCGCAGACCTCCGGCACGGCCCAGATGCTCTCGGCGTTTCTCACGTTCGGCATCGCGTTCCTCGCCAGGCCACTGGGCTCGGCACTGTTCGGCCACTTCGGTGACCGCATCGGGCGCAAATCGACCCTGGTCGCCTCTTTGCTGCTGATGGGCGTGTGCACCACGCTGATCGGCGTGCTGCCGGGTTACGACAGCATCGGGGCCTGGGCGCCGATCCTGCTCTGCGTGCTGCGCTTCGGCCAGGGTTTGGGCCTGGGTGGCGAATGGGGCGGCGCGGCATTGCTGGCGACGGAAAACGCGCCCAAGGGCAAGCGCGCCTGGTTCGGCATGTTCCCGCAGCTTGGTCCGTCGATTGGCTTTCTCGCGGCCAACGGGCTGTTTTTGACGCTGGCAATGACGCTGGACGACGAACAGTTCCGTTCGTGGGGCTGGCGGATCCCGTTCCTGCTCAGCGCCGCGCTGGTGATGGTCGGCCTGTACGTGCGACTCAAGCTGCACGAAACCCCGGTGTTCGCCAATGCCATGGCCCGTCAGGAGCGAGTGAAGATCCCGCTGGTCGAGCTGTTCAGCCAGCATTGGGCGCCGATGCTGCTGGGCGCCGGTTCGATGGTGGTGTGCTACGCGCTGTTCTACATCTCGACGGTGTTTTCACTGAGTTATGGCGTGTCGACGCTGGGCTACACCCGCGAAACCTTCCTCGCACTGCTGTGTTTTGCGGTGCTGTTCATGGCCGCCGCGACGCCGTTATCGGCCTGGGCCAGTGACCGTTACGGGCGCAAACCGGTGCTGATCATCGGCGGCGTGCTGGCGATTCTGTCCGGGTTCTTGATGGAGCCGCTGCTGACCCAGGGTTCGACCTGGGGCGTGGCGCTGTTCCTGTGCATCGAGCTGTTTTTGATGGGCGTGACGTTTGCACCAATGGGTGCGCTGCTGCCGGAGCTGTTTCCGACACACGTGCGTTATACCGGCGCGTCAGCGGCCTACAACCTGGGCGGCATTGTCGGAGCCTCGGCGGCGCCGTTCTTTGCTCAGAAGCTGGTGGCGATGGGTGGTTTGAGTTATGTCGGCGGGTATGTGTCGGGGGCGGCGGTGCTGAGTTTGATTGCGGTGCTGTGCCTGAAAGAGACGCGTCACAACGACTTGAATCGGGTGGCCTGAACCAGAAGCATCGCCAGCAGGCTGGCTCCCACAGGGTTATTGGGTGTACACAAAATCTGTGACCGCCCAATAACCCTGTGGGAGCTAGCCTGCTAGCGATTGCCGCGCCTCGGTTTACAGCTCGACCACAACAGACTGAGAAGCGCGGGTCGCTTTAGCACGGGCAGCTTCGATCGACTCGTCCCGCGCCAGCGCCACACCCATCCGGCGCTGACCATTCACTTCAGGTTTGCCGAACAGACGCAACGCCGTGTCTGGCTCGCTCAATGCCGCGCCGAGATTGGCGAAAGCCGTCTGGGTCGACTGCCCTTCCACCAGAATTACCGCCGAAGCCGAAGGCGCGAACTGACGGATCAATGGAATCGGCAGCCCCAGAATGGCCCGTGCGTGCAATGCGAACTGCGACAGATCCTGAGAAATCAGGGTCACCAGGCCGGTGTCGTGCGGGCGTGGCGAGACTTCGCTGAACCACACCTGATCGCCTTTGATGAACAACTCGACGCCAAACAGACCACGACCGCCCAAGGCTTCGGTGACCGCCTTGGCCACACGCTCGGATTCCGCCAGGGCAACCGGGCTCATGGCTTGTGGCTGCCAGGATTCCTGATAGTCGCCCTTCTCCTGACGGTGACCGACCGGCGCGCAGAACGTGGTGCCGCCAACGTGGCGCACAGTCAGCAAGGTGATTTCGTAATCGAAGTCGATGAAGCCCTCGACGATCACCCGACCTTTACCGGCACGACCGCCTTCTTGCGCGTAATCCCACGCGGTTTTCACGTCATCGACGCTGCGCAACAGGCTCTGGCCCTTGCCCGACGAACTCATCACCGGCTTGACCACGCACGGGAAGCCCAGGTCCTGAACGGCTTTGCTGTAATCCTCGAAGGTGTCGGCAAAGTGGTACGGCGAGGTCGGCAGGTCCAGCTCTTCAGCGGCCAGGCGACGGATGCCTTCACGGTTCATGGTCAGTTGCGCGGCGCGTGCAGTCGGGATCACGGTGAAGCCTTCGGCTTCCAGCTCGACCAGGGTCGCGGTGGCGATGGCTTCGATTTCCGGCACGATGAAATGCGGCTTCTCGGCTTCGATCACGGCACGCAGGGCAGCGCCGTCGAGCATGTTGATCACGTGGCTGCGGTGAGCGACTTGCATGGCCGGCGCGTTGGCGTAACGGTCAACGGCAATCACTTCAACGCCCAGGCGTTGCAGCTCGATCACCACTTCCTTGCCCAACTCACCACAGCCACACATCAATACGCGGGTCGCGGTTGGCGACAATGGAGTTCCGATACGGGTCATCTCAGGTCCTCAAAGGAGCGGATCATCGAGGGTCGCTGTGCCTGGCACGCTTCCCATGGGGAGAAAGCGCGGCATTTTACATGAACCTGAGGGTTTGGCTTCAGCCGGCGATGGCCAGTTTGCGCAAGCGCCACGCCATGATCAGCCACACGGCGGTCACGCCGGCGAACTTAGAGCCCATGGCGGTGAGGATCACGGCCGGGGTGAAGGCGTCGATCATGCCGAAGAAGATGAAGGTATCGAGGGGAATGCTCAGGGCCGAACTTATCCACAGACGGTCGTGCAGCGGGCGTTTGGTGATGCTGAACACCAGCCAGTCGATGCATTCGGAGACCGCGAACGCGGTGGCGCTGGCAAGGGCGATGGACGGATCGGAGGTGACATAGGACAGCACCAGCGCTGCCAGCATTGCCGCGATTGCACCGTGGCCGAAACGGGTTTGCACCATGTCGCGCAGGACAAAGACCAAACCGCCCCAGGCGGACCAGATGACGTCCAGGTGCGGCGCGGTGGAAAAGGCGTAGTTGATCAGCACGACGCTGCTGATGTAGGCGATCAGGAAGAGCATGTGGCGTGGGGATTCCTGTAGGAGCGAGCTTGCTCGCGATGGTCGTTAACGATAACGCGAAAAACCGGATGTGCTGCGGTGCTCTCTGGTTCTTCGCGAGCAGGCTCGCTCCTACAGGGAACGCGATCAATTGTCGGACTTGTTACCAATCATCCAGATCAACCCGCTGGATTTCGCCCGTTCGTGACACAGTCCCAGGACCGTTCGGCGCTCGTCATTACTCATCCGGCTCCAGCCCGTGATTTCCGCCACGGTGCGCTGGCACCCGGTGCAGATGTCATCGTCGTCCAGCGCACAAATGTTCACGCAGGGCGATAGCACCGGGCGTTCGGGCGTGTTCATTCTTCCTGCTCTGCCAGATCGCGGGCATAACGCTGGGAGTTATGCACATAGTGCGCAGCGCTGGCCTCGAGCATTTTTTTCTGCGGCTCGGTCAGCTCGCGCACCACCTTGCCGGGTGAGCCCATGACCAGCGAACCGTCCGGAATCTCCTTGCCTTCGCCGATCAGCGAGTTGGCGCCGATGATGCAGTTCTTGCCGATTTTTGCGCCGTTGAGGATCACTGCATTAATACCGATCAGGCTGTAGTCACCGACGGTGCAGCCGTGGAGCATGGCGTTGTGGCCGATGGTCACGCCGGTGCCGATGGTCAGCGGGTAGCCCATGTCAGTGTGCATCACGGTGCCGTCCTGGACGTTGCTGTTCTTGCCGATCAGGATCAGTTCGTTGTCGCCACGCAACACGGCGTTGAACCAGACGTTGGCGCCCTCTTCCAGTTTGACCTTGCCCACCAGCACGGCGTTGGGGGCAACCCAGCTCTGCGGATGGGTGTCGACGCGGGCGTCGCCCAGGCGGTATTTCATCGTGTTGTCCTCAGGCTCAGGCAGCAGCGGTTTCACGCCATACGAGCGATGGCTTCAGGTGTTGATAAAACTCTTGGGCGGCTGGTGCAGGCTGATTTTGGCGTCATAGAGCAAGTTGATCAACTCGACGATCATGATCGCGGTCAGGCCCCAGATCTTGTATTCGCCATAACGATAACTCGGCACGTACCAGCTGCGGCCCTGGTAATCGATGCGATGGGTATGTTCACGCGGGTCTTTGCGGAAGAATTCCAGGGGAACGCTGAACACCGCAGCGATCTCGGCGTCGTTGGCCAGGTACTCGACAAAATCCGGGATCACGCCGACATAAGGCGTGACCTTGATGCCGTGCAGGGAAATCAGCGGGCTCAACGGCCCGATCACTTCGACCAGCCCCGGCGGCAGGCCGATTTCTTCTTCGGCCTCGCGTAGCGCGGTGAAAATCAGGTCCGGGTCTTCCGGGTCGCGGCGTCCGCCGGGGAAGGCCACTTCGCCGCCATGGGTCGAGAGCCCGCTGGCGCGCAGGGTCAGAACCAGTTCCGGTTCATCACTGCGAGTGATGGGCACCAGAACCGCGGCCTCCGGGAAACGCTTGTCGGTTTCCAGTGTGCGTGGGATGTGGTTGCTTACTCGATGCAGTAGCTCGTCCAGCATGAGTCTTCTCGATTTATTCGCTACTTCGCATCATGCACCAATCACACCGACCGCCCAAGCCCCCGAACTGCGGAGTGTCGCTAAACGACAACTTGCCGACAGACACCGCCGCACGCCAAGATAGGCGCAGCATTCAGGAACCCAAGCATGAAATTTTGCAGTCAGTGCGGCAACCCGGTCACCCAGCGCATTCCCGAAGGCGATTCGCGTCTGCGTTTTGTCTGTGACAGCTGTCAGGCGATTCACTACCAGAACCCCAATATCGTCGCCGGCTGCGTGGCGACCTGGGGCTCGAAAGTGTTGCTGTGCCGGCGCGCCATCGAGCCACGGCTCGGTTACTGGACCCTGCCCGCCGGTTTCATGGAGAACGGTGAAACCATCGAGCAGGCGGCCATTCGCGAAACGGCCGAAGAAGCCTGCGCGCGGGTGCGCAACTTGAGCATCTATACGTTGATCGATGTGCCGCACATCAGTCAGGTGCATGTGTTCTTTCGCGCAGAGCTGGTGGACCTGGATTTTTCCGCCGGCCCCGAGAGCCTGGAAGTGGCACTTTTCGACGAAGCCGACATCCCGTGGTCCGACCTGGCTTTCCGCACGGTGGGCCGTACCTTAGAATGCTTCTTCGCTGACCGGCGGACCGAGGTCTACCCCGTGAGATCCGAGTCGATCCCGCCGCTTGCTCAGCCTGCCATCACCTAAAAAACATCTATAAATAAAATAGCCGCGACACCTCTTAGGGATATCGTTTCAATGCGCTGGTTGCTTGCCCTGTTTTGCTTGTCGTTCGTCGCTATCTCCCAGGCTTCCGTTGCGGAAACGCTGGACGGCAAAGTCATCGACAAAGTCCTGGTTCTCAAGTCCGCCCACCAATTGCAATTGATCAACGACGGCAAGCCGTTGAAGACCTACCGCATCTCCCTGGGCAAACGCCCCAAGGGGCCGAAACTGATGGAAGGCGACAAACGCACGCCTGAAGGTTTCTATTGGCTGGACTGGCGCAAGGTCAGCGATAAATTCAACCTGGCGATGCACATCTCCTACCCGAACATCAGCGACTCTGCGCGCGCCCGGCGCGAAGGTGTCGAGCCCGGCGGCATGATCATGATCCACGGTACGCCGGACACCGAAGAAAACCCTGAAAACCTGTTCCACACCCTGGACTGGACCGACGGCTGCATCGCCATGCGCAACATGGACATGCGCGAGGTATGGGGCCTGGTGCCGGACGGCACGATGATCGAAATCCGCCCGTAATCCCACCGCGGGATTGTCGCCTCCTGACAGTCCGCTATCGCCGGCAAGTCGGGTCGCCGCATCGCAGCTCCTACAAAGTTACGCATACCCTGTAGGAGCTGGCTTGCCAGCGATGAGGCCCGGACAGACGCCAAAAATCTCCACCCCTGTCCAGAACCTGAACACACGTTACGAAAACCCTCCTGCCATTGAAACCACCCCCCACCTGCCCCATCTAAGACCCATACCCCATTGCGCAGGTGCCCCATGAGCGACCAGCAAGAATTCCCCGAAGACCCGAGCGACTACGCCGACCCCGAAAACGCCCCGCACCACTCCACCGGCAAAGGCCTCGCCCTGCCCGGCCAGAACCTGCCGGACAAGGTCTACATCATCCCGATCCACAATCGCCCGTTCTTCCCGGCCCAAGTGCTGCCGGTGATCGTCAATGAAGAACCGTGGGCTGAAACGCTGGATCTGGTGAGCAAATCCGATCATCACTCCCTGGCCCTGTTCTACATGGACACGCCCCAGGAAGACCCGCGCCATTTCGACACCTCGGCCCTGCCGCTCTACGGCACGCTGGTCAAGGTGCACCACGCCAGTCGTGAAAACGGCAAACTGCAATTCGTCGCCCAGGGCCTGACCCGCGTACGCCTCAAGACCTGGCTCAAGCACCATCGCCCGCCGTACCTGGTGGAAGTCGAGTACCCGCATCAGCCGACCGAGCCGACCGACGAGGTCAAGGCCTACGGCATGGCGCTGATCAACGCGATCAAGGAACTGCTGCCGCTCAACCCGCTGTACAGCGAAGAGCTGAAGAACTACCTCAACCGTTTCAGCCCCAACGATCCATCACCGCTGACCGACTTCGCCGCCGCCCTGACTTCGGCGACCGGCAGCGAGCTGCAAGAAGTGCTCGACTGCGTGCCGATGCTCAAGCGCATGGAAAAAGTCCTGCCGATGCTGCGCAAGGAAGTTGAAGTTGCGCGACTGCAAAAAGAAATTTCCGCCGAAGTTAACCGCAAGATCGGCGAGCATCAGCGCGAGTTCTTCCTCAAAGAACAGTTAAAAGTCATCCAGCAAGAGCTGGGTCTGACCAAGGATGACCGCAGCGCCGACATCGAGCAGTTCGAACAACGCCTGGTCGGCAAGGTGTTGTCGACGCAGGCGCAGAAACGCATCGAAGAGGAAATGAACAAGCTGTCGATCCTCGAGACCGGATCGCCGGAGTACGCGGTCACGCGCAACTACCTCGACTGGGCCACCTCGGTGCCGTGGGGTGTGTACGGCGAGGACAAACTCGACCTCAAGCACGCCCGCAAGGTGCTGGACAAGCACCATGCCGGCCTCGATGACATCAAGGACCGCATCCTCGAATTCCTCGCGGTCGGGGCCTATAAAGGCGAGATCAGCGGTTCCATCGTGCTGTTGGTCGGTCCGCCGGGCGTGGGTAAAACCAGCGTCGGCAAATCCATCGCCGAATCCTTGGGCCGGCCGTTCTACCGCTTCAGCCTCGGCGGCATGCGCGACGAAGCAGAGATCAAGGGCCACCGCCGCACCTACATTGGTGCGATGCCGGGCAAACTCGTGCAAGCGTTGAAAGACGTCGAAGTGATGAACCCGGTGATCATGCTCGACGAAATCGACAAGATGGGCCAGAGCTACCAGGGCGACCCGGCCTCGGCGCTGCTGGAAACCCTCGACCCGGAACAGAACGTCGAATTCCTCGATCACTACCTCGATCTGCGGATGGACCTGTCGAAAGTGCTGTTCGTCTGCACCGCCAACACCCTCGATTCAATCCCTGGCCCGTTGCTCGACCGGATGGAAGTGATTCGCCTGTCGGGTTACATCACCGAAGAAAAAATCGCCATCGCCAAGCGCCACCTGTGGCCCAAGCAACTTGAGAAGGCTGGCGTATCCAAAGGCAGTCTGAGCATCAGCGACAGTGCGTTGAAGGCGTTGATCGACGGTTACGCCCGTGAAGCCGGGGTGCGACAGTTGGAAAAACAACTGGGCAAACTGGTGCGCAAAGCCGTGGTGAAGCTGATCGACGAGCCGAAAGCGGTGATCAAAATTGCGCCGAAGGACCTCGAAGCATCGTTGGGCCATCCGGTGTTCCGCAACGAACAAGTGCTGTCCGGTACCGGCGTGATCACTGGCCTGGCCTGGACCAGCATGGGCGGCGCAACTTTGCCGATCGAAGCGACGCGGATTCACACGCTCAACCGTGGCTTCAAACTCACCGGGCAACTGGGCGACGTGATGAAAGAGTCGGCGGAAATTGCCTACAGTTACGTCAGTTCGAATCTGAAGTCGTTTGGCGGCGATCCGAAGTTCTTCGACGAAGCCTTTGTGCACCTGCACGTACCGGAAGGCGCCACCCCGAAAGACGGCCCGAGCGCCGGCGTGACCATGGCCAGTGCCCTGCTCTCGCTTGCACGAAACCAGCCGCCGAAAAAAGGCGTGGCCATGACCGGCGAACTGACGCTGACCGGGCATGTTTTGCCGATTGGCGGAGTGCGCGAGAAGGTGATTGCGGCGCGGCGGCAGAAGATCTTTGAATTGATTCTGCCGGAGCCGAATCGTGGGAGTTTTGATGAATTGCCGGATTACCTGAAGGAAGGGATTACCGTGCACTTTGCCAAGCGTTTTGCGGATGTGGCGAAGGTGTTGTTCTGATAGTCATGTTGTGGCTGCACCAACGCTATCGCCAGCAAGCCGGCTCCTACAAGGGTTTTGTGTCGTTCACATTTTTGTGACCGACACAGGTCCTCTGTAGGAGCCGGCTTGCTGGCGATGTCGTCGGCGCTACCGACATCACTTCCCGCCGCTGTCACACTTTGTCTCATCTTCAGTTATGCTCGCCGTTCGTCGTGAATGCCGGAGCCACTGACCTCATGTCCCCCACCCGCCTGTTTGTCCCCCTCGCCCTCGCCTTGCTGGCCGCGTGCGCCACGCAACCGAAACAGAACGTGACCGTGGAAAAACAAAGCGAATGCCCCGTGCAACTGCATAACGGGCAAAACCTGATCCTGACCCTGCCGAGCAACCCGACCACGGGCTATCGCTGGGCAATCCAGGATTCGGCCGGTGGCGTGTTGCGCGCGTTAGGGCCAGAGGTCTATCGAAATCCGGAAGATGCTGGCGTCGTCGGTGCTGCTGGTGTTTCTACCTGGCGTTTCCAGGCATTCGCACACGGTGACGGACGCTTGCGCCTGACTTCGCAACAACCCTGGGCGCCGGAAGTGCCGGCGGTGGAAACCTTCGACTGCGCGATCTCGGTTAACTGATCATGGGCTGGCTGATTCTGGCGCTGATGGGCGCGGTGACCTTTCTTTACGGCCTGAGCGTGCACGCCGCGCTGCTCTGCCTGCTGGTCAAACCGTTGCCCGTGCTGGCCTTGCTCGGCTGGCTGCACGATGCACCGCCCAGCGAGTATCGACGCTGGATCAGCCTGGGTTTGATCTTTTCCCTGCTGGGCGATGTGTTGCTCGCGTGGCCGGGGGATTTGTTTGTGTTCGGCCTCGGGGCGTTTTTGGTCGCGCACCTTGCCTATCTGAAAGCGTATTTGAGTGATTGCCGGCGGTTGGCGGTGTTGCCGTTGATCCTCGCGCTGAGTGTCGGCGCGATGCTGTTGGGGATTTTGATTGCCAATGGTCTGGGCCCATTGCTGATCCCGGTGATCGTCTACGGTCTGGCCATCAGCGCCATGCTTTGGCGGGCACTGGCTCGCCTGGGCACCGATGTACCGAAACGCTCTGCGCTGCTGGCGGCTGGCGGAGCGCTGGCGTTTGTGTTTTCAGATAGCGTGATTGGCATCAACCGGTTTGTTGCGCCATTCGATGCCGCGCCTTATGTGATCATCCTCAGCTATTGGTTGGGGCAGTGGGGCATCACCGCCTCGGCGTTCGGTCCGAAACCGCGCTGAATTCATCGCGAGCAGGCTCACTCCCACAGGTTCACCGCAATCCCTGTAGGAGCGAGCCTGCTCGCGAAGCAATGTCCCTGAACACGAATATCTAAAAGCCTGCCCACCGCTTTATCAGACAACCCGCGCATCCCCGCGCCAAGTTGGCTAAAATGCCGGCCTTTTCCACATACGCCGCTGGAACCGCCGTGAGCAAAGAACCCGATCGCCTTTTCGCCCAGCCTTTGGCCCAGGTGCCCGACTTCGCCTTTAACGAGGACGTGGTGCGGGTGTTCCCGGACATGATCAAGCGCTCGGTGCCAGGTTATCCGACCATTGTCGAAAACCTCGGCGTGCTCGCCGCGCAATTCGCCCAGCCCAACAGCGTGCTCTACGACCTCGGCTCGTCCCTCGGCGCCGTGACCCAGGCGTTGCGCCGTCACGTGCGCACCGACGGCTGCCGCGTCATCGCTGTGGATAACTCGGCGGCGATGGTCGAACGCTGCCGCGAATACCTCAACGGTCAGGATTCGATGTTTCAGGAGTTACTGCCGGTGGAAGTGATCGAAGGCGACATCCTCGCCCTCGACTTTCAGCCAGCCTCGGTGGTGGCGCTGAACTTCACGTTGCAATTCATCGCTCCCGAGCAGCGCACCGCGTTGCTGAGTCGCATCCGTCAATCGCTGCTGCCTGGCGGTGCGTTGATCCTCTCGGAAAAGCTGCGCTTCAACGACCCCGAAGAACACGCGCTGCTCACCGACCTGCACGTCGCGTTCAAGCGCGCCAACGGCTACAGCGAACTGGAAATCGCCCAGAAGCGCAGCGCCATCGAAAACGTCATGAAGCCCGACAGCCTCGAAGAACACCGTGAGCGCCTGCTGGCCGCCGGGTTCTCGAAAGTCGTGCCGTGGTTCCAGTGTCTTAACTTTGCCTCGTTGATTGCCTTGCCATGATTGATCTGTCCCCCCTCGCCCGCCGTCTGGCCGGTACACCGCTGGCCGAATGGGCCAACACCCTGCAAGCGCAACTCGACAAGAAAATGGAAAAGGGTCACGGCGACCTGGAGCGCTGGCAGAGTGCGCTGGACGCCTTGCCGAAGATCCAGCCGAGCGAAGTCGACCTGCTCAACGGCCTGACCCTGGACACCGATTGCGACGCTGAGACCCGCGCGCAAATGCGTACCGCATTGATGGGGTTGTCGCCGTGGCGCAAAGGCCCGTTCAATCTGTTTGGTGTGCACGTCGACACCGAATGGCGCTCGGACTGGAAATGGTCGCGCGTCGCGCCGCATCTGGACCTGAAGGGCAAACGCATCCTCGATGTTGGCTGCGGCAATGGTTACTACATGTGGCGCATGCTTGGTGCCGGCGCGGACAGCGTGATCGGCGTCGACCCGAACTGGCTGTTCTTCTGTCAGTTCCAGGCGGTTCAGCGCTATTTGTCCGAGCCGAATGCCTGGCACCTGCCGTTTCCTTTTGAAGACCTGCCACCGGAACTCGAAGGCTTCGACACAGTGTTTTCCATGGGCGTGTTCTACCACCGCCGCTCGCCGATCGAGCATCTGTTGGCGCTGAAGGATTGCCTGGTCAAGGGCGGCGAACTGGTGCTGGAGACGCTGGTGATCGAAGGTGATCAACAGCAGGTGCTGGTGCCGGAAGACCGTTATGCGCAGATGCGTAACGTGTGGTTCTTGCCATCGGTGCCAGCGCTGATGCTCTGGTTGCGGCGTGCCGGTTTCACGGACGTGAAGTGCGTGGATGTCAGCGTGACGACCGTCGAGGAACAGCGCGGCACGGAGTGGATGAAGTATCAGTCGTTGAGTGATTTCCTCGATCCCGAGGATCACAGCAAGACGATTGAAGGGCTGCCGGCGCCGATGCGTGCCGTCATCGTCGCCCGCAAATAAATTCCGCAAACACTGAATAAACCTGTGGGAGCGAGCCTGCTCGCGATAGCGGTCTGTCATTCAACATCATCGTTGACTGTCAGGCCCTCATCGCGAGCAGGCTCGCTCCCACAGTGGTTTGGTGTTCAGTCTGCGGGCTTGGCGCGCCGGGCCTTGAAGAATTCGCTCAAAACAGCCCCGCATTCCTCGGCCAACACCCCACCTTCATACAACACCCGGTGATTCAAAAAGCCCTGGGTAAAGAACTGCCCCTGACTCTGCACAATCCCCGCCTTGGGCTCCAGCGCGCCGTACACCACCCGCGCAATGCGCGAATGCACGATCAGCCCGGCGCACATGCTGCACGGCTCAAGCGTCACGTACAGCGTACTGCCCGGCAGGCGATAATTGCTGGCGGCCAATGCCGCCGCGCGGATCGCGACCATCTCGGCATGCGCGCTCGGGTCGTTGCCGCTGATCGGGCAATTGAAGCCACGGCCGATGATTTCACCGTCCTGCACCAACACCGCGCCCACCGGCACTTCACCCAGCGCAGCGCCTTGTGCGGCCAGCGCCAGCGCTTCGCGCATGAAGTCACGATCACGGCTGCGGTCGATGATTGCGGCGGGACGAATCTGACGCATCACGCCACCTCGATCGCGGCCATCAGGCCGGTTTCCATGTGGTCGATCACATGGCAATGGAACATCCACACCCCAGGGTTATCCGCCACCAGCGCCACTTGCGCGCGCTCGTTCTTGCCCAGCAAATAAGTGTCGGTGAAATACGGGATGACCTTGTGCCGGTTCGAGGCAATGACCTTGAAGCTCATGCCATGCAGGTGAATCGGGTGCTGGTACTGAGTCATGTTCTTCAATTCGAAAATGTAGCTCTTGCCCTTCTCAAGCTTGGCAATCGGGCGGTCGGCGCAGGTCTTGTCGGTGATGTCCCAGGCCTTGCCGTTGATCTGCCACAGGCTCGGCGGCCGGCCGTTGTCGACGTTCACCGAGACAGAACCCACCCATTCGAAATTGAAGTTGAGTTTCTCGGCATTGGCCAGGTCCGGCTCGGCCACCGGGTTGGCGGGCAGCGCGGGCGGCCACTCGGTTGGGGCATCGGTGTTCGCCACTGAGCGGAACGTGCCCAAACGTACCGGGCCGTTGCGCAGGGATAATTCTTCACCGGCCGCAGGTGCCTTGATTGCCAGGCAAATGCGCATGCCCGGCCCAAGCCAGTATTCCTTGCCCAACGGACGTGGCTCGACGGGATTGCCGTCCAACGCGTAGATCTGCGCCTCGACACCGGGAATGTTGAGGCGATAGGTCAAGGTGTTATCGAGATTGAGCAGGCGCACGCGAGTGATCTGCCCGGCCGGCAAATCGATGACCGCTTGCGGCACACCATTGATCGTCGCCAGACGCCCCGCCGTGCCGCCCCGGGCCGCTTCCCGGGGAATGCTGAACTCGACGAAATTGCCCACCTCGTCGACATGCCAGCTCTTGAGGCTCAAGGTTTTCTCGTACTTGAAACCGGTCGGCTCGCGCTCTTCGACAATCAGCGGCCCCACCAGGCCTCGGCCCAGTTCTTCGCTGCTGTTCACATGCGGGTGATACCAATAGCTGCCGGCATCGGGTACGCGGAATTTGTAGTCGAAGTATTCACCCGGCAGCACCGGCAACTGCGAGACGTAGGGCACGCCATCCATTTCCAGCGGCAGGCGGATGCCGTGCCAGTGAATGGTGGTCGCCACCGGCAAATGGTTGATGAACCGCACCCGCAGCCATTCGCCCTGACGCACGCGCAACTCGGTACCCGGCGCCGACGGGCCGAACGCCCAGGCTTGGGTCTTGTGCCCGGCCACCAGCTCGACGTCCAGCGGCGCCGCAATCAGCTCATAGTCGTGGCCCGCATCGGCATCGGCCATCTTGCCCAGCCAGTAACGCGACGCGCCCCCCGCACCGACGCCAACGACAACAAGACCGGCCAGGCCACCGAGGATTTGGCGACGGGTAAAGGACATGAACTCAACTACCTCACGTATCAGCGACAGGTCTGGAGACCTGGAAAAGGCGAATACGATACACCTGCGGTTGAGAAACGGTAAGGGCGACCGAGAGACGCACATCATCTGTGGCGAGGGATCGGTTATGGCTGAAGGCCAGTGATCAGGTGCACCACGCCGCCCTCCAGCATCATGACGCCTGGCACACCTGCCAGATTCAAAGCCTGTCGATTCATCCGCCCCACATCGCGCAATTCCACCCGAACCCGGGTCAGCGCCACAGGCTGCTGCGACTTGAGGTTATCCACACCACCCAACGCGGCCACCACATTCGCTGCCAGGCCAGGCCCCGATGGCGCAGCCACCTTCGGTTCATCCACGATCAGATCCGGCGTCAAGGCTTTCCAGAACGCTCGCTGCATTTTCTCGAACATGTTCAGTTCTCCATAACCAGTGAAGTTTCGACCGTCGCGTCGCGATACAGCCTCAAGACCTCGCGTACTTGCCCGGCACTTTCCAGACTAAGGATCTTTTGGGCGATGGCCTGGCAATCCACCAGGTCCACTGTGCGAACCGCCGCTTTGACCGCCGGAATCAACGGCACGCTCACCGACAACTCATCCACGCCCAGCCCCAGCAAAAGCGGCGTGGCCAGGGTTTCGGAGGCCAGGGCGCCGCACACGCCCACCCATTTGCCGTGGCTATGGGCGGCTTTCACGGTGCTGGCGATCAATCGCAGCACCGCAGGATGAAAACTGTCAGCCTGACTGGCCAGCCGCGGATGATCGCGGTCCATGGCCAAGGTGTATTGGGTCAGGTCATTGGTGCCGATGGAGAAAAAATCCACTTCGGGCGCAAACAGATCAGCCATCAGTGCCGCTGCTGGCACCTCGATCATGATCCCCAGCTTCGGCAGTTCCGTGAGGCCCAGGGCCAGCGCCTCCTCTTCGAGCAGTTGACGAGCCACGCGCAACTCCGACAGCTGCGTCACCATCGGCAGCATGATGTGCAAACGCGTCAGTCCCGCACAGCTCAGGATTGCCTTGAATTGATCGCGCAACAGCTGCGGACGCTCCAGGCACAGACGAATCCCGCGCACGCCCAGAAAGGGGTTGGTTTCACTGTCCATCGGGACATAGGCCAAAGGCTTGTCACCGCCAACATCCAGCGTGCGCACCACCAGATTACGCGCAGGCCCGAGAGCTCGGGCGATGGCGCTGTAGGTGGAGGCCTGCTCGTCCTGGCTAGGCGCATGATGGCGATCCAGATATAGAAACTCCGAACGCAGCAAACCAACACCCGCGCCTCCCAGCGCCATAGCCTGTTCGGCTTCAGCCAGCGAAGCGATGTTGGCTGTCACCTCGACATGATGTCCGTCGCGAGTACAGGCAGCCAGTGACGCCTGCGCCAACTCACGGTGCTGACGTTGCTGCGCAAGCGCGCGCCTGGCTTGAAGTTCTTCAATGGCGGCCAGATCCGGGTCGAGCTGCAACTCCCCCTTATCGGCATCGAGCAACACCTGGGTGCCGTTGACCAGCGCCAGCACTTGCACCGGTAACCCACAGATCGCCGGCAAACCGAACGCCCGCGCCAGGATCGCGACATGGCTGGTGGCGCCACCGCCGACCGTGGCAAACCCCAGCACCTTACGGGTATCGAGCCCGGCGGTCTGGGACGGTGTCAGTTGTTCAGCAATCAGAATGGCGCCTTCAGGCAACTCCAGCTCGCGGTCCCGAACGCCGAGTAGCAACTTGAGCACTCTCTGACTGACATCGGCCAGGTCTGCCGCTCGTTCGGCCAGCAGCGCATTGCCCAGGCTTTTGAATAAGGTTGCCGTCGACCCGGTGGCCGCACGCCAGGCGAATCCGGCGCTTTTGCCTTCGTCGATCAGCACATGAGCCACCTCCAACAAACCCGGGTCTTCGAGCAGTTCCTGATGCGCCCTGAAGATCTCTGCCTGAGCATCGCCCGTGGCGTTATCACGCATCTGCTGCAACGCTGAAATTGCCTCGGTCAACGCTGCGGACAGGTGATCGCGCTCAACCCGCGAACTCTCACCCCATTCGCTGACATCAAGGACCTGCTCGGCGATCTGTACCACTTGGCCAAATGCCGAACCCGCCGAAGCACATACCCCACGCAGCACCTTGGGCGATGATGCCTCCAAGGGCTGCGGGGCAACATCCGCCGTCACGGGCACGGTCTCGCCGCATCCGGCGGTCAGCAGCTCGGCCAGTGCCTTGATCGCCGCCTCAGCATCCGGGCCGACCGCACTGACTTGCACAACATCATCGTGAACGGTCTGCAATGCCATGATCGCCACCAGGGATTTCGCATTCGCACTCTCCTGCTGTTTATGCAGGTGAATGCTCGCCGAGAAACCTTTCGCCGCTTGGGCGAACACCGCCGCAGGACGGGCGTGCAAGCCGTTCGGGTTGGGCAACGTCACCGGTTTGGAGAACAGCGCCTCGCCCTCTTTAGCCACAGACTCATCCGTTGTCAGCTCGACAGAATTCAAACCCAGCAATGGCTGACCACTGTCTACCCACCCGGTTTCCGCCGTCAGCCAAGTGAACGGCTCACCGCTGACCACCAGCATCAAGGTCAGCAGGCTGCGTGCATTCAACGCAACAAAATCAGCATCGAACTCAATCAGCGACTGCCCGACGTCAACCTGCTGCCCCTCCTCCACCAACCGCGTGAACCCCTTTCCTGCAAGGTTCACCGTGTCGAGCCCAATGTGCATCAACACCTGCACGCCATTTTCATCGGTGATGCTGACCGCATGCCCACTGGCCTGCACATTGCTGACAACCCCCGCCAGCGGCGCGCACAACGTTGTTGACGTCGGATCGATGCATAGCCCATCGCCGATGATCCGGCTGGAAAAAACTCGATCGGGCACAAGGTCCAAGGGCATCAATACGCCGGACAGGGGTGCGTGAAGCTGCAATTGTTGGGGTGTGGCCATGACTTCACCTGCTGTTCTGTTCTTTGAAGTGCCGATGGAGCGCGACGCTCCGACAGCATCGCTTATTTCCACCAGTACTCGACCTGCAATCCGACGTTCGCACCGTGTCGCGCCGTGCCGAAGGCTCCGGTGTCGGACAACGCTGAACCCGCTGCCAGTTCATTGGCCGCACGCTTGGCCGCCTCGTTCCAGCTGGCATAGGTGTAATACAAGCGCACTTCGGGCCGCGCCCAGAATTCAGGGCCCTTGGGTGACCAGGTCGGGGCAAAGGTGAACTTGCTCAGCTTGCGCGTGCCACCTGTGGCTTCGACCTGATCGTGACCCAGCTCGGTCACCAGTTTGAACTGCTCGCTAATCGCGTAGGCCGGCCGAACGCCCAGGGAAATCCAGTTCTGGTCTGATCCGTCGGGGCGAATATCCTTCTGGTAAACCGCCTCGACCTGCCCGCCAAACCGGGGCGTCACCTGCCAGTCGAAGAACTCCACCACCCGGTAGCTTTTATTGCTGTCATCCAGCTTCACGTTACCGGTATAGCCCAACCCGGTGCCCGGCCCTTCACCGTACTGAAACGCGAGTTTGTTCTTGCCACCCAGAAATCCTTTTTGCACATGCTGGGTGGTAATCGCCCAGCCACGATGAGCGTCGCGGCTGTCGGGTTTGTCGATGTAGCTCAGGCCAAACTCCAGCTCACCGCCGGGGTTAGTGTTGAAACCGGCAACGTTGAAATCGTGACGATTGATGTAATCCTTCTGGTACAGGTTGTCCTTGCGCGAAAAGGCGTAGCTGTATTTCAGATCTCCGATCAGCACGTCCTCGATGCCGCCGCCGGTGGCGCTCTGGTTCCAGTAGTAAAAGTCGGAAATGTGGATGTCGTTCCGTTTGTAATAGCGGCGACCGGCCCACAGCGAACCGCCGTTGAGGCCAGGCATGTTCGACCATTGCGCGTACAGCTGCGGCAAGCGCACCGAGCCGTTGTCGCCATTGAACGTCAGGTCCTTGTCGTACTGGTTATACAGTGAGGCCATGCCATCGACACTTAGCACCGAACCGTCATCCAGCGTGTACAAGTCCTGACGAAGTTCCAGTTCCCCATATTGCTCGCACTCGTTACCGAGGCGGTATTTGGTCTGTGCTCCGGGCAGTTGGAAACACTGTTGTTTACCACTGTTGACCGACGTACCGACGCCGCTGCGCAGGTAACCGCCGAACTCCAGCGCATGGGCCGTCAGTGGCAACGCCAGGCAAATGCCAGCGGCTGCAAGGCCGCGATTTATTGTTGTTTTCAAGAAACACTCCATTATTTTTATTGTGTGCTGCAGCAAAATCGGCGCGCAAAACTCCCCCGCGCAGCGTTCTGCGTGTTTTTGAAACGGTGTTTTTTTGTGAGGGGTCAGTGGTCAGTCAAGTGCAAGACAAACGACTCATACGGTCGTAAAAACACCTGCCGATTTCGCGGCGGACAGTCCGCATAGTTGCTGATGACCAAGCGCTGAGTCATGAATTCAGCGATCACTGCATCCGGCAATTCAACTTCGCAAGGCGTCCCGTAAAAGTTGTTCAATACCAGCAACCGTTCGCCGCTTCCTTCCCGTACATAAGCCCAAACTTGCGCGTGCTCAGGCAACAGCTGACGGTAAACACCGTCGGATATCAGCACTTCGGTACGCCGCAAATTGATCAACTGGCGGTAGTGATGCAGCACTGAATCCGGGTCGTCGAGTTGAGTGGCGACGTTGATCTGCGCCGAATTGGCCGGCACGCCGATCCAGGGTTGCACAGAGCTGAAACCGGCGTTCGGTCCGGTATTCCAATGCATCGGCGTACGGCCGTTGTCACGGGACTTCTGCATGATCGCCGCCATGTTGTCGGCATCGCTCGCACCCGCCTCGCGCTTGAGCCGGAAGATGTTCAGGGTCTCGACGTCGCGGTATTGATCGATGTGATCGAAGCCCGGATTGGTCATACCCAGCTCTTCCCCCTGATACACAAATGGCGTGCCCTGGAGAAAATGCAGCGCGGTGCCGAGCATCTTCGCCGACACCACACGGTGCTCGCCGTCATGACCAAATCGCGAGACCACCCGAGGTTGGTCGTGATTACACCAGAACAGCGCATTCCAGCCGCCGCCGGCCTGCATGCCGGTTTGCCAGTCGGAGAGGATGCGCTTGAGCTCGAGGAAGTCGAAATCGGCGCGAATCCACTTTTGCAGGTTCGGGTAATCGACTTTCAGGTGATGGAAGTTGAAGGTCATCGACAGCTCTTTGGAGCCCGGCCGCGAATAGCGAATACAGTGTTCGAGACTGGTAGACGACATCTCGCCGACATTGATCAGGTCATGGCCTTCGAACACTTCGCGGTGCATTTGCTGCAAGTATTCGTGAACATTCGGCCCGTCGGTATAGAAGCGTCGGCCGTCGGTATTGTCCTCGGGAAAGTCCGCCGGTTTCGAGATCAGGTTGATCACATCCAGCCGGAACCCGCCCACACCTTTATCCCGCCAGAATCTCATCATCTTGAAAACTTCGGCGCGCACCTTCGGGTTGTCCCAGTTCAGGTCGGCCTGAGTGTGATCGAACAGGTGCAGGAAATACTGGCCGGTCTGCGCCTCGTACTCCCATGCCGAACCACCAAATTTGGACTCCCAGTTATTGGGCTGATCGCGCCAGATGTAGAAGTCGCGATACGGATTGTCGAGACTGCTGCGCGCCTGCTGGAACCAGGTGTGCTCGATCGAGGTGTGGTTGACCACGATATCGAGCATCAACTTGATCCCGCGCTTGCCGGCCTCGGCGATCAGCAATTCACAGTCGGCCATGGTGCCGTAGCTCGGATCGATGGCGTAGTAATCGCTGATATCGTAACCGTTGTCACGCTGGGGCGAACGCAGGAACGGCGTGATCCACAGGCAATCGACGCCCAGCCAGTGCAGGTAGTCGAGCTTGGCCACGACGCCGAGCAAATCACCCGTGGGATTGCCTGCGTGGCTGTAAAAACTCTTCGGGTAGATCTGGTAGATCACCGAACGTTGCCAGTCTTGCATGGCTGTATTCCTTCTTGAACTGCGATAGCGATCTATCAGGCGACCCGATACCCAGGCCGAACAATCTTCATGCTCAACCCACAGGTCAAAACAAACGGCACGACCATGGCGATGATCATCCCGATCACAAACATCGGGATGAACTGCGGAATGATCGAGATAAATCCGGGCAAACCGCCGACACCGATGGCCGAGGCCTGGACCTTGTTCATCGACAGGAAGATGCCCCCCAGCGCCGAGCCAATCAGTGCGGCGTAAAACGGAAATTTGTAGCGCAGGTTGACCCCGAACATCGCCGGTTCGGTGATGCCGAAATAGGCCGAAATCGCTGAGGTCGACGCCATGGACTTGTCCCGCGCATTACGGGTCATGTAGAACACCGCGAGCGCCGCGCTGCCTTGGGCGAGGTTGGACATGACGATCATCGGCCAGATGAAAGTACCGCCCTGGGTCGAGATCAGCTGCAAGTCGACCGCGAGAAACATGTGGTGCATGCCGGTGATCACCAAGGGGGCGTAAAGCAGGCCGAAGATCGCGCCGCCGACCATCGGCGCCAGATCAAACAGGGTGACCACGCCTTCGGTGATGAGAATCCCCAGATGCCGGGTCACCGGGCCAATGACCGCCAGCGCCAGCACGCCGGTGACCACGATGGTGGTGATCGGCACCACCAGCAATTGCACCGCATTAGGCACTCTCGCCCGCAGCCATTTTTCGATGACGCTCATCACGTATGCCGCCAGCAGGATGGGCAGGATCTGCCCCTGATAACCGACCTTTTCGATCTGGAACAGACCGAGGATGTCGAAATACGGCAGGCTCTGGCCGTCGAGACCTGCGACTGCCTTGCCATAGTTCCAGGCATTGAGCAGATCGGGATGAACCAGCATCAGACCGAGCACAATGCCGAGGATTTCGCTGCCGCCAAACCGCTTGGCTGCTGACCAGCCCACTAGCGCAGGCAGAAACACGAACGAAGTGTTGGCCATCAGGTTGATCAGGCTCCAGAGCCCGTCAAGCTTGGGGTAAGCGTCCAGCAGGGTCTGGTCCTCGATGAACATGCCCTTGGCGCCGATCAGGTTATTGATGCCCATCAGCAGGCCCGCAATGATCAACGCCGGCAGGATCGGCATGAACACATCGGAAAACACCCGCACCAGACGCTGCATGGCGTTTATCTTGTCGGCGCTTTTCTGTTTAACGTCGGCGATTGTTGACGCGGCAAGACCGGTTTGATGGCGCAGCTCTGCGTAAACCTTCTCCACCTCGCCAGGACCGATGACCACCTGGAACAGGCCGCCGGTAAAGAATGAGCCTTTGACCAGGTCAATCTGGTTCAGCGTGGCACTGTTGACCCGGCTCGGGTCCTTGAGGGCAAGGCGCAGGCGTGTGACGCAATGCGCGGCTTGCTCGAGGTTGTCGCTGCCACCGAGGCTTTGCAGCAGCTCGCTGACGATGTTCGGATAGTCGTGGCTCATGCTTGTTTTTCCGCTGTGGTTTTTTGTTATTGGCAGCACGCCGAAGCGAAAAGTACTCGTCTGTACGAGTTAAATCAACAACTCGTACAGACGAGTTTGAAATTGTTTACTTGTCACCCGACCGGCGGCGATTTTTCCCACCCTCTCAGACGATGAAAACCCAAACCCGCATGGACAAACCCCTACCCTGCCCTTAAGGTTCGAAACCTTGAGCACATTGCGGCACAGAGCCATCCCCATGAGTAAATACAACCAGATCTACAGCGATCTGCTTGCCAGCATCACGACCGAACGTCTGGAGCGCGGCGCCCGGTTGCCCTCCGAAACCGAACTGATGGACAGCTACCAGGCCAGTCGCGGCACCGTGCGCAAGGCCATCGAGCAATTACAGGAGCGCGGGTTCGCCCAGAAAGTCCACGGGAAAGGCACCTTTGTGTTGTCGACCGACCCGATCGAATTTCAGTTGGGCGGCATCGTCAGCTTTCAGGAAACCTATCCGCGACTGGGCAACAACGTCAGCACCGAAGTGGTCGAGTTCAGCCAGATCCCTCTCGAAGGTGCGCTGCTGGAACATATCAAGGCTGAAGAAGGCAGCCTGATCACGAGGATCAAACGCGTACGGCGGATCGATGGAAAACGAGTGATCCTCGACATCAACCATTTCGTCAGCGACGTGATCCCCGGACTATCGCGGGACATCGCCGAACACTCGATCTACGCCTTCATCGAACAGACCTTGCAACTGCAAATCGCCTACGCCCAGCGAACCATCGAAGCCGTGCCCCGCAGCAAGGACGACCAGCAACACCTCGACCTCGACGGCCAGAGCCATGTGATCGTGGTCAGCAACCATACGTTTCTGCAGGACGGCCGGCAGTTCGAGTACACGGAATCACGGCACACCCTCGACAAGTTCTACTTTTCGGATGTGGCACGGCGCTGACCCTACAGGTTCTTGAATCGCATTTGGGCATAACTATGTAGTGCACCTCCTGCATGGAAACGGGCAATCATCGCTGCCCATTTCTCAAGGAGCGAGAGCATGTCCACCGAACAAAACACCCCCGCATCAAGCAATGCCGCCGACCAGGAAACACTCAGACTCATCGCGCCGGTCGTGGTGACAGCCTGCCCCGGTTTGCAGGAAGAAGCCCATTCGGTCGCCAGTGAAATCCTGCAAAAACACGGCATCACCCACCTGGACCCGGATCAGGTCTGGTGGCATCGCTTCGACAATGTCTCGGCCAGCAGCACCAAGGCTTTTCTGGGTTGGGAGCACGCGCCCAAACCCAGTGAATCTTTAACCCTGACGCAACTGGTCATCCATCGGTACCGCGTGACCGACCAGGACGACGCCCTCGAACTGGACAGCAATGGCGGGTTTTACACGGCGGATGCAAACGCCAGTATTTACAACGAAACCAATGAAGTGCGGATGTACCCCAGGCAGGTGCTCGCGGACCTGTGGGAGAAGAACCTCAGTCAGCGATACCTGGACAAGCTGAATGCGTTCTGGGCCAGCCATTTTGATGACTACCGCACACTGGCCAAATGTAACTACCTCAGCAAAGCCGTGGAGGCGCGGCAAAGCGGGCAACTCGAAGAGGAGGATTTCCAGACCGTCATCAGGGCCGTCATCGGTGGCGCGTCCTGGCCGATCACCTTGGCGACCCTGAAAGCGCAAACCGCTACGCCTGCGGATCTTCGTGTCTGCGCGCTGGATGTCGCAGGGCATGTCGCCACCGATATTCTGCGCATCGTTGAGCCCAACGGTCGGCAAATCACCTACGTTCCCGGTGCCGCAGACCCCTTCCACGTGCACCCGACATTGACGGACATGCATTGGTGGATGCTGTTGCAAATGAACGAAGAAAAGCCCCGAACCGAATTCATGACCCATTTCCCGCTGTCGGTTCGCAAGGAGGTCCACGACAACATCACCCCGCTGATGAACCAACTGGTCGGCACCTGGGGCAAGTACGACCACCATTTGATCAATCAAAAAGACATCACCATCAGCGGTGACGTGTTCACCTGGCAGAGCCGGGCTGTCCAGAGCACGATGCTGGAAGAGGCTGACCTGACGCTGGTGAGTAATGGACAGATGCGTAAGCAGCTATGGCTGGGTTATCTCACCGCCGCACTGCACGCTTTCGGCCCGTTGGCGGTGCTTGGCTGGCCGATCGCATTGCCGGTGATCGGGGCCAGCATCGCGGCCATGGGTTTGAACATCGACAAAGCGGCGAATGGCAAAACAGCGGCAGAACGCAAGGCCGGCATCATCGGCGCGGTGCTCGATGGCATCAATGTGCTGTTCAATCTCCCGCTGCTCAAAGAGGTCAGTGTGTTGGACGAAGCCGGGGCTGCGGCTGAGGCGGCAGAAGCGGCCGAGATGTCGGACTTGAACAAGACGCTCGATCCCGAAGAAACCGCTGGCACGCAAGAAACGCAGGCACCCGACGAATCAGAGGAAGTCACCCTGCAACCTGGAGAGTTGTCAGGCCTGCCCGATGAAACCGCCCAAGCGTTTGAAGTACCAGAGCACTGGCAAAGTAATGAAATCCTCGAAAGCTACCCCATGGCCACCAGCGGAAAATTCCAGGGTGTCTACACACTCGATTCACAACCCTCCAATGCCATCTTGATAAACGAGCAGGCGTACTTCGTACGTTTCGAAGCAGACGCCAATGGTGGCGGAACATGGGCCATCATTGATCCGCAGAATCCGAATGCCTTTACGGGGTCGATTCCCGTGCGCCTGAATGCCGAAGGTGAATGGGAGCTGGCGCCGAAAAACGGGTTGAAGGGTGGCGGCAAAGGCCCCAGCAAACTTGTTCCCGGGCCCTCCCGGCCCGCGGCCCCATTGCCGCCCAAAGTAAATGATCACGCACACTTGACCCGATACGATGCCCCTAACGGTCGCTCGTTGAATTTCCTGGCGTTGGGAAAACAGGAAACCCATATAAAAGTCGTCAACATGCCTGGTGGGCGAATCAGAGGGGTCTCCCCCTACGAAGAGTATGTCGCCGGACGTCGCACGGCACTGGCCAGGGATGCAATCGCATTCCAAATGCCCAAGGACTTTTTCGCCTCGCTGCCTCCCCGACCGGTCCAGCCCGTGATCACTCCATCCACGACGGTCACCGAACTCATCGAGAAGGTATTCGATGCAGCACCGGGGCTGGTGGTCGGTGAAAGTCAGGATCGCATTGCCAGCATGCGCTTCCTGATCGAAAACATGCCGACGCTGGCCAGGAAAGGCGTCAAGACGATCTACATGCATCGTCTGCTCAACGACTTCAATCAAGTCGACCTGAACAACTTCGCCGAAACCGGAAACATGCATGGCATGCTGGAGATGTACCTGAAAAAGTTGCCAGGCGATCCTGCGGGACAGTTCACGCCGCTGGAGGTCGTCAAAACGGCTCAACAGAACGGCATTCGAATCCAGGCCACTGACTGCCTGGCGAGTTATCGTTATGAAGACTCGACCATGACCCTCAGAGCACAGCAATCCTTCAAGACCTACCTTACCCACACCATCATGCAGGCGACTCAAGCCCGCAACGGCGGCGGAAAATGGCTGGTACTCACCGACCAGGAGAGTACCAACACGTTCAGGGGAATGGCCGGCATCAGCGAAACGGAGGGTGGTATCGGTTTGCGCATAGAAGAAGTGCAACTCGATCAGAGTCTGCACCTGGACATCGACCATGGTATCGAAGTAGGCCATGAGAATGCCGGGGGAGCTGGCCCGATGCACGGTAGTACCGACACCCTGTATGCCGACATCAGCCTGCAGATGCCGACGCCGTTCATTCAACGAACGCCCGAGCAGATCAATCAGCTGCTGTTCCGCCAAGGCATGTTCACCATTGAAAGGTCGGAAGACACCTTCTCGCTGATTCATCGCAGCCGCACTGGCCAGATTGTGCGAACGACAATCGAGCGAACGATGGATAGCGGCTTTCGGATCAACCGTCCGGCCTGGGCGGGTGTGCATCAGATCACCTACGCGAATCTGATCAGCCTTGCCCACGCACTCAACCGCATGGGCCTGACGTTGCAAGGGCGCCTGCCGGCTGTAACTGCCTGATACGCAAAGGCCCCGTGAATTCACATTCACGGGGCCTTTGAGGTGTTACAGGCGATCAGTCAGACCGGGATCATTCCCACTCGATGGTCGCTGGCGGCTTGCTCGACACGTCGTAAGTGACGCGGGAGATGCCTTCGATTTCATTGATGATGCGGCCGCTGACGGTTTCCAGCAGTTCGTAAGGCAGGTGAGCCCAACGCGCAGTCATGAAGTCGATGGTTTCCACGGCACGCAGGGCCACGACCCAGGCGTAACGACGGCCATCGCCTACAACGCCAACCGATTTCACCGGCTGGAACACCACGAACGCCTGGCTGACTTTGTGGTACCAGTCGGCCTTGCGCAGTTCTTCGATGAAGATGTGGTCGGCGCGACGCAGCAGGTCGGCGTATTCCTTCTTCACTTCACCGAGGATCCGCACGCCCAGGCCCGGGCCCGGGAACGGGTGACGGTAGACCATGTCGTACGGCAGGCCGAGTTCCAGGCCCAGACGACGGACTTCGTCCTTGAACAGCTCACGCAGCGGTTCAACCAGCTTGAGGTTCATTTCTTCCGGCAGGCCGCCCACGTTGTGGTGCGACTTGATCACGTGCGCCTTGCCGCTTTTCGCGCCAGCCGACTCGATCACGTCCGGGTAGATGGTGCCTTGGGCGAGGTACTTGATGTTGTCCAGTTTGTTGGACTGGGCATCAAAGACGTCGATGAAGGTACGACCGATGATCTTGCGCTTCTTCTCTGGATCGCTTTCGCCAGCCAGGTTGTTCAGGAACTGGTCTTCAGCGTTGGCACGGATCACCTTGACGCCCATGTTCTCGGCGAACATGGCCATCACTTGCTCACCTTCGTGCAGACGCAGCAGGCCGTTGTCGACGAAGACGCAGGTCAGCTGGTCGCCGATGGCTTTGTGCAGCAGCGCGGCAACCACCGAGGAGTCAACGCCGCCGGACAGGCCGAGCAAGACGTTGTCGGTGCCAACCTGGGCGCGAACCTGGGCGATGGCGTCTTCAGCAATCTTCGACGGCGTCCACAGCGCTTCGCAGCCGCAGATCTCGAGGATGAAGCGCGACAGGATCCGGCCGCCCTGCTTGGTGTGGGTCACTTCCGGGTGGAACTGCACGCCGTAGTAGCGCAGGTCATCGTTGAACATGCCGGCAATCGGGCAGCTCGGGGTGCTGGCCAGGATGTGGAAGTCCTGCGGCATTTTGGTGACCTTGTCACCGTGGCTCATCCACACGTCGAGGCCGAACAGGCCGTCGGCGTCGATGTGGTCTTCGATGCCGTCCAGCAGCTGGCTCTTGCCGACCACGTCGACACGGGCATAACCGAATTCACGCAGTTCGGAACCTTCGACCTTGCCACCCAGCTGTTCGGCCATGGTCTGCATGCCGTAGCAGATGCCGAAGACCGGCACGCCCAGGTCAAACACCGCTTGCGGGCAGCGAGGGCTGTTGGCTTCGTGCACGGACTCGGGACCGCCGGCGAGAATGACGCCTTTTGGAGCGAATTCGCGAATCGCTTCGTCGTCCATGTCGAACGGATGCAGTTCGCAGTACACGCCGATTTCACGCACGCGGCGGGCGATCAGCTGGGTGTACTGGGAACCGAAGTCGAGGATCAGGATGCGGTGGGCGTGAATGTCGAGGGCCATGAAGTCAGTCTCGTCTATGTAATTCAGAAACAACTCGGGGCTGAATAAAACAGCCCCGGTTACTTAACTTTTTGCTTGAAGGCTCAACCTACGCGGTAGTTTGGCGCTTCTTTGGTGATCTGTACGTCATGAACGTGGGACTCGGCCATACCAGCGCCGGTGATCCGCACGAACTCAGGCTTGGTGCGCATTTCTTCGATGTTGGCACTGCCGGTGTAACCCATCGAGGAACGCAGGCCGCCCATCAGTTGATGGATGATCGCGCTCAGGGTGCCCTTGTACGGAACACGCCCTTCGATGCCTTCCGGAACCAGTTTCTCGGCGCCTGCCGAGGAGTCCTGGAAGTAACGGTCGGAGGAACCTTGAGCCTGGGACATGGCGCCCAGCGAACCCATGCCACGGTAAGCCTTGTACGAACGACCCTGGAACAGTTCGATCTCGCCTGGCGCTTCTTCAGTACCGGCGAACATCGAGCCCATCATCACGCAGGAAGCACCGGCTACGATGGCCTTGGACAGGTCACCGGAGAAACGGATGCCGCCGTCGGCGATCAACGGAACACCGGTGCCTTCAAGGGCAGCGGCGACGTTGGCGATGGCACTGATTTGCGGGACGCCGACACCGGCGACGATACGGGTGGTGCAGATCGAGCCAGGGCCGATACCGACCTTGACTGCATCAGCGCCAGCTTCGGCCAGGGCCTTGGCGGCAGCGCCGGTGGCGATGTTGCCGCCGATGACCTGCACTTCAGGGAAATTCTGTTTGACCCAGCGAACGCGGTCGATCACACCTTTGGAGTGACCGTGAGCGGTGTCGACCACCACCACGTCAACGCCGGCATTGACCAGCGCGGCAACGCGGTCACCGGTGTCTTTACCGGTGCCGACCGCAGCGCCTACGCGCAGACGACCTTGATCGTCCTTGCTGGCCAGCGGGTAAGCCTTGGCTTTTTCGATGTCTTTGACGGTCATCATGCCTTTGAGGGCAAACTTGTCGTCGACGATCAGGACTTTTTCCAGGCGGTGCTTGTGCAGCAACTCGCGGACTTCGTTCTTGTTGGCGCCTTCACGGACGGTGACCAGACGCTCTTTAGGCGTCATCACTTCACGTACGGTGGCTTCCAGACGGGTTTCGAAGCGCACGTCACGGGAAGTGACGATGCCGACCAGGTCGCCATCGTGCAGTACCGGAACGCCGGAGATATTGTGCATGCGGGTCAGTTCGAACAGATCACGGACCGTGGCGTCAGCCTCGATGGTGATCGGATCCTTGACGACGCCGGCTTCGAACTTCTTGACCTTGCGAACTTCGGCAGCTTGCTGCTCGATGGTCATGTTCTTGTGGATAATGCCGATGCCACCTTCCTGAGCCATGGCGATTGCCAGACGGGCTTCAGTAACGGTGTCCATGGCGGCAGAAACCAGAGGAATGTTCAGCTCGATGCCACGGGTAAGGCGGGTCTTGAGACTGACTTCGTTAGGAAGCACCTCGGAATAACCGGGCACTAGGAGAATGTCGTCGAATGTCAGAGCTTCTTGGCTGATACGCAGCATCGCGGGGGCTCCCGAGCGGGAAAATGGAAGCGCGCCATTATAGTCAGACACCCCCTCGGGTTCAATGTAAAACTCTGTCTATTATCGATGCGGTGATCGACGGGAGATTTACAGAGCATCGCCAGCAAGCCGGCTCCTACAAAAACACCGCCGATCTGTAGGAGCCGGCTTGCTGGCGATGAACGTTAACGCGGTCCATCAGGCGTGTCACAACTCGACCTTCACCCAACTAACCGGCTGATCCAGCCAATCGGCAAACTCATCGATAAAGCTCTGCTTGAACCCGGCCTCGGCCCAGTTGTTGAAAATGAACCCCAGGTTGGAAAACCCGCACTCCTGCAAAAACAGAAAGCCATTGATGTCATCTTCATGCCCGCATTCGGGACAGGTGAAGTTATCGGTACGCCCCGGCATCCAGTCTTCGAGGCTTTCGAACAGCGCTTCGCCGATTTCCTTGCGGCACTCGGCGCAACCCGCCTCACCCAGAAAACCTTTGGCCGGCGTATAAATGCAGCGTTTGGTAATGATCTCCAGGCCATTGACCGGCTCGCCGAACGGCAGCGCATCCGGGTGCAGCACCACGGCGCGAGCACCGTCGGCGATCGCGTGCCCCATGCGGTTGCCGGTGCGGCCGCAAGTGGTCAGCTCTTCCTTGATGATGTCCTTGCGCACCAGCCACCGCACGACCGCCCGGGCCCGGGGTTCGTGCACCGGCAGCGTGGAGATTTTCGGGACGATGATGCTTTGGGAGTTCATGGGTGCAAGCCTGCTGCGTCAAATGGAAGTTCTGCGGTGTGCCGTCCTACGCCTTCGCGGGCAAGCCTCGCTCCTACAGGTTCTGCGCCTGCCTTTGTAGGAGCGAGGCTTGCCCGCGAAGGCGTCCGAGCGGGCGGCAGCTTAATCCTTGACGAAATACGGTCAAGTACTCAAATACCGCCCGATCAACGCAATCCCGCTGGCCAGCACCAACCAGGTCACCAGCCGCACAAACGCCTCGCGGGACAATCGCATGGTCAACCGCCGGCCGACCCACAACCCCAGCGCCATGGCCGGCAACAAACACAGCGCCAGTAACAACAAGGGTAGCTCGGCATACACACCCGCGACAGCAAACAGGCTCAGGCGCACCACGGTGCTGCAACTGATCAGCGCACTCTGGGTCGCCCGCGCCGCGTCTTTCGGCAACCGACTGTTCAAATAGATCGCATATAAAAAGCCGCCACTGCCAAACAACGCCCCGAACATCCCGCCCACCGTGCCCATCGGCACGGCCCAGGCGGCAGACAACTGGGTCGGTCGGGTTTTGACCCACAGGCTGTAAACCGCATAGACGCTGATAAACAGCCCCATCAACAGCAACAACACGTCGGATTTCAGGTTCAGCAGAAAGATAACCCCCAGCGTGCAACCCACCGCCATGCACGGCAACAGCCGCAGCAACTCAGGCCTGGCCACATCCCGTCGCGAGGGCAGCAGATTGCCGAACGCCGCGACAAAATCCAGCAGCACCAGCAACGGCACGATCTTCGACAGCGGCATGAACAAAATCAGAATCGGCCCCGCCACCAGTGCAGTGCCAAACCCGGCGATGCCAAATACGATGTACGCCAGGGCGATGGCCGCCCCGATCACCAGCCAATCCACCCCGCCAAATGGCCATTGATTCATCAGTTCAAACACATTCATCCCCAGTCATCCATGAATCCCGAGGCAGACTCTACCCCTGTAGGAGCAAGCTTGCTCGCGATGGTGTGTCAGCCGACACCAATGTAGCTGACACAGCATCGCGAGCAGGCTCGCTCCTACAGGGGATCGTGCATTCGGCTGGAGAATGCCTTTATCATGCGCCCCATGATTAAAGATCCCTTTGCAAGACTCGGCCTGGACCGTGAAGTCCTGACTGTCAGCCAGCTCAACGGCCGCGCGCGGGTGTTGCTCGAAGACGTGTTCAGCAATATCTGGGTCGAAGGCGAAATCTCCAACCTCGCCCGCCCGGCGTCCGGCCACGTGTACTTCACCCTCAAGGACAGCGGTGCCCAAGTACGTTGCGCGCTGTTTCGGCAGAACGCGGCGCGGGTTCGTCAGGCGCTGAAGGATGGTCTGGCGGTCAAGGTTCGCGGCAAGGTTTCGCTGTTCGAAGGCCGTGGCGATTATCAGCTGATTCTCGACACCGTCGAGCCGGCCGGTGACGGTGCGCTGCGCCTCGCCTTCGATGCCTTGAAGGAAAAACTCAGCGCCGAAGGCCTGTTCAGCGCCGAGCGCAAAGTGCCGCTGCCGGCGCATCCGCAGCGCATCGGCATCATCAGTTCGCCGACCGGCGCGGTGATCCGCGACATCATCAGCGTGTTCCGCCGTCGCGCACCGCAGATCCAGCTGACGCTGATCCCCACCGCCGTGCAGGGCCGTGAAGCGACGGCGCAGATTGTCCACGCGTTGAAACTGGCGGACGCCCGTGGTTTCGATGCGTTGATCCTGGCCCGTGGCGGCGGCTCGCTGGAAGACCTCTGGTGTTTCAACGAAGAAGCCGTGGCCCGCGCCGTGGATGCTTGCGTGACGCCGATTGTCAGCGCCGTCGGCCATGAAACCGATGTATCGATCAGTGATTTCGTGGCCGACGTTCGCGCCCCGACGCCGTCCGCCGCCGCCGAACTGCTGGCGCCGGATTCCAGCGACCTGGTGCGTCGGGTCGAAAGCCTGCACCGCCGGCTGGTGATGCGCATGCGTGACCGTTTAATGCGTGATCGACTGCGCCTGGAAGGCATCTCTCGTCGCCTGCGCCATCCCGGTGAACGTCTGCGCCAACAGGCGCAACGTCTGGATGATCTGGACATGCGCATGCGCCGCGCCTTCGAGCGCAGCCTCAACACCCGTCGCGAACGGCTGATCCGCCTGGAAACCCGCCTCGCCGGGCAACATCCGGGGCGGCAACTGGCGATGTTGCGTCAGCGCCTCGACAGCCTCGCCGAACGCCTGCCTCGGGCCATGCGCGAAGGGCTCAAATCCCGTCGCCTGCAACTGCAAAGTCAGGTGCAGACTCTGCACGTGGTCAGCCCTTTGGCGACCCTCGGCCGTGGCTACAGCATTTTGCTGGACGAGCGCGGCAACGCGATCCGCAACGCCGCGCAAACCCACAACGGCCAACGCCTGAAAGCCAAACTGGGTGAAGGCGAACTGCAAGTGCGGGTCGAAGACAATCACCTGACGCCTGTCACCCTTTCTTTACTGGATTGATCCATGCCGCGTTTTTTTGCTTCGCTGCTGTTGCTGTGCCTGACCTTCAACGCCCACGCTGACAGCTACATCACCCGCCTGTTGAACAAACCAGTGCCGGGGGGCGTGGCGGTGGTGGATCTGGGCAGCTCTGCCCAAGCGCCGAAAGCCAGTTATCAGGGCAAACCGGTGCTGGTGGTCAAGGAACAGGACAATTGGCTGGCGATTGTCGGTGTGCCGTTGACCGTCAAACCGGGTGCCCAGTCCATCAGCAGCGGCGGCCGCACCCTGAGTTTCACCGTTGGCAACAAGAAGTATCCGGAACAGCGCATCACGTTGAAAAACACTCAACAGGTCAACCCGGACCCGGACAATCTCAAGCGCATCGAGCGCGAACTGGCCGAGCAGATCGCCGCCTACCGCACGTTCAGCCCAAATACGCCGAGTAACCTGCTGCTGGACAAACCGGTCAACGGCCCGCTGTCGAGCAAGTTCGGCGTGCGCCGTTTCTTCAATGGTGAAGAGCGCAATCCCCACTCAGGCCTGGATTTCGCCGTGGGCGCCGGCACGCCGATCAAGACCCCGGCGGCGGGCAAGGTGATTTTGATCGGTAACTACTTCTTTAACGGCAACACGGTGTTTGTCGACCATGGGCAGGGCTTTATCAGCATGTTCTGTCACATGTCGAAGATCGATGTGAAGGTGGGGCAGCAACTGGCGCGTGGCGGGGTGGTTGGCAAGGTCGGTTCGACCGGACGGGCGACCGGGCCGCATATGCACTGGAATGTAAGCCTGAATGATGCGCGGGTGGATCCGGCGATTTTCATTGGTGCGTTTCAGCCTTAGATTTTCGGTGAGGTTGATGGCCTCATCGCGAGCAGGCTCGCTCCCACATTTACCGTGTTCACACCGAACAAATGTGGGAGCGGGCTTGCCCGCGAAGGCGGCATCACTGACAACGATTATTCCGCGTCCAGGTCCTCTATCCCATGGACCTCTCGGTCCGCCAGGCAGTGTTTGACCCACTCCTGCGTCTCGACTGAAAACCAGCTCAACTCCTCTGCCGTGATCAATTCCCGCGCGCACAACCCAAGCAAATGCGATCGGGCTTCATGACGCGAAAACCTGAAAACACCAAACGCCCAATACAGCTCCTTTTGCCCGGCTTTCAGCAGCTCCTCGCTGGCATCTATTCGTTCGTAGGGCGCGTTGCTCTTATCCAGCAGCGTTTTTTCGACATCCGACAAAATCCGCTCGCACATCCGCTCATGTGCCACCGGCCGTAACACGCAATACTGCTTCCAGTCAGACTCGTTCATCGCCGACTCCTGAATGCCAGTCGAGGCTTTAAGAATAGCCCGACTGTCAGCACCCGGCGCTCAAACCATCAATTGCGCATCGCTTGAAGCTCGCGCAAAAAACCAAACAATCACGGGGACTCACAGCAATAAAATCTCGATAAATACGCGCTAGCGAGTATTCCTCTCAATTTTTTTCGACTGCTTGCCATCCTTCACCCTCGCGGTTAGGGTTGAAGACATGAAAACCTCTCACACCCTCATTCAGCTTCGCCAGCACCGCAGCCTGTGCCTCGTCAGCGCACGACTGCCAGGCTGAATCGCGACGCCTCGTTTACGCTTTTCCCCAAGAACTTTTGATCCACCGGCAGGCCGCCTTTTTTCGGCCCACACAATAAGGATTTCCCGATGAGCATGCTCAAAGACCCGTCTTCGAAATACCGCGCGTTCCCGACCATCGACATTCCGGACCGCACCTGGCCGTCGAAGACCATCACCGCCGCGCCGATCTGGTGCAGCTCCGACTTGCGCGACGGCAACCAGTCGCTGATCGAGCCGATGGACGCGGTCAAGAAGCTGCGTTTCTGGAAAACCCTCGTACAGGTTGGCGTGAAAGAAATCGAAGCGTCCTTCCCGGCTGCGTCGCAAACCGACTTCGACTTCGTGCGCACCCTGATCGAAGGCAACCACATCCCGGACGACACCACCATTCAGGTGCTGACCCAGGGCCGTGAAGACCTGATCGAGCGCACCTTCGAATCCCTGCGCGGCGCGAAGAAAGCCATTGTTCACCTGTACAACGCGACCTCCCCTTCCTTCCGCCGCATTGTCTTCAACCAGGACAAGGACGGGATCAAGGCCATCGCCGTGAACGCCGCCAAGCTGTTCGTCAAATACGCTGCCCAGCAGCCGGACACGCAGTGGACCTTCGAATACTCGCCGGAAACCTTCAGCGCCACCGAGCTGGAATTCGCCAAGGAAGTCTGCGACGCGGTCATCGAAGTCTGGAACCCGACGCCTGAGCACAAGGTGATCCTCAACCTGCCGGCCACCGTCGAATGCGCGACCCCGAACATCTATGCCGACCAGATCGAATGGTTCGGCCGCCACATCAACCGTCGTGACAGCGTGATCATCAGCCTGCACACCCACAACGACCGTGGCACCGGCGTGGCCGCCACCGAGCTGGGCCTGATGGCGGGTGCGGATCGTGTCGAAGGCTGCCTGTTCGGCAACGGCGAGCGTACCGGCAACGTCGACCTGGTCACCGTGGCACTGAACCTCTACACCCAGGGCATCCACCCTGAGCTCGATTTCTCGGACATCGACGGCGTGCGCAAAGTCGTCGAAGAATGCAACCAGATCCAGGTGCACCCGCGTCACCCGTACGTCGGCGACCTGGTTCACACCGCGTTCTCCGGCTCCCACCAGGATGCCATCCGCAAGGGCTTCGCCCAGCAGAAACCGGACGCCCTGTGGGAAGTGCCGTACTTGCCGATCGACCCGGCCGACATCGGCCGCAGCTACGAGGCGGTGATCCGCGTCAACAGCCAGTCGGGCAAGGGCGGTATCGCTTACCTGCTGGAACAGGAATACGGCATCAGCTTGCCGCGCCGCATGCAGATCGAGTTCAGCCAGGTCGTGCAGCGTGAAACCGATCGCCTGGGCCTCGAAATGACCGCCCAGCAGATCCACGCGTTGCTGCACAGCGAGTACTTGCAGGCCAACACCCCGTACGCGCTGGTCAGCCATCGCCTGCAGGAAGAAAACGGTCACAGCGCCGTGGAAGTGGAAGTTTCCGGCAAGGGCCAGGGCGAAACCAACCTGCACTGGCGCGGCAAAGGCAACGGCGCGCTGGAAGCGCTGGTGGCCGGTCTGCCGATTCCGGTGGAGATCATGGACTACAATGAGCACGCCATCGGCGCGGGCACCAACGCCAAGGCCGCGGCCTACATCGAACTGCGTGTGGAAGGCCAACGTGCGGTGCACGGCGTGGGCATCGATGAAAACATCACCACCGCCAGCTTCAAGGCCCTGTTCAGCGCGCTGAACCGCTCGCTGAGCCAGCCGGAAGCGAAAGCGGCGTAAGCCTTCGCTGCAATGCAAAAGGCCCCAAGGTGCGAACCTTGGGGCCTTTTTGTTTGCCTGCTGTTTTTGTACTGTCTGTTATGGCCCCTTCGCGGACAGGCCCGCTCCCACAGTGAACGATGTGAACACAAAATTTGTGTACATCCCGTCCGTGTGGGAGCGGGCTTGCCCGCGAAGGGGCCCTGTCAGGCGACAAAGATTTCAGGCATGGGTATCTACGCTGAACATCGCCTGCAACAAAGCGGCTTGCAGCACCTGCAAGTTGCTGCTGGTCACGGCGATCTGGCTCTGGATTTCCATCACCTGCGCCGCCTTCTGCTCGTTGTCCTGGCTCTTCTGCGCACTTGCCAGTTGAGCTTGCTGTTCGGCCAGCAATTTCTGGGCTTCTTCGATCTGCTTTTTCAACGCGGCAATCGGGTCACTGGCACCACCGACCGAGTCGATGTTGGCCCCGGCACTGTTGACGCGCAGCGTGCCATCCTTGTCAGTCGCATCATCAACCGGGACCAGTTTGCGTTCGTCAGCTTGACCGGTCGCGACATTCGGCGAGGACACGGCGTACGAGTTAATGGTGATGGTGCTGACATTGATCATGGGTCACTCCTCCTTGGCTGACCTTGCTATCGGCCCGCACAGAAAAATCTGTACCCATAGATCGTTCAACATTCACCGATCAGGTGAACTCAAACGTATCAGCATCCAGATTCGCCGGAAAACGTGTGCGATAAGCCTGAAGGTCGGCCGCATTCAAAACGACCTGAAACACCCCATCGGCTTCGCCGGCACTGAGCAAGGTCTCGCCCTGGAAATCCAGCACCTGGCTGTCGCCGGTATATGCAAAGCCTTTCCCGTCGGTCCCAATGCGGTTCACTGCCGCCACGTAGCACAGGTTTTCGATTGCCCGCGCCGGCAGCAAACGGTTCCAGTGCTGGCGCCGCGCGCCCGGCCAGTTGGCGGTGTACAGCAACAGGTCTGTGTCCTGGGCATCGCGGCTCCACACCGGGAAACGCAAGTCGTAGCAAATCAACGGGCGCACGCGCCAGCCTTTGAGCTCGAACTGCACCTGACGCTCACCCGGTGTGAAGTGATTGTGCTCACCGGCCATACGGAACAAGTGGCGCTTGTCGTAATGCCAGACTTCGCCATCCGGCCGCGCCCACAACAGGCGATTGCGATGGCTGCCGTCAGCGGCCTGAACGATGATGCTGCCGGTGATCACCGCATCGAGTTTTGCCGCCTGGGCACGCAGCCATTTGCTGGTGGGACCGTTTTCCGCCTCGGCAAGCGTCTCGGACTCCATGGAAAAACCGGTGGTGAACATCTCCGGCAGGATGATCAAGTCCGCGCCACGAGCCTGCTCCAGCAGTTGCTCGAAATGCTCCAGATTGGCCTGGCGGTCGTGCCAGGCCAGTGTTGTCTGGATCAGCGCGATGGTCAGATTCGGCAATGCACTCAGATCACGCATAGTTTTGCCGCTGCGTCACGCAGGGTCTCCTCACGTTTGGCGAAGCACAGGCGCACCAGGCGCTGGCCTTCGGGTGGCGTCTGGTAGAACACCGAGATCGGGATGCTCGCCACGCCGTGTTCGCGGGTCATCCACAGCGCCATCTCGACGTCGTTGAGGTCGGGACGGATCTGCGAGTAATCGACCAACTGGAAATAGGTGCCGGTGACGCGAGTGAAACTGAAACGCGATGGTGTCAGCAAGTCGCAGAACAGATCGCGCTTGGCCTGGTAGAAGCCCGGCAGTTCTTCAATGTGCTCCGGGTGTTCGGCCATGAAGTCGGCCAAGGCGTATTGCAACGGCGTCACACCACAGAAACTGACGTACTGGTGCACCTTGCGCAGCTCCGCCGTGAGGGCCGGCGGTGCGACCACGTAGCCGGTTTTCCAGCCGGTAACGTGATAGGTCTTGCCGAACGAGCTGACCACGAAGGCGCGCTGATACAGCTCTTCGTGATTCAGCACGCTGACGTGAGGCACACCGTCAAATACCAGATGTTCGTAGACTTCGTCGCTGACGAGGTAGATGTCGCGATCACGGATCAGATCCGCCAACTGATCGAGCTCGGCACGGCTGATCAACGCGCCGCTTGGGTTGTGCGGGCTGTTCAGCACAATCATCCGCGTACGCGGGGTAATGGCCTCAGCCAGTTTCTGGAAATCGATGGAGAAATCATTCAGCCCGAGTTGCACATGCACGCAACGACCACCGGCCAACTCCACCGACGGCTCGTAACTGTCGTAGCACGGATCGAACACGATCACTTCGTCGCCGCTGTGGATAACCGCCTGAATGGCACAGAAGATCGCCTGGGTGGCACCGGGCGTGATGGTCACTTCGTTGTCGGCATCGACATTGACGCCGTAACTGCGAGCGATCTTCGCTGCCACTTGCTGACGCAGGGCCGGCAGGCCGGTCATTGGCGAATACTGGTTGTGGCCATTGGCAATGTGCCGCCCCACCGCATCGCACAAGGCTTGCGGGGCATCGAAATCGGGAAAACCCTGTGACAGGTTGATCGCCCCGGTTTGCGCCGCGAGCTGAGACATCTGCGTGAAGATAGTGATGCCGACATTCGGCAGCTTACTGGTGATCATCGGTGATTCCCTGCTCTACACCCGGCTCTAACGGCGGCGCGGGAGAGCCCGAGGATAGCCAAACGGCGCCCATAAAAAAAGGGCGCCAGTGGCGCCCTCCTTCTCGAACCCGATCCCGTAGGAGCGAGGCTTGCCCGCGAACGCAACACCGCGGTGTATCAGATACACCGCGTTATCGTTCTTCGCGGGCAAGCCTCGCTCCTACAGAGGCGAGCCAGCCTTGAATCAACGCTTGTCGCGGCGCTTTTTGTCGGCTTTCTTGTGGTGCGACATCAAGCGACGCTTCTTGTTGACCTGACGATCAGTAAGCGAGTTCTTGTTGCCTTCGTACGGGTTCTCGCCGCCCTTGAACTCGATGCGGATCGGCGTACCGACCAGCTTCAAGACACGACGGTAAGTGTTTTCCAGGTAACGCACGTAAGACTTCGGCACCTTCTCGATCTGGTTACCGTGAATCACGATGATCGGCGGGTTGGCACCACCCAAGTGCGCATAACGCAGCTTGATCCGGCGGTTGTTGACCATCGGTGGCGCGTGCTCGCCAACCGCATCTTCCAGAATCTGGGTCAGGCGGTTGGTCGGCCAGCGGGTGACCGCGGACTTGAACGAGTTCTGTACGGAGGCGTAGAGGTTGCCCACGCCCGTGCCGTGCAGTGCCGAGATGAAGTGGATGTCGGCGTAGTCAACGAAGAACAGTCGACGTTGCAGCTCGACCTTCACGAAGTCACGCTCGCTCGGCGTCATGCCGTCCCACTTGTTGATCGCGATGACCAGCGCACGACCGGACTCAATGGCGAAGCCCAGCAGGTTGAGGTCGTGGTCCACCACGCCTTCGCGGGCGTCCATCACGAAGATCACCACGTTGGCGTCTTTGATCGCTTGCAGGGTTTTGACCACGGAGAATTTTTCGACTTCTTCGTGGATCTTGCCGCGCTTGCGCACACCGGCGGTGTCGATCAGCGTGTACTTCTCGTCGTTACGCTCGAACGGGATGTAGATACTGTCGCGGGTAGTGCCGGGCTGGTCGTACACGATGACCCGGTCTTCACCGAGCATACGGTTGACCAGGGTCGACTTGCCGACGTTCGGGCGGCCGATGATGGCGATCTTGATCCCGTCTTTTTCGCTTGGGCCAGGAATGCGCTTGGCTTCCTCGCCTTCGGCAACGTCCTCTTCCTCGCCTTCTTCCAGCTCTTCTTCGTCTTTCGGGAAGTCGCTCAAGGCGATTTCCAGCATCTGGGTGATGCCACGACCATGAGCACCGGCGATCGGGATCGCGTGGCCCATGCCCAACGGGGCGAATTCGGCGCGGGCCATTTCAGGGTCGATGTTGTCGACCTTGTTGGCAACCACGTACGAACGCTTGTTACGTTTGCGCAAATGCTCGGCGATCATCTGGTCGGCGGCGGTGAAACCGGCCTTGGCATCTACCAGGAACAGAACGACATCGGCTTCTTCAATGGCCAGCAGCGACTGCTCGGCCATTTTTTCGTCCATACCGTGCTCGTCACCGGAGATACCGCCGGTGTCGACCAGAATGTAGGAACGCCCTTGCCACTTGGCCTCACCGTATTGGCGATCACGGGTCAGACCGGACAAGTCGCCGACGATGGCGTCGCGAGTCCTGGTCAGGCGGTTGAACAAGGTGGACTTGCCGACGTTCGGTCGGCCCACCAGGGCGATTACGGGAACCATGCGGCTCTCCACTTCGTTATTTCAGAAAATACAAAAGCCGCTGCGAGGCAGCGGCTGGTGCTCGGGGCAATCACCTTGAGTTCTGTAGGAGCGAGCTTGCTCCGGGCGGCGCTCCGACGAAAAACGCCAAGGCACCGCGTTTATTCAGGCCGCCAACGTCATCGTTGACGACCATCGCGAGCAAGCTCGCTCCTACATTCCTACACAGGTGAAGCCGCTTGGGGGTTAAACCCCAAGCATAGTCGTTACTTGATGGTCAGGGCTTCCAGTTTGCCGCTGTTGCCATACAGATAAATCGTGTCACCCACCACCAGCGGACGGGCACGCAGGCCGTCGCTGTCGATGCGTTCGCGGCCGACAAAACGACCGTCCACCTGGCTCAGCAGGTGCACATAGCCTTCCATGTCACCGACTGCAACATAGCTGGAGAACACTTCCGGAGCCGACAGTTGACGGCGAGCCAGCGAGTCGTTGCTCCACAAGGCTGTGGTGGAACGCTCGTCAACGCCTTCAACGGTGCCCGAAGCCAGGCTCACGTACACAGTGCCGAAGCCCTGCGCAACGCCGGCATAGCTGGAAGCATCACGCTGCCAGAGCTGACGACCGCTTTCCAGGTCCAGTGCCGCAACGCGACCCTGATAGCTGGCGACGTACAAGGTACCGCCGGACAGCAGCAGACCACCGTCGATATCGACAACGCGCTCCAGCTCCGAACGACCTTGTGGGATTGCAACCCGCTGTTCCCACACCGGCACGCCGTTGGAGATATCGAGCGCAACCACTTTACCGGTCGACAGGCCAGCCACCGCGAGGCGGTTGGTCACGATCGGCGCACTGGTGCCACGCAGGGTCAGGACCGCAGGCGTGCTGTCATACAACCAGCGCTGGTTGCCGGTGGAGGCATCCAGACCGATCAGACGGTCATCCTGAGTCTGAACGACCACAACGTCACCGTTGTTGGCCGGCGGCGCGAGAACTTCGCTGGACACGCGAGCGCGCCATTTCTCTTCACCGTTGGTGGCGTCCATCGCAACGATTTCGCCCTTGGTCGTACCGATCACGAGCAGGCCATAACCTACGCCAACGGCGCCGGAAACTGGCAGTTCGAGGTCTTTCTTCCATTTGACGTCGCCATTGCTGCGATCCATCGCCATCACCACGCCAGTGACGTCGGCGGCATAGATGGTATCGCCATCGATCGCCGGAACCAGCATGTTGTAGGTTTCGCCCTGACCGTCACCGATCGAACGACTCCACTGCTTTTGCAGGACCACTTCTTCTTTGAAGTCGACCAGCTCGGCAGGCGGCAATTCTTTTTTGCTGTTGCTGCTGCAACCCGCGGCCAAAACGGCCAGAGCCAGCAATGCTGCATGTTTCCAACGGATCACGTCACGCATCCCCTTTCGCCAGATCGTCCAACTTGATTTGTAGGCCACCGACTGCCGCTTCATCCGACAGTGCCGCCTTGGCTTTTTGATACGCAGCGTGCGCTTCGTCAGTACGACCCAACTGCACCAGCAGGTCGCCCTTGAGTTCTTCGCGGGTGGCGAGGAATGCTTTATCGGCATCGCCTTCGAGCAGTTTCAGCGCTTCATCGACCTTGTTCTGCGCGGCCAGTACCTGCGCCAGGCGCTGACGGGCGATTTCGCCCAGTGCCGGGTTGGCCGGTTTGGCAACGATGGCTTTCAGCTCGGTGGCAGCGTCGTCCAGCTTGCCGCTGTCGACCGCGACTTTCGCCACGAACAGGCTGCCGTACTGCGCGTAGGCGCTGCCGCCAAATTCGCTGTTGAGCTTGCCGGCCAGGTCCGAAACACGGGCGGCATCAGGCTTGCCGCTGGGCGTCAGCGTGGTTTCGAGCAATTGCTGATAGAGCATCGAGGCGCCTTGCGACTGATTGCTCTGATACTTTTGAAAGGCCTGCCAGCCGAACACGATGACCAGCGCCAACAGGCCGCCAGTGACCAGGGGCTTGCCGTTGCGTGTCCACCAGTCCTTCAAATCCGCCAGCTGTTCGTCTTCGGTACTCGACACCCCAATACTCCTTAATCGCTAAATCGGCTGTTTATGACAGCTTCAACCCTGCACGACGCAGGTGGCCAGGTGTGCAGCAAGCGCATCCCAGGCAATGCTTTGTTGTTCGCCCTGGCCACGCAGGGGTTTGAAACCTACCACTTGCTGGGCCATTTCGTCGTCACCGAGGATCAGCGCGTACAGCGCACCGCTCTTGTCGGCCTTCTTGAATTGACTTTTGAAGCTGCCGGCGCCGGCATTGATCTGCAGACGCAGGTTAGGCAACTGATCGCGCACCTTCTCGCTCAACGTCAGGGCCGCCAGTTCGGCAGCCTCGCCGAATGCGCAGAGATAGACGTCGACCTGACGGGAGATCTCTTCCGGGATCTGCTCCAGGGTTTCAAGCAGCAGCACCAGGCGCTCGATGCCCATGGCGAAACCAACGCCCGGGGTCGGCTTGCCGCCCATCTGCTCCACCAGACCGTCGTAGCGGCCGCCGGCACACACGGTGCCTTGAGCGCCCAACTTGTCGGTGACCCACTCGAAAACCGTCTTGCTGTAGTAATCCAGCCCGCGTACCAGCTTCGGGTTGATCACGTAAGGAATACCGGCGGCGTCCAGGCGAGCCTTGAGGCCCTCGAAGTGCACGCGGGATTCGTCGTCGAGGTAGTCGGCCATTTTCGGCGCGTCGACCAGGATCGCTTGAGTGTCGGCGTTCTTGGTGTCCAGAACGCGCAACGGGTTGGTCTTCAGACGACGCTGGCTGTCTTCGTCGAGCTTGTCCAGGTGAGCGGACAGGAACTCGACCAGCGCTTCGCGATAACGACCACGGGATTCGCTGGTGCCCAGGCTGTTGAGCTCGAGCTTGACCGCATCACGGATGCCCAGCTCGCCCCACAGGCGCCAGGTCAGCACGATCAGCTCGGCGTCGATGTCCGGACCGTCGAGGTTGAACACTTCGACACCGATCTGGTGGAACTGGCGATAACGGCCTTTCTGCGGACGTTCGTGGCGGAACATCGGGCCGATGTACCAGAGTTTCTGCACCTGGCCGCCGCCAGTGATGCCGTGCTCGAGCACCGCACGCACGCAGGCCGCCGTGCCTTCAGGGCGCAGGGTCAGCGAATCACCGTTACGGTCTTCGAAGGTGTACATCTCTTTTTCGACGATGTCGGTCACTTCACCGATCGAGCGCTTGAACAGCTCGGTGAACTCGACAATCGGCATGCGGATCTGCTTGTAACCGTAGTTATCCAGCAGACGCGAAACGGTGCCCTCGAAATGACGCCACAGGGGAGTCTGTTCGGGCAGGATGTCGTTCATGCCACGAATGGCTTGCAGAGACTTGCTCACTTTAAATCCTTAAATTCGTTCGATCAGCCGCGAGCGATTACAGCTGCGTCAGCTTCGACCTTCTCGGCCGCTTTCTGGCGGATCAAGCGTTCAAGCTCATCCACCAGATTGTCATTCGTCAGTTTCTGCGACGGCTTGCCGTCGATGTAAATCAGGTTTGGCGTGCCGCCGGTCAAGCCGATATGGGCTTCCTTGGCTTCGCCCGGCCCGTTGACCACGCAACCGATGACCGCGACATCCAGCGGCACCAGCAGATCTTCGAGGCGCCCTTCCAGTTCGTTCATGGTCTTGACCACATCGAAGTTCTGCCGCGAGCAGCTCGGGCAGGCGATGAAGTTGATGCCACGAGAACGCAGGTGCAGGGATTTGAGAATGTCGTAGCCGACTTTCACTTCCTCGACCGGGTCGGCCGCCAACGAGATGCGGATAGTATCGCCAATCCCTTCGGCGAGCAGCATACCGAGGCCCACGGCGGATTTCACTGTGCCTGAACGCAAACCACCGGCTTCGGTGATGCCCAAGTGCAGCGGCTGGACGATTTCCTTGGCCAGCAAGCGATAAGCAGCGACGGCCATGAACACGTCGGAGGCTTTCACGCTGACCTTGAAGTCCTGGAAGTTCAGGCGCTCAAGGTGCTCGACGTGACGCAGGGCAGATTCGACCAGCGCAGCCGGGGTCGGCTCGCCGTATTTCTTTTGCAGGTCTTTTTCCAGGGAACCGGCGTTGACGCCGATGCGGATCGGAATCCCGCGATCACGGGCGGCATCGACCACCGCACGCACGCGGTCTTCACGACCGATGTTGCCCGGGTTGATCCGCAGGCAATCAACGCCCAGTTCGGCTACGCGCAAAGCGATCTTGTAGTCGAAGTGGATGTCGGCCACCAACGGCACTTTGACCAGTTGCTTGATCTTGCCGAAGGCTTCGGCGGCGTCCATGTCCGGTACGGAAACCCGCACGATATCGACGCCAGCGGCTTCCAGACGATTGATCTGGGCAACGGTGGCGGCGACGTCATTGGTGTCGCTGTTGGTCATGCTCTGCACAGCGATGGGCGCATCGCCGCCAACAGGCACGTTACCGACCCAGATTTTCCGGGATTCGCGACGCTTGATTGGAGATTCGCCGTGCATGACTTATTGACCCAACTTCAGGCGAGCAGTCTCGCCACTGGTGAATGGAGCGACATCAACCACCTGACCGTTGTAGCTGACCTGCGCGCCACGGGCGAAGCCCAGACGCACGGCAAACGGCGGCTTACCACTGAGGGAAACGGTTTCGCCTTTGCGCTTGAGACCACTCAGCAGCACTTTGCCAGTGCCGTCGGTGACTTGTGTCCAGCAATCAGCGGTGAATTGCAGTTGAACCTGGCCTTGGCCGGCAACCGGAGCAGCCGGAGCAGCCGCTGCCGGAGCAGGAATGGTCGGCGTCACCGAGGCGGTTGCAGGCGGGGTCGACACAACCGGAGCCGTCGGGGCCGCAGGCGCGACAACTGGCGCGGTGCTGTGCGCCGGGGCAACGGGTGCCGGAGCAACCGGCGCGGCCGGTGCGGTGTTATGTGTCGGTGCAACTGGCGCCGGGGCAGCCGGTGCGACCACAGGCACAGCGGGTTCAGCTTCAGCCGGCGCTTCAGTCGAAGTCTCGGCTTGCGGCAATACGAGCGCGGTCGAACTTTCAGCCTGACCTTCCGCGACAGCCTGGTCTTCCGGCTCGTCCAGCGGATGGATCTGGGTGGTGCCGTCGGCGCCTTCGACTTCAACGTGCTCCGGGCTCAGGCTGATCAGGTCCTTGGTGCGCAGTGAGGTTTGATCCTGCCACCAGATGAAACCGCCGCCGATCACCGCGATCAGCAGCAGCAGGCTGACGATTCGCAAAATAGTGTGGGAAACCCGAACCGGCTCTTCGATGCGACCCAGGCTGTGGACGTTGGCGCCCTGGGAGTCGGTACCGGTGGACTGGTCGAATTGCTGAACCAGAACGGCCTGGTCCATGCCGAGCAATTTGGCGTAGGCGCGAATATAACCGCGGGCAAAGGTATGCCCCGGGAGCTTGTCGAATGCGCCGGCTTCCAGATTACTCAGGGAATTAACGGTGAGGTTGAGCTTGAGGGCCACTTCGGCCAGCGACCAGCCATTGCTTTCGCGGGCCTGGCGCAAAGTTTCACCGGGGTTAACGCGATTCGCTGCTACAACTTCGGGATGCGCCGCTTTCATCATTGCTCCGACAGGTATTGCTGATATTCCGGCGTACCGGGATAGAGTCGTTTTAGTTGCAGGCCATAACTGGCTGCCTTGTCGCGATCTTCGAACACTTTTGCCAGCCGAACGCCGAGCAATAGACTACGTGCATTTTGCTCGGTGAGCAGGCTAAAACGGTCGTAATAGTCACGCGCGGGCACATAATGCCTGTCTTCGTAAGACAACTCAGCCATTTCCAGCAATGCACGGGGTTGCTGACGGTTCAAACGCAAAGCTTTTTCCAACTGCTGCTGGGCCAGATCACGCTGGCCAAGCCTGGAAGCGGTCATGCCCAGGTTCTCGAACACTCGCGAACGCTCAGGATACAGGGTATCGGCAGCGGCTTGCTCGAAGCGCTCGTAAGCCTCTTTGTAACGTTTCTGTTCGAAAAGAAAACTGCCGTAATTATTCAGGATACGGGCATCGTTCGGGCGGGAAGAAAGCGCCTTGCGAAAGTGCTCATCCGCCAGCTCCGGCTCCATCTCGGCCTGAAACACCAGACCCAATGCTGCATTGGCGTCAGGATCCGAACCGTCCAGCTCCAAGGCCTTTTTCAGCGGGACCTTGGCGCGTTCGGTCATGCCCTGCTGCAAATAGCCCAAGCCCAGTTGCACGTATGCAACTCGCGCTTCATCGCGGCCCTTGCTGGTCTTCATCGGATTGAAATCGCCCGACAGGACGCAGCCAGTACAAAGACTGGCCAACAGCAAAAGCAGCGCAAAGCGCAGGGACATAGAGATCCTCTCTTGAATTATTTCGCAGCGTTCGAAGCCATATCGTTGTCGGCGCTCAACTCGCGCACGGCGATATAACGTTCACTGCGACGGGTGCGATCCAGCACCTGCCCTACCAATTGGCCACACGCGGCATCGATGTCTTCACCGCGAGTGGTGCGCACGGTGACATTGAAACCTGCATGGTGAAGCTGATCCTGGAAACGACGAATCGCATTGTTGCTCGGACGCTCGTAACCGGAATGCGGGAACGGGTTGAACGGAATCAGGTTGATCTTGCACGGGATGTTCTTGAGCAGCTCGATCATCTCAACGGCATGTTCAACCTTGTCGTTGATGTCCTTGAGCAAGGTGTACTCGATGGTCAGCACGCGTTTTTCGCCCAGGGACGACATGTAGCGCTGGCACGACTCGAGCAGCATCTTAAGCGGATATTTCTTGTTGATCGGCACCAATTGGTTACGCAATGCGTCATTCGGTGCGTGCAGGGACAACGCCAGGGAGACGTCGATGTGCTTGGACAGCTCATCGATCATCGGCACCACGCCGGAGGTCGACAGGGTCACACGGCGCTTGGAAATGCCGTAACCCAGGTCGTCCATCATCAGATGCATGGCCGCAACGACGTTGTCGAAGTTCAGCAGCGGCTCGCCCATGCCCATCATCACCACGTTGGTGATGGCACGGTCGGCGGTCGCCGGGATGCTGCCGAACGATTTATTGGCAATCCACACCTGGCCGATGACTTCGGCGGCGGTGAGGTTGCTGTTGAAACCTTGCTTGCCGGTGGAGCAGAAACTGCAATCCAGGGCACAGCCTGCCTGGGACGAAACGCACAGAGTGCCGCGTTTGCCCTGGGGAATGTAAACGGTCTCGACGCAGCTGCCGGACGCCACGCGCACCACCCATTTACGGGTGCCGTCGGTGGAAATGTCCTCGCTGACGACTTCAGGACCGCGAACTTCGGCAATGGCCTTGAGCTTGTCGCGCAGGGCCTTGCTGACGTTCGTCATGGCGTCGAAATCATCGACGCCAAGGTGGTGAATCCATTTCATTACCTGACCGGCACGGAAACGCTTCTCCCCGATTGAGTCGAAGAATTTTTCCATTTCCTGTTGAGTCAGACCCAGCAGGTTGGTTTTTACAGTCGATGTAGTCATGGATTCACCTTCACTCTTAAGCCAATGCTTAGCGAGTGGTTACTTCAGTAGCTGCGAAGAAGTACGAGATTTCGCGAGCAGCAGCGGCTTCGGAGTCCGAACCGTGTACAGCGTTGGCGTCGATGGAATCAGCGAAGTCAGCACGGATGGTGCCGGCAGCAGCTTCTTTAGGGTTGGTAGCGCCCATCAGCTCACGGTTCAGAGCGATAGCGTTTTCGCCTTCCAGAACCTGAACAACAACAGGACCGGAGATCATGAAAGCAACCAGGTCGCCGAAGAAACCACGAGCGCTGTGCTCAGCGTAGAAGCCTTCAGCTTCGGCTTTGGACAGTTGCTTCAGTTTCGAAGCTACAACGCGCAGGCCAGCTTTTTCGAAACGAGTGGTGATCTCGCCGATAACGTTTTTTGCAACAGCGTCAGGCTTGATGATGGAGAAAGTACGTTGAACAGCCATGGTGTAACTCCAGAAACGGTAATTTGTGAAAAATTAAACCCGCGAATTATACGCGGGTTCTTGGGTATTGCCTAACCTGCAGCGTGGCTCAGTCGCGTTCTTCGATCCAGTGGGCCTGAATGGCCTCGAGGATCTTTTCGCCACAATGCTCAGGCAGGTCGTCGAACTCGGGCAATTCCATCACCCACTTGCGCAGATCGACGAAGTTGACCGACAAAGGGTCAACATCGGGCTTGCTTTCAGCCAGCTGGATTGCGATTTCCAGCACATCAGTCCACTTGAGACTCATGACAGTTCCTTGAATCAGTGCGGCGCTTCGGCGGCGTGGTTGAGCGAATACTTCGGAATCTCGATGGTCAGGTCTTCAGTCCCGACGATCGCCTGGCAGGCCAGACGCGATTGAGCTTCCAGACCCCAGGCACGATCGAGGAAATCTTCTTCCAGTTCGTCCGCCTCTTCCAGCGAATCAAACCCTTCTCGAACGATGCAGTGACAAGTGGTACAGGCGCAAACGCCGCCACAGGCACTTTCCATCTCGATGTGGTGCTCATGGGCCAGTTCGAGAATCGATGTACCGGGCTCAGCCTCGACCACCATGCCTTCCGGGCAAAACTTCTCGTGTGGCAGAAAAATGACCTGCGGCATCAGTTATCCTCGATTTCATTCAGATTGCGCCCCGCCAGCGCGGCTTTCACCGTCGAGTCCAGGCGGCGGGCAGCAAAGGCGTCGGTAACTTGCGACAGACGCTTGGTCTGCTGCTCGATGGCGTAACCATCTGTACCTTTCATCAGTTCGGTCAGTTCCTGCATCTGCAATTCGATGACCATGCGCTCCTCGGCGTCGAGCAAACGCTCGCCGTCGGCTTCGAGAGCGGCTTGCACCGCTTCGATCAGACGCTGGGCATCGACCTGCTGCTCACGCAGCACACGGGCGACCTTGTCGTCGTTGGCGTGCTGGAACGAATCCTTGAGCATCTTGGCGATTTCGCCGTCGGTCAGGCCGTAGGACGGCTTGACCTGAATGCTTGCTTCAACTCCCGAACCCAACTCACGAGCCGAGACGCTGAGCAGACCGTCGGCGTCGACCTGGAAGGTCACGCGGATCTTCGCTGCACCCGCAACCATCGCCGGAATGCCGCGCAACTCGAAGCGTGCCAGGGAGCGGCAGTCACTGATCAGCTCGCGCTCACCCTGCAACACGTGGATCGCCATGGCCGACTGGCCATCTTTGTACGTGGTGAAATCCTGGGCACGAGCGACGGGAATGGTGGTGTTGCGCGGAATCACCTTCTCCATCAAGCCGCCCATGGTTTCCAGCCCCAGGGACAACGGAATCACGTCGAGCAACAGCAGTTCGCCGCCATCGCGCTTGTTGCCGGCCAGCGTATCGGCCTGGATCGCGGCACCGATGGCCACCACTTGATCCGGGTCGATTTCAGTCAGCGGCTGGCGACCGAAGGCTTCGGCGACGGCTTCGCGAACGCGAGGCACACGCGTCGAACCGCCAACCATGACCACCGCGTGCACGTCTTCCAGCTCGACGCCGGAATCACGCACCGCGCGACGGCAGGCTTTCAGGCTGCGAGCAACCATCGGCTCGATCAGCGCATTGAAAGCTTCGCGAGTCAGCTCGGCTTTCCAGTCGCCATAAGCGACTTCAACGGCCGCAACATTGGTCAGCGTTTCCTTGGCCGCGCAGGCAGTTTGCAGCAGGTTACGTTGCGCACCCGGATCGAGATCAGCGGACAAACCGGCGCTCTCGATGATCCAGCCGGCAATCGCATGGTCGAAGTCATCGCCACCCAGGGCGCTGTCGCCGCCGGTGGCCAGCACTTCGAACACACCGCCGGTCAGGCGCAGAATCGAAATATCGAAGGTGCCGCCGCCCAGGTCATAAATCGCGACCAGGCCTTCAGCATGTTGATCCAGACCGTAAGCCACGGCAGCGGCGGTCGGCTCATTGAGCAAACGCAGCACGTTCAGGCCGGCCAGTTTGGCCGCGTCCTTGGTGGCTTGACGCTGAGCATCGTCGAAATAGGCCGGAACGGTGATCACCGCACCCACCAGTTCACCACCCAATGTCGCTTCAGCGCGCTGACGCAATACCTTGAGGATATCGGCAGAGACTTCGACCGGGCTTTTCGGCCCCTGAATGGTTTCGATGAACGGCATGTGCGACTCGCCGCCGACAAAGCGGTACGGCAGTTGCTCGCCCAATTGCTTGACGTCGGACAGACCACGACCCATCAAGCGCTTGACCGACAGCACGGTGTTCAACGGATCGGTAGCGGCAGCCAGCTTGGCCGACTCGCCCACTTCGACGCGATCGGCGTGGTAACGCACGGCGGACGGCAGGATGACCTGCCCGTCAGCGTCGGCCAGAGGCTCGGAAAGACCACTGCGCAATGCAGCGACCAGCGAATTGGTAGTGCCCAAGTCGATCCCCACAGCCAGACGACGCTGGTGCGGTTGAGGACTTTGGCCGGGTTCGGCGATCTGCAGTAGGGCCATCGTGATCAGGACTTATCTGTATATCAGGCGTGCGACCGGAGCGGCACTGGGTTAATCGTCGAGGCGCTCTTCTAACTGGCGCACTTCGTAGGTGAGCTTGTCGAGGAACTGCATGCGCCGCATCAGGCGTTCGGCCTGTTCACGTTGCGCTGCATCATTCCAACAGGCTGCGAAACTGTCGTTCAGTTTTTCCTGAGCAACTTTCAAACGACGCTTGAAGACGGCAACGCCATTCAGGTCGGCGCTGTCCTGCAGGTCTTCGAGCTCTTCGCGCAACTCCATCTGTTGCAGAAGAAACTCCGGATCATGCACCGTGACCTCCAGCGGCAGCTCGCCACCATTCAGAGCGAGCAGGTATCGCGCGCGCTTCGGGGGACTTTTGAGCGTCTGGTAGGCCTCGTTGAGGCTCGCGGATTGCTCTAGCGCCAGCCGTTGCTCGCGCTCGGAAGCGTCCGCAAAACGGTCTGGATGAACACTGCGCGCCAACTCACGGTAGCGCGTAGCCAGCTGGTCGAGGTCCAGATTGAAACTCGGTTGCAGCTCAAATAAAGCGAAATGACAAGGAGTACCCACAAGAAGCCTCAGATGTTGAAGCTTTCGCCGCAGCCACATTCACCGCGTACGTTGGGGTTGTTGAACTTGAAGCCTTCGTTCAACCCTTCCTTGACGAAATCGAGCTCGGTGCCGTCCAGGTAGGCCAGGCTTTTCGGGTCGATGATCACTTTCTCGCCGTGACTTTCGAACACCTGATCCTCGGCAACCACCTCGTCGACAAACTCCAGCACGTAGGCAAGGCCGGAACAGCCCGTGGTGCGAACACCCAGACGAATCCCTTCACCTTTGCCGCGCCCGTCGAGGGAGCGTCGCACGTGTCGAGCAGCCGCTTCTGTCATGCTGATAGCCATCGGTGACTCCTTACTCGTCGCAAAATCTTGAAAATCAGATCAAGCCTTTCTTCTGCTTGTAGTCGCGAACGGCCGCTTTGATAGCGTCTTCAGCGAGTACGGAGCAGTGAATTTTCACCGGCGGCAGAGCCAGTTCTTCGGCCAGTTGAGTGTTTTTGATGGTCTCTGCTTCATCCAGAGTCTTGCCTTTCATCCACTCGGTCGCCAGGGAGCTGGAGGCGATAGCCGAACCGCAACCGTAGGTCTTGAACTTGGCGTCTTCGATGATGCCTTGCTCGTTGACCTTGATTTGCAGGCGCATCACGTCGCCGCACGCCGGAGCGCCGACCATGCCGGTGCCGACATCCGGGTCTTCCGCGTCCATCTTGCCGACGTTACGCGGGTTTTCGTAGTGGTCGATGACCTTTTCGCTGTAAGCCATGATTCTTAATCCTCACTCATCAGAGAGTCGCTCTTGAAGCCCTGCCTACTTTAAGTTTACAGGGCCTGGTTTGCGGCGACTTGAAATCAGTGTGCCGCCCACTCGATTTTCGAAATGTCGACACCGTCTTTGTACATGTCCCACAGCGGCGACAAAGCGCGCAGCTTGGTAACGGCCTCGCAGACTTTCTGCGCGGCGTAGTCGATTTCTTCTTCGGTGGTGAAACGACCGAAGGTGAAACGGATCGAGCTGTGTGCCAGTTCGTCGTTGCGGCCCAGGGCGCGCAGTACGTACGAAGGCTCCAGCGAAGCCGAGGTGCAAGCCGAACCGGACGAAACCGCCAGATCCTTGAGCGCCATGATCAGCGACTCGCCTTCAACATAGTTGAAGCTCAGGTTCAGGTTGTGCGGAACGCGGGCGGTCATGCTGCCGTTGACGTACAGCTCTTCCAGGTCTTCGACCTGCTTGAAGAAACGGTCGCTCAAGGCTTTGATGCGCACGTTCTCGGCAGCCATGTCTTCCTTGGCTACGCGGAACGCTTCACCCATGCCGACGATCTGGTGGGTCGCCAGGGTGCCGGAACGCATGCCGCGCTCGTGACCGCCGCCGTGCATGGTCGCTTCGATGCGCACACGCGGCTTGCGGCTGACGTACAGCGCGCCAATGCCTTTAGGGCCGTAGGTTTTGTGGGCGGAGAACGACATCATGTCAACTTTCAGCTTCTGCAGGTCGATCTCGACCTTGCCGGTGGACTGAGCGGCGTCGACGTGGAACAGGATCCCTTTGGAGCGGGTCAGTTCGCCGATGGCCGCGATGTCGTTGATGGTGCCGATTTCGTTGTTCACGTGCATGACCGAAACCAGGATGGTGTCGTCACGCAGTTCAGCTTCGATCATTTCTGGTGTAACCAGACCGTCAGTGCGAGGCTCGATGTAGGTCACTTCGAAGCCTTCACGCTCCAGTTGGCGCATGGTGTCGAGGACAGCCTTGTGCTCAATCTTGGTGGTGATCAGGTGTTTGCCCTTGGTCGCATAGAAATGCGCCGCACCCTTGATTGCCAGGTTGTCGGACTCGGTGGCACCGGAGGTCCAGACGATTTCACGCGGGTCGGCGTTGACCAGGTCTGCGACCTGACGACGGGCGTTTTCGACGGACTCTTCAGCTTTCCAGCCGAACACGTGGGAACGGGACGCCGGGTTACCGAAGTTTCCGTCGACCAGCAGGCATTCACTCATCTTTTGCGCAACACGCGGATCAACCGGGGTGGTCGCAGAGTAATCAAGGTAAATCGGCAATTTCATGGACTATCTCCTAAATCAGGCTGGCTGGCGTGCCGCTAGCTCTTTGGCTGTCATTCGACGGCGGACGCTTCAATCTTGTCCAGGCGTGGCGTCTTGCTGTTGCAACGACGCTGGTCCTGACGCTGGGCTACTTCTTGTACCTCACGGCGAGTAACAAGATCAGCCAAGCTGATACCGCTCAGAAATTCGTGGATCTGCAGGCTCAGGTCACACCACAGGTGGTGGGTCAGACAGGTGTCGCCTTGATGGCAATCGCCCTGCCCCTGGCACTTGGTGGCATCGACCGATTCGTTTACCGCATCGATCACCTGGGCGACCTGGATGCCCTGCATGTCGCGGGACAGCTGGTAACCGCCGCCCGGACCACGGACGCTGGACACCAGATTGCTGCGGCGCAATTTGGCGAAAAGCTGTTCGAGGTAGGACAGGGAGATGCCTTGGCGCTCGGAGATATCGGCCAGGGACACGGGCCCGTGCTGCGCATGCAACGCCAGATCAAGCATGGCGGTCACGGCGTATCGGCCTTTTGTAGTCAGTCGCATGGACAATTACCACGGAGTTCGGAATGGGGCGAGTATGCAATTCCCGAGTATTTAAGTCAACTATAAGACCTAGTACTTTAGTCAGGTTTACCCGCAAAAGAGCGGCCGCATCATAACAAAGGCTGGGCGGTTACAGCCAGTAATACCGAGTCATCGTTCATCGCGAGCAGGCTCACTCCTACAGGGAAACGCATTTCAAATGTAGGAGTGAGCCTGCTCGCGATGCTATCGACTCGGTCTAGCTGGCCTGGCTCTGATCCTTGTCCTTCACACACGCAAAGTCTTCTTCGCGCAGCTCAGGCAGATCTTTCGCACAGTAATTACTGCCCAGATCCTTCAACGCCCCGCACATCCCCTCCAGACGACCATCAACAGCCTGCAGGTGATCAAGCAATTGGTTAATGGCGCGCGCCACCGGGTCCGGCATGTCTTCGCCAACACCGTAGGCATCGAAACCGATCTTCTCGGCCATGGCCTTGCGCTTGGCGTCCTGCTCTTCATCGGATTTGACGATGATCCGCCCTGGAATGCCGACCACTGTCGCACCGGGCGGCACAGCCTTGGTCACCACGGCATTGGAACCGACCTTGGCCCCCGCACCTACGGTGAACGGGCCGAGCACCTTGGCACCAGCCCCCACCACCACACCGTCTTCCAGTGTCGGGTGACGCTTGCCTTTATTCCAGCTGGTGCCGCCCAGCGTCACACCCTGATAAAGGGTGACGTCGTTGCCGATCTCGGCGGTTTCACCGATGACAATGCCCATGCCATGGTCAATGAAGAACCGACGACCGACCTTGGCACCCGGATGGATCTCGATCCCGGTCAACCAGCGACCGAAGTTCGACACCAGCCGCGCCAGCCATTTCAGCTCGGCGCGCCACAAGGCTGCCGACAACCGATGGATCCAGATGGCGTGCATGCCCGGGTAGCAAGTCAGGACTTCAAAAGCGTTACGCGCCGCCGGGTCACGATGGAAAACACTCTGGATATCTTCACGCAAACGCTCGAACATCATTAATCCTTCCGCTTTAGAAGCTCACCACGGGCCGCTTTCTGGGTTTCCGTGAGGATGCCACGCAATATATTCATTTCCGCCCGGCTGACCGAGCTCCGTCCGTACAACCGACGCAGGCGCGCCATCAAGTGCCGTGGCTTTTCAGGATCGAGGAATTCGATGGCCACCAGGGTTTGCTCCAGGTGTTCATAGAATCGCTCCAGCTCATCCATGGTCGCCAGCTCAGCGCTTTTGACCGAGGCCACTTCTTCCTTCTCGACCTTGCTCGGCTGGCCTTGGGCCGCGAGCCAGGACATGCGCACTTCATAGCTCAACACCTGCACCGCCGCCCCAAGGTTCAGCGAACTGAACTCAGGGTCTGATGGGATGTGCACGTGATAATGACATCGCTGCAGCTCTTCATTGGTCAGGCCGGAATCTTCACGACCAAATACCAAGGCGATTTCAGCGCCCTGCCCGGCTTCCTCGACCACTTTCGTCCCGCATTCGCGGGGATCGAGCAGCGGCCAGGGAATGCGCCGGTCACGGGCGCTGGTGCCAAGCACCAGATTGCAGCCGACCAAGGCATCTTCCAAAGTGGCGACGACTTGCGCGTTTTCAAGGATGTCCCCGGCGCCAGATGCACGGGCATCAGCCTCGTGGTGCGGGAACAACCGTGGTTCGACCAGCACCAGCCGCGACAGGCCCATGTTCTTCATGGCACGCGCAGCCCCGCCGATATTGCCGGGGTGGCTGGTATTGACCAGGACGACACGAATGTTATGCAGCAAGGGAGGCGCTCTCGAACACTTTAATGGGGAGCAGAATCTTACAGCTCAACCTACCGTTAAGCTATGAAAGCGAACACTGACCTTCACCTGTAGAAAAGTTCTGATAGAATGCCCGGCTTTCTTTAACAACCTTAGGTGACACATCCATGCAGCCCATGCTGAATATCGCGCTGCGCGCCGCCCGCAGCGCCAGTGAATTGATCTTCCGCTCCATCGAGCGCCTGGATACCATCAAGGTCGACGAAAAAGACGCCAAGGATTACGTATCCGAGGTGGATCGCGCCGCTGAACAGAAAATCATCGACGCGCTGCGCAAGGCTTACCCGAACCACTCGATCATGGGTGAAGAAACCGGCATGCACGCCGGCACCGGGATCGAAGGCGAAGAATACCTGTGGATCATCGATCCGCTGGACGGCACCACCAACTTCCTGCGCGGCATTCCTCACTTCGCTGTCAGCATCGCCTGCAAATACCGCGGCCGCCTGGAACACGCTGTTGTTCTGGACCCGGTTCGCCAGGAAGAATTCACCGCCAGCCGTGGTCGCGGCGCTCAACTGAACGGTCGTCGCCTGCGCGTCAGCGGCCGCACCAGCCTGGACGGCGCCCTGCTGGGTACCGGCTTCCCGTTCCGTGACGACCAGATGGACAACCTCGACAACTACCTGGGCATGTTCCGCGCCCTGGTTGGCCAGACCGCCGGCATCCGCCGCGCTGGCTCGGCGAGCCTGGACCTGGCCTACGTGGCTGCCGGCCGTTTCGACGCATTCTGGGAGTCGGGCCTGTCCGAGTGGGACATGGCTGCAGGCGCCCTGCTGATCCAGGAAGCTGGCGGTTTGGTGAGCGACTTCACCGGCGGTCACGATTTCCTTGAGAAAGGCCACATCGTTGCCGGTAACACCAAGTGCTTCAAGGCAGTACTGACGGCGATCCAGCCGCACCTGCCGGCCTCGCTGAAGCGCTAAGCTTCCAGCGACAGAAAAAAGCACCCTGCGGGGTGCTTTTTTATGCCTGGAATTTGTCCCTGACAACACCACCCCCTGTAGGAGCCGGCTTGCTGGCGATTGCGGTGCAACAGTCGACATCAATGTTGAATGACCGACCGCAATCGCCAGCAAGCCGGCTCCTACAGGGGGTTGCGTGAATTTTGGGTACAAAAAAAGCACCCCGAAGGGTGCTTCTTTTTCAGCGGCTGACAATCAGCTCATCAATGCGCCTGTTCATTCTGCGTCAGGATCAACTTACCTTCCTTATCCACCGGAATCTGGTTGCCCGGATCACGATCCATCCGCACCTTGCCTTCCTTGCCGTCCAGCGAATAACGAACGTCGTAACCCACAACCTTGTCGCTGATGTCATTCACCGTGTTACAGCGAGTTTGCGTCGTGGTGTAGGTGTCACGCTCCTGCATGCCCTCCTGAACCTTGTTACCGGCGTAACCACCACCGACCGCGCCTGCAACCGTGGCAATTTTCTTGCCGGTGCCGCCGCCGATCTGGTTACCCAGCAGACCACCTGCCAGCGCACCCACCACCGTACCGGCAATCTGGTGTTGATCTTTCACCGGCGCTTGCCGGGTGACCGCTACATCCTTGCATACTTCACGTGGAGTCTTGATTTGCGTCTTGACCGGCTCAACGGCGAGTACTTGCGCATACTCGGGGCCGTTATTTTTTACCAGGCTGTAGGTGGCCACAGCACCCCCGGCAGTCACACCGACAGCACCCAGTACAGCACCAACCAGCATCGACTTGTTCACATGAACCTCCTGACCATCACATGCGGGATAAACCCGTGCTTCTCCCAGCCTTGGAGCATAAAAAAAGGCGCGAGTTCAACTCGCGCCTTTTTGGACTACATCCCTGGGGAACTGCTCTGGACTAGAGAGTCCTCAAGGACGGTCGTCGACTTCCTTCTCGGTATTCACCGTCGGGATCAGGTCTTCGGAACTCAGATTCAGCCAGATCAACACCACGTTGGCGATGTAAATCGACGAATAAGTACCGGCCAGAACACCCACCAGCAGCGCCAGGGAGAAGCCGTAGAGGTTGTCACCACCGAAGAACAGCAGTGCCGCAATCGCCAACAAGGTGGAAACCGACGTCGCGATAGTCCGCAGCAGGGTTTGCGTGGTCGAGATGTTGATGTTCTCGATCAGGCTGGCCTTGCGCAGTACACGGAAGTTCTCACGAACCCGGTCGAATACCACGATGGTGTCGTTGAGCGAGTAACCGATGATCGCCAGTACCGCCGCCAGCACCGTCAGGTCGAAGGTGATCTGGAAGAACGACAGGATACCGATGGTCACGATCACGTCGTGAATCAAGGAAACGATCGCACCGACGGCGAATTTCCACTGAAAGCGGAACGCCAGGTAGATCAGGATGCCGCCCAGCGCCATCAGCATGCCGAGGCCGCCCTGGTCGCGCAGCTCTTCACCCACCTGCGGGCCGACGAACTCGACGCGCTTGACCGTCGCCGGGTTATCGCCGCCGACCTTCTGCAACGCCGCTGCCACCTGGTGACCCAACTGCGGGTCTTCGCCAGGCATGCGCACCAGCAGATCGGTAGTCGCGCCGAAGTTCTGCACGATGGCTTCGTGATAACCGGACGAAACCAGCTGCTCACGCACCTTGGTGACGTCGGCCGGACGCTCGTAGGTCAGCTCGATGAGCGTACCGCCGGTGAAGTCCAGCCCCCAGTTCATGCCCTTGTGGAAGACACTGAAAATGGCCAGCGCAGTAAGGAACAATGTGACGCCGAACGCGAAGTTGCGAACGCCCATGAAGTTGATTGTACGTAACATGGCAGCCCCTTAAATCCACAACTTCTTGAAGTCACGACCGCCGAAGATCAAGTTGACCATCGCGCGGGTAACCATGATGGCCGTGAACATCGAAGTCAAAACCCCGAGGGACATGGTCACTGCGAAGCCTTTGACCGGACCTGTACCCATGGCAAACAGGATCCCGCCCACCAGCAAGGTGGTCAGGTTGGCGTCGAGAATCGCCGTGAATGCGCGACCGAAACCTTCGTTGATAGCCCGTTGTACGGTCATGCCCGCAGCGATCTCTTCACGAATCCGCGAGAAGATCAGTACGTTGGCGTCGACCGCCATACCCATGGTCAATACGATACCGGCGATACCCGGCAGGGTCAGCGTTGCACCCAGCAGCGACATCAGGGCCAGCAGCAGCACCATGTTCACACCCAGCGCAACGGTGGCGATGATGCCGAAGAAGCGATAGATGGCGATGATGAACAGCGAGACGAACAGCATGCCCCACAGCGATGCATCGATACCTTTGGTGATGTTGTCCGCACCCAGGCTCGGGCCGATGGTGCGTTCTTCGGCGAAGTACATCGGCGCCGCCAGACCACCGGCACGCAACAGCAGCGCCAGTTCGGACGATTCGCCCTGGCCGTTCAGGCCAGTGATGCGGAACTGAGCACCCAACGGCGACTGAATGGTCGCCAGGCTGATGATCTTCTTCTCTTCCTTGAACGACTGCACCGCCACGTCTTTTTCGACGCCATCGACCACTTGCTTGGTGTAAGTGGTAACCGGACGCTGCTCGATGAAGATCACCGCCATGCTGCGACCGACGTTCGAACGGGTTGCGCGGCTCATCAGCTCGCCACCGTGGCCATCCAGACGGATGTTCACTTCTGGCGTGCCGTGCTCGCCGAAGCCAGCCTTGGCGTCAGTGACCTGGTCACCGGTGATGATCAGGCCACGCTCGATCAGCGCAGGAGGACGATTGCCCTCACGGAACTCGAAGGATTCGGAAGTGGCTTTCGAAGCGCCAGGCTCAGCAGCCAGACGGAACTCAAGGTTGGCCGTCTTGCCGAGGATACGCTTGGCTTCTGCGGTGTCTTGTACGCCCGGCAGCTCAACCACGATGCGGTTGGCGCCCTGACGCTGAACGATCGGTTCGGCAACACCCAGCTCGTTGACGCGGTTACGTACCGTGGTCAAGTTCTGCTTGATGGAGTATTCGCGGATTTCCGCCAGCTTGGCCGGGGTCATCGCCAGACGCAGCACCGCCTGACCATTGAGGTCTGCCGGAACAATGTCGAAATCGTTGAAGTTCTTGCGGATCAGTGCACGGGCCTGTTCGCGGGAAGCTTCATCAGAGAAGCCCAGCTGAATGGCACCGCCCAGTTGCGGCAGGCTGCGATAGCGCAGTTTCTCTTTACGCAACAGGCTCTTTACATCGCCTTCGTACACTTTCAAGCGTGCGTCGAGGGCTTTGTCCATGTCCACTTCGAGCAGGAAGTGCACACCACCGGACAAGTCCAGACCCAGCTTCATCGGGTGCGCGGCCAGGCTGCGCAGCCATTGTGGAGTGGTTTGTGCCAGGTTCAGAGCAACGACGTAGTCATCACCCAATGCCTTGCGCACGACGTCCTTGGCAGGCAACTGGTCTTCAGCCTTGACCAGACGAATCAGACCGCCCTTGCCGTTGGTCGCCAGCGTGGCCGCCTTGACGTTGATCCCGGATTCCTTGAGCGCAGCGCTCACTCGATCCAGATCAGCCTGATTGACCTGCAGCGCAGTGCTTGCACCGCTGACCTGAATGGCCGGGTCATCAGGATATAGATTGGGAGCGGAATAAATCAGACCGATCGCCAGCACCGCCAGGATCAGAATGTATTTCCACAGAGGGTATTTGTTCAGCATCACGCCGCCCGCTTATGACGCGGGGCGCCTTGCGCGCCCCGTCGATTGAGTAGAAGTTGAAACTTAGATCGCTTTCAGCGTGCCTTTTGGCAGCGTGGCGGCAATGGCGCCTTTCTGGAATTTCATTTCGACGGTGTCGGAAACTTCCAGAACCACGAAATCGTCAGCCACTTTAGTGATCTTGCCGGCGATGCCGCCGGTGGTCACAACTTCGTCGCCTTTTTGCAGGCTGCTCAGCAGGTTCTTCTGCTCTTTGGCGCGCTTGGCCTGTGGACGCCAGATCATCAGGTAGAAGATGACCAGGAAACCGACCAGGAAAATCCACTCAAAACCGCCACCCATTGGGCCGGCAGCGGCCGGTGCAGCGGCGTCAGCCATGGCATTCGAGATAAAAAAGCTCATTTAGCACTCCAGTTGCAAATGTTGAATCTTGGGGTCAGAAAACTCAGTCCAAAGGCGGAACAGGTAACCCGCGTTTGGCGTAGAAGGCATCGACAAAGGCGGCCAATGTACCCTGTTGAATAGCCTCGCGCAAACCAGCCATAAGCACTTGATAATGACGCAAGTTATGGATGGTATTGAGCATGCTTCCCAGCATTTCGCCGCACTTGTCCAGGTGATGCAGATAAGCGCGGGAGAAGTTCTGGCAGGTATAGCAATCGCAGGTCGGATCGAGCGGCGAATCATCATGGCGATGGAACGCGTTACGGATCTTCAGCACGCCAGTATCAATGAACAGATGCCCATTGCGGGCATTACGGGTTGGCATCACGCAATCGAACATGTCCACACCGCGGCGCACACCCTCAACCAGATCTTCCGGTTTGCCAACGCCCATAAGGTAACGAGGTTTGTCAGCCGGCATCTGACCCGGCAGGTAATCCAGCACTTTGATCATCTCGTGCTTCGGCTCGCCCACCGACAGACCGCCAATGGCCAGGCCATCGAAGCCGATCTTGTCGAGGCCTTCCAGCGAGCGCATGCGCAGATCCTGGTGCATGCCGCCCTGAACGATACCGAACAGCGCCGCCGTGTTGTCGCCATGGGCTTCTTTCGAACGCTTGGCCCAACGCAACGACAGCTCCATGGAAATACGCGCGACGTCTTCATCAGCCGGGTACGGGGTGCATTCGTCGAAAATCATCACGATGTCCGAGCCCAGGTCACGCTGGACCTGCATCGACTCTTCCGGGCCCATGAACACTTTGGCGCCGTCGACCGGAGAAGCGAAGGTCACGCCCTCCTCCTTGATCTTGCGCATCGCGCCCAGGCTGAACACCTGAAAACCGCCGGAGTCTGTAAGAATCGGGCCTTTCCACTGCATGAAATCGTGCAGGTCGCCATGCTTCTTGATCACTTCGGTGCCAGGACGCAGCCACAAGTGGAAGGTGTTGCCCAGAATGATTTCCGCGCCGGTCGCGGTGATGTCCCGCGGCAGCATGCCCTTCACGGTGCCGTAAGTACCGACCGGCATGAAGGCCGGGGTCTCGACGGTACCGCGCGGGAAGGTCAAGCGACCGCGACGAGCCTTGCCGTCAGTAGCAAGCAACTCAAACGACATACGACTTTGGCGACTCATTCTTTGTCCTCAGGGCCACGTGGTGCGGGATTACGGGTGATAAACATCGCATCACCGTAGCTGAAAAAGCGGTATTCATGCTCAACGGCGGCTTTATAAGCGGCCATGGCTTCGGGATAACCGGCGAACGCCGAAACCAGCATCAACAGCGTGGATTCGGGCAAATGGAAGTTGGTGACCAGGGCATCAACCACATGAAACGGCCGGCCCGGGTAGATAAAAATGTCCGTGTCGCCACTGAACGGCTTGAGCACGCCATCGCGCGCGGCACTTTCCAGCGAACGCACGCTAGTGGTCCCCACCGCCACCACGCGACCACCGCGAGCGCGGCAAGCGGCGACGGCATCGACCACGTCCTGACCGACTTCCAGCCATTCGCTGTGCATGTGGTGGTCTTCAATCTTCTCGACCCGCACCGGCTGGAACGTGCCCGCGCCAACGTGCAAGGTCACGAACGCCGTCTCGACGCCCTTGGCCGCAATCGCCTCCATCAGCGGCTGATCGAAATGCAGCCCCGCCGTCGGCGCCGCCACCGCGCCCAGGCGCTCGGCGTACACCGTCTGATAACGCTCGCGGTCCGAGCCTTCATCCGGGCGGTCTATATAAGGAGGCAACGGCATGTGCCCGACGCGGTCGAGCAGCGGCAACACCTCTTCGGCGAACCCCAGCTCGAACAACGCATCGTGACGCGCCAGCATCTCGGCTTCGCCACCGCCATCGATCAGGATCTTCGAACCCGGCTTCGGCGACTTGCTGGAGCGCACATGGGCCAGCACGCGATGACTGTCGAGCACCCGCTCCACCAGGATTTCCAGCTTGCCGCCGGAAGCCTTCTGGCCAAACAGCCGCGCCGGAATCACCCGGGTATTGTTGAACACCATCAAATCGCCCGGGCGCAAATGCTCAAGCAAATCAGTGAATTGACGGTGTGCCAGGGCGCCGCTGACCCCATCAAGGGTCAACAGGCGACTGTTGCGACGCTCGGCCAAAGGGTGGCGAGCAATCAGCGAATCAGGGAGTTCGAAAGTAAAGTCAGCAACGCGCATGATGGGGTTCGTCTAGCAGGGCCCGGAAGTCTAGCCGAAATAGTGAAAATTCTCTATGTACCTGATTGACCGACGGTAATCTCATCTCTATACTTCGCCGCCATTGAGCCCTGATGGCGGAATTGGTAGACGCGGCGGATTCAAAATCCGTTTTCGAAAGGAGTGGGAGTTCGAGTCTCCCTCGGGGCACCAAAATTAAGAAAGGTCTTGCTTAGCAAGGCCTTTTTTTTCGTCTGCAGAAAAGCACCTGGCACCCCGCTGACGTGTGGGAACCGGCTTGATGGCGATGCTTTTGACCTTCTCGCTTGTTTCGGCGGGCACGACAATTCTCAAGGATTCATCCCATGGAACTGCTGCTGGAAACTGTTGCTTTGTTCTGTCTCAAGCTGGCTTATGAGACGGAGGGGGCGAGTCCGATTCTGCGGGATGATCCCATCATGAGCGATTATGAGCGGGAGGTGTTTGGGTTGTTGGTGCGGCGGGGGGATGTTGAGGGGATTCAGTTTCGGGTGGCGCACTGCATTGGTTTGGCGCTGGACGCTATAGGTGGTGTTGATACGCCGCTTGGGCGTGAACTGCAACGGTTGTCAGCAGATTTCAGCAGTGCTCGGACAATGGAGCAGCTTAATGCGCCGCTCATTGCGCTTAAGGATTACTTGAAAGACATTCAGTGAATGATCGAGTGAGGCAAGGTTTGGTAACCCTTTACACAGACTAGTGCTGGCTAGGGTCTTGGCTGATATGGAAATCTATCTGCCCACTTTTCAATTGCGTCAGCAGACAGCAATGAAAGACCTTTTCGGTATCACAAGGACGTATCAATGCGGCAAATCGCCCTCAGCAACAAACAACTCAGAGGCGTTCCCCGCCGCCTTCGCGCACTGGAACGCTGGGCTTCCAGTTTTCGCGACGAGTTTTACCCGCGATCCGAGCGCATGGAGCGCTACACACATTGGAAGATTCCGGTACAAGAGGCATTAGTTGAAGGCCCTCAAGCCAGGATCGAAGTTCAGGCATTTTGCATTCAGCAACTGCTCGAAGCCGCTAACCACCTGTCCAACGCTGCTGACCGCTAACAGGGTTACTATCGCGTCGCTTGCCTATTGACGTGGCCATGGGTTCATCAGAGCGATGATTACCGTCTTCTATGGCCATGATTACTATCTGGGTTTTCTCGGTGAAACTAACGCTCTAATGCCAGAGCAGATCAGTCATTCTCTTGCGTTGCACACACCAGCGAATGTCATCGAGCATGGCCATGATGTCACTCAACCTGACGATGAGGTCGCAGTACAGTGGTGGTGCATCGGGGAACCGGCCTGACATGATGAAGAAAAGGGAGGACAAAATTCTTCTTTACACTAGGACTGACAGCTGAAAATAAACCCGCCCCCTTTTTGATAGAACGATACCGGCCGCCAAGTCGCACCCAATAATAAACCTGCCTCCATTTTTCCGTTCGCTCCCTTTTCCGGATATCAGAAAACTGATTTGAAGGTCCTTGCTAACCTGCCCTCCAAGGAAGAGAATCAGGAGAGCAAATCGCTAGATACCAAACAAATGCGAAAAATGGATTTTCGATGACTGCACCATCATAGATCCAGCCTCAACAAGGATGGCAATTTTTTGCACGAGGACGAATTATGAGCAATGTAAATATCCGTCGGGCCATCGAAAACATTAGATCTGGAACAAGCGTATACACTCCAATAATCGAATCTATAGTAAACGCAATTCAGTCGATTGAAGCCAACCGAACCCAAAAGGGCATGATTGAAGTTATTATCGTAAGAGAAAAACAGATATCACTAGACGCCTCTCTACCAGAAATAACTGGCTTCATAATTACCGACAACGGAATTGGCTTCAATGACGTCAACAGAGACTCCTTTGACACCCTATATTCAGCACATAAAATTGCGGAGGGAGGAAAAGGCTTTGGACGATTGACTTATTTAAAATATTTCGACGATGTAACAATTGACAGCACATTTCTGAGCGGTGGTAATTTCCTCCGTCGAACTTTTAAAATGGGAAAAGACAACAACATAATCGTTGACGAAACCAAATCAAGCATTACAACTGACACCTCTGGATCCCGAATCACGCTAGCCAACTTGAAAAGCGTAAAGCTCCCAGACAAGAAAACTCAAACAATTGCAAGGGTTCTTGTAGAAAAGCTATTACCATACTTCTACATAAAACCAGAATCACTCCCACAGATAATTCTTAGAGAGGAGGACGAGTCCAACGCCATAACGCTGAACAGCTTCATTGATAATGAAGGCTCTCACTTAATAGAAGAGATTGAATCTGCAAGCGGCGAGTTCCATATGGACAGCACTTCGCAACCCGAATTATTTACAGCGCGAGTATTTAAGCTTTACTCGCCTAAAACCCAGACCAGCAAAGTTAGCCTTGTTGCTCACAGAAGAGAAGTTACCAGCGTTTCCCTACATAAATACATCCCAGAATTTATTGATGAGTTTTACGATCGACTCCCTACCGAACTCGAAGCAAAAGATAGAAACTTTGTAATCAAAATATATGTTTTTGGCAAATATTTAGACGACAACGTATCCCTTGAAAGAGGGGGGTTTGAATTTCAAAAAGAAAACGACGTGATGCTAGGGATTTCCCAGTCGCAAATTGAAAGCATTGCATCAGAGTTTGCAAAAAAAGCTGTGGATGCTGAGGTAGACGCTCGTATACAGAAAAAATTAGAACGCGTTTCAGCTTACGTAAGAGATAATGCCCCATGGCATGCGCAGATCCTGAAACACGCAGATCTTACCGATCTTCCGTACAATGCTAAAGATGAAGAAATCGAAAGCAGACTGCAACAAATAAAATACGAACAAGAAGTACAGATCAAAGGCCAAATGCGGCAAATTCTTGAGACAACCGAGCAATCCGACATTGAAGAAAAAACGACAGAGATAATTGAAAAAATCTCAGAAGCCAGCAAAAACGACTTAGTCCACTATGTTGCACTAAGAAAAAATATAATTGAATTATTCGAAAAAAACCTAGAAACCAATATTGATGGAAAATATTCTTCTGAGGGAATAGTGCACGACATAATTTTCCCCAGAAGGAGCGACTCACTTTCAACACCATTTAAAGACCACAACCTATGGTTAATCGATGAAAGGCTTAATTTCACACACTACCTTTCTTCAGACCTTCCACTCCAAGGTAACACTGACCGCCCAGACCTAATCGCCTACGATAAACGAGTGTTATTTCGAGGTGAAAACATAGAAAGCAACCCTGTAACAATTTTTGAATTTAAAAAGCCTCAACGAGATGACTTCACCAACCCATCTTCCAGTGAGGACCCCGTCACACAAATTATTAGATATGTGAGGAAAATCCGAAACGGCGAATTCAAAACACCAAATGGCAGAGAGATATTAATTGGGGATAACACGCCTTTTTATGGTTACGTGATCTGCGAGCTAACTAAAAAAACCAAGAGCTGGCTTGAGGACGAGAAAGATTTCAAACCTATGCCAGATCGACTAGGTTACTTTAAATGGCATGACAGCTTGAATCTCTATATCGAGGTTCTTGGCTGGGACAAAATACTTAAAGACGCGAACATTCGAAACAAAATATTTTTTCATAAACTAGGTATCAACCTTTGAGTCAATCTAAGTAAAAAGGTGACAGCCCACATTTTTTCATCTGGTGAAAAGGGGATAGATTTATTTTCAAAGAATCAAATCCATCCCCTTTTTTCGCTTCACTTCATACCTGCATCCTACTCAGATGCTTTACCTCATGGGTTACATAAAATGTGAGGCTGAACACCGTATTCCTTACAAGCTCCAATAAAAGTGCTGATCAGCCAAATTAGCTGAATATAATGCGGTCGGCACGTCCCTGTTTGCGCTAACTCATTAAATTGCGCCTCCAATACACTCTTTTTCAAAAACGGTGTCGCCAAAACTATTTTTCTTACGGAATTTTGATTTGCTGTAATCGCGTTCAATGCGTTCTCTATATCTACCCAGCTTTTTCCGCCTCTGATTCTAGTGATTTGAGTATTTTCGTAAAACCCTGTCCAATCACGATCATGTTTCTCTTTAAACTCTGAGATATCGGCGAAGGTTCGACCAATATTTTTTAGACCTTGAGCAACTACTTCATGAAAGCTACTTGCCCCGTAACTTTCACCTTTAACAAATTTCGAATGTATGAACGATATTGCGGGAGGATTAGCATTTGGCTCAAAGAAAATATGATCAGCCCACTCGTCATTCATATCGTCACACACGGTAATTCCAGCTGGGTGACAGACTAAGTTCTCGACCTTTCGAAACAACGACAACTCAGGAAATTCATCGATAGCAGGTAGATATTTCCTGTCATCGCCCTTTTCCTTTTCGCTAAGAACTCCGGAAAAATCAAAACCAGCATTAAATATAGACAAAATCGATGGCAAATTATTTAACAACTTCTTATCTTCGAAACAGTCTCTCCCGAAGTAGGCATATCTCGGGGTGTTAAACATGATCGAAAACGGCTTTTGCGTGTTAATATATTTAGTTAATGATATGGACGGCTCATTCTCGATACATATAATAATATTATCTGTTATTTTTGATTTGAATGATGCGACACGTTTTTGCAAAGTTAAGGTGCCTGCGACTTCCTGCCCTTTAAAAACCATCTTACCTACCGCCAAAATCTTAGCCGGGGTTTTAAAACAATCAAACAGGCGATTCATCTGAGGCGCCGACATCGCTTCCTCTATTCCGCCACGTGAAACCTTGATTATCGATGCGGAATTTCCGGACCGAATTAACTCATCTAATTCATCTAAGTTAACAAATAATGCGATAGGCTCGAAGCCTTTTTGGACAATCTCTTCAAGTGTTATTGGCGAGGCAAAACCGTTGATAAACTCACTTCTATTTGCAAGGTTATTAATTTCCTGCAGTGTACAAATCACCCACTTTACGATCTCGTTTAAATCAGATCTTTTATCCCTCAAGGTTACTCTAGACGCGTTAGGTGTCAAAGTAATGGTATCTCCTTGCACCTTAATTCTAAAACTTTGCGGTATGGAACGACTGGATGAAGTCGATGATAAAATCCCATTTAATCGTCGTGCTTCATATGCTCGACTTCTAATAACAGCATCGGAAATCGCCATATTATTCACGGTAACCTTTTCATACTCCGGATCGTTTCGCCCTTGGAAATTCGTAAATTTCTCATACTCGAACTCATCTAAGAATTCGGAAAATTTCTTTTCCAGCGAAAACACATGCTTTCTTATTATAGCTACAGCTGAATCACACTCTACAATCAAAGCAAACGCATATTTCTCTTCTTGAATATTAGTTTGATATAAAAACGATGGCTCACTTACAACTTTAAATGCTACCGCAGAACAAAAAACAGTTTTCTGATCAACAACCATCGCCTCCTTGATAACTTTAATCAAGACAGGTCCGACTTTCTCAGAAGAGATATACTTGAAAACTTCAGATATTTTCTTTTTTGTTATTTTTTTCTTTACTTTATAGAACTGAGCACTTTTCCCGAGATAAACATTTGTGAGATCCATCTGCCTAACTCCCTATTTGTCGAAAAGAGGAATCATAACAAATGGCCTTGTGCCATCCTATAAATCTCGAGCAAAAAAAATGAGCCCACGCTTCCAGTTGGAGTCCAAGGGACGGGTAGCTAGCCGATTTAAGAAACTCCACCCACAAACTCAGGATGTTTCAGCAACTCCGACTCAATTCCACTAAAGGCTATAACTAGCTGATTTTTTTATATTTACCACGCGAAATAGAGCCGGAATGCCGCCGTGCCTTCATTACCCGAGCATCCTGGTGAACGATCTGATAATCACACGGTGTTTTGGTAAGTTGCAGAAAATGGATCTGCACGATACCCTCCCACCGTCGCTGCAAATTCAGCGACCGGGCTTGGTAACCCGAGGTAAATCACTGCGCAACAGTGCTATGCGTCCGCAGGCGCTTTTTTTTCGCCTGCGATCTGCGTTATGGCGGCTGTGCGTGGGACGTCTTCGGACGTGCCGGTTTCCTTGATTTCCCGGTTTACCAACCTGCGCACAGCTGCCACCCATTCGCTTGGTAACGAATTGTGGCAGCTCTTCAAATTAAGGAGCTTTGCAATGCGCAGCATCAATCCGTACAAAATTTGGCTTTCCCCTCTACGCAATTCCCAATCGCGTAACGCTTCACCCCTCCCCCATCGCCTCTCTGCTACTGGAGGCACCCAATGACCAACCAACCCGAACTCAAAACCATCGGCCTAACCCCCGCCATCTATTGCGGCGATCAACCACTCTTCCACGTCACCCGCGACGTCCCCCTCGGCGACGCGTTATCTATGGCTTCCGATTTCCTGTTCCTCGCCAAAACGCTCACCGAAGATGCTGCCTACGCCAAAGACACCGATCGCCACGCCTGGGCTGCGCATTATTTGACGTCGATGAGTAAGGCGCTGGTGGATGATGCGGTGAAGGTGTTGACGCGGGATCGGGATTCTTTGTCGGGGTCCAAGCGGGCAGGGGCGAAGGCTGAGGGGGTTTAGCCGTCAGTCGATAAGGTAGGAAGGCTGTGGGGGCGGGTTGCTTGCGATAGTGGCAGTCGTTCGGTGGTGATGTTGGCTGGTTTGGCGCTATCGCCAGCAAGCCGGCTCCTACAGGGGTTGGGGTTGTCTGGAGTGTGATGTTGGCCCTGAAATTTTTGAACCAAGGAGTGGAGTGAATGATGTTGTTCGACTGGCTGGCTATTAACGGTACATTCTTTGGGATGTGGGTTTGGGTAGTGCGCTGTCGTGGCACACTGAATGTGTGGTTGGCGAATCTGGCGGGGGTTGTGAGCGGCCTTATTGTCGCGATAGTGGTGGAGCTATTGACCCAAGCTGCCCGCGGGACTCCGTCGCCGGAAGAGCCATTTATGTTGTATTCGATTATGGCTGGGCTAGGCACGTTGGTTGGGACGTGGATGTGGCTTATTGCGAGGCTTGAGCAGCCCGAGAATCTGTTTCTGCGCCATTTGTTTGCCGGGACGGTGAGTGTTTTTGTTGGTGCGGTTGTGCTTGGGCAGGCTTGGTCGTATTTGGTTTCTGGGTGAGTGCTTTTGCGGTTGGTGGTGGCTGGTTTGGCGCTATCGCCGGCAAGCCGGCTCCTACAGGGGTTGTGGGTTAGCCCCGGGTTTTCGGGGCTTTTTAGCATTCAGGTTAGAGGAGGTGTTGGGAGATCAGTTTTGAGATTTCTACCATTGATGTCCGGCCGGTGAATTCGAATTTCACTTTGCCCAGCGACGAGAAGTAGATCTCCAGTTCCGAGTCCAGGTCGAACGTGCCGGAGGTTTCTACCGAGTAGGCGACGATGTTTTTGTAGGGCAGTGAGGTGAAGTCTTTTTTGCTGCCGGTGATGCCCTGTACGTTGACGGCGATGATGCGTTTGTTGGTGAAGACGACGCCGTCGCGCATGGATTTATACGAGTCGATGACGTGCTCGCCTTCCAGCAACAGTGCACTGACCCGTTCTGCGTATTCTTCGTTTTGCTTGAGTTTGAAGAAGCCTTTGTTGTTGAAGTCGATCATCTGCCCATCCTCCGTTCGAAGAAAAATCCCTGCGAATTACTTCAGCGCTTTTACGACTCGAATGTTGACGGGGAATCCATCCTGTCCGGGCAGTTTCTTCCATCCCACGTACTGAAAAATCGCTTCTTCATCAATGTACTCGCCCCACTCCGCGACTTTGCCGCCCAACACTGCGACGTTCCGGTTAATGGCGCAGGTGCCATCGTCAGGACCGACGGTGTAGATCACATAAGGTTTGACGTATTTCGCGGCGCGGAAATGTTCGCCGCAACCAGAATCGACTCTGATCATCAAGGTCTTCAGATTTGCTTCACCATCCAGCTCGGCGTGCTGGTCGAGTTCTCCGATTTCGCCGACGTCGGTGAAGCCCAGAGAGCGAGCGCGCTTGTATGCCGGGGAGGCCAGGTGTTTGATCTGGGCTTGCGCGAGATACTCGTCCACGTCTTTGCTGAGTTCAATTTCGCCCTTGTGCGCGATCTCTTCCGCTATGGGAACGCCGCTCTCACAACGAGCGTAATCGGGGGAGCCAAGGCTTGACGGGGATAGGTAGTAGCGATGGAACTCAAGGGTACTCAGATGCATCTTGATAGCGGGATTAGCTTCTTTGGGCGTCTGGCGCCCGGCCTGCACCTCGGCCACCACCTGCAGAAATTTCTGGCAATCGGAGAGGTAGCCGTCCCAGGCGTATGTCGGGGTTTCACTCGACAGGCCGGCGAGCGCCGGGGTCATCACGACGGTGAAAGTGATTGCGCAGAACAGGCGCGAGACTCGAGTGACAGTGGCCATGTGTAGTCCGTTACAAAGTTGATGAAAGTGGCGCAACGCTACTGTTTTGCCGCCTTGCCGTCCACTGGCAGCAAAGGGGACAGACTCTATTTACTGCTAGCCCCTGTTTATTGAATTGAATCCCGAGTGCCAGGTGCATCTGACGCCTTCGGCTGCCTCTCGTCTAGACTTAATGGGTGGTCGTAGACAGAACCGAGCACGTCGCTTTGGTGCGGATTAATAAAGGGCCGCGTGGCAATCTGACTTTTATGCCCTTATTGAGGTGCGGCGAAGACCGTGCCGGGCACAACAAGATGCCCATTCAGGGTGCCCTGGCCACCGGCCTGAAATTGCCACGATACCGTGACGTGGTGTGAGTGCCGCAGCCGACACTTTCGGACGACCGACAACCTTCTGGTTTGTCCGTGACCGTGAGGATTGCTGAATGCCTGATGAGAGTTTGCACCTGCCTTTGGTCAACAGCCTGCTGGAGCGCCACAAAGGCTCCCCCGGCGCTCTGTTGCCCATTCTTCATGATATTCAGGAACGCATCGGTTACATCCCCGATGTGGCCGTCCCCGAGATTGCTCATGCCCTCAACCTGAGTCAGGCCGAGGTTCGCGGGGTGATCAGTTTTTACCATGACTTCCGTACCTCGCCGCCGGCCCGCCATATTCTGCGTCTGTGCCGCGCCGAGTCCTGCAAGAGCCGTGGCGCCGAGGAGCTTGCCGCGCAGTTGCGCGACCGCCTGCAACTGGACGATCACGGCAGCAGCGCCGACGGCAACATCAGTTTGCGCCCCGTTTATTGCCTCGGCGCCTGCGCCTGTTCGCCAGCTCTGGAATTGGATGGCCGGGTGCATGCGCGGCTCAGTGCTGAGCGTCTCGATGCCTTGCTCGACACTTGCCGGGAGGACGCGTGATGCCGACTCTTTATCTGCCCTGTGATTCCCTTGCCCGTGCTGTGGGTGCCGATGAAGTCTCCACAGCGCTGATCACTCAGGCCAAGGAACGCAATCTGCCGCTGGAGTTGCAGCGCACCAGCTCGCGCGGTTTGTATTGGCTGGAACCGCTGCTGGAAGTGGACAGCCCGCAAGGCCGGATCGGTTTCGGTCCGCTGACCGCAGACGATGTGCCGTCCGTGCTCGATGCCTTGAAAGGCGACCCATCCGCTCACCCACTGGCCCTGGGTCTGGTGGAAGAGCTGCCTTATCTCAAATCTCAACAACGCCTGCTGTTTGCCCGCGCCGGTATTACACGGCCACTGTCGCTGGACGATTACCGGGCGCACGGTGGTTTCGAAGGCCTGACAAGGGCCGTCGCCATTGGCGGCGAAGACACCGCAACCGCAGTGTTCGATTCCGGCCTGCGTGGCCGTGGCGGCGCGGCCTTCCCCGCCGGGATCAAATGGCGCACGGTGCGCGGCACTCAGGCGGCGCAGAAGTACATTGTGTGCAACGCCGACGAAGGCGACTCCGGCACCTTCGCCGACCGCATGCTGATGGAAGGCGACCCTTTCCTGCTGATCGAAGGCATGGCCATTGCCGGCATTACCGTCGGCGCCACCTTCGGCTACATCTATGTTCGTTCGGAATATCCGGATGCCGTGGCCACTCTTCGTGCAGCGTTGAACATTGCTCGTGAAGCGGGTTACCTCGGCGCCAATGTCGGCGGCAGCGGTCTGGCCTTCGACATGGAAGTGCGGGTCGGTGCCGGCGCTTATATCTGCGGTGAAGAAACCGCGCTGCTGGATTCGCTCGAAGGCAAGCGCGGGATCGTCCGCGCCAAGCCGCCGATCCCCGCTCTACAAGGACTGTTCGGCCAGCCGACGCTGGTACACAACGTGCTGACGTTGGCCTCGGTGCCGCTGATTCTGGCCAAGGGCGCGCAGTTCTATCGCGATTACGGCATGGGCCGCTCGTTGGGCACGATGCCTTTCCAACTGGCGGGCAATATTCGTCACGGCGGCCTGGTGGAACGGGCCTTTGGCCTGACCTTGCGGGAACTGGTGGAAGACTACGGCGGCGGGACTGCCAGTGGTCGGCCGCTGAAGGCTGCGCAAGTCGGCGGCCCGCTCGGCACGTGGGTACCGCCGTCGCAATTCGATACTCCACTGGATTACGAGGCGTTCGCCGGCATCGGCGCGATGGTCGGTCACGGCGGTGTGGTCGTGGCTGACGACACTTTGGACATGGCCCAAATGGCCCGTTTCGCCATGCAGTTCTGCGCCGAGGAATCCTGTGGCAAATGCACGCCTTGCCGCATCGGCTCGACCCGGGGCGTTGAGGTTATCGACCGGATGCTGGCCGCGCCGGACCAGAGCGATCGCGATACGCAAGCGATCATCCTCAAGGACCTGTGCGACACGATGCAATACGGCTCGCTGTGCGCCTTGGGCGGCATGGCTCCCTTCCCGGTCACCAGCGCCCTCAAGTATTTCCCCGCTGACTTCGGTCTGCAGCCTTCGGAGGCCGAGCAATGATTACTCTCTTCGACCCGAAAACCGATATCGACCTTGGCACTCCCGCTCGCGAAAGCCAGGTGCAAGTCACCCTGAACATCGACGGCCGCAGCATCAGCGTGCCCGAAGGCACCTCGGTGATGCGCGCCGCCGCGCTGATGGGCACCACCATTCCGAAACTCTGTGCCACCGACAGCCTGGAAGCCTTCGGCTCCTGCCGCATGTGTCTGGTGGAGATCGACGGCATGCGCGGTTATCCCGCGTCCTGCACCACGCCGGTCACTGAAGGCATGACCGTGCATACGCAGACGCCAAAACTTGCAACGCTGCGCCGCAACGTCATGGAGTTGTACATCTCCGATCACCCGCTGGATTGTCTGACCTGCTCGGCCAACGGCAACTGCGAGCTGCAAACCGTCGCCGGTCAGGTCGGCCTGCGGGAAGTGCGTTACGGCTATGAAGGCGAGAACCATCTGGAGGATGTGAAAGACACCTCCAACCCTTATTTCGACTACGACCCGAGCAAGTGCATCGTCTGCAACCGCTGCGTGCGCGCCTGTGAAGAAACCCAGGGCACCTTTGCCCTGACCATTACCGGTCGCGGTTTCGAATCCCGCGTGGCCGCTGCTGGCGGTGATAACTTCCTCGATTCGGAATGCGTGTCCTGCGGCGCCTGTGTGCAGGCCTGTCCTACCGCGACGCTGATGGAAAAAAGCGTGGTCGAACTCGGCCAGCCGGAACGCAGCGTGATCACCACCTGCGCTTATTGCGGCGTAGGCTGCTCGTTCCGCGCCGAGATGAAAGGCGACCAACTGGTGCGCATGGTTCCGGACAAGAACGGTCAGGCCAACCACGGCCACTCTTGCGTCAAAGGGCGCTTTGCCTGGGGCTACGCGACCCACCCGGATCGCATCACCAAACCGATGATTCGCAAGCACATCAGCGACCCATGGCAGGAAGTCAGCTGGGATGAAGCGGTGACCTACGCCGCCAGCGAATTCCGTCGGTTGCAGCAGAAATATGGCCGCGATTCCATTGGTGGTATCACCTCCAGCCGTTGCACCAACGAAGAAACCTATCTGGTGCAGAAGCTGGTGCGCGCCGCGTTCGGCAACAACAACGTCGACACCTGTGCGCGGGTTTGTCACTCGCCGACCGGGTATGGCTTGAAACAAACCTTGGGCGAGTCCGCCGGCACCCAGAGTTTCGACTCGGTGATGCAGGCCGACGTGATTCTGGTGATGGGCGCCAACCCTAGCGATGCCCACCCAGTGTTCGCTTCGCAACTCAAACGCCGTCTGCGTGAAGGTGCGCGGCTGATCGTTATCGATCCACGTCGCATCGATCTGGTGGACTCGGTGCATGCCCGCGCCGAATATCACCTGGCCCTGCGCCCCGGCACCAACGTCGCCATGCTTAACGCGTTGGCCCACACGATCATCACCGAAGGCTTGCAAGACCAGCCCTTTATCGACGCTCGTTGCGAGGGCAATGACTTCGCCCGCTGGAGCGAGTTTGTCAGCCGTGCGGAAAACTCGCCGGAAGCCCTTGCCCCTGTCTGCGGCGTCGACGCTGCCGACATCCGCGCCGCCGCCCGCCTGTATGCCACTGGCGGCAACGCCGCGATCTACTACGGCCTGGGCGTCACCGAGCACAGTCAGGGCAGCACCGCCGTGATGGGCATCGCCAACCTCGCCATGGCCACCGGCAACATCGGCCGTGAAGGCGTCGGCGTGAACCCGCTGCGTGGGCAAAACAACGTTCAAGGTTCCTGCGACATGGGTTCCTTCCCCCACGAGTTGCCCGGCTACCGGCACATTTCCAACGAAACGGTCCGTTCGCAGTTCGAACAGGCGTGGAACGTCACCCTGCAACCCGATCCGGGCCTGCGGATTCCGAACATGTTCGAGTCTGCGCTGGCCGGCAGTTTCAAGGGCCTGTATTGCCAGGGTGAGGACATTGCCCAGAGCGATCCGAATACCCAGCACGTCACGGCGGCCTTGTCGGCCATGGAATGCGTGGTGGTGCAGGACATCTTCCTCAACGAAACCGCGAAGTTCGCCCATGTGTTCCTGCCGGGCGCTTCGTTCCTGGAAAAAGACGGCACCTTCACCAACGCCGAGCGCCGTATCTCGCGGGTGCGCAAGGTCATGGACCCTCTGGGCGGCAAGGCCGACTGGGAAGGCACCGTGGCGCTGGCCAACGCCTTGGGTTACCCGATGAACTACAAACACCCATCGGAAATCATGGATGAAATCGCCAGCCTGACGCCGACGTTCACCAACGTCAGCTACGCCGAACTGGATCGCCACGGCAGCCTGCAATGGCCGTGCAACGCCGCTGCACCGGACGGCACGCCGACCATGCACATCGATCAATTCGTGCGCGGCAAGGGGCGATTCATGCTCACCGGTTATGTGCCTACCGAGGAGAAGGTCAACAACCGCTATCCACTGCTGCTGACCACCGGGCGCATCCTCAGCCAGTACAACGTCGGCGCTCAAACCCGGCGTACCGAGAACGTCGCCTGGCACGACGAGGACCGTCTGGAAATCCACCCGACCGACGCCGAAAGCCGTGGCATCAACGAAGGTGACTGGGTCGGCATCGGCAGCCGCGCCGGGCAAACCGTGCTACGTGCGCGGGTCACCGAACGGGTCGCCCCGGGCGTGGTGTACACCACGTTCCACTTCCCTGAATCGGGGGCCAACGTGATCACCACCGACAACTCCGACTGGGCGACCAACTGTCCGGAGTACAAGGTCACGGCCGTTGAGGTCAGCCGCGTCTACCACCCTTCGGAGTGGCAAAAACGCTTCCAGGAATTCACCGACGAACAGCACCGTTTGCTCAAGGAACGTCGCGGCGCTAAAGCGGAGGTGCGCCGATGAGCACTGCCAATCTGATCAAGATGGTCAACCAGATCGCCCAGTACTTCGCCACCGAACCGGACCGGAAACAGGCCGTGCTCGGTGTGCGTAATCATCTGCAGATGTACTGGACGCCCGGCATGCGCAAGGAGTTGCTGGCCTGGCAGACAGAGCATCAGGGGGCGGATTTGCATCCGTTGGCGCAAGAGGCGGTCAGCGGGGCGGGTTGGGAGGCGTAGATCTAGAAAACGACGAAAAAACCTGTAGGAGCGAGCCTGCTCGCGATGGACGTCAACGATAACGCGGGCTGTCTGGATGCCCGCGTTGTATGGACTTGCATCGCGAGCAGGCTCGCTCCTACAGGGGTTGTGTGTAGTGTTCCGCCTTATTTATCCCCACCGGTCACCCGCACCGCGATCTCAATCGCCCGCACGCTGATCGCCGCAAAGGCGGTCAGCGGGGCGGGTTGGGAAGCTTAGATCTAAAAAACGACGAAAAAACCTGTAGGAGCGAGCCTGCTCGCGATGGACGTCAACGATAACGCGGGCTGTCTGGATGCCCGCGTTGTATGGACTTGCATCGCGAGCAGGCTCGCTCCTACAGGGGTTGTGTGTAGTGTTCCGCCTTATTTATCCCCATCGGTCACCCGCACCGCGATCTCAATCGCCCGCACGCTGATCGCCGCAAAGATCGCCGTGAGCAGCACGCCGTTGAACCCGAGCAATATTGCCAATATCCGCGAAACCGGCAACTTCGGCACGAGCTCGCCATAGCCGATGGTCAAGCCGGTCACGAAGCCGAAATAGATGCCGTCGAAAGGATCCCAACCTTCCAGGTAGCTGATGATCAGGCCGCACGTGACGATGACGATCAGCATGGTGGAAAGGATGGGCCAGACAACTCGAAGGTAATAGCCGACAGCTTTGTAGAACTCTCGGCGGATGTTCGACGTATTTGCAGGCTTCATGTCGTGGGTTTCCTGAGGGCGGCAGGCGGATTGACACTCATCAGCTTGGCACAAGTATTGAAAATCGATGCCGCGTCCCAGGATGTAATGGCTACTCGATCTGAATCGGCCCCTTGGTCCCGGCATCGCTGTCGGTCCAGTAATCCTCATTCTGCAACCGCCGATCGCCCTGAATCGTGAAGGTGAGCTTGCCCTGATGAAACTGCAGCGTGCCATCGGTGCGCTTGGCATTGACCCGCTTGCCGTTGACCCAGACCTGCTCCTTGGCATCGATACGAATCGTGGCAACGGTCGCGCCAGCATCGCTCTTGGCGACCCATTGCCCGGCATAAGGCGTCTGGGTATTTGTGCTGTCCGCCGCGGGGTTGGTGAAACCGGCCTTGGCGTTTTCCGCTTTGCTCTTGTGGATATCGCAGCCCTGAGTCTCGCTGACCTGGGTGCAACCGGATTGCTCAAGTTGTTTGCGGTACTTGTCGTTGATGGCATAGGCCGGGAGTTGCACCAACATCATGGCGGCCAGTGCCGGCAAGATGATCCGTTTCATAAGTCCTCTCCTCTGATCAGCGCCTTCCCCAGCGCCCGCGAACTGCATGGATCATTCACTGTAGTCCGAATCCTGTCCCCGGATGCACCGGCAAAACCACCAACGCCGCCAACCCGCCCTTCGACCGATTGCGCAGCTTCAGCTCGCCGCCATGCTCCAGCACAATCGCCCGTGCAGCCGATAATCCCAACCCTACCCCGCCCGTGCTTTTATTCCGCGAGCCTTCCAGACGAAAGAACGGCACAAACACCTGTTCAAGACTGGCCTGTGGAATTCCCGGGCCACGATCCAGCACGTTGATCCGCACTTCCCCCGCATCAGGCATCAGCTCAATCGCGGGCTCACTGCCGTACTTGATCGCGTTATCCAGCAGATTGGTCATCACCCGCTTAAGCCCCAACGGCCGCCCGAAATACACCAGCCGTTGCGGCCCGCTGAAGGCAATCTCGACACCCTGATCCCGGTAGTCATCCCGCAAGGTTTGCAGCAGTTCTGCCAGATCAAACTGGGTCGCCGGTTCAAGCCGCGCGTCATCCCGAAAGAATTCCAGCGCAGAATTGATCATCGCCTGCATTTCATCCACGTCACGAAACAACCGCTGCTGTTGCTCGGCATCCTCGATGAATTCGCCGCGCAAGCGCATGCGCGTCAACGGTGCGCGCAGGTCGTGGGAGATGGCCGCGAGCATTTGCGTGCGGTCGCGGATGAAGTGTTGCAACTGGGCCTGCATGGCGTTGAAGGCGAGGATCGCCTGACGGATTTCCTGCGGGCCGAGGGGTTCGATGGGCGGGGCGCGGAAATCGATGCCGAAGCGTCGGGCACCTTCGGCGAAGCGCTGCAAGGGTGTGGCGAGACGGCGGGTGGCGATCAGGGCGACCAGCGCGGTGGAGATCAGCACCAGCAGGATGACGATCAGGTAGCGCGGCGTTTCGTCGAGGCCCCAACTGCGTGAGGGCGCGGAGAACATCAGCCACGACGAGTCAGGCAGCTCGATCAGCAGCGCGTAATGCGCATCCGTCGAGGGTTCCGTCCAGTCAGCCGGCTCGTAGGTCTGGATTCGACCTGCGAATTTAAGCAACGGCTGCAAGAGGGTCGAGCCGATTTCAGAATCCAGATCCTCCACCGGCGGCAGGTTGAGCTCACGTCGATCAAGGTGCCAACTGACGGTAAAGCCTTCATCACTGACAGCTTGTGCCAACTGGCTGCGCAGGGGCACCGGGGCAGCCTTGATGACGCGGGTGATGGCGGCCATTTTTTCCAGCAGCCCGGTTTCAGTCAGCGGCGGCCGCGCCCAGACGCCGGCGAGCTGGATGAACAGCCCGTTGAGCGCCAGCGAAATGAGCATGGCGAGGATGATGGTCAGGGCGATCCAGCGCGCCACCGTGTCCCGGCGAATCCGCTTCAGCCAGTTCATCGCCGCGTCACACTTGGAGTGAACAGGTAACCGCCGTTGCGCACGGTGCGAATCATCGCCGGGCGCTTGGTGTCGGATTCGAGTTTGCGTCGCAAGCGGCTGATTTGCACGTCGATGCTGCGGTCGAACGCGTCGTGACAATGCCCGCGCGCCAGGTCCAGCAACTGCTCGCGGGTGAGGATGCGTTGCGGGTGTTCGACGAAGACCAGCAACAAATCGAACTCACCGGCCGACAGCGGGATCATCACGTTGTCCGGCGAGCGCAGTTCCCGGCGGGTGACGTCGAGGTGCCAGTCGGCAAAGTCGATCAGCGGCCGTGGACGTTCCTGCGCCAGCGGTCGACGGTCCTCCACGCGGCGCAACACGGCACGCACCCGGGCCAGCAATTCACGGGCATCGAAGGGTTTGGTCAGGTAATCGTCGGCGCCGAGTTCGAGGCCGACCACCCGATCACTGAGCTCGCCCATGGCGGTGAGCATGATCACCGGGATCGCGTGGCGGATGCGCAGTTGCTGGCACAGGATCAGCCCGCTGTCGCCGGGCAACATCACGTCGAGAATGATCAGGTCTGGCGCTTGGCGCTCGATGGCCGCCCACAGCGACGCGCCGTCGGTGGCGACCTCGACGCTGTAACCGTGCTGGACGAAGAATTTTTTCAGCAGGTCGAGGACTTCAAGGTCGTCGTCGACAATTAAAAGGCTGTTCACCGAAGGTCACTTACGGGGCGAATGGAACCGTCATCTAAAACCATTCACGGCAGCGCGTCATATATTTCAATCCTGCAATAAAACGACAGCGGCGCAATAAACCGGACATCTTTGCGCAAGGCTCGGGGCCCAGCATCGCCGCCAATTCCTCCCGAGACTCGCGTCCATGTTGCCTTTCAAATGTGCTCCCTGGCTGGCCCGCAACACCTCGATTGCCGTGCTGGCCGCCGGGTTGGCGGGCTGCAGCAGCCAGCCGTCGTCCAGCGCCGAAGTGAGCTGCGCCGACATCGCCTATTCGGTGTACGACCCGGCGGAACCGCTCAATCGCGGGGTCTTCGCTTTTAACCGGGTGGTGGATGACTACGCCCTGGCGCCGGTCGCTCGCGGCTATCGCCACACGCCGGACTTTTTCCAGACAGGTGTGCATAACTTCGTGGCGAACTTCGGCGAGCCCAAGGTGTTTATCAATGACCTGCTGCAAGGCAACCCGATGCGTTCGGTCAATACGCTGGGGCGGTTCGCGCTGAATACCACGGTGGGCGTGGTGGGGTTGATCGACGTCTCCGGCATGGCCGGCATTCCACGTCATAAAGCCGACTTCGGCCAGACCTTCGGCGTGTGGGGCATCGGCGATGGGCCAATCGTCGAACTGCCGTTGCTCGGCACGTCCAACAGCCGCGATGCGGCCGGGCGTGTGCTGAGTTTCGTGGTCGATCCGTTCGGCGACAACAGCGATACCGTGGACACGCTCTCAACGATCAACACCGTCGGCGACATCGTCGATGGCCGAGCCGAAGTCTTGCCGCTGACCGACAGCCTGCAAAAACTGCCGGACTATTACAGCGCGTTGCGCAACGTGGTCGCCGAGCATCGCGCCGCTTTCGTGGTCGAGGGCAAACAAGGCTCGCCGAAGAACACTCAACCACAATGCACAGGAGCACCGGCCGATGGTTTCTGAAGGCCTGATTCTTCAACACCGCGTGACCCGCGACGATGAGGCGAATCTGCACTGCCGGGAAATCACCCTGCGCCTGTCCGCAGACTGTCGCCAACTGGTGCTCACCCGCTACACCGAACACTACGGCCCGGCGGTGGTGCGCTGGATCGAGCGCAGTCACACGGTGTCGGTGAGCGAGCTGTTTCGCTGGCTGGTCGCCAACGGTGAGGCGGATGTCAGTGAGCAGCGATCACTTCCTCCAACACCCGCGCTACGCACTGCACCGCCGCGTCCTCATCGCGGCGTTTATGCCAGGCCAGATGCACCGCAAATCCCTCAACCTCAATCGGCGGTTGCACGGCGTGCAGCGTCTTGGCCATCGGCATCGACAGGCACTGGCTGGGCAACATCGCAATCAGGTCCGAGCCCAGCAGCAGATCCGGAACCATGACGAAGCTCGGCACGACGATCCCGACCCGTCGCGCCAGCCCCCTACCTTTCAACAACTCGTCGAGCGGGCCCCAGGTTGCGCCCCGGCCAGACACCAGCACGTGTGGATAACTCAGCCAGCGATCAAGATCGAAGTCTGCAATTGCAGGATGCCCGGCGCGCATCGCCACCACGAAATGCTCGTGCAACAGCAGGCGTCGGGTGTAATCCGGTCCGAGGGGCGGGAAGACCGACATGGCCAGATCGCTTTGGCCGCGACTCAAACTTTCCTGAGCCGCTTCGCCGCCCTGCCAGGGTTGAATCACCAGGTCGATGCCCGGTGCCAACTCGGCCAGTCGCTGGTGCAACTGTTGCGCGACGATGATCGCCGGGAAGTCGGCCATGACGATGCGCACGGTTTGGCGCAGGGTACTCAGGTCGGCACTGGCAGCGCCGACCAAGGTGCTGACCGAGCCCAGAATCTGCTTCAACGGACCGCGCAAGGCCTGCGCCTTGGGGGTCAGTTGCATGCCGCCCGGTACGCGTTCGAGCAGGCGATCCTGGAACAGATGCCGACAACGCTCCAGCGCATTGGAGGCCGCCGGTTGCGACAGGCCGACACGCTCGGCGGCGCGGGAGACGTGGGCTTCATCGAGCAACGCATCGAGCACGGTCAACAGATTGAGGTCCACCGAACGTAGATTCATTGAATCAATACCTAATTAGACAAACCATCCATTGGAGCAATTTATAGCACGCTGGCACGCTGTGGCTCCCTTCACTTGAACCGGGTAATCCCATGAACGACACCACGCTGATTATGAGTTTTCACCCGGATCTGGGACGTTCACACGCCAACCGCACCTTGCTCGATGCCGTGAAGGATCTGCCGGGCGTCTCCATCGTCGATCTGTATGGGCTTTACCCGACCGATGAAGTCGACACCGCCGTGGAGGTGCAGCGCTTGTTGTCGGCAAAGCGGCTGGTGCTGCAATTTCCGGTGCAGTGGTACTCGACCCCGGCGCTGCTGAAAAACTGGCAGGACCGCGTGCTGACGCAGATGTACTACATCGCTTATGAAGCGCAGGGTTCGAGGCTTGAGGGGTTGCCGATCATGATTGTCGCGACGGCGGGCAATACGCCCGAGGCCTACAGCGAAACCGGCGCCAACCTGTTTCCCCTTGAGCAATTGCTGCAACCGCTGCGCGCGACTGCGCATCGCTGCCAATGGGCGTGGAGCGAGCCGTTTCTGGTGTATCGGGCCAACAAGCTGCCGGGGTCGGAGTTGCATGTCATCGCCACTGAATACCGGGCCAGGATCGAGCAGTTTCAACACAACCCACGACGCTCTTCAGCTCAAAGCCATTGATTTGATATCGTGCACGCCATCGTCTCTCCCGCCCCATGAACAAGGAAGAATCAATGGTACCCCTCGGCATTTTGGTGTTCCTCGCTGCATCAGCGGGGATATGGCATTGGATCGTGAGGAATCGTGGCAGCGTCAATCTGTGGCTGGCCAACCTGGCAGGTGCCCTGGCCAGTTTCCTCGTGGGTGTGGTCGTGCTGATCTTTATGGCGCCCGAACAGGCTGGAACACGGGGCCCGGCGTATTTTCTTTATTCGTTGATGACGTTCATCGGGGTGTTCATCGGGACGTGGCTCTTCGTCATCGCCCGATTCAAGGAAGGCGAACATCCGGTCGGCCGTCATTTTATCGCCGGGGCCTGCAGTGTGGTGGCGGCATTTTTCACGCTGTTGCTGTGGGTAACGACCTTTCCCGCCAAGTAAACGTTACCCCAGGCAATTGATGAAGTTCAGGCAGAGGTCTGCGTTATCATCGCCGGCCTGTGCGCCAAGAGTCTTGAACCCGGATGTCCGAATCACTGCCACTGCCTGACAACTGCACCCCACTGCCACCGGTTCTGGTCGGGCCGCTGTTGCGGCGCCTGGAGCCTTCACGGCTGGTGCTGTGGCTCGTGGGCACCCGGCCGTTATCGCTGACGTTGCGCCTGCAAGGTGTTGGCGACATCCGCCTCGACGCCGGGCAATGCACGATCATTCCCGTCGGTACCCATGCCTTCATTCACTTGATCGATGTGCCGCTCGACAACGCCCTGCCCTGCGACACGCTGATCGAATACGACCTGCTGATTGATGACGCGATGACGGGCATCGCCGAATGGGCGCCGCAGCTGTTGTATGGCGAAGCACGCTGCCCGAATTTTGTTTTGCGCTCGCGGATCGACCAACTGCTGCATGGCTCTTGCCGCAAACCTCATCACCCCGCCGCCGACGGCTTGCTCTGTGTCGATCATTTGCTGGCTTCGGAACACGAGGCCACTGAGCGCCCGGCGCTGCTGATGATGAGTGGCGATCAGGTGTACGCCGACGATGTCGCCGGGCCGATGCTGCGGGCCATTCATGCCTTGATCGCACGGTTGGGATTGTTCGGCGAACACCTCGAAGGCGCCGTAGTCAGCGACAGCGCCAAGCTCTATGAGCATGCGGCCAGCTACTACCACCGTGCGGATTTGTTACCGGCGCTGCAAAGCAATGAAACCCTGCGCGAGCGATTTTTCGGCGGGGCGCGCAAGCCGATTTTCACCAGCAGCAGTGCCGACAATCATCTGGTGACCTTCGCCGAAGTCATGGCCATGTACCTGCTGGTGTGGTCGCCGACACCCTGGACGCTGATCGCGCCAAAACCGCCGAAGTTGATTCCCGAACGGCGCGAGCGTTATGCGCTGGAGCAGACGCGCATCGATACCTTCAAGGCTGGCCTGGGCGGTGTCGCACGGGCCTTCGCGCATCTGCCGTGCCTGATGATCTTCGACGACCACGATATTACCGATGACTGGAATCTTTCCGCGCAATGGGAGGAAACGGCCTACGGCCACCCGTTCTCCAAGCGCATCATCGGCAACGCGCTGATTGCTTACATGTTGTGCCAGGGCTGGGGCAACAACCCGGATGCGTTCGGCGCGGTGCTGGCGAAGACCGATGGTTTCAGCGCGACCGGGGAAGACGGCTATCTCGACAGCCCGGTGCAGGACGCCTTGATCGATGAGCTGCTGAAGTTTCAGCACTGGCATTACGTGCTGCCCACCAGCCCCGCGATGGTGGTGCTCGACACCCGCACCCGGCGCTGGCGCAGCGAGATGACACTCAAGCAACCCTCGGGTCTATTGGACTGGGAAGCCCTCTGCGAACTGCAACAGGAACTGCTGGATCACCCGTCGGCTATCATCGTTTCGCCCGCGCCGGTGTTCGGTGTGAAGCTGATCGAAACCGTGCAACGGGTGTTCAGCTGGTTCGGTTATCCCTTGCTGGTGGACGCCGAAAACTGGATGGCCCATCGCGGCGCAGCGCAGGTGATCCTGAACATTTTCCGACACTCGCGTACACCGGGTAACTACGTGGTGCTGTCAGGCGATGTGCATTATTCCTTCGTCTACGAAGTGCTGATCCGACACCGCAAGGCGGGCCCCAGGATCTGGCAGATCACCAGCAGCGGCATCAAGAACGAATTTCCACCGACGCTGCTGGAATGGTTCGACCGCCTCAACCGCTGGCTCTATTCGCCGCGCTCACCGCTGAACTGGCTGACCAAGCGCCGACGCATGCGCATCGTGCCGCATGTTCCGGAGCATGCCGAGGCGGGTGAACGGTTGTGGAATTCGGCGGGGATCGGGCAGGTGTTCTTTAATGAAAAAGGACAGCCGCAGGCGATTTACCAGCACAATTCGGATGGCTCGCCGAAGACGCGGATGGTGGCGCCTGAGGGCGAGGATTGAAGGTACACCCTGTATGACTGGTCATCCCCAAATCCTGTGGGAGCGGGCTTGCTCGCGAAAGCGGTTTGTCAGCCGCCATCAATGTTGACAGACACACCGCTTTCGCGAGCAAGCCCGCTCCCACAGTGGTTCTGAATATGAATCTCACCCGAACGCTGATCATCGGCAACTCCGGTTCCGGCAAAAGCTGGCTGGCCGAGCGATTGGCCGGGCAACTGCAAATACCCCGGATCGACCTGGACACCCTTCACTGGCTGTCCGACGAACACAGCATCGCCCGCCCCCGCGCCGAAGCCCTGGGCATGGCGCGGATCGCAGCAGATGAAGAGCACTGGGTGATCGAAGGTGTCTACGGCTGGATCGTCAGCGAACTTATCCACAGGGCCACGGCGTTGATCTGGCTGTGCATTGACGATGAGGAATGCGTTGCCAATATTCGCCTGCGTGAGGCAAATCGGGATGAGCAGGACGAGAGGCTGATCGCCTTGCTCGACTGGGCCGGCAGTTATCGTGCTCGCGAAGGTTCCAGTGGGTTTGCCGTGCATCGGCAGATGTTCGAAGGGTTCGCCGGTTCAAAACTGCGACTCATGAACCGCGCGGACATCACCGACTTCGCTGATTCCTGGCCGTAAAAGAGCGAACCGCACCTGTAGGAGCCAGGCTTGCCGGCGAAAGCGTCCTCAAGAGCGCCTTCGCCGGCAAGCCTGGCTCCTACAAAAAGCGGTCAGCATTAAAGTAGCTCAGACCGTTTTCACCGCCCGACCAACCCCTCTGACAATCATCTCCACCTCGCGCTCATCAATCGTCAGCGGTGGCAGCAGGCGGATGGTCTTGCCCCGTGTCACGTTGATCAGCAAGGCGTGATCCCGGGCGGCGATCAGGGTCAGGTCGCGGATCGGTTGCTTGAGTTCGATGCCGATCATCAGGCCCTGGCCGCGAATCGCCAGCACGTTCGGGTCATCGGCCAACTCAGTGCGCAATCTGGCGAGCAGGCGTTCGCCCTGTATTTTGGCGTTTTCCAGCAGGCCCTGTTCTTCGATGATGTCCAGCACGGTGCAACCCACGCGGCAGGCCAGTGGATTACCGCCGAACGTGCTGCCGTGGCTGCCGGGGGTGAAGAGGTCGGCGGCTTTGCCCCGGGCCAGGCAGGCGCCGATGGGGACGCCGTTACCGAGGCCTTTGGCCAACGTCATGACGTCCGGAACGATGCCTTCGTGCTGGAACGCAAACCACTGGCCAGTGCGACCGATGCCGGTCTGGATTTCATCGAGCATCATCAGCCAGCCACGCCGATTGCACAGGTCGCGCACGGCCTTGAGGTAACCGGGCGGTGCCAGTTGCACACCGCTTTCACCCTGGATCGGCTCCATCAGGATTGCCACGATTCTTGCGCCGTGGGCCTGCTGCACCTTGTCCAGCGCCTTGAGGTCGCCGAACGGCACCTTGACGAAATCACCCGGCAGTTCATTGAACCCCAGGCGCACGGCCGGGCCATCGCTGGCGGACAGGGTGCCGAGCGTCCGGCCATGGAACGCGTTTTCCATGACGACCACCAAGGGTTGTTCGATGCCTTTGTGCCAGCCATGCAGCCGCGCCAGTTTCAGCGCAGTCTCGTTGGCTTCGGCACCGGAGTTATTGAAGAACGCCCGCTCCATGTCCGCCAACCGCGTCAGCTTCTGCGCCAGCCGCTGTTGCCAGTCGATGCTGTAGAGGTTGGAGGTGTGCAGCAGCAGGCCGGCCTGTTCGCTGATCGCCGAGACGATTCTGGGATGCGAATGCCCAACATTGGTCACCGCCACGCCCGCCACCGCGTCCAGGTATTCACGACCGGCCTGATCCCACAGGCGCGTGCCCAGGCCTTTACTGAAACTCAGTGCCAGCGGTTGGTAAGTACTCATCAGGCAGGCGGCGGTCATGACATCAAGCTCCATCAATGGTCGGTGTTTTTGCAGTATGGTTAGCCACCTGAGCTGGATAAACGCTGCAATACTTCAATCATTTAAAAGTCGGGCTTGATAATGGATTTGTTCCAGGCAATGACCGTGTACGTAAGAGTGGTGGAATCCGGCAGCATGACCGCCGCCGCTTTTCAGTGCGAAATGTCCACCACCATGGTGGGCAATCACCTGCGGGCACTGGAGCAGCGACTGGGTGTGCGCTTGCTCAACCGTACGACCCGGCGCCAGCGGTTGACGGAATTTGGCACCGCGTACTATCAACGCTGCCTGGAAGTGCTGGGACTGGTGGCCGAATCCGAACGCCTCGCCGAGCAGGCCCTCGACGAGCCGAGCGGCACCCTGCGCATTACCGCACCGTTAACCTTCGGCACGGAAAAACTGGCACCGGAGCTCAGCGAATTCGCCCTGCTGTGCCCGCGCGTAAAACTGGACGTGGTCCTCACCAACCGCCGCCCGGACCTCCTTGAAAACGGCATCGACGTAGCGTTTCGCCTGGGCAACATGGAACAGACCAACCTGATCGCACGTCCACTCGTGGACTACACCCTGACCATGTGCGCATCGCCGATCTACCTGGCGCGTCGCGGCAACCCGGAAAAACCTGATGACCTGCGACACCACGACTGCCTGTCCTTCGCCTACCCGGCCGGTGATGACTGGCAATCGGTGGAAAAGGAATGGCGTCTGAGCGGGGCCGAAGGCGAGGTAGCGGTGGCGGTCAGTGGACCGATGCTGATCAACAGCTCTGCCGGTTTGCATCAGGCGGCACGCACCGGCATGGGCATCGTGCTGTTACCCGACGCCTTGGTAGAACAAGACCTCAAGGACGGAACACTGGTGGCCTTGATGCCGAATTACCCGCCGCCGAGCCGGCCAATGAGCCTGATGTACGCTCAGGATCGCTACCGCTTGCCAAAATTACGCCGTTTCGTCGACTTCGCCATGGCGATGTGGGGCAAGCACTAGGCGGTTGAATGCACCATCGACTAATCTCCTCGACTGGCGGGTCGCTTTGGTCAGGGAGAGCAGTGATGGATGGGGCCTCGGATATTGAAGCGTTGAAGTTCAATCTGTCGGATTTGAACGAAGACATGCTGCACACCATTCTGGAACTGGTCAGTGATGGCATCTGGGACTGGAACGCCAATACCGGGTTCGTTTACCGCAACCGCGGCTGGTACGAAATGCTCGGCTATGCGCCTCATTCCCTCAACAACACGGTATTCACCTGGGAATCGGTGATGCATCCCGAGGATTACCCACGGGTCATGGCCCTGTTTGACGCCTACCTGAGCCAACAGGCTCCCGGCTATCAGGCCGAGTATCGCTGCCGCATGCAGGATGGTAGCTATACCTGGGTCGAAGACCGCGGCTACGTGCTCGCCCGCAACGCCGACGGTTCGGTGGCGCGCATGGTCGGTGCGCACCGCAGCATTGAAGACAAGAAGCGTCTGTTCGAAGAGCTTGAACGAAAGAACAAATCCCTCGAAGCCATCGTCGAAGAACGCACTAGAGAGCTATCCAGGGTCAACCAGCAACTGCAGATTCAGCTCGAAGAAAACCGCAAACTGGCGGAAACCGACGCACTGACCACAATCGCCAATCGCCATCGCCTGAGCAAGGACCTGCCTCAGGCATGTGATCGCGCCCAACGCTTCCGACAGCCGCTGTCGCTGATTGCCATGGACATCGACGACTTCAAGAACATCAACGATCACTACGGTCATGCCTTGGGGGATGCCGCGTTGGTGCAGGTAGTCCAGAGCGTGAAACATTGCGTACGCGACGGCGATTTGCTGGCGCGCTGGGGCGGTGACGAGTTCATCATCATTCTTCCCGATACCCCGCTGGCCGACGCCAGAAACCTCGCGGAGACAATCCGCCATAGCGTCGCCAGTTTGCTGCCGGTGGGAGACTTTCAAGTAACCATGAGTTTTGGCGTCGTACAACGCTTTGAAGAAGAACAACAGACCGGGCTGTTGGCCAGGGCTGATCAAGCGTTGTATCGGTCGAAAGTGGCGGGCAAAAATGTGATTTCAGGGTGAAGGTATTGGTTAATCCATGATCACCTCAAGATGTAGTGACAACCTCAGCAAGTCAAAAAATGGAGCAATAGCATTGTTATGGAAATTCTGAACAACGAAAACAATCTAAATGCTTATTTAGAAAAAATTCACAACAAACAAATAACAATAGTTAGTGCCTTTGCAAGCAAAACAGAAAACCTGATTGACACAATGCTAAAAAATGAAAACTCCATTGAGCTTATTATCGGAACAATCAACTCATTCTCCTCCCCCGATTTCATTGAACACTGCAGAGACATCAAAAATAACAAGCTTAACTTTTCTGTAGACTTTGGTTATCAGGCAAGCACCCATTGGAAGGTGTACTTGATAGCCCCGAAGACCGTCATTATTGGAAGTGCCAATTTTACAAGCACCGGAATCAGTCTATTTCGCGACACTTGTGTAGTTATTACCAGCAAGGAGCTTCACAACAACTACAAAAAAGAAATTGCAACAATCAAAAAATCACCCGCCGTTATTTATTCTCGTACGGACACCTTCAACAGGCATTTAAACCTTTACAGAGCGAATCACGACAAGATGCAAAAGGCCTTAGCCAGAGGCATGCAATACGCCGACGGTCCTGATTGGCTAAAGGATGAGTCTAACCAGTCACTGCCAATTTTTATATGGGACACCTATCACACCGAGAAGACAAAAGAGCGCGCACAGAAAGTACTAAAGGAAAACACTTCAACCATTGAGCATAAGGGCATTCGTGACTTTTTCTGTTATGACGCTTCAAGCGGATGCCCCTACAATGAGGGCGACATCGTTATCTGCACCAGCAACAAAGGTCACTACCTTGACTTTTACAGTTTTGACCGAATCATAAAAAGCGGTAAGACATATTACATCTACTCATTAAAACAAGGAAAACTCTTTCGCCCCTTCCCGATAAAACATAGAAAAAGCCAAATTAAAATCCACCTTTCAGACTGGTACGAGCAAGGTATTACTAAGCTGAACAGAGACAACATATCCAGCTTTATGTGTGACGACTAGACATTAGTTATTTCCATCGTCATGTGCGCCAGACAAGGCATCACCCAACGACCATGAGAGACACCATGTACATCTGTGACTTGAAACCCGCAGCGGTTGAATCTGTTCGCCTTTTTCTCGCAAAGAACGGATGGGCCCATCGCACAGGTTCGTCTGATCATTTTGCTCTGCTGATCGCTAACTCCCAACGCACAGCCATTGCGGTGAAGGATTCCAGGATCATTGGGTTCGCCCGAGGCATTACCGATGGACTGTCCAACGGTTATCTGTCGATGGTTGTCGTATGTGAGCACCATCGACTCAAAGGTGTCGGGCGTGCTCTGGTTGAGCATGTCATGGGTGACAACAACGAGATCACCTGGGTTTTACGAGCAGGTCGCGAAGGTGCTTCGGATTTCTTTTCGGGCCTGGGGTTTGAAACGTCGACCATCGCGATGGAGCGTCCGCGTCGTAAGTAACCAAGCCGCCAGTTACATCCCCGCCTTCACCAACACTGGTTTCTCTTGATACCGCTCCGGAAACAACTTCTTCAACTGCGCCACTTTCGGTAGATCGTTGATAACGATGTACGGATAGGTGGGGTGTTCAGTCAGAAAGTCCTGATGTTCCTCTTCTGCCGGGTAGAAACCGTTATAGGTTTCCAGTTTGGTGACGATCGGTTTGTTGAACGATTTCGCAGCGTCGAGCTGGGCAATGTAGGCCTGGGCAACACGTTGCTGCTCGCTGTTTTCCGGAAAAATCGCCGAACGATACTGCGTGCCGTGGTCAGGTCCCTGACGATTGAGTTCGGTCGGGTTGTGAGCCACCGAGAAGTAGATCTGCAACAAGGTGCCATAGCTGACCTGAGTAGGGTCGAAGGTCACCTCGACTGATTCCGCGTGACCGGTATTGCCGTCGCTCACCCGCTCGTATTGAGCGGTGTTTGCCGCCCCGCCCGCGTAACCGGAGACGGCTTTCTTCACGCCTTTGACATGCTGAAACACACCTTGGACGCCCCAGAAGCAACCGCCGGCGAACACGGCGGTTTCGCTGTGGGCCTGGGTGATTTCGTCGAGTGTGGGTGCGGGGATGATGACCGCATCTTCGGCGGAACCGAAAGAGAACGCAGAGCATTGGCCGATGACGCCAGCGGCGGCCAGTCCCAACAGGGTGCGACGCAAGGTGAACAGGGATTTCATGAGGCTGACTCCTGAATCAGTGAAGTGGCGATCAACCGAACGTAAAGGCATATGCCGAGACACCCGGATCGAGAAATTCGATGCTGAACGTCCGATCCGTTACTGCGCCGGACTGGCGCACCAGTTGATACAAACGTTGTTCGGTGACGCTACCGCTGCCATCGGGCGCCACGTCTGTACCGTGGGCATCGCCGGGGGCTTTTCCGTCAATCAGCACTTTGAAGCGCACCGGTCTGCCGTCTGCGCCGGGGCCCAGTACCAGATGCAAATCACGTGCGTGGAAGCGGTAGACAATGCGACTGGCGGGCGCGCTTGAAGTGGCCCGCTCCGGACCGACAGTCCACTGACCACCCAGGCTCCAGTCATTCAGGGCCAGTTGCGGCGGAGGGTTGTAGGTCGTCAACTTGTCGGGAGCCAGACTGGCTTCGGGGACGAAATGCTCCGAGCGCTGGTAGCCGACATAGGTTTCCGGCGACTGCACTTCGTTCATGTCCGGCGCGAGTTGAACACCCTCGGCATTGGCATTGATCAACCCGTCATCCACCTTGGCGGCACCCGCTTCACGCAGCAATTGCTGGATCACCCGCTCCGACTCGGCGTACTCGCCTTCGCCAAAGTGGTGATAACGAATGCGCCCCTGGGCGTCGGCAAAATAGTGGGCCGGCCAATACTCATTGTTGAAAGCTCGCCAGATCTTGAATTCGTTATCGATGGCCACCGGGTAGTTGATACCCAGGTCTTTCATGGCTTTGGTGACGTTGCCTACGTTGCGTTCGAAGGCGAATTCGGGCGCATGGACGCCGATCACCACCAACCCCTGATCGCGGTATTTTTCAGCCCAGGCTTTTACATAGGGCAAGCTGCGCAGGCAGTTGATGCAGGAATAAGTCCAGAAATCCACCAGCACTACCTTGCCCTTCAGCGCCTGGGCATCGAGTGGTGGCGAGTTGAGCCATTGCACGGCGCCATCCAGCGGTGGCAGCTTGCCTTCGATGGGCAGTGTGCCCGGCGCTTTGTCAGCCACGCTCATCGCACCATCAGCAACCGGGGTCCTCGCCATCATCGCCCCGCCGCCGTTCGGTGCCTTACCGGCCAAACGGCCCACCAGCGCCTGCTCGATACCACCGGTAGATGCCGTGGAAAACCGCGCCAGAATCCCGGTATCAAGCCCCAACGCAATCGCCGCCACACCGGCCAGCATGGCCGCGCCCAAACCTCGACGGACCCACTCGCCAGCACCGATGGAACGCTTCATTGCGGCGAAAACCTTACCGCCCAGCAGCAGCGCAACCGCGAGGGAAGTGGCGGCACCAGCGGCGTAGGCCAGCAGCAACAGGGTGGTGGCGATGCTTGCCCCTTGCAGCGCGGCGCCGGTTAACAACAGGCCCAGAATTGGCCCGGCACACGGCGCCCAGAGCAGCCCCGTGGCAACACCGATCAAAAACGAAGCACCGGGACGCGGCCGGGCATCGGCGCCCGCCGCCTCCGACAACCGACTGCCAGCCGCCACCAACGGGCGCGTCAGACGTTCGGCCAACTGCGGCAGCAACAACGTCAGCCCGAACAGGGCGACAAACACCAGCGCGAGCCAGCGTCCATACTGATTGAGTTGCACCACCCAACCGCCGCCCACTGCCGCCAATGAAGCGACCAGCGCGAAGGTCAGCGCCATGCCCGCCAGCAGCGGCAGGCTGCTCTTCATGAACGGCTGCCCGGTGCGAGCGAAGACAAACGGCAACACCGGCAGAATGCACGGGCTGACGATCGTCAGCACACCACCGAGATAAGCGAGGATCAGAAGCCACATAGCGTCGACCTGCAGGAAATGAGAGAAAAAGGAATCAAGCCGCCTGTGGCTTGAAGGTCATCGCCAGACCGTTCATGCAGTAGCGCAGACCGGTAGGTTTGGGCCCATCGTCGAAGACATGGCCCAGATGACCGCCGCAACGCCGGCAGTGAACCTCTTCGCGCAACACACCAAAGGACCGGTCCTGACGGGTCGCCACCGCCTTGTCCAGCGGTGCCCAGAAACTCGGCCAGCCGGTGTGGCTGTCGAACTTGGTTGCAGAGGAAAACAGCGGCAGATCGCAACCGGCACAGGCAAAGGTTCCATCACGATGCTCATTGTTCAGCGCACTGCTGTAAGCCCGTTCGGTGCCCTCTTCCCGCAGGATTTCGTACTGCTCGTCACTGAGCAGGGCACGCCATTCGCTGTCAGTGTGCGTCACCTCGAAAACCTCCGCCGCGCTGGCCTCGCTGACCAGCGCAGAGCTGGCAGCAAATTTTGGCAATACACCGATCGCCAGGACTGCAACCCCCAGCCCGCCGCTCGCTACAAGAAATTGTCGCCGTGAAAACATGGCCGTCTCCAAAATCCAAAGTGCCTTTCATGGAACACAGCCTAGGCTTGGGTTGATCGCCAAATCCTCACGGGAAGTTAAACAATTCGTGATAACTCTGGCCCCGGAAAACCCGCACAATGCGCTCATTGCGCCGAAGGATTGAGCTTGATGGAACCGACCAAACGCGTCCTCGTGGTCGAGGACGACCTGCATATCGCCGACCTTATCTGCCTGCATCTTCGTGATGAGCAGTTCGAGGTGGTGCACTGCGCCGATGGCGATGAAGGCATGCGAATGCTGCAGCAAGGGAGCTGGGATGCACTGATCCTCGACCTGATGCTGCCGGGCGTCGATGGCCTGGAAATCTGCCGGCGCGCCCGCGCCATGGCCCGCTACACACCGATCATCATCACCAGCGCGCGCTCAAGTGAAGTGCACCGGATTCTGGGGCTGGAACTCGGTGCCGACGATTACCTGGCCAAACCCTTTTCCATGCTCGAGCTGGTCGCCCGGGTCAAAGCGCTGTTGCGGCGGGTCGACGCCATGGCCCGCAACCTGAAAATGGACGCCGGCAGCCTGATCACGGACGGACTGGCCATCGATCCGATCACCCGCGACGTGTCCCTTGACGGCCGCCGCCTCGACCTCACGCCACGGGAGTTCGACCTGTTGTATTTCTTCGCCCGCCAGCCCGGCAAGGTGTTCTCGCGCATGGACCTGCTCAATGCGGTGTGGGGTTACAGTCATGAAGGCTACGAGCACACGGTCAATACCCACATCAATCGCCTGCGCGCGAAAATCGAGGCCGACCCGGCACAACCGGTGCGCATCCTCACGGTGTGGGGCCGTGGCTACAAATTCGCGGCCAGGGAGGAACAGCCATGAGGCTGACCCTCACCCAGCGGCTGTCGCTGGTGTTCGCCGTGCTGTTGCTGGTGTGCTGCGGCACCTCGGCATGGATGCAGGTGCGTTCCAACCAGATGCATGAGCAGGAAGTGGTGCAAGGGCTGTCGCGGGATCTGGCCCAGCACATCGCCCGTGACACCGTGCTGATGGACACCCAGGGCCTGATGCCCAATGCCGTGCGTGACCTGTTCAGCAAACTGATGCTGGTCAATCCCAGTGTCGAGGTCTATCTGCTCGACACCGAGGGCAAGATTGTCGGCAGTGCCGCGCCCGAGGGCCGGATTCATCGACAGCAGATCGACCTCGTGCCGATCCAGCGCCTGCTCAAAGGCGATGCACTGCCGATTCTCGGCGACGACCCGCGCAGCGTCGATGCGCGCAAGGTGTTCAGCGCCGCGCCGCTGAAAGTTGACGGCAAGCCGGCTGGTTATCTCTATGTGGTGCTGCTCGGTGAGGACCACGATCGCCTGGCTGAACGCGGCGCCACCAGTGCGGCGCTCAATACCGCCTTGTTATCGATCGGGTTGGTCGCACTGCTGTGCCTGATTGCCGGTCTCACCGCGTTTGCACTGATCACTCGCCCTTTGCGCCGACTGACCGAAACCGTCAGCCAGTTCGACATCGATGGCGTCCCGGCCACGCCTCCTGAATCAGCACCGGTGGAAAAAAACGCCAGCCACGATGAAATTGCCATTCTCGACGCCACCTTCCGCCAGATGCAGGCGCGCCTCAGTGAACAATGGCGTTCGTTGACCCGCCAGGATCAGGAACGCCGCGAACTGGTGGCGAACATTTCCCACGACTTGCGCACGCCGCTGGCCTCCCTGCACGGTTATCTGGAAACCCTGTCGCTCAAGGACGCCACGTTGTCCCCCGCCGACCGCCGCCGCTACCTCGGCATCGCCCTGGATCAAAGCCGCAAGGTCGGAGGTCTGGCGCAATCGCTGCTGGAGCTGGTGCGCCTGGAACATGGTTTTGTGCAACCGGTGCTGGAGCGCTTCTCGCTGACAGATCTGGTACAGGACATCTTCCAGAAATTCGAACTGACCGCCGAGGCGCGTCAGGTCGAATTGAAAGCCAACTTTGCCCCCAACGTTGCAGCCGCCTGTGCCGATCTGGGGCTGATTGAACGGGTGCTCACCAATCTGTTCGACAACGCTCTACGCCACACTGCCCAAGGTGGGGAAGTCGAACTGAGCCTGCGCCCTCAAGGGGCTTTCGTCGAAGTCACCGTCAGCGACACCGGGCCCGGCATCGCGCCAGAACTGCGCGAAGGGTTGTTCCTGCGCCCGTTCAACATTGGCGGGGCACGGCGCGATGGCGGACTCGGGCTGCGAATCGTGCATCGGATCCTGCAACTGCACGGTCGCGATATCCAGCTGATCGATGTGCCCGGCCGCGGTGCAACGTTCCGCTTCACACTGCCGGTTGATCAGCAAACCGCAGAGCAATGGGCGGTGCGGTCGATGAATCTGAATTCACCGGGGAAATAGTCGCCGCAACCGCTATGATCCCGACTTCACTTTTCGGCAAGGACGCTGCTCGATGCTCAACACCCTGGAAAATACCCCGCTGTGGGTTTATGCAATATTTCTGCTGCTCTGTTACTACGGCATCAAAGCCCTGTCCCCGACCCGTGAAAGCAAGTTTTCACTGCTGATCACACCGCCGATTTTGTTGGGCTGGTCGCTGTATTCGTTGAATCTGACACCCGACTTCTCACTCTCAATCAGTTGTTGGCTGGCTGCGGTGATCGTGGGCAGCGTCGTCGCACTGGTGATTTTTTCGCGCAAGGGTGTCGAGCTGGATAAAACGCAAACCGGGCTGATCGTGCCGGGCACGACAAAAACCCTGGTGCTCTACCTGCTTTTTTTCGCTGTTAACTATTACTTTGGCTACCAGGCCGAGGTTGATCCGCAGCATTCGGCCACGCTGCCGATGGTGTTGCTCAAGGCCTGTGCATCAGGCTTTTCGAGCGGTTTGTTCTGCGGACGCTCATTCCGGTTTTATCAAACGTTCCGCTCCCTGAAGCCCGCCATCCTGTAGGAGCCATCGCCAGCAAGCTGGCTCCTACAAGGTGGTGGTAGCCAGTTCTTTTGTCCGCTCGCCTGTTCACCCGTGACAACGCCGCGCAGGTCCAATAGATTAGGCGGCCTGAAAAAGCCCTGTGCTTTTTCGCCCCAATTCAAGTTAAAGAAGTAGTGAAATTTCAATGTCCGATTCCAATACCGCTGAATCCGTAGTCACCTTGTCGTCCAAAGCGGAATACGAAAACTCCATCAATCTTTCACAGCACGTGCCCCAGGCCAAGACCATCGCCGAGATGGTGCTGGACGCTTTCCAGTCCACCCGGGAAAGCGACCAGATCCGCGAGCTGCGCGCCGCGATTCGCCAGGCCCACGACCGCTTCGACGACGATAAAGCCTATGAATTGATGGGCGAACTCAAGCAACTCAAGGACGCAGAGGCGGCCGATATCGCGGCCCTTGAAGACCTGAGCAGCAAATTCTCGATCAGCCGGATCCTTTCCAGCTTCAAGGACGATCCTGCGTTTCAGGAGATCGTCTACGGTTTGGCCCTGAAAGTACTGAACCAGACGCATCAGGCCATCAGCAACCCAACCAGTGGCAAGAGCAAAACGGCCCGCGCCAAGAAAGATGTCGAAGTGTTCACCATCAGCAAGGACGGCATCAGCGTCACGCTGCCGCTGCGCACTCCGCGTTCGCGACTCAACGTTGACCGTGAGGCCCTGGAGTTCCTCGGCTTTACCTTTGTCGGCGAAGGCGATGAAGCAGAGCTGGAAAGCGAATCGTTCCTGGACAGTAGCGGAACCGAACACGCCGTTAACCGCAAAAACATCATCACCGCGCTTCAGCAGAAAACCGCGTTCGATGGCTACAGCATCGCCGCGCAGTAACACTTCCCGCTCAGCAGCGCCTCAAGCGCCACTGACCTAAAAGCCCCGCCCTAGAGCGGGGCTTTTTATTGCCCGCGATTCCGGCAAAAGCGCGATTACTCTCTGTGTATCGACGCCAGAAAAAAACTTCCCTTAACCCTTGAGCACCACGGGTCCGCCTGCGGGGAACGTCAACTTTCTTTCCAGCCCAAGACCTCAGTGGTGCGATTGCTGAGGTCATCATGCACCCGACCCCCTTGTACCGTCAGTTAGCCAACCACTACCTCGACGCGATCCGTAGCGGCACCTTGAAAACCGGGGAACGCTTCCCCTCCATTCGGCTGATGATGGAAAAACACGCCGTCAGCCTGTCGACCGCGGTGCAGGTGTGCCGGGAGCTTGAGGACTATGGCGTCCTGGAAGCCCGTCCGCGTTCCGGTAACTACATTCGCCTGCCGGACACCTTGCCCAAACCGGTCGTGACCACAACGCCTGCACCCCTTGATACCGAGGTCTATCTCGGCATTCACGAGCAAGTGTCATCGGTGCTCAAGGCCAGCCAACGCGCGACGGTCAAGGTCAATTTCGCCAGCGCCTACTGCGCGCCGGAACTCTATCCGTTGAAGATTCTGCAAGACCATATGAGCAAGGCATTGCGTCAGGATCAGAAACTGCTGGGTGCGACAGGCCCGACCTGCGGCAACATCGAGTTGCGCAACATCCTTGCCCGGCGAGCGTTGACGGCAAAGGCCAACCTGAGCGCCGAAAAAATGGTGATCACCAACGGCGCGACCGAAGCGATCAACCTGGCCTTGCGTGCGGTGACCCACCCCGGCGACACAGTGGCCGTGGAATCCCCGACCTTTTACGGCCTGCTGCAAATTCTCGAAAGTTTGAACTTGCGAGTGCTCGAAGTCCCGGCAACGGCCCATTCGGGCATCAATCTGTTCGCGCTCGAACAGCTGTTGCAAGGCCCCGAACGGATTCGGGCGCTGATCGTCATTCCCAATCTGCAGAATCCGCTCGGCAGCATCATGCCCGACACCCACAAGGCGCGGCTGGTGCAATTGTGTGCCGACCACGGCACCGTGCTGATCGAAGACGATACCTACGGCGACCTGGTGGACACCGAGCAGCCGTTATCCACGCTCAAACACTGGGACCGCACCGACAACGTCATCTACTGCGCGTCGCTGAACAAAACGCTGGCGCCCGGCATACGCCTGGGCTGGATCAGCGCCGGGCAATGGCACGACCGCGTGGAAATGCTCAAACACACGCAGTCCCGAGGTTGTGAAGCGCTGTCGCAACTGGCGGTCAGTGCGTTCATGAAGACGCCGTCCTACGAACGTTACCTGCGCCGCTTGAGGAAAACGCTGACACAGCAGCGCCAGCAGATGAGTACGGCGATCACTCGCTATTTTCCACCGGGCACCCGCATCACCCATCCACAGGGCGGTACGTTGTTGTGGGTGGAACTGCCGGCTGAACAGGCGTCCATGGCGTTTTTTCATGCTGCGTTGAAGGTGGGCATCCAGATTTTGCCTGGGGATATCTTTTCCAATGCCCAGCGCTTCAGTCACTTCGTGCGGATCGGTTGTGGGGCGCCGTATTCGCCGAAGATTGATGAAGCGCTGGCGACCCTCGGCCAACTCCTCAAAAACCAATGCTGACACATAACCTGTAGGAGCCAGCTTGCTGGCTCCTACAAGGGATTGGCGTGCAGGCAGATGATGTGTGGGTCATCGTTCCAATGCGGGAAGCGCTCGGCGATCAGCGGGTCATGGCCGGGAATGACGTGGTCTTCGCCGTCGGCCAAACGGTCGATTTCGATAAACGCTTCCAGCGTCTGTGCCAGATCATCAATGATCGGAAACGGACTGCGCTGACGAATGTTCGCCCACAAATGCGCCGCATCCGACGCCAGAACAATCCACCCGCGTGCGGTGTTCACCCGCACCACCTGGCTACCCGGCGTATGGCCGCCCACCGGGTGCAGCGTCACGCCGGGCATCACCTCAACCGTGCCGCTATGCAAGCGCAATCGCCCTTCGAACAACGGTGGCAGCGCCGACATCACATCCTCGACCTCGTAGGTTTTGTTCACCGTGCGATGGGCCATTTTCGGACCGGTGCAGAAACGCAGCTCCGCTTCCTGCAAATGCACCGTGGCTTTCTGAAACAACCCCAGGTTGCCGGCGTGGTCCCAGTGCAAATGGGTGAGGACCAGGTTCTCGACCTGCGCCGGATCGATGTCCAGTTGACGTAGGGATTCTTCCGGCAGGCGATACATCTGACGGTTGCGCCGATCCGCTGTCGCGGGTTGAAAGCACGTGTCGACCACAATCACCTGCTGCTCATTACGAATGACCCAGAAGTAGTAATCCAGCGGCATCGACGCATTCGGATCACCGCAGCAGGCGTCGTAAAGAAAGTTCTCCCGGGCAGTGCGCTGGGCATTGGCGCCGACTCGGATGGCGAACACTTCGTACACAGGAACGGACATATTCACCTCCCGATCAGGCCACTTCAGCGGTTTTGAGGGTCGGACGGAAGTCGAAATCGATCTCGTCGCTAATCCCCAGATCCTGCGCCAGACGATGCAGGCCGCTGTAGTCGCGCATGATCGTGGCGTTCTTGTTGCTCTCCCGGGTGTCGGCAATGATCAGCGCCGCGTCCTCGACGCCGAGTTGCGTCAGAATCGCCTCCCACATCGAGTAGTCCTGAGCGACAAAGGCACTCAGCGCCACCGACAACGTCTGTGCGAAAAATGCCCTTTGAGGCGGCTGCATGTTGGCGTACATGACCTTCGCCACTTCCGCGAGAATCTTGCTGTGGGCATATTCGTCGCGGTTATGCAGTTCTGCCACGCGACGGTTTTGCGGTTGAATGGTTTGATCGTCGGCCAACAGATCGAGGTACGCGTTGACGCTGATCTCGGCCACTACCGCGAAGGTGATCGCCGCCAGATCGCGCTGCCACTGCTCGGGCAATTCCTCACGCAGCGCGGCAAGACGCAAATAGGTCACCGACGGCGGCAGGTCCAGATCCTGATCGAGCGCTCGATCCTCTTTGGTCCGCTCGATGGCCCGCAGGTGCATGAGCGTGTGGTAGTGCTCGTCGATCAACGTCTGCTGCATCGCTTCGCGAAAATGCCAGTCGTTTTTGCCCAGATACTGATTGGCAATGACGCTCAGCGCCGGGTTCACCACATGCTCTTCGGCCGTGACCGTGCGCAGGTTGTAGCCGATCCAGCCCCAGGTCACCACGGTGCTTTTGAGCTCGTCGCTCAGGGCCTGGAATTTCGGGTGATGGAAAAACGGCACCATGCACTCCGGGTAATCCGGGCGCGCCGGGTCGAACGTTTCGCTGACCGAGGTCTTGTCCGGTGCGCACACCGTGGCCCTTTTGGTCCAGGCCTGATTGAGCCGCACGACCAGTTGATGATCGACCTTGGCGATCTCGATTGCTGTTTGCATGACGCGATACCTGTAAGACGCGTACCCGCCGAGGGGTACGCCGATGGAGTTGTGGGCGACGGATGAATCAGGCCAGCCAGTAGCGGGTCAGGTTTCGCGCCGGGTCAGTGTATCGACTGCGGGCGTGGATCATTCGCCAATTGTCCCAAATCAGCATGCAGCCGTCGGGAATCAGCACCGGTGTGTTGTGCTGGATGAAATAGTCCTCGCCGAGCATCGCGAACCTGGCCAGTGGCGATGAGCTGTTCGTCACCTTCGATTGCTGCAGATCCTCCTCGGAAGGGTTCACATCGCCGTAGTGAAACTGGTTGTAGCTGAAGCGGAAAATGTCCCCGTCCTCTGTAGGCGTCAGGATGTATTCCTTGACCCGCGTTTGCGCCACTTCACCCGGTTTGGCGGTGGCCACGAACTCCACGGGCGTGTCGTCGATCCATTCGCGCAACTCGGGCTCCGTGCGTTCGAGGAATGCCAGAAACTCGATCCCGTCGACCAACCCGGTATGTCCGCCACCGCACGTGGCCTGATGATGACAATGCAGCGCCAGATAACGCGGCGGTGGCCCGTAGACCGGCGCTTCGGTGTGCGGTCCGATGCCGTTCATGCTCTGGGAGTACGGCAACGCTTCATACCCCGGTTTGCGGGTAATGGCGAAGGCCGTCTGCCCGTTGAATTGCGGAATGATCTGACCGAACGCCTGCAATGTGCCGACGACATCGTAGGCAAATTCGGCCGGGGTCAGTACCGTCCAGCCACGGGACGACAATTCGTCATGGCGGTGGCCCAGTGAAACGTAAGGTGTAGACGCAACAATCCCTTGATCTGACATGGTGAAGTTCCTGGCGGTTTATCAGGCGTTAACGGTTGAGGTGTAAGCGGCAATGAATTCGCGGCAGGCGTTGCCCGGTCGGTAGCGCTGCTCGTCGATGCTCTGCACGGGGGTGATTTCGGCGGCGGTGCCCGTCAGAAAACACTCATCGAAATCGCCAAGCTCCGTCGGAAGAATGGTGCGCTCGACCACTTGGTAATCCAGCGCCCCGGCCAATTCGATAACGGTCTGGCGGGTGATGCCATTGAGGAAGCAATCGGGCAGCGGCGTGTGCAGCGTCCGGTCCTTGACGAAGAACACGTTGGCGCTGGTGGCTTCGGCGACGTGGCCGCGCCAGTCGAGCATCAACGCGTCGTGAAAACCGTTGTTTTCCGCATCGTGCTTGCTGAGCGTGGCGATCTGGTAATGCCCGGACGCCTTGGCTTCGAACGGGCTGCTGCTGGGTGGCGGACGCCGCCACTGCGCGGTCTTCAAGCGAATGCCGCCCATGTGCCCCGCCGGGTCGAAGTAACTCGGCCATTGCCAGCAGGCGATCGCCACGTGCACGCGGTTGAAACGAGCCGAGGTCGAGATCATTTCACTGCCGCGCCACGCCACTGGCCGCAGATAACCGTCCACGACGTTGTTGCGTTGCAGCAGTTCATGACTGGCCGCTTCCAGTTCGGCCAGCTCATAGGGAATCGCGAAATCCATCAACTGTGCCGAGCGATACAGCCGCTCGCTGTGTTCGCGCAGCTTGAAGATCTTGCCGTTGTAGACGCGCTCCCCTTCGTACACCGTACTCGCGTAATGCAGGCCGTGACTCAGCACATGCAGTCGCGCCTGGGACCACTCGACGAACTCGCCGTCGAGCCAGATAAAACCTTCTCGCTGATCAAACGGAATACTGCTCATATCCTTATCTCCTGATGAATCGTCCTACGCCGTTTCGAGCAGGACCGGTATCAATTCGGGCGCTGCCACAGGCTCCGGCTGAAAGAAGAACGCACGTTCGCCAAACGCTGGCCGCAACTCATCGAACCAGGTCGCGTTCGGATCAAAGCGCGCATAGAACGTGCGCAATACCCATTGCGGATCCCGAGCCTGGAGAAACTGCAGCACGAAGACTTTTTCGCCGGCCACGGTCTCGATGCCGTTGATCAACACCTTGCCGTAGAAGGTGCTCATGGACGGCCCACGCACGGTGCGCGCCAGCCCGGACACCGTGCGGTAAGCCGCCTGGAAGATCTCGAACGCCCGCGCCAACGGCATCGCAAAGTAGTGGCTGGGCCCGGTATCGCGCTCGACGAACATGTAATAAGGCACCGCTCCCAGCCGCACGCCTTCAGTCCATAGTTCGGCCCAATCGCCGGGGTTTTCGTTGATGTGGCGGATCACCGGCGCCTGCATGCGCAACGTCGCGCCGGTGGAACGAATGCGTTCGACAGCCTGCCGGGCAATGTCCTGGCGAATCTCGACCGGGTGGTTGTAGTGCCCCATGACCGACAGGTTTTTCCCGGCCGCAACGATGCGTTTGAACAGATCCAGCAGCTGCGGCGCATCCTTGTCGCTGACAAACCGCTGTGGCCAATACGCCACGGACTTGGTGCCGATGCGGATGCTTTTGAGGTGCGGCAGCGCCAGCAGCGGCTCGATGTAACTGGCCAGCGAACGGGTGTTCATGATCATCGGATCGCCACCGGTGATCAGCACATCCGTCACCTCAGTGTGCACCCGCAGGTAATTCACCAGCTCCTGGGACTCACGCGCGTTGAACTTGAGCTCCTCTTCGCCGATGAACTGCGCCCAGCGAAAACAGAACGTGCAGTAGGCGTGACACGTCTGACCGGCACCGGGGAAAAACAGCACGGTCTCGCGGTACTTGTGCTGAATGCCCGGCAGGACTTTTCCGTCGAGGGTCGCGCCGTTGTGCGTCAGCTGACCGGCCGGATGCGGGTTCATGCGCAACCAGATTGCCTCGATCCGTCGCTTGATGGCGACGGCGTCATCCCGTTCGATCAGTTGCTTGAGCGACGCGTATTCGTCCGGTAGCAGCATGTCCTTGTGGGGAAAGGTCATGCGAAAAATCGGATCGTCCGGAATGTTGTTCCAGTCGATCAACGTGCCCAGCACATATTCATTGGTGCGAAACGGCATGACCCTGGCCACCACGGTCATGGCTTCCTGCAACGCTGGCGTCAGTTTCTGCCAGTACGGCGTGTCGCGAATGGTGCGTGAGTTGTAGGGTTTGTATCTTTCCAGCTCCGACGGTCCCTGCATGGCAGCGCTCCTGGTGATTGCCTGGCGTTAGTTACTGGATGGCCGGCGCTGCGCGCTCTATGTCCATCCATGCCCGAACGCTGTCGCGATCCCACTGCCGACGCACATAGGCCGCGAGCCGCTGAGGAACGCGGTCGCCATTGGCGAGCAGTCGGTTGAGCATGATTGCCAGGTCGGTGTCGGCAATGCTCCAGTCACCGAACAGGTGATCGGCCCCCTCCTCCAGCAACCGATCCGCGACGAAGAACAGCCTTGCGACAGCGGCCTGGGCGTCGTCCGACAACGGGGTTTCTTTTTTGCTGAAGTAGATGAGGTCCGCCGGGCGCTCTTTGCGAATCACCAACAAATCACTGCGCAACCAGGCCTGGAGTTGGCGGGCGCGAGCGCGCTGTTTGATGTCGAGCGGAAACAGTTTTTTATGCCCCGGCGCTATTTCTTCCAGGTATTCGGCAATGGCCGAAGATTCAGACAGTGCAAAACCATCATGAACCAGCGTGGGAATCTTGCAGGTCAGCGATACATCACGATAACTCGCCAGGTAGTTACCACGCGCCTTTAAATCCACCGTTACTAGTTCAAATGAAAGTTGCTTTTCTTTCAGCGCGACAAATGCCGACATTGCAAAAGCACTGACAAAATCTGCGCCAACATACAGTTTAAGCTTCGTACTATCCATAGAACGCTCCCTTGCACTAACCACAATAATCCGTTGCATTGGAATCGATCGTAGTTAGTTGGCCAGGTGCTGAACAGATACAGAAATTATCTGTTTCTACGGATACAGAAAGTCAAAACAGCCATGGCCTGCCTAGGTAGCAGAAATGAAAAAGGGAGTCTGCGCATGCGGACTCCCTGGTGGGCAAAACGGGAAGATTGAGCGTGTCAGACCGTGGCGTCTGCAGCATTGGAGAGCAACGCCATCTGGGGCATGTTGCTCATGTTCAGCATGGCCAGCGGCTCAGTGGCGCTGGTGTTGATGAAGCCGTGCCGGGTCCAGGCCGGCACCAGCAACACGTCGCCGGGGCTGATGTTCACTGCATCGGCATCGCCCAGGGTCAAGGTGCCGCTGCCGGACTGAATGATGAAAAGGTGCCACCACGAATGGGCATGACCGTCCAGTTCGGTGCCGGGGTTCAACCATTGCATCGACACCGCCATCCCTGGCGTCAACTTGCAACCTTCGCTGCTGTCATGGTGAGCCAGCGCGACAATATCGACCTCGCTGGCCGCAAGACTCTGGCGCATATCGGTAAGTTCATCGCCCTTCCACACCCGTGCACTCACCGGTGGACGGGTTAAACTCTGGCGAAAGTCCTTATATGAAAAAAAACCACCTTGAATGTTATTCATCCGTAAACACCGAGTTATGAGCGACTTAAGTGACCAGACACTAGGCGAACAATTGATCACTGTAAAGTCACTACACTAACACTCACAAAACCGAAGGTCTAAGCGCCACAATCATGTCAACTTCTACGGCGGCATTTTTCGGTAACTGATAAACGCCGACGGTGGTTCGAGTATGTTTGCCCGCATCGCCTAGCACATGGCTGAAGACATCCGATGCACCGTTGGCAACTTCGCTGAGGTCAACAAAGTCCGCCGTGGACTTCACGTAAACCGTGATACGTATCAGCGACTTTATTTTGTCCAGCGAGCCGATGGCATCAACGATCAAGGCCAGCCCGCGCATGGCGCTGATACTGGCGGCCGCTTGTGCATCGGCCAGGCTGAGCTCCAGCCCTACCCTGCCGGGGTAGCGGATTTCGCCGGTCATGCGCGGCACCAGACCGCTGAGATAGAGCTCATCGTGATGCCGAATCAGCGGCGCGTAATGACCACCCGCGGTGTTTTCGCCGTAGATGTCATAGTCCAGCTCTTTCGCCAGGGCTATAAAGCGCTCATCACAGGTCATTTTTTGCTCGATCATTGAAACAATCCTCTCAACTCAAAAATACCAAAACGCAGATCCGGAAGACTCAGCTCGCGACTCTCGCCGGGGCCGCCAGGCAAGTGACCTCGACACGTGATTCGATCGCGTCTGCCAGGCGCAGCAGGTTGTCGCTGAGCTGTGCGTAGTCTTCGCTGAACAACACGATGTGGCCGATAAACGAGGTGTTGTCCTTCACCAGTGCGGTGACCGAATCACTGAGGCGTTTGGTGTAAACGGCTTCTACCAGGTCGATGTTCAGGTCCCGGGCCAGGGACTCGATGTCCGGCACATAGCGCAGCAGGCCGCCGGCCGGCGCCCGGACCAGACGGATGCCGCAATAGCCCCGAGCGACGGGATCGCGCGGGTCGGTCTTGCCTTCCACCGCCCACCTGACCCAGCGCTCCCACGGATCGAAATCGACGAACGCCAGGCGGGCCAGGTCCCAGATGTGCATGCCGCCGGGGCGCATGTTGGTTTCCACCGCCGACGTCAGGCCGTCGCTGCGCAGGAACACCTCGTTGTGGTACGCGCCGTTATCCAGTGAGACCAACCCGGACATGTGTCGTCCGGCGGCCGCCAGTCTGGCTTGCACGTCTGCCGCCAGCGGTGCCGGCACCACTTGCTGGATTTCTGCGCGATAGGCGCCTTCGGTGGTGGTTTTCTCCGTGACCCACGTGCTGCCCGCAACGTAATCCCAGCTGTATTCCCGGGCGTTCTGGATCAGTTCTTCAAGGACGATGCCGCCCTCGCGATACGGCTTGAGTGCCTGCCACGCCTCGTCACATTCGGACGGATGATGGATGACCCGGCAGCCCCTGCTTGCGCCTTCGCAGGCCGGTTTGATGAAGGCTTTGCCGCCCAGCTCGACGACCCGCTGACGCAGCTCGGCAAGGGTTTCGATGCGTACGGAAAACACCGGACGATAATCTTCCGGCGAACGCTCGGCCGCCGCTTCCAGCTTGCGAAAGATTTGTTTGTCCAACCCCGCGCGCGCCTCGGCCGGGGTAATGCCGGGCAAGCCGTAATGGCTCGCCAGCGCCGCGCCGAGCAGCACGCCACGGTCGGAAAACGGCAGCACGCCGATCAGTTTCCAGTGATCGGCACTCAAGCAACCCGCCACCAGTTCCAGGGATTCGGTGACGTCTTCCGGCGCCAGGGACGTGCTGCAGACGTGATCGGCCACCTGATCGTCATCGGGCTGAATCTTCTCGACCAGCAGGATCAACCGGGCGTTGTAGAGCGTTTTGCAGAGTTCGCGCAGTTTCTGGATGTCGTGAACCCGATTGCCGTTGTACCCGACCACCACTACGCATGACGTCGTATTCATGAAGCCTCCGACCTGTGGAGTAAAAAACGCAAACGCGGTGACTCAGTCGTGCAGCGACGCGTTGGATCTACGGTTGAGCCAGTACCAGGCGAGAATGCCTCCCGCGCCGATGGCAGCCAGCACCAGGGCGCTATAGGGCGGCGGCATGACCCGCATGATCAGCACCGTCAGGCCGGCACCGACGCCCAGGGACACTTCCTTGACGAACATGTTGTTTTGTTTGACGGAGAAGTAATCGAGGTAGCTGAACGCACACTCGGCGATGGACAGCAGCGCGACCCAGATCAACGCGCCCACGAGGGTTTCGACGTGGAATGCGCCCGGCGACGAGAGCACCGCGAAGCCGCCGATGATGATCCCGATGACAGCGACCACTTTGAAGCGCCCGGTGCGCTCGATCAGTTTCATCACCGGCACCTGGGCGAAGACCACCACGGCACTGTTGAGGATCAGCATCAGGCCATACCAGGCCGGCAGTTCGCCGGTTTCGAGCAGGATTGCCTGGGGCAGGATCGAGAACACGCCAAACAGCTTGATGCCCATGATGATGCCGGCGATCACCCATGGCAGTTTGTTGCGCCAGCCGCTGCCGTCATGAGTGACCGGGCTGGCAACCACCGGTTGGGAGGTGAAGGTCGCGCCCATGGCAATGGGCAGGCACAGCAGGACGAAACCCGCCGCACCGAGGAAAAACAGGGTCGGGGTCAGCAGCGGCGAGAGCAGGATCAGCCCCGCCACCAGACTGCCCATGTTCATGGCGACGCGGTTGTAGGCCGCGCCCTCTTTGGTCTGGGCGGCTTCGCTCTTGATCAGGTAACCGGCAATCGCGATACCGTAGGCGAACAGCGCGGCGGCGAACATCACCATGCCCTGGTTGCTGGTGACCGCCAGCAACACCAGCCCGAGGGCGGCGCACAACAACGTGACGCTCAGGGAGCGGCGACCCAGCACCAATAACGTCAGCGGCAGCAGCAACAGCAACGCCCGATAACCGAGGGCGAGGATGCTGTTGGTGGCGGTGTCGAGCCAGACGTTGGCCTTGCCCAGCACGGCAAACAGCGACACGGCGGTGATGATCCGGATCGTGAACAGGCGAATATTGATCACCGGTTTAGCGACGGCGACCGTTGTTTGAACACTCATGCAACACCTCTGGAACCAGCGATTGTTCAGGCGTTCAGCGCGAACAATCAGGAAAGTCTGTAAGGTGATGGTAGAGAGAGTCGCTTGTTTTCATCAGAGCAAGTTCGTATAGAATCAAACGAACTTTACTGCCGGAGAGACCAGTAAAATGCAGGTTCAGCGTGCCGTGATCGCCGCTATCGAGTTCCAGCCGGGTGTGCCGCTGGTCCAGCAGATTGTCGATCAATTGTCGGTAGCGATCAGCCAGGGCGGGCTGCCTCACGGCTCGCGGCTGCCGCCGATTCGCGAACTTTCCGAGTTGATGAACGTGGGCAAGTCCACGGTGGTGGATGCGCTGGACCGCTTGCGCGCCAAGGGTCTGGTGGTTTCACGCCAGGGGTCGGGGCATTACGTGCACCGCTCCAGCACCACGCTCAAGACCGATGCCGGCCCGGACCTGCAACCTCAAGACACCCTCAGCGTGGTCCGCCGCGCGGTGCTGCAGGACAACGGCTCGCTGCGCCCCGGTGCGGGTTTTCTGCCGTCCTCGTGGCTACCGGCGGACGAACTGCTCAAAGCCGTGCGCGGTACCCTGCGCGCAACGTCCCTGCGCATGGGCGAATACGGCGTCGCCGCCGGTTACCTGCCGCTGCGCGAAGCGTTGCGAGTCAAACTGGCGACCCTGGGCATCGAAGTTCCGGTGGACCAGATCATCACCACGGCCAACACCGTGCAGGCCATCGACATGCTGATGCGCCTGCTGGTCAAACCCGGCGATACGGTGCTGCTCGACGATCCGTGTTACTTCACCATGCACACCAACCTGGCCCTGCATGGCGCCCGGGTCATCACCATCCCCCGTGGCGCGGACGGCATGGACCTGGACGCCTTCGAGCAATTGCTGATTGTCCATCGGCCCGTGCTCTACATGACCAATAACACCCTGCACAATCCGACCGGACACTCGTTCTCCCCGGCGCAGGTCTATCGCTTGCTGGAGCTGAGCCACCGTTACGGTTTTCACATCCTCGAAGACGATTTGTATTGCGACATGCAGCAACGAACGACCCCACGCCTGGCAGCGGGCGGGCTGGACAATGTCAGTTACGTCTCCGGTTTCTCCAAGACCCTGACGGCGAACAGTCGGGTCAGCTATGCGGTACTTTCGCCGCAACTGGCGGCGCGGATGGTTACCCTGAAAATGGCCTGCGGAGGCATGACCTCGGAACTGGCGGAGCAGATTATCTGCACGATGCTCAGCGACGGCAGCTACGCCAAACACACCCGGCGCACGGTGGATCGGCTTTACGAGGCGAGCAGTCGGGTGAGCAGTTGGCTGATGGAAGCCGGTTGCTCGGTGTCATCGCTGCCCCATGAAGGGTTGTTTATCTGGACGCGATTGCCCGAAGGGCATCATGCCGAAACGCTGGCGAGGAAAGGCCTGGACATCGACCTGGTGCTGGCGCCCGGCACCTTGCTCAGCAAAGCACCGGATGCCAGTCACTTTCTGCGCTTCAACGTGGCGCATAGCGACAACGTTCAGGTGCGGGAGCGGTTCTTTCGGTTGCTAGACACACCCAGTAAATAACTGACCGTCGCCATCCTGTAGGAGCGAGCGGTGCGGCGACCCGACTTGCCCGCGAAGAACGATAACGCTGTGTATCAGCCAGACCGCGTTATCGTTCTTCGCGGGCAAGCCTCGCTCCTACAAGGGTCTGTATTTGGTGCAACGCCGATCCATTGTAGGAGCAAGCTTGCTCGCGATGCAGGCAACTCGGTCCACCAGAATACGGGCAACAAAAAACCCCGCTCCTTCTCTCAAAGGGCGGGGTTTTTCTTTACAGCATCCGACGCTTAAGGCGCGTACGTCAGCAACAGCTCGGTCGGCACTTTGAAGTCCAGGGACATCATCACGCTCAACGCGGTAATGGTGAAGATCGAGAATACGAACAGCTTGCGTGCCCAGACCGTGTCATCCACTGCCTTGTAGCCGGTCCAGGCCATGTACAACCAGTACATGCCCATGGCCGCGGCGACGGCGAGGTAGCTCATGCCGGCATAGCCGCTGAAGGTCAGCATCAAGGTCGCCACGAGGAAGGCCAGGATGTAGATCAGGATGTGCTTCTTGGCCACTTGAATCCCGCGCTTCACTGGCAACACCGGAATCGATGCAGCCAGGTAATCGTTGAAGCGGAAGATCGCGATGGCGTAGGAATGCGGCATCTGCCACAGGCTGAACATCACCAGCAGCGTCAGTGCAGCCATGTCGAAGGTGTTGCTCACCGCGACATAGCCGATCACCGGCGGCATCGCGCCCGACAGACTGCCCACCAGCGTGCCGTGAACCGACTTGCGCTTGAGGTACAGGCTGTAGAAGCCGACGTAGATGACGAAGCCGATTACGGCGAACAGCGCAGCCAACGGATTGGCCACCTTGTACAGCAACGCAACGCCGGCAACACCCAGGACGGTCGCGAAGGCCAGGGCCAGTTTCAGGGAGACAAAGCCCTGCACCAGCGCCCGGTTCTTGGTGCGTTCCATCTTGATGTCGATGTCGCGGTCGATGCAGTTGTTGAACACGCAACCGGATGCCACCACCAGGGACGTGCCGATCATGGCGGCCAGGAAGATGGCCAGATCGACATGCCCTTTCGAGGCCAGGAAAAATCCGCCTGCCACTGAAAGCACGTTACCGAAAATGATCCCCGGTTTGGTGATTTGGATAAAGTGCTTCAAGGACATCCGGATTTACCTCAGTGCGCCATCATGTTGGTGTGGATGCTGAACATGATCCACAGCGACAGGCCAACCAGCAGGACGATCACGATCGCGGCGAACACAAACGCAATCACGTTGTTACGCTGCGCGGCCGAACGGTCCAGGTGGAGGAAGTACACCAGGTGCACCAGCACCTGGATCACTGCGAAGGCCAGTACGATCCACAGGGTCAAGGCTTTCGGCAGCGATGGGTACATCACCAGGCCGAAAGGAATGACTGTCAGGATGACCGACAGGATGAAACCGATAGCGTAGGACTTGACGCTGCCGTGGCCGGCGTCGTGGCTATCGTGGGAATGAGCGTTAGCCATTTACATAGTCCCCATCAGATAAACAACGGTGAATACGCAGATCCACACCACGTCCAGGAAGTGCCAGAACAGGCTCAGGCAGCTCAGACGGGTCTTGTTGGTCGCCGTCAGGCCGTTTTTCTGCACCTGGTACATCATGATCGCCATCCAGATCAGACCGCTGGTCACGTGCAGACCGTGGGTGCCGACCAGGGTGAAGAACCCGGACAGGAAGCCGCTGCGGCTAGGACCGAAGCCCTCGGAGATCAACATGTGGAACTCGTTGATTTCCATGCCGATGAAGCCGGCACCGAACAGGAAGGTCATGGCCAGCCAGCCCAGGACCTGGTTCTTCTTGCCCTTGAACAACGCCAGCATGGCGAAGCCGTAGGTGATCGAACTGAACAGCAGCAGAGCGGTTTCGCCCAGTACGTAAGGCAGTTCGAAGATGTCGTGGCCCGACGGGCCACCCGCTACGTTGTTAACCAGTACCGCGTACGCCGCGAAGATCGATGCAAACAGGATGCAGTCGGTCATCAGGTAGAGCCAGAAACCGAATACGGTCATCTCGCCCGAGTCGTGGTGATGGTCATCGTGCCCATGTCCATCGACATGGGTGTGTCCAGCATTGGTCACTAAGTTCGACATGGTTTAAGCCTGTTCCAACGAGGTTTCAACACGGGTGGCGGTGGCTGGAACTTTCCCGGCCGCTACCAGACGCTTGTGCTGCTCGGCTTCGATGCGCTCGATCACGTCGACCGGCACCATATAGCCTTGATCATCACGTGCAGCGTGGATCACGAAGTACACCACGGTGCCGATCAGGCCGAATGCAGCCAACCACCAGATGTGCCAGATCATCGCGAAACCGAACACGGTCAACAGAGCACCCATGACCACACCGGTCGCGGTGTTGTTTGGCATGTGGATCGGCTCGTACTTGGCCGGAGCCTTGTACGCAGTACCGTTTTCCTTGGCTTCGGTGAACGGATCGATGGTTTCCGCTTTTGGCAGGACCGCGAAGTTGTAGAACGGTGGTGGCGACGAGGTCGACCATTCCAGGGTGTGTGCATTCCACGGGTCGCCGTGTTCGCACATGTTTTCTGGCTTGTTGCGATCACGCACACTGACGTACAGCTGAATCAGCTGGCAAGCGATGCCGACGGCGATCATCACCGCACCGAACATGGCGACGTACAGGTACGGCACCCACTCAGGGTTGGTGGTGGCGTTCAGACGACGGGTCATGCCCATGAAGCCCAGTACATAGAGCGGCATGAACGCGACGAAGAAGCCGGTGATCCAGAACCAGAACGCTGCCTTGCCCCAACCTTCGTGCAGCTTGAAGCCGAACGCTTTAGGGAAGTAGAAGCCGAAGCCTGCGATGTAACCGAATACCGCGCCGCCGATGATCACGTTGTGGAAGTGCGCGATCACGAACAGGCTGTTGTGCAGAACGAAGTCGGCACCCGGGATGGCCAGCAATACGCCGGTCATGCCGCCGATGGCGAAGGTCACCATGAAGCCCAGGGTCCACAGAACCTGGCTGGTGAAACGCAGACGGCCCTGGTAGATGGTGAACAGCCAGTTGAATAGCTTCACCCCCGTCGGGATCGAAATCAGCATCGTCGCCAGACCGAAGAAGGCGTTGACGCTGGCACCCGAACCCATGGTGAAGAAGTGGTGCAGCCAGACCATGAAGCCCAGGATCGAGATCGCGCCCGAGGCGTAGATCATCGAGTGGTGGCCGAACAGACGCTTGCCGGAGAAGGTCGAGATGACTTCGGAGAAGATCCCGAACGCCGGCAGAATCAGGATGTAAACCTCGGGGTGACCCCAAGCCCAGAACAGGTTGACGTACATCATCGGATTGCCACCAAGTTCATTGGTGAAAATGTGGAAATCCATGTAACGGTCAAGCGTCAGCAGTGCCAGGGTAGCGGTCAGGATCGGGAACGAAGCCACGATCAGGACGTTGGCCCAGGTGCAGGTCCAGGTGAAGATCGGCATGTCCATCAGCTTCATGCCAGGGGTACGCATTTTCAGCACGGTCGCCAGGAAGTTAACCCCGGTCAGCGTCGTACCCAGACCCGATAGCTGTAGCGCCCAGATGTAGTAGTCCATCCCCACGCCAGGGCTGTATTGCAGGCCCGACAGCGGTGGATAGGCAACCCAGCCGGTCTTGGCGAATTCGCCGACGCCTAGGGACAGGTTGATCAGCACTACGCCGGATACCAGCAACCAGAAGCTCAGGGAGTTCAGGAACGGGTAGGCAACGTCACGCGCGCCGATCTGCAGCGGCACTGCAAGGTTCATCAGGCCGGTGAAGAATGGCATCGCCATGAAGATGATCATGATCACACCGTGAGCGGTGAAGATCTGGTCATAGTGTTCAGGCGGCAGGTAGCCAGGCGAACCCTCGGTGGCCATGGCCAGCTGGGTACGCATCATGATGGCGTCGGCAAAGCCGCGCAGCAGCATGACCATGGCAACGATGATGTACATCACGCCGATTTTCTTGTGGTCGACCGACGTCAGCCACTCGGTCCACAAGTAAGTCCACTTCTTGAAGTAGGTGATTGCAGCGAACAGCGCCAGACCACCGAGCGCGATCATGGCGATGGTCACCATCACGATCGGCTCGTGGAACGGGACCGCTTCCCAACTTAATTTACCAAACATCGTTTACTCCTCTGCCCCGGCAGCTGAATGCGAACTCATGTCCATCCCTTCCATGGCGGCCACTTCGTGCTCTTTCTTCTCGTGGTGCATCGGCTTGCCTGGTTTCATGCCTTCGTACTTGTCGACGATGATCTGGAACAGGTTCGGCGTGACCGAGGAGTAGAGCTCGACTGGGTTGTTCTGGCTTGGCTTGGAAAGGGCTTCGTATTCAGCTTTTTCAAGCTGTTTAGGTGCCTTTTTGACTTCGCTGACCCAGGCGTCGAAATCTTCCTGGGAAGTGGCGATAGCTTTGAACTTCATGCCGGTGAAACCCGCGCCGCTGTAGTTGGCGGAGATACCGTCCATTTCAGCGTTCTGGTTGGCGATCAGGTGCAGTTTGGTCTGCATGCCGGCCATCGCGTAGATCTGGCCACCCAGCGCCGGGATGAAGAACGAGTTCATCACGGAGTCCGAAGTCACCTTGAAGTTGATCGGCGTGTGTGCCGGGAACACGATCTTGTTGACGGTGGCGATGCCTTGCTCCGGATAGATGAACATCCACTTCCAGTCCAGCGCGACCACTTCAATGGTGATTGGCTTGACGTCGGAGACCAGCGGTTTGTAAGGGTCCAGTGCGTGGGTCGACTTGTAAGTGACATAACCCAGGGCAATGATGATCAGCACTGGAACAGCCCACACCGCGATTTCGATCTTGGTGGAGTGCGACCACTTCGGCGTGTACACGGCGTCGGTGTTGGACGCGCGGTATTTCCAGGCGAACAGGAAGGTCATGACAATGACCGGAACCACGACCAACAGCATCAGCAGCGTTGCGGTGATGATCAGGTTTCGCTCGTCCAGGCCAACCTGGCCCTTGGGATCGAGCAAGGTCATGTTGCAGCCTGACAGCAACAACGTGCCGATCAGCGGCAATAAGCCTAGTAGTCTGGGGTACCTGTTTTTACTCATCTCACGACCTCTAAAGCAGCTTGCGCAATGCAGTTGGGTTTTGATCGCCAACACTTCACCCTGCCAAGGGTTGGCATTTTCTTGGATTGAATAAGGGCCGCCCGTCGCGCGTCAGACGCTGCTCGACAATTCCTGGGCAAGCGGTGAGTTCTTATTCGAATTCGTGGTCAAAGGCCTTGTTACAGACCAATTCCATTTGGTGCGGATAGTTGGAAGGCACCGACACCAGAGGAGTCGCATGAAGCCATCCGGCCCCTCGACGTCCTATTGCTGCTCAAGCACCTGAAGCAGGGTGAGCAGTGCCGGGAATTCAGTGCGGGCGATTGTAGATATGTAACGATTCATAAACCATGTCTCATCCCGAAATAATTTTTATCCATTCCAGCAACAATCATTAACGGTTTTCGCAAAAGTGCGGCATCTTATCGAAATTCATTCTCAACAAAAACACCAAAATAAGTAGGGCTACCACGCGCAGTTCAGACAGTATCGAAAGCTCTACCTCTGCCCTCTACCCTGCCTAAGCCCCCATGTGACAAGGGCTCTGGCAATTTGCCAAGGCCTGTTAAAACTGCCTGTTCCAGGTTGAGAGCGCTAAAGCCTGCTGCGAAATCAGAAGACCATTTTCATTACGTCTACGCATACCAATCCGACACGCTGAAACGCCTTGCGACACTCGCGCTGTGACAACATGTCGCACATGCGCCGCACCCGTTCTTGTCGCGCATCAAGGTCTTTTTACCCGAGCCCTGAATGGCAAAACGCCCCGGCCCTCTCAACGAGGGCCGGGGCGTTTTCATGTGTTACGCAGCGATGCCGCGAATGACCTCAGCGCAGTGCCTTGCGGTTGCGCGAAGTGAGCAATGGCACCAGCACCACCACCAGGACAAAGGCGATCAACGCCCACTGCGCCAGCGACAGACCGAGGATCGGCGGGTACGGCGTGGAGCAGAAACCGTCGACCTGGAACCCCAGTGGGAAGATCTTCGCCAGCGGCAGACCATCGACTATCGGTTGCAACACATCGATGCCGCAGCTGACTGCCGGATAGAACTGGGTATAGACGTGATGCCCGGCGACGCCGACGCCTGCCAGGGCGCAGATCACCACCAGGGTTTCAAACACCGTGATGCTGCGGCGGGTGCGCATTGCCGCGCCGATGAACGCGAAGATCGCGATCAGCAACAAGGCATAACGTTGCAGGATGCACAGCGGGCACGGCGCCTCACCCAACACGATCTGCATGTACAGCGCGCCGCCAATCAGCGCCAGACAGATGATGCCCAGCAACACCAGGTAGCGCCGCTCACGGCCCAACCGCATCGTTTCCTCGCTCATTGCGTTTCCCTTCTAGATATCGATTGACCGGAAGTCTACACGCTGGCCCGGACCTTGGAGAGCCCGGGGCGTGTGGAATAGATGTCGGGGAATAAACGATAAGGTGGTTAAGAAGGGATTAAATTCGATCACTTTCCAGAGATTTGCATGATCCCACGACCGCATCGCCAGCAGGCTGGCTCCCACTTTTGAATGCATTCAACTGTGGGAGCCAGCCTGCTGGCGATGCGGCTGCTCAGTCACCGTAGATATCGGACTTGAAGTACTTCTCGGAAATCTTCTGGTACTCACCGCTGGCGCGAATACCGTCGATGGCCGTGTTCAGTTGGCTGACCAACTCGGCGTTGCCCTTGCGCACCGCAATCCCGGCGCCCTCGCCCACGTATTTCGGATCCTTGAGCTCTGGCCCGACGAAGGCGTAACCCTTGCCGCGCGGCATCGACAGGAAGTCATTCAGCGGGATGGTGTCGGCGAAAATGGCGTCGAGGCGACCGGCCGCCAGGTCCATGTAGATCTCTTCGTTGTTGCCGTAACGCTTGACAGTGATGCCCTTGGGTTCAAACACCTCGGTGGCATAACGGTCCGTGGTGGTCGCACGTTGCACGCCGACGGTCTTGCCTTTGAGGCTGGCGTACTGATCATCCACCACCGCGCCTTCCTTCATCACCAGTCGCGATGAGGTGAAGTAGTACTTGTGGGTGAAGTCCACCGACTTCTTGCGGTCTTCGTTGATGGTCATGGACGACAGCGCCATGTCGATTTTCTTCACTTTCAGGGAAGGAATCAGACCGTCGAACTCACCTTCGACCCAGACGCACTTGACCTGCATCTGCGCGCAGAGGGCATTGCCGATGTCGTAGTCGAAACCGACGATTTCACCTTTGTCGGTTTTCGACGCGAACGGTGGGTAAGCCGCCTCGATGCCGATGCGCAGGGTTTTCTCGGCGGCAAACAGAGTGCTGCACGCCAACAGGCTCAGGGCCAGACCGGTGATGAGGGGGAATTTCTTCATGTTCGTTCTCTCGCGGGTTGTTGTTGGTTTGGCAAGACAGAAGAAAGAGCAGAAACGGGGCACGCCTTTTTTGTACTTATAATTCCATACTGGACTTTTATGTATGAACCGTCAATTGGGGGGAACGCGGATGTGCCGGCCGGTGGTCGGGCGGTGAGTCAGGAAGGTATTGGGTGATGCAGATGGCCTCTTCGCGGGCAAGCCTCGCTCCTACAGGGTTTTGTGTCGTTCACATAATATGCGTATGACACAAAACCCTGTAGGAGCGAGGCTTGCCCGCGAAGGCGTACTCAAAGGCGCCGCAGGGGTTACTGCTTCCAGCGATCCGCCGCTGCATGATCACTGTCACGCCCTTCCACCCAACGCGCGCCATCACGGGTGTTCTCTTTTTTCCAGAACGGTGCGCGGGTTTTCAGGTAGTCCATGACAAAGGCGCAGGCATCGAACGCGGCCTGGCGGTGGGCGCTGGCGGCGCCGACGAAGACGATCGGCTCACCCGGTTCCAGGGCGCCGATGCGGTGCAGCACTTCCAGCTTGAGCAACGGCCAGCGTTGTTCGGCCTCGATGGCGATCTTGCCGAGAGCCTTTTCGGTCATGCCCGGATAGTGCTCCAGGAACATCCCGGCCACGTCGAGCCCGTCATTGAAGTCGCGCACGTAACCGACAAAACTCACCACCGCACCGACGCCAACATTGGCGGCGTGCATGGCGTTGACTTCCGCACCCGGATCGAACGCCGTGGACTGCACGCGAATCGCCATGGTTCAGCCCCCGGTCACGGTCGGAAAGAACGCCACTTCATCGCCATCACTTACCGGCTCGTCGAGTTGGCAGAGGTCTTCGTTGCGGGCGCACATCAGGTTCTGCTCGCTCAACACATCGGCGCCGTCACGCTTGGCCAGCAGCGCGCGAACGTCATCGACGGTGGCGAAATCACCTTCAACTTTCACTGAGTCGACGCCCAGTGCTTCTCTATAACGAGCGAAAAACTTCACGGTGAGGTTCATGACTGATCCGCCTGGTAATGACCGCTCTTGCCCCCGAGTTTCTCCAGCAACCGCACGCTCTCGATGGTCATGCCACGATCCACGGCCTTGCACATGTCATAAATCGTCAGCGCCGCGACACTGGCTGCGGTCAGCGCTTCCATTTCGACACCGGTCTGCCCGGACAACTTGCAGCTCGCGACGATGCGCACGGTGTCGTCGCCTTCGGCACTCAGTTCGACCTTGACGCCGGTGAGCAGCAACGGATGGCACAGAGGAATCAGATCGCTGGTTTTCTTCGCCGCCTGAATGCCGGCGATGCGCGCTACGGCGAACACATCACCCTTGGGGTGACCGCCGCTGACGATCATTTGCAGGGTTTCGGGCAGCATGCGCACCCGCGCTTGAGCGGTGGCTTCACGGAACGTTACGTCTTTTTCAGTGACGTCGACCATGTTGGCGCGACCTTGGGAATCGAGATGAGTCAGCACAGGGTTACTCCTGATCAAGAGCCTCGATTGTAAACCCGTGGGTCAATCTTCCGCACGTTTGATTATGGAATCACGACAATCCCTTGTAGGAGCGAGGCTTGCCCGCGAAAAACGATAACGCGGTGTGCCTGACAGACTGCGTCGTACCCTTCGCGGGCAAGCCTCGCTCCTACAGGGGGATTTGTGTTGGGCATAAAAAACCGGGCGACCCGCGAGGGCCGCCCGGTTTATTTGGTGAGGGTTACAGATGCGATTCGGCGTATTCGGCCAGAATCGAACGAGGCACCCCTTGCAGGGTGATGTGCACACCGTTGGGGAAATCCTTGAAACGTTCAGTCAGGTAGGTCAGCCCGGAGCTGGTCGCGGACAGGTAAGGGGTGTCGATCTGCGCCAGGTTGCCCAGGCACACCACTTTGGAACCGGCGCCGGCACGGGTGATGATGGTTTTCATCTGGTGCGGCGTGAGGTTCTGGCATTCGTCGATCAAAATCAGGCTCTGCTGGAAGCTGCGACCCCGGATGTAGTTGAGGGATTTGAACTGCAACGGCACTTTGCTGAGGATGTAATCAACGCTGCCATGGGTGTTTTCGTCATCCATGTGCAAGGCTTCGAGGTTGTCGGTGATGGCGCCCAGCCACGGCTCCATTTTTTCCGCTTCGGTGCCGGGCAGGAAACCGATCTCCTGGTCCAGGCCCTGAACGCTGCGCGTCGCGATGATCCGGCGATAGCGTTTGCTGACCATGGTCTGCTCGATCGCCGCCGCCAGTGCCAGGATGGTTTTGCCGGAACCGGCCGCACCCGACAGGTTGACCAGGTGAATATCCGGATCAAGCAAGGCGTACAGCGCCAGGCTCTGATAGATGTCACGCGGTTTCAGGCCCCAGGCTTCCTGGTGCAACAGGGGTTCCTGATGCAGATCGAGAATCAGCAGTTTGTCTTCGTCGATCTCCTTGATCCAGCCGACAAAGCCCTGCTCATCGATGATGAACTCGTTGATGTGCACCGCCGGCAGGTTGTCGGTCAGCTTCACCTGGTGCCAGGTGCGGCCGTGGTCCTGACGGGTTTCGACATTACTCACGCGATCCCAGAAGGAGCCGTCCATGTTGTGATAACCATTGGGCAGCAACGAAACGTCGTCAACCAGTTGGTCGGTGCTGTAATCCTCGGCCGCGATCCCGCAGGCACGGGCCTTGAGGCGCATGTTGATGTCTTTGGTGACCAACACCACGGGCAGCTTTGGCGCGCGCGCGTGCAGGTCGATCAACTGGTTGATGATGATGTTGTCATTCAGGTGTTCGGGAAGAATGATGTTCGGTTCGGCACGTTTGCTCATCAGAATTGACAGCAAACCCTTGGGCCCACTTTTGCCACGCTGGATCGGCACCCCCAGCTCAACGTCTTCAGGGCTGGCTTCGCCCAGGGTCTTGTCGATCAGGCGAATCGCCTGACGGCATTCCGCAGCCACGCTGTGATGCCCGCTCTTGAGCTTGTCCAGCTCCTCAAGCACGGTCATCGGAATCGCGACGTGGTGTTCTTCGAAGTTCAGCAGGGCGTTTGGATCGTGAATCAATACGTTGGTATCGAGTACATAAAGGATTGGCTGGTTGGAGGAAGAACTACGTCCGTGATCATCCATACTCGGTCACCTTTGTGGGAGCCATTCGACGCAATACCTTGGCGGTGCTGCGCCTCGAAGTGACTGCCGAATTCACCTGTGATGATTCAAGTGAACTGCTCACAAAATGGGTCTTGGGAGACGCCACCTGTGTTGCAGGTTTCGGCGGTCTGTCTTCGTAATACTCCAAAACATGTGACAGAAAAAAGCACTTTGACGCTTTTTTGAAGTTTATTTTTCAGAGTGACGAATAGCCCTTGGCGTGCAGGCAATGTGCCGTTAAAGTCGGAAGTCCGCCTGCACTGAATTTCCTTCCAGAATCGCCTTAGCCCCAATGTTTACGGGCTTTCCCACTTTCAGCGAAACGCATCCTGACAATCTTCCCAACCGATCCCGCTGAGCGCCGTTTGCGTGACAAGCCAGGGCATCGCCGTTTTCACGCCATCCTGTTTAATGTTGAAATTGATCACCCCATGCCGCCACAACAGCATCAGGGTCAGCACGCGCTGCGCGCTCTGACTGGCCTTGAGTTTGCCGGCGCCGTCCTGGGCATCGATGTCCCACAGCGCCACTTGCAGGCCCTGGGATCTGAAGAAGCCTTGCGCGTCTGAACGGCGCTGACCATCGGGCGGACGAAACAACGGCACGTAGTTCTCCGGCAATTTGCTTTTGACCAGTTCGGCGCTGCGCCGCACCGAGTCCTGCCAGTCCTGCCAATGGCTGTGGGAGCGGAACTCCCAGCCTTGCACGCCGATGCACTGCGCCGAGTAAGTGGCTTGCAGGTTGGCGACGGAACGATCGCTCAGACGCGCCTGAATGTCCTTGCCAAGGACGAAAAACGTGCCCGTCATGTTGGACTTGCGCAGGTACTCGGTGACCCACGCCGTGTTGTCCGGCGCGGCGTTGGCGGCACTGTCGAAGGTCAACAGGAACAACCGGTCATGCATCTGCTCGCCGTTGCGCTCGTAGTCGCCAAAACGATCGACTTCACTGCTTGTTTGCGGAAACAGTGCGGCCTTGCGCAACTGCTCGTCGAGGTACTGCGCATGGAACAGTCGGCTCGGCTCGGACCACTTGATGTAGTAGCTGTCGGCACTGACCTGAAACTTGGCGGCTTGCTCACGCAAGGTGGCCATGTCCTCCACCAGATAACACCAGGAAGCGTCCTGATCACAACTCTGCTGGGCGAAGTTGTAGTTGGTCAGCAACTGTTGCCACATGCGCTGCCGCAGGCGGTTGACCGAGTCCAGGTTGATGGTGCGCAAGCCCAGGCGCTGGGCCAGGCTCGCGTCATCCAGCGATTCGCTGGCCAGCAGCACGCGCGCGAACATCAGAATCTCTGCCCGCGAGGCGACATCGAACAGCGTCGGGTTGCTGAGCTGTTCAGGCCAGGTGCTGCGATCGAGCGTCGCCACATCGCCCGGCGCCGCCATGGCACCGAAACTCAACAGCCACGCCGAAAAAAGAAAAACGATACGCAATGGGATGTCTCCATAACAAAACCCGCGCGGCACTATAGCTGATCCGGCCCCTATTCCCGCAGCGCCGCCAAACACCTGTAGGAGCGAGGCTTGCCCGCGAAGGCGGTGTTTCAGCCACTGATGTTCAAACTGATATACCGCTTTCGCGGGCAAGCCTCGCTCCTACAGGGGATTGCGCAAAGCCGTCGATCACCTATGGACTTGATAGCTGGAGTCAACACGGACAACCCCCTAGAATCGCCCCACGATTAAAGGAGACGACTTCATGCTGATGGTGATTTCCCCCGCCAAGACCCTCGATTACGAAACACCGCCGGCCACCCAGCGTTTCACCCAGCCGCAATACCTCGACCATTCCCAGGAGCTGATCCTGCAATTGCGCGACCTGACGCCGGCGCAGATCAGCGAGCTGATGCATGTCTCCGACAAGATCGGCGGGCTCAACGCCGCGCGTTTCGGCAGCTGGACGCCGGCGTTCACGCCTGAAAACGCCAAACAGGCCCTGCTGGCGTTCAAGGGTGACGTTTATACCGGTCTCAACGCGCAAACCTTCAGCGAAGCCGATTTCGATTACGCCCAACAGCATCTGCGCATGCTGTCCGGTCTGTATGGCCTGTTGCGTCCACTGGACCTGATGCAACCGTACCGTCTGGAAATGGGCACCAAATTGCCCAATGTCCGTGGCAAGGACCTGTATGCCTTCTGGGGCACGCGCATCAGCGAATGGTTGAACGAAGCCCTGGCCGATCAGGGCGATGATGTGCTGCTGAACCTGGCGTCCAACGAGTATTTCTCGGCGGTCAAACGCAGCGCCCTGAATGCCCGCATCATCAATACCGAGTTCAAGGACCTGAAAAACGGTCAGTACAAGATCATCAGCTTCTACGCGAAAAAGGCCCGAGGCATGATGAGCCGCTTCGTCATCGAAGAACGCATCAACGACCCCGCCGCACTCAAGCAGTTTGACGTGCAGGGCTATCGGTACAGTGCCGAGCAGTCTAAACCGGACAATCTGGTGTTCCTGCGCGATCACGCCCCCGAGTAAATGCACCCGGTCGGTGCACGACCGCAAAAGCGTCGTGCACCGCCTTCAAATCTCCAAACAATCCCCCGCCTTTTCCGCCAGTTATTTGGCGCCATTTTTCAAGCAATCAAAATCCTAACTTTAGTTTCACTCGACTTTCGTGATTTTTTTCAGTAGTGGCACTAAAAAAAATTATCAGTAGTGGCATAAAACTATCTAATCCAACGACGACCCTATGTATCAAGGGTGAAACAGCCGTTGCTATCAATATGAAAGCAGTGCCATCTTTTTCAATATTTCAAGAAATTTCAGAATTCGCGATGGGTGGACTGGAACTATGTCCAAATGCGTAGCTCATACCACCGGTAACCATTATCTCTGAACATGTACGAGATAACTTACGCAGAGAAGAGATTCACGTAGCGAAGTTGTCACAATAACTTCGGCTACATAATCCCTGATTTGGGCAACATCTGAAGGAAAGGAGATAACGCATCACTACTATCCCCTACACGGCCAAGGCAGCGCCCCTATAAACGTGCTCACCTGAGCACCAAACCGCTTGATTTACGGGCTTTCGGCCTGGCATTGAGCGCGCAAGACCTTTGCACGAAGGACCTCGACCAGAGGACTCGGCTGCATAACAGGGCAAGTCATAACAATAAGGCCTGGTTACGCACACCTTGAGTGCACTTATTTAGACACTCGGAACTTAGTATGCCTGTACACGGCATTGTGGCGCCTGACTGCCGCACTTCCGAGCGCACTACAACTGCTGAACACACTTAATTCCGGCCATGTAATGGCTTGTTGAACACAGTCTTGTTAACGAGAGGTAAATGCGATGCGCATCAGCATATTTGGTTTGGGTTACGTCGGTGCAGTATGTGCCGGTTGCCTGTCTGCACGGGGCCATGACGTCGTTGGCGTCGATGTCGCCAAAGACAAGATCGATATGATCAACGCCGGTAAATCACCGATTGTTGAACCAGGTTTGGGCGAACTGCTGGCCAAGGGTATCGAGACCGGTCGGCTGCGCGGTACGACCAACTTCGCGGAAGCGATTCGCGACACCGACCTGTCGATGATCTGCGTCGGCACGCCGAGCAAGAAGAACGGCGACCTGGAACTGAACTACATCGAAGCCGTGTGCCGCGAGATCGGTTTTGTCCTGCGTGACAAGACCACCCGCCACACCATCGTAGTTCGCAGCACCGTTTTGCCGGGCACTGTCGCAAACGTTGTCATCCCGATCCTCGAAGACTGCTCCGGCAAGAAAGCCGGTGTTGATTTCGGTGTGGCGGTGAACCCTGAGTTCCTGCGCGAAAGCACCGCGATCGCCGACTACGACCTGCCACCGATGACCGTCATCGGCGAATTCGACAAGGCGTCCGGCGACGTTCTGCAATCGCTGTACGAAGAACTCGACGCGCCGATCATCCGCAAGGACATCGCCGTTGCCGAGATGATCAAGTACACCTGCAACGTGTGGCACGCCACCAAGGTGACCTTCGCCAACGAGATCGGCAACATCGCCAAGGCGTGCGGCGTCGATGGTCGTGAAGTGATGGAAGTGGTCTGCCAGGACAAGACACTGAACCTGTCCCAGTACTACATGCGCCCTGGTTTCGCCTTCGGCGGTTCGTGCCTGCCCAAAGACGTGCGCGCCCTGACCTACCGCGCCGGCGCCCTGGACGTGGAATCGCCGCTGCTGAACTCGCTGATGCGCAGCAACGAATCCCAGGTGCAGAACGCCTTCGACATCGTTTCCAGCCACGACAAACGCAAAGTCGCCCTGCTGGGCCTGAGCTTCAAGGCCGGCACCGACGACCTGCGCGAAAGCCCGCTGGTTGATCTGGCAGAAATGCTGATCGGCAAAGGCTACGACCTGAGCATCTACGACGCCAACGTCGAATACGCCCGCGTTCACGGTGCGAACAAGGACTACATCGAGTCGAAGATTCCTCACGTTTCTTCCTTGCTCAATGCCGACTTCGACGAAGTGATCAACAACTCCGACGTGATCATCCTCGGCAACCGTGACGAAAAATTCCGCGCCCTGGCGCAGAACGCTCCGCACGGCAAGCAAGTGATCGACCTAGTCGGCTTCATGTCGAAAGCCACCAGCGTGAGTGGCCGCACCGAAGGCATCTGCTGGTAACACAGCCTCTGTAGGAGCCAGGCTTGCCGGCGAACCAGGCGCCACGGTGTGTCAGGTACGCCGCCTTCGCGGGCAAGCCTCGCTCCTACAGGTCTGATGAGACCGCTTGGCATTTACGCCTGCCTTAACCCCATCGGGCCACCCCACAGGCTCGCCCGAGATCGAGACGGATGCAGATTATGCACAGGCTAAAGCACGGCCTACTTCAGGCCGCCGGTTGGCTGTTTTACTTAAGTATTTTGATGGGCATCGCCATGGCGTTGCCTGTGTCCACGTTCGACTCCGAGTCGAAGGACTTCATTTTCCTGATCGGTATCGTCGGTATCTGGCGCTACTCGATGGGTGCCACGCACTTTCTGCGCGGCATGCTGTTTCTGTACGTGGTCTACCCGCACCTGCGGCGCAAAGTGCGCAAGCTGGGTAAAGCGGCAGACCCGTCCCATGTGTTTTTGATGGTCACCAGTTTCCGTATCGACGCGCTGACCACCGCCCAGGTCTACGCCTCGGTGATCCGCGAAGCGATCGACTGCGGCCTGCCGACCACCATGGTCTGCTCCATCGTGGAAATGTCCGATGAGAAGCTGGTGAAAAGCCTGTGGACCAAGATGAATCCACCGGAGCGCGTCAAGCTCGACTTCGTGCGCATTCCCGGCACCGGCAAGCGTGATGGCCTGGCCTACGGTTTCCGCGCCATCTCCCGTCACCTGCCGGACGACCGCGCCGTGGTGGCCGTGATCGATGGCGACACCGTGCTCGCCGAAGGCGTCGTGCTCAAGACCGTGCCGTGGTTCCAGCTATTCGGCAATGTCGGCGGCCTGACCACCAACGAATTCTGCGAAGTGCGCGGTGGCTACATCATGAGCGAGTGGCACAAACTGCGCTTCGCCCAACGCCACATCAACATGTGCTCGATGGCCTTGTCCAAGCGCGTGCTGACCATGACCGGCCGCATGTCGGTGTTCCGCGCCACCGTGGTCACCAACCCGGACTTCATCGCCGACGTGGAAAGCGACTCGCTGCAACACTGGCGCCTGGGCCGCTTCAAGTTCCTCACCGGTGACGACAAGTCGAGCTGGTTCAGCCTGATGCGCCTGGGTTACGACACGTTCTACGTGCCCGACGCGGCGATCCACACCGTGGAACACCCGCCGGAAAAAAGCTTCATCAAGGCCAGCCGCAAACTGATGTTCCGCTGGTACGGCAACAACCTGCGCCAGAACTCCCGCGCCCTGGGCCTGGGGATGAAGCGCCTCGGCCTGTTCACCTCGGTGGTGCTGTTCGATCAGCGTGTATCGATGTGGACGTCCTTGCTGGGCCTGACCGTCGCGCTCATCGCGTCGTTCAAGTACGGCACCGCGTTCATCCTCGTTTACCTGCTGTGGATCGGCATCACCCGCCTGATCCTGACCCTGCTGCTGTCCTGCTCCGGTCACCGGATCGGCCCGGCTTACCCGGCGATTCTCTATTACAACCAGATCGTCGGCGCGCTGGTGAAAATCTACGTGTTCTTCCGCCTCGACCAACAGTCCTGGACTCGCCAGCCCACTTCCCTGACCCGTGATCTCGCCAGCTTTCAACGTTGGTTCAACACCTGGTCGTCTCGGACCATGACCTTCTCCGCCGGCAGCATTTTTGTCGCCGTGCTGCTGATGATGGTCTGACCGCCCCCTTATTGAATTAACCAGGAAATCGCCCCTATGAATACCGCCGTCAACGCCAATGTAGTGCATGAATCCGAAGCCCAGCGCCAACACGCCCGAGTGAAAATTCCGGCCAAGCTGCGTTTCTTCGGCCCGGACCGCACGCCGGTTGAAGCCCGGGTCCTCGACCTCTCCGCCGGCGGCCTGGCGTTCAACGCCGGTCAGCTGCCGTTGAAGGTCGGCGATGTGCACAAGGCTCGCCTGCAGTTCGTCATCGATAACCTCGGCCTGGCCATGGACGTAGAGATGCAAGTGCGCTCCTTCGACCGCCAGACCGGCCGTGCCGGTTGCCAGTTCCAGAACCTGGAACCGCAAGACATCTCGACCCTGCGCCACCTGATCACTTCGCACCTGGCCGGCGACATCGTCAGCATGGGTGAAGTGCTGGCGACCCTGCAGCGCGACAACTTCACCAAAGCGCGCAAGGTCAAGGATGGCGGCCACGGCATGACCGCGTTCGGTCGCCTGCGCGCCGTGACCTTCAGCCTGGGGATTTTCCTCGTCGGTCTGGCGGCGTTCGGTTTCATTTTCAAATCGGTGTACGGCATGTACTTCGTCAGCCACGCGCAGGCCGGTCTGGTCAGCGTGCCGGGCATGAGCATCACCATGCCCCGTGACGGCACCGTGCAAAGCCTGATCAAGGCCGATGGCGTTGCCGCCAAAGGCGCGCCACTGGCGACGTTCAGCACCAGCATGCTCGACGTGCTCAAAGGCCATCTTGACGACAATCAACTGCAACCGGCCAAGGTTGAAGAACTGTTCGGCAAGCAAATGACCGGCACCCTGACCTCGCCATGCGATTGCACCGTGGCCCAGCAATTGGTCGCCGACGGTCAGTACGCCAGCAAGGGCGACGTGATCTTCCAACTGGTGCCGCGTAACAGCGAAGCCAACGTTGAAGCGCGCTTCTCCTATCGCCAGTTCAGCGACGTGCGCCCAGGTACCAACGTCAACTTCCAGATTGCCGGCGAAGACAAGACCCGCACCGGCAAGATCGTCAGCAGCACCAGCCTGAAAAGCGCCGACCTGTCGTCCGACATCCGCGTGCTGATCCAGCCGGACGAACCGCTGGACAGCAAGTTCGCCGGTCGCCCGGTTGAAGTGAACAGCGACCGTGGCCCGAACCTGAACTGGCTGATCGATAAAGCCATGGCTTCCGGTCTTTAAGTCGAGGACATGCCTGTGACGACTCCTACCTTGAACACACCGCAGACCCTGTGGGAGCGAGCCTGCTCGCGATGGGATCAACGCGGTTCAACTGATGCACCGCGCTGCCTGAATCGCCAGCAGGCTGGCTCCCACATTGGAACAGTGTGTGCCTTGGCATTGGCCGTCAGCCTGGCCGGTTGCGCCGGTCTGCCGGATCAGCGTCTGGCCAATGAAGCGCTCAAGCGCGGCGACACCGCGCTGGCTCAGCAGAACTACAAGCAACTGGCCGACCTGGGCTACAGCGAGGCTCAAGTAGGCCTCGCCGATATCCAGGTCGACAGCCGCGACCCGACGCAGCTCAAACAGGCCGAGGCGACTTACCGCGCGGCGGCCGACGTTTCGCCGCGAGCGCAGGCTCGCCTGGGTCGCTTGCTGGTGGCCAAACCCGGCTCCACCGAAGCCGAACAGCACGAAGCTGAAGCCCTGTTGAAAAAGGCTTCGGCCAATGGCGAAGGCAACACGCTGATCCCGCTGGCGATGCTGTACCTGCAATACCCGCACAGTTTCCCCAACGTCAACGCGCAACAGCAGATCAGCCAATGGCGCGCCGAAGGCAAACCGGAAGCCGGCCTGGCCCAGGTGCTGCTCTATCGCACCCAAGGCACTTACGACCAGCACCTGGACGAAGTCGCAACGATCTGCAAAGCGGCGTTGAACACCACCGACATCTGCTACGTCGAGCTGGCCACGGTTTACCAGAAACAAGGCAAACCGGAACAGCAAGCCGAGCTGATCAAACAGATGCAAGCGGCACATACCCGTGGCACCGTTTCCGCTCAGCGCGTGGACAGCGTCGCTCGTGTGCTTGGTGATGCAAGCCTGGGCAAGACCGACGAAAAAACCGCTCAGGCGCTGCTCGAAGACATCGCCCCCGCCTACCCCGCTTCGTGGGTCAGCCTGGCGCAATTGCTCTACGACTTCCCGGAACTCGGCGACGTCGACACGATGATGAAGTACCTGGACAACGGCCGCGCCGCTGACCAGCCACGCGCCGAACTGTTGCTCGGCAAGCTCTACTACGAAGGCAAATGGGTGCCGGCGGACGCGAAAGTCGCCGAAGCACATTTCCAGAAAGCCGTCGGCAAAGAAGTCGCCGCCGATTACTACCTCGGCCAGATCTACCGTCGCGGTTACCTGGGCAAGGTCTATTCGCAGAAGGCACTGGACCACTTGCTGACCGCTGCACGCAACGGCCAGAACAGCGCCGACTTCGCCATCGCCCAACTGTTTTCCCAAGGCAAGGGCACCAAGCCCGACCCGCTTAACGCTTATGTCTTCAGCCAATTGGCCAAGGCCCAGAACACTCCGCAGGCCACCGAGCTTGCGCAAACTCTCGAAGCCCAACTGCCGCCTGCCCAGCTGGCCGAGGCCCAACGCCTGTTGAAACAAGAACAGGCCGTTCGTGGTGCCTTGAGCCAGAACACGCTGGAACTGCATGCCCTGCAAGAAGAAGACGGCGAGGAATCCCTATGAAGTTGAATCCATTCATGAAGGCCGGCATCGGTCTGACGTTTGCGCTGATCTGGTCTTGCCCGACCCTGGCGGCAATCACCGAAACCAAAAATTTCGGTCTGGACGTAAAAATCACCGGCCAGTCCGAAGACGACCGTGACCTCGGCACTGCCAGCGGCGGCGACGTCAATGGCGTCGGTCTCGACCTGCGTCCCTGGGTCTACGGCGAAAGCGGCGCGTGGAGCGCCTACGCCATGGGTCAGGCCGTAACGTCCACCGACATCATCGAAACCGACACCTTGCAGCAGTCCGACAGCGACGGCACCCAGACCACCGACAACGGTGATCGCAAGACCAAGAAAAACTACCTGGCCATGCGCGAATTCTGGGTCGGCTACAGCGGCCTGACGCCGTATCCGGGCGAGCAGTTGAAACTCGGTCGTCAACGCCTGCGCAACGACGACGGCCAATGGCGCGACACCAACATCGAAGCCCTGAACTGGACCTTCGACACCACGCTGTTGCGCGCCAACGTCGGCGTCGCCGAACGCTTCAGCGAATACCGCACCGACCTCAAAGAGTTGGCGCCGAAAGACAAGGATCGCCTGCACGTTTACGCCGACACGGCGTATCAATGGACACCGGGCAACTGGGTCGGCATTCGCGGTCATCACACTCACGACGACGGCAAGCTCGACTACCCGGAGCCGGGCGTGCCCGGCGACTCGCTGGACAAGAAACAGAACGGCGACATCAGCTGGCTCGGCCTCACCGCTGACAGCGACGCCTACAACTACCGCAACACCAACACCGTCAATTACTGGGGCAGCGTCACCGGCATGAGCGGCGACACCGACACGGTGAATCAGCTCAACGCCGACGGCTCCCGCCCGACGGAAGCCAAGCGCGGTGAAGACCTCAACGGCTGGGCCACCGATATCGGCGTGCGCCTGCGCCTCGATCCGCAATGGCAAGTCGGTGCAGCCTATGCCCGCGCCAGTGCCGATTACGAACAGAACGGCCTGGAAAGCAACCGCTCGAACTACACCGGTACGCGCTCGCGGGTTCACCGTTTCGGCGAAGCGTTCCGCGGCGAAATGAACAACATGCAAACCGCTACGTTGTTCGGTTCGTGGATGCTCAACGACGAGTACGACGCCAGCGTGATCTACCACAAATTCTGGCGCGTTGACGGCAACAAGCCGGTCGGCAGCAACGGCATCAACGCCGTCGAGAACGACACCGATCCAACCGGCGCGATTCTCTCCAGCACGTCCCTGCCGCTGGAAGATGGCAACAAAGACCTCGGCCAGGAAATGGACCTTGTGGTCACCAAGTACTTCAAGCAAGGCCTGTTGCCTGCCGCGCTGAGCCAGTCGATCGACGAACCGTCGGCCCTGGTGCGCTTGCGTGGCGGCGTGTTCAAGCCGGGCGATGCCTATGGCAAAGAAGTCGACTCGTACATGCACCGCGCGTTCATCGACGTGATCTGGCGCTTCTGATGCGAACCGCTAAGGGAGTTCCTGACATGAACAGTCCGAAGAGAGGCTCGTTGACCTTGCTGGCCGGCGCGATGCTGCTGGCAAGCTCGGCCGCCTTCGCCAACGTGGAACCGACCAAGCCGGTAACCATGGCCAAGGAACTGCAACAGGCCAAGACCTACACCGTCAGCAGCGCCCCGACCGCGCCGCTGGAACTGGAAAAGCCGACGCTGCCAGACACCGCCGGCTACACCGCCGACGCCATCGCCGCGAAAATCGTGCGCACCAAGGCCGGCAAAATCAGCGTGCGTCGGATGATGCAAGAGAACGCGCTGAAGGACTTCATCGGCGGCGACAACAAGATGGCCGAATGGGTGGTGCGTCAGCACGGTATCCCGCAGGCGATCTTCATCGACGACGGCTACATGAACCTCAAGGACCTGGCGACGAAGCTGCCCAAGCAGTACTTCAGCGAAACCTCGCCCGGCGTTTTCCTGGCGAAGTTGCCGATTGTGGTCGGTGAGAAAGGCATCCTCGAAATCGACAAGCAGACCCAGGAATTGCGCCTGTCCCAAGAGGCCGGTTCATTCCTGGTCAACGACGGCCAGCTGTTTGTGCGCGACACCAAAATCACTGGCTGGCGCGAGAAGGACAACGGCCCGGCGACGTTCAAGTCGCCGAAGGAATTCCGTCCGTTCCTGCTGGCCTGGGGCGGCACCCAGACGTACATCGCCAACAGCAAAATGGCCAGTTTCGGCTACGCCAACAGTAAGTCGTATGGCGTGAGTATTTCCCAGTACACGCCGAACATGGCCAAGGTGCTCAAGCGTCCTGAACCGACCGGCTGGATCATCGGTTCCGAGTTCTCGGACATGTGGTACGGCTTCTACTGCTACGAAACCCGCGACTTCGTGGTCAAGGGCAACACCTACAAAGACAACATCGTCTACGGCATCGACCCGCATGACCGTTCACACGGTCTGATCATCGCCGACAACACCGTTTACGGGACCAAGAAGAAGCACGGGATCATTATTTCCCGTGAGGTCAACGACAGCTTCATCTTCAACAACCGCAGCTACGACAACAAGTTGTCGGGCCTGGTGATCGACCGGAACAGCGTCAACAACATCATCGCCTACAACGAGATCTACAAGAACCACACCGACGGCATCACCCTCTACGAGAGTGCTGACAACCTGCTGTGGGCGAACAAGGTGATCAGCAACCGTCGCCACGGCATCCGCATTCGTAACAGCGTGAACATTCGCCTGTATGAAAACCTGTCCATGGCCAACGGCCTGACCGGCGTCTACGGCCACATCAAGGACCTGAGCGACACCGACCGGGACATCAAGCTCGACCCGTTCGACGCCCAGGTGTCGCTGATCGTTGTCGGCGGTGAACTGGCCGGCAACGGCAGTGGCCCGCTGTCCATCGACTCGCCGCTGAGCGTCGAGCTGTATCGCGTGTCCATGCTTGCCCCGACCAAATCCAGCGGCATCAGCTTCAGCGGGATTCTCGGCGAGCGTCAGGATGAAATTCTCGACCTGCTGGTACGCCAGCAGAAAGCCGTGCTGATCGACCCTGTCGAACGCCAGACCGAAATGCGGGACTGAGGATAATTTTATGCACCCACACTTGATCAAATTACTCAGCTTGTCGGCCCTGACCGCCGGCATTCTCGCGGCCAGCGGCGGCGTTCGTGCAGATGAAGCCAAAGCGCCGACATTCAGCGCCGAACCGTGCTGCAACCTGTGCCCCGAAGCCCACGACGCGAAGAACTACACCACGCGTTACCAGCAGAACTTCACCACGCTGGTGCAGGCTCAGGGTGACTGGTTGTTCCGTACGCAAGAAGACTTGCGCACCGAATTCGACACCACCCCCGCCGGCTACAAACGCATGAAAGAACTGCACGATGCGTTCAAGAGCAAAGGCGTGGAGCTGGTGATTGTTTACCAACCCACTCGTGGCCTGGTGAACCGCAACAAGCTCAATCCGGAAGACAAGGCCAGGTTCGATTTCGACAAGGCGCTGAGGAACTACAAGACCATGCTCGGCCGCTTTGCCGCCATGGGTTACGTGGTGCCGGACCTGTCGCCGCTGACCAACGAGTCGCTGCCCGATACCCTGCCCGCCCACGACTTCTACTTCCGTGGCGACCAGCACTGGACGCCGTATGGCGCCCAGCGCACGGCAAAAATCGTCGGCGAGAAAATCAAGCAACTGCCTGAGTTTGCCGGCATTCCCAAGCGTGAATTCGAGAGCCACAAGTCGGGTCGCATGGGCAAGACCGGAACGTTGCACAACATGGCCGGTCAACTCTGTGGCACCAGCTACGCGATCCAGTACATGGATCAATTCACTACCGAGCCAAAAGGCGAAGCAGCGGATGGCGATCTGTTCAGTGATTCCGGCAACCCGGAAATCACCTTGGTCGGCACCAGCCACAGTGGCAAGAACTACAACTTCGCCGGTTTCCTCGAAGAGGCCATCGGCGCCGACATCCTCAACGTGGCGTTCCCCGGCGGTGGCCTGGAAGGTTCGATGCTGCAGTACCTGGGCAGCGAAGAGTTCCAGACCAAGCCGCCGAAGATTCTGATCTGGGAATTTTCGCCGCTCTATCGCCTCGACCAGGAAACCATCTACCGCCAGATGATGGCGCTGCTGGACAACGGTTGCGAAGGCAAGGATGCACAGATGTCCGGCAGCACCACGTTGAAACCGGGCAAGAACGAATTGATGGTCAACAGCAAGAACCTGAACCTGCAAAACAGCAGTCACCAGGTCGACATCCGTTTCGCCGATCCGTCGGTGAAAACCCTGCAAGCCACCCTCTGGTACATGAACGGTCGCCACGAGGACATAAAGATCGAAAAACCGGAAACCTCCGACACCGACGGGCGTTTCGCCTTTGAGTTGCGCACGGACGAAGACTGGGCCTCGCAGAATCTGCTGGCCGTCGAAATCCAGGGTCCTGAAGCAGGTGCCGCGCAGCAGAAAGTCGAAGCGAAAATCTGCAAACGCAACGTGTTCCCGAGTGCCGAGCAGCGTACTGCTTCGGTCGGGCAATGAGGCAATCATGCAAACCCGAACTTTGAAAAAACTACTCGCGCCCTCCCTGCTGACGCTGGCGATGTTCGCTGGCGCCACCCAGGCCGCCGCGCCGCTGCGTCCGCCACAGGGTTACTTCGCGCCGATTGAAAAAGTCAAAACCGGCGACAGCAAAGAAGGCTGTGACGCGATGCCGACGCCGTACACCGGCGCGCTGCAATTTCGCAGCAAATACGAAGGTTCCGACAAGGCCCGTTCGACCCTGAACGAGGTATCGGAAAAAGCCTTCCGCGACACCACCGCCGACATCACCAAGATCGAGCGCGGCACCAGCAAGCGCGTGATGCAGTTCATGCGTGACGGTCGCCCGGAACAGCTTGAATGCACGCTGAACTGGTTGACCGCCTGGGCCAAGGCCGATGCGTTGATGTCCAAAGACTTCAACCACACCGGCAAATCGATGCGCAAATGGGCGTTGGGCAGCATGGCGTCTTCGTACATCCGCCTGAAATTCTCCGACTCGCACCCGTTGGCGAACCATCAGCAAGAGTCGCAGTTGATTGAAGCCTGGTTCAGCAAAATGGCCGATCAGGTGGTCAGCGATTGGGACAACCTGCCGCTGGAACAAACCAACAACCACTCGTACTGGGCCGCGTGGTCGGTGATGGCAACGTCCGTCGCCACCAACCGCCGCGACCTGTTCGACTGGGCCGTGAAGGAATACAAGGTCGGCGCCAATCAGGTCGACGCCCAAGGCTTCTTGCCCAACGAACTCAAGCGCCAGCAACGCGCCCTCGCCTATCACAACTACGCCCTGCCGCCGTTGGCGATGATCGCCAGTTTCGCTCAGGTCAACGGTGTGGATCTGCGTCAGGAAAACAACGGCGCGTTGAAACGTTTGGGTGATCGAGTTCTCGCCGGGGTTAATGACCCCGACATCTTCGAGAACAAGAACGGCAAGGAACAGGACATGACCGACCTCAAGGTCGACTCGAAATTCGCCTGGCTCGAACCGTTCTGCACGCTCTACACCTGCTCGCCGGATGTGCTTGAGAAAAAGCACGAGATGCAACCGTTCAAGACCTTCCGCCTCGGGGGTGACCTGACCAAGGTCTACGACCCGGCGAACGAAAAAGGCAAAGGTTCTTAACGCATAACCCTTGTAGGAGCGAGGCTTGCCCGCGAAGACGGTCGGACATTCACCAATGATGTCGACTGACACACCGCCTTCGCGGGCAAGCCTCGCTCCTACAAGGTTCGCGGTGGTTTGAATGCAATGCATCTCCCCAGGTTTTTGGTGGGGGGGTTTGGGGGGGCTGCGGCCCTTGACTGTTGGTTAAACATGGAGAGACCGGGATGGTATTTTCATCCAACGTGTTCCTGTTTTTGTTCCTGCCGATCTTTCTCGGCATGTACTACTTGAGCGGAATACGCTATCGCAACCTGCTGCTGCTGATCGCCAGCTATGTGTTCTATGCCTGGTGGCGCGTGGACTTCCTGGCGTTGTTCGCCGCCGTCACGCTGTGGAACTACTGGATCGGCCTCAAAGTCGGCGCCGCAGGCGTTCGGACCAAACCGGCCCAGCGCTGGCTGCTGCTCGGCGTGGCCGTCGACCTGTGCATTCTCGGCTACTTCAAGTACGCCAACTTCGGTGTCGACAGCATCAACGCGATGATGACGTCGGTAGGTCTGTCGCCGTTCATCCTGACCCACGTGCTGTTGCCGATCGGGATCTCGTTCTACATCTTCGAGTCCATCAGCTACATCATCGACGTCTACCGTGGTGACACCCCGGCAACGCGCAACCTGATCGACTTTGCGGCGTTCGTGGCGATCTTCCCGCACTTGATTGCCGGCCCGGTGTTGCGTTTCCGCGACCTGGCCGACCAGTTCAACAACCGCACCCACACCCTCGACAAGTTCTCCGAGGGCTGCACGCGGTTCATGCAGGGTTTCATCAAGAAGGTCTTCATCGCCGATACCCTCGCGGTGGTGGCCGACCATTGCTTCGCCTTGCAGAACCCGACCACGGGCGATGCCTGGCTTGGCGCGCTGGCGTACACCGCGCAGTTGTATTTCGACTTCTCCGGTTACAGCGACATGGCCATCGGCCTGGGCTTGATGATGGGTTTCCGCTTCATGGAAAACTTCAAGCAGCCGTACATCAGCCAGTCGATCACCGAGTTCTGGCGTCGCTGGCACATCAGCCTGTCCACCTGGCTGCGTGACTACCTGTACATCACGCTGGGCGGTAACCGTAAAGGCACGCTGATGACCTATCGCAACCTGTTCCTGACCATGCTGCTCGGTGGTCTGTGGCACGGCGCGAACATCACCTACATCGTGTGGGGTGCGTGGCACGGAATGTGGCTGGCGATTGAAAAGGCCCTGGGCCTGAACACTTCGCCGCGCAGCATCAACCCGATCCGCTGGGCGCTGACCTTCCTGCTGGTAGTGATGGGCTGGGTGATCTTCCGCGCCGAAAACCTGCACGTCGCAGGCCGCATGTACGGCGCGATGTTCAGCTTCGGCGAGTGGTCGCTGTCGGAACTCAACGAGGCCAACCTCACCGGTCTGCAAGTGGCGACTCTGGTGGTGGCGTACGCAACCCTGGCGTTCTTCGGCATTCGTGATTTCTACAGCAACCAGCCACCGGTCAAGACCAAACCTGCGGTCAACGTCGAGGCCGATGGCCCTGCCGGTGCGACACCAGGAATGATCAAAGCCGTACCGGGCGACAACCCGGCCAGCATCCACCAACCGGGCTACACCGTTGGCGTTGAAGCCACCGTGCAGCCGGCTTACTGGACCGCGGACTGGTCGCGTTACGTGATGCGCACGCTGGTACTGGTGCTGTTCATTGCCTCGATTTTCAAACTCTCGGCGCAAAGCTTCTCGCCGTTCCTTTACTTCCAGTTCTGAGGGATCTGACCATGACCCGCTCATTACGCATCTTCTACATCGCCCTGTTCCTGGTGACCCTGCTGGTCCTGGGCCTGTGGTCGACGCGCAGCTTCTTCGGCTTCAGCACCAACGCCGATGCGACAGTGCTCAATGGCCGCTGGGCCAAGGCTGTCGAAACGCACTACGACGACGAGTTCCCGATCAAGCGCCTGGGCACCAACCTCTGGGCCGCGCTGGATTTCAAACTGTTCAACGAAGGTCGTCCGGGCGTCGTGCTCGGTCGCGATCAGTGGTTGTACAGCGACGAAGAATTCAACCCGATCGTCAACGAAGAGTTGAACCTGCAAGGCAACTACGCGCTGGTCGAAGGCGTGCGCCAGGAATTGAAAGAGAAAGGCGTGAAACTGGTGATGGCGATCGTGCCGGCCAAGACTCGCCTGTATCCGGAACACCTGGGCGAAGTGAAGCCTTCGAGCATTCACGCCAATCTTTATGAGGACTTCCACGCTCGTCTGGCGGCCAACAAGATCCTCGCACCCGACCTGTACGGCCCCCTGCTGAAGGCCAAGCTCGACGGTCAGCAAGTGTTCCTGCGCACCGACACCCACTGGACCCCGGAAGGCGCGCAAATCGCCGCCCAGACCCTGGCCAAGACCATCGCCGAGAAAACCCCGCTCAGCGGCGAGCCTCAACGCTTCGTCACCGAGCCGGCAGAGAAAGTGACCCACAAGGGTGACCTGCGTTTGTTCCTGCCGCTCGACCCACTGTTCGAAAACCTGATGCCGGCGACCGAGCCGTTGCAGAAGCGCAACACCGTGGTGGCCGACGATCAGGCTGGCGGTGATGACGCGCTGTTCGCCAATACCGAAGTGCCGGTGGCCCTGATCGGCACCAGCTACAGCGCCAACCCGAACTGGAACTTCGTCGGCGCGCTGAAAGAGGCGCTGAACAGCGACGTGGTCAATTACGCCGAAGACGGCCACGGCCCGATTCTGCCGATGCTCAGCTACCTGAAAAGCGATGCCTTCAAGAACAGCCCGCCACAGGTGCTGATCTGGGAGTTTCCTGAACGTTATCTGCCTGTAAACAACGAAATCGGCGACGCCGACCCGCAGTGGGTCGCAGCGCTCAAAGAAGCCGGCGCTCGCCAACAAAACGTAGCCGTAAACACTAAATCCGAGACGCCCGACCGGGCGCAAAACTGAAAGAGAGGTACACCATGACTTTCACTACTACTCCTCGCCGTCTCGCCAAGACCTTTGCTCTGGCCGCAACCTTCAGCGTGCTGTCCATGAACGCCTTCGCCGCCGGTGACTCGGCCCTCTACGGTCCGACCGCGCCTAAAGGTTCGAGCTTCGTACGGGTCTATAACGCCGGCAACGCTGAAGTCAGCGCCACCGTCGGCAGCACCAGCCTGAGCGACGTTGCGCCGCTGTCCAGTACTGACTTCAGCTTCATGCCGGGCGGCGACTACAGCGCCAAGGTCGGCAGCCAGACCCTGCCGGTGAAACTGGCCGGCGATCACTATTACACCCTGGTCAACAACGCCAGCGGCGCGCCGCAACTGATCGAAGAGCCGCCGTTCAAGAACAAGCAGAAATCCCTGGTTCGCGTACAGAACCTGAGCGACAAGGCCCTGACCCTGAAAACCGCCGACGGCAAGACCGAAGTGGTCCCGTCCGTGGCCGCCAAGGGCCGTGGCGAGCGTGAAATCAACCCGGTCAAAGTCAGCCTGGCGCTATACGATGGCGCCACAAAAGTGGGCGACGTGAAACCGGTTGCCCTGGAACGCGGTGAAGCGGCGGTGCTGTACGTCACCGGCAACGGCAGCAGCCTGTCGCCAGTCTGGGTAAAACGCCCGGTTTCGACGCGCTAATACATTTGCCCGGTTGACCCGTGCCCTGTAGGAGCACGGCTTGCCGGCGAAGAGGCCCTCGAGACCGCCTTCGCTGGCAAGCCATGCTCCTACAAGGGACCGAGGTGTCAGTCGGGACACGAAACAAAAACAAGAGTGAAACGACAGAACGCAGTAGCTCTGACCCATACGATTTTCAAGGAGTAACAACATGATTCCGGTGATCTTGTCAGGTGGTAGTGGCTCACGTCTTTGGCCGCTTTCCCGTAAGCAGTTTCCTAAACAATTCCTGGCCCTGACCGGCGAACACACGCTGTTCCAGCAAACTCTGGAACGCCTGGTGTTCGAAGGCATGGACACCCCGATCGTGGTCTGCAACAAAGACCACCGCTTCATCGTCAACGAGCAATTGAGCAACCGTAAGCTGGAAACCCAGCGCATCCTGATGGAGCCGTTCGGCCGCAACACCGCGCCGGCCGTGGCCCTGACCGCGATGATGCTGGTCAACGAAGGTCGTGACGAGCTGATGCTGGTGCTGCCGGCGGACCACGTACTGGAAGACCAGAAAGCCCTGCAACGCGCCCTGGCCCTGGCCACCGTCGCCGCCGAAAACGGCGAAATGGTGCTGTTCGGCGTCCCGGCCACCAAACCGGAAACCGGCTACGGCTACATCAAGTCGACCAACGACTCGCTGCTGCCGGAAGGCGTCAGCCGCGTCTCGCACTTCGTTGAAAAACCGGACGTGAAACGCGCCACCGAGTTCGTCCAGTCTGGCGGTTACTTCTGGAACAGCGGCATGTTCCTGTTCCGCGCCAGCCGCTTCCTGGAAGAGCTGAAAAAGCACGATCCGGACATCTACGACACCTGCCTGCTGACCCTGGAACGCAGCCAACAGGACGCCGACACCGTCACCATCGACGAAGCCACCTTCGCCTGCTGTCCGGACAATTCCATCGATTACTCGGTCATGGAAAAAACCCAGCGCGCCTGCGTCGTACCGCTGACTGCCGGCTGGAGCGATGTCGGTTGCTGGTCGTCGCTGTGGGAAGTAAACGAGAAAGACGCCAACGGCAACGTCACCAAAGGCGATGTGGTCATTCAGGACAGCAAAAACTGCATGATCCACGGCAATGGCAAACTGGTGTCGGTGATCGGCCTGGAAAACATCGTGGTCGTCGAAACAAAGGACGCCATGATGATCGCCCACAAGGACAAGGTCCAAGGCGTGAAACAGATGGTCAACACCCTCAACGAACAGGGCCGCACCGAAACCCAGAACCACTGCGAAGTCTATCGTCCGTGGGGTTCCTACGACTCGGTCGACATGGGCGGTCGCTTCCAGGTCAAGCACATCTCGGTCAAACCGGGCGCGTGCCTGTCACTGCAAATGCACCACCACCGCGCCGAACACTGGATCGTGGTCAGCGGCACCGCTGAAGTGACCTGCGACGAGAACGTGTTCCTGCTGTGCGAGAACCAGTCGACCTACATTCCGATCGCTTCGGTTCACCGTTTGCGCAACCCGGGCAAGATTCCACTTGAGATTATTGAAGTGCAATCGGGCAGCTATCTGGGTGAGGACGATATCGAGCGGTTTGAAGATATCTATGGTCGGTCTACGCCGATCGAGCGCGGTGTTTCGGTGAAAACCATCGCGCAGTAAGCGTTCAGTAAAACGAGAAGCCCCCGTCCAGTCCGCTGCGTCCCCATCCGCAGCGGGTTGGTCGGGGGCTTTTTTCATGCCAGTTCAGATGTTCATTACATAGTAGGCTTAACTCTTACCACCCCACCCGTAGGTGCTCCACCACCAAAGAGAGGTGCACCTACAACTGCCACCACCATATCAAAACCAACAACCGATGGTGCTCGATAAATCCCATGACCATTAACACTGCCAATATCATCTGGTTTTGACGGTCCGCCAATATAATGTACGGACCAGCGCATAGGAGTTGATCCGCCATTCTTACCTACAACATTAAACCCCATCGTCCCACCAGCATTAATATAGGTATGTGAATCTACCGCCAGGAAATCTGTAAAATCGGGCACATTCTCAGGATGAGTAGTTGCATCTCCTGCAGTCAGCTGCACGTGAACTGCAGTGGACCTACTGCTATCTTTAGACTTAGCAACAACATAAAAATATGCTCCAACAGGCACATCTATAGGCGCTCTATAAACTCCATCCGCTCCAATCTCACCACGAACCGGACCCGTGATTGACTCCAACGACCAAGTGACATCAGTCTCAGAAACTAAACTACCCAATGCTGTAAAATCTATTTTCCCTCCTGGATGAACGATCTGGGGGAAAGACCCAATGAACAACAAACTGTCACTTTCGGAAATTTCTGTATTACTTCCAGCTACGCTTTCCATAAACACCTCCTATTAAACCATTACAATTCACATACACATCACTTCGTCCACGATCATTAACAAGCTCAACACTCAATTGGTCAACTAGCAGAACTGTTAGTTGACAAACAGCCAAGTCAGATCTAAATAGCGCTATAAATGACGTAAAAACTCAATACAAACCAACAACTTATACTGCGCCCCCCTGAGGCCAATGTATCGAGTGTTTTAAAAATCCTCCCCACCACTGCAACTCGTTCACAAGCGGCGTATTGCTGTAATGCCACCGCGCAGTGATTGAGTAAGTAAAACAAGAAACCTCTGCCAAGCCCTTTGCATGACCTGTCCGCCGCAGGTTGGGGCGGTTTTTGCCTGGGTTTTGTGTCGCCTCGACCGGCCTTATCGCGAGCAGGCTCGCTCACACAGGGGAATGCATTTCAATTGTGGGAGCGGGCTTGCCCGCGATGAGGCCCGTTAATTCACCGCAGAAATAAAGCCCATCGCCAACCCCTCCCACGCTTAGGTAGGATGACCTTCTCTCCTCCGAGGTTTCGCGTCATGTTCTTCGGCGTCCTGCTGGTCATCACCTGGCTCATCCTGCTGCTGCGATATCCCGCCAAGGCGCTGCCGGTTTCAGTCGCGGCCGCCATCGGACTGGGGCTGGTGGCCACTTGGGTGGTCTGGCTGGACAATCGCGAGGTCAAGCAATTGGCGCGCCTTGAGTTGCGCATCACTTACGCGCCGGAGCACTGCCCGGCGGATCGCCCTTTGCTATTGAAGATGAACAACGGCAACGACGTGCCGCTGACCGAACTGCGCTGGCGCGTTGCTGCCTACGCGCCGGGCGATACGGTCAACCTCGCCGACAATCAATACGCCGCGCCGCGTTATCGCGGCCCAGGCGAACTGCAAGCCGGGGCGAACTGGGAAGATTGCCTGCCCATGCCGCCGCTGCGTCCCGGTTATCGCCCGCAAACCCTGGAGTTTCGCGCCGAACGTTTGCAGGGTAGTTTCTCCGACTGATTACCCTTGTCTCTTCTACACAAGCGTTGCGTTGATTACCGGTTGTTCCGGCGGCATTGGCCGCGCCTTGGCCGATGTGTTCAAACAGGCCGGATACGAAGCCTGGTCCAGTGCGCGCAAGGCTTGAGTCGTGGCGCTATTGACCGCTGCCGGTATCACCGCCGTGCAACTGAACACCAATGGCGGTGTGCGCTTGAACAATTGAACGAACGGATCAACCAGCAACATGGCGACCTCGATGTGCTGATCAACAACGCCGGTTATGGCGCCATGAGACCGTTGCTCGACGGTGGTGTGCCAGCGATGCAGCGCCAGTTCGAAACAATGGTTTTCGCGTAAAAAACCAACGCGCAGCGATTACTTTTTAGAATAAAGATAACCCTCGGCGACCACAGACTACATCCGCTATCGCCGAGGATTAAAAGACGCTTACGCTCGTTATCTCGGCTCGATAGTAACCACTGTCGCAACTTCACGCTTATCATCGGTTCTGGCGAGCAAAGTAACTCTTAACGCTTCGCCAGCAAGCGGAGCCGTATACACACCATCCGGTGTAATGTGCCCGGCAGGTTCATCATCATACGAATAAACATACCAGGATACTGCCCCGTCGTAATTGGAAAAAAACGCATGAAAAGGCACTACTGCACCCGCCACAATACTCTTGCCAGGATCGATAGCCGATGTTTGATAGCCTTCAGAGCCACCCCGAAAAATTAGTTCATCAACACCCATGATTCACCTCACTTGTATTTCGTTTGAGAAAGCGTGTGATTATTCGGCACATGTGACACCACCAGATTTAACCCCCCCAAACGAAACGTCAACCTATCAGAACTGCTAGTTGACATAGACCACTTACCCTGAACACCAACAAGCACGCTTATAGCCTTCATTAATTCTCCGCTTAATCATGACTAATGTTTTTTCCACTCCTAACGGATTTAGTATTTTCATTAAGCTCGCCGAACCGGCAAAAACAATCACATATTCGCCCATGGCTAATCTCACCTCAGCTTAGGTACGATAACCGTCTCTCCCCCGAGATTTCGCTTCATGTTTAACGGAGTCCTGCTGATCATTACTTGGCTGGCCTGTTGCAGCGCTACCCCACCCAAGCCTTGCCGGTTTCCCTGGCGGCTGCCGCAGGCTTGGGCATCGTGCCGCTGCGTCCCGGTTATCGCCCGCAAACCCTGGAGTTTCGCGCCGAGCGTTTGCAGGGTAGTTTCTCCGACTGATCCCCACTCTTCCCTTTGCACAAGGACCGCGCCATGCCCGTTGCGTTGATTACCGGTTGTTCCAGCGGCATTGGCCGCGCTCTGGCGGATGCCTTTAAAGGTGCCGGTTATAAAGTCTGGGCCAGCGCCCGCAAGGCTGAAGACGTCGCCGCGTTGACGGCGGCCGGTTTCACCGCCGTGCAACTGGACGTCAACGATGGCGTGGCACTTGAAGCGTTGGCCGGGCAGATCAACCAGCAACATGGCGGCCTCGATGTGCTGATCAACAACGCCGGTTATGGCGCCATGGGGCCGCTGCTCGACGGTGGTGTGCCGGCCATGCAGCGGCAGTTTGAAACCAATGTGTTTGCGATTGTCGGTGTGACACGCGCGCTCTTCCCGGTGCTGCGCCGGGCCAAAGGGATAGTGGTAAACATCGGCAGCGTTTCCGGGGTTCTGGTCACGCCATTTGCCGGTGCTTACTGCGCCTCGAAAGCCGCAGTGCATGCCTTGAGCGATGCACTGCGCATGGAACTCGCACCGTTTGGCGTGCGGGTGATGGAGGTGCAACCGGGCGCCATTGCGTCCAGTTTTGCCAAGAATGCCGGGGCCGAGGCGGAACAGTTGATCAGCGAACAGTCACCGTGGTTTCCGCTGCGCGAAGGCATTCGTGCGCGGGCCAAGGCGTCCCAGGACAACCCGACGCCGGCCAGTGAGTTTGCCGTCGGTTTGCTCAAGGCGGTGCAGCAGGACAAACCGCCGCGACTGATTCGCTTGGGCAATGGCAGCCGGGCGTTGCCGTTGTTGGCGGGGTTGCTGCCCAAAGGGTTGCTGGAGTCGGGGTTGATGAAGCGGTTCGGGTTGCGCGGGCAGCTTTGAGACCGAGTTATCGTTCTTCGCGGGCAAGCCTCGCTCCTACAGGTATTGCGCGAGCCTTGTAGGAGCGAGGCTTGCCCGCGAAAGCGTCAGAACAGCCTCTGCAAAATCTTCAGGAAGTAAAATGACCGACTACACCGAATACTTCGACGAAGTGATCCAGGCCCACGTCGCCATCGAGCAATGGCTGGCCGAAGAACGAAACGCCACCGAACTTGAACAATTGCTCGCCCGTTTTTCACCGCAGTTTTCCATGGTCTCGCCGTTGGGCCGGGTGCTGGATTTCGACGCGCTTGGCGAGTTGTTCCGGATGGCGGGCGGGAAGAAGCTCGGGTTCAGGATTGAGCTCAGCGAGTTGCGTGGCATTGCGCTGTCCGACAACGGTGCGACCGTGAGTTATCGCGAGCAGCAGACCGATGCGACCGGCCAGCAGACGGACCGGCGTTCGACGGTGGTGTTTGAGAAGCAGGCCGGTGGCAAGGTGGTTTGGCGGCATTTGCATGAGACGTTTTGCAAGGAGTGAACTGTAAGACCGAGGCGCCTGCATCGCGAGCAGGCTCACTCCCACATTGACCGCGTTCGAACGCTGATTCGTGCAACACCGCCAATCTACTGTGGGAGTGAGCCTGCTCGCGATGGGCGCGACTCGGTCTAAAAGTTAGTTAACGACCACCGTGCACGTAATCCCCGCCGCCAACAACACCCCTTCCGGCACTTCATCAATGTGAATCCGCACCGGCACTCGCTGTGCCAGGCGCACCCAGTTGAACGTCGGGTTCACGTCCGCAATCAGCTCACGGCTTTCCGGGTTATCGCGGTCGTAGATCCCGCGAGAAATACTCTCCACATGCCCCTTGAGCACTTCGCCGCTCATCAGCTGCATGTCGGCCTTATCGCCCACTCGCACGTGCGGCAGTTTGGTTTCTTCGAAGAAGCCATAGACCCAGAACGAGTTCATATCGACCACGGCCATTTTCGCTTCGCCGATGCGTGCGTAGTCGCCGGGATGCACGTTGAGGTTGGTCACGTAACCGTCCACCGCCGCGCGCACTTCGGTGCGTTTGAGGTTCAGTTCGGCGGCTTCCAGTTGCGCTTGCGCGTGCTGGTAATCGGCGAGGGCCGAGTCTGCGATATTGCTGGCGTCGTCGCGGTTTTCCCTAGAGATCACCAAGGCATCCATGTCGGCGCGGCGATGGGCGTTGACCTTGCGCATCTCCCACGTCGACTTGCGTGAAGCCACCAGTGCCTGCGCCTGTTTGACCGCGATGCGGTAGTGCTCGGGGTCGATGCGCATCAGCAGATCGCCCTTCTTCACCTGTTGGTTGTCGCGCACCGGCACTTCCACCACTTCACCGGTGACGTCGGCGGCGACGTTGATGATGTCGGCGCGCACCCGGCCGTCGCGGGTCCACGGCGTGTTCATGTAATGCACCCACAGGGTTCGGCCAATCCATAGCGCGAGGGCCAGCACCAGCAGAGTGGCGAGCAGGCTGAAAAGCTTTTTCATCAGAGCCTTCTTCAGAGATAGAGAGTCAGTGGTAGACAGTCAGCGCCAAAGCACCAAACAGACAGGTAAACAAACTCAGGCGCAGCAGCGCCGGGTGCCAGAAAAAACGGTACAGATCGAACCCGGACAGGAACCGGTCCAGCGCCCAGGCCAGCACCGCGGCGATGAAAAACATCAGCGTCATGGTTGGCATGTACACGCCGTGGAAGGCGATTTCACGAGGCATGTTCAAGTCCTTGGGGCGTGGTCATTGCGTAGGCGGCAAGCGGTGATTGCGGGTCGAGTAATGAGGTGCGGATGAAATGCAGGTAGCTCTTCACCCGGCGCAACGCCGAGGTGTCGAAGTGCGGCGCGAAGGGCTCGTCGGTGGCTTGCACGCGGCTGATCGCATGATCGACCGCGATCAGGCAGCGCTGCAGATTGCTCTGGCCCGGTTGCAGAAACAGCCGCACCAGCGAACGGCCCATCACACGGATGGCCTGGCGCCACGGCTGCGATTCGGCGTACGCCGGGTGCACCGGCAAAATCGCCTGTTCCTTGCGCAACTCGATGATCGCGTGACCGACTTCCAGCACCACGAACATCCAGCGCAGCAAGTCCCGTTGCACCTGCGGCTGACCGGCGGCGAGGCCATAAGCCTGGTGCAGCAAGTCCCGCGTGCGGCTTTCGAAACTCGACGCCAGGCCCTTCAGTTTGCCGCTGATCGCATACACCACTTGCCCGCGCAGGTCCTGCTCCAACCGGCGCCATAACCAGCGACTGTTCGGCGGCAGGATGATCGCCCCCGCAGCGGCGCATACCAGCATGCCGAGCACCATGGCGATGTAGTCGTTGATGAAGGTGTAAGGGTTGTAGATGGTGAGGTTGTCCGGCACCGAACCGGTGCTGAAAAAGATCAGCAAACCGAGGCCGACACCGGCGTATTGCGGGCGCGAGGTCAGGAACGAACCGAGCACGATCACCGGCGCGAGCATCACGCACAGCAACGGAAAACCATCGATCCACGGGAAGATGAAAAACATCTCGACGAAGCCGATCAGCGCACCCAGGAATGTGCCGCAGGCCATCTGGAATGCCATGCGTTTCGGGTTCGGCGTTGCCGCCGAAAGGCCCACGGTGGCGGCGGCAATCAGGGTCATCATCGCCCCGCTCGGCCACGCGGTGGCGACCCAATAACTGCCCAACACCACCAGAATAAACGCCGCGCGAATCCCCGAAGCGGCGGACGCCATCCAGTTGGTTTGTGGGGTGAAAGGCTCGTCCCACTGCTCCCGTTCATGACTGTGATCAGCCAGGGACGCGTGGGTCTGTGCATAACCGTGCAGGTCGTCGACGAAGCGATAGAGCAACTCATACGCGGTATGGAAATCGAGCTGCTCGGCGTCGCTTGGCTCGCTCTCCTGAAACGTCGCGCGCAGGCTGCGGACACGCGCCGGCAGCGCTTCCTTGTAGGCACTCAGCGCAATCACCAAACGTGCGGCGTCAGGGCTGGTCAACGCGCGACCACTGAAACCGTCGAGCACTTCCGCGAGGTCCTGCAAGCCCGGCTTGATTGCCGCGACCACATGATCGGCGTCACTGCTGCGCAAGCGTTCGAGCAGTTGGTGCAGGGCATTGAACCGGGTGGTGATGCCCATGAACTCGCTGTTCAAGCGACTGAGCCGACCGTTGCGCCGACGCATGTGCGGGTCTTCGAACACGGTGACGCTGCGCAGCCCTTCCAGGCCGACCGCCTCGGCGATGAAGCGCACGTTGCTCGCTTCAAAAGCGTCCCGTTTGCTGCGACCGCGCAAGCCATCGGTGACAAACAAGGCGAACACAACAAAGCGCTGATACAAGGCGTTGCGCATCGCCGCGCTGGCGGTTTGCGGCAGGATGGCTGCGCTGACCAGCGTGGCGCAGAGAATCCCCAACGAGATTTCCAGCACGCGCCAAACCGCTGCCATGAACGCGCCCTCCGGGTGCGCCAGGGCCGGCAAGCCGACCATCGCGGCGGTGTACCCGGCCAGCACAAAACCGTAGGCGCGGAAGTTGCGAGAACGCGCCGCACCGGCCGAGCAGATGCCGACCCAGATCGCCAGCGAACCGAGGAACAACTCGGTGTTCTGTGCGAACAAGGCAATCAGCGCGACCATCACCGCCGACCCGGTCAGCGTGCCAAGGAAACGATAAAAACTCTTGGCGAACACCTGGCCGCTTTGCGGCTGCATGACAATGAACACGGTGATCATCGCCGTGCGCGGTTGCGGCAATTCCAGACGCATGGCCAGCCACAGGGTCAGGAACGCGGCGAACAACACCTTGAAAATGTAGACCCAGGTCACGCCGTCGCTGCGTGCCCAGTCAAAGAAACCACGGCGCCATTCAAGGGAATACAGCCAGCGCAGCGGTGCGGGCAAGGGAGTCATGAAATCCTGCTCAGTGAGATTCGGTTAACACACAGAACCTGTGGGAGCGAGCCTGCTCGCGATAGCGGTGTGTCAGGCGACATCATCATTGGCTGACACTCCCTCATCGCGAGCAGGCTCACTCCTACAGGTTTTGTGTTCAACGCAAAAGAACCGGGGTTTTCGGGGGCTGGGTTTTCTCAGCATTCGGCACGTCATTACCCGCACCAAGTCCACCACCGAGCGCCGTCACCAATTCGGCGTGAGCACTCAGCCGCGCGGCCTGAACCTGTTGCTGAACCTGCTGCTGTTTGAACAGCAAGGTCTGGGCATTGAGCACGTTGAGGTAATCGGTGAGCCCGCGTTGATAAGCGATCATCGCGATGTCGTAAGTCTTCTGCGCGGTGGCCACGGATTCGGCGGCGAAGGTTTGCTGCTTGTCCATGGATTCGCGGCGGATCAACTGGTCGGAGATGTTTTTCAGCGCATTGACCAGCGTCTGGTTGTACTTGGCCACGGCGATGTCATAACCGGCCGAGGCTTCCCCCAACTCGGCGCGCAACCGGCCACCGTCGAAGATCGGCAACGTGATCGCCGGGCCGACGCTGTAGTTGAGTTTCTTGCCGGTCAAAAACTCCAGCGCACCACCGCCGGTGGCCATGTAGCCGAGGCTGCCGACCAGATCGACGTTGGGGTAAAAACCCGCGTGAGCCACATCGATGCCCCGCGCCTGAGCCGCCACTTGCCAGCGGCTGGCGACCACGTCGGGACGCTGGCCGAGCAATTGCGCCGGCAGCGACGATGGCAGATTCAGCGCTGTGCCCAATGCCAACGTCGGTCGCTGTAACTGTGCACCGTCGCCCGGGCCTTTGCCTGCGAGTGCGGCAAGCTGGTTGCGGCTGAGGGCGATTTCTTCGTCCAGCGCATCGAGCTGGCGGTGGGTTTCCGGCAGCGGCGTTTCAGCCTGACTGACTTCGAAGTGGGTGCCGATGCCGCCGCTCAGGCGTTTCTGCGCGAGGTCGAGAATTTGCTGCTGTTGTTGCAGGGTCGCGGCGACGATGTCCCGTTGCGCGTAATGCAGCGACAGTTCGATGTAGGCGCGAACGATGTTGTTCTGCAGTTCGAGCTGGGCCAGACGCGCTTCGGCGGCGCTCATGTGCGCCATGTCGACGGCGCGCTCGGTGGCGTTGCTTTCACGGCCCCAGAGGTCGAGGGCGTAGCTGAAGCCCAGCGCGGCGTTGTTGTCCCACGTCGTCGCGTTGGCCAGCTCGCCCGGCCCGTAGAACTGATCGGTGGGCCAGTTGTGGCGCTTGAGGGTGGACCCGCCATTGATCTGCAGCGACTCGGCAGACTCGGCGATGCCCGCCATGGATTTGGCCTGACGCACCCGCGCCGCCGCCATGGCCATGGTCGGGCTGCCTTGCAGAGCGAGGTCGATCCAGCGGTTCAGTTGCGGGTCGCCATACGCCTGCCACCATTGTGCGGTGGGCCAGTGAGCGTCCTGCGCGGCGCTCTGGATGGCGTCGTCGGTGGCCAGTGAATTGGCCTCCAGTGCCTTGCCCTGCGGGGCAATACCTGCGGTTCCGATGCAGCCGCTGATTGCCAGGGTTAAAGCCAAAACACTGAGCGTCTGAAGCGCTCTGCTGATGCGACGCGGCACTGCTGAAAATTCCTGAATGAGAGGCGGTTGTAGGAGCCGGCTTGCCGGCGATGGCATCGTCGCGGTCTATCTGACAGACCGCGGTGATGCCATCGCCGGCAAGCCGGCTCCTACAAGTCCGGGTAATTCTAGGGGGCGGGTTTGATGGCGATAAGCTGGGATTCCTGTGAATCTTTGTTACCGTTAACGCGATAATCCCTTGGTCGGGGTCTCAGACTCTGAAACTTCGTGTCACAATTTGCCATCGCACCCGAGAGCACCCCATGGACACTTTGCAAAACATGCGCGCCTTCAGCTACGTGGCCGAGGCCGGCAGCTTCACCGCCGCCGCCGTGCAACTCGACACCACCACGGCCAACGTCTCGCGCGCGGTCTCCAACCTGGAAGCCCACCTGCAAACCCGCCTGCTCAACCGCACCACTCGTCGCATCGCCCTGACCGAGGCCGGCAAGCGTTATCTGTTGCGCTGCGAGCAGATCCTGGCTTACGTCGAAGAGGCCGAAGCCGAGGCCAGCGATGCCCACGCGCGCCCGGCCGGGCAACTCAAGGTGCACACCATGACCGGCATCGGTCAGCACTTCGTGATCGACGCCATCGCCCGCTACCGCAAGACCCATCCCGACGTGACCTTCGACCTGACCATGGCCAACCGTGTGCCGGACTTGCTCGACGAGGGTTACGACGTGTCCATCGTCCTTGCCAGCGAACTACCGGACTCGGGCTTCGTCTCCCAGCGCCTGGGCATCACCTACAGCATCGTTTGCGCCTCCCCGGCCTACGTGAAAGCCAACGGCTGCGCACACAAGCCCAGCGATTTGCTGAACCATGCGTGCCTGCGCCTGGTGAGCCCTGTGATTCCGTTGGAAAAATGGAATTTCGACGGCCCGGAAGGCCAGGAAATGGTCACCATCAACAGCTCGCCGTTTCTGGTGAACTCCGCCGATGCGATGAAAACCGCGATCATCAGCGGCATGGGCGTCGGCGTGTTGCCGGTGTATGCGGCGATCGAAGGCTTGCGCAACGGCACGCTGGTGCGGGTGATGCCGAACTACCGCTCGCAGGAACTGAATCTGTATGCGATCTATCCATCGCGGCAGTATCTGGATGCGAAGATCAAAACCTGGGTCGAGTATTTGCGCGGGTCGTTGCCGGAGATATTGGCGGCGCATCAGGCGGAACTGGCGGCGTATGAGTTGAGCGGGAGCCTGGGTGGGGCGCGATTGGCAAACTGACCACCAATTACTGTAGGAGCGAGCCTGCTCGCGATGGTCGTGAACGATAACGCTGTGATCCAGATACCCCGCGGTGTTCTCAGGTTTTTCGCGAGCAGGCTCGCTCCTACAAAAAGCGTGGTGTCCTAGGATGGTTCTGACGCGTTCTGTCGGTTGTCGGGTAAGACGTTAAATGGATAGGCTCTGAAGTCGCTGACGAATCAGCGGTCGGGCCTGGAAACCTGATTAATCCCTCCTCTGCACATGTCATACTGCGGCGCTTTTTTCTGCCCGCAATGTTATGGCGGCTGTGCGCGGGAGACCTTCGGGTCTGCCGGGTTTTGGTGGGATTGACCGGTTTTCCAGCCTGCGCACAGCTGCCACCTTTCGCCTGGAAACGAAATTGGCAGCTCCTTAATCCCAGCATGGAGCGACACCCTCATGAAAAAGCCCTCACCCAATCCGCCAGATGCGGATATCACCTCCCCCCAAAACTCATTCACCCTGAAAGCCTTGATCCCGCCTCACACCCCAAGCCATCTATTCACCGTCGTCCCCGACATCAACACCGAAACCCTCTTGGTCCACGCCAGCGAATCCCTCGCCTCGGCCAGCGTCATGGCCAGCGACCTCGCCGGATTTCTCGACGGCCCCCACCGCAACACCCTGCTAGGCATTCAACAAGTCATCATGCTCGGTGAACTGGCCGTCAACCGCGCGCTGGATAACATCGACCCGCAGGATTAGGCCGTCACCCGCAATCTGTAGGAGCCGGCTTGCTGGCGATCGCTACAACACGGTGTGCCTGACCCACCGCCATCGCCGGCAAGCCAGCTCCTACAAGTTCGAGTACGAAGCACCCTTTGCGCATCACCCATCACCTGTAGGAGCCGGCTTGCTGGCGATCCATGCGACGCGGTGCATCAGGCAGACCGAGATGCCTGGATCGCCAGCAAGCCGGCTCCTACAAATTCGTGTACGAAGTACCTTTTGCGCATCACCCATCCAACAGGGGGGAAATGCGTGCATCCGAACCATCCGGGCACTCGCACAAAAGCGCGGAAGAATGTTAGCGTGCTTGGCATTCTCCACGCCCGACGAGCCCGCCTCCCATGAAAAAGACCGTCCTCGCTTTCAGCCGCGTCACTCCCGCCATGATCGAACGCCTCCAGCAGGATTTCGACGTCATCGTGCCTGACCCGAAAAAAGGCGACATCAACGCCCAATTCAACGAGGCCCTGCCCCATGCCCACGGTTTGATTGGCGTGGGTCGCAAGCTCGGTCGCGCACAACTGGAGAACGCGAGCAGCCTGGAGGTGGTGTCCAGCGTCTCGGTGGGTTACGACAACTACGACGTCGTGTATTTCAACGAGCGCGGGATCATGCTGACCAACACGCCGGATGTGCTGACCGAAAGCACCGCCGACCTGGCCTTCTCCCTGATCATGAGCAGCGCCCGCCGCGTCGCCGAACTCGATGCCTGGACCAAGGCAGGTCAATGGCAAGCCACCGTCGGCGCCCCGCTGTTCGGCACCGATGTCTATGGCAAGACCCTGGGCATCGTCGGCATGGGTAACATCGGCGCTGCCATCGCCCGGCGCGGTCGGCTCGGTTTCAACATGCCGATTATCTACAGTGGCAACAGCCGCAAAACTGCACTTGAGCAAGAGCTCGGTGCGCAGTTCCGTAGCCTCGATGAGTTGCTGGCCGAAGCCGATTTCGTTTGCCTGGTAGTGCCGCTCAGCGAAAAGACCAAACACCTGATCAGCCGCCGTGAACTGGCGCTGATGAAGTCGGACGCGATTCTGATCAACATCGCCCGCGGCCCGGTGGTGGACGAGCCCGCGCTGATCGAAGCGCTGCAAAACAACCAGATCCGTGGCGCCGGGCTGGATGTCTACGAGAAAGAACCGCTGGCCGAATCGCCGCTGTTCCAATTGAAAAACGCAGTGACTTTGCCGCACATCGGCTCCGCCACCCATGAAACCCGTGAAGCGATGGCCAATCGCGCCTTGGCCAACCTGCGCAGCGCCTTGTTGGGTGAACGACCGCAGGACCTGGTGAACCCGCAAGTCTGGAAAGGCTGAAAAAAAACGGGCAGGCGATTAAAGCGCCTGCCCGTTTACAACTAAGCCTCACACGTTACAAGACAACAAATACACAACTTGTAATTTAGTCCACCCCTCAACAAATACACTTCGCTATAGACTCTCATTACTTACCCGCCCTGACGGGAACCCGTTCTGGAGAACTATTACCTTGAACCACTTGACGACCGATCAAACAATTAGAATCAGCAAAGCCACACTGATGCTGTTTATAAGCTTCTTTGGTTTTTTAATACTGTTTAGCAACTTCACCGACTACCCTACCAACTACGAATACATCGCCCACATCCTCAGCATGGACACCACCCGCGAGGGCGAGAAGTACAGTTATCGCGCCATTAACTCACCCATGGCCCATCACAGGATTTACTGGCTGATCATTACACTCGAAGTCCTCTTCACCGCTTTTTGCATGATGGGTACTTACCAACTATTCAAAAATATAAACACCAGCGCCAAAAAGTTTCATGAGGCAAAGAAATATGCACTGATTGGCTTACTGATTGCCGTATTTATCTACTACGTGTGTTTTCAGGTGGTGGGTGTCGAATGGTTCAACATGGATGAATCACAACAGTGGAACTATAAAGACTGGGCCCGACATATCGTTGATTTCATCATGCCGTTAATGATCTATGTGGCCATCCGGATCGAGCGCTGAGTGCACACGCACCCGATCCGTAACATCTTCAAGCCAGCTTGCCGCTCCCCTGCACCATCGGTGCCTTGGGTTTGCGAAACACCAGCACGTTGCCCAGCATCACCAACACCAGGCCCATCAGCGCCGGCGCGGTCCATTGGTAGCCTTCGGCAAACGCCGACACATTGAGCGCCACCACCGGGAACAGCACCGTGCAATAGGCTGCGCGCTCCGGGCCCATGCGCCCGACCAGCGTCAGGTAGGCGGTGAAGCCGATCACCGAACCCGGAATGACCAGGTACAGGAGCGAGCCGATGTAACGCGCATTCCATTCCATCTCGAACGGAATGCCTTTGACCAGGCACCACACCGACAGCATCGCCGCGCCATAGGCCATGCCCCAGGCATTGGTTGTCAGCGGCTTGAGCCCGGCCTTCTGTTGCAGGCTAGACAGCATGTTGCCCGCCGAGAAGCACAGCGTGCCCAACAAGGCCAGGCCCAGGCCCAGCAAGGTTTCCGGGCTGGCGGTGTGGCCGGCCAGCTCCGGCCAGAACAGCAAACCCAGCCCGAACAAACCGAGCGCGCCACCCAACAGGACGTTGCGGGCGATTCTCTGGCCGAAGAACACCCGCGCATTCAGGGCATTCCACAGCGTGGCAGTGGAAAACACCACGGCTACCAGGCCACTGGGGATCCATTGGCTGGCCGTCAGGAAGCACATGAAGTTGATGCAAAACAGGCACAGGCCCTGCGCCAGGCAGATCAGGTGCCCGCGACGGTTCATCACTTGCAGCTTACGGCTGAGCAACAGCATCACGAACAGCACCAGCGCGGCGAGGCCGAAGCGATAGACGATCGACGCCGGAATGGCCACCACGCCCAGTTGCCATTTCAAGGCAATCCAGGTGGTGCCCCAGATCAGCACGGTCAGCAAATACAGCGAAAGGTTCATGGCGAAGGCTCCTCAATAGGTGCCCAGTGTCCTGCGCCAAACTTTTTCGCACTTGCATAAACTTGCGCTTTTGTCGGCGCAGAGGCTGGCAGGCCAACGTCTACGGAGTAGGATGCAAAGCGTTGGAGAGAACCGCTCATGCCCGCACTGGAATCACTGCAAGTCTTTCAAGCCCTCAACCGCTCGCCCAATGCTCGCCTCGAGCACAGCGCCGAGCTCGGTGACGGCATGGCTGCAGCCTTGTGGAGCAACCATCACGACGCCCAGGACTACGAAGCGCCGAGCCATCACACCTTGTCCTGTTACATCGCGGGCGGCACCGGCACTTTTCGCCGCGACCAGCCCGGCACCAAGGGCGGTCCGGACAAACTGTGCATTCTGCCGGCCGACCATCAGTCAGGCTGGGTGATCAATGGCGACATTCGCCTGGCCCATCTGTATTTCAGCCCTGAACAATTCGCCCTCGGTTGCGTCACGCTGCTGGACCGCGAACCTCGCGAATTGCAGTTGCGCGAAGGGACTTTTCTCGACGACCCGCAGCAAGCCCGGCGCTTTCGCCAGATGCTCACGCTCAACTGGGATGAACCCGGCGAACGCCTGCTGACCAGCAGCCTGGCCCATGAAATGCTCAGCCACGTGTTGCTCGGCCAGGTCGGGATGCGCGACGGCTTGCGGCTCAAGGGCGGATTGGCGGCGCACCAGCGGCGACAGCTGGTCGAGTTCATCGACAATCAGTTGGCCGAAGCCATCAGCCTCGGGCAGTTGGCGGGGTTGTGTGCGCTGTCGGAGTATCACTTTGCGCGGATGTTTCGAGAGAGCTTTGGTTTGCCGCCGCATCAGTATGTGCTGGCAAGGCGGCTGAGCCGGGCGCGGGAGTTGTTGCGTTCGACATCGCAGCCGTTGGGGGAGATTGCATTGGCGTGCGGGTTTGCCAGTGCGAGTCATTTCACCAATCGGTTTCGGCAGGTTCTCGGTGGGACGCCTGGCGAGTATCGGCAGGCGTTTTTGCGCTGACCCGGAAGCCGCCTTCGCGGGCAAGCCTCGCTCCTACAGGGATGTGTGTTGATCGCGAAAATTGGGCTCGACACGATTCCTGTAGGAGCTGGCTTGCCGGCGATGAACGATGACGCGGTCTACCGTCAGAACTCCAAGGTGCTGGACAACGACACCTGCCGCGAATCCCCCATCGACACAAAGAACCGGCTCGCCGCCGAGGTGTAGTAAGTGCGGTCAAACAGGTTTTTCACGTTGAGCTGGAACTTGACCTTCTGCCCCTCGACCTTGGTGTCGTAGGTGGCGAATGCATCGGCCACGGTGTAGCTCGGCAGATCAAAATCGTTCACCGCGTTACCCGCCCGCTCACCGACATACCGCGCGCCCGCGCCGACCCGCAATTGATCGCCACCAACAATGGTGCCGAAGTCATAGACCGCCGACAGCGAGCCGGTGTTCTTCGCCACGTTTTGCAGTTTTTTGCCTTTGTAGTCCGGATCTTCGGTGACTTCGGCATCGGTGTAGGCATAGCTGCCGATCATGCTCCAGCGATCGCTGAGCTGACCGCTCAGATCCACTTCCAGCCCACGGGAACGCACTTCGCCGGCGGCGCTGTAAAGGGTCACCGGACCTTCGGCGTTGGCCACCAGCACGTTGCGTTTCTTGATGTCGAACAGGGCGACGTTACCCGTCACACGCCCCGGAATATCCAGCTTGGCGCCGACTTCCCAGGACTTGGCTTCTTCCGGCGCGATGCTGCCGTCGAGCACGGTACTGCTGCCGCTCAACGGGGCGATGGTCGAGTTCGGTTTGAACGATTCGGTGTAGCTGCCGTAGAACGACAACGCGTCGGTGTACTTGTAGACAAGGCCGGCACGCGGCACCCATTTCTGGCCGTTGCTGTCGGTGTTGGCCTTGAACGGCACGCCTTTGCCGGCGTACTGGTCGTACTCCTGGAAACGGCCGCCGGCCACCAGAATCCACTGGTCGGTGAGGTGGATCGAGTCCTGCAGAAACAGCGAATCGCTGCGCAGCAGATCGGTCTGCGCGCTGTCCGCCGGGCTGACGGTGGTGCCGGCGACTTCACGGCCATAGACCGGGTTGAGGTAGCTGAAGGTGGTCAGGCTTTTCTGGCGGATCAGGTCTTCGCGGTAGATCTTGCGGTACTCGTCATCGACGCCGAACACCAGGTCATGTTGCATGCCCAGCGCATTCACTTTGCCTTCGAGGCTGGCCGTGGTGAAGCGGTCGGTGCTGATCGCGTTTTGCGTGCCGTCCATGCTGCGGGTCAGCGTGCCTTTTTTGGTGTCGATGGCGGTAACGCGCACTTGGCTGGCGTCGTAGGTTTCACGGTTCCAGCTGTAGCCAAAGTGCGCTTTCCAGTTGTCGTTGAGCTCGTGGTCGGCCTCGAAGTGATAGAGGTCCGAGCGCCCTTCCATGTTGTTGAACGGCTCGTCCAGGCGACGCTCGCGGGAGATGTCCAGCGGATGGTTGTCACGTGGGTCGATCAGCGTGCCACGGTCGAACGGGGTGAGGAATTCACGGTGTTCGTAGGCGAACAACAGCTTGGTGCTTTCACCGAACCAGGCCAGGGACGGCGCCACCAGGGTTTCGCGGTGGGTGCCGAAATTGCGCCAGTAATCTTCGTCTTCGTGGTCCAGCACCATGCGGTAGGCCAGCCCGGAATCACCGAGTGCGCCGGTGCTGTCGAAGCTGCCGCCGCTGCCGTTTTTGCCGTCGCCGTACGTCGAGCCACGCACGGTCAACGCGTTGTACTGTTCCAGCTCAGGTTTCTTGCTGACCATGTTGACCACGCCGCCCGGGTCCTGGATGCCGTAGAGCAACGAAGCCGGGCCCTTGAGCACTTCGACCCGATCGACTGTGGCGTTGAGGCCACGGCCCTGCACCACCGGCATGCCGTCGCGCATGATCGAGCCGTTGCGGTTGTCGCCGAAGCCGCGGGTCATCACCGAATCCTGGGTGCTGCCCAGCGTGTTGCCCTGGGTGATGCCGCTCACGTTGGCCAGCGCATCATCGAGGTTGCGCGGCGCCTGATCGCGAATGACCTGGGCCGGGATGACGTTGACGGTCTGGGGGATTTCCTGGAGCAAGGCCGAGGAGCGCATCACCGAACTGGTCGGCGGCGGCTGGTAGCTCATGGATTGATCCATCACCGAAGTGATGGTGGTGGCGCCGAGGTTCAAGGCGCCTTCGGTGGGCTGCGGTTCCAGCGCCATGGTGTGCGCATCGGTACGACGGAAGGTCAAACCCGAACCGCTGAGCAAACGCTGGATCGCCTGTTCGGCGCTCATCTGCCCGCTGACCGCTGGCGCGGTCATGCCGTACGGCGCTTCATCGGTGTAGACCACGCTGATGCCGGTGATCCGGCTGAAGTCGCTCAGGGCCTGGGGCAGCGGTTTGGCGGCCATCGCGAAGCTGAACTGCGTGCGCTGCTGCGTCGAGCCCGCTTCAGCGGCCAATGCCACGCTCAATGGCAGCAATGCCAATGCCGAAATGCTCAGCGCCGAAGCACCCAACCACTGTTTGACCGAACCCGATTTTGCCCTGGACTTCATTGCTCATGACCTGTGTAGAACCGCTACGGATGCGAATGACTCGCAGTTTCAGTCACTACACGGATGGGGCTTGGGTTTACCTCACCAAGATTTTGAAAATATTTTTATTTGAGTGATGGGGTGTTTGATTTGACGCCTTCGCGGGCAAGCCTCGCTCCTACAGGGATCGTGAAACCTGTAGGAGCGAGGCTTGCCCGCGAAGAGGCCGGACGCCTCAACGCAAAATAATCAAATGCCCCACAGCATGCTGCTCAAACCCCATCACCCCCTGCAACGAACTCAACACCGCCTGCGGATCCTTGCTCGGAAAACTGCCACTGACCCGCCGCGCCGCCAGCTCGTCGTTGAGCAGCACAATCCGCCCCGGGTAGTAACGTCGCAAATCCTGCACCACGTCGGCCAGTGGCGCCTTGTAGTAATTGAGCCAGCCCTGACGCCACGCCAACTGCGCTTCGCTGTCCACCGCATGCAGTTTTTCCGCCGTACCGTCGCCGTAAGCCACTTGCTGGCCGGCGGTCAGAACCTGCTGCTCGGCATGCTTGTCCGCCGTCACGCCGACCCGGCCGGACAACACCGTCACTTGCGCGCCGTGTGGTTGCAAACTCACTTCAAACTGCGTCCCCAGCACCCGCGCCTGGCCCTTTTCAGCCTCAACCACAAACGGTTCGCCGGTGTGCGTCACGCTGAAAAATCCGGCGCCGCGACGCAACTGCACGTGACGCTCACCGCGACTGAAATCCACCGCGATGGCGCTGTCGGCATCCAGCGTGACCTGGGATTGATCCGCCAACGTGACGGTGCGAACTTCCCCCGGTGCCGACACATAGTCAGCACCCAGATCATCCACCCAGCGCATCGGCTGCCAGCCTGAACCGAGGCTGACCATCAACAACAGGCACGCCGCCATTGCCAACGCTCCGGACCAGCGCCGAACGCTGCTGCGCCGCGAGCGATTCATCGCATTGAGGTAACCCTGCAAGGCAAACGCGTCTTCGTTGGCCAACGTCCGCGCCGGACCTTCGCTCAATTCCCACACCACTTGCGCCTGGGCATAGGCCTCGGCATGCGCGGGATCGGCCTGCAGCCAATGGCTGAAGGTGGCCTGATCACCGCTGCTCGGCTGGTCATGCAACAGACTCAGCCAGGCGAAAGCGGCCTGTTCCTGAGCGGGTGTCGGGATGACGCGTTCGATGTGATTCACGGTGCTTTCCCTGGCGTGCGCGGTTCGGGGTCCCGCAGGCTGGCCTTGCAGGCTTCGAGGGCGCGCATCATATGTTTTTCCACGGCGCTTTGGGACAAACCCATGGCCTTGGCGATCTCGGCGTATTTGCGGCCATGGATGCGATTGAGCAAAAAGATCTGCCGCGTGCGCTCGGGCAACGCACGCAACGCCGCTTCGACATGGCGCAAATCGTTGCCGGCCTCCAGCGCGGCTTGCGGCTCGCTGCCGTGGCTGTCCGGTAGATCCGGTTGCCAGCCTTCAGTGACCCGCACCCGCGTGCCTTCGCTGCGCAAGTGGTCGATGGCAATGTTACCCGCGCAACGCAACAGGTAGGTGCTGAGCTCTTCGACCTGCACCAGCGGCCGACGCCAGAAGCGCAAAAACAAATCCTGCACCAGGTCCGCCGCCGTTGCCCGACAGCCGACGCGACGGTTCACCAGCGCTTCCATCTGCGAACGCTGGGACAAGAACACTTGCAGGAAATGCGCACGTGCTCCGCGAGGTTCGTTGTCATGGGAATCGGGAGGGCTAGTCATCATCGGGTCAGTACTGCGCAAACGCGGCAACGGGGCTGACGAGCAGGCTCAAAGCAGCTATCGACAGCGCCAGGCGCGGGCGATACGGCATCAACAGCACCAGCAGCAACGCGCTGAGCATCAACACCGCACACCATTCCACCAGGCCAAGTCCCCAGCCAGTCGAAGACACCGCCGCCCACAGAGACAAGACCAGCAACAGCCAGCCACCCAGTTTCAATAACCGGCGACGACGGGTCGTCGGCTTGCCGCCCAACAGTTCGGCATGATGCCGGTCCATCGATAAACACAGTGCGGTGAAACCGCCGTAACAGAGCAACAGCGACAGCAACATTCAGTTCGCCTCTCGCTCAAGGGTGATCGGTTGTGCACGCTGCCGGATGACGATCCTGGCCTGTCCCGAACGCTGCATTTTCCACGCAGCCCAGGCGAAAAACACACCACTGCCCAGGCACGTCAGATCGAAACCGGCCATCGCCCAATCGCCCTGCGCCAACGTCACGCCCAAATGATACGGCGTGGTCATGGCGTTCAGCAGCGGCATCGCGCCAAACAGCAATGCCACCAGTGCCAATTGCTCGATCCACGCCGTGCGGCCCCGGCGGACCATGGCATGCAGCACACTCAAACCCCAGACGATGAAGAAGCTGTTCACTTCCCAATCCGCACGTCCGGCCATGTCGACCGGCAACACCCGATTGGCCCAAAAGAACGCCGCCACCGCCACCATCAACCCGGACATGCTGGCGATATTCAGCACTTCCACCAGTCGCAGTTCGAACGGCATCACCGCACTTTTCGCGTGTTTGAGCTGACGCTTGCCGAGCCAGATCACCAGCCCGGTGCCGATCATCGCCGTGCCGGCCAACCCGCAAATGAAGTACAACCAGCGCAGCACCGGGCCGGCGAAATGGCCCATGTGCAAACCATAGAAACTGCCGGCAATCGCCCTCGGCAGCGATTGCTCCGGGGTCGTGCCGAGCAATTGCCCGGTCACGCCGTTGAAGGTCACCGCGCTGCCGAAGTCGTGGACTACACGGTCGGCACCGTCACGCACGAGCACCACCGAGGCATTCGCATCGCCCGGATTGTTCACCGTCAGCCGCCCGACGCGCCCACCCGACCACTGCTCGCGCGCCTTTTCCAGCAGCGGTGCCAACGGCGCCAACTGCGCTGGTTTGTCCGCACGTTCCGGTGCCGTGGAAGCCGGGAACACCTCATCGTAAAACGCCCGCGCATCACCGTTGTACGCGGCAAGAATGCTCGCCGGCATCACCATCGACATGAAAATCACCAGGCTGCTGTAGGTGATCATCAGGTGAAACGGCAGCACCAGCACACCCACCGCATTGTGCCCGTCGAGCCAGGAACGCTGGCCCTTGCGCGGGCGGAAGGTGAAGAAGTCCTTGAAGATTTTCTTGTGGGTGATGATCCCGCTGATCAGCGCGACGAACATCACCATGGCGGCGATGGTCGACAACCAGCGGCCCCACGGATAGGGCATTTGCAGCTGAAAGTGGAAGCGGTAGAAAAACTCGCCGCCGGTGGTTGCCCGGCCCTGCACTTCGGCGCCGGTTTGCGGGTCGAGGAGTTTTTCTGTGAACTGGCCGCGTTCGCCACGTTTGGCCGGGGTTTGCTGCCAGCGTACCGACAGGCCGGGTTCGCGGGCATCGGGCAGGTCGATGAGCCAGCGCGAGGCGCCGCCGGCGTGTTGCTGAAGGTAGTTTTGCGCCACGGTCAGGCTGGCTTCGGAGGTCACCGAACGCGCAGGGATTTCCGGCTGCATCCAGTGGCTGATCTCGTCCTTGAAATACGCGAGTGTGCCGGTGAGGAAAATCGCAAACAGCAACCAGCCGAAGATCAACCCGGCCCAGGTGTGCAACCAGGCCATGGCCTGACGAAAGCCCTCTTTCATGAGCGGCCCATCCAGTACGCGAGGCCCGAAATCGCCGCAAGCACCAGGCTTGGCACGATCAACCCGAGCCAGGCCCGCCATGCGCTGCGGCAGGCGAAGCACCAGATCACCGCGCCGAGGTAGGCCAGAAACGAAGTCATCATCCCGGTCACCACGGCATCGGCGCGGGCCATGGGTACCAACAGCGTCAGGCTGACACTGGCCAGCGCCGCAACGATGTAGCCGCCCAGCACGGCGGCCAGCACCCGGGAGGTGACAGCCAATCGGTAGGACACGGGGATTACTTTCATGTTTCGACCTTGAAACCGGTGAGGCCAGGGGAAAATCACGAGGCCAGGGCTGCAATATTAATGATAAATATTCTCATACGCAAAAGAGATACGATCAGCGCCGATTGCCGGAGCGGGTTCGCGCCTCTACAATGCGAACAATTCTTGTTCTCTAACGCATTAAACCGCGCTCGGAGTTACCGTTGCAGCCAGCCCACACCGTCGAAGTCCTTTATCACGCCCATCACAACTGGCTCACCGGTTGGTTGCGGCGCAAGCTCGGCTGCCCGGACAGCGCGGCGGATCTGGCCCAGGACACGTTCATGCGGGTGCTGACCGCACGAGACACGCCGCAGATCATCGAGCCGCGAGCCTTCCTCACCACCCTCGCCAAACGCGTGCTGTTTAACCACTACCGCCGTCAGGATCTGGAGCGCGCCTACCTCGATGCCTTGGCGCAGATGCCGGAAAGGGTCGCGCCGTCGGAAGAAGAACGGGCGATCATCCTGCAAACCCTGATGGAACTGGACCAGTTGCTCGACGGTTTGCCGCGCCTGGTCAAGCGCGCATTTCTGCTGGCCCAGGTCGATGGCCTGACGTATCCACAGATCGCCGCCGAGCTGGGAATTTCCATCGCCACGGTCAAGCGGCACCTGAATAAAGCGGCGATGCGCTGCTACTTCGCCCTATGAACGGCACCCCGGATTTTTCACCGCAAGTCGCCGAGCAGGCGGTGCAGTGGTTGATGAAAATGCAGCAAGGACCATTGAGTCCGCGCCAGCAAAACGCCTGGCAGCAATGGCTCGATGCGCACAGCGAGCATCAACGGGCGTGGGAGCATATTCAGCGGGTCAACCAGCGCCTGCGTGGTTTGTCTTCGCCGCTGGCGCATGCGGCCCTGAATGCACCGACGTCCAGCAGCCGGCGTCAGGCGCTGAAGTTGTTGCTGATTCTTGGTGCCGGTTCGGCCGTCACCTGGGGCATGCGCGAGCACAACCTGCTGCCACCGTTGCTGGCCGACTACCGCAGCCCCATTGGCCAGCGGCGCAAGATCGCGCTCGCAGACGGCAGCCAATTGCAACTCAACACCGCGAGTTCGGCGGATGTGCAGGTCGAGGGTCAGCAACGGCTGATCCGTTTGCTTGAAGGCGAGATGCTGCTGACGGCGTCCAAAGCGTTTCAAGTGCGCACGGCACAAGGCTTGTTGAAAACCGAAGGGGCGCGCCTGAACGTTCGGCAGTTTGCGGATCGCACCCAGGTCGCGGTGTTTGAAGGCCGTGTTGAATTGACGCCAGATGGCGGTTCACCCTGGGTACTGCAAAGCGCCCGGCAGTTGAGTTTTGATGCTCGCGGAATCGGCAACACCGTGCCTCTGGATGCCAACAGCGGTGCCTGGGCCGACGGCATGCTGGTGGCTGCGCACATGCGCCTTGGCGATTTCCTTGAGGAACTTGGCCGCTATCGTCGCGGGCAGTTGAACTGCGATGCGAAAGTTGCGGACTTGTTGATATCCGGGACTTATCCACTGGACGACAGCGAGCGGATTCTGGATCTGCTGGAAATCAGTTTGCCGGTGAAGGTGAAGCGCTTTACGCGGTATTGGGTAACCGTCGAGGCCAAAGCCTGAAACACAACCCCCTGTAGGAGTGAGCCTGCTCGCGATAGCGGTGGATCTGTAGACACTTGTATTGACTGATCCACCGCTATCGCGAGCAGGCTCACTCCTACAGGGTCATAAAAAATATTCGTTAAACGTGAGCCGTTTTTCAGATCTGGCGTGACAGAGAAGGAAAGCCACCTTGATTCCACCTTCTCAGGATCGTCCTCCATGCACCCCACCCGCCTCACCCCGCTGGCCCGCACCTTGCGCCAACTCTTGCTGGGCGCCAGCCTGAGCTTCGGCGCGTTGCCACTCGTCCACGCAGACGACGCCAAGCCGTACCACATCGCGCCATCGTCGCTGGAAAACGCCCTCAACCAGTTCGGCCGTGAAGCCGGCGTGTTGATTTCGTTTGGTTCGCAAGTCACCAGCGGTGTGCAGAGTCGTGGCCTGGAGGGCAACTACACCGCCGAACAGGGCTTGAACGCCTTGCTCGAAGGCACCGGCCTGCAGGCCCGCGCCGAAGGCAACAATGCGTTCAGCCTGCAACCGGTGGGCAATGCTGCGCTGGAGCTGGACACATCGAAAGTGGTCGGCGACTGGCTCGGCGATGCGCAGCAAATCAACGTCTTCGAGCATCCCGGCGCGCGTGACGTGATCCGCCGCGAGGAATTCGAACGCCAGGGCGCAACCCAGGCCAGGGACGTGCTCAACCGCATCCCCGGCGTCAACGCGCCGGACAACAACGGCACCGGCAGCCATGACATGGCGCTGAACTTCGGGATTCGTGGTCTCAATCCGCGCCTGGCGTCGCGCTCGACGGTGTTGATGGATGGCATCCCGGTGCCCTTCGCGCCTTACGGTCAGCCACAGTTGTCGTTCGCGCCGATCAGCATGGGCAACATGGACGCGGTCGACGTGGTGCGCGGCGGCGGCGCGGTGCGTTACGGCCCGCAAAACGTCGGCGGCGTGGTCAACTTCGTGACCCGCGCGATTCCCGATGAGCCCACAGTGAAAGGCGGTTTCCAGACCGAAACCAGCCCCTCCTCCAGCCACGACGGTTTCAAGACCACCGGCAACCTGCTGGCCGGCGGCACTGGCGACAATGGCCTGGGCGGCGCGTTGTTGTATTCCGGCACACGCGGTGGCGACTGGCGTGAACACAGCGACACCGAGATCGACGACCTGATTCTCAAAGGCAAATACCAGCTCGACGGCGCCAACAGCTTCAACGCCATGGCCCAGTATTACGAAGGCAAGGCCGACATGCCCGGTGGCCTGAACGTCGCCAATTATGATGCCGACCCGTACCAGTCGACCCGCCCGAAAGATCAGTTCTGGGGTCGCCGGACGATGTTCAACTTCGGCTATCGCTACCAGGAAGATCGCCGCGAATTCACCGCCAACACCTTCTTCACCAAAACCCTGCGCAGCGGCTATCTGGATCAGGGCACGTTCCTGTCGCTGTCACCGCGCGAATACTGGGTACGTGGTCTGGAAACCCGCTTCGCCCAGGGTTTTGATGTCGGCCCGACCAGCCATGAAGTCGGTGTCGGCTATCGCTACATCAACGAGGCCGGCCACGAACTGCGCTATCGCACGCCGATTGCCAGCAACCAATACCCGACCACCAACAGCCGCAACGACCGCGATACGCGCGGCGGCACCGAGGCCAACGCGTTCTTCGTCGATGACCGGATCGACATCGGCAAATGGACAGTGACGCCGGGCATCCGCTACGAAATGATCGAATCGCAACAGACCAACAACCTGACGAACGAGAAATACAAGGGCGACTACAACACCGCCCTGCCGGCGCTGAACGTGCTCTATCACCTGAGCGACAGCTGGAACTTGTACGCCAACACCGAAGGCTCGTTCGGCAGCGTGCAATACAGCCAGATGCCAAATCGCGTGACCAGCGGCGAAGTCAAACCGGAAAAGGCGCGCACCTGGGAACTGGGCACCCGCTACGACAACGGTGCGTTACGCGCGGAAATCGGCGCGTTCCTGATCAACTTCGACAATCAGTACGAAAGTAATCAGACCAACGATTCGGTGATCGCCCGGGGCGAGACTCGCCATCAGGGCATCGAAACCAGCGTCAACTACGCACTCGATGATGTGAGCCCGGCATTGGCCGGTTTCGATGTCTACGCCACTTATGCCTATGTGGACGCGACCATCCGCGAAGACGGGCCGAACAAGGGCAATCGTGTGCCGTTCTCCTCAAAACACAAGGGCACCGTGGGCGTCGGTTACACCGAAGGCGCGTGGAAGTTGAACCTGGACAGCAGCTATCAGAGCGACCAGTTTGCCGACAACGCCAATACGTCGAAAGAAAGTGCCGACGGCAGCACGGGCACGATTCCTGGCTACATGCTGTTCAGCAGCCGCGCGGCGTATGACTTCGGGCCGAAGTTGTCGGATTTGAATGTGGCGGTGGGGGTGAAAAACATCTTCAACCACCAGTACTTCACACGCTCGTTCGATGACAACAACAAGGGCAAGTACGTCGGGGAACCGCGGACGGTGTATGTGCAGACGTCGGTAGCGTTCTGATCTGAAGCCGCTCTCCACTGTGGGAGCGAGCCTGCTCGCGATGGGCTACAGAACTACGCGTTTATCCAGACAGCCAGCGTTATCGTTTACGACCATCGCGAGCAGGCTCGCTCCCACAGGGGCCAGCGATCGGCACAAACAACAACGGGCCTGCATAAGCAGGCCCGTTTTCAGTGGTGGAAAGATAAAAATGTAAATCAGGCGTCAGCCGTTTTGTGCAGCCTGTTCGTTCTCGAGAAACTCGTCTTCCAGCAGCGCATCGGCTGCACGCCTCTCGAACGGCACCACAGCGGCACGTGGTTTGCCCCGCAGTTTGCCGAACAGATGTTCCAGTGCATGTTCGAGTTTTTCAGCCGCACCGTCGATCGCCAGTTCCAGGTTTTCGGCTTTATGGGTGACAGAAATCGGTTGGTGGCCTTTTGGCCGCGCTTCCAGCTGGCAGCGCAAATCATGGGGACCGGGCTTGTCGCCGTTCTCGTCCCGCAGATGGACCTCGACGCGTGTCAGGTCCTCTTCATAACGTTCGAGCGTGCTCTCAATGGTAGTACGTACCCACTCCTCCAGTCGGATGCTGCTTTGAATATGGTTATCGCTGTTGACTTGGATTTGCATAGTTCATCCCTTATTTCAGCTAGCTCGCGAGAGGCCCCTCGGCTGGCCCTTGGGCGTCATCACCGTGACCTCTTGGTTACACAATCGGTCTGTACGCCGAACAATTCAACCCCTGAAAAAAGATAAATTTTCATACGCAAAAAAAGCCGGACAAGGAGCAAAAGCACTGTTAAGGTCGGGAGTTGGGTCGCTTCACTTCTTTGTCATAATTACTCACATCTGCCGCTCCGCCAGCGGGTGCAGGCTGCGAAAAACTCCCGCCTCCTCTACCAGCCAGTCATGTACCGCGCGCACGCCCGGATGGCTCAGCGCCCCCGGCGCGTAAAGCAGCACATAACGTTTGTGATTGGGTACCGCCAGCCCGAACGGCACAATCAACGTCCCGCGCTCCAGCTCATCGTTCAACAGCGTTCGCCGCGCAATCGCCACGCCCATGCCGGCAATCGCCGCTTCGATGGTCAGGTGATTGCGATTGAACGTGTGCCCGCGCCGCACGTCCGCACCTTCGAAGCCGATGGCGTTGAGATAGAACTCCCACTCCGCGTACTCGTAACTGCCGCGCCAGGCCGTAATGTCGTGCAACAGCGGAAAGTGCGACAGGTCTGCCGGGCCATGCAACGGCGGCCGCCCGCGCAACAGGCTCGGCGCGCACACCGGGAAGATCTGCTCGTCGAGCAAGGTTGTGGATAACAAGCCAGGATAGCTGCCGTCGTTCAGGTCGATGGCCAGGTCAAAGTCGCCCTCGTGCAACGGCACGCTGCTGTCCTCGGCCACCAGGCGCAACTGAATGTCCGGAAAACGCTGCTGCAAGCGCGGCAGGCGCGGGGTCAGCCATTTGCTCAGGAACGATGGAATCGACCGTACCCGCAGAATTCCGCTGATCATTCCCGCGTCCAGTCGTCGCAATTCCGCGTCGATGCTGCCGTAAGCCTCGTTGACCGTAATGGCCAGTCGCTGGCCTTGTGCGCTCAACTCCACGCCCCGGGCACGCCGGTGGAACAGTCGAAACCCCAGCCGTTCTTCCAATTGTCGGATCTGCTGACTGACCGCCCCCGGCGTGATGTGCAGTTCTTCGGCGCAGCGGGTGAATGACAAGTGCCGTGCGGCACAGGAAAACACGTGCAGCCAGACGTAAGTCTGGGCGTGCAATTGGCGACTCATTGTTTAGTCCTGCTAAAGGCTGTCTTAGGAAGTTTCGTTGGTCACGTAGGACCGAGGTAGGCAGTATCGCCGACATTGCGCTTGTCCTACAAAAATGGCAGCGATTTCTCTTCCATTGCTTGTATAGGCTTTAGCATGGCTATCAGTGTTTTTGATCTTTTCAAAGTCGGCATCGGTCCGTCCAGTTCTCACACCGTCGGCCCGATGCGCGCCGCCGCGACCTTTGCCCAGGCACTGATTGACCAGCATTTGCTGGACGCCGTACGCCGAGTGGAAATCCGCCTGTATGGCTCCCTTTCCGCCACCGGCGTCGGCCACGCCACCGACCGCGCCTGCGTCATGGGCCTGATGGGCGAATGGCCGGACAGCATCGACCCGACCTGCATCGACAGCCGCATCAAAACCCTGCTCGAGACCGGCGAACTGAGTCTGGCCGGTAAAACCACCATCGCCTTCAACTGGCAAAGCGATCTCCTGCTGCTCGACGAGAGCCTGCCCTACCACCCCAACGCCATGTCGCTGACAGCTTTCGGCGACACCGGCGAATTGGCAGAGCAAACGTACTACTCGATCGGCGGCGGTTTCATCATCGAAGCCGCCGAAGCCGAGTCAGGCATCGCACCGACCAGCGACGTGGTGCTGCCGTATGATTTTTCCAGCGCCGCCGAATTGCTCAAGCTCTGCAATCAGCATGGCCTGCGGGTTTCCGAGTTGATGATGGCCAACGAACGGGCCTGGCGCAGCGAAACCGAAATCCGTCAGGGCTTGCTGCACATCTGGTCGGTGATGCGCGAGTGCGTCGAGCAGGGTTTACGCCACGAAGGCATCCTGCCCGGCGGTCTGAATGTTCCGCGCCGCGCAGCGAAATTGCACCGCAGCCTGTTGGAAATCGGCAAGCCGAACGTCATCACTTCGACGCTGTCGGCGATGGAATGGGTGAACCTGTTTGCCCTTGCCGTGAACGAAGAAAACGCCGCCGGCGGACGGATGGTCACCGCGCCTACCAACGGCGCGGCCGGGATCATTCCCGCCGTCCTGCACTACTACATGAAATTCAACCCGGACGCGTCGGACGATGACGTCGTTGCGTTCTTTTTGGGCGCCGCGGCCGTAGGCATTCTCTGTAAGAAAAACGCTTCGATCTCCGGCGCCGAAGTCGGCTGTCAGGGCGAAGTCGGGTCGGCGTGCGCCATGGCCGCCGCCGGTCTGGCCGACGTACTGGGCGCCACGCCCGAGCAACTGGAAAACGCCGCCGAAATCGGCCTGGAACACAACCTGGGCCTGACCTGCGACCCGGTTGGCGGCCTGGTCCAAGTGCCGTGTATCGAGCGCAACGCCATCGCGGCCGTGAAGGCGATCAACGCCACGCAAATGGCCCTGCGCGGCGACGGCAAACACTTCATTTCCCTGGACCGGGTGATCCGCACCATGCGCGATACCGGCGCCGACATGCACGACAAATACAAAGAGACTTCACGGGGCGGCCTGGCTGTCAGCTGGGTGGAGTGCTGAGGAGCATTCCCGACCGTCCGCAACACGTGAGCCCGAGCAAGAATAATAACGAGGCCAATAACGATGACCGATGTACGTACACCTGCTGCCGATAATCCTGCTGTAGACCTGACACGCAATACCGAAACAGCCCACAAGGGCTGGAGCAAACACGACACCACCTGGATGCTCGGCCTCTACGGCACGGCGATTGGCGCCGGCACGCTGTTCCTGCCGATCAACGCCGGCGTGGGCGGCTTCTGGCCACTGCTGATCCTGGCGGTGCTGGCGTTTCCGATGACCTTCTTTGCCCACCGCGGCCTGACTCGCTTCGTGCTGTCGGGACGCTCCGGGGACATCACCGAAGTGGTGGAAGAACACTTCGGCATCGGTGCCGGCAAGCTGATCACGCTGCTGTATTTTTTCGCGATCTTCCCGATTCTGCTGGTGTACAGCGTGGCGCTGACCAACACCCTCAGCAGTTTCATGGAGCACCAGTTGCACATCGCCCCGCCACCTCGGGCGGTGCTGTCGCTGGGGCTGATCCTTGGTTTGATGGCGATTGTCCGCTGCGGCCAGGGCGTCATCGTCAAATGCATGAGCGTGCTGGTTTACCCGTTCGTCGCGGCGTTACTGCTGCTCGGCATCAGTCTGATTCCGAACTGGAACGGTGCGTTCTTCGCCACCGCCGGTGAAGGCATGCCGATGCCGCTGTTCTTCAAAACGCTGTGGCTGGCGATCCCGGTGATGGTGTTTTCGTTCAACCATTCGCCGATCATCTCCGCCTTCGCTGTCGATCAGAAGCAGCGGTACGGCGAGCAGGCCGAGCGCAAGAGCAGCGGCATCCTCGCCATCGCCCACGGGATGATGGTGGTGACGGTGATGTTCTTCTGTTTCAGCTGCGTGTTGGCCCTTTCCCCGGCTGATCTGGCGGCTGCGAAGGCACAGAACATCTCGATCCTGTCGTACCTGGCCAACCACTTCCAGACCCCGGTCATTGCCTACGCCGCGCCGCTGATTGCGCTGGTGGCGATCACCAAATCCTTCCTCGGCCATTACATCGGCGCCAGCGAAGGCTTTCAGGGCCTGATCGTGAAAAGTCTGCGTGGTCGTGGCCAGGTGATGTCGGCGAGCTGGCTGAACCGCATCACTGCGCTGTTCATGATCCTCAGCTGCTGGGCCGTGGCCACTTTCAACCCGAGCATCCTGCGCATGATCGAAACCCTCGGCGGGCCGATCATTGCGTGCCTGTTGTTCCTGATGCCGATGTACGCCATCCGTCGCGTGCCAGCTTTGCGCCAGTATTCGGGCCAGGCGTCGAACGTGTTTGTGGTGTTGATCGGTCTGATTGCACTGTCTGCGATCATCTACTCATTCATGCCCTGAAACGGGCAACGTTCTTGTAGGAGCGAGCCTGCTCGCGATGGACTTCAGAGCGCCGCGTTTACCGATAAACACGCGTAATCGTTGACGACCATCGCGAGCAAGCTCGCTCCTACATTGTCCGACAATCTTTCCGGCATGCCCCTTGCTACATCCCTGACGAGGCAAAAAGGATTTTTGAAAACCTCAGCGAGCGACATGCCAATGGTCCGGTGTTGCGAACCAACCCGATCATGGCCGGTCAACAACTGCACGTTCAATCAGGCGGTGACGCATCATGGACAACCCTTTTCAGCTCATTACCGATGCCTTTGCACCGGATTACCAGATCAACCTGAGCATTCAGGGGCTGGACGGCAGCATCATGCTGACCCTCTCCAACAGCGGCCGCGTCGTGGCCAAGCGAATGATCAGCGCCGAACAACGCAATGACCCCAAGCGCCTCAAACGCCTGGTGCAAAGTATTCAATTCGGCATCGCCATCGAGCAGGGTCACAGCGCAATGACCATCCTCGAAGCCATGACCGACAGCGACAATCGCACCCCACCGCCGCCATCGACCAAAGCCCACCCGCGCCCCGCCATGCGGCTTTAAATCTCGCCCTTCTCCACTTCGGGATGCTCACTGGAACCCGCACCGGTCTTGCGTTGCGGGTGTTCGATCTTCACCGAAGGGAATTGCGACGAGGCGTAACGCACCACCAGAATCGCAAACGCCAGCAGCAGAATCCCGCCGCACAGGTAAATGATGCCCAGGTCCGGCGGATTGTGGTGCGAGACGTTGGAGATCAGCAGCCGCGTCAGCGCGGTGATCGCCACGTAGATCAGGAAGCGCACCGGCATGTGATTGGTCTTGAAGTAAATTCCGACCATCGCGCCCAGTTCGAGGTAGATGAACAGCAGCAAGATGTCATCGATCTTGATGTGCCCCGCTTCGATCATCCCCAGAAACTCCATCACCGCCGCCCACGCGGTCACCGCACCGATGGCGAACAACGCCAGGTAGTGAAAGGTCTCGACGAACAGATTGCCCAGGGATTCGGCCAGTTGGTGCACGTTCTGCCGCAGGTTCTCGGCCCAGTTGATTTTCACGATGATTCTTCCTTAGCTCGGTTCGAGCGGATGATGCCGGTTGGACGTGACGGTTGTTCTGCATGCAGAAAAAAGGCCAGAGGTTGATGGTGAGATGGCGATAGGCTGCCAGTGGACACTTTTGTGGTGTCTGGACGGGCGCCTTCGCGGGCAAGTCGGACCGCCGCACCGCTCGCTCCTACAGGGCCGGTATTGCCAGTAGGAGCGAGGCTTGCCCGCGAATGGAGCAACGCGGTCTACCTGACAAACGCTGATTTCGGTCTACATTAAAAAGCCACTACCCAAAGCGCAGGGATTCGCTTATCCTTTTCGCTGTATAAAAACACAGTGGTCGAAACAGACAACTATCGTGAAGGCATGTGAGGTGGTGAATGGCCGTCGAAGTGGTATACCGCAGCAGCCGAGATCTGGAGCGCTTGTTCATGGATAAAGCCGAAGCTGACCGTCATGACAAAATGCTCGAACTGGCCGAATTGCTGGCTGAAGTGTTGCAAAAAGCCGTTCCGTCCCTGACCGAGCAGCAAGTGGAAGAAGCCGGGATCTACATGGCGAAGAACCGCGATGTGTTCGCCAAGGCGTTCAAGAGCCAGCCGGATGCGTTGTCCGAGCTGCTGAGCGCGCCTGTTGAAGTCGCGGAACAGGTTGAAGTGGCAGAAACAGCTGAGCCGACCAAGCCAGCCAAAGCCGCTAAAACGCCGAAGTAAGCAACAGCCGAATTGAACAGGCCCTGAGTCGAATGACTCAGGGCCTTTTTCATGCCTGCGAAAAACGCGGCTCAAACCGTTCGCGGCGTTCGCTCGTCTGCAGCTGTCGAGCCTCCACGTACTGACGCCCCCCATGGCGACTGCGGAGAAAGTCCCTGGATGACGTAGAGATACGTTTCTTGCGCTGCGTAGTCGAGCACGCTGATCAAACCGCCGACATAGCTACCGTTGTAAAGGAAACCATCAAAGTTATAGGTCACCGTGAAGGTGATCTGTGCCTCGGCACTTTTGCCCGAAGCCTTGATGGTGGTGCCTGCCGACGTTGATGGCGATGCGGTGCTCCCCTCGTACGGGATCGGATCCTGGTAAAAATCCGGTAGCGCCAATGCGCCCGTCACCGAATCGGTGTCGAGCGTCAACGTGCCGCTCTGCCAAACCTGCAACCCGTTCGGGTTGGCGCTCGCGTCGAACAGGCTGACGGAGAAGGTGTAAGAAGTGCTCATGATTTCACCCATGGCCGTTCAACGACGTTCAACAGGTAGACCTCTTCACTGTCAGGCGTCAGTGAAAACAGATAGCCATTGTTGAGGAAGTCCTCGTGATCGCTGACATCGATGGGCCAACCGGGGTACTGATTACCGCTGGCGTCCAGCACCCACATGAACTTGACGTTGTAGTCTGTCGGGGTGGCGGATTTGTAGACACCGCCGGCGACTTGCGTCCCGTCGTCAAATCGCGCCCACGCCATGACGACCGGCGAGCCAACACTGATTTCATCGGGCACCGGGGTATTGCCCTGCATGATCAGCGTCCACGCCTCTTTGCCGCCCGCAGGAAGCATCATTCGCGCAACGTATTGCGGCGTCGGCGATCCTGCTGCCTGAGCCGTTACGGCGCCCTGACCAACGCCCGTGCCCTGCGTGACATTGAGGGTATAACCAAACGTGTTTTCACCGGGCTGCGGCACCGGGCCGGTAATGGTGCAGATCAGGCCATTTTGCTGGGCGACCTCCACGTAGGGGTCCCAGGAACCGGGCGTCGATCCCGAATTGATAACGCAGTTGATGGCCGGGTTTTCAGACTGGTAGAGGGTGAAGAAGACGTTGCCGTCGTTGTCCCATAAACCGGTGCTCACCGGACCTGCGGTGCCGGGGGTGAAAATAGTGATCTGCCCGCCGTAATTGGCGCCGTTATCGTCGCTGACAAACGACACGCCAATATCAAGGCTGGAGTTGATCGTGAAATTGCAGGTGAGAGAAGAACTGGAAGACATGATTCGCTCCTTGAAATCACGAAAAAGCAGTGCGCCAGTCATGATTGCCCCAGACGCTGGCAGGCCCTCATCAACCGGGCGGGTGGCGTTGCGCCATCCCGCTTGCAGCGTAGTCAGGTCTTTAGAATTTGCCAGCGAGGTGAAGGACGCGGCGAGCCTTCACCGGTACAAGACTTTCTCCGCCAACTCATCCGCCACACGGGCGGGGGAACGTTTCTCAGCCTGGGCATGGGCGAACACTTCGGTCAGCCGTGAGCTGATTTTCGACAAGTGTGCAGTGATGGTCGTCAGCTCTTCGCCTCGGTGTTTGAGCGACACGTAGATCAGTCCGCCGGCATTGATCACATAATCCGGCGCATAAAGAATGCCTCGCCGTTCCAGTTGATCCGCGACATCCAGATGAGTCAGTTGGTTATTCGCCGAACCGGCCACCGCCGAGCATCGCAGTTGCGTGACGGTGTTGCTGTTGAGCACGCCGCCGAGGCCGCACGGCGCGAGAATGTCGCAAGGCGTGCTGAGCAACGCCTCGTTGGCAATCGGGTGAGCCCCGAGTTGCTCCATCGCCAGTTGCACCTTGCCGTGATCGATGTCGCTGACCAGCAGTTCGGCACCGGCGGCGTGTAACTGCTCGGCCAAGGCATAACCGACATTACCCAGGCCTTGTATGGCCACGCGCAGGCCTTCGAGGTTGTCGCTGCCCAAGCGAGCCATGGCGGTGGCACGAATGCCGGTGAATACGCCCATCGCCGCGTGAGGCGCCGGGTCGCCCGCCGAAGTGGTGCTGGTGACGTGCTGGGTCTGTTGGGCGATGCAATCCATGTCCGCCACTGAGGTACCGCTGTCGATGGCCGTGATATAGCGCCCGTCGAGCTGATTGATGCAGCGCCCGAACGCTTCGAACAGCGCGGCGCGGTTTTCCACATGGACCGGTCGAACAATCACCGCCACGCCGCCACCCTGAGCCAGGCCGGCCAGTGCCGCCTTGTAACTCATGCCTTGAGCCAGACGAATGGCATCCTCGACCGCGGACTCGTCGCTTGGATAGGCAAGGTAACGACACCCGCCCAGGGCAGGCCCCAGACGGCTGTTATGAATAGCAATGACCGCCTTCAACCCGGTAACCGAGTCGACGCTCAGATGCAGCGATTCAAGGCGAGTGCTTTGCATGAGAGCGAACATCGTAGGGGCTCCCGAATCACTTCTTGTAGTCGCCAGTATAGGCTTGCGCCCAAAATTTGCAGAAGCGCACCGGAATAAGCGGTGCCGCCATTCAGGCTTTCGGACATAACCTGCGCGGCACTGGACGAATGCCGCAGGGGAGGCTAAAACGAGGCATGTCCCGGAGATTTTGATGACGCCCCGCCAACGCTTTTTCGACTGCCTGCAACGATCACCGCCCGCGCTGTTCGAAGCGGCGCTGTGGATTGCCGTCGAGCACGATAAAGAGGTGGATCCGCAGGCGGTACTGGCGAATTTCAAGGACCTGCAACAGCGCGTCAGTTACGGCTTGCCGATGTTGCCGGTCAGCGAGCTGGCCCAGCCGCTGTTGCGACGCCTGAATGATCTGGGATACGCCCAGGACGATTTCACGCCATTGCGACCGCAAGTGGCCTTGCTCGACAAAGTGCTGGAGCGCCGACGTGGCCAGCCATTGGCCCTGGGCCTGATTGCGCTGGAACTGGCCAGAGGCCTGGAAATCCCCTTGGTCGGGGTCAACTTCCCAGGGCATTTCCTGCTGCGGGTTCCGGGGGCCGATCACTTGCTGGACCCTTGCGGCGGTCGTCGGTTGTACCCCAACGATTGCCGGGAACTGCTGCAACGCCAGTACGGCCCGAACATGAAACTCAGCGCCGAACATTTGCTGACGGCCGAGCCGGTGCAAATGCTCCAGCGGTTATCACGTAACCTGCGCCAGTTGCACCTTTCCCACGATGACTACATTGGCGCGTTGATCGACGCCGAACGCGTGCTTGAACTGGGCAACGCCAGCGCCTCCGACTACCTGGCCCGGGCCAGCCTTTACCAGCGGCTGGACTGCCCGAACGCCGAGCGTTTCGATCTGGAGCATGCGCTGCTGCTCAGCGACGACCCGATCCAGCGGATCCGCCTGACCGAACGACTCGGGCACCTGCCCCCCAACTCAATCGTCCACTGAACCTGCAGGCGCCGGCTTGCTGGCGATTCAAACACCACGGTCAGTCAGGAATACCGCGTTATCGTTCATCGCCGGCAAGCCGGCTCCTACAAAAAACTACGCGGTATTTGAACCTGTAGGAGCCAGCTTGCTGGCGATTCAAACGCCGCGGTCAGTCAGGAATACCGCGTTATCGTTCATCGCCAGCAAGCCGGCTCCTACAAAAAACTGCGCGGTATTTGAACCTGTAGGAGCCAGCTTGCTGGCGATTCAAACGCCGCGGTCAGTCAGGAACACCGCGTTATCGTTCTTCGCGAGCAAGCTTCGCTCCTACAGGGAATTGCGCGGTATTTGAATCTGTAGGAGCCAGCTTGCTGGCGATTCAAACGCCGCGGTCAGTCAGGAATACCGCGTTATCGTTCATCGCCGGCAAGCCGGCTCCTACAAAAAACTGCGCGGCATTTGACCCTGTAGGAGCCGGCTTGCTGGCGATTCAGACGCCGCGGTCAGTCAGGAACACCGCGTTATCGTTCATCGCCGGCAAGCCGGCTCCTACAAAAAACTGCGCGGCATTTGAACCTGTAGGAGCCAGCTTGCTGGCGATTCAAACGCCGCGGTCCATCAGGAACACCGCGTTATCGTTCTTCGCGAGCAAGCTTCGCTCCTACAGGGAATTGTGCGGCAATTGAACCTGTAGGAGCCGGCTTGCTGGCGATTGATACGCCGCGGTCAGTCAGGAACACCGCGTTATCGTTCATCGCGAGCAAGCTGGCTCCTACAGGGGGCGGTGTGATGTTTTCAAGGAGTGTCTGGCTGATTGGCCGGGTGCGCTTTCATGAACGCTGGATGCGTCGCGGCCAGCGTCGCCACTCGACGAATCCGTGGGTATGCCTCCAGCGAAATGTTGAAACGTTCAGCCGCGTACAGCTGCGGAATCAGGTACACATCCGCCAGCCCCGGTTCAGCGCCGAAGCAATAACCTTCATCACCAATCAACTGTTCCACCGTCGCCAGCCCTTGGCTGATCCAGTGCCCGATCCACTCGACCACCTGCGGTTCGTCGTGGCCCAACTGCCGCAGCCTGTTGAGCACGCTGACGTTGTGCAGCGGATGCACGTCGCAGCCAATCACCGCCGCCACACCGCGCTCATGCGCGCGAGCGGCGAGGTCTTTGGACAGCAGCGGCACCTGTGGATAACGTTCCTCCAGGTACTCGATGATCGCCGGAGACTGGATCAGCAACTCGCCTTCGTCGGTGCGCAAGGCCGGCACCCGGCCTTGCGGATTGATCGCCAGATACGGTGGCTGGCGATGCTCACCGCCCGGCGGCGCGATCAGGTTGATCGGCAGCGCCCGGTAATCCAGGCCCTTCAACGCCAAGGCGATACGCACCCGGTAAGACGAGGTCGAACGGTAGTAGGTATAGAGTTCCATGACCCGTTCCTCTTAACGCGCCGGCAGCACTTTGCCGCGGCATTCGCCGAAACCGATGGAGGCAAAACCGTCGCGGCTGCAACGGGCGCGCAGGATGATTTCGTCGCCGTCCTCAAGGAATTTACGCACTTCGCCGGAAGCCAGTTCGATCGGCTTTTTACCGCCCTCGGTGATTTCCAGCAGGCTGCCGAACTGACCGTTTTCCGGCCCCGACAAAGTGCCCGAACCGAACAGATCGCCGGCCTGCAACTGGCAGCCGTTGACGCTGTGGTGCGCGACCATTTGCGCCACGGTCCAGTACATGTGCCGGGTGTTGCTCAGGGTCAGTCGATGGGCCGGCAGGTTCTGCTCGCGCATGCCTTCGGTGAGCAGCAGCACTTCCAGTTCGATGTCGAAGGCACCCGCGGCCTGGTCACGTTTGTCGAACAGGTAAGGCAGCGGCTGCGGATCGCCTTCCGGACGCGCCGGTTGCGCACGACGGAACGGCTCCAGCGCTTCGGCCGTCACCACCCATGGCGAGATGCTGGTAATGAAACTCTTCGACAGGAACGGCCCCAAAGGCTGGTATTCCCACGCCTGGATATCCCGCGCCGACCAGTCGTTGAGCAGGCAGAAACCGGCGATGTGATCGGCGGCGTCGCCGATGGCAATCGAGTCGCCCATGTCGTTGCCCTGGCCGATCCAGATGCCCAGTTCCAGTTCGTAATCCAGCCGTGCACACGGGCCAAAGGTCGGTTCGGTCTGACCGGCCGGCAGGGTCTGGCCTTTCGGCCGGCGAACGTCGGTGCCGGACGGGCGAATGGTCGATGCGCGGCCGTGGTAACCGATCGGCACGTACTTGTAGTTCGGCAGCAGCGGGTTGTCGGGACGGAACAGTTTGCCGACGTTTTGCGCGTGCTCGATGCCGACGTAGAAGTCGGTGTAATCGTTGATTTTTGCCGGCAGGTGCATCTCGCAGTTCGCCGCCAGCGGCAGCAGTTTTGCACCTTGGGCTTCGATCTTGCCGTGCAGGGTGCTGCCTTCCTTGAACAGTTCGATCAAGCGCTCACGCAGGGCAACACGAGCCTCGCGGCCGAGTTCGAAAAACGCATTGAGCTGACCGCCACGGGAGGCTTCGACCGCCGCTTTTGCAGCGCCGTCGAACAGGCCGGCGTCGAGTGCCGCTTGCAGATCAAAGATGTGTTCGCCAATCGCCACGCCACTGCGCGGCGCAGAGCCCTTCACGCTGAACACGCCCAGCGGCAGGTTTTGCAGGGGGAAGTCGACATGGCCGTTGGCGGAGGCAACCCAGCTACGAGTGATGGAAGTCTGAGTCATGGGTTATCTCCGGGTCGGGTCGAAAGTGGCGGGCAGCGTGGCCCAGCAGGCATCGTAATGGGGTTGCAGCTGTGGGCAGTCGAGGGCGAAGCGACTCGGGCGCAGCACCTGGCTGGTCTCGAACATGAAGGCCATGGTGTTGTCGATTTTCGCGGGTGCAAGCTGCGCGTTGATTGCCTTGGTGCAGGTTTCGCCGTCCGGGCCGTGGGCGCTCATGCAGCTGTGCAGCGACGCACCGCCGGGCACGAAGCCTTCGGCCTTGGCGTCGTACTCGCCCTTGATCAGGCCCATGAATTCGTTCATCAGGTTGCGGTGAAACCACGGTGGACGGAAGGTTTTTTCGGCGACCATCCAGCGTGGCGGGAAGATCACGAAGTCGAGATTGGCCAGGCCGTGGACGCTGGTCGGCGAAGTCAGGACGGTGAAAATCGAAGGATCCGGATGATCGAAGCTGACCGTACCAATGGTGTTGAAACGGCGCAGGTCATATTTGTACGGCACGTTATTACCGTGCCAGGCGACCACGTTCAGCGGCGAATGATCGAGCTCGCAACCCCACAACTGGCCGAGGAATTTCTGCACCAGGGTGGTCGGCTGCTTGAGATTTTCGTAATGAGCGACCGGGGTCAGGAAGTCCCGTGGATTGGCCAGACCGTTGCTGCCGATCGGTCCGAGGTCCGGCAGGCGCAATGGCGCGCCGTGGTTTTCCGCAATGTAGCCACGCGCCTGCGGGTCGAGCAGTTCGACGCGAAATTTCAGACCACGCGGCAGTACGGCGATTTCCAGCGGCTCGAGTTCCAGCACGCCCAGTTCGGTGGCAATGCGCAGGCGGCCCAGCTCCGGCACCAGCAGCAGTTCGCCATCCGCGTTGAAGAACACGCGCTCCATGGAGCGGTTGGCACGGTAATGGTAAATGCTGATTCCGGCCGGTTTTTCCGCCGCCGAATTGGCAACCATGCTCACCAGCCCGTCAATGAAATCGGTGGGCTCGGTCGGGATGTCCAACGGGTTCCAGCGCAGGCGATTGGGGGTCACTTCACCCAACGGTCCGCCGGCCAGTTGCCGATCCAGTTTGACGAACGCCGGGTGATTGGCCGACGGCTGAATGCGGTACATCCAGGTCCGCCGCGCTTCGGCGCGAACCATGGTGAACGCGGTGCCGGAGAACAGCTCAGTGTAGAGGCCGTATGGGGCTTTTTGCGGGGAGTTCTGGCCGACGGGCAGTGCGCCAGGCAACGCTTCACTGCTGAACTCATTGCCGAAACCGGACTGATAAGCCAGCGCGGGCGCCGTTGAATCGAGGTTCATGGAGCCTCCTGAACAGGGAGTAGGCAATGGCCTGTCGCTCTGTTGCAGAGGTCTCGGCACGCCTGGGTTATTTTTATCGTAATTCAATTACGCATAACGTAATTTGATTGGTATTGACCGTCAAGCTATAAAGACGCCCATTCGTCCCGGGATCAGACTGCCTCCATGGAAACGCCGCGCAACAACGACAAACAGAAAGTCCGCTCGGCCGAGGTCGGCACCGACATCCTCAAGGCACTGGCCGAGTTGTCGCCATCGACTTCACTGTCGCGCCTGGCCGAGCATGTGCAGATGCCGGCAAGTAAGGTTCACCGCTATCTACAGGCGTTGATCGCCAGTGGTTTTGCCGAACAGAACACCGCCACCAACCATTACGGCCTGGGCCGCGAAGCGCTGCGCGTGGGGTTGGCCGCACTTAACAGTATGGACGTGCTGAAAGTCGCCGCCCTGCCCCTGGCCGAACTGCGCGATGAATTGAATGAAACGTGTTTTTTGGCGGTGTGGGGCAATCAGGGCGCAACCGTGGTGCATATCGAACCGGCGGTGCGCGCGGTGACCGTGGTGACGCAATTGGGCTCTGTGTTGCCGTTGCTCAGTTCATCCACGGGATTGGTGTTCGGCGCTTATCTGCCCAAGCGTGAAACGGTGGATTTGCGCGAGCAGGAAGTGCTGGCAAGCAATTCCCATACGTTGGCGGACGATCAGGCTTATGTGACCTTGTGTGAACAGATCCGCGAGCGCGGCCTGCACCATGTGCATGGTTTGTTGATGCCCGGCGTCGATGCGTTGTCGGCCCCAGTGTTCAACGCGGTGGGAAATGTGGTGGCCGTCATGACTATCGTTGGCCCGGCGTCACTGTTTCACGCCGACGAAAACGGCCCGGCGGCGCAGCGATTGCTGGCGGCGACGCGGGCCGTAAGTTGGCGAATGGGGTATGAGCCATCCGCTTTCACTGGCTAACTAAGTTGTCAGCCTACTGCCGTGATTACTTGCTTCGGTAGGACTCGACCACAACACGACCTGCATTATTAAGATCGATGATGTCCAAACCGGCAACTCGATCAGCTTTATCAAAAGTCCACCGTTCGGAAAAGATGCCTGCGTAAACAGTATTGAAAGCAGGCAACTCATCCGCCTGCACTTTTTCCATGACAGCCCAGCTCAAACTCTCGGAGTAATCAACTACCTGTTTCCCCTCGTCGTTGACCACTACCGAATTCAGGTAGGTCTCATCGACGCTGATGGAATACCCCATATGACCGAACACCTCAGCCAGCTTCTTACTTACTTCTTCCAGCAACTTATTACTCACAAATAGCATCCTTACTAATAATGGAAGTCGGCCAAAACACATTCAAAAAAGATAAACACTGATTGACGGGGCGACGCCCACTTTATAAACAACTCAATTAACTTAGTACACCCCGCAACTTGTATGCAGACGTAAACATACCGAACACTTCAAATAACAATCCCCAGAACTTTGGCTTTGGCCACAGCCTGAGTCCTTCGTTCTACACCCAACTTCCCATTGATCCGCCGCGCGTGGGTTTTAACGGTATGTAACGATATGAACAACTGATCAGCTATCTGTTGATTGGAGTTACCCAGAGCGACTAACTCAAGCACTTCTATTTCACGCTGACTCAAGCGGTTCTGGACCGAAGCCAACGGTTCAGCAGGGTTACCCGACTCGGTACGCCCGATCGCCTCCGGCAAGCGTGGCTGGCGCAATTGCAGATCGCGCAGGGCCTGTTGAAGATTGCAGCGCTCGACCAGTGCCAAACCTTCCTGCATCGCCTCGCGAGCGGCAGGCATGTCGCCCGTCAGCCAGGCCACTTCTGCCAGCGCCAGGTGCAATTGCGCTTGCAGCCCCGCCATTCCCCGTTGACGCGCCCAGTGCAACTGAGCCTCGAGCTGCACCAGAGGGTTTGGCGCCTGCCCTCGATACACTTCGGTCAGCACCAGCAGGTATTCAAGGCCGGGAATCAGCTCCAGCGTCGCCGGCGGCGCCTGACGAGCATGGACGCCGTGATAGTGGCGCAGCACCCGGGTCAGGGCTTCATGGGCCAAATCCGGACGGCCCTGCTGTAGCCAGAAATGGCAGCTGTATTGCAACAGAACACTGCGGTAGACCGTGTCTGGAATCCGTCGCTGTTGCATCAATCGTTCGGCGTCACGCAGCAGGACAAAAGCCTGGGCGTAGTCCTGGCGATTGGCGGCCAATTGCGCGAGGCCGAGGAAACCGTACAGCACGCGTTTGTCCTGGCTGCGTAGGCAGATTTGCAGGCCGCTCTCGAAGTAAGCGGCCGCCTGCGTCTCTCGTCCCTGACACAGGCTCAAGCGTCCGCGCTGCAAGGCAATCCGCCCCAGCAGCGGTTGGGCCAGCGGTTGCTGCTGGACGAGCAAGCCATGCATGTTGGCCAGCAGGGTTTCAGCCCGGCCGGACGCTCCACGCTGCTCGAGCAATTGCGCATGATCGAGCTCCAGCAGCCCTTCGAACACCAGCGAACCTTGCGCACGCGCCAGGCACAACGCCTCACGGTTGGTCGCCTGCGCCACGTCGAGCTCGCCCCTGAGCAAGGCTTGCTGGGTCAGCGCTGACAGGCACATCAGCCGAGCCGTCCAGAGCGAGGGGTCGAGTTCGTCGAGTGCCTCAAGCAAATGCGCGCGCGAAGGCTCCATGCGCCCCTGCAAATGCAACAGCCAACCCTGCATCGCCTGCCAACGCGCCATCAGCTGCCGTTGATGCAACGCCGACGGCTGAGGGGCGAAGCGTGACAAATGCCCGATGCACTCACCCGCCTGCTCGAACCGCCCGGCAAACAGCAACGCCGCGGTGATCAGCCCCACCAGTTGCGGCGAGCCAAGCATCAGCTCGTCGCCTTTGTGCTCATGCAGACGCAACAACAGCACCACGGTCTGCTCTTCGAACAGATGCTCGAAACTGAAATGCTGCAACAGGCTGACCGCGACCTCGAACTCTTCGGCCAGCAAGGCTTGTTCAAACGCAGCTTTCCAGTCCAGTTCGGCGGCGAACCACTGACAAGCGCGGCGATGCCAGGAACGTCCCGCCGGCCATTGCTCTTCGCGCATCAATTGCGTGAGGGGGGTGAAAATCTGCAGCCAGTCGGTCGAGTCCTGCCAGGGCTCGATGAAGCAGCCCAACGCCTGCAACGTGCTCAGGCATTGGGCGCCCTCGCCTGCACCGAACAGGTGGTCGCATAACCGCGCATTGAATCGCTGCAAATGGGCCAGCACCCGCCAGGCTTCTGCCAGCTCCGGGGTCAGCATGCCGAACAATTCGTGTTCGAGGTAATCGTGCAGGGTGTCCGGCCGACCGTGCAGCGACTCGTTGCGCGACCAGTCGCATTTTTGCAGCAGCGCTATCCGCACACCTGCGCACCAGCCACCGCTGAGTTCGATGATCCTGCCGGCACGTTTCGCTGCCTGCTCCGGCTCCAGGTGATGCAGCAGTCGGGCAATTTCCGTTTGAGTGAAGGCCAGCGTGGCGCGCTCGCAGTCGTACAGCTCATCGGCGAGCAACAAGCGTGGCCAATTGCATTGCGGGCGGCGGCGACCACTGAGCCACCAGGTAATCATCGGGCTGCTGATGGCCAGCAACCGGTCGAGCAGCAGGTCCAGCTCCGGGTTGGGCGTGCGGCAATAGTCATCGAGGCACAGCCAGGTCGGCGTCTGCCATTGAGCCAGCGATGACAGCAATGCGGATTCGTCTGCCGTGGCCAATCCCAACGCGTGGGCCAGCCGCTTCCGAAAATCGGCAGCCTCCATCGGCTCCCCCGCCAACGGCAACCAACAGACCCGACACTGCTCCGGTGCCTGCAACAGGCATTCGATCAGCAGCGCACTCTTGCCACTGCCAGCCGGCGCACAGAGCAATTTCACGCGTGCGGTCGAGGCCAGTAACGGCTCGATCAGCCGCTCGCGAGACTGGTGGTGGGACGACAAACGGGGCAGAAGTCCAGGACGGTCCAGACACGGGGTCATGGCGGTCATAGTGGTGCGCCTTTTTATAATTGTGGCGCCACCCTAGCCCTCTCTACACGGCTTGTTGAAGAAGTATTCAACACACTTATCGACACCTATAAAAAAGGTGACCGCGAAGTCACCTTTTTCTGTAGAGCCTGTAGGAATGATTACCTCACCCCTGTACTCCGCAGCGCTGCTGGCGTGTAGTCACCTGCTTTGGCATCGATACCGAATTCGAAGCTGCGCTTCTCCTCGTTCTTCATCCCCAGTGCGATGTAGCGACCGGCGATCAAGTCGTACAGCGCTTCAACGGTGTAGGCCGGCACCTGGTGATCGTAGTAGAACTGGGCATGACCTTCGGCCACACGCCACAGCTGACCGCGACCGTCATAGTGATCGGCCAGTGCCACCTGCCAGCTGTCTTCGTCGATGTACATGTGACGCTTGGCGTACACGTGCCGTTCGTTGGGCTTGACCGTGGCGACAATCTCCCAGACCCGGTGCAACTCGTAGCGTGTGAGGTCCTGATTGATATGCCCGGCCTTGATCACATCGGTGTACTTGAGGTTGGGCGAGTCGAGCTTGTAGCTGTTGTAAGGGATGTACATTTCCTTCTTGCCGATCAGCTTCCAGTCGTAGCGATCCGGTGCGCCGGAAAACATGTCGAAGTTGTCGGTGGTGCGCAACCCGTCGGACGAGGTGCCGACGCCGTCATAGGCCACCTGCGGTGCACGTCGCACGCGACGCTGGCCGGCGTTGTAGATCCAGGCCTTGCGCGGTTCCTTGACCTGGTCGAGGGTCTCGTGAACCAGCAACACGTTGCCCGCCAACCGCGCCGGCGCCGTGACTTCCTGCTTGAAGTAGCTGAGCACGTTGTCGTCGCTGCCGGGTTTCAAGTCCCCCAGCAGCGAAGGCACTGCGACCTCATCCTTGAAGCGGATCACCGTGAAGTCGCCATTGGACTGCGGCGTGGCCTGGGTGATGGTGCGACGCAAGTTACCGCCGTGATAACGGGTGACGTGGTTCCAGATCACCTCAACGCCGTTCTTCGGAATCGGAAACGCGTAGTAGCGATTGCCGGTGAAATTGGCCAGGCCATTGCCGTCGTTGATCGGCGTTACATTCAGCGCGCTGCGCTTGGCCGACTCGTAGATGTCCGGTGGCACGGCCACTGTACGGTGGGTCGGATAGACCGGGATCTTGTAGGTCTCCGGGTAGCGTTTGAACATCGCGATCTGGCCGTCGGAGAGCTTGTCCTTGTATTTGTCGACGGTTGCCGCCGTGATGGTAAACAGCGGTTTTTCATTGGCGAACGGGTCGGCAAGGAACCCTTTACTGTCCACCGCACCGGCGTTTTTCGGGATGCCGCCGGTCCATGCCGGAATCGAGCCATCGGCATTACCCGCCTTCTCGGCGCCCAACGGCGTCAGGCTGGTACCGAGTTTGTTGGCTTCTTCCGGCGACACCGCGGCCATTACATCAACGGCCAACAGGCTCAGGGCCAGAACGCTGCATTGCAGAATCATTTTGCGCATTGAAATCATCCTTCTCAGCCAGATCAGAAGTTCACGCCAAAGCTCAGCGCCAGGAAGTCGCGATCTTCCAGGGTGTTGTAGTCACCGCCGAAGAAATCGGTGTAACTCAAGCTCGCGGTGTAGGTGTTGCGATAGTCCGCATCGACGCCGACGCTGATGGCTTTGGCGCCTTCGTTGAACAGCCCGTTGGGGCCGTAACCGGCGACGTCATGGGACCACGACAGGTTGGGTTTGAAATTGATCCCGGCGATGACGTTGTTGTAATCAAGGATCGCGCGGGCGCGGTAGCCCCAGGACGTCGAGGTGACGAAACCGTCGGTATCACCGCGGAAACCGTACTGTCCGTAGACCGAGTCGCGGCCGTAACGCAGCTTGCTTTTGTCTTCCAGCCCGCCGACGTGAACAACGGCCGCCTCACCCACCAGGGTCAAACGGTCCGCGCCGGCGATCTGATCGATGAAGTGCGTCAGGGTGCTCTGGATTTGCGTCACTTCCTTGCGGCGATAGCCTTTGTTATCCGCCCCGGGGGTCGTGGCGATTGGCGAGGCCGCGCCGCCGGCAATCGGGTTGAGCAAGGCCAGTGTCAGGTCGGTGCTGTTGACCTGTACCGGTGCGTTGGGGCGGTAGCTGATCTCGCCGGTCCATGCGGTGCCGGTCGGCAAGGTGGTGGAGAAACTCGCGCCGTAGAGGCGGATGTCTTCCGGGTATTCGAGGTAGTACTGACCGCGACCGAGCATCACGCTCTGGGCCAAGGCCGAACCGGTGCCGGGTGCAATGGCGTTGGCGGTACCGACGATGGCCGGAATCCGTGCCAGCGTCCCCGCGCCGGCAGTGGTGGTGCCGACATTCGGCGTGCGGCTGTGGTAGTTCATGAAGTACAGGCCGTACTCGGTGTCATCACCCAGCCAACGCAACGCCGTGCCCCATTGCCCGGAGTCGCGGGCGTCGCGGTCGCCGCCACGGGGCACGATCACCCCTTCCTTGCCGACCTGGAAGCCTTGGCCAAAAGCGGCAGCGATCGGTTGCAACGGTGCAATCGCCGGGCTGGCGACCGTGTATCCCGTGTTGCAACCATCTGCCGCCACGTCCCCGCCGAAGAAGGTGCCGCAGTTGTCGAGAACGGTCTGGTCCCACTCCAGTTGATAGAAGCCTTCCACCGTCAGTCTGTCGGTCAGGCCCTGGGAGGCGAACAGCATGTTCACCGGAATCAGGCCTTCCTTGATTTCCGCGCCAGGACGGCGGAACGCTGAAACGTCGACCGGGTTGATGCTGTTGATCGAGTTGCCGATGAAGGTACTTTCGCCCCAACTGACCACCTGTTTGCCTGCGCGAAAGGTGCCCGGCAGATCGGCGATGGAGTAGTTGTGATAGACGAACGCATCGAGGATCTGCGCGCCGGCAGACTTGGAACCTTCTTTGCGATTGTGATCGCTGATCGGCTTGAACTCGCGGTCTTCGTCCTTCAGTTCGAAGTCGTACCAATACTTGCCACGGACGAACATGCCGGTGTCGCCGTACTTCAGTTCGAGGTCGTGAATACCCTTGAAGATCTTGGAGTAGGTTTCGCCCTTCTTGAAGTTCAGACGCCCGTCGTCACCGGTCGACGCCTGGCCGGTCCCGCCGTTGACGATGCCCACCAGCGATTTATCGGCATCGCGCATGCCCCAACTCGCGCCGACGGACAGCGAGGAGTCGAATGTCCCCTCGATTTCGCCAATGTTGAATGAAACGGCCTGCGCCTGGGCACAGCAACCCAAGGCCACCGCAGCGGCCAGCGCCTGCGGTGTGAAGATGGCGCGCATTGTTGTTTTTGTCATGCGTCTTCCCCGGTGAGTGACAGAAGGCCACACCCTACTGCCGCAGGTCGGGAGCGATAAGCGCACCAAGGAGGTATTCGTTGTGTCGCTCTAAAGGATGAATGGCCTTGCGGCGCGGGGAGTTGCGCGAGGTATGGATGAAGTGGATGGAGGTTCATCAGCCGGATGCATGAGCGCGAGACTATTGCCCAGGCTGCAATACTGCATGTCTGGAATCGCTATTTTTCCTTTGGACTCAAGCGCTTATTCTTGTCGGGCTTTCACGGCAACAGCCTGACAGCACACAGCGATGGCGTGTGATCAGTCCGCGCCATTGGCGACAGATTTCAGATGTGTCGAAGGTTTCGACTCATCGCCCCGTGTTCACTGACGTTGATTTGTAGCTCCTTGATCCAACGTCTTACTTTGGCCGCTGCGTTTGCAGCGGCCTTTTTTATGGGCGATGGTTTTGGGGAGGCAGGACTCAGGCGAGCCCTGCGCGAGGCGAAGGAATCAGAGGGAATACTTCTGCAAGTTGCCCATCATTTCCTTCAGTGCTTCGATGTTGTCCTTCGGATGCGCTGCGCCTTCGAAGTCGCAGATCTGCTGCCAGTGCGCCGCCACATCTTCCGGTGAAAACCCGGCCCGTGGATCGAACCCGGCGCCGAGGCTGCGCTCCCAACGCACCTTGCCCATCCAGCCGCCACCGACCTCAAACAACCCCGAGGTTTCCTGGCAGTTTTCGCTGGCGAGGTACACCACCAGCGGGCTGACCAGTTCCGGCTTGAGTTGTTCGAACACTTGCGGCGGGATCAGGCCTTCGGTCATGCGGGTGCCGCCGGTAGGCGCAATGGCGTTGACCAGGATGTTGTTTTTGCGGCCTTCGATGGCCAGGGTGCGGGTCAGGCCGTAGAGGCCGAGTTTGGCCATGCCGTAGTTGGACTGGCCGAAGTTGCCGTAAATCCCCGAAGTCGATGCGGTGAAGATCACGCGACCGTAATTTTGCTCGCGCATATGAGGCCAGGCGGCACGGGTAACTTTGTAGGCGCCTTCGACGTGGACGCGATAGACCAGGTCCCAATCGGCATCGTCCATTTTGTGGAAAGTCTTGTCCCGCAGAATCCCGGCGTTGTTGACCACCACGTCGACACGGCCGAAAACGTCGAGGGCGTTCTGGACGATTTTGTCGCCGTCGGTGACGGAGTCATGGTTGGCCTCGGCAATGCCGCCGGCCTCACGGATTTCCGCGACTACGCGGTCTGCTGCCGAAGCGTTTGCACCTTCACCTTGCGCCGAGCCTCCGAGATCGTTGACCAGCACCCTGGCGCCCTGTTTCGCGAACAACAGCGCATGAGCGCGGCCCAGGCCACCACCGGCTCCGGTGATGATCACGACTTTATCTTCGAAGCGCACAGGCTCATTCATTAGGGGGGACTCCAGCAGGCCGAGGGACAATAAGTCCGAGTCTCAGGCAAGGCGCCGCGGGTCACAATGAACACGGGGTAGGCTGAATGGTGCTCGATAAGGCCGGGGGATGATGAGCGCGTGGACCGAGTCACGGGCCATCGCCAGCAAGCCGGCTCCTACAGGACCGGGGTGCCCCAAACTCATCAGACACCACAAAAACCCTGTAGGAGCCGGCTTGCCGGCGATGGCAATCCGACAGGCACCACAACCCTCAAGGACGCATTCGCCGGCAAGGTTGCGGTGATGTCTACGAACAGGCCACTTTCAGCGGCGTTGAAATCAGCCGGTCGCGAAACGCCAGATAATGCTTGAGCACCTGAGCCGGTGCTTCGGTTTGCGGGTAATGGCCGATGCCGGGCAGCAGGACCGTATCCGGGTTCGGGATCAGCTCCCGATAGCGTTCAACCATGTGCCCGCCAGAGATCGGATCGACCTCGCCATCGATCACCCGCAACGGCACTTCGCCGCGCTGCATGGCACTCACCCAACGCTCGCGCTGAACCCGACGTTCGGGGATGTAGGCAATCAGCTTGTGCATGATCCGTGGCCCGTGATTGCTGTCGATCAGGCTCCAGAAATCATCCATCTCACTCTCGGTAGGACGGCTCTGCGGTCCGAAAATCTGGCGGAAACTCTTCACCAGCGCATCACGGGAAAACGCGCGACCGATCATCCAGCCCACCGGGCTGAGCAACAGTTTTTGCATCAGTACCGGACGATGGGTTTCAGGAAACAGCCCCCCATTGAGGAACACGCAACTGGCGAGGTGAATGCGCGCCTCGTAATGCCGGGCCAACAGTTCCTGAGCCACGCTGTCGCCATAATCGTGGGCGAGCACGTGCACCGGCTGCTCGACGTTCAAATGTTCCAGCAACGCCTGTTGCAGATCGGCTTGCGCCAAGAGGCTGTATTCATGATCCACCGGTTTGTCTGAATCGCCGAAACCGAGCATGTCGCAGGCAATCACCCGATAACGCTGGGCCAGCGGCTGCCACAGGTAATGCCAGTCCCAGCTGGCGGTCGGGAAGCCATGAATGAGCAACAGCGGCTCACCCTGCCCCGCCGTCCAGTAACGCACCGTCTGATCACGAAAGACGAACGTCTGGCTGCGCTTGCGCCAGACACACAGGGGGATCTCGGCGAGAGGCATCAGAGTTTATATCCCGCGTCTTGTTTATCGAGTTTGCGCAGCAGCGCCGGCCAGGCCAGTGCGCCGCCCATCCCTTGTGCACTTTTGGTGACGCCGGCGATCATCGCCTTGGCGCCCGCCAGAATCTGCGGTTCGATGGCGATGAGTTCCGCACCACCGTTCTGTGCCAGCACCTGGATTTCGCAGGCGCGCTGGAAGGTGAACATCATCAGGAACGTGTCAGCGATGGTGCCGCCGCAGGTCAGCAACCCGTGGTTGTGCAGCATCAGGAAATTGTTTTCACCGAGGTCGGCCTGCAGCCGCGCCTTCTCTTCGTGGTTCAGCGCAACGCCTTCATAGGCGTGATACGCCAGGCTCGACAGAACAAACAGCGACTGTTGGCTGATCGGCAAAACGCCTTGCTTCTGCGCCGACACCGCAACGCCGGCCGCCGTGTGCGTGTGCAATACACAGACGACATCGTGCCGCACTTCGTGCACGGCGCTGTGGATGGTGTAGCCCGCCGGGTTGATCTCGTAGGGGCTGTCCATCAGCTTATTGCCGGCCTGATCGACCTTGACCAGGCTCGACGCGGTAATCTCGTGGAACATCAACCCGAACGGGTTGATCAGGAAATCTTCAGTGCCCGGCACCTTGGCGGAAATGTGCGTGAAGATCAGATCATCCCAGCCATGCAGGGCGACCAGACGATAACAGGCGGCCAGATCGACACGGGTCTGCCACTCGGCGGCACTGACCTGGTCTTTGACACTGTGGGGCGATTGGACGGGGGCTACGCTCACGACAAGGAACTCCTGTTCTTATTGTTTTGCTCACGTTTAGCAGTCTAGTCAGCCCCCGGGGTTCATGTAGTTGCATTGGCAGCCAGCTTGATGACCTAGCGAGTCACTGCGCCAGACAGCTTGGATCCATGTCAAAGTACCGCCGCCAACAAGGGGTCAGCGAACCGGTCAGCAGCCACGAAGCGGCACAATCCTGGCTCGCCTTGCGGCACGAATGGCCACTCAGCCCTGCAGAGCGGTGACGAGTTCCGCCAGCCAGGGTTCGGCATCGGTTTCCGGGGTGACGCTTTCGCTGGCATCCAGGCGCAGCATTGGCAGCACTTCGCGGATGCCCAGTTCGCCGAACAGCTCGCGCATCAGTTCACCGCCGCCACAGAACGTATCGCCGTAGCTCGCATCGCCCAGGCCGATCACCGCGCCCGGCAAACCACGCCAGGCGGCCGGCAATTGGTCACGAATGGCGAAATACAACGGTTGCAGGTTGTCCGGCAGTTCGCCCATGCCCGTGGTCGAAGTCACTGCCAGAAAGGCTTGCGGGCCAAACGCCTGTACATCGGCAAGGCTTGCGCGCGGGTTGTGAAAGGTTTCGAAGCCCGCGGCTTTCAAAATATTCGCAGCGTGGCGAGCGACTTCTTCAGCCGTGCCGTACACCGAGCCCGAAAAGATGGCGACTTTCATCAATCTGATCCTGAAGCTGAGTAAAAAGATGAGGGATATTAACAGCCACAGCAAAAAAGCTGCGATTAGCTCTCATTAAGCATTGAAGGCCGCTAGAGTTCTTTTAGAATGCTGCGCTCAATCAATCTGGAAAGGATTCTCCGATGATCAACGCACAATTGCTGCAAATGGTGATTAACGCGTCCAACGACGGCATCGTGATTGCCGAAAAAGAAGGTGAACACGACAACATCCTGATTTACGTCAACCCTGCATTTGAACGGCTGACCGGTTACACCAGCGAAGAAATCCTCTACCAGGATTGCCGCTTTCTGCAATCAGGTGACCGCGACCAGGAAGCGCTGCCCTTGATTCGCAATGCGTTGAGCAGTGGCGGCTCCTGCCGGGAAATCCTGCGAAACTACCGCAAGGACGGCACGCCCTTCTGGAATGAGCTGTCGCTTTCGACGGTGAAAAACCCGAGTGACGGTCAGACGTATTTTGTCGGCGTGCAAAAGGACGTCACCGTGCAGGTCAAGGCGCAGCAGCGGGTAGCGCAGCTTGAAGCGCAAGTGGCAGAGCTTCAGGCCGAGCTCGCCGCGCTCAAACCGACGAACGGCGCAAACAAAACCGATAATTGATTGTCATTAACTACAATCACCGATGACTTTGTTACTTTTCCTTTCGAGCCAATCATGCAGCGCGACGCACTCCTGACCCAGGATGAGCTGGATTTTATCCAGACCATGCAACACAACCCGCAACTCAATGTGCGGGATGCGACGTCGAGTCTGCTTGTAAATGGTGGTTCGCAAATTCGTGACTTGCTCACGCGCCTTGCTGCTCATGAGCAAGTCACGATCCAGGCCAACTTCGAAAATCAGCAAATGACCTTCCCGCTGCACCTGGTGGAAGACGAATTTCACGCGCTGCATTTACGTCTCGGCGTTCCCAGCATTTATGAAGACGGACCGCTGGTCCGGCCATGGCGCCTGGTCCTCGAAGAACCGGTCGCCCTGGAGAATGCCGTCGGCCAACCCGGCACGATGTGGGTGCATGAAGTGTCGTTCAAAGGGGTTTTGCTGGAAGTTCGCAACAAGACCAAACCGCCCAAGCATTTCGCGTTGTGGTTCAGCCCGTCAGGCTACGAACGTATAGCGTTGCGCGGCACCTTCGAGAGAGAAACCGAGAACGGCTTCTATGCCTATCAGTTGAGTCAGAGCGACAAGGATGAAACCGAGCGCCTGCGCCAGTACATTCTTCAGCAGCATCGACTGACCCATCCGACCCTGCATCTGTGATTCAGGTGTCCAGGTTGCCTGCCAGGAACTGTTTCAGGCGCTGACGCATCACCACTCCTTCGTTACCCAGGCAGCCAATGGACGATCCGTCCAGGCTCTCCTGCGCCAGTTCCGACGCGTCACCGGCCAGCATCAACTGGCAATCCAGGCTCATCGCCAGACGATTCAAACGTCGCGGTAAATCACTGGTCGGCGCGTGATTGGAAAACAGCACCAACGCCTGGGGCTTGACCCTTTCGCAGACCAGCGCCAGCTCATCGAAGGGCTGACCGATCGCCAGCAATTGAATGGCCGAATCGACACTGCTCAAAAACAACGCCGTGACCAACAGTTCGAGTTCGCGACATTGTTCGTTCAGGGGACAGACAATCACCCGTCGTGGCTGCATGACGCGCACCAGCAGCAGCCGCTGTAATACCCGTGAACGCAAAAAACCGTCCAAGAATAGCCACTCGCTGGCTTGGCCGAACACTTCCTGACGTTGCAGGAATTGCTTCCAGAGTGGCATCAGAATGTCCTGAAACGCCACGGTCAGGGGGTAACTGGAAAAGATCTGCCCATAGACCTGCTCCAGCTGCACCTCATCGAACACGCTCACCGCCGCTTTGACTTGTTCCTGCCACTGCGCGTAGTCAGCCTGCACCAGTTCGTTGGGGATGATGTGGGACAACGCTTGAAGCGGGGCAGTCTTGGCCAGTATCTTGCCGACCTTGCTGACGGCGACGCCACGTTCGATCCAGCCCAGGATGCTGCGGACCCGCTCGATATCGGTCATTGCGTACAAGCGATGCCCGCTTTCGGTGCGCATTGGCTGAATCAGACCATAACGTCGCTCCCACGCCCGCAAGGTGACCGGGTTGACGCCCGTCAGCCTTGACACTTCACGGATCGGAAACAGTTCTTCCTTTTCTATGGAAAGAGCACGCGGCAAACCAGCGACATCTTCGGTCAAGACAGGCATAGGGCAGTCAACGTCCGCGCATAAATTGGATCCCATTCTACCTCTCTTGCCCCATCAGCATTCAATACCTTGATGGACGACGATTGTCGCGGCCATAACCTGTAGAATCCGGAATAATCCTTGCTTGTTCCAAGTCGCAGCCCATCACCCCGGCGCTGCGCCTGGCGAAACTCCTATCCGGAGTAACGCGATTGTCATCCGGAGATACAAAATGTCTACCTCCCCCGTCACGCTGATGGTTGCGCGCCGCGTCGCCGATGGGCGTTATCAGGACCTGATGGCCTGGTTGCGCGAAGGCGAACAACTGGCCACCGACTTCCAGGGTTATCTCGGCTCAGGCGTGCTCGCCCCGCCGCCCGACGATGACGAATTCCAGATCATTTTCCGCTTCGCCAACGCGCAGACCATGCACGCCTGGGAGCATTCGGCTTCGCGTACCGCCTGGCTCGCGCGCGGCAGCGACTTGTTTGCGCATAAGACAGAACATCGCGTGAGCGGCATCGAAGGCTGGTTCGGCGCAGCCGGCGCGCGTCCGCCACGCTGGAAACAGGCCGTGGCGATCTGGCTGGCGTTTTTTCCGGTGTCGTTGCTGTTCAACTTCGTGCTCGGGCCGTTGCTCGGCGAAATGAGCCTGCTGCCTCGGGTGTTCATCAGCACGCTGTGTCTGACGCCGTTGATGGTCTATTTCTTTATTCCGCTGTCGACCCGTTTGTTGGCAGGTTGGTTGAACAGCGCGCCAACACGGCGATTGCCTGTTGAACCCACCACCCAGAATCACTGACCGCCACCTGTAGGAGCAAGGCTTGCCCGCGAAGAACGATTACGCGGTTGAATGCCTGGACCGCGTCATCGTTCTTCGCGGGCAAGCCTCGCTCCTACAAAAGCCACCTCACGGCTCGTCGCTGGTATAGTTTTGCTCTTACCGCGACGCGAGCCGTTCATGACCTCTTCATCCGCCCCGATCCTCATCACCGGTGCCGGCCAGCGTGTCGGCCTGCACTGCGCGCAGCGATTGCTCGAAGACGGCCATGCGCTGATCTTCAGCTATCGTACTGAACGCCCAGGCGTACAGGCATTGCGTGATCTGGGGGCGACGGCAATCCTCGCCGACTTTTCCAGCGAGGGCGGGATTCTCGCCTTCATCAGCGAACTGAAAACCCACACCGACTGCCTGCGGGCGATCATCCATAACGCATCCGAATGGCTGGCCGAAACGCCGGACACCGACGCCGCAGCGTTTACCCGCATGTTCAGCGTGCACATGCTGGCGCCCTACCTGATCAACCTGCACTGTGCCGACTTGTTGCAACGCTCGACCCCGGCGGACATCGTGCACATCAGCGATGACGTCACGCGCAAGGGCAGCAGCAAGCACATCGGCTACTGCGCCAGCAAAGCCGGGCTCGACAGCCTGACCCTGTCCTTCGCGGCGAAGTACGCGCCGCACATCAAGGTCAACGGCATCGCGCCCGCCCTGCTACTGTTCAACCCTGACGACGACGCGGCGTACCGCGCCAAGGCTCTGGCCAAATCCGCATTGGGTATCGAACCCGGTAGCGACGTGATCTACCAAAGCCTGCGTTATTTGCTCGACAACCCTTATGTCACCGGCACGACCCTGACCGTCAACGGCGGACGGCACCTCAAGTAAGGTGCCCCGCGAGGATATTTCATGACGTTATCCCGGCCCCAGAACGCCCTGTCCCAGAACTACCGCGAAATCCTCATCGGCCTCGGTGAAAATCCCGATCGCGAAGGCCTGCTCGATACGCCGGCGCGCGCAGCCAAAGCCATGCAGTACCTGTGTCATGGTTACGAGCAATGTGTCGAAGAAATCGTCAACGGCGCGTTGTTCGCCTCCGACAACGATGAAATGATCATTGTCGACAACATCGAGCTGTATTCACTCTGCGAACATCACCTGCTGCCCTTCATCGGCAAGGCGCATGTGGCTTATATTCCAACGGGTAAAGTGCTGGGCCTGTCGAAGATTGCGCGGCTGGTGGACATGTTTGCGCGTCGCCTGCAAATCCAGGAAAACCTCACCCGGCAAATCGCCGACGCGGTGCAACAAGTGACCGGTGCCGCCGGTGTCGCGGTGGTCATCGAGGCACAGCACATGTGCATGATGATGCGCGGCGTCGAGAAACAGAATTCGACCATGAACACCTCGGTGATGCTCGGCGCCTTCCGCGAGTCGAGCAACACCCGCCAGGAGTTCCTGCAATTGATTGGACGGAGCAAGTAGCAATGCCACAACTTCAACCAGGAATGGCACGCATCCGGGTCAAGGACCTGTGCCTGCGGACGTTCATCGGGATCAACGAGGATGAAATCCTCAACAAGCAGGACGTGCTGATCAACCTGACGATCCTGTATGCAGCCCAGGAAGCGGTGCGTGACAACGACATCGATCACGCGCTGAATTACCGGACCATCACCAAAGCGATCATCGCTCACGTGGAAGGCAATCGCTTTGCCCTGCTCGAACGCCTGACCCAGGAAATTCTCGATCTGGTCATGGCCAATGAGTCGGTGCTGTACGCCGAGGTCGAAGTCGACAAGCCCCACGCCCTGCGTTTCGCCGAGTCAGTGTCGATCACCCTGGCCGCGAGCCGCTGACCGCGTCTGGCGCATTGCTCGCCAGACTTTTATTATCTCGCGCACGACTGAACAGCACAGAGCCCATCATGACTGACCAACAACGCCTCGAACTTGAAGCCGCCGCCTTCCGCCGGCTGGTCGCGCACCTGGACAGCCGCAAGGATGTGCAGAACATCGACCTGATGAACCTCTCGGGTTTCTGCCGCAACTGCCTGTCCAAATGGTACAAGGCCGCGGCTGACGAACGTCAGATCGAGGTCAGCCTCGACGACGCCCGTGAAGTCGTCTACGGCATGCCGTACGCCGAGTGGAAAGCCCAATATCAGCAAGAAGCCAGCGCCGAGCAACAAGCGGCGTTCGCCAAAGGAAAACCCAATGAGTGATTTGAACACCCTGCGCGCCAGCCTCAAGAGCGGCGAACACGTTTTTGCCGACACCCTGGCCTTCATCGCCGCCGGTTATGACTACCAGCCACAGCCGTTCAACAACGGCGGCGTGGAAAACGCCGCCGGGCAAAACGAAGGTTCGTGCAAGACCCTGGGCCTGGCGCTGCTGGAAGGGTTGAGCGATGAAGAAGCGCTGTTGGCATTCGGCGAGCATTACCGCTCCGTCGTAGCCACGCCTGACGGCAGCGATCACGGCAACATCCGCGCGTTGATTGCCCATGGATTGGCCGGTGTGAAGTTCACCCAGCAACCCCTGACCCGCCGCTGATTTCTGAGCAACACCTCCCACTGTAGGAGCCGGCTTGCTGGCGATGGCGTCCTCAATGTCGATGCAAGACTTAAGGGCCCCATCGCCAGCAAGCCGGCTCCTACAATGGTTTTGCGTTGTTTCGAAAAAATTTGCACAACGCTCAAACCACATCCCGACTTTTAAGATTGACCCGGCAACTTTATTTCGTTTGCCGGGCAGCACTGCTCACGGCTTAGATAAAAAGAAGCATCCCTTCTTCAGAGTCGGTCATCCATGAGCAGCGAAACCATCAGCCGGTCGATCAACATCGTGCACCCTGTCACGCTCAGCCACGGCAAAAACGCCGAGGTCTGGGACACCGAGGGCAAACGCTACATCGACTTTGTCGGCGGCATCGGCGTGTTGAACCTCGGCCATTGCCACCCGCGCATCGTCGAGGCCATTCGCGAACAAGCCACCCGGTTGACGCATTACGCGTTCAACGCCGCCCCGCACGTGCCTTACCTCGAACTCATGGAGCGTCTGGCCGCGTTCATCCCGGTGGATTACCCGGTCAGCGGCATGCTCACCAACAGCGGTGCGGAAGCGGCGGAAAACGCCCTGAAAATCGTCCGGGGCGCGACCGGTCGCACGGCCGTCATCGCTTTCGACGGCGCCTTCCACGGACGCACCCTCGCCACCCTCAACCTCAATGGCAAAGTCGCGCCTTACAAACAGAAGGTCGGCGTGTTGCCCGGTCCGGTGTTCCACTTGCCCTACCCGAGCAAGGACAACGGCGTGACCTGCGCCGAAGCGTTGAAGGCGATGGATCGGCTGTTCAGCGTCGAGATCGATGTCGACGACGTGGCGTGCTTTATCGTCGAGCCTGTGCAGGGTGAAGCCGGTTTCCTGGCGATGGATGTCGAGTTCGCTCAGGCCTTGCGCAAGTTCTGTGATGAAAAGAACATCCTGCTGATCGCCGATGAAATTCAGTCCGGCTTCGGCCGCACCGGCCAGCGGTTTGCGTTCTCGCGACTGGGCATCGAGCCGGACCTGATCCTGCTGGCCAAGAGCATTGCCGGCGGTATGCCGCTGGGAGCGGTGGTCGGGCGCAAGTCGTTGCTCGACACTTTGCCCAAGGGCGGACTGGGCGGCACTTATTCGGGCAATCCGATCGCCTGCGCCGCTGCGTTGGCGACGCTGGATGAAATGACCGATGCCAACCTGCACGCCTGGGGTTCGCAACAGGAAGAAGCGATCGTCAGCCGCTACGAAGCCTGGCGCGCCAACAAGGTTTCCCCTTATCTCGGACGCCTGACCGGTGTCGGCGCCATGCGCGGCATCGAACTGGCCAACGCCGACGGCACACCCGCCCCGGCGCAACTGACGCAACTGTTGGCCCTGGCCCGTGAAGCGGGGTTGCTGCTGATGCCTAGCGGCAAGTCGCGGCACATCATCCGGCTGCTGGCGCCGTTGACCACCGAGCCCGCCGTGCTGGAAGAAGGCCTCGACATCCTGGAAGCGTGCCTGAAAAAGCTGACCTGATCACTGAACCCATGTGGGAGCGAGCCTGCTCGCGATGGAAGACAGGGCACCGCGTGGCGTCAGGTTGCCAGCGTTATCGTTGACGTCCTTCGCGAGCAGGCTCGCTCCCACAATGAAATGTGATCAGCCATGGAATCGTGGACAAAAAAAAACCGGCCGAAGCCGGTTTTTTTCATTTCAACAGAATCAGAACGAAGCGTTCTGCAGACCGTCGAGGTAACGCTCGGTGTCCAGTGCCGCCATGCAACCAGCGCCGGCCGAGGTGATCGCTTGACGGTAAACGTGGTCAGCCACGTCACCGGCAGCAAAGATGCCTTCAACGTTGGTCGCGGTCGCATTGCCTTCACGGCCGCCGTGCACCACCAGGTAACCGTCTTTCAACGTCAGCTGGCCTTCGAACAACGAAGTGTTCGGGGTGTGGCCGATGGCGATGAACACGCCGTCGACTTTCAGCTCGTCGAAGCTGCCGTCGTTGTTCTTCAGGCGAGCACCGGTCACGCCCATGTTGTCGCCCAGGACTTCGTCCAGGTTCGAGTTCAACTTCAGGATGATCTTGCCTTCGGCAACGCGAGCGTTGAGCTTGTCGATCAGGATCTTCTCGGCGCGGAAGGTTTCGCGACGGTGGATCAGGGTCACGGTGCTGGCGATGTTGGCCAGGTACAGGGCTTCTTCGACAGCGGTGTTACCGCCACCGACCACGGCCACTGGCTTGTTGCGGTAGAAGAAACCGTCGCAGGTCGCGCAGGCCGAAACGCCTTTGCCCATGAACGCTTCTTCCGATGGCAGGCCCAGGTAACGAGCGCTGGCGCCGGTGGCGATGATCAGGGCGTCGCAGGTGTAAGTCGCGCTGTCGCCGGTCAGGGTGTAAGGCTTGGCGGCGAAGTCCACGGCATTGATGTGATCGAAAACGATCTCGGTTTCAAAGCGCTCGGCGTGCTCACGCATCCGCTCCATCAACGCCGGGCCGGTCAGACCGTGGACATCGCCAGGCCAGTTGTCGACTTCGGTGGTGGTGGTCAGTTGACCGCCGGCCTGCATGCCGGTGATCAGCAGTGGCTTGAGGTTGGCACGGGCGGCATACACCGCGGCGCTGTAACCGGCAGGGCCGGAACCGAGAATAATCACTCGCGAATGACGGACTTCAGACATGACCTGCTCCTGTTGACCGGCCCGGAATACCTGGCGCGGAACGCCGGATTGCCGGCGGGAATAAAAAAGGACCGTTGAAAGCACTTGGGGAAGGCTTGAACTCGACAGTCCTGTAAAAAGATTGGGTGCAGCGTATCGAGGGGGCGAAGATTAAGGAAATACGGTTTAACAATCCAGCTCATAGGCGGTCTCTATCCGGTTACCGCTTATATATAGGCGCCTTTGTTACAGTTGATGTCGATGCTGCGACCGCGCTTTCGCCCGTCAGGCAAAGCCGGTAAGGTCGGCGCGTTTCCCCTCTGCTCGGAGCACGATATGCCTGCCCCTGTTCTGTCCGGCCCGCAATACCTGCGCGAAGGCCTCAAGCTGGTCCTGAGCCCCAGCCTGCGTTTGTTCGTGTTGCTGCCGCTGGCAATCAATCTGGTGCTGTTCGTCGGATTGATTTATCTGGCCGGCCATCAATTCAGTCTGTGGGTCGATACGCTGATGCCGTCCCTGCCCGACTGGCTGAGTTTTCTCAGTTACATCCTCTGGCCGATTTTCGTGGTGCTGGTGGTGTTGATGGTGTTCTTCACCTTCACCATGCTCGCCAACGTCATCGCTGCGCCGTTCAACGGTTTTCTCGCGGAGAAAGTCGAAGTGGTGGTGCGCGGCACCGACGACTTCCCGGCTTTCAGCTGGAGTGAACTGATCGCCATGATCCCGCGCACCCTCGCCCGGGAAATGCGCAAACTCGGCTACTTCCTGCCGCGGGCGATCGGGCTGTTCATCCTCTCGTTCATCCCGGTGGTGAACATCATCGCCGCGCCGCTGTGGCTACTGTTCGGCGTATGGATGATGGCGATCCAGTACATCGACTACCCGGCGGACAACCACAAGCTGGGCTGGAACGAGATGCTCGCCTGGCTGCGCGAGAAGCGCTGGCAGAGCATGAGTTTCGGCGGGAGTGTTTACCTGGTGCTGCTGATTCCGGTGGTCAATATTCTGATGATGCCGGCTGCAGTGGCCGGGGCAACCCTGTTCTGGGTGCGCGAACGCGGTGCCGAGAATCTGGTGACGCAACGCTAAGCCAGTCACAAATCCATCATCAAAACGCCACAACGACGACATGGCCTCAGCCGACACTGAGGTCATGACGACAGCTCTGCATATCACCCTGATTACCGAAACCTTCCCTCCCGAAATCAACGGCGTGGCCAATACCCTTGGCCGCTTGTGCGACGGTTTGCGCGCGCGTGGACACCAGGTTGAACTGGTGCGGCCACGCCAGGGTTGTGATCAACAACTGGGCAGCGACGATGAATTGCTGCTGTGCCGGGGCTGGCCGCTGCCGGGGTATCCGGGTTTGCAATGGGGTCAGTCGTCGATGCACAAGCTGCTGCGACGCTGGAAGCGCCAGCGCCCGGACGTGCTGTACATCGCCACGGAAGGACCGCTGGGCCTGTCCGCATTGCGCGCAGCACGGCGTCTGGGGATTTCGGTGGTCAGCGGTTTTCACACCAACTTCCAGCAGTACTCCAATCAGTACGGGCTCGGTTTACTCACGCGCCTGCTGACCCACTACCTGCGCTGGTTTCACAATCGCTCGACCCTGACGCTGGTGCCGAGTGTCAGCCAGCGGCTGGAGCTGGAGCGTCGGCATTTCGAGCGGCTGGCATTGCTGTCCCGCGGGGTCGACAGTCAGTTGTTCCACCCAACCAAACGGCTGCAATCGTTGCGTGAGCAATGGGGCTTGGGCGAGAAGGACATCGCAGTCATCCATGTAGGACGCCTGGCACCGGAGAAAAACCTTGGTTTGCTCAAGCGTTGTTTCGATACGTTGAAAGCGACTTATCCACAGCGAATCCTAAAGCTGATCATCGTCGGTGACGGTCCGCAACGAGTGGCGCTGGAACAGGAACTGCCCGAAGCGATTTTCTGTGGCACTCAGCGCGGCGAGGCCCTGGCCAGCCACTATGCGTCAGGGGATGTGTTTTTGTTTCCGAGCATGACCGAAACGTTCGGCAATGTGGTGCTTGAGGCACTAGCGTCAGGGTTGGGCGTGGTGGCCTACGATCAGGCTGCGGCGGCTCAGCATATTCGCCATGGCTACAACGGCGTGCTGGCGATGCCGGGAGATGAGGAAGCGTTCAGCGATGCCGCGGCTTGGCTGCTGGAGAAGCACGAGAACTTGCGATGCGTAAGGCTGAATGCGCGCCAGCATGCGAGTCGGCAGGGTTGGGCAGCGATTATCGAGCAGTTCGAGGGGCAGTTGCGGGGGGCTTGTGTCGGGGAGTTGGTGGTGCCGAATGCACCGACCGTCCCCTGAATCTTCGGTGATTTTCAGTCAGCCATCGCGAGCAGGCTCGCTCCTACAGTGGTTGTGTGTCGTGCACAAAACCTGTGGGAGCGAGCCTGCTCGCGATGGCGTCAGCGCAGTCGCCGCTTAAACCAGCGTCATCAACGCCTCACGGCTGAACGGCAGGATGTCTCCCTCACGCCCGTCACGCACTTTCTGCGCCCAGTCCGGGTCCACCAACAGCGCACGCCCCACCGCCACCAGATCGAATTCGTCATTGTTCAAACGCTCCAGCAGTTTTTCCAGACTGGCCGGCTGCGCGATCTTGTCGGTGTTGACCATGAATTGCAGGAACTCGCCATCCAGGCCGACGCTGCCCACGGTGATGGTCGGCTTGCCGGTCAGTTTACGCGTCCAGCCTGCCAGGTTCAGCTCGGAACCGTCGAACTCCGGCTCCCAGAAACGGCGCGTCGAGCAGTGGAAAATGTCCACGCCTGCGTCGGACAACGGCTTGAGAAACTCGCCCAGCGCTTCCGGAGTTTGTACCAGACGCGCGGTGTAATCCTGCTGCTTCCACTGAGAGAAACGGAAGATGATCGGGAAGCCTTCACCGACTGCCGCACGCACCGCCTGAATCAGCTCAATGGCGAAACGCGAACGGTTCGCCAGGTCACCACCGTATTCATCGGTGCGCTGATTGCTGCCTTCCCAGAAGAACTGGTCCACCAGATAGCCATGGGCGCCGTGGATTTCCACGCCGTCCATGCCGATGCTTTGCGCGTCTTTGGCAGCTTGAGCGAACGCGGCGATCACGTCCTGGATATCCTGTTTAGTCATGCCGTGAACCACGACCTGACCATCCTTCAGTTTTTCCGACGGACCGTAACCCGGCACGCTGGCGTCAGGCTCGGTGCCGATGCGACGCACGCTGCCGACATGCCAAAGCTGCGGAACGATCTTGCCGCCTTCGGCATGCACCGCGTCGACAACTTTCTTCCAGCCGGCCAGCGCGGCTTCACCGTAGAAATGCGGCACGTTCGGGTAGCCGTTGGAGGCCTTGTGGCCGACGGTGGTGCCTTCGGTGATGATCAAGCCTACGCCTGCAGCGGCGCGACGACGGTAGTACTCGATCACTTTGGAATTGGGTACGCCACCCGGCGAAAACGAGCGGGTCATCGGCGCCATGACGACACGGGTCGGCAGTTCGAGGGTGCCGAGGTGGAACGGTTTGAACAGGGCTTTGACAGGCATGGGACGCTCCACGGGAATAGACTTTATGACGGCGATAATATGGAGAGTCCCACGCGATGAACAGCACTATTCATTGCAGTGATTAAGATCCAAAAGTCACACGAAACTGTAGGAGCAAGCTTGCTCGCGATGGTCGTCAACGATGACGCTGGGGCCCTGACAGCCCGCGGCGTTCTCCAGTCCATCGCGAGCAAGCTCGCTCCTACAGGGGAGGTGTCAGCTCAGGGCTTTTTCGATTGCCTGAATGACAGTGGGATCATCCGGCGCCGTACGCGGTGAGAACCGTGCCAGTACACGACCGTCCTTGCCGAGCAGGAATTTTTCGAAATTCCAGGTGATATCACCCGGAAATTCAGCCCCCTCGCCCGCCAGCAGGCGGTACAACTGATGACGCTCATGACCGTTGACTTCCAGCTTGCTGGACAACGGGAAGGTCACGCCATAGTTGAGGCTGCAGAACTCCTGGATCTCTTTCTCGGTGCCCGGCTCCTGCCCGGCAAACTGGTTGCACGGCAGGCCCAGCACGCTGAAGCCCTTGCCTTTGTACTGTTGATAGAGGTTTTCCAGCGCCGCGTACTGTGGGGTCAAGCCACATTTGGAGGCAACGTTGACCACCAGCACGACGTTCCCCTTGAAGGGCGCCAGCGGAAGCTCCTGACCATCCAGGGCTGTCAATTTAAGGTCGTGAAAAGCACTCATGACGTACTCCAGATTCCCGTGTTCTTCTCGAAACAGCCTCTTGGTGAGGCCACCAAGGACAGCCGCGGACTAAAAAGGCGCCCTCGGGCGCCTCTCCAGTTCTCTGAGCTTAGCGCAGAAAATCAGTGGTGATGGCCACCTTCGCCATGGACGTGACCATGAGCGATTTCTTCCTGGCTGGCGTCACGGATGGCGATGATCTTGACCTGGAAGTTCAGGCGCTGACCGGCCAACGGGTGGTTGCCGTCGACGGTGACATCGTCGCCGTCCAGATCGCGAATGGTCACGATCTGCATTTGGCCGTCTGGTGCGGAAGCGTGGAACTGCATGCCCACTTCCAGCTCGTCGACGCCTTCGAACATGCTGCGGCTCAAGGTGCTGACCAGTTCGGCAGCGTATTCGCCGTAAGCGTCTTCAGGTTCAACGGCCACGGTCAGCTCGTCGCCGACTGCTTTGCCTTCCAGAGCCTTTTCCAGGCCCGGAATGATGTTACCTGCGCCTTGCAGGTAGACCAGCGGCGCGCCGCCGGCGGAGCTGTCGATGACCTCACCAGCGTCGTTGGTCAGGGTATAGTCGATGGAGACAGCCTTATTGGCGGCGATCAGCATGGGGCGAGACCTTTTGCATAAGAATTTAGAAAGGCCAAGTTTAGCGAAGCAATCGTCCGAAAGCGAACACAACCCGGACAGACGGAATGCGGCGCCAGGCTCGACGGTCACAGGTTTTCATCAGGACGAGGACGGGCATTGGGTGGCCGAGCTGTCCTGTGGCCACACGCAGCACCTGCGCCACCAGCCGCCGTGGCAATCGCGCGCCTGGGTCATGGACCCGGCGCAACGTATTGAAAAAATAGGCCAGCCCTTTGAATGCGGTTGGTGCGCACAAGGCTCGGTTAGCGATAACCTTGGCGACTGAATTTCGGTAGATCGTCAGCTATAGATGATCACCTTTGTCATGCTCCCTTAGAGAATCCGCATGCAAACTTTTTTTATCGCGCCCACCGATTTTGGTGTGGGTCTGACCTCCATCAGCCTCGGGCTGGTGCGCACCCTCGAGCGGGCCGGCCTCAAAGTCGGCTTTTTCAAACCGATTGCCCAGCCGCATCCGGGTGATACCGGGCCGGAGCGCTCCACCGAACTGGTGGCGCGAACCCACGGTTTGAAACCGCCGCAACCGCTGGGCCTGGCGCACGTCGAGCGCATGCTCGGCGACGGCCAGCTCGATGAGTTGCTCGAAGAAATCATCACGCTCTATCAGCAAGCAGCCATCGGCAAGGACGTGCTGATCGTCGAAGGCATGGTCCCGACCCGCAGCGCCAGTTACGCCGCGCGGGTCAATCTGCATTTGGCCAAGAGTCTGGATGCCGACGTGATTCTGGTTTCGGCACCGGAAAACGAGGTGCTGACTGAGCTCTCCGGTCGCGTGGAGTTGCAGGCGCAATTGTTCGGCGGGCCGAAAGACCCGAAAGTCCTCGGCGTGATCCTCAACAAGGTCAAGACCGACGAGAGCATGGAGGCCTTCGCCTCGCGCCTCAAGGAGCATTCGCCGTTGCTGCGCAGCGGTGATTTCCGCTTGCTCGGTTGCATCCCGTACCAGCCGGAACTGAACGCGCCGCGCACCCGCGACGTGGCCGATCTGATGGGCGCGCAAATCCTCAATGCCGGCGACTACGAAACCCGGCGCATGACCAAAATCATCATTTGTGCGCGCACCATGCGCAACACCGTGGAGCTGCTCAAGCCCGGCGTGCTGGTGGTGACGCCCGGTGATCGCGACGACATCATCCTCGCCGTCAGCCTCGCTGCCATGAACGGTGTGCCGCTGGCCGGCCTGCTGCTGACCAGCGACACCCTGCCCGACCCGCGCATCATGGACCTGTGCCGTGGCGCCTTGCAGGCCGGCTTGCCGGTGTTGTCGGTGAGCACCGGCTCCTACGACACCGCGAACCAGCTGAACGGTTTGAACAAGGAAATCCCGATCGACGACCGCGAGCGTGCGGAGATCATCACCGACTTCGTCGCCAGCCACCTCGACGCCAACTGGCTGCACCAGCGTTGCGGCACGCCACGGGAAATGCGCCTGTCGCCTGCGGTGTTCCGTTATCAATTGATCCAGCGCGCCCAGGCCGCCAACAAACGCATCGTGCTGCCCGAAGGCAGTGAGCCGCTGACCGTGCAAGCCGCGGCAATCTGCCAGGCGCGCGGCATTGCCCGTTGCGTGTTGCTGGCGAAACCGGCGGATGTCGAAGCCGTGGCGCGTGCCCACGATATCGAGCTGCCGCCAGGCCTGGAGATTCTTGATCCGGACCTGATTCGCGAACGCTACGTCGAGCCGATGGTTGCGCTGCGCAAGACCAAAAGCCTCAACGCGCCGATGGCCGAGCAGCAACTGGAAGACACCGTGGTGATCGGCACGATGATGCTGGCGCTGGATGAAGTCGACGGCCTGGTGTCCGGTGTCATTCACTCCACCGCCAACACCATCCGCCCGGCCTTGCAGTTGATCAAGACCGCGCCGGGCTGCACCCTGGTGTCGTCGGTGTTCTTCATGCTGTTTCCCGAAGAGGTGCTGGTCTACGGCGACTGCGTGATGAACCCGCACCCGAGCGCCACGGAACTGGCCGAGATCGCCCTGCAAAGTGCGGACTCGGCAGCAGCGTTCGGCATTACGCCGCGCGTGGCGATGATCAGCTACTCCAGCGGTGAATCGGCCAGCGGCGAAGAGGTCGAGAAGGTCCGCGAGGCGACGTTGCTCGCCCACGAACAACAACATTCGCTGCTGATCGACGGCCCGTTGCAGTACGACGCCGCCGCCAACGAAACCGTTGCCCGGCAACTGGCGCCGAACAGTCAGGTCGCCGGTCGCGCCACGGTGTTCGTGTTCCCCGACCTGAATACCGGCAATACCACGCACAAAGCCGTGCAGCGCAGCGCCGACTGCGTCAGCCTCGGCCCGATGCTGCAAGGCCTGCGCAAACCGGTGAACGACCTGCCGCGTGGCGCGCAAGTCGACGACATCGTGTACACCATCGCGTTGACCGCGATTCAAGCTGCCAACCGACCTCTGGATGTTTAAATGCTGGATTTCCTGCCTGCCGCCGCTCGCGGCGTGATTGCATCGTTGTTGCTGGCACTGAATACGATTCTGCTCTGCTCGTTTCTGTTCTGCGTGGCGATTTTCAAGGTGTTGCCGTTCGCCCTCACCCAGCGGTTCACCCGCTGGCTGATGAACCATACCCATGAAGCCTGGATCAGCAACAACAAGGCCTGGATGAACCTGGTCCGCCGCACCCGCTGGCACCTCAGCGGCCTTGAAGGGCTGGACTATCAGCACTCGTACCTGATCACCAGCAACCACCAGAGCTGGGTCGACATCATGGTGTTGCAGTACGTGCTCAACCGTCGTATCCAGCCGCTGAAGTTCTTTCTCAAGCAAGAGCTGATCTGGGTGCCGGTGATTGGCCTGGCCTGGTGGACACTGGGCTTTCCGTTCATGAAGCGCTATTCCAAGGCTTACCTGGAAAAGCACCCGGAGAAGAAAGGCAAAGACCTGGAAACCACGCGCAAGACCTGCGCGAAGTTTCGTGATAACCCGGTGGGGATTTTCAATTTCGTCGAAGGCACGCGCTTCACCGAAGGCAAGCATGCGCAGCAGAAATCCCCGTTCAAGTACCTGCTCAAACCCAAGGCCGGTGGCATTGCGTTTGTGCTGGACGCCATGGGTGAGCAGTTGGAGTCGATCGTCAACGTGACGATTCACTATCCGGGCGGGCGTCCGGGGTATTGGGATCTGTTATGCGGGAACGTTGAAGATGTTGTGGTGCACTTTCAGGAGTTGAAGATTCCGCCGCAGTTTATTGGCAAGAACTACGACCAGGATGGGGAGTATCGGTTGCAGTTTCAGGGGTGGATCAATCAGCTTTGGTTAGACAAGGATGCGTTGTTGACGCAGATGCATCGCGAGTATCCCGGGAAGTAATCTAACGTCTGCACCGGCCTCATCGCGAGCAGGCTCACTCCCACAGTTGATCTTCAGTGAACACTGGCCTTGTGGGAGCGAGCCTGCTCGCGATGGCGGTTTCAGGGATACAAAAAAACCCGCCGATGATCACTCATCGGCGGGTTTTTCATTAGCGGCTAACGCTTAGATCGCGCCATGCTTGCGCAGCAGATCCAGCACTTGCTTGACGCTTTCTTCCAGCGACAGCGACTGGGTGTCGACCACGAGGTCGGCGTCCAGCGGCACGTCGTACGGGAAGGAATCGCCCGGAATGTTATCCCCGGCCGCTGCGTACAAGCCTTGCGGATCACGCTCGGCACAGACCGTAGGCGAGGCCTGGACGTAGACCGTCAGCAGACGCTCCTTGCCGATCAGGTCCTTGGCCTGCTCACGCCCTTCTGCACTCGGCGCAACGAAGGCAGCGAGGGTCAGCAGACCGGCTTCGTTGAACTGACGCGCAACGTGCGCGGCACGACGCCAGTTCTCGGTGCGTCCGGCGCGATCCTGTGGCAGACCTTTATTCAGGTCGTGACGCAGGTTCTGGCCATCGAGCACAAACACCGCACGGCCAAGGTCGAACAACTTGCGTTCAACGGCGTAAGCCAGGGTGCTTTTGCCCGCGCCCGACAAACCGCTGAACAACACGGTGGCCGGCTGTTGGCCGAAACGCTGAGCGCGTTCTTCGGTGGCAACGTGCGCCAGTTTGCCGTGGTGCGTGCTGCTGCCATGCGCCAACGGCTGAGCGATGATCATGCCGGCGGCGACGGTGCCGTTGGTCAAACGGTCGATGACGATGAACGAACCGGTGGTGCGGTTGCTCGCGTAACCGTCCAGCGCGATGGCGGCGTCGAGGCTGATCTTGACGCGACCGATCTCGTTCAACTGCAACGCGCTGGCAGGACCTTCTTCCAGGGTGTTCACGTCAACGCGGTTGACGATGCTGGTAATCGAACCCGGCACGTACGTCGTGGCGCGCTTGATGTCGTACTTCTTGCCCGGCAGCATCGGCTCTTCGGCCATCCACACCAGCATGGCGTCGAAGGCGTCAGTCACTTGCGGCAGGTTGTCGGCGTGCACCAGCAAGTCGCCGCGAGAGATATCGATCTCGTCTTCCATGGTCAGCGTCACTGCTTGACCAGGACCGGCATGCTCCAGCTCACCTTCGAAGGTGACGATGGATTTCACGCGGCTGCTCTTGCCCGACGGCAGCACAACGACTTCATCGCCCTTGTGCACGATGCCGCTGGCCAGGGTGCCGGCGAAACCACGGAAGTTCAGGTTCGGACGGTTGACGTACTGCACCGGGAAACGCAGGTCGGTGTAGTTGCGGTCGCTGGCGATTTCGACGGTTTCGAGAATTTCCATCAGCGACTGGCCGGTGTACCACGGCGAGCGCTCGGACTTGTTCACCACGTTGTCGCCCTTCAGCGCCGACATCGGCACGAAGGCCATGGTGGTCGGCTTGAACGCGATGCCTTCGGCGAACTTCAGGTAATCGGCCTTGATCGACTCGAACACGCTTTCGTCGAAGCCATTGAGGTCCATCTTGTTGATGGCGACCACGATGTGCTTGATGCCCAGCAACGAGGCGATGAAGCTGTGGCGACGGGTCTGGGTCTGCACGCCGTAGCGCGCGTCGACCAGGATGATCGCCAGGTCACAGGTGGATGCACCGGTGGCCATGTTGCGGGTGTACTGCTCATGGCCAGGGGTGTCGGCGATGATGAATTTGCGCTTGGCGGTGGAGAAGTAGCGGTAAGCGACATCGATGGTGATGCCCTGCTCACGCTCGGCCTGCAGGCCGTCGACCAGCAATGCCAGGTCGATGTCTTCGCCGGTGGTGCCGACTTTTTTCGAGTCGCGGGTAATGGCTTCCAGGTGATCTTCGTAGATCATCTTGGAGTCGTGTAGCAGGCGCCCGATCAGGGTGCTCTTGCCGTCGTCGACGTTGCCACAGGTCAGAAAGCGCAGCATTTCCTTGCGTTCGTGCTGGCCCAGGTAGGCGAGGATGTCCTCGCTGATCAAATCAGATGCGTGCGACATGACAACCCCTTAGAAATAACCCTGACGTTTCTTTTCTTCCATCGAGCCTGCGCCATCGTGATCGATGACCCGGCCCTGGCGTTCGGAAGTTCGCGTCAGGAGCATTTCCTGAATGATGTCGGTCAGGCTGGTGGCCTCGGACTCGACCGCACCGGTCAGCGGGTAGTCACCCAGTGTACGGAAACGGACTTTCTTCTTGACGATGCGCGCCTTGTCTTCGTCGCTCAGGTGATTGAGCAGGCGTTCGTCGTCGATCATGATCCAGGTGCCATTCATCTCGATGACGTCGCGTTCGGCGGCGAAATACAGCGGCACAATCGGGATGCCTTCGAGGTAGATGTACTGCCAGATGTCCAGTTCGGTCCAGTTCGACAATGGGAAAACGCGGATCGATTCGCCCTTGTTGACGTTGCCGTTGTAGACGTTCCACAGCTCTGGACGCTGGTTTTTCGGGTCCCAGCGGTGCTTGGTGTCGCGGAAGGAATACACGCGCTCTTTGGCGCGGGACTTCTCTTCGTCGCGGCGAGCGCCACCGAAAGCGGCGTCGAAACCGTACTTGTCGAGCGCCTGTTTCAGGCCCTCGGTTTTCATGATGTCGGTATGCTTGGCGCTACCGTGGGTCAGCGGGTTGATGCCCTGGGCCACGCCATCAGGGTTCACGTGCACCAGCAGGTCCAGGCCGAGTTCTTCGACCATGCGGTCGCGGAATTCGTACATTTCCTTGAACTTCCACCGGGTGTCGACGTGCATCACCGGGAACGGCAATTTGCCCGGGAAGAATGCCTTGCGCGCAAGGTGCAGCATCACGGCGGAATCTTTACCGACGGAGTACAGCATCACCGGGTTATCGAACTCGGCGGCGACCTCGCGGATGATGTGGATGCTTTCGGCCTCCAGCTGTTTCAGATGCGTCAGTTTGTCGACCATGGCTACTCACGAAAACGATCTTATGGACGGCCAGCGGGCCGTGTTCGAGCGGGGAATCCTAGCACAGCGACCTCTTCTAATCAGGACGCGAGCTAGATCGAAAGGGTATATGAATATACCCCCTCGTTTGGGCAACACGGACATTGTGGGAGCGGGCTTGCTCGCGAAAGCGGTATGCCTGTCGATGTTAATGTTGAATGTCAGTACGCCTTCGCGAGCAAGCCCGCTCCCACATTTGATAAGCGGTGATTCAGATGGGATTCGGGCAATCGATGAAGATGTGCTCCAGCGCAAACCGTCGCGCCAGGTAATCCCCCAGCGCCTGCACACCATAACGCTCGGTGGCGTGGTGACCGGCGGCGATGAAACTGATGTCGTTTTCCCGGGCGCTGTGGAAGGTTTGCTCGGACGCCTCGCCGCTGAGGTACAGATCGACGCCCGCCAAGACCGCCTGATCGATATACCCCTGGCCGCCACCGGTGCACCAGCCGACCCGACGAATCATCTCGCTGCCTTCAATCAGCAACGGCTCGCGGCCCATGACTTCCTGCACGCGGCGAGCGAAATCACGCGGCGTCACCGGTTCGTTCAACGAGCCGACCAGACCGACAATCTTCAGGTTATCCGGATCCAACGGCCCTTCGACGGTGATGTCCAACTGACGGGCGAGCTGCACGTTGTTACCGACTTCCGGGTGCAGGTCCAGCGGCAAGTGATAGGACAGCAGGCTGATGTCGTGCTTGAGCAGGGTTTTCAACCGACGCTGCTTCATGCCGGTGATGCACGGGTTCTCGCCCTTCCAGAAGTAACCGTGATGCACCAGCACCAGATCGGCCTGCGCTTCGACGGCGGCATCCAGCAACGCCTGACTGGCCGTGACGCCACTGACGATGCGCATCACCTGCGGCCGGCCTTCGACCTGTAACCCGTTGGGGCAATAATCGGCAATCTTTGCACTGTTCAGATAACGGTCGGCTTCTTCGACCAGGGTGCTCAGGGCGACGGCCATAAAAGACTCCTAAATATCCCGTTCAGAGGCACGCGCGGCCTCGTATAATGCGCAACATTATGGGCGGTCTCTAACCGCCTGCAACCTCTCAGGACGTGCTTAATGCTCAAGGCGCTGCGTTTTTCCGGCTGGCCGCTGTTGGCCGGCGTGCTTATCGCTCTATTGATCATCCAGCGTTACCCGCAGTGGGTCGGGCTTCCAAGCCTCGACGTCAACCTGCAGCAAGCCCCGCAAACCACCACCATGCAGCAAGGTCCGGTGTCCTATGCCGACGCAGTCACCACCGCTGCGCCGTCGGTGGTGAACCTGTACACCACCAAAGTCATCAACAAGCCGAACCATCCGCTGTTCGAAGACCCGCAGTTCCGCCGCTTCTTCGGCGACAACGCGCCCAAGCAGAAACGCATGGAATCGAGCCTCGGCTCCGGCGTGATCATGAGCCCGGAAGGCTACCTGCTGACCAACAACCACGTGACCAGCGGTGCCGACCAGATTGTCGTCGCGCTGAAGGACGGGCGTGAAACCCTGGCCCGCGTCATCGGCAGCGACCCGGAAACCGACCTCGCGGTCCTGAAGATCGATCTGAAAAACCTGCCGTCGATCACCGTCGGCCGCTCCGACAACATCCGCATCGGCGACGTCGCGCTGGCCATCGGCAACCCGTTCGGCGTCGGCCAGACCGTGACCATGGGCATCATCAGCGCCACCGGCCGTAACCAGCTGGGCCTGAACAACTACGAAGATTTCATCCAGACCGACGCCGCGATCAACCCCGGCAACTCCGGCGGTGCGCTGGTGGATGCCAATGGCAACCTGACCGGGATCAACACGGCGATCTTCTCCAAGTCCGGCGGTTCGCAAGGCATCGGTTTCGCGATCCCGGTCAAACTGGCGATGGAAGTGATGAAGTCGATCATCGAACACGGCCAGGTGATTCGCGGCTGGCTCGGTATCGAAGTGCAGCCGTTGAGCCAGGAACTGGCGGAGTCGTATGGTCTGTCGGGACGTCCGGGCATTGTGGTCGCGGGGATTTTCCGTGACGGCCCGGCGCAGAAGGCCGGCCTGCAATTGGGTGATGTGATTCTCACCATCGACGGCGAACCGGCCGGTGATGGTCGCCGCTCGATGAACCAGGTCGCGCGGATCAAACCAACCGACAAAGTCACGGTTCAGGTGATGCGCAACGGCAAGGAACTGAAGCTCACCGCAGAAATCGGCTTGCGCCCGCCACCGGCGCCGGTCAAAGAGAAAGAAGAACAGTAAACCGCAACACAAAACCACTGTGGGAGCGGGCTTGCTCGCGAAAGCGGTTCATCAGCCAACATCTCTGCTGAATGGAAAACCGTATTCGCGAGCAAGCCCGCTCCCACAGGATTGGTGGATGTTTCAGAGCTCGCCGAGGCCGTCGATCAGTGCCTGATTCTGTTCAGGCGTGCCAATCGAAATCCGCAGGAACTGCGCAATGCGCTCCTGCTTGAAGTGCCGGACGATCACGCCTTGCTCGCGCAACTTCGCTGCCAGCCCCGCCGCATCGTGTTGCGGATGCCGGGCGAAGATGAAGTTCGCCGCTGACGGCAGCACTTCAAAGCCCTTGGCTTGCAGTTGCGCAACGACCTTCTCGCGATTCTCGATCACCAACCCGCAGGTCTTGTCGAAGTACTCGCGGTCTTCGAACGCGGCGGCTGCGCCGACGTTCGCCAGGCGATCCAGCGGATAAGAGTTGAAGCTGTTCTTGATCCGCTCCAGCGCCTCGATCAGGTCCGGATGCCCCACCGCCAGACCGACCCGCAGGCCGGCCAGCGAACGGGACTTGGACAACGTCTGGGTGACCAGCAAATTCGGATAACGGTCCACCAGACTGATCGCCGTCTCGCCACCGAAGTCGATGTAAGCCTCATCCACCACGACCACCGAACCCGGGCTGGCCTTGAGGATCTGCTCAACCGCGTCCAGCGCCAACAGGCAACCGGTCGGCGCGTTCGGGTTCGGGAAGATGATCCCGCCGTTCGGTTTGGCGTAATCCGCCGGGTTGATCTGGAACTGTTCGTCCAGCGGCACCGCGTCGAACGTGATGCCATACAACCCGCAGTAGACCGGGTAGAAGCTGTAGCTGATGTCCGGGAACAGCACCGGCTGATCGTGTTGCAGCAAACCGTGAAAGATGTGCGCCAGGACTTCATCGGAACCGTTGCCGAGGAACACCTGATTGCTTTGCACGCCGTAGTACTTGGCGACAGCGTTCTTCAACAAGTCGCTGTTCGGATCCGGGTACAAACGCAGGTCGTCGTTGAGCTCGGTCTGCATCGCCGCCAGGGCTTTTGGCGATGGGCCGTACGGGTTTTCGTTGGTGTTGAGCTTCACCAGTTTCGCCAGTTTCGGCTGCTCGCCCGGCACGTAAGGCACCAGGTTCTTGACGAACGGGCTCCAGAATTTACTCATCTCAGTTCCCCTGCTTATCGTCGATGATGCGGTATTCGGCGCTGCGGGCGTGGGCGGTCAGCGACTCGCCACGGGCCAGCACGGAAGCGGTCTTGCCCAGTTCCGACGCACCCTGCTCGGAGCAGAAGATGATCGACGAGCGTTTCTGGAAGTCGTACACGCCCAGCGGCGACGAGAAACGAGCAGTGCCGGAGGTCGGCAGCACGTGGTTCGGGCCGGCGCAGTAGTCGCCCAAGGCTTCGGAGGTGTGACGGCCCATGAAGATTGCGCCGGCGTGACGGATCTGCGGCAACCACGCTTGTGGATCGGCGACCGACAACTCCAGGTGCTCCGGCGCAATGCGGTTGGCCACTTCGATGGCTTGTTCCATATCGCGAACCTGGATCAGCGCCCCACGGCCATTGATCGAGGTTTCGATGATCTCGGCGCGCTCCATGGTCGGCAGCAGTTTGGCGATGCTGGCGGCGACCTTGTCGAGGAACCCGGCGTCCGGGCTGACCAGAATCGCCTGGGCGTCTTCGTCGTGCTCGGCCTGGGAGAACAGGTCCATGGCGATCCAGTCCGGATCGGTCTGGCCGTCGCACACAACGAGGATTTCCGACGGGCCGGCGATCATGTCGATGCCGACCTGGCCGAACACGTGACGCTTGGCGGTGGCGACATAGATGTTGCCCGGGCCGACCACCTTGTCGACCTTCGGCACGCTTTCGGTGCCATAAGCCAACGCGGCAACGGCTTGCGCACCGCCAATAGTGAAGACACGATCGACGCCAGCGATGCACGCTGCGGCCAATACCAGCTCGTTGATTTCACCACGTGGGGTCGGCACCACCATGACCACTTCGGTCACGCCCGCCACTTTGGCCGGGATCGCATTCATCAGTACGGACGACGGGTACGACGCTTTGCCGCCCGGGACATAAAGACCGGCGCGATCCAGCGGCGTGACCTTCTGGCCCAGCACGGTGCCATCGGCCTCGGTGTAGCTCCAGGAATCCTGTTTCTGCTTTTCGTGGTAGCTGCGCACGCGGGCCGCGGCTTTTTCCAGCGCTTCACGTTGCGGCACGGTGATGCGGGTCAGCGCCAGTTCCAGGCGCTCGCGCGGCAGGATCAGGTCGGCCATCGAGGCGACTTCCAGGCCGTCGAACTTCTGGGTGAATTCCACCAGCGCCGCATCACCACGCTCGCGCACGGCTTTGATGATGTCCAGCACCCGCTGATTGACCGAGTCGTCAGACACACTTTCCCAGCTCAGCAGATGATCCAGATGATGTGCGAAATCCGGGTCAGCAGCGTTGAGTCGGCGAATTGCAGTCGGTGCGGTCATAGCGAGAGCCTCATAGGAATGGCAAAAACTCAGGCGCCCTAACTTAGCAGTCGTTTCCGCTTGGGCACCTGAGATTCTGGCTATGAGGCGGATAGACGGGCGCGACTCAAGGTCGCACAGGTGAATCAGCCGCGGTGTCGAGACTCCACTGCCTTGCGCAGGGTGTCGATCAACGCCTGGATACGGGCGTGCTGCATTTTCATCGAAGCTTTGTTGACGATCAGCCGGGAGCTGATGTCGGCAATGAAATCCTGGGGTTCCAGGCCATTGGCGCGCAGGGTGTTGCCGGTGTCGACCACGTCGATGATCTTGTCCGCCAGACCGATCAGCGGCGCCAGTTCCATCGAGCCGTACAGCTTGATGATGTCGACCTGACGGCCCTGCTCGGCGTAGTAACGCTTGGCAACGTTGACGAACTTGGTCGCCACCCGCAAACGGCCCTTGGGCTCGACGTCACCGACTCGGCCAGCGGTCATCAGCTTGCAGAGGGCAATACGCAGGTCCAGTGGCTCGTACAAGCCCTGGCCGCCATATTCCATCAACACATCTTTACCGGCGACGCCCAGGTCAGCGGCACCATGCTCGACATAGGTCGGCACATCGGTGGCGCGCACGATCAGCAGGCGTACATCTTCCTGGGTCGTGGGGATGATCAGCTTGCGGCTCTTGTCCGGATTCTCGGTCGGCACGATGCCCGCTTCAGCCAGAAGCGGCAGGGTGTCGTCAAGGATGCGGCCCTTGGACAGTGCGATGGTCAACATGGGAAACGTCAGTCCTTATCAAGGTACGTGCCCGGTCACAAACGGCGCCGGACACACATCGAGGGTGAAGTACCCTCGACTTGAAACGAATTCAACGGGCACATCCTTATGCCCATGTAGCAAAAAACTAGCCCGGTACGCGGCGGATCTTGGCGCCGAGCATCTGCAGTTTCTCTTCGATGCACTCGTAACCACGGTCGATGTGGTAGATGCGGTCGATCAGGGTGTCACCTTCAGCGATCAGCGCCGAGATCACCAGGCTGGCCGAAGCACGCAGGTCGGTGGCCATCACTGGCGCGCCTTTCAGCTTCTCGGTACCGGTGACAATGGCGGTGTTGCCTTCGACCTGGATCTTGGCGCCCATGCGGTGCAGTTCGTAAACGTGCATGAAGCGGTTTTCGAAGATCGTCTCGATCACGGCACCGGTGCCTTCGGCAATGGCGTTGAGCGAGATGAACTGCGCCTGCATGTCAGTCGGGAACGCCGGGTATGGAGCGGTGCGCACGTTGACGGCTTTTGGCCGCTTGCCGTGCATGTTCAGCTCGATCCAGTCTTCGCCGCAGTTGATTTCGGCACCCGACTCACGGAGTTTTTCCAGGACGGCTTCGAGGATGGTCGGATCGGTGTCCTTGACCTTCACACGACCGCCGGTCACGGCGGCGGCAACCAGGTAGGTACCGGTTTCGATACGGTCCGGCATCACTTTGTAAGTGGTGGTGTGCAGACGCTCGACGCCATCGATGGTGATGGTGTCGGTGCCGGCGCCAGAGATCTTGGCGCCCATGGCGATCAAGAAGTTCGCCAGGTCGACCACTTCAGGCTCACGCGCGGCGTTGGCCAGCACGCTGCGGCCCTTGGCCAGGGCAGCGGCCATCATGATGTTTTCGGTACCGGTCACACTGACGGTGTCGAAGAAGAAGTGCGCGCCACGCAGGCCGCCTTCAGGCGCCTTGGCCTTGATGTAGCCGCCTTCGACATCGATGACCGCGCCCATGGCTTCAAGACCACGGATGTGCAGGTCCACCGGACGCGAACCGATGGCGCAACCGCCAGGCAGTGCGACTTCGGCTTCACCGAAACGGGCAACCATCGGGCCCAGTACCAGGATCGACGCACGCATGGTTTTCACCAGTTCGTACGGAGCGATCAGGGTCTTGATGGTGCGCGGGTCGATTTCGACGCTGAGTTTCTCGTCGATCACCGGCTCGATGCCCATGCGACCGAACAGCTCGATCATGGTGGTGATGTCGTGCAGGTGCGGCAGGTTGGCAACGGTAACCGGGCCATCGCACAGCAAAGTTGCAGCCAGGATCGGCAGGGCAGAGTTCTTTGCCCCGGAAATGCGGATCTCGCCATCAAGACGAGCGCCACCGGTAATAATCAATTTATCCATAAGAATCTCGACGCCCTTGGGCTCAGGTGCGCTCGGCCCAGGCCGCGCTGCTGAAAAATTTCATAGTGACCGCATGGATGCTGCCATCGGTGATCCATGGGTTCAAATGGGCATAGACCTGCTGCTGACGCTTCACCGGGCTCAACGCCGCCAGTTCATCGCTAATCACATTCAGCTGGAAATTGCAGCCTTCGCCTTCAACTTCCACCTTGGTGTTCGGCAGCTTTCCTTCAAGGAAGCTCTTCACTTCTACGGCCTGCATGCTCAACCTCAATCGGCGCCCTGTGCGCGCGGGTCGGACATCATACAAAAAAGCCCCGCGCCTGCGAACCCCGCGAAGCAGGACTCTGACGGGGGGCTTCTCTGTCGATGCGGTTAGGGATGCGCCAACAGCTCGGTCATTTCGCTGACCTGAGCGATTTCGCGCATGTCTTCGGGCATCGCGCGGATGCTCAGCGACTTGCCGGCCTCGTGCGCATCCCGCATGAAACACAGCAGCAACGACAAGCCGACGCTGCTGGATTTCAACACCGCCGAGCAGTCCACCACCAATGCAGTGGCCTTGCTGGCCTTGATCAGCGCCTGGCCCTGCTTGCGCAGGCCCGGACCGGTCAGGTAGTCCAGCATGCCGCTGAGCATCAGTTCACCGGATTCGTTCATGCGAATGGCCGATACACTCATTGGGCTTGCTGCTCGGTGGATTGCTTCTGGCTGGCTTCCTTGGCCTTGGCGACTTCACCGGCCCAACCATTGATGGTCTTGTCCAGGTCGTTGCCATTGCGCTGCATCGCATCGGCGAATTGGTCGCGGAACAGCTTGCCGATGTTGATGCCGTTGATGATCACGTTACGCAGCTTCCACTCGCCGTTGATCTTCTCGAGCGTGTAGGACACAGGATAGATCGCGCCGTTGCTGCCTTTGACCGTCATGCCAACGCTGGTGCGGTCTCCCGACTCATCCTTGGCAGGGTCGACGACGATGCCCTGGTTGTTGTACTCGAGCAAGGCGTTGCCATAGAACTGGAACAGGCCTTTCTTGAAGTTTTCTTCAAAGGTCTTCATTTGCGCCGGCGTGGCCTTGCGCGAATATTTGACCGTCATGATGCTCTTGGAAATGCCCTCGGCATCTACCACAGGCCCGACGATGGTGTTCAGCGCCGTGTAAAAGTCCTGCGGGTCCTGCTTGTATTTCTCTTTGTTGGCCGACAGATCCGCCAGCAACCGGGTCGTGGTGTCTTGTACCAGTTCGTGCGCGGAAGGCGCCGCCACGGCGTTAGCCATCAACGGCAGGGCCGCGAGTAATACCAACAGGCCACGTCGCAAGGTAGAGATCATTCAAAAGCTCCTCATTTGGCGTCTTTGCTAACGGTATTGAGCAGGAATTTACCGATCAGGTCCTCGAGCACCAGCGACGACTGGGTGTCATGGATGGTTCCACCATCCTTGAGCAGGGCTTCTTCGCCGCCCACGCTGATACCGATGTACTTCTCGCCCAACAGGCCAGCAGTCAGGATAGATGCAGTGGAGTCATTCGGCAGGTTATCTACGCGCTTTTCCAGCTGCATCGTCACTCGACCGGTGAAACTGTCGCGGTCCAGATCGATCGCCGTGACCTTGCCGATGGTCACACCGGCCATGGTCACTTTAGCTCTGACTGTCAAACCGGCGATATTGTCGAAATACGCATAAAGTTTATAAGTATCGTTGGTTGCGCTCGGGGACAGGCCACTCACCCGCAACGCCAGCAACAGCAAAGCCAGGATGCCAGCCAGCAAGAAAAGGCCGACACCGATTTCCAGGGTGCGGTTTTGCATCAGAAATCTCCAAACATCAAGGCGGTCAGAATAAAGTCCAGGCCGAGTACCGCCAACGAGGCGTACACAACGGTCTTGGTAGTGGCACGACTGATCCCCTCGGATGTGGGCTCGCAGTCATAGCCTTGGAATACGGCGATCCAGGTCACGACAAAAGCGAAGACAATGCTTTTGATGATGCCGTTCAGCACATCGTCGGCAAAGGTCACGCTGTTTTGCATGTTCGACCAGTAGGAACCTTCATAGACACCCAGCCAGTCGACGGCCACCCACGAACCGCCCCAGATACCCACCACGCTGAAAATCATCGCCAGCACCGGCAGGGAAATGAAGCCGGCCCACAGGCGCGGGGCAATGATGTACTTGAGCGGGTCGACACCAATCATTTCCAGACTGGACAACTGCTCGGTGGACTTCATGTTGCCGATTTCAGCCGTCAGGGCCGAACCGGCGCGCCCGGCGAACAACAACGCCGTGACCACGGGGCCCAGTTCACGCAGCAACGTCAGCGCAACCATCTGCCCGACCGCCTGCTCCGAACCATAGCTGGACAGGATGTTGAACCCCTGCAGTGCCAGCACCATGCCGATGAACACCCCGGAGACCACGATGATCACCAGGGACATCACGCCCACCGAATGCAATTGCTTGATGAGCAGCCCGAACCCGCCGCCGATACCGCCACGGCCGAGCAAGGCATGAAACAGGAAGATCGTCGAACGACCGAACACCGCCAGCACATCGATGCCGGAGTGGCCGAACCGGCGCACGCGCTCCAATAGTGAAATCTTGCGCATCAACGCTTCCCCAGAAGATCTGCGCGGTAATCCGTCGCTGGAAAGTGGTACGCCACCGGGCCGTCGGGTTCACCGGTCATGAATTGGCGAATTCGCGGCTCCTGCGAGTTCATCAGTTCCTCAGGCGTGCCCTGCCCCAACACCTGGCCTTCGCCGACCACATAGATGTAGTCGGCGATGCTCGCCGTCTCGGCCAGATCGTGGGAGACCACGATGCTGGTGATGCCCAGCGCGTCGTTGAGCAGGCGGATCAGGCGCACCAGGACGCCCATGGCGATCGGGTCCTGACCGACGAAGGGTTCGTCATACATGAGAATCTGCGGATCGAGAGCAATTGCCCGGGCCAGCGCCACACGACGCTTCATGCCGCCGGACAGCTCCTCGGGCATCAGGTCGATGGCGCCACGCAGGCCCACCGCCTGCAATTTGAGCAGGACGATGTCCCGGATCATTTCTTCCGGAAGCTCGGTATGAACGCGAAGCGGAAAGGCGACATTCTCGAACACATCGAGATCGGTAAACAGTGCGCCGCTCTGAAACAGCACGCCCATGTGCTTGCGCGCGTCGAACAAATCGCTGCGCGACAGCTTCGGCAGGTTTTGACCGTTGACCCAGACTTCGCCCTTGGTGGGACGCAGCTGTGCGCCCATCAAACGCAGCAATGTGGTCTTGCCACACCCGGAAGGTCCCATGATGCCGGTGACCTTGCCGCGTGGAATACGGATATCGACGTTATTGAAAATGCTGCGCGAACCGCGCTTGAAGGTCAGTCCCTTCAGCTCGACCGCGTAGGCGTTATCGGCACTCATCTAAACTCCTTGCGATGCAGCCTCTCACTCGGACGCCTGACTTTCTGACGAAAGCACATACCTCCCGGGCAGGCCGAACTGGCGGCGAACTATATCACTGCAAAGGCCAAGCGCCCAAGCGCCAAGCCGGGCCATGTTCAGCAACATGACAGGCAAAAAGCTTTCACTCGGAGGGTTTCGGTAACAGGGAATGACAAAGCGCGACGAACTTGCGTGAGGGTTTCGATCATTACCGCTATAATCGCCGCCTTTTCATCAGGCTATACGATTTCTGACATGAGCCAATCCAGCGACCTGATTCAATCAGCACAACGCACCATCCGCCTCGAACTGGAAGCCGTAGAAGGCTTACTACCCCACATCGACGCAGATTTCGTACGCGCTTGCGAGATGATTCTGGCCAGCAAAGGCCGCGTAGTCGTGGTCGGCATGGGCAAATCAGGGCACATCGGCAACAAGATCGCGGCCACCCTGGCCAGCACCGGCACCACCGCATTCTTCGTGCACCCGGCCGAAGCCAGTCACGGCGACATGGGCATGATTACCCGCGATGACATCATCCTGGCCCTGTCGAACTCCGGTTCCACCAACGAAATCGTGACCCTGCTGCCGCTGATCAAGCGCCTGGGCATCAAACTGATCAGCGTGACCGGCAACCCCGACTCACCGCTGGCCAAGGCCGCCGAGGTCAACCTCAACGTGCACGTCGAGCATGAAGCCTGCCCGCTGAACCTGGCGCCGACATCGTCGACCACCGCGGCGCTGGTCATGGGCGACGCCCTGGCCGTTGCGCTGCTGGAAGCCCGCGGCTTTACTGCTGAAGACTTCGCCTTTTCCCACCCTGGTGGCGCGCTGGGCCGACGCCTGCTGTTGAAAGTGGAAAACGTCATGCACGCCGGGCAGGAGCTGCCGCAAGTCCAGCGCGGCACCTTGCTCAAAGACGCGCTGATGGAAATGACCCGCAAGGGTCTGGGCATGACCGTGATCCTGGAAGCCGACGGCAAACTCGCCGGGATCTTCACCGACGGCGATTTGCGCCGCACCCTGGATCGCAGCATCGACATCCACAGCGCGACGATCGACCAGGTCATGACCGCCCACGGCAAGACCGCCCGCGCCGAGATGCTCGCGGCCGAGGCTCTGAAAATCATGGAAGACCATAAAATCAACGCGCTGGTCGTGGTCGATAGCGAAGACCGCCCGGTCGGCGCCTTGAACATGCACGATTTGCTGCGTGCGGGAGTAATGTAATGAGCACGGACCTGCTGCAACGCGGCAAAGAGATCAAACTGGCGGTATTCGACGTCGACGGCGTCCTGACCGACGGACGCCTGTACTTCCTTGAAGACGGCAGCGAATTCAAGACATTCAATACGCTCGACGGCCAGGGCATCAAGATGTTGATGGCAGCGGGCGTACAGACGGCTATCATCAGCGGCCGCAAGACCCCGGTGGTCGAGCGACGGGCGAAGAACCTCGGTATTCCCCACCTTTATCAGGGCCGTGAAGATAAACTGGTGGTGCTTGACGAGCTTCTCGCACAGCTCAATCTAAGCTATGAACAAGTCGCCTACCTCGGCGACGACCTGCCAGACCTGCCGGTGATCCGCCGCGTTGGCCTGGGCATGGCGGTGGCCAATGCCGCCAGCTTCGTGCGTGAACACGCCCACGGCATCACCCAGGCCCGTGGTGGCGAGGGTGCCGCTCGCGAATTCTGCGAATTGATCCTGCGCGCCCAGGGCCGCCTCGATGCGGCCAACGCCGCGTACCTGTGAGCCAACTATGCTGAGCAAGAAATTTCGCAACATCCTGATGTTCGGTTGCATCGCAGCGATATTTGCTGCGGTCGGCTACTGGAACATCAGCCCGGAACGCTTCCTCGACAAGCCTGTGGCAAAGGTCGATGAAAGCGAAATCGACTACTACGCGATCAACGCGCACAGCGTCCAGTTCCTGCCGGATGGCAAACTGCAATACGAAATGACGTCCGACAAGGTTGAACACCTGAAGGCGACCGAAGTGACGCTGCTGACCAATCCCGACCTGAACCTGTTCCGCGGCACCCAGTTCCCTTGGCATGTCCAGAGCGAACACGGCGAGGTCAACCCGGACGGCACCCAGGTCGAACTGATCGACTCGGTGCGCATCACGCGTTTCGACGAGAAAAACCGTAAGACCCTGATTACCACCACCCGTATGACCGTGTTCCCGCAACAGCAATATGCGCAGACCGAGCAACCCGTTAGAATCGACGGCGCTGGCGGTGTATCGACTGGCAAGGGAATGAAAGCGTATTTGAAAGAAAGCAGGATACACCTGCTATCGAACGTAAGAGGACAGTATGAGGCTCGTTAAAACTCTCCCTATTTTGCTCGGTCTGAGCGCAGCACTGGGAAGCGTGAGCGCCTGGGCTCTGCCGAACGATCAACAGCAGCCGATCCGCATCCAGGCCGACGACGCCCAACTGGACGACAAGAACGGTATTGCCACCTATAAAGGTGACGTGATCATCACCCAAGGTTCGATGATCGTTAAAGGCAATACTGTGACCATGACCCGCACCCCTGCGGGCGACATCGACGTGGTGACTTCGGTGGGCAACCTTGCCTATTTCGAACAACTGCAAACGGCGGGCGACACCAAGCCGGTTCAGGGCTGGGGCGTCACCATCCAGTACCACGCCTCGCAAGACCGCGTCGTGCTGATCGATCGCGCCAAAGTTGTCGATAAGGACGGTAACGTCACCCAAGGCGAGAAAATCGTCTACGACACCAACAAAAAGCTTGCCAGCGCAGGCCGAGCCACGGGCACCAATGTGACCGAGTCGCGTCCGCGTATCGACATGGTTATCCAGCCGAAAAAGAAAACCGACGAGCAAAAGGCCCCGTAATGGCAACTCTGAAAGCTCAGCATTTGGCCAAGAGCTACAAGAGCCGCCAGGTCGTGCGCGACGTCAGCCTGTCTATCGACAGCGGTCAGATCGTCGGCCTGCTTGGCCCTAACGGCGCCGGTAAAACCACCTGCTTCTACATGATTGTCGGCCTGGTTCAGGCCGATCAGGGTCGTGTACTGATCGATGATCTGGACGTCAGCCACCAGCCGATGCACGGTCGTGCGAAGGCAGGTATCGGCTATCTTCCGCAAGAAGCGTCGATCTTCCGCAAACTCTCGGTCGCCGACAACATCATGGCGATCCTCGAGACCCGCAAGGAACTCGACAAGGCCGATCGCCGCAAGGAACTGGAAAGCCTGCTGCAGGAATTCCACATCAGCCACATCCGCGACAGCCTCGGCATGAGCCTGTCCGGTGGCGAGCGCCGCCGCGTGGAAATCGCCCGGGCACTGGCCACCAACCCGAAATTCATCCTCCTCGACGAACCGTTCGCCGGCGTGGACCCGATTTCGGTGGGCGACATCAAACAGATCATCTACCACCTCAAGGCCAAGGGCATTGGCGTGCTGATCACCGACCACAACGTCCGTGAGACGCTGGATATCTGCGAAACCGCCTACATCGTCAACGACGGCCAACTGATCGCCGAAGGTGATTCGGCCACCATCCTGGCCAACGACCTCGTGAAAGAAGTCTATCTGGGCCATGAGTTCCGCCTGTAAGCACAGAGGTGTCTGGCTGGCTGCCCGAGCGCTTGTCTCGATAAAAAATCAATACTTTTTTATTGTTACAGCGCTCTAGGCAAACGCTACGGTTTCGGGCATATAATTTGCTTATGTTTGGCGCTTCGGCGCCCTGTAGTGGATGGCGCATGTGCGCCGGCGAATAAGGTGTTTAGCCCCTGCCATGAAACCATCGCTAGTCTTGAGAATGGGCCAGCAGCTGACGATGACACCGCAGCTGCAACAGGCCATCCGCCTGCTCCAATTGTCGACCCTGGACCTGCAACAGGAAATCCAGGAGGCCCTGGAGTCCAATCCGATGCTCGAACGCCAGGAAGAAGGCGACGACTTCGATAACGCCGACCCCTTGGCCGACAAAGCCGAACAGCAACCCAACGCCGACGTTTCAGAACCCTCCTATCAGGAAACCGCCCCGACGGTGGACAACCTCGAGGAAGGTGACTGGAACGAGCGCATTCCCAACGAACTGCCCGTCGACACCGCCTGGGAAGACGTCTACCAGACCAGCGCCAGCAGCCTGCCGAGCAACGATGACGACGAGTGGGATTTCACTACCCGTACATCCGCCGGTGAGAGCCTGCAAAGCCACCTGTTGTGGCAACTGAACCTGGCGCCGATGTCCGACACCGATCGCCTGATCGCCGTGACCCTGATCGATTGCATCAACAATCAGGGCTACCTGGACGAAACCCTTGAGGAAATCCTCGAAGCCTTCGATCCGGAACTCGACATCGAACTGGACGAAATCGAAGCCGTCCTGCATCGCATCCAGCAATTCGAACCCGCCGGCATCGGTGCCCGCAACCTGGGTGAATGCCTGCTGCTGCAATTGCGCCAGCTTCCGGCCAAGACACCTTGGCTGGCCGAGGCCAAGCGCCTGGTCACCGATTACATCGACCTGCTCGGCAGCCGCGACTACAGCCAGCTGATGCGCCGCATGAAGCTCAAGGAAGATGAACTGCGCCAGGTGATCGAACTGGTTCAGAGCCTCAACCCGCGCCCCGGCTCGCAGATCGAATCCAGCGAAGCCGAGTACGTCGTCCCCGACGTGATCGTGCGCAAGGACAACGAGCGCTGGCTGGTCGAGTTGAACCAGGAATCGGTGCCACGGCTGCGGGTCAACGCCCAATACGCCGGTTTTGTGCGCCGCGCCGACACCAGTGCCGACAACACCTTCATGCGCAATCAGTTGCAAGAGGCCCGCTGGTTCATCAAGAGCCTGCAAAGCCGCAACGAAACCCTGATGAAAGTTGCCACCCAGATCGTCGAGCATCAGCGCGGTTTTCTGGAATACGGCGACGAAGCGATGAAACCGCTGGTGCTGCATGACATCGCCGAAGCGGTGGGCATGCACGAGTCGACGATTTCCCGGGTGACCACACAAAAATTCATGCATACCCCCCGGGGCATATATGAGCTGAAATACTTTTTCTCCAGCCACGTCAGCACCTCCGAAGGCGGTGAATGCTCGTCCACGGCGATCCGCGCGATCATCAAAAAACTGGTTGCCGCGGAAAATCAGAAAAAGCCGTTGAGTGACAGCAAGATCGCTGGTTTACTGGAGGCACAAGGCATTCAGGTGGCTCGCCGCACCGTCGCCAAGTACCGCGAATCCCTCGGGATCGCGCCTTCGAGCGAACGCAAGCGGTTGATGTAGAGCCACGCCACAGCGTTCCAGTGGTAGATCATCTGGTCTACCGCTTTATGCACTGGCAACGAAGGAGAAGCTGTATGCAAGTCAACATCAGTGGACACCAACTGGAAGTGACCGAACCTCTTCGCAGCTACATCGGCGAAAAACTCGAACGGTTAGAGAGGCATTTCGACAAGATCACCAACGTGCAGGTCACGATGACGGTCGAAAAGCTGAAGCAGAAAATCGAAGCCACGCTGCATATTCCCGGCAATGAAGTGGTCGCCAACGCGGAACATACCGATATGTACGCGGCGATCGACGCATTGACCGACAAGCTGGATAAACAACTCAAAAAGCATAAGGAAAAGACCCAGAGCCTCCTCCAGGGCGCGACCGGTCGTTAACACTCCCAACCCATGATCCGACTTGAAAGCATCCTGACCCCCGGCCGTTCCCTCGTGAACGTGCCGGGCGGCAGCAAAAAGAAAGCCCTCGAGCAAATTGCCAACCTGATCGCCCGGGAAGTGCCGGATCTGGAGATGCAAGATGTCTTCGAGGCGTTGATTGCCCGTGAAAAACTCGGCTCGACCGGTTTTGGTAACGGCATCGCTATCCCTCACTGCCGGCTGAAAGGTTGCACCTCGCCCATCAGCGCCTTGATGCACCTGGACGCCCCCATCGATTTCGACGCCATCGACGGTGCTCCGGTTGACCTGCTGTTTGTCCTGCTGGTCCCCGAAGCCGCTACCGATGCGCACCTTGAATTGCTCCGCCAGATCGCCAGCATGCTCGATCGCAAGGAAGTCCGCGATCGCCTGCGTAGCGCCCCGAGCAATGAAGCCTTGTATCAGGTTGTCCTGGACGAGCAAAACGGGCACTAATCATGCGTTTGATCATCGTCAGTGGCCGTTCCGGCTCAGGTAAAAGCACCGCGCTCGATGTTCTCGAGGACAACGGGTATTACTGCATCGACAACCTGCCCGCCGGGTTGTTGCCGGAACTGGCTGAACGCGCGCTGATCCACACCGAACTGGCGCAACCGCTGGTTGCCGTGTCCATTGACGCGCGCAACCTGCCGAGCCACCTGAGCCGGTTTCCGGAACTGCTCGAAGAAGTTCGCAGCCGACATATCCAGTGCGACGTCCTGTACCTGGACGCCGACGAAGAAACCTTGCTGAAGCGTTTTTCGGAAACTCGCCGTCGTCACCCGCTGAGCAGCGCCAATCGCTCGCTGGCCGAGGCGATCAACGACGAAACCAGCCTGCTCGGGCCGATTGCCGATCTCGCCGATCTCAAGGTCATCACCACCAACCTGAACCTGTACCAGCTGCGCGATACCATCAAGTTGCGCCTGCTGAACCAGCCAGAACCCGGTACCGCGTTTTTGGTGGAGTCGTTCGGATTCAAGCGCGGCATGCCGGTGGACGCCGACCTGGTGTTCGACGTGCGTTGCCTGCCGAACCCCTATTGGAAGCCTGAGCTACGCGATCAGTCCGGGCTTGATGAACCGGTTGCCACGTACCTGGCCGCCCAGCCGGACGTCGAAGAGATGTTCCAGGACATTTCCACGTACCTGCTCAAATGGCTACCGCGCTTTGCCGCCAGCAACCGCGCTTATGTCACCATTGCCATCGGCTGCACCGGCGGGCATCACCGCTCCGTCTATCTGACCGAACGTCTGGGTCAGGCCCTGCAAAAAACCCTGAAGAACGTCCAGGTCCGCCACCGCGACCTCAGCTAAAGGATTCACATCGCGATGCCTGCTCTGGAAATCGAAATCATCAACAAGCTGGGCCTGCATGCCCGCGCTTCCGCCAAATTCGTTGGTGTCGCCGGCGAGTTCAAAGACTGCACGATCAGAGTCGGACGAACGCCGGAATCAACGGTCGACGGCAAAAGCATCATGGCAATGATGATGCTCGCTGCGGGTAAAGGCACCAAAATCTATATCAGCACCGAAGGCGAAAACGAGCAAAAAGCGCTGGATGCGCTGACAGACTTGATCAACCGCTACTTCGACGAAGGCGAATAACGCTCGCCTAGGCGAGCGCTGTATCCATCACCATCATCAAACAAAACCCGATCAGCAGCCCAAGGCTGGCCAGCTTGTCGTGACCATGGCGTCGCGACTCGGGGATGACTTCGTGCGTGACCACCAGCAACATGGCCCCGGCCGCGAGCGCCAGGCCCAACGGCAACAGCAATTCGGCCAGGCTCACCAGCCAGGCACACAACAGCGCGAAGACCGGCTCGACCAAGCCTGATGCCGCCCCGATCAGGAACGCCTTGACCCGCGACATCCCTGCCCCGGCCAACACCAACGCAATGACCAATCCTTCCGGCACATCCTGCAAGGCGATGCCCATGGCCAGGCTGTCGGCGTCGGGCATGCCGCCTCCCGCCGAGACACCGACCGCCATGCCTTCGGGAATGTTGTGGGCAATGATGGCAAACACGAACAACCAGATCCGTGGCGGAATGACCGGCCGCTCCAGCGTGCCGACGAGCATTTCCGGCGAAGCACCTGAGACCTTTCGATCCACCAGATACAGCCCGAATGCGCCAAGCATGATGCCGAAACTGATCAGACCGCTGGCCGCCCAAGGTGTCAGCCCCAGGCTTTCAGCGGCGGCAATGCCCGGAACGATCAGCGAAAACGCCGTCGCCGCGAGCATCACCCCGGCACCGAAGCCGAGCAACGTATCGCTGACCGCCCGGGGCATGCGTCGAATCACCAGCACCGGCACCGCGCCCAAAGCCGTGCCCAAGGCGCAAATGGCCCCGCCCTGCAACGCACGCAGCAGTTTTGGCTCAAGATCCAGCCACGCGAGCCCATGCGCAACCAACAGGCTCATGCCCGCCAGTAGTAACAGCGACCCAAACGCGTAACGAAACATTCGTCCACTTCCGATCGCCAGTGTTTCAGTGCCCATAGTCCGCCCAGGATTGTTTTTATAGAAGACTTAAACCAGTGCAGCCTGATAGCGCGCAGCGACTTCGGGCCAATTGATCACGTTGTAAAAAGCGTTGATGTATTCCGGCCGGCGGTTTTGATACTGCAGGTAATAGGCATGCTCCCAGACATCCAGCCCCAGAATCGGCGTATTGCCGTTCATCAAAGGACTGTCCTGGTTGCCGCTGCTTTCAACGACCAACGTCTTTTGCGGCGTCACACTCAGCCAGGCCCAGCCACTGCCGAAACGGGTCAGCGCGGCTTTGGTGAAGGCCTCCTTGAAACGGTCGAGACCGCCCAACTGGTCTTCGATGGCCTTGGCCAATTCACCGTCCGGCTGACCGCCGCCGTTGGGCACCATCACTTCCCAGAACAGCGAGTGGTTGGCGTGACCGCCGCCCTGATTGATCACCGCCGCGCGGAGCTTTTCCGGCAGTTGCTGGACTGCTGCCACCAGTTTTTCCACCGGCCACTCGGCGAACTCGGTGCCTTCGACGGCAGCGTTGAGGTTGTTGATGTAAGTCTGGTGGTGCTTGGTGTAGTGGATTTCCATGGTCTGCGCATCGATGTGCGGTTCCAGGGCATCGTAGGCGTATGGCAAGGCAGGCAAGCTAAAAGCCATTTCAGTGGACTCCGTGATGTAGAGGCGCAGGGGGCGACGCGGCATCGACGTGCAGCAAACGATGAGTGCGCGGGTATTCGCCATGCTCGCTGATGAAATTCAGCAGTTCGACGTAGGTTTTGCTGCTCTGACGCAGTGCGGCTTCACGCAATGCGGGCGCCAGTCGCGGGTCCTGCATGGTCTTCAACAAGCGCTGGTGGATGGCGCACAGGTATTCGGCGCTCTCCTCCGGCTGGTTCAGACGCAAATGCAGGTCCGCGAGGTTGTGATGGGAAATGACGCAGGCCGCCACCGCTTCGTCGGCATCCGCCCAGCGCTCGAACAACACCTGGGCCAGGGCCAATGCCTGCAAGTAAGCCTCGCGGGCATCGACGTATTCGCCCAGCATGAAACAACGGTTTGCCCTTTCGATCGTGCGTTTCCAGTGCTCCATGGTGAGCCTCCAAAGCGGTTGCGGTGATTACACGCCGCCTGCGGTGAGCTTTTCCGGATTGAGCAACTCTTCCAGTTGGCTGCGCGACAGTTCGGTGTGCTCCAGAGCGACATCGATCACCGGCCGGCCCTGCTGATAAGCCTTCTTGGCGATCTCCGCAGCTTTTTGGTAACCAATGATCGGGTTGAGTGCCGTGACCAGAATCGGGTTGCGCGACAGCGCTTCCTTGAGCCTGGCTTCGTTGACCTTGAAACTGGCGATAGCCTTTTCACCCAAGAGGTGGCTGGAGTTGGCCAGCAATTCGATGCTGCTCAGCAGGTTCTGGGCGATGATCGGCAGCATCACGTTCAGCTCGAAATTGCCCGACTGACCGGCGATGGTGATCACCGTGTCATTGCCGATCACCTGGGCGGCGACCATCGCGGTGGCTTCCGGGATCACCGGGTTGACCTTGCCGGGCATGATCGACGAGCCCGGCTGCAAGGCTTCGAGTTCGATTTCACCGAGGCCGGCCAGCGGGCCGGAGTTCATCCAGCGCAGGTCGTTGGCGATTTTCATCAGCGAGACAGCGGTGGTTTTCAGTTGCCCGGAGATCGCAACGGCAGTGTCCTGGGAGCCGATCAGTGCAAACAGATCGGTGCCCGGCGTGAATTGCACCTGAGTCAACTTGCTCAACTGCTGGCTGAAAAGCCCGGCAAATTCAGGGTGCGCATTGATACCGGTGCCCACCGCCGTGCCACCCTGAGCCAGGGATTGCAGGCTAGGCAGCAGATCCTGCAGGTGGCCGATGTTGGCTTTGAGCTGTTGCGCCCAACCGTTGAGCACCTGGCTCATGCGCACCGGCATCGCATCCATCAAGTGAGTGCGACCGGTTTTGACGTGGTGGTGAACCTCCTCAGCCTTTTGCTCGATCACCTGCACCAAGCGCACCAATGCCGGCAGCAATTGCTCATGCAATGCCAGCGCAGCGCTGACGTGGATGGTGGTCGGGATGATGTCGTTGCTGCTCTGCCCGCAGTTGACGTGATCGTTGGGGTTCACCGGCTCGCCAAGCAGTCGGCTCGCCAGCGTGGCAATCACTTCGTTGGCGTTCATGTTGGAACTGGTGCCGGAACCGGTCTGGAAGATATCCACCGGGAAGTGCTGCATGAAGTCGTCCTTGAGCAAACCCAACGCCGCTTCGACGATGGCATTGCCCTGGGATTCGCTGATCTGCTTGAGTTCGACGTTGGCGCGGGCGGCGGCGGCCTTGGCCAGGATCAGCGCGCGAATGAACTGCACGGGCATCGGCTTGCCGCTGATCGGGAAGTTATTCACCGCACGCTGGGTCTGTGCGCCGTAGAGGGCGTCCACCGGGACTTGGAGCTCGCCCATGCTGTCGCGCTCAATACGTGTCTTGGTCATCAGAAAATCCTTGCACCAGTTCTATGAGAGGAATCGAAGGCTGCAACTCGCAGGTCGCCAGTTGCCAGGTGTAGCTTTGCCAGCGCTTGAGGCGGCACTTGCAGAGGGAGAGGCGTTCGAGTTCGCGTAACGGGCGCCATGCCTGGTCCAGGCAATAGGTTCGCCAGTGCCAAGGCAGCGCGACGTCGGCGGCGGTGTCGAGCAATAAACGGAAAGAGGTTTCAGCGATGGTCCAGGGTGAAGTCGCCGTGCAACACGCCAGATACCGGCCTTCGGCCAGGTAGTGTTCGATCAGGCGCGGCTCGTCAGGGTCCATCCCGCAACGGATCTGGCGACTCATCCAGCGCCAGCTTTCGAGGTAAGGCTGCTCGTGCAAGGCAGAACTCATGATCCGGGGCTCATTCGGTAATGAGATTTATTATTAGATGATAATGAGAACCAAAACAACCCCGGCAATGTAGGAGCGAGCCTGCTCGCGATGGTGTGTCAGCAACATTGATGTCGACTGACACACCATCGCGAGCAGGCTCGCTCCTACAAGGGACGATGCCAGCCCAATAAAAAAGGCGCGCCACCCATTGGGTGGCGCGCCTTTTGTGTAGCGGTCGCGGGTTAGCTGCCTGCGACTGTCATCCGCTCGATCAGCACAGAACCCGTGCGAATGTTGCTGCGCAATTCCAGGTCGTTACCCACCGCAACGATCTGTTTGAACATGTCGCGCATGTTGCCGGCGATGGTCACTTCCTGGACGGCAAACTGGATTTCGCCATTCTCGACCCAATAACCCGCCGCGCCACGGGAGTAATCGCCCGTGACCATGTTCAGGCCCTGGCCCATCAGCTCGGTGACCAGCAAGCCGCGACCCATGCGGCGCAGCAACGCAGCCTGATCTTCATCGCCATGGGTGACGAACAGGTTGTGCACGCCGCCGGCGTTGGCCGTGCTCGGCATGCCGAGCTTGCGACCGGAATAGGTGCCGAGGATGTAGGACACCAACTCGCCTTTTTCGACGAACGGTTTGGCGTAGGTCGCCAGGCCATCGCCGTCGAACGCCGAACTGCCCATTGCACGCATCAAATGCGGACGCTCATCGATGGTCAGCCATTCCGGGAACAGCTTCTGACCCAGCGTGCCTTCAAGGAACGACGATTTGCGATACAGACTGCCGCCGGAAATCGCCGAAAGGAAACTGCCGAACAAGCCACCGGCCAGTTCAGCGGAAAACAATACCGGCACTTCACAAGTCGGCACCGGACGCGCGCCCAGTCGGCTTGCCGCCCGCTGCGCGGCACGCTGGCCGATGCTCGCCGGGTCGGCCAGCAAGTTGCCCTGGCGATTGACGTCGTACCAGTAATCACGCTGCATCTGGCCGTCGGCTTCGGCGATCATGACGCAGCTCAAGCTATGACGAGTCGATGCATAGCCGCCGATAAAACCGTGGCTGTTGCCGTAAACGCGGCAGCCCTGATGCGTGCTGAGGGTGGTGCCGTCGGCGTTCTTGATCCGGCTGTCGGTGGCAAATGCCGCAGCTTCACAGCTCAGGGCCATCTCGATGGCTTGTTCCGGTGTGATGTCCCATTGATGGAACAGGTCGAAATCCTGCAGATCCTTGGCCATCAGCGCGGCATCCGCCAGGCCGGCGGCTTCGTCTTCGGAGGTGTGTTTAGCGATGGCCAGCGCCGCAGCGACGGTTTCACGAATCGCTTCAGGACCGCTGGCCGACGTGCTGGCCGAGCCCTTGCGCTGCCCGACGTACAAGGTGATGCCAAAGCCCTGATCGCGGTTGAATTCGACGGTTTCGACCTCGCGCTGACGCACCGATGTGGACAGGCCCTGCTCCAGGGACACCGCCACTTCACAGGCACTGGCGCCCTGACGCTTGGCTTCAGCGATGATCTGCTCGACTTGTTCTTGCAGTGCCGGCAACGCTTGTGGGCCGACGCTTTCAACTGCACTCATGCTGTTCTCCACTCAAATTCTGCTTTCGGTAAAGGCCTTCGAGCGACCGGGCCGGACAAGCGGCCCCCGACTGGTTATCATGGCGGCGTTTCTTTGCGGACGGCCACCATGGTTGATTCTTACGACGACTCCCTCGATACGGGAGAAAAAAGCAAATCCCAGGTTAAACGCGAGCTGCATGCTCTGGTTGACCTCGGCGAACGCCTTACAACGCTCAAGCCTGACTTGCTGGCAAAACTCCCGTTGACCGACGCTCTGCGCCGGGCTCTGGGCGATGCGCCCAAGCACACCGCGAATATCGCGCGTAAACGGCACCTTATGTTCATCGGCAAACTGATGCGCGATCAGGACACTGACGCCATTCTGACTTTGCTCGATCAACTCGATGCCTCCACCCGGCAGTACAACGAACGTTTCCATGGCCTGGAACGCTGGCGCGATCGCTTGATCGCGGGCGACGATGCAGTCCTGGAGAAGTTCGTGCTCGACTACCCGGAGGCTGATCGTCAGCAGTTGCGCTCCCTGATCCGTCAGGCCCAGCACGAACTGGCGACCAACAAGCCACCGGCATCGAGCCGTAAAATCTTCAAGTACATCCGTGAGCTGGACGAGACTCAACGCGGTCTGCGTTAAATCTCTTCTCGGGTGAGTCGCCACGCGGCTCACCCGAAGCTCCATCCCTTACGATCCTGTACCACCCACAGTGATCGCATCGATTTTCAGCGTTGGCTGGCCGACACCCACCGGCACCGACTGCCCATCCTTGCCGCACGTGCCCACGCCGCTGTCCAGCGACAGGTCATTACCGACCATCGACACCTTGCTCATCGCTTCAGGCCCGTTGCCGATCAACGTCGCGCCTTTGACCGGCGCCGTAATCTTGCCGTCTTCGATCAGGTACGCCTCGCTGGTGGAGAACACGAACTTGCCGCTGGTGATGTCCACCTGACCGCCGCCAAGGTTGGCGCAGTAGATGCCGCGCTTCACCGAGGCGATGATTTCCGCCGGATCGCTTTCGCCCGCCAGCATGTAGGTATTGGTCATGCGTGGCATTGGCAGGTGCGCGTAGGATTCACGGCGACCGTTGCCGGTGCGGGCGACACCCATCAGGCGCGCGTTGAGCTTGTCCTGCATGTAGCCTTTGAGTACGCCGTTTTCGATCAGCGTGGTGCATTCGGTCGGGGTGCCTTCATCGTCGACGCTCAACGAACCGCGACGACCGGCCAGCGTGCCGTCATCGACGATGGTGCAGAGCTTGGACGCAACCATCTCGCCCATACGGCCACTGTAAGCGGAGCTGCCCTTGCGGTTGAAATCACCTTCCAGACCGTGGCCGACTGCTTCGTGCAACAGCACACCGGACCAGCCCGACCCCAACACCACCGGCAACGTACCGGCCGGTGCCGGAATGGCTTCAAGATTGACCAGTGCCTGACGCAACGCTTCACGGGCGTAGCCCATGGCGCGGTCTTCGGCGAGGAAATAACGGTAATCGGTACGCCCGCCGCCACCATGACCACCGCGCTCGCGGCGACCGTTCTGCTCGACGATCACGCTGACGTTGAAGCGCACCAGCGGCCGCACATCCGCCGCCAGGCTGCCGTCGGTCGAAGCGACAAGAATGCGCTCCCAAACGCCGGCCATGCTCACCGTGACTTGCTGAATACGCGGATCGAGGGCGCGGGTGGCGACGTCGATGCGTTTGAGCAGTTCGACTTTCTCGGCGCGGGTCATCACTTCCAGCGGGTTGTCCGGCCCGTACAACTGGGCGACGTCCTGAGTGGTGAAGGCCTGCACCGTGCCGTTCTGCCCGGCGCGGGAGATCGAGCGCGCAGCACGGGCCGCAGCGCCAAGGGCTTCGAGGGTAATGGCATTGCTGTAGGCAAAACCGGTTTTCTCACCCGATTGCGCGCGCACGCCAACGCCCTGGTCAAGGTTGAAACTGCCTTCCTTGACGATGCCGTCTTCCAGCGCCCAGGACTCGGAAATCTGCCCCTGGAAATACAGGTCGGCGGCATCGATGCCCGGGCCGGCCAGATCGCCGAGCACACCTTGCAGGCTTTCGATGGTGACGCCGCCGGGCGCCAAGAGGTGTTCACTGACTGAGGACAACAACTCGCTCATATGCTTTACGCCTTAAATTCATCGTTCTGAGGCAGGTCGCCGGGCGCCCTGCGAGAAAAAGCGCCGGTGACTGGACACCGGCATCCGCGCCCGGATGGACGCCTGTTCGCTGCTATCGCGTTCGGCCAGCAGCACGGCCTCGCCTTGATCCTGTTGCGCCAGCACTCGACCCCACGGGTCGACAATTGCGGCATGCCCCCAGGTTTCTCGCGGCCCCGGATGCGTTCCACCCTGGGCAGCCGCGAGCACGTAACACTGGGTCTCGATGGCCCGCGCACGAATCAGCACATCCCAATGCGCCGCGCCGGTCACTGCGGTAAAAGCTGACGGCGCGGTAATCAACTCCGCCCCGGCAGCGCGTAATTCGCTGTACAACTCCGGGAAGCGCAGGTCGTAACAGACCGTCAGGCCGACTCGACCGACGGGCGTGTCCACGACCACCACGTCACTGCCATAAGCATAGTCATCGGACTCACGATACCGACCACGGTTGTCCGCCACGTCCACGTCGAACAAATGCAGCTTGTCGTAGCGTGCCACTGTCTCGCCCTGATCATTGACCAGCAGCGAGCAGGCATGCACTTTCGCCGCTGGCTGATCCGCCGGCGGCAACGGCAATGTGCCGGCCACAATCCATAACTTGAGGTCGCGGGCGGTCTGTTTCAACCAGGGCAGGATCGGACCTTCGCCCAACGCTTCGGCGCGGCCGATGTCAGCGATGTCGCGTCGGCCCATGGCGGCAAAGTTTTCCGGCAGCACGGCAAGCTTTGCGCCCCCGACGGCCGCTTGTTCGAGCAGCCGACGGGCCTGGGCCAGATTGGCCAGCACGTCGCTCTGGCTGACCATTTGAATCACCGCAAAAGACATGGTGCTTTCCTATACCGAAATCGACAGATTCCCTGTAGGAGCGAGCCTGCTCGCGATGGACTTAATGACGACGCGTTTATCCAGAATGTACGCGTTATCGTTGACGTCCTTCGCGAGCAGGCTCGCTCCTACAGTCAAATTTCTCTACGGCCATGCTACTCCATCGGCTCGCGTCAAAAAGGTTTGTCGAAGGTAATTTTCGGCTCTTTCCACGGGCCTTTGACGGTGTACTTCACGCTGGCGAAACGTGCCACGCGGTCACCGATCAGCTTGTCGATCAGGAACAGCGCCCCACCGATGGCCGGGGCACCGACAATCAGCGCGGCAATCGGCAGGTTGTTGGTAACCGGCAAGGTCACCAGCAGTTTCGCATCGATCTGATCACCCACCAGGTCCAGCGTGCCATTGAGCTCGACATTGCTCGACGGACCGGTCAGCAGAATCGGCTCACGGGTCACGTAAACGCCGTTGGTTCCGACCAGCAGGCCTTTGACCCGGTCGTAACTCAAGCCTTTGCCAAACAGATCGGAGAAGTCCAGCCGCAAGCGCCGGCCGATGGAGTTGAAGTTGAGCAGGCCAAATACCCGCAACGCCTGAGCGCCACCCTCGACTTCAACGAACTGGCCTTTATTCAGCGACGCATCAAGCGTCCCGGAGAAGCGCTTGGTGGCCAGCCAGGCCGGTGAACCGGGCCAGCGACCGTCGACATCCATATGAAACTCTTCGCTGGTGACACTGGGCGCAAAGCCCCAGCCTTTCAGCACATCCGCCAGATTTTTGCCGCTGACCCGGCCCTTGTACCAACTGGTGGAAGCACCAGGCGCGCCTTCCCAACCGCCACTGCCCTGCAACAGAAGGCCCTTGAGGCCCAGATCCAGCGTATTGAGCGCGATGCCTTTGGCGGTCGGACGCACTTTCAACGACCAACCCCCGACCAGGTCCTGCCCCTGGAACAGTTGATTGATGGTGATATCCAGCGCCGGGATCTTCGTCGGATCCACGGAGGCCAATGGATCCGGCGAATTTTCATCGGCCAAAACCGTTGGGTCCGGTGCCGGCAAACGCACGTATTGCAGATTGATCGCAATCGGTGCGGCTTTCGCATCGGGGATACCGGCGGTGCCCTTGACCTGTTGGCTGTCGAGTTGCAGGGCCCACGCACTCGGCTTGCGGTTCAGCTGCACCGAGGCCTGATCAAGCGTGGTACCGATGCCGCTGAGCTTGCCGACCTTGAAATCCGCGCCGCTGAGCAACTGCTTGGCGCTGCCGCCCGGATCCTGGCCGGCATACTTGTCCACCAGATCCTTCCACGGGCCGACATCCAGCTCCGACAGCACGCCGCGCACCCGCAGGCCTTTGCCGCCTGGCAATACGGCATCGCCACCACCGAGGAACAGTTCACCGCGACCGTCGGCAAAACTGCCGGCCGGCGCTGCAAACGTGAAGCTGGCCAATTCGCCGTACTTGACCCAGTAACGCCGTTCCGGCCCTTGCAGGGTCATGCGGAACGTCGTGTCACGCCCCACGTCGGCCGCCATGCCGAACGGCGCCGGCAAATCGACGGCCACGCCTTTGAGGCTGGAATTGACCATCAACTGGCTGTCTGCGCCATCCAGGTTGAGTTGCAACTGATACGGGATCAAACCAGAGACTGGCAACGGCTGCGTGACACTCAGCCAGTCAGTCAGCTTTTTGACCTCGACCTGGCCGGAAGCGGTGACGCGCGTCTTGATGTCGCCTGGACTGCCATCGGCGAAAATCTGTGCGGTGACCGGTTTGTCAAAGGCACGAGCGGTGATGTTCTGCCCACTCAAGCCTTTGGTGCTGTCGAAGCGGAAATCACCCTTCAACTGAGTCAGCTCAAGGACTGGCTCCGCCAGTTTCAAGCGCGCCTTGGCGGTCTTGAAGTCAACGAGGATATTCGGCTGTTCGCCTTTGGCCAGCGGAATATCCAGATTCAGCTTGCCCTTCAGCTCTCCCTCGCCTTCCCATCCGGCGAAGGTGGCGGCGGTGCCGATCGGCGCTTCCTGGAGAATTTTCAGGCCATCGCCCAACCCGCCAGCGAAAGCGCCATCGAGCAACAGGTGAGGGTTTTGCCCGGCGGGCGCGTGGGGAATATTGACGTAAATATCGCTGACTTGTGTGTCGAGCAACTGGCCTTTGCTGGCCAGAATCCGCACGCCACTGTCTTCGATAAACACGTCGCCAGTGACCTTGCTGACATGCGGCCAGCCCGGCTGGAACGCCAGCTCGGCATCGTGCACTTTGAAGAACAGGCTGATGCTGCGCGCGGTGTCGGCGGCGTCATGGTTCAGCGAGCCTTGATACTGGAAGAAGCCCTCGTCCACCGCGCCCTTGAGAATCGCCGTACGCAACCATTCGTCCAGCGCCGGGCTGAGCACTTCGGGCAGGTACTTGGCGGTGTACTTGCCATCGCCCTCCACCAGGCCGACCCGCAGGTCCATGTAGTCTTCCTGGGTGTGATCGAAATGCAGGCGGATCAGGAAGTCGCCGGCAATCTTGCCCTCTTCGCCCAGCACCTTCAGGTACGGCGCGATCAGGGTGAAACCTTCTTTGTCGAGCTTCCAGGTCAAACGGGCGTTGGCCTGAATGTATTGCCATGGCTTGGCGAAAATCGGGTCCAGGTGCAGGGAAAAATCCTTGCTGTCCATGCGCAGTTCGCCGTGACCCAGATCACCGCTGATGCTGCCGCTGACATTCCGCGCTGCCGGGGCGCCGTGATAGGCATCAAAGCCGACCCGGTCGAGGTTGGCGGCAAAACTGACCTTGCTGTCGTCGGTGGCGTTGGGCCGGATGTCGACCAGCACATTACGCAAACCACCCGTCACCTTGAGCCGCTCGACGGCGGTGGCGAGGCCTTCGGGCAATGGCCCCAAGGCATTCAGCAGCGGAGTCAGCGGGGTGAGGTCGAGGCGGTCGGCTTGCAGATGCCAGAGCTCTTCGGTCGTGTCGGTGGCCAGGCTCTGTTTGAGTTGCAGGTGCGATTCCCAGCGGGTTTCGCCCAGGTTCATGGACAGGGAGTCCACAGTCACCAGAAGGCCTGCTGCACTGCGCTGGAAATAGCTGTTGAGCGCCAGGTTGTTGATCTGGATCGGCTTGCGCTCGGCGTACGCACCCTTGAGTTGCGGCGCGTTCAAGCGGATTGCGGCGCTTTGCAGAGCGCCCTTATCCCAGTTGACCCAGAGTTCGCCACCGGCCTTGATTTCGGAGAAGTTCCATTGCCGGGTCACGCGCTCGGGCAGCCATTTCGACCAGTCGCTTTGCGGCAGGCTCAGGTACGCATCCGCTGCACCGTCCTGCCACTGGCTGGCGTGAATGCGGGTGCGCACGCTCATGGCGACCGGCTGGCCGTCGGGCAGGGTCAACCGTGCGTCGAGTCGCTGCCGGGAGACGCCGGTTTTCAGATTCAGGCCAACGTAGGTCAAGGTCAGCGGCGGGTGATCCAGGGGCTGCAAGGTCACTTGGCTGTCGAGCACCGACAACTGCTGGACCATCTGCATGCGATTGAGCAGTTGTTCCGGATCCAGCGGCTGATCCTGCTGCACCGGCAAGCCTTCCAGCGCCCAATGACCGTCCTCGCCTTCCTTGAGGCTGATCTTCAGACCGTTGAGTTCCAGATGAGCGATGCGCACTTCGCGGGCCGCCAGGCTGGCCCAGAGGTCCGGCACCGCGCGCACCTGATCCAGACGCAGGGCATTGGCGCCCTCGCCGACCATCACGTCGTGAGCCAGCAGAATCGGCGCGAAGCCACTCCAGTTGCCTTCCAGCTCACCGATATGCAGCGGCATGCCCAGGGCTGCACCGGCTTTGGTTTCGACTTCGGCCCGGTACTCGGCCACCAGCGGCGCCAGCTCGCGACCGAGACTGACGTAAAGCGCCATCATCACCAAAGCCAACGCGCACAGGCCCAGACCCCAGCGGGTCAGTGCGGCCAAAATGCGTGTCAGACGGTCCATGTCAGTTGGCTCCCATGGCAAAATTACTGCAAAAAGCTGAGGCCAGCTGTTCTAGTCGGGTTGAAACACAGCGATTCAGAGCAGCACCACGTCGTATTGTTCCTGGGAATACATGGTTTCCACCTGGAACCGAATGGTGCGTCCGATAAATCCTTCCAGCTCGGCGACGTTGCCCGACTCTTCATCGAGCAAGCGGTCGACGACTTTCTGGTTCGCCAATACACGATAGCCTTCCGCTTGATAGGCGCGAGCCTCACGGAGGATTTCGCGGAAAATTTCGTAGCAGACCGTTTCCGGTGTCTTGAGCTTGCCGCGCCCCTGGCAACTGTTGCACGGCTCGCACAGTACTTGTTCGAGACTTTCGCGGGTGCGCTTGCGGGTCATCTGCACCAGGCCCAACTCAGTGATGCCGATAATGTTGGTCTTGGCGTGGTCGCGCTCCAGTTGTTTCTCCAGCGTGCGCAGCACCTGACGCTGATGCTCTTCGTCTTCCATGTCGATGAAGTCGATGATGATGATCCCGCCCAGGTTGCGCAGGCGCAGCTGGCGAGCAATGGCGGTCGCAGCTTCGAGGTTGGTCTTGAAGATGGTTTCTTCAAGGTTGCGATGACCGACGAACGCCCCGGTGTTGACGTCGATGGTGCTCATGGCTTCCGCCGGGTCCACCACCAGGTAACCGCCGGACTTCAGCGGGACTTTGCGTTCGAGGGCCTTCTGGATTTCGTCTTCGACGCCGTACAGGTCGAAGATCGGCCGCTCACCCGGATAATGCTCCAGGCGATCAGCGATTTCCGGCATCAGTTCGGCCACGAACTGCGTGGTTTTCTGGAAGGTTTCCCGGGAGTCGATGCGGATCTTCTCGATCTTCGGGCTGACCAGGTCGCGCAAGGTGCGCAGTGCCAGGCCAAGGTCTTCGTAGATCACACTCGGCGCGCTGATGGTTTTGATCTGCTCGTTGATCTGATCCCAGAGCCTGCGCAGGTAGCGGATGTCCATGAGGATCTCATCGGCCCCGGCGCCTTCGGCGGCGGTACGCAGAATGAAACCACCGGCTTCCTTGATGCCTTCCGTGGCCACGCAATCGGTGACCACTTGCTTGAGGCGCTCGCGCTCGGCTTCGTCTTCGATCTTCAGGGAAATACCGACATGCGCGGTACGCGGCATGTACACCAGATAACGCGAAGGTATTGATAGTTGCGTGGTCAGGCGTGCGCCTTTGGAACCGATCGGGTCCTTGGTGACTTGCACGACCAGGCTTTGGCCTTCATGGACCAGGGAGCTGATGCTTTCGACCGCAGGGCCTTCGCGCAGGGAAATTTCCGAGGCATGAATGAACGCAGCGCGGTCCAGACCGATGTCGACGAACGCCGCCTGCATGCCCGGCAACACCCGCACGACCTTGCCTTTATAGATGTTGCCGACGATACCGCGTTTTTGCGTGCGTTCGACGTGGACCTCTTGCAGGACACCGTTTTCAACCACCGCCACGCGCGATTCCATCGGCGTGATGTTGATCAGGATCTCTTCACTCATGGCAGGGTCTCGTTCAGGCATGTTCACGATAATGGCCGCATCTTGTCAGTACGACGCTCAGCGCGCGTTAAGGGTTTGCCAACAGGGTATGCCGAAATGGCCAAGCAGCTCAGCGGTTTCGCACAGCGGCAGTCCGACCACCGCCGAGTAGCTGCCATTGAGCCCGGCGACAAACACCGCGCCCAGTCCTTGAATGCCATAGCCACCCGCCTTGTCCCGCGGTTCACCGCTGGCCCAGTAGGCCGCCGCTTCATTGAGATCGATAGGGCGAAAACGCACCAGGCTGCGCACAACACGAGACTCGCAACGCTCACCGTCAAGCACGGCAATGGCGGTCAGCACTTCATGTTCTTGTCCTGCCAACATCATAAGCATGGCGCACGCGTCGGCTTCGTCCACCGGTTTGCCGAGAATTTTGCCGTTGAGCACTACGGCGGTATCAGCGCCCAGCACGCAGAATGCTGCGTCGGACACGACTGCGCCACGCCCGGCTTCAGCCTTGCCGCGCGCAAGGCGCTCGACATAGGCCGACGGCGATTCATGGTTCAAAGGGGTTTCATCGATGTCCGCGCTGATGGCGGAGAACGGCACGCCGATCTGCGTTAGCAGTTCACGCCGACGCGGCGAGCCTGAGGCGAGGAATAGCTGTTTCATCAAGACATCTCCCTTGTCGTGGTGTGGGCAAATGCCTGACCGAATCAGTTAATTTTGTAACGTCGACGCAGACCGCGCAAACCGAAGCTGATCCACGGCCAGAGCAACGCGCTGACCAGTGCCGGCAAGACCAGCGCCAGCGTTGGCTGACGATTGCCGGTCAGGGCGCTGAGCCACAGCTGAACAAGCTGCGCGAGGCCGAAGATCACCAGGATCACCAGGCTCTGTTGCCACATCGGGAACATCCGCAGCCGCTGTTGCAGCGACAGCACCAGGAACGTGATGAGCGTCAGGATCAGTGCGTTCTGGCCCAGCAGTGTGCCGTAAAGCACATCTTCGGCCAGGCCCAGGCACCACGCGGTGACCATGCCGACTTTGTGCGGCAAGGCCAATGCCCAGAACGCCAGCAACAAGGCGAGCCATAGCGGGCGAAGGATTTCCATGAATTGCGGCAGCGGCGAAACGCTGAGCAACATGCCGATGGCGAACGTCAGCCAGATCATCCAGCCATTTCGGGAGGCGGTAGCACCGACCATTATTCTCTTCCCCCAGTGGTAGCCGGTGCAGAGACAGGCGGTTTGGCAGCGGGCTTCACGACAGCGGGTTGTGTCGCCGGTGGTTTGGCGGCGGGCGCAGTCGCGGGCGGCTTGGCGGCGGCAGGGTGTGCGGCAGCGGGTTTGACCGGGGTTGTGGCAGCAGGCTTGGCCGGGGTCGCAGCAGGTGCAGTCGCTGGAACGGCGGCGGCAGCAGCAGGTGCAATCACCGCAGCAGGTTTCGGCACGGTGGCGGGAATGATTGGCCCGCCGCCTTGCGCATCGAGGTTTTCCTGAGCCTGAGCGGCGTCGTTTGCACGCTCTTCCGGTGTACGCGTATCGCTGAACACCAGCAACAGGTAACGGCTACGGTTCAAGGCAGCGGTCGGCACGGCGCGAACAATGGCAAATGGCTGGCCGGAATCGTGAATCACTTCCTTGACCGTCGCAACCGGGTACCCCGCCGGGAATCGCTGGCCGAGACCGGAGCTGACCAGCAAGTCACCTTCCTTGATGTCCGCCGTGTCGGCCACGTGACGCAGTTCCAGACGCTCCGGGTTGCCGGTGCCGCTGGCAATCGCTCGCAGACCGTTACGGTTCACTTGCACCGGGATGCTGTGGGTGGTGTCGGTGAGCAACAGCACACGGGAGGTGTACGGCATCAACTCGACCACCTGGCCCATCAGGCCACGGGCATCGAGCACCGGCTGACCGAGGACCACACCGTCGCGCTCACCTTTATTGATGATGATGCGATGGGTGAAGGGGTTGGGGTCCATGCCGATCAACTCGGCCACTTCGACCTTCTCGTTGACCAGCGCGGAGGAATTGAGCAACTCGCGCAGCCGAACGTTCTGCTCGGTGAGGGCGGCAAGCTTTTGCATGCGACCCTGCAGCAGCAGGTTTTCGGTCTTGAGTTTTTCGTTTTCGGCGACCAGCTCGGTACGGCTGCCAAACTGGCTGGCCACACCTTGCCATAGCCGCTGCGGCAGGTCGGTGATCCAGTAAGACTGCATCAGCACCAGCGACATCTGGCTACGCACTGGCTTGAGCAGTGTGAAGCGGGCATCGACCACCATCAGCGCGACCGATAGCACGACCAGCACCAACAAGCGCACGCCCAGTGAAGGCCCTTTGGTGAAAAGCGGTTTAATAAGCCGCTCCTCCCAGGCAAATGTTTTCTTTATTCATACGGCAGACCGGCCTGGATACAGACTGACAGAAGGTAAACGCAAACAGGCAGCACTGCAAAGTGCCGCCTGCGCGCTCAACAGCATAGTTGCATCGGGCGATCACTCGCTCGACAGCAGATCCATGGTGTGTTTATCCATCATTTCCAATGCGCGGCCACCGCCGCGAGCAACGCAGGTCAGCGGGTCTTCGGCAACGATCACCGGCAGACCGGTTTCCTGGGCCAGCAACTTGTCGAGGTCACGCAGCAAGGCGCCACCACCGGTCAGTACCAGGCCACGCTCGGCGATATCGGAAGCCAGCTCCGGAGGCGATTGCTCCAGTGCGCTTTTAACAGCCTGAACGATAGTGGCCAGGGACTCTTGCAGAGCTTCCAGCACTTCATTGGAGTTCAGGGTGAAGGCACGTGGAACGCCTTCGGCCAGGTTACGGCCGCGAACGTCGACTTCGCGAACTTCGCCGCCCGGGTAGGCAGTACCGATTTCCTGTTTGATGCGCTCGGCGGTGGATTCGCCGATCAGGCTGCCGTAGTTGCGACGCACGTAGGTGATGATCGCTTCGTCGAAGCGGTCGCCGCCAACCCGTACGGATTCGGCGTAAACCACACCGTTCAGGGAGATCAGTGCGATTTCAGTGGTACCACCACCGATATCGACCACCATCGAACCGCGTGCTTCTTCAACCGGCAGGCCGGCACCGATCGCAGCCGCCATCGGCTCTTCGATCAGGAACACTTCACGTGCGCCGGCACCAAGGGCCGATTCACGGATGGCACGACGCTCAACCTGAGTGGATTTGCACGGAACGCAGATCAGCACACGAGGGCTAGGCTGCAGGAAGCTGTTTTCGTGAACCTTGTTGATAAAGTATTGCAGCATCTTTTCGCAGACGCTGAAGTCGGCAATGACGCCATCCTTCATCGGACGAATGGCGGCAATGTTGCCCGGCGTACGGCCGAGCATGCGCTTGGCCTCGGTGCCGACAGCAACGACACTTTTCTGGTTACCGTGTGTCCGAATAGCCACAACCGATGGCTCATTCAGGACGATTCCGCGCTCGCGCACGTAAATAAGGGTGTTGGCAGTGCCCAGGTCAATGGAAAGATCGCTGGAAAACATGCCACGCAGTTTCTTGAACATGGGAAAGGGACCCTAGGCAACGCGTGGGTAAAAAAGTGCGGCAAACTCTAACAACGACAGGGATTTTGGGCAAGGCGCCAATATGTTAAATTGGCCGCTTTTCTGTGCACCAACCCCCACAATCGCGGCCTTATGACCGTAGAAATGCGGTAGTGTTCCGACAATCTAACACACGGATAGCATCCGTTCTGTTTTCCTTCCACTGGAGAATCCCATGACGCTTGAACGCTCCGACGTGGAAAAAATCGCTCATCTGGCCTGTCTGGGCCTCAATGATGCCGATCTTCCACACATCACTTCGGCCCTGAACAGCATTCTGGGACTGGTCGACGAAATGCAGGCGGTCAATACCGACGGTATCGAGCCGCTCGCCCACCCACTGGAAGCCAGCCAGCGCCTGCGTGCAGACGTCGTGACCGAGACCAATCATCGCGAGGCCTATCAGTCCATCGCACCAGCGGTCGAAAACGGCCTGTACCTGGTTCCGAAAGTCATCGACTAAAGGGAAAGAGCCTGCAATGCATCAATTGACTCTGGCCGAGATCGCCCGCGGACTCGCCGATAAAAAGTTTTCTTCCGAAGAGCTGACCAAAGTCCTGCTGGCGCGCATCGCCCAGCTCGATCCACAGCTCAACAGTTTCATCAGCCTCACCGAAGACCTGGCGCTCCAGCAGGCGAAAGCCGCTGACGCACGCCGTGCCAATGGTGAGAGCGGCGCCCTGCTCGGCGCGCCGATCGCCCATAAAGACCTGTTCTGCACCCAGGGCGTGCGCACCAGCTGCGGCTCGAAGATGCTCGACAACTTCAAGGCACCGTACGACGCCACCGTCGTCGCCAAACTGGCAGCCGCCGGCGCGGTGACCCTGGGCAAGACCAACATGGACGAATTCGCCATGGGTTCGGCCAACGAGTCGAGCTACTACGGCGCGGTGAAAAACCCGTGGAACCTGGAACACGTGCCGGGCGGTTCGTCCGGTGGTTCGGCGGCGGCCGTTGCCGCTCGCCTGTTGCCAGCCGCGACCGCCACCGACACCGGCGGCTCGATTCGCCAGCCGGCTGCGTTCACCAACCTCACCGGCCTGAAACCGACCTACGGTCGCGTTTCGCGCTGGGGCATGATCGCTTACGCATCCAGCCTCGATCAGGGCGGCCCGCTGGCGCGCACCGCCGAAGACTGCGCGATCCTGCTGCAAGGCATGGCCGGTTTCGACAGCAATGACTCCACCAGCATCGACGAGCCCGTGCCGGATTACAGCGCCAGCCTCAACGATTCGCTGAAAGGCCTGCGCATCGGTGTGCCGAAGGAATACTTCAGCGCCGGTCTCGACCCGCGTATCGCCGAGCTGATCCAGAACAGCATCAAGGAGCTGGAAAAGCTCGGTGCCGTGATCAAGGAAATCAGCCTGCCGAACATGCAGCACGCGATTCCTGCGTACTACGTGATCGCCCCGGCAGAAGCGTCTTCCAACCTGTCGCGTTTCGACGGCGTGCGTTTCGGCTATCGCTGCGAAGACCCGAAAAACCTGGAAGACCTGTACAAGCGTTCCCGTGGCGAAGGTTTCGGTGCAGAAGTGCAGCGCCGGATCATGGTCGGCGCCTACGCGCTGTCGGCCGGTTACTACGACGCCTACTACCTGAAGGCGCAGAAGATTCGTCGCCTGGTGAAGAACGACTTCATGGCGGCTTTCAATGAAGTCGACATCATCCTCGGCCCAACCACGCCGAACCCGGCCTGGAAGCTTGGCGCCAAGAGCAGCGACCCGGTCGCTGCCTATCTGGAAGACGTCTACACCATCACCGCCAACCTCGCCGGCCTGCCGGGCTTGTCCATGCCCGCCGGTTTCGTCGATGGCCTGCCGGTCGGCGTGCAACTGCTCGCCCCGTATTTCCAGGAAGGTCGCCTGTTGAACGTTGCCCATCAGTATCAGTTGAACACTGACTGGCACACCCGCACCCCAACCGGCTTCTGAGGAGAAACACATGCAATGGGAAGTCGTGATCGGGCTGGAGATTCATACCCAGCTCACCACCCGGTCGAAAATCTTTTCCGGTAGCTCCACCACTTTCGGTTCCGAGCCGAACACCCAGGCCAGCCTGGTTGACCTCGGCATGCCTGGCGTCTTGCCAGTGCTGAACCAGGAAGCGGTGCGCATGGCCGTGATGTTCGGCCTCGCTATCGATGCCGAGATCGGCCAGCACAACGTGTTCGCCCGCAAAAACTATTTCTATCCGGACCTGCCCAAGGGCTACCAGATCAGCCAGATGGAATTGCCGATTGTCGGCAAGGGCCACCTGGACATCGCCCTTGAAGACGGTACGGTCAAACGCGTTGGCATCACCCGCGCGCACCTGGAAGAAGACGCCGGTAAAAGCCTGCACGAAGAGTTCAACGGTGCCACCGGCATCGACCTGAACCGCGCCGGCACGCCGCTGCTGGAAATCGTTTCCGAGCCGGACATGCGCAGCGCCAAGGAAGCCGTGGCTTACGTCAAGGCTGTCCACGCGCTGGTACGCTACCTGGGCATCTGCGACGGCAACATGGCCGAAGGTTCGCTGCGTTGCGACTGCAACGTGTCGATCCGTCCGAAAGGCCAGGCCGAGTTCGGCACGCGTTGCGAGATCAAGAACGTCAACTCGTTCCGCTTCATCGAGAAGGCGATCAACACCGAAGTGCAGCGTCAGATCGAACTGATCGAAGACGGCGGCAAGGTGATCCAGCAGACTCGCCTGTACGACCCGAACAAGGACGAAACCCGTCCGATGCGCAGCAAAGAGGAAGCCAACGACTACCGTTACTTCCCCGATCCGGACCTGCTGCCGGTGGTCATCGAAAACTCGTTCCTCGACGACGTGCGCGCCACCCTGCCGGAATTGCCACCGCAGAAACGCGAGCGCTTCCAGGAGCAGTTCGGTCTGTCGGTCTACGACGCCAGCGTCCTGGCCACCAGCCGCGAGCAAGCCGATTACTTCGAGAAAGTCGCGAGCATTGGCGGCGACGCCAAACTGGCGGCCAACTGGGTCATGGTTGAACTGGGCAGCCTGTTGAACAAACAAGGCCTGGACATTGATCAGTCACCGGTTTCGGCCGAGCAACTGGGCGGCATGCTGCTGCGCATCAAGGACAACACCATCTCCGGCAAGATCGCCAAAGTGGTGTTTGAAGCGATGGCCAATGGCGAAGGCAGCGCGGACGAGATCATCGACAAGCGCGGCTTGAAGCAAGTGACCGACACCGGCGCGATCTCGGCGGTGCTGGACGAAATGCTCGCGGCCAACGCCGAGCAGGTCGAACAATACCGCGCGGCAGACGAAGCCAAACGCGGCAAGATGTTCGGCTTCTTCGTCGGCCAGGCCATGAAAGCCTCCAAAGGCAAGGCCAACCCGCAACAGGTCAACGAACTGCTGAAAAGCAAACTCGAAGGCTGATGAGCATGGAGCCAGATGTTACGCCTGGCTCAAATCCTTGTAGGAGCAAGCTTGCTCGCGATGGTGTGTCAGTCGACATTGATGTAGCTGACACACCATCGCGAGCAGGCTCGCTCCTACAGTTGTTTGTGGGAGCTTTACAATGAAACGTCTACTGGGGGCCTGCGCCCTGTTGTCTTTACTGGCCGGTTGCGCCAGCACCGATGCCGTCGATCCTCACGGTTACGACCAGACAGGCGTGGCGTCCTACTACGGCGCCAAACACCAGGGCAAACGCACCGCCAGCGGTGAACGTTTCGACAAAAATTCCATGACCGCTGCCCACCGCCAACTACCCTTTGGTACGCGGGTGAAGGTCACCAATCTGAAAAACGACAAATCCTGCGTGGTCCGCATCAATGATCGCGGGCCGCACACTCGCGGGCGCCTGATCGACTTGTCCCATGAGGCCGCCGAGCAACTGGGCATGATCAAAAGCGGCACCGCACGGGTTCGCGTGCAAGCCCTCGACTGACTCACGGAGCCCCGACCATTTTCGGACTTGCCGACTTACCCCTGCTCAGCGTGATTGAACTGCTCAGCGGCCTGGTTCTACTGATCGCCGGTGCCGAACTGATGGTGCGCGCCGCCGTGCGCGTGGCCGCGCGACTGCACGTTCGACCGTTGATCATCGGCCTGACCATCGTCGCCCTCGGCAGCAGCGCACCGCAGATGGCCGTCAGCCTGCAAGCCACGCTGGCGCAGAACGCCGACATCGCCGTCGGCAGCGTGATCGGCAGCAGCATCTTCAACATCCTCGTCACCCTCGGGCTTTCGGCGCTGATCATCCCGCTGCGGGTCTCGCGACAACTGGTGCGCCTGGATATTCCATTGATGATCGGCGCCAGCCTGCTGGTGTTCGTTCTGGCATGGAATGAAGAACTGACCCGGGTCGACGGCGTCCTGCTATTGACGGCGCTGATGGTGTATCTGGGCCTGTTGCTGCGCCAGTCGCGGCATTCGGCGCGTCCACAAACGAGCCCGCATGAAGGCCCTGAAGTTCCGTGGTTCAGCAGCCTGCTGATGATCGTCGCGGGCCTGGCGATGCTGATCTACGCCGGGCATTTGCTGCTGGGCGCCGCGGTGTCGGTCGCCACGGATCTGGGGCTGTCGGAACGGATCATCGGCCTGACCATCGTCGCCGTCAGCACTTCGTTGCCGGAACTGGCGACCTCGTTGATCGCGGCATTGCGTGGTCAGCGCGACATCGCCGTAGGCAACGTGATCGGCAGCAACCTGTTCAACCTGTTGGGCGTGCTGGGCGTTACCGCACTGATCGCGCCGTCGCCGCTGTCGGTCTCGCCCAACGCGCTGGATTTCGACTTGCCGGTGATGCTCGGCGTCGCGGCGCTGTGCCTGCCGGTGTTCTATTCCGGCTACCGGGTGACCCGCGCCGAAGGTCTGCTGTTTTTGGGTTTGTACCTGGCTTACGGTCTGCACGTGGTGTCGTTCACCACCGGCATGCCGCTGGCCGGCAAGCTTGAACACCTGATGTTGTTTTTCGTCCTGCCGGCGCTGTTGGCGTTTTTGCTGTTCACGTCGCTGCGCGCCTGGCGTCGCCAACACCACAAGAAGGAATTGCCATGACCGACAATAAAAAAACCGGCGTTGAAGTCCGCCGCCAAGTGATGGGCGACGCTTTCGTCGATCGCGCATTGGGCAATGCCACCGAGTTCACCCAGCCGTTGCAGGATTTCGTCAATGAACACGCCTGGGGCAGTGTGTGGAGTCGCGAAGGGTTGCCGCTGAAAACCCGCAGCCTGATCACCCTCGCCGCGCTGACCGCGTTGAAGTGCCCGCAGGAATTGAAAGGCCACGTGCGCGGCGCGCTGAACAATGGCTGCACCGTGGAAGAGATTCGCGAGGCACTGCTGCATTGCGCGGTGTATGCCGGTGTGCCGGCGGCGATCGATGCGTTTCGGGCGGCGCAGGAAGTGATCGATACCTACCAGAAGTCGGAGTAAGCAGGTCCGCCGCTTTCGCGGGCAAGCCTCGCTCCTACAGAAGATCACCGAACCTGTAGGAGCGAGGCTTGCCCGCGAATGGATCTAAAGCGCACAGAGAATCTGAAGCTAGATCCACCCACCCCACTGCAACAAAAAGATCCCGATGTTGGTGGTCACCGCCGCCATCAGCGTGGTGATCACAATGATCGCCGCCGCCAGTTCATGATTGCCATCGGCCTGACGCGCCATGACAAAACTGGCCGCCGCAGTCGGGCTGCCGAAGTACAGGAACAGAATCCCCAACTCCGCCCCGCGAAACCCCCAGAGCCATGCGCCCAGCGTCGCCAGCACCGGCAGGCCGATCATCTTCACCAGGCTGGAGCTGAGCGCCATGTTGCCGCTTTTGCGCATCGCCGCCAGCGACAGCGTGCCGCCGATGCAGATCAACGCCAAGGGCAACGTGGTTTGCGCCAGGTACTGCCCGGACTTCTCCAGCCAGCCCGGCAAGGCAATATTGAAATACGCAAACGGCGCCGCCGCAAACACGCTAATGATCAGCGGGTTGTTCATCACGCTTTTGCAGATACTCCACGGGTCGGACTTGATCACCGGGCTGTACACCGCCAGCACAATGGTCGACAGCGTGTTGTAAAACAGGATCACCAGTGCCGCGAGAATCGCGCCGAGGGAAATTCCGTAATCGCCGTACATGCTCGCTGCCAGCGCGAGGCCGATAACGCCGTTGTTGCCGCGAAACGCACCCTGGGTGTAAATCCCGCGGTCTTCACGCGGGCACTTCCAGATCGCCCAGCCCCAGGCGATGGCGAAGCTGACCAGCGTGGCAATCGAAAAATAGATCAGCAGCGACGGTTGCAGCGCGGCGTGCAAGTCGGCATGCAGGATGCCCAGAAACAGCAACGCCGGCATGGTGACGTTGAACACCAGAGCCGACGCTGTGTGGATGAAATTGTCGTTGATCCAGTTGATGCGCTTGAGCAGCACGCCCAGAAACAGCATGGCAAACACCGGCGCGGTGATGTTCAGGGTTTCGAGGAAGATAGCCAGCATGCCGGGGGTCACCTTGGGTGGGCGTCGTTAGGGGGCTAATGATAAGCCACCCGAGGCGTTGGCGTCTGGTGGAAAGCCTTCGCGGGCAAGCCTCGCTCCTACAGAAGATCACCGGACCTGTAGGAGCGAGGCTTGCCCGCGAAGAACGATGACGCGGTCTTACGTGATCGGCGCCGGGTTGAACAGGGTAATGTCGTTATGCAGCTTGTGCCGCTCCGACCACGTCTGCTTCTTCCCGCTGGCCACGTCCAGGTAGTAGTGAAACAACTCCCAGCCGAGATCCTCGATCGACGCGCGTCCAGTCGCAATCCGCCCGGCATCGATGTCGATCAGGTCCGGCCAGCGCTGCGCCAGTTCGGTCCGGGTCGATACCTTCACCACCGGCGCCATCGCCAGACCATACGGCGTGCCACGCCCGGTGGTGAACACGTGCAGGTTCATCCCGGCCGCCAGTTGCAACGTCCCGCAGACAAAATCGCTGGCCGGGGTCGCGCAGAAAATCAGGCCTTTGCGCTTGAAGCGCTCGCCAGGGCCCAGCACGCCGTTGATCGCGCTGCTGCCGGATTTGACGATCGACCCAAGGGATTTCTCGACAATGTTCGACAACCCGCCCTTCTTGTTGCCCGGCGTGGTGTTGGCGCTGCGATCCGCTTCACCCTTGGCCAGGTAACGGTCGTACCAGTCCATTTCCCGCACCAGTTCCTGAGCGACTTCCTCGGTTTCGGCGCGGGACGTCAGCAGGTAAATCGCGTCGCGCACTTCGGTGACTTCGGAAAACATCACCGTCGCACCGGCGCGCAGCAACAGGTCAGAGGCGTAACCCAGCGCCGGGTTGGCGGTGATGCCGGAGAACGCATCGCTGCCACCACACTGCATGCCGAGAATCAGCTCGGACGCCGGCACGGTTTCCCGGCGACGTTGATCGAGCTTCTTCAATCGGGTCTCGGCCAGGGCCATGATCTGCTCGATCATTTCGGTGAAACCGTGACTCGAATCCTGCAAGCGATACAGCCACGGATCGCTCAGATCCACCGAGCTGTCGTTCTCGTGCATCACCTGCCCGGCCTGCAATTTCTCGCAGCCCAGACTGATCACCAGCGCTTCGCCGCCCAGGTTCGGGTTGCGCGCCAGGTTACGCACGGTGCGGATCGGGATGTATGCATCCGTCGCGGTGATTGCCACGCCGCAGCCATAGCTGTGAGTCAACGCGACCACGTCATCGACGTTCGGATACTTGGGCAGCAACTCGTCCTTGATGCGCTTGACCGCATGATCCAGAACGCCGGTGACACACTGCACCGTGGTGGTAATCCCGAGAATGTTGCGCGTGCCGACGGTGCCGTCGGCGTTGCGATACCCCTCGAACGTAAAGCCTTCCAGCGGTGCCTGCGCCGCCGGCACTTCGGTGGACAGCGGCAAGCTGTCCAGCGGTGGTGCGGTGGGCATGCGCAGTTGATCTTCCTTGACCCAACTGCCGCGCGGAATTGGCTGCAACGCGTAGCCAATGGTCTGGCCGTAACGAATCACCTGGCCGCCCTCGGGAATGTCCTCGAGGGTGACCTTGTGGCTCTGCGGCACGAAGTCCACGGTGACCAGGCCATCGGAAAACTCGGTGCCCGCCGGCACGCCCTGATCGTTGACCACGATCACGACGTTGTCTCGCTCGTGCAGGCGGATGTAGCGCGGCGAGTCGGAATGTTCAATCAACTGCATGACGCCGCTCCTCAGGAATGCGCTTGTGACAATTTGTTGTTTGTTTCAGGGCCGCTGACCGGTGGCTCTTTGAGCACCACACGTTTGATCGGGCCAACGATCACCAGGTAGCTGAACACTGCAACCAGTGCGTTGCAACCGACAAACACCAGCGCCCATTTGAACGAGCCAGTGGAGCTGATGATGTAGCCGATGACGATCGGCGTGGTAATCGACGCGATGTTGCCGAAGGTGTTGAACAGGCCACCGCTGAGACCGGCAATCTGTTTTGGCGAGGTATCGGACACGACTGCCCAACCCAGCGCACCCACGCCTTTGCCGAAGAAAGCCAAGGCCATGAAGCCCACGACCATCCATTCAACATCGACATAGTTGCAAGCCACGATGCTGCTGGAAACCAGCAAGCCCGCGATGATCGGCGCCTTGCGGGCGAAGGTCAGGGAATGGCCCTTGCGCAGCAGGTAGTCGGAAATCACGCCGCCGAGCACACCACCGATGAAACCGCAGATCGCCGGCAACGAGGCGATGAAACCAGCCTTGAGGATGGTCATGCCGCGTTCTTGCACCAGGTACACCGGGAACCAGGTCAGGAAGAAGTAGGTGATGCCGTTGATGCAGTATTGGCCCAGATACACGCCGAGCATCATGCGGTTGGTCAGCAACTGGCGGATGTAGTCCCACTTCGGACCGTCGCTTTTTTTGCCTTTGCCTTTGTCCTGGTCCATATCGACCATGCCGCCGTTGTCGGCGATGTGCTTGAACTCGGCGTCGTTGATCATCGGGTGCTGGCGCGGGCTGTAGATCACCTTCAACCAGATGCCCGAGAAGATGATGCCGATCACGCCCATCACGATGAACACGTGCTGCCAGCCGAAGCTGTAGACGATCCAGCCCATCAGCGGCGCGAACAACACGGTGGCAAAGTATTGCGCCGAGTTGAAGATCGCCGAGGCGGTGCCGCGTTCAGCGGTCGGGAACCAGGCGGCCACGATGCGTGCGTTACCGGGGAAGGATGGCGCTTCGGCCAGGCCCACCAGGAAGCGCAGCATGAACAGCGCAACCACTGCCGTGGACATGCCGAACTCGCCGACATAGCCCTGCAGCACGGTGAACAATGACCAGGTGAAAATGCTCAGCGCATAGATTTTTTTCGAGCCGAAACGGTCCAGCAGCCAGCCACCGGGAATTTGCCCGGCCACGTAGGCCCAACCGAATGCGGAGAAGATGTAACCGAGGGTGACCGCGTCGATGCCGAGGTCTTTTTGCAGGCTGGAGCCCGCGATTGCGATGGTTGCCCGGTCGGCGTAGTTGATCGTGGTCACCAGAAAAAGCATGAGCAAAATCAAATAGCGGACGTGGGTCGGCTTGGTCGCTTGCATGTAGATGTACTCCCACTGATTATTTTTATGCGGGGTGGATCGTTTTGTGTCCCTTGTAGGAGCGAGCCTGCTCGCGATGGTCGTCAACGATGACGCTGGGCATCAGGCTGAACTTCGCGACCTCGAGACCATCGCGAGCAGGCTCGCTCCTACAGGGGGTGCGGTATCGTTGCCAATACCGCGGTGGTTCCTGTTAAGAGCCGATGTAGCTGGTTTTCACCACGGTGTAGAACTCTTGCGCGTAGCGACCTTGCTCGCGGGAACCATAGGATGAACCTTTACGCCCACCGAATGGAACGTGGTAATCCACGCCCGCCGTCGGCAGGTTGACCATCACCATCCCGGCCTGGGAGTGGCGTTTGAAGTGGTTGGCGTACTTCAGCGACGTGGTGGCGATGCCCGCCGACAGACCGAATTCGGTGTCGTTGGCCATGGCCAGTGCAGCGTCGTAATCCGCCACGCGAACGATGTTGGCCACCGGGCCGAAGATCTCTTCGCGGCTGATGCGCATCGCAGCTTCGCTGTCGGCAAACAGCGTAGGCGCGAGGTAGTAGCCTTCGGTGTCGCAGGTCACCAGACCGCCGCCGCTGACCAGACGTGCACCTTCGGACTGGCCGATGTCGATGTACTTCATGTCCTGTTCAAGCTGAGCTTGCGAGACCACCGGACCGATGTCGGTGCCGGTTTTCAGCGCGTGGCCAACCTTGATCGACTTCATGCGCTCGGCCATCGCTTCAACGAACTTGTCGTGGATGCCGGCAGTGACGATGAAGCGGCTGGAAGCGGTGCAACGCTGGCCGGTGGAGTAGAACGCGCTCTGTATCGACAGTTCGACCGCTTGCTTGAGGTCGGCGTCGTCGAGAATGATCTGCGGGTTCTTGCCACCCATTTCCAGCTGAACCTTGGCCTGGCGCGACACGCAGCTGACGGCGATCTGACGACCGACACCGACGGAACCGGTGAAGCTGATGCCATCGACTTTCGGGCTCTGAACCATTGCATCGCCAACCACGCGACCGCTGCCCATCACCAGGTTGAACACGCCGGCCGGGAAGCCTGCGCGGGAGATGATTTCAGCCAGCGCCCAGGCGCAACCCGGCACCAGATCCGCCGGTTTCAGCACGACGCAGTTGCCGTAGGCCAGGGCCGGAGCGATTTTCCACGCCGGGATGGCGATCGGGAAGTTCCACGGAGTGATCAGGCCAACCACGCCCAAGGCTTCGCGAGTGACTTCGACATTGACGCCCGGACGCACCGACGGCAAATAGTCGCCGGACAGACGCAGGGTTTCACCGGCGAAGAACTTGAAGATGTTACCGGCGCGGGTCACTTCGCCGATGGCTTCAGGCAGGGTCTTGCCCTCTTCCCGAGCCAGCAAGGTGCCGAGTTCTTCGCGGCGAGCGAGGATTTCAGTACCGACTTTATCCAGCGAGTCGTGGCGGGCTTGAATGCCCGAGGTCGACCAGGCCGGGAACGCAGCGCGAGCGGCGTCGATGGCGGCGTGGACCTGGGCCAGATCAGCCTTGGCGTATTCACCGATGGTGTCGGTCAGTTCGGACGGGTTGATGTTGGCGCAGTATTCACTGCCGGCAACCCATTCACCGTTGATGTAGTTATCAAAACGCTTTGTATCAGCCACAACAATCTCCTCACGCAAAAGGCCGCTGATTGCTCAGCGGCCTTGTTTAATCGGGTGTGTTACTGCGCACCTTGCTTGTCGATCAGCGCGGCGAGCATTTCGTACTCTTCGCCGGTCAGATCGGTCAGCGGCGCACGCACAGGACCTGCGTCATAGCCGGCAATTTTCGCACCCGCCTTGACGATGCTCACCGCATAACCGGATTTGCGGTTACGGATGTCCAGGTACGGCAGGAAGAAGTCGTCGATGATCTTGCCGACGGTGGCGTGATCTTCGCGAGCGATGGCGTGGTAGAAATCCATCGCGGTTTTCGGGATGAAGTTGAACACCGCCGAGGAGTAAACCGGTACGCCCAAGGCCTTGTAGGCAGCGGCGTAGACTTCGGCGGTCGGCAAACCACCCAGGTAGCTGAAGCGATCGCCGAGGCGACGACGGATCGACACCATCAACTCGATATCGCCCAGGCCATCCTTGTAGCCGATCAGGTTCGGGCAGCGCTCGGCCAGGCGTTCCAGCAGCGGCGCGGTCAGGCGGCAGACGTTGCGGTTGTAAACCACCACGCCGATCTTCACCGATTTGCACACGGCTTCAACGTGGGCGGCAACGCCGTCCTGGCTGGCTTCGGTCAGGTAGTGCGGCAGCAGCAACAGGCCTTTGGCGCCCAGACGCTCGGCTTCCTGTGCGTATTCGATGGCTTGACGGGTCGAACCGCCAACGCCGGCCAGAATCGGCACGCTGGTTTCGCAGGTGTCGACGGCAGTCTTGATGATTTCCGAATATTCGCTGGCCGCCAGGGAGAAGAACTCACCGGTGCCGCCTGCGGCGAACAGAGCCGAGGCGCCGTATGGGGCCAGCCATTCGAGACGCTTGATGTAGCCCGCGCGATTGAAGTCGCCCTGAGCATTGAAATCGGTAACCGGGAAAGACAACAGACCGGAAGAGAGGATGGACTTCAGTTCTTGTGGATTCATTATTCGAACACCCTGGGTAGCAACGTTTGTTTGTGTGTGTGAGAAAACCGTTCAGCCTGCGCCGAAGTTGTAGGTCATCGTACAACTTAAAAAACAACCGTCAACTGCATTTCATCGCCGCACCCAAAATTTATGCGTCGGAAAAGTATTTTCTTGACGTAGGAAATATCTCCTCTATGCTCCGAATAACTGTATATATATACAGTTATTTGAAACATACCGACGACATATCAAGGAGATAGAAATGTCAGGTCTACACACAAAAACTCAGGAAAAACCAAAACAGGTCATTGCCGGGCTGGATGATCTGTTCACCGAAAACGGCATCGCCATTACGGGCAATGACCATCTGGTCCTGCGCCTCGACGAGCACCGGACCGACACCCACCAGCCATCCGCCCCTGCATCCGGCAACGCCTTGAAAGGCAAGCCACAGCTGAGGTTCGAGGGTGGCGAACACACCGCCATCGGCGACAACACGCTGCTGCGTTTCGCCAAGGATGCACCGGCGATAACGGCCTCGCAGGTCGAGTTGCATTTGCCTAACGGCCTGGCCCTGACGTATGGGCAGGTTGTTGCACTGGGCGGTGATTTCTATGGAATCCCGGACAAACCGGTCAGCGAAGGCGCAACCGCCGCCGACCGGATCCAGCGCTTTACCGAGGCCTTCAATTCCCTGGCGGTGCTGCCGGCGTCAAATGCCGAAGCGAAGCTGATCCTCGGCGTCATGCAGAAGGAAATCGCCGCGGTTAAACAGGCGATAAAGGACGGCAAACAGCCCCACGAGGCGTATGACGCACTGGGTGATACGTTGTCGGAAGAGTGGAACAAGATCACCGGCGGCGGCAGTTTCGTCTCGGCCCTGTATCCATTGGGCCGCTACCTGAAACTGGCCGCCAACAACGCTGACCACTTCGCCGAGTGGGCACTGCTGGCCTACATCGCCGGGCATACGGCGGCATTGCAACAAGCGGTGGTCGCCCACAACAGTGGCGATGACGCGTCGCTGGAACTGGCTTACGCGATGAACGCTTTCGCCGATCACTACCTGACCGACCTGTTTTCCGCCGGCCACCTGCGGGTGCCGCGCAAACAGTTGGCAGCGGTGGTCACGCCGAGTGATCTGGGCTCGTTGATTACCCGCTTCATGCACGACGAAGACAGCAAGTTCGGCCTCAATGTGCGCAATGGCGACGGCGCTCAATGGCACGCTTATGGCGACAAGCGCTACTTCGATGCCATCGACAGCGCCAATCGCGCCCAGGTCAATCTAGCGGTCCAGGTGTCGGCGGATGAAATTTTCGCGACGTACCTCAGCGGCATCGCCCCGTCGCCCGGCAGTTTCGCGGCATTGAAAAAACTGCCTGATCTGCAAGCGGTACTGAACCCGACGGGCAATTTCTCGCCGCTGTTCAAGGTCGAGGGCAACAAGGTGTTGCGGCGCAAGGACGTCAATAACCTGAATGACACCGCCACCGTCGATGATTGGTGGGGCTGGAGCACTTACCTGCTGCTCAAGGACTACAACCCGACTGGCAACGTGGCCTGATAAGGAGATCGATGATGACTATCAAACTGAAACTGGAATTGGCTTCGGGCGATTCGCTGAAGGGTGCGCCGCTGGAGTTGTTGGCCGAGGGTGTACCCATCGCCCGGGCCATCGTGGATGAGCGAGGCAACGCGAGGTTCGATGCAAAAACCGCGAGCACTGAGCTGCGAGTGAGAGTGGACCGCTCGATCCTGACAAAAGGCTAGACCCGTTACGTTCGATACGCCCATGCAAATGGGCGTATCGACATTCACTGTCTGAAACGCCTGGTCATCATCATTTTCAGCGCCCCCGTCAAAACGCTCGTACTGTGCAAAGCCCGTCGTGAATGAATCACGACCCACCTCGCACGGAGAGCGAACCCATCATGACACTTGCCCCGCCCCTTCTTCCGCAGTTGGCCCTTCACGAAGCCGAAATGACGATCGTGAAGTTGTCGAGCCTGAATGACACGCTGAAAATTCTTGTACCCGATTCGGATGAGTTCGAGGCGAACTGGGACGTTTACCCGATCCTCGGAGCCGATCCGGATGTGCCCGACTGGAAGGGTTGCAAAGCGCCGACCGGCGTCTGGGATGACGCCGTCGATGACATGGTCAAACTCAGTGGAATCGAGCTGCTCATCCCGAAAGTGGTACTGGAGAAGTACTCGGGTACAGAAGTCGATTTGCGCTACAAATTCTCCGATGAATCCAGTCTGGAACCGTATTCGGAGCGCCTGAAGCTCTACGTCGAAGCGTGATGCTTCAGCGCTGCGCCTCAGCCTCTTCATGCGCATGACGCAACCGCTCGCGGCTGTTCGTCAGATGCAAGCGCATCGCCGCCCGCGCCGCATCGGAATCCTGGCGTGCGATCGCATCGTAAATCTCTTCGTGCTCACGGCTCAGGCGACTCATGTAGTGCTGCTGGTCGTCATGGGCCAGGCGTGCCGAGTTCAGGCGCGTACGCGGAATAATGCTGGTGCCCAGGTGGGTCATGATGTCGGTGAAGTAGCGGTTGCCGGTCGACAGCGCGATTTGCAGGTGGAACTGGAAATCCGAGGCCACGGCATCGCTGGCGTGGGCCGCGCTTTCGTTCAAGGCGTCCAGGGCGGCGCGCATCAACGCCAACTGTTCAGGGCTGCGGCGTTGCGCAGCAAGCCCCGCGGATTCCACTTCGAGGCTGATACGCAGCTCCAGAATCGCCAGCACATCACGCAGCGTCACCACCGTCGCCGGGTCGATACGGAAACCGCTCGGGCTCGGTGTATCGAGCACGAAGGTGCCGATGCCGTGGCGGGTTTCCACCTGCCCGGCCGCCTGCAAACGGGAAATCGCCTCGCGCACCACGGTGCGGCTGACGCCATGGGCATCCATGATCGCCGACTCGGTGGGCAATTTGTCGCCGCGCTTGAGGTGACCGTCGCGGATCTGCTCGGACAGCACCGTCACCAATTCCTGTGCGAGGCTGCGGCGCTTGCGAGGGAGGCGTGGTGCGTCGATCGGGTTTTCCATGGTGAACGTCTGTCTCGAAAAATTCGGCTGAAACCGCATCATAGCTCAACGCGGTTGTACGATCACCCCGCCCTTGTAGGAGCGAGCCTGCTCGCGATGGTCGCCAACGATAACGCTGGAAGTCTGGCACTCCGCGGCGCTCTCAGGTCCATCGCGAGCAGGCTCGCTCCTACAGGGGTGGCGGTGATTATGCGGTTACGGTCTGGTCCACCAGATGGCCGTTGTCGATGCGCACATGCCGTGGATGGAAGCGTTTCAGGCTGCTGCGATGCCCGACGCTGACGATGCTGAGCCCCGGAATCTCATCGATCAACGCCTGATACAGCGAAGCTTCATCCTCTTCATCCATCGCCGAAGTCGCTTCATCCATGTACAGCCATTGCGGCGCATAAAGCAGCGCACGGGCAAAGGCCAGACGTTGCTGTTCACCCGGCGAAAGCATGCGTTGCCAGTGATTCGCTTCATCCAGGCGCGAAACCAGGTGCGGCAAACGACAGGTTTCCAGCACATGAACGTAGCGTTCCTGCGGATAGGTTTCGCCAGGCTGTGGATAACTCAACACCTCGCGCAGCGTGCCAATCGGCAGATAAGGCTTTTGCGGCAGGAACAAATAGCGCGCCGCCGGCAGACGAATGCTGCCATGGCCTGCAGGCCACAAATGCCCCATGGCTCGCAGCAACGTGGACTTGCCACTGCCGGAACGGCCGCTGAGCATCACGCGCTCGCCCTCCTCCACGGTCATGTCGGCATTGGTCAGCAGATGCCGACCGTCCGCCAGATCGAGGCCCAGGTTGTGAATCTTCAGCCCATTACCCTGATTCTGTACGTCGATGGCCGGCGCGCGCTCTTCGTTGTCGGTCATGGCCTGACGGAAACTCAGCAGACGATCACAAGTGGCACGCCATGAGGCGAGGTTCTGGTACGCACTGATAAACCAGCTGAAACTCTCCTGCACATTGCCGAACGCCGAACTGATTTGCATCAGATCACCGAGTTCGATCTTGCCAGCGAAATAACGTGGGGCGGCGACCATGAACGGAAAGATGATGGCGGCCTGTTGGTAACCTGCGGTAAAGAACGTCAGACGCTTGGACACCTTCATGATGTCCCAGAAGTTGTGCCAGACCAGCCCGAAGCGGTGGCTCAAGCGACGATTCTCATTGGGTTCGCCGTTGTACAGCGCAATGGTCTCGGCATTTTCGCGAACCCGTACCATGGAGAAACGCAGGTCGGCTTCAAAGCGTTGTTGTTGGTTGTTCAGGCCGATCAAACGGCGACCGATCAGATGCGTCAGCCAGCTACCGATCACGGCATACACCAGCACACACCAGAACATGTAGCCGGGGATGGTGAAACCGAACACTTCGATACTGCCCGACACGCCCCACAGAATGATCGAGAACGACACCAGGCTGACAATGTTGCGCAGCAAACCGATGCCCAGCTCCAGGGTATTGGAGGTGAAGTTGTTGAGGTCTTCGGAAATCCGCTGGTCCGGGTTATCGGTGTAACCGCCCTGCTCCAGCTGGTAGTAATTCTTGTTGCCGAGCCAGCGGGCGAAATGCTTTTCCGTGAGCCAGGCACGCCAGCGAATGGTCAGCATCTGGGTCAGATAGAGTCGGTACACGGCACCGATGATCGCCACCGCCGCAATCCCGCAGAAATACAGAATCAGCTGCCAGAACGCGGCTTCGTCCTTCTTCTGCAGAGCGTTGTAAAAATCCTTGTACCAGGTGTTGAACCACACCGAGAGCCCCACGCTGATCAACGACAACGCGATCACCGCGATCAGTAGTGTCCAGGCCTTGACCTTCTCTTCGCTTTGCCAATAAGGCGTGATCATCACCCAGACTTTGCGAAAAAACTGCCCGCGCACGGCATCGTTGACCGCGGAATATTCAGCGTTCTGATTCATGGAAAAGGCTCGATAAAGAAAAGAACACGCACGAACCGATCATAGATGATCGGCTCGGTTTGTCGCGAGGCGCGGCCGGCATTTGTTCAGCGCAGGTTCAGCGACGAACGGGACGCTTTTGCAGTTTGCGCTGCAGCGTACGGCGGTGCATGCCCAGGGCGCGGGCAGTGGCGGAGATGTTGCCTTCGTGTTCGGTCAACACGCGCTGGATGTGCTCCCACTGCAAACGGTCCACCGACATCGGGTTTTCCGGCACCAGGGAGTCGAGGTCAGCGTGCTCGGACAACAACGCGGCCAGCACGTCATCGGCATCCGCCGGTTTGCACAGATAGTTGCAGGCACCGCGCTTGATCGCTTCGACAGCGGTGGCAATGCTCGAGTAACCGGTGAGGATCACCACGCGCATTTCCGGGTCGAGTTCGAGCAGTTTGGGCAGCAACACCAGGCCGGAATCGCCGTCCATTTTCAGGTCCAGCGCGGCGTAATCCGGGATATCGGCCTGGGCGATGGTCAGGCCTTCTTCGGCGGAGCCGGCGGTGCTGACGCGAAAACCACGGCGAGCCATGGCGCGCGCCATCACGCGGGTGAACGTGGCGTCGTCATCTACCAGCAGCAAATGCGGCAGTTCTTCGCCTTCGACTTGGATCTCTTCACTCATGTTCGTCTCCTCGGGCGACACGGGGCAGGCGCAGCTCGGTGAGCGTACCGCCTTCCTCATGACTGTAGAGTTTCACTGAGCCGCCGGCGCGTGTCACGCTGGCCTTGCTCAAAAACAGGCCCAGGCCGAAACCTTTGCCCTTGGTGGTAAAAAACGGTTTGCCGATCTGTTCGGCAATGGCCAGCGGCACACCGGCGCCGTGGTCGCGAATGCTGATGGTCAAATTCTCGGCATTCCAGTCCAGCGTCACTTGCAGCCCTTCGGGGCATGCGTCAGCGGCGTTGTTCAACAAATTCAGCAGCGCCTGGGTCAGGTCCGGCGGCGGCGCCATGCGTGGCACGGTGCCTTGGCCCAGGCGCTGGAAGCGGTAACTGGCTTCCGGGCGCATCAAGTGCCAGCGGTTCAGCGCTTCGTCGAGCCAATCAGTGACGTCCTGCATCTCCACCGCCAAGCGGCGATTGGCCTCGGCGGCGCGTACCAGTTGCTGCAAGGTTTCTTTACAGAGTTTGACCTGATCCTGCAGCACGCTGAGGTCGTCCTGCAACATCGGATCGTGATGGTCCCGGCGCATTTCCTTGAGCAACACGCTCATGGTCGCCAGCGGCGTGCCCAGTTCATGGGCGGCACCGGCGGCCTCGGTCGCGACGGCCAGCAATTGCTGATCACGCAGGCCTTCTTCGCGACGGATGGCCCGTAACTCTTCCTGCCGCCGCAGCTCTTCGGCCATGCGCGCGGCGAAGAAGGTGATGACCGCCGCGGCGAGGGCGAAGCTCAGCCACATCCCGTAGACCTGCAGGTTTTCCCGGGCAATCGGGAAGGTTTGCAGCGGATAGAAACCCGCCAGCAACAAGGTGTACATCGCCAGGGCGATGCCCGACAGAATCACCGAGTAACGCCATGGCAACGTCACGGCGGCGATGGTCAGCGGCACCAGGTAATAAGAGACGAAGGGGTTGGTCGAGCCGCCGGAGAAATACAGCAAGGCGCTGTGGATAAACAGGTCGCAGGCCAGTTGTACGGCGTATTCAAGCTCAGTAACCGGCCAGGAGGTACGCAGCCGAATCGCCGTGAACGCGCACAGCAACATAGAGCAACCGAGGGTCGCGGCCAGTTGAAACCAAGGCAGCGGCAGCAAGTCGAGCCAGTAGGCCAGGCCCACGGAACCGGCCTGAGCGGCCAACACCAATGTGCGGATGAACGTCAGCCGCCAGAGATTCTGACGAGTTGCGGAAGTGATTTGAACGGGGGCGAGCATGAGCTCTCCTGATGAGCGCTCCAGGCAGATCGCACGGAGTATAACCAAGCACGGGGGCTGACAGGCAAAAGTGCGGCAAACGGCCACATGGCAGGAATGATGGCGACGATCCCCTGTAGGAGCTGGCTTGCCAGCGATGAACGTTAACGATAACGCGGTCATTCAGCATTGACGTGGCGCTTTTGATCCCATCGCTGGCAAGCCATCTCCTACAGAATGCCGCTTGCCGCCACACATCTGTATAGAAGTTGTAACTGTGCGAACCGGATCATTAAAGCTAGAGTCTGATGGTTTCACGCAGGCTCGGACCTAACCCCTGCGCATCGTCCAAGGAGTTTTCATGCACACTTTCCGCCGCAGCGCCGCCCTTCTCGCCCTCAGCGTTGGCACCCTCGCCAGCCTCCCGGCCCTGGCCCTGGCCGCCGACGAGCTGCATTACAACCAGATTTCCCTGCGCGCCGAAGTCAGTCAGGAAGTTGCCCGCGACCTGATGATCGTGACCCTCTACACCGAAGAACAAAACACCGACCCGGCCAAACTCGCGGCCGACGTCAGCACCACCATGAACAAAGCGCTGGCCCAGGCCAAGCAAGTCAAAGACATCACCCTGCGCCAGGGCAGCCGCAACAGCTACCCGATCTACGACACCAAGGGCCAGAAAATCACTGGCTGGCGCGAACGCGCCGAACTGCGCCTGGAAAGCTCCGACTTCGCCGCCCTGTCGAAACTGACCGGCGAACTGCTCACCGACCTGAAAATGGGCGGCATGGACTTCGCCATCGCCACCCCAACCCGCAAGGCCAGCGAAGACGCGCTGCTCAAAGACGCCGTGACCGCCTTCAAGGCCCGAGCACAACTGGCCACCGACGCGCTGGGCGGCAAGGGTTACAAAATCGTCAACCTCAACCTGAACAGCAACGGTTATCCACAACCGTACATGCGTGGGCCGATGATGATGAAAGCGGCCAGCATGGATGCCGCGCCAGTTACGCCGGAAGTTGAAGCCGGCACCAGCCAGATCAGCATGACGGCGGATGGGTCGATTGAAGTATTGATGCCTTGATTCGATAGCCCGTACACAGAAACGGCGATCACCCTAGTGATCGCCGTTTTTTTATGGCCACGGAAAATCGACGCCACCCGATCCTGTAGGAGCCGGCTTGCTGGCGAAAAATTCCGGATTTTGCGGCGCTGCTACGCACGCCATCGTCGGAACGCCGCCCGCAGCAAGCCGGCGCCTACAAAAGTTCGGGTACATCCGCGAAATCAGGTCGGCTGACAGGCTGCCATCGCCAGCAAGCCGGCTCCTACAAAGGGCGTATTACATCCGCGAAATCAGGTCGTCTGGCAGGCCGCCATCGCCGGCAAGCCGGCTCCTACAAAAGCAGGTCAGCGTACACCCGCTTTTCACCACTCATCAGGCCGAGCGTTAGCTCGCCTGCAGCTTTTGATTTTGATCTGCCCGCCCCTTCGGGAGGCCGAGTGGAGGTTCTGCGCAGTGGGCAGCCCGGCATGGATGCCGGGCTAGCCGCCCCCGGCCATGGATGGCCGATGGCGGCGGGCCCACGGAGCAGGACCGGAGCGAGGGAACGCCGAGCCTTAGCGAGGGGCCGGACGCCGGGGCGAGACCTTTTGGTTCCTTTTGGGGCGTTTGCCAAAAGGGACTCGCCGTAAGGGCGAAACCATAGGCGGCCGTTACCGCAGGAATGGATATGTACACCCAAAAGGAAATTGGTCGGCTTTAAGGCCGCCATCGCCAGCAAGCCGGCTCCTACATTTTGAACGTGCACACATCCGACAAACAGCCTGAATATACCGAGATAGAGGGGTCCCCCTCACAAACGGATATTTCCGCCCACCCCGTCTACAACGCTACCCTGAGGAAAATACAGCGACCCAAACCCCCGGGGACTCCATGGAAAGAACCACCGTCAAACCACTCCTGCTCGCCCTAGCCCTCGCAACAACCGCCCCATTCGCACAAGCCGCCACCACCCTGGTCTACTGCTCCGAAGCCAGCCCCGCCGGCTTCGACCCCAGCCAATACACCAGCGGCACCGACTTCGACGCCTCCGCCGAAACCGTCTTCAACCGCCTCACCCAATTCAAACGCGGCGGCACCGAAGTCGAACCCGGCCTGGCGACAAACTGGGACGTATCAAAAGACGGCCTCACCTACACCTTCCACCTGCGCAACGGCGTGAAATTCCACACCACCGATTACTTCACCCCGACCCGCGACTTCAACGCCGACGACGTACTGTTCACCTTCCAGCGCCTGCTCGACCCGGAAAATGCGTTCCGCAAGGCCTATCCCGCCGAGTCCCCATACTTCACCGACATGGACCTGAACAAAACGATCAAGAGCGTCGACAAAATCGACGAACACACCGTGCGCTTCAGCCTGAACAACATCGACGCCGCCTTCATCCAGAACCTGGCGATGAGTTTCGCTTCGGTGCAATCCGCCGAGTACGGCGCGCAATTGCTAAAGGAAGGCAAAGCGGCCGACATCAACCAGAAACCCGTCGGCACCGGCCCGTTCGTGTTCAAGCGCTATCAAAAGGACTCGCAGATCCGCTACGTCGCCAACAAGGCGTACTGGAAACCCGAGGATGTGAAAATTGACAACCTGGTGTTCTCGATCACCCCGGACGCCGCCGTGCGCTTGCAGAAACTCAAGGCCGGCGAGTGCCAGGTCAGCGGTTACCCGCGCCCGGCCGACATCGAGGTGATGGAGAAAGACCCGAACCTGCGCGTGCTCAAGCAGGCCGGATTCAACCTCGGCTTCCTGGCCTACAACGTGACACACCCGCCGCTTGACCAGCTCAAGGTGCGTCAGGCCCTGGACATGGCGATCGACAAACCGGCGATCATCAAGGCTGTCTACCAGAGTGCCGGACAACTGGCGCAAAACGCCTTGCCACCCGCGCAATGGTCTTACGACCCGAGCATCAAGGATGCTTCCTACGACCCGACAAAAGCCCGGGCGCTACTGAAAGAAGCAGGGGTTGCACCCGGTACCACCATTAATTTGTGGGCCATGACCGTGCAGCGTGCCTCCAACCCCAATGCGCGGATGTCGGCGCAGATGATCCAGCAGGATTGGGAGAAGGTCGGCATCAAGGCCAACATCGTCAGCTATGAATGGGGCGAGTACATCAAGCGCGCCAAGAACGGCGAACACGACGCGATGATCTACGGCTGGACCGGCGACAACGGCGACCCCGACAACTGGCTCGGCGTGCTCTACAGCTGCGCGGCCGTGAAGGGCAGCAACTACGCCAAGTGGTGCGACCCGGCCTACGACAAACTCGTCCAGCAAGCCAAGGTGTCCACGGACAAACAGCAGCGGGTGAAACTGTATCAACAGGCCCAACAAATCCTTAAGCAACAGGTGCCTATCACGCCAATCGCCAACTCGACGGTGTTCCAGCCGCTGCGCAAGGAAGTCACCGACTTCAAGATCAGCCCGTTCGGCCTCACACCCTTCTATGGTGTGGGTATAAATAAGTAACACCGCGCGCCAACCGGGTGCGCCCAGCGCCCCGGTTGCCCTTCGTCAGTGCGTGGTTTGCACCGAAAAAAATACACGCAAACGGTCAAATGCGCGTCAATTTATACATATGCGACATTAAGGTACGTTCGTGCCACTGTTTAAGGCTTGTGGCCATTCAACATCTTGCATTGGGTATGGCCCCTGCATAAGTATCCGCAGGCACGACTCACGAGGTCGTCCTCAAATTCAAAAATGACAACAAATCATGAGGCCACCATGCTTAAACACGCGGTCATTCCGTTTTTAGTCGGCGCCAGCTTGTTAGCTGCCGCACCTTTCGCCCAAGCGGCGACTAACCTGGTGTTCTGCTCCGAAGGGAGCCCGGCCGGTTTTGATCCTGGTCAGTACACCACCGGAACCGACTTCGACGCCTCTGCCGAAACCATGTTCAACCGTCTGACTCAGTTCGAGCGCGGCGGTACCGCCGTTATTCCTGGTCTGGCGACCAAGTGGGACATCTCCGATGATGGCCTGACTTACACCTTCCACCTGCGTGAAGGTGTCAAGTTCCACACTACCCCGTACTTCAAGCCGACTCGCGAGTTCAACGCCGACGACGTGCTGTTCACCTTTAATCGCATGATTAACAAGGATGATCCGTTCCGTAAGGCGTACCCGACCGAATTCCCGTACTTCACCGACATGGGGATGGACACCAACATCACCAAGATCGATAAAGTCGACGACCACACCGTCAAGTTCACCCTCAAAGAAGTAGATGCCGCGTTCATCCAGAACATGGCCATGAGCTTCGCCTCGGTGCAGTCCGCCGAGTACGCAGCCCAGCTGCTCAAGGAAGGCAAAGCCGCCGACATCAACCAGAAGCCGGTCGGCACTGGTCCGTTCGTGTTCAAGAGCTACCAGAAAGACTCCAACATCCGCTACACCGGGAACAAGGACTACTGGAAGCCTGACGACGTCAAGATCGACAACCTGATCTTCGCCATCACCACCGACCCTTCGGTGCGTATCCAGAAGCTGAAAAAGGGCGAGTGCCAGATCACTCTGTTCCCGCGTCCGGCCGACCTGAAGGCGCTGAAAGAAGACAAAACCCTGAAAGTGCCTGACCAGGCCGGTTTCAACCTGGGTTACATCGCCTACAACGTGATGGACAAGATCAAGGGTGACGACAAGCCGAACCCGATGGCCCAACTGAAAGTGCGTCAGGCACTGGACATGGCCGTCAACAAACAACAGATCATCGACTCGGTTTACCAGGGTGCAGGTCAAAAGGCCGTCAACGCCATGCCACCGACCCAGTGGTCTTACGACACCACCATCGTGGATGCTCCGTACAACCCTGAGAAAGCCAAGGAGCTGCTCAAGGAAGCCGGTGTGAAGGAAGGCACCGAAATCGTTCTATGGGCAATGCCGGTGCAGCGTCCGTACAATCCGAACGCCAAGCTGATGGCCGAGATGCTCCAGGCAGACTGGGCGAAGATCGGTATCAAGGCCAAAATCCAGAGCTACGAATGGGGCGAGTACATCAAGCGCTCCAAAGGCGGCGAAAACGGCGCGATGCTGATTGGCTGGAGCGGCGACAACGGTGACCCGGACAACTGGCTGAACGTGCTGTTCGGCTGCGACTCGCTGCAAGGCAACAACTTCTCCAAGTGGTGCGACAAGAAGTTCGACGGCATCGTCAAAGAAGCCAAGCGCACGACCGACCAGGGCAAGCGCACCGAACTGTACAAGCAGGCGCAACACGTCCTCAAAGACGCTGTTCCAATGACACCTATCGCTCACTCGACGGTGTTCCAACCCATGCGCAACGAAGTGCAGGATTTCAAGATCAGCCCATTCGGCTTGAACTCCTTCTACGGCGTTAGCGTCAGCAAATAAGATTTGGCAACGGCGACGTTTTTGACGTCGCCGTTGCTTTTTCTACCGAGAAAGCAGGAAACAACCTACATCCTATTCCGCTGAGCATTACAGCTGCGGCGTCGGACGCGTTGCCCTTTCCTACGAGTCTTTAGGACTCTACGCATTTACTGCCAGACTCGCGGCTCTTACCGTCGGGTTCTGACCAGTGCACGCGTGGGCTCTCGGTTATTGCTGCACGTCATGGCTTGATATCAATGACGCCTCCACGTCCCCGGACGGGACAGCGGCGCATTGAAAACACTTAGCGAAAGAGAAAAGGGAGCGTCATGCGCCATACCTTGGTTTTATCCGCATTGCTGGGCACCGGCCTGCTGGCCGCCACTTCCATCAGCCAGGCCGCCAACAACAGCCTGGTGTTCTGCTCCGAAGGCAGCCCGGCTGGCTTCGACACCGCGCAGTACACGACCGCGACCGATAACGACGCCGCCGAGCCGTTGTACAACCGATTGGCAGAATTCGAAAAAGGCGCCACCAACGTCGTACCAGGCCTGGCAAAGAGCTGGGATATTTCCGAAGACGGCCTCAAATACACCTTTCACCTGCGCGAAGGGGTGAAATTTCATACGACCAAGTACTTCACGCCGAGCCGTGATTTCAACGCCGATGACGTGCTGTTCACCTTCAATCGCATGCTCGATCCGCAGCAACCTTTCCGTAAGGCTTATCCAACCGAGTTCCCGTATTTCAACGGGATGAGCCTGAACAAGAACATCGCCAAGGTCGAAAAGACCGGGCCGCTGACCGTGGTCATGACGCTCAACAGCGTGGACGCCGCGTTCATCCAGAACATCGCCATGAGCTTCGCTGCCATCCTGTCCGCCGAATACGCCGACAAGCTGCTGGCCGAAGGCAAGCCGAGCGACATCAACCAGAAGCCGATCGGCACCGGGCCGTTCGTGTTCAAGAGCTACCAGAAAGACTCCAACATCCGTTACAGCGGCAACAAGCAGTACTGGGACCCGAGCCGGGTCAAGCTCGACAACCTGATTTTCGCCATCAACACCGATGCGTCGGTTCGTGTGCAGAAGCTCAAGGCCAACGAGTGCCAGATCACCTTGCACCCACGACCTGCCGATGTCGAAGCGCTGAAGAACGACGCGAATCTCAAGCTCATCGAAAAGCCTGGCTTCAACCTCGGCTACATCGCCTACAACGTGCGCCACAAGCCATTCGACCAGCTCGAAGTGCGCCAGGCGCTGGACATGGCGGTGAACAAACAAAGCATTCTCAACGCCGTTTACCAAGGCGCCGGTCAACTGGCGCAAAACGCCATGCCGCCGACCCAATGGTCCTACGACGAGACCATTAAAGACGCCGCCTACAACCCGGAAAAAGCCAAGGAACTGCTCAAGGCTGCCGGCGTGAAAGAAGGCACCGAAATTACCCTGTGGGCGATGCCGGTTCAGCGTCCCTACAACCCCAACGCCAAGTTGATGGCCGAGATGCTCCAGGCTGACTGGGCGAAGATCGGTCTCAAAGTGAAGATCGTCAGCTACGAATGGGGCGAGTACATCAAGCGCACCAAAAATGGCGAGCACGACGTCAGCCTGATTGGCTGGACCGGTGACAATGGGGACCCGGACAACTGGCTCGGCACGCTTTACAGCTGCGACGCCATTGGCGGCAACAACTACTCCCAATGGTGTGATCCGGCTTACGACAAGCTGATCAAGCAGGCCAAGGTCGTCACCGACCGTGACCAGCGCACCGTGCTTTACAAACAGGCTCAGCAGTTGCTCAAGCAGCAAGTGCCGATCACGCCTGTCGCCCACTCGACGGTCAACCAGCCGTTAAGCGCCAAAGTCGAAGGATTCAAGGTGAGTCCTTTCGGCCGCAACGTGTTCTCGGGCGTCAGTATCGACAAATAACCGATTAGCCAAAAAAACGCTGGGGGCGGATTCCGCCCTCACGCAAGCGTATTGCCGTTATTTGCCGATCAGGCCGACAGCAAACGTTTGCGAAGCCTTGTATGAGTTCCAAAACCAATAGCCGGATCACAAAAAAAGACCGGTATAAAAAAAGAAAGAAAGGAGCTTCACCCATGAAACTGAGCAGCACCGCGTTATTGGCCCTGGCCATCAGCAGCGTTACCGCCACGGCCTACGCTGAGTCCCAGAGCCAGGCTTTCACACCGGTCACCGTCAAGGAAAAGAGCGCCCAAAGCGAAGCCACCGGCTTTGTTGAAGGGCAATCGGTCACCGGTTCCACGCGCAACTGGTATGCGAATGAGCAGCTGAAGCGCGGCGCCAAGTTCCAGTACAACAAAAGTGGCGTATTGACCGACACAGACCGTCGGATCAACTGGGTCCAGGGCACCATCATCAAGTACAACTCGGGCTTTACCGAAGGTACTGTCGGTTTCAGCACTGAGGTCGCGGCCTACAATGCCATCGCCCTGAATCGTGATCGCGAAGACCTGGCCTCTCGCTTCGGTGGTGCACCGGGTGATCGTCCAAAGGCGGGGTATAACCGTACGCTGACCGAAGAAGGTGGCGATGCCGTAGACCAGTGGAGCAAACTGGGCCTGGCCAACGTCAAGGCCCGTTTCTCCAACACCACGCTGACGGCCGGTCGCCAGAACTTCAGCAGCCCGCAAGTGGACGTCATCGGTAACCGTCCACTGCCTTCGAGCTTCGAAGGTGTGACGCTGCACAGCGAAGAGTTGGAAAACCTGACCTTCGACCTCGGCACCTTCGACCGCAACTCTCCGCGTACCGAACAAAGCCAGCGTAAATTCCGCACCGAATACGCCAACGGCATCGTTGAATCCGATCACATCTACACCGGCGGTATCACCTACACGCCGTTCGCCAGCCTGACCACCAGCCTCTGGGCAACCCAGGCCGAAGACATCTGGAACCAGTACTACGTCGGCGCGTCCCACGTACTGGGCGACAGCTCGGTGCTGAGCCTGACCACCGGCCTGAACTACTACAAAACCCAGGACGAAGGTAAAGCCCTGATCGGCGACATCGACAACGACACCTATTCCCTGTCGTTCGGCCTGACTCACCAGGCTCACTCCCTGACCTTCTCCTACCAGGAAGTGAACGGTAACGAGTACTTCGACTACCTGCACGAAACCAACGGCATCTACCTGGCCAACTCCCTGCTGTCGGACTTCAACGGCCCGAACGAGAAATCCTTCCAGATCGCCTACGGCCTGAACATGGCTGAATACGGCGTACCAGGCCTGAAGTTCAACATCTACCAGGCTCGCGGCTGGGGCATTGACGGCACTCACTACAACGGCAACGGCGGCGTCAAAGACAAAGGCTACGACGGTATCCAGGCCCAGGACGGCGAACACCACTACGAATACGGTATCGGTGCGTCGTACGCCGTACAAAGCGGCCCGCTCAAAGCCACCGCAATTCGTGCGACTTACACCACGCATCGCGCCAGCGAAAACCAGGCTGACGGCAGCATCAACGAGTTCCGTCTCGTGACCACCATCCCGTTCAACGTTCTGTAATGTACCCGCCGAACGGCTGATTCAGTGACGAATCTACCGTTCGGCTTTTGTCCTTAACTGATTGCAGAGGGCTCTTGATGAAAATGCTTCCCCTACGTGCGGCCATCGCTGCCGCGTTGCTGAGTGTTGCCGTTGGCGTCTCGGCCAAACCCTTGGTGGTTTGCACCGAAGCCAGTCCGGAAGGCTTCGACATGGTTCAATACACGACTGCAGTCACAGCCGATGCGGTGGCCGAAACCATCTTCAACCGCCTGGCGGACTTCAAGCCCGGTACCACTGAAGTGATTCCGGCACTGGCCGAGTCCTGGGACATCAGCGAAGACGGCCTGACCTACACGTTCCACCTGCGCAAAGGCGTCAAGTTTCACACCACCGAATACTTCAAGCCGACCCGCGACATGAACGCCGACGACGTGGTCTGGAGCTTCCAGCGTCAACTGGACCCGAAACACCCGTGGCACAAACTGTCGAGCGTGGGCTTCCCGTACTTTGAAAGCATGGGCTTCAAGGAACTGCTGAAAAGCGTCGAGAAAGTTGACGACAACACGGTCAAATTCACCCTGACCCGCCGCGAAGCGCCGTTCCTGGCCGACATCGCCATGGCGTTCTCCTCGATTTACCCTGCCGAGTACGCCGACCAGCTGCTCAAGACGAACAAGACCGGCGACCTCAACAACAAACCGGTCGGCACCGGCCCGTTCGTTTTCCAGCGTTACGCCAAGGACGCCCAGGTTCGCTTCAAGGCCAACCCGGACTACTTCCGTGGCAAGCCGCCGGCTGACTCGTTGATTCTGGCCATCGCCACCGACAACAACGTGCGCCTGCAAAAGCTCAAGGCCAACGAGTGCCAGGTCGCGCTGTATCCGAAGCCGGATGACATCCCGAGCATCAAGAAAGACGCCAAACTGAGCGTCGATGAACTGAACGCGATGACCGTTTCGTACATCGCCATGAACACCACGCACAAGTACATGAGCGACGTGCGGGTGCGCAAAGCCATCGACATCGCCTTCGATAAAGAGGCTTATGTCAACGCGCTGTTTGGTAAAGGCAATGCGACAGTGGCGGTCAACCCGTTCCCGGACACGCTGCTGGGCTACAACCACAGCCTGAAAAACCCGGCCCGTGATCTGGACAGGGCCCGCGCCCTGCTCAAGGAAGCCGGCGTACCGGAAGGCACCACCTTCACCCTGTTCACCCGCAACGGTGGCGGCCCGACCAACCCGAACCCGATGCTCGGCGCGCAGATGATGCAGGCTGACCTGGCCAAGGTCGGGATCAAGATCGACATTCGCGTGATGGAATGGGGCGAAATGCTCAAACGCGCGAAAAACGGCGAGCACGACATGGTTTCCGCCGGATGGGCGGGTGATAACGGCGACCCGGATAACTTCCTGACGCCTATGCTCAGTTGCGAAGCCGCGAAGAACGGCGAAAACTATGCACGCTGGTGCAATGACAAGTTCCAGGCGCTGATCGACCAGGCTCGCGAAAAAACCGATCCGGCCGAGCGGGCAGCGCTGTACGAGCAGGCCCAGGTTATTTTTAACCAGGACCAGCCATGGATCAGCATGGCGCACACTAGAATGTTCACCGCAATGCGCAACAACGTAGAGGGTTATCACATTAGCCCCCTCACCACTAATAACTTCGCCACCACCCAGGTGAAGTAGATAAGAAAACTCCCGGTGTCCCTGACTCCAGGGACACCAGGCACGCCTAACCGGCTGATGAGGTACACCAGAAGATGTTTAGTTTTATTGCCCGCCGATTGGGGTTATTGATCCCCACGTTCTTCGGCATCACCTTGCTGACTTTCGCGTTGATTCGCATGATTCCAGGCGACCCCGTGGAAGTAATGATGGGCGAACGACGAGTCGACCCCGAAATGCATGCTCAGGCAATGGAACGCCTAGGTCTGAACAAACCGCTGTATGCCCAATACCTGGATTACATCGGCAAACTGGCTCACGGCGATCTCGGCGAATCCCTGCGTACCCGTGAAAGCGTGTGGAGCGAGTTCAGCTCTCTATTCCCCGCGACCCTGGAACTGTCCATGGCCGCCCTGTTGTTCGCCGGCATCCTGGGCCTTCTGGCCGGGGTGATCGCGGCACTCAAGCGAGGATCCCTGTTCGACCATGGGGTGATGGGCATCTCCCTGGCGGGATATTCGATGCCGATCTTCTGGTGGGGCCTGATCCTGATCATGTTCTTCTCGGTGTCCCTGGGCTGGACCCCGGTGTCCGGGCGGATCGACCTGCTCTATGACATCGAGCCGCGCACCGGCTTCATGCTCATCGACACGCTGCTGGCCGATGACGTCGGTGCGTTCCTCGATGCCCTGCATCACCTGATCCTGCCGGCCATCGTGCTCGGCACCATCCCGCTGGCGGTGATTGCGCGGATGACCCGTTCTTCGATGCTCGAAGTGCTGCGCGAAGACTACATCCGGACCGCCAAGGCCAAAGGCCTGTCGCCGTCGCGCGTAGTGTTTGTACACGGCCTGCGCAACGCACTGATTCCGGTACTGACCGTGGTCGGCCTGCAAGTCGGCACATTGCTGGCCGGTGCGGTCCTGACCGAAACCATCTTCTCGTGGCCCGGCATCGGCAAATGGCTGATCGAAGCCATTGGCGCACGGGATTATCCCGTGGTGCAAAACGGCATCCTGTTAATCGCCTGCCTGGTGATTCTGGTGAACTTCATCGTGGACATCCTCTACGGCTTCGCCAACCCACGCATCCGTCACCAGCGCTGAGATCATGACCATGACCACTCCAGCTTCAACTACAAATCAAGCGGTAACAGTCGATCAAAGCCTGCTGTACCCGTCCCCGTACAAAGAATTCTGGCAAGCGTTCTCCAAGAACAAAGGCGCCGTCGCCGGCCTGATGTTCATGTTGCTGGTGATCTTCTGCGCGATCTTCGCGCCGTGGGTCTCGCCACATAACCCGAGTGAGCAATACCGTGACTTCCTGCTGACCCCGCCGTCCTGGCTGGAAGGCGGGCAAATCCAGTTCCTGCTCGGCACCGATGAACTGGGCCGCGACCTGCTGTCGCGCCTGATCAACGGTTCGCGCCTGTCCCTGCTGATCGGCTTGTCGTCGGTGGTGATGTCGCTGATCCCGGGCATCCTGCTCGGTCTGTTCGCCGGCTTCTTCCCGCGCATCCTTGGCCCGACCATCATGCGTCTGATGGACATCATGCTGGCCCTGCCCTCGCTGCTGCTGGCCGTGGCGATTGTCGCCATCCTCGGCCCTGGCCTGATCAACACCATCATTGCCATCGCCGTGGTTTCGTTGCCGTCCTATGTTCGTCTGACCCGCGCTGCGGTGATGGGCGAGCTGAACCGCGACTACGTGACCGCCGCGCGCCTGGCCGGTGCCGGTCTGCCACGCCTGATGTTCGTCACCGTGCTGCCCAACTGCATGGCGCCGCTGATCGTTCAGGCCACCCTGAGTTTCTCCTCGGCGATTCTCGATGCCGCAGCCCTTGGCTTCCTGGGCCTTGGCGTACAACCGCCAACCCCTGAGTGGGGCACCATGCTGGCTTCGGCTCGCGACTACATCGAACGCGCCTGGTGGGTAGTAAGTCTGCCTGGTTTGACCATTTTGCTCAGCGTGCTGGCAATCAACTTGATGGGCGACGGCCTGCGCGATGCGCTGGACCCGAAACTCAAGAACGCCGCCTGAGGAGATTCAAATGTCACTGTTAGAAATCAAGAATCTCAACGTTCGCTTCGGCGACAAGAACGCCGTTCCGGTGGTCGACGGGCTCGACATTTCCGTGGACAAGGGCGAAGTGCTGGCCATCGTTGGCGAGTCGGGTTCGGGTAAATCCGTGACCATGATGGCGCTGATGGGTCTGATCGAGCATCCGGGGATCGTCACCGCCGACGCCCTGAATTTCGACGGCAAGAACATGCTCAAGCTCAGCAACCGTCAGCGTCGGCAAATCGTCGGCAAAGACCTGGCCATGGTCTTCCAGGACCCGATGACCGCGCTGAACCCGAGCTACACCGTCGGTTTCCAGATCGAAGAAGTGCTGCGCCTGCACCTGAAAATGTCCGGCAAGCAAGCGCGCAAACGCGCCATCGAACTGTTGGAAAAAGTGGAAATCCCGGGCGCCGCCAGCCGCATGGAGGCCTACCCGCATCAACTGTCCGGCGGTATGAGCCAGCGTGTTGCGATCGCCATGGCGATTGCCGGCGAGCCGAAACTGCTGATCGCCGACGAACCGACCACCGCTTTGGACGTAACGATTCAGGCGCAGATCATGGACCTGCTCCTGGCGTTGCAGAAAGAGCAGAACATGGGCCTGGTGCTGATCACTCACGACCTCGCGGTCGTGGCCGAAACTGCCCAGCGTGTGTGCGTGATGTACGCCGGCCAGGCCGTAGAGGTTGGTCAGGTGCCACAACTGTTCGACATTCCGGCGCACCCGTACAGCGAAGCGCTGCTCAAGGCGATTCCGGAACACAGCCTCGGCGCCTCACGCCTGTCGACACTGCCGGGCATCGTTCCCGGTCGTTACGACCGTCCGCAAGGCTGCCTGCTGTCGCCGCGCTGCCCGTATGTGCAGGACAGCTGCCGTGCGCAGCGTCCGGCCCTTGACCCGAAAAGCAACAGCCTCGCCCGCTGCTTCTACCCGCTGAACCAGGAGGTGGCGTAATGGCCGTCGTACTTACCGCCCGCGACCTCACCCGTCACTACGAAGTGTCCCGCGGCCTGTTCAAGGGCCATGCGACCGTACGCGCCCTGAACGGTGTGTCGTTTGAACTGGAAGCCGGCAAGACCCTCGCTGTCGTGGGCGAATCCGGTTGCGGCAAATCCACCCTGGCCCGCGCCCTGACGCTGATCGAAGAGCCGTCTTCCGGCTCCTTGAAAATCGCCGGGCAGGAAGTCGCCGGGGCTGACAAGGCTCAACGCAAACAACTGCGCAAAGACGTGCAGATGGTGTTCCAGAGCCCGTACGCCTCGTTGAACCCTCGGCAGAAAGTCGGTGATCAACTCGCCGAGCCGCTGCTGATCAACACCAGCCTCAGCGCCGCCGAGCGTCGCGAGAAAGTGCAGGCGATGATGAAGCAGGTGGGTCTGCGCCCTGAGCATTACCAGCGCTATCCGCACATGTTCTCCGGCGGTCAGCGCCAGCGGATCGCCCTCGCTCGCGCGATGATGCTGCAACCGAAAGTGCTGGTCGCGGACGAACCGACCTCGGCGCTGGACGTATCGATCCAGGCGCAGGTGCTGAACCTGTTCATGGATCTGCAGCAAGAGTTCAACACCGCTTACGTGTTCATCTCGCACAACCTGGCCGTGGTGCAACACGTTGCCGATGACGTGATGGTGATGTACCTCGGTCGCCCGGTGGAAATGGGCCCGAAGAACGACATCTACGAGCGCCCGCTGCACCCGTACACCCAGGCGTTGCTGTCGGCCACACCGACCATTCACCCGGACCCGAACAAGCCGAAGATCAAGATCGTCGGCGAGTTGCCCAACCCGCTGAACCCGCCGTCGGGCTGCGCTTTCCACAAGCGTTGCCCGTACGCGACCGACCGTTGCAAAACCGAAGAGCCAGCCCTGCGCCCTCTCGATAATCGCCAGGTGGCTTGCCACTACGCGGAGCAATTCCTCGACGGCGCGGCGTAACAGCGGGCTGAAAAAACCTGTAGGAGCGAGCCTGCCCGCGATGGAGTGTCAGCCAACACGGCTGTTACTGATACTCCATCGCGAGCAGGCTCGCTCCTACAAGGGATAGGTGATCTGTTCAAAAACCTCTTCTGGTTCGATTGCGCGTCAATCGGGTCGAAGGGGTTTTATTTTGCCTGCTATTCAGGCCCCTTCTTCCTCGTCACTGTCCGGCTCGTCAGTGGTCGTATCATCATCGTCCGCGCTGCCGCCCTGCCCCTGATCACCGGGCTCTGATTCGGACTTGGCGATCATCATGCCGGTGTGCGTTGCCTGCCCGCTCGATGCCTGGCTTTCGTGATCCTCACACTCGGCCCAGACCGCCGAACTGCCGAGGGCCAGCATCAGCAAAACCTTCAACAGCAGCACAACGCGTAGCAACCTGTTCATAGTCGATTCCATCCTTTGGCAGGTGAAACATCTGTACCTGGCTGGCGCTCTTTGAAATCTAGTTCCGATCAGCCGGGTTCTCCAGATAGGACGCTAACGAAGAGACGGAATGCGCTGGCTTTAGAGATTGGTTGTGAATATGGCCTATAACCAAACCCGCTAACACGATGCTTTTCTGTAGGAGCCAGCTTGCTGGCGATGGTCGTAAACGATAACGCGCGCTGTCAGGATTAACGCGGCGTTCTCTGGTCCATCGCCAGCAAGCTGGCTCCTACAGGGGGGATTTGTGACAGGCATTAAAAAACCCCGGTGCTTTCGCGACCGGGGCTTTTGGTTTTGCAGCTCAGCGCTTAGTGGTGCTCACGCGTCGCACGGAATTTCACGTCCGGCCAGCGTTCTTCCATCAGCGCCAGGTTGACGCGGGTCGGCGCCAGGTAGGTCAGGTGACCACCGCCGTCGACCGCGAGGTTTTCCACGGCCTTGACCCGGAACTCCTCGAACTTCTTCTTATCGTCGCAATCGATCCAGCGCGCGGAGTACACGGTGATCGGCTCGTAGGAGCACTCAACCTTGTATTCCTCTTTCAAGCGGCTGGCGACCACGTCGAACTGCAGCACACCGACAGCGCCGAGGATGATGTCGTTGCTGCGCTCAGGGAAGAACACCTGGGTGGCGCCTTCTTCCGCCAATTGCTGCAAACCTTGGCGCAGTTGCTTGGATTTCAGCGGATCACGCAGACGCACGCGACGGAACAGTTCCGGGGCGAAGTGCGGGATACCGGTGAAGCCCAGGACTTCGCCTTCGGTAAAGGTGTCGCCGATCTGGATGGTGCCGTGGTTGTGCAGGCCGATGATGTCGCCGGCAAACGCTTCTTCCAGTTGCTCACGCTCGGAGGAGAAGAACGTCAGGGCATCGCCGATCCGCACGTCCTTGCCGGTACGCACGTGGCGCATCTTCATGCCTTTTTCGTACTTGCCGGAGCAAATGCGCATGAAGGCGATACGGTCGCGGTGTTTCGGGTCCATGTTCGCCTGGATCTTGAACACGAAGCCGCTGAATTTCTCTTCGACCGGTTCCACGGTGCGCTCGTTGGCGACACGGGCCAGCGGTTTCGGCGCCCAGTTGACCACGGCGTCGAGCACGTGATCGACACCGAAGTTGCCCAGCGCGGTACCGAAAAACACCGGGGTCAGTTGGCCGTCGAGGAATTCCTGCTGGTTGAATTCGTGGCAGGCGCCCTGCACCAGTTCCAGTTGATCAACGAAGCGATCGTACTCGTCGCCCAAGTGCGCGCGGGCTTCATCGGAGTCGAGCTTTTCGATGATTTTCACATCGGTGCGCTCGTGGCCGTGACCGGCGGTGTACACGATGATGTAGTCGTCGGCGAGGTGATAAACGCCTTTGAAATCGCGGTAGCAACCAATCGGCCAGGTGATCGGCGCGGCCTTGATCTTCAGGACCGCTTCGATTTCGTCGAGCAGTTCGATCGGGTCGCGGATGTCACGGTCGAGTTTGTTGATGAAGCTGACAATCGGCGTGTCACGCAGACGGCAGACGTCCATCAACGCGATGGTCCGTGGCTCTACACCCTTACCGCCGTCGAGGACCATCAATGCCGAGTCCACCGCCGTCAGGGTGCGGTAGGTGTCTTCGGAGAAGTCTTCGTGGCCCGGGGTGTCGAGCAGGTTGATCATGTGATCGCGATACGGGAACTGCATGACCGACGTGGTAATCGAGATACCCCGCTGCTTTTCCATTTCCATCCAGTCGGAGGTGGCATGGCGGTCGGACTTGCGAGACTTCACCGTGCCGGCAACCGCAATCGCCTTGCCCATCAGCAAGAGCTTCTCGGTGATGGTGGTTTTACCGGCATCGGGGTGGGAAATAATGGCGAAAGTGCGGCGTTTCGCGACTTCGGCGGCCTGTTTGGTCATGGGAAATCGCCTGGCGGTGATTCAAAAAAGGGCGGCGAGTATAGCGCAAACCGACCGCCACGGACCACCGCCCGCCCGGACGCGCGGACTTTTGTAGGAGCCGGTTTGCCGGCGATTGGGGCCGTACGCCTTGCGGAGATCTCTCGGTCCTCATCGCCGGCAAGCCGGCTCCTACAGGGTTGCGTTATGGCATCGAGCGGGGGCGTGTTCGGTCATCAAGGGTGGCTATCTGCTGCCAATTATGGAACCTTTTAAAAGGTGGAGGCGTCCACTCCCCTGTTACGGCACTCGTCCCAGGGGCTGAAAAATCAGCAAGTTAGCCTGACGAGGCTGCGCTTATGGCTCGAAAAGCCGTACGCCCTCCCCTGTAGGGCGAGCTTGCTCGCGATGAGCGTCAACGATAACGCGTGCGGTCTGAATCAACGCGTTGTCTGGACTTTTTTCGCGAGCAGGCTCGCTCCTACAGAAGAGCGCATTCGGTGCATAAAGAGCTGCTTCTCGCGAACGCTTACTTCGGCAGCCAGGACTGGCATTGCCACACGAAGCTGCGTTCGCCGACAAAGAAAAAAGGAGTCCGCCTGTGGCTATTCGCTATGGCAAAGGGCTGACAGGAGGTGCGGTTGTCTTCGCCCTTCTGGCCCTGCTGGTCCACTGGATTGGCATCAACACGATTGAACAGTACCGCGACGATTTGTTGTTTTACCTGCAAGCTCATCTGATTCTCGTCCTCGCCTCCATGCTGGCCGCCCTTGTTGTGGGCATACCCGCCGGTATCTACCTCAGCCGTCCGACCATGGTGGGACGCGCCGAACGCTTCATGCAGCTCTTCAACATCGGCAACACCGTGCCGCCTCTCGCCGTACTGGCCATTGCTCTGGGGATTCTGGGCATCGGCAGCGGCCCCGCGATCTTCGCCCTGTTCCTCGCCTCGCTGTTGCCGATCGTGCGCAATACCTATGAAGGTCTGAAAAACGTCCAGGGTTCTTTGAAAGAAGCGGCCGTCGGCATCGGCATGACGCCGACTCAAGTGCTGTGGCAGGTCGAACTGCCGAACGCCGTGCCGATCATCATCGGCGGTGTGCGTGTGGCGCTGGCGATCAACGTCGGTACTGCACCGCTGGCGTTCCTGATCGGCGCCAACAGCCTGGGCAGCCTGATTTTCCCCGGCATCGCCCTGAACAATCAGCCGCAATTGCTCCTCGGTGCGGCCTGCACCGCCCTGCTGGCCTTGCTGCTCGACGGCCTGGTGACACTCGCCAGCCGCCTCTGGCTCGAACGCGGCTTGCGCCCGTCTTAAGCCTCGGCAAAGGAATAATCATGAAGACATCAAGCTTTTTACTAGGCTGCGTTCTGCTGTTCTCGGGAATCGCCCAAGCCGCTGAAAAACCGGTGATCCGCATCGGCGCCCGGGTGTTCACCGAACAAACCCTGCTCGCGGAAATCACCTCCCAATACCTGCGCACCAAGGGTTATGACACCCAGGTGACTGGTGGTCTGGGCAGCAACCTCGCTCGCAGTGCCCACGAAAGTGGCCAACTGGACCTGATGTGGGAATACACCGGCGTGTCGCTGGTGGCCTACAACCATGTCTCCGAAAAGCTCGACAGCGCTCAGTCCTACGCCAAGGTGAAAGAACTCGACGCGAAAAAAGGCCTGGTCTGGCTGACCCCGTCGAAGTTCAGCAACACCTACGCCCTGGCCCTGCCGGAAAAAACCGCAAAGGCCTACCCGCAGATCAACACCATCAGCGAGCTGAACACGGTGATGCAGGCTGAGGCGAAGACTAATCACCTGGTCGCGCTGGACACCGAGTTCGCCAACCGCTCAGACGGTCTGGACGGCATGGTCGACCTCTACAGCATGAACCTGACGCGCAAAAACATCCGCCAGATGGATGCAGGCCTGGTCTACACCGCCCTGCGCAATGGCCAGGTGTTTGCCGGTCTGGTCTACACCACCGACGGTCGCTTGAACGCCTTCAAGTTGAAACTGCTTGAAGACGACAAGCACTACTTCCCGGACTACACCGCCGCGCCGGTGGTGCGTCAGGTTTACCTCGATGCCCACCCGAAACTGGCGCAAGAGATCAAACCTCTGGCCGAGCTGTTCGATGACGAAACCATGCGCCAGCTCAACGCGCGGGTCGATGTCGATCACGAAAGTCCTTCATCCGTTGCTGCCGATTTCCTGCGCCAGCACCCCATCAACTAAGGAGGAAAAGTCATGGAATTTCTCAACGCCTTTTCCCATCTTGACTGGCCGCAGGTGCTGCACCTGACCTGGCAGCACATCACGCTGGTCGGCATCGCCGTGACCCTGGCGATTCTGGTCGGCGTGCCGCTGGGCATTCTGATGACGCGTTTCCCGACGCTCGCCGGTCCCTTGCAAGCCAGCGCCACGGTGCTGCTGACCGTGCCGTCAATTGCGCTGTTCGGCCTGCTGCTGCCGTTCTACTCCAAATTCGGCCAGGGCCTGGGGCCGATGCCGGCGATCACCGCAGTGTTTCTGTACTCGCTGCTGCCGATCATGCGTAACACCTACCTCGCCCTGACTGGCGTCGAACCGGGCATTCGCGAAGCCGCACGCGGCATCGGCATGACCTTCGGCCAGCGCCTGCGCATGGTCGAACTGCCCATCGCCGTGCCGGTGATCCTCGCCGGCGTGCGCACCGCCGTGGTCATGAACATCGGTGTCATGACCATCGCCGCGACCATCGGTGCCGGTGGCCTCGGTGTCCTCATTCTCGCTTCCATCAGCCGCAGCGACATGTCGATGCTGATCGTCGGCGCCGTGCTGGTCAGTCTCCTGGCCATCTTCGCCGACCTGCTTCTGCAATGGCTGCAACGCACGCTGACTCCAAAAGGACTGCTCAAATGATCGAACTTCAAAACCTCAGCAAGACTTTCCAAAGCAACGGCAAAGATGTGAAAGCCGTGGACTCGGTCAGCCTGACCGTCAATGAAGGCGAAATCTGTGTGTTCCTCGGGCCATCGGGCTGCGGCAAAAGCACCACGCTGAAGATGATCAACCGCCTGATCAAACCGACCTCCGGCAAGATCCTGATCAACGGCGAAGACACCACTGACCTCGACGCAGTGACCCTGCGTCGCAACATCGGTTACGTGATCCAGCAGATCGGCCTGTTCCCGAACATGACCATCGAGGAAAACATCACCATCGTTCCGCGCCTGCTGGGCTGGGACAAACAGAAGTGCCACGACCGCGCCCGCGAGTTGATGAGCATGATCAAGCTTGAACCCAAGCAATATTTGAATCGTTATCCGCGCGAGTTGTCCGGTGGTCAGCAGCAACGGATCGGCGTGATTCGCGCACTGGCGGCGGATGCGCCGTTGCTGTTGATGGATGAACCGTTCGGCGCGGTCGACCCGATCAACCGCGAGATGATCCAGAACGAGTTCTTCGAGATGCAACGGGCGCTGAACAAGACCGTGATCATGGTCAGCCACGATATCGACGAAGCGATCAAGCTCGGCGACAAGATTGCGATCTTCCGCGCCGGCAAGCTGTTGCAGATCGATCACCCGGACACGCTGCTGGCGCACCCGGCGGACGACTTTGTCAGCAACTTCGTCGGCCAGGACAGCACGCTCAAGCGTCTGCTGCTGGTGAAGGCCGAAGACGCGGCGGACAACGCACCGTCCGTCAGCCCGGAGACGCCGGTGACTGAAGCGCTGGAGTTGATGGATGAACATGACCGTCGTTATGTCGTGGTCACGGACGGTGAGAACAAGGCGCTCGGTTATGTACGACGTCGCGACCTGCACCGTCAGACCGGGGCTTGCGCGCAGTACCTGCGTGAGTTCAATGCCACGGCGGCGTACGACGAGCATTTGCGCATCCTGTTGTCGCGAATGTACGAGTTCAACCGTTCGTGGTTGCCGGTGATGGATGCCGAGCGAGTGTTCCTCGGCGAAGTGACGCAGGAATCGATTGCCGAGTACCTGAGCTCCGGCAAGTCCCGAGGCGGCAAGACCAGCATTGTTTCGCCAGCCGAGGCTGTTGCCTGACATTTATATAGCTGGGTAAACATGCAAACCCTGTGGGAGCGAGCCTGCTCGCGATAGCACCTTGTCAGCCAACGAAGATGTTGAATTTGAAATTGCCATCGCGAGCAGGCTCACTCCCACAAAAACAGTACAGCCTGTGACCGGAAAAAAATATCAACACCTGCCTCGGCAAGCGGTCTCTAAAAAAGTCCGCCGAAACAGTCAAAAAATCACTCAACCGACCTTTTCGCAGCTATCGTCGCCGATGTTGACGCCATCGCAGTTGTCTTTGAGTTGGCAGACATAAGCGTCGAACGTGCAGGTATTTTTAACACTTCAGAATTTCTCGGGAACATCGGCCTGTCATCTGTGTCGAGTACAAGGAGAGCTGGCGGCAACGTGCGTCAGACAAGTGCAAAAACGCGACATTTTTTGTTGATCTAAAGCCCCTCACGCCCTAAAGTTCGCGCCGAACGTCCATGCTGGAAACGATCCATCCGGCTCAAGTACTGACGACGAGACAGCAAGGCCAAGGGAAAGCACCGCTTCCCATGGCCTTTTTGCTTTCGGCGACATGCCTTGGGAAGTAGGCGAACCAAAGTGGGGATACGGAGGACGTTCATTTGCACCCATTGATTAATCTAGTTTGCCAGTAGGAGTTCCCAGCATGTCGATCAACGTCGAAGACTATTTCGCGCGCGATACCTTTCAGAAAATGAAGGCATTCGCCGACAAACAAGAAACCCCGTTCGTGGTAATCGACACCGCGATGATCAGCCAGGCCTATGACGACCTGCGCGCCGGTTTCGAATTCGCCAAGGTCTACTACGCCGTCAAGGCCAACCCGGCCGTCGAAATCATCGACCTGCTCAAAGAGAAAGGCTCGAACTTCGACATCGCCTCGATCTACGAGCTCGATAAAGTGATGAACCAGGGCGTTGGCCCGGATCGCATCAGCTACGGCAACACCATCAAGAAATCCAAGGACATCCGCTACTTCTACGAGAAGGGCGTGCGTCTGTATGCCACCGACTCCGAAGCCGACCTGCGCAACATCGCCAAGGCTGCACCTGGCTCGAAAGTCTACGTGCGCATCCTCACCGAAGGTTCGACCACCGCAGACTGGCCTTTGTCGCGCAAATTCGGCTGCCAGACCGACATGGCCATGGACCTGCTGATCCTCGCTCGTGACCTGGGCCTGGTGCCTTACGGCATCTCGTTCCACGTCGGCTCGCAACAGCGCGACATCAGCGTCTGGGACGCAGCGATCGCCAAGGTCAAAGTGATCTTCGAGCGCCTGAAAGAAGAAGACGGCATCCACCTGAAGCTGATCAACATGGGCGGCGGCTTCCCGGCCAACTACATCACCCGCACCAACAGCCTGGAAACCTACGCTGAAGAAATCATCCGTTTCCTCAAGGAAGACTTCGGCGACGATCTGCCGGAAATCATCCTGGAACCGGGCCGTTCGTTGATCGCCAACGCCGGCATCCTGGTCAGTGAAGTGGTGTTGGTCGCACGCAAATCCCGCACCGCCGTCGAGCGCTGGGTGTACACGGATGTGGGCAAGTTCTCCGGCCTGATCGAAACCATGGACGAAGCCATCAAGTTCCCGATCTGGACCGAAAAGAAAGGCGAAGTGGAAGAAGTCGTTATCGCCGGCCCGACCTGCGACAGCGCCGACATCATGTACGAAAACTACAAGTACGGTTTGCCGCTGAACCTGGCGATCGGTGATCGTTTGTACTGGCTGTCGACCGGTGCGTACACCACCAGCTACAGCGCCGTCGAGTTCAATGGCTTCCCGCCGCTGAAGTCGTTCTACGTGTAAGCGCTGCACGCAGAAATCAAAAAGCCCATGACGTGTCATGGGCTTTTTTGTATCCGAAAAACACCGCTACCCCTTGTAGGAGCCAGCTTGCTGGCGATGGTCGTCAACGATAACGCGCGTTGTCTGGATAAATACGGCGCTCTCCAGTTCATCGCGAGCAAGCTCGCTCCTACAGGGGGACGAGCGTCTGTTCGAGTTCGGCGAACCGCTCGGCATACGCTGATGCAAGGGCGCGAATCTGTGGATCGGTCGCGTTCAACAACGCTTTACTCGCCACCCGCAGAAAATTCAGATTCCCGCCAGCCAGTGCCTTGCGCAACCAGGCCAGCGCCTCGTCGATGTTATCTTCAGCCGCCAGCACCGCGGCATAACTGAACTGCCCGCGAAAGTCCCCGCCAGCTGCGGAGCGCCGATACCAGTCGCGAGCAGCAGCCGTATCCTGCGGGCAAACCCTGCCCTCTTCCAGATAGCGTCCAAGCAGGTTCATCGACTTCGCATGGCCCAGCTCCGCAGCGCGGCGATAGAGGTTCAGCGCCTGTACCTGATCCTCCCCCACGCCGCGCCCGGTCGCCAGCAGGTTGGCATAGTTGTACATCGCCCAATCCAGTCCGGCTTCAGCGCCGACGCGATAATGCTGCGCTGCAACTGAAGCATCTGCCGCACAACCCCAGCCATGTTCATGACAGCGACCGAGCATGTTGCGCGCCATCAGGTGCCCGCGCTGAGCGGCTATCTCGAACCAGCGCAGCGCCAGCGGTTGATCCAGCGCGATGCCCTGTCCGTCCAGCAGAATCTGGCCGAGCAAGGCTTGCGCGTCGAGCACACCTTCGCGGGCAGCGATCAGGATCGCCTGAGCAGCACGCGCAGGACTTTCCTCAAGCATGGCTTTGAGGTGATCGCCGTCGAGCACTTCCTCGCGGCGCAGTTGAAAACTCATACCTCGACCCAGCGACGCAACAGGTTGTGATACGTGCCGGTCAGGCGGATCAGTGAAGGGTGGTCGGGCATGTCCTGCGTCAGTTGCTGGATCGCACCGTCCATCTCGAACAGCAAGGCGCGCTGGCTGTCTTCGCGAATCAGGCTTTGGGTCCAGAAGAATGAGGCGAACCGTGTACCACGGGTGACGGCATTGACCTTGTGCAGGCTGGTGCCGGGGTACAAGACCATGTCGCCGGCCGGCAACTTCACGCGCTGGGTGCCGTAGGTGTCCTGGATTTCCAGTTCGCCGCCGTCGTAGTCGTCCGGCTCGCTGAAGAACAGGGTCGCCGACAAATCCGTACGCACACGCTCGATACTGCCTTTGGGCTGGCGCACGGCGTTGTCGATATGAAAGTCGAAACTGCCGCCCGCTGTGTAACAGTTCAGCAACGGAGGAAAGACCTTGTGCGGTAACGCCGCTGACATGAACTGCGGATTTTTCCACAACCGTTCCAGCATCGCCGCGCCGACTTCCTTGGCCAGTGGATGACCTTCCGGCAGTTGCAGGTTGTGTTTGGCCTTGGCCGACTGATAGCCGGCGGTGATCTTGCCGTCGGCCCAATCCGCCTGTTCCAGAGCCTCGCGGATGCGCTGCACTTCTTCTTTAGCGAACAAGCCGGGAATGTGCAGCAGCATGAGGACCACCTGAAGGCAAAGGGGCGTCAATGGTATTGATTCTTATTGACGCTGTAAAACCCCTATGACGAATGAAACAGCAAAAACCGTAAGGGTAAATTGTAAAGAATGTAAATTCAGTGCGAATAGAAACGTTTCGCAATTGATACATAGACGCGTCTACCCTATATTCCGCGGCCTCAAATCCTTGGGGAGGGGAATTCACATGTCACGCCAACAACCACAATTACCTGTCAATTCACCGCGTTTGCTCGCTTCTGCGATTGGCGTGGCAATCACCGCCGGCTCTGCGGGGCATATGGTTTTCGCGGCTGAAAAGACCGAAAAAGCGCCGAACAATGCGATTTCCCTGGACGCCACTGCCATCACCGGCGAAACACAGGACGATACCTCCTACAAGACCGATACCTCGGCCAACAAGAAATACACCGCACCGCTGCGCGAAACACCGAAAAGTGTCACCGTGATTCCGCAACAGGTGATCCGCGACACGGGCGCTACCAGCCTGGTCGACGCCTTGCGCACGACACCCGGCATCACCTTCGGCGCTGGCGAAGGCGGTAACCCGGCGGGCGACCGTCCGATCATTCGTGGCTTCAACGCTGAAAGCGACACGTTCGTCGACGGCATGCGCGATCCGGCGTCCCAGAGCCGCGAAATCTTCAACGTAGAATCGATCGAAGTCAGCAAAGGCCCGGGGTCGGCCTACACCGGCGCCGGCTCCACCGGTGGCAGCCTGAACCTGGTGAGCAAGACCGCCAAACTGGGCAGTTTCTACAATGGCGGCTTCACCTGGGGCTCGGATCAGACCAAGCGCACCACACTCGACCTGAACCAGCAGATGACCGACACCTCGGCCTTCCGCCTGAACCTGATGAAACACGAAGCCAATGTCGCCGGCCGTGACACCGTGGACGTCAGCCGCTGGGGTGTCGCGCCGACGTTCGCCTTCGGCCTGGGCACCGATACCCGCATGACCCTCGGTTACTACCACGTTGAAACCGACGACATGCCGGACTACGGCATTCCGCTGACCCTGAACCCGGCCCGCAGCAAGTACAACGTCGACAAACCGGTGCATGTCGACCGCGACAATTTCTACGGCATCACCAGCCGCGACTTTCGCGAAACCACCAATGACAGCGGCACCTTCAAGATCGAGCACGATCTGAATGAAGACCTGACCGTGTCCAACAGCTTCCGCATGTCCCGTTCGACGCTGGACTACATCGTCACCAACCCGGACGACAGCAAGGGCAACGTCGCCAAGGGCAATGTGTACCGTGGCGCCAAGAGCCGTAATTCGACGTCCAGCGGCTGGATCAACCAGACCGACCTGAGCGCCAAGTTCGACACTGGCACCATCGCACACAGCCTGGTTACCGGTATTGAGTTCTCTTATCAAGACACCCACAACCGCCCGTACATCCTGACTTCGGCCGCCGGCGGCACGACGTGCAACCCTGCACTCTTCCGCTCCGGCGACTGCACCAGCCTGTACAACCCGACACCTGGGGATAACTGGAACGGCACGATTACCGACAGCGCCGCGTTCACCGACACCGACACCAAAACCGCCGCGGCCTACGTGTTCGACACGCTGAAGTTCAACGATCAATGGTCCCTGAACCTGGGCCTGCGTTATGACAACTACCAGGTCGAATCCAGCGGCCACGCCAACGCTAGCAGCACAGCGCCGGCGAACGACTTCTCCCGCGAGAACACCAGCGACCTGGTCAACTACCAGATCGGCGTGGTCTACAACCCGCTGCCTAACGGCAGCATCTACGCGGCCTACTCCACCTCCAGCAACCCGTCCGGTGAAACCAGCGGCAACGGTGGCCTGGATCTGGCGGCGAACAACACCGATCTGGACCCGGAAAAGAACCGCAACTACGAGATCGGCACCAAGTGGGACTTCTTCGGTGACGACCTGTCGCTGACCGCTGCACTGTTCCGCACCGAGAAAACCAACGCACGCATGAACGATCCGGATGGTGCCACCTCGCAAGTGCTGGACGGCGAGCAAACTGTCAACGGCCTCGAACTGTCGTACACCGGTAAGCTGACCCGCAACTGGAGGGTCTTCGGCGGCTACACCTACATGGAAAGCGAAGTGGTCAAAACCACCCTCGCCGCCGATGAAGGCAACCACATGCCGAGCACCCCGCGGAACAACTTCACCCTGTGGACGACTTACGACGTGGTACCGGACAAGCTTACCGTGGGTGCGGGTGCCACTTTTGTTGACTCGCAGTTCGGCAACATCGCCAACTCGGTGGAGATCCCGTCCTACTGGCGTTACGACGCGATGGCCAGCTACCGTCTGACCAAAAACGTCGACCTGCAACTCAACGTGCAGAACCTGACCGACAAGCGTTACTTCGACCAGATACTGCAGAACCACTACGCCCACGTGGCGGCCGGTCGTACCGCCCTGCTGAGCGCAAACTTCCACTTCTAACCTAACCCCTGTAGGAGCGAGACCGGCTTGCCGGCGAAAAACGTCTGGACAACGCGTTCATCCAGTCAGTACGCGTTATCGTTAACGACCATCGCGAGCAAGCTCGCTCCTACAGGGACGCGCAAAGCCCCGTTCATCTCCATGAACGGGGCTTTTGTGCGTAAAAAAGAATGCTTCTCGACAACCCACGGCATAATGCGCGCCGTGATAACAATTTCGAACGAACAAGGCGAGTGACGTGTTGAAGAAAACCCTGTTCCAGTTGCACTGGTTTTTCGGTATCAGTGCCGGGCTGGTCCTGGCCCTCATGGGCATCACCGGGGCGATAGTGTCGTTTGAGGATGAAATCCTGCGCGCACTCAACCCGTCGGTGTTGCAGGTCGAGAAACAGGTCGCCGGTGTGCTGCCGCCCGCTAAACTGGTGGAAAAAATCGAGGGTGCATCGGGTAAGAAAGTCTCGATGCTCTGGGTCGACACCGACAGCGGTAACGCTGCACGGGTGAACTTCACCCCGCCACCGGGTGAGCGTCGCGGGGAGATGCGCTACTTCGACCCGTACACCGCCGAGTTCATGGGCGACGCCACCGGCCAGGGTTTCTTCGACCTGATGCTGAAACTGCACCGCTTCCTCGCCATGGGCGATACCGGTCGGCAGATCACCGGCGCGTGCACGCTGATTCTGCTGTTCTTCTGCCTGTCCGGCCTGTACCTGCGCTGGCCGCGTCAATGGAAAAGCTGGCGCGCCTGGCTGACCCTCGACTGGAAGAAAACAGGCCGCAGCTTCAACTGGGATTTGCACTCGGTGGCCGGCACCTGGTGCCTGGTGTTTTATCTGTTGGCAGCGCTGACCGGGTTGTCCTGGTCCTATGAGTGGTACAACAAGGGCCTGACCCGATTGCTGTCCGATGCGCCGCAGAATGAACGTGTTCGCAATCGTGGCCCGGCACCGGAAGGCCCGGCACCGACGGCTGATTACGCATCGATGTGGAGCAGCATTTACAGCGCTGCCGGCCCGGCATTGAGTGCCTACAACATTCGTATGCCGCCTGTGGCCGGGCAACCCGCGACGGTGTTTTACCTGTTGACCACCTCGCCCCACGACCGCGCGCTGAACCAGATCACCCTCGATCCGGCCACCGGCGTCGTCAAACGCCATGACCGCTACAGCGACAAAAGCTTCAAGGCGCAACTGCTGACGAGCATCTACGCGCTGCACGTCGGCAGTTACTTCGGGATTGTCGGGCGGATCGTCCTGACGCTCAGCGCGCTGACCATGCCGCTGTTTTTCGTCACGGGCTGGTTGCTGTACCTCGATCGTCGACGCAAGAAAAAGCAGATCAAGGACGCCCGCAAAGGCCTCGAACAACCGGACAGCGATACTCCGGCGTGGCTGATCGGCTTCGCCAGCCAAAGCGGGTTTGCCGAACAACTGGCGTGGCAGACCGCCGGCCAACTGCAAGCAGCAGGCCTGCCGGTGAAGGTTCAACCGCTGGCCAGCGTCAGCGAGCATGACCTGCGGAACTCCGGCAATGCGCTGTTCGTGGTCAGCACCTTCGGCGACGGCGAAGCGCCGGACAGCGCCCGTGGTTTCGAACGCAAAGTGCTGGGCCGGGCATTGAGCCTGGAGAGCCTGAATTATGCGGTGCTTGGATTGGGTGACCGGCAGTATCAACACTTCTGCGGTTTCGCCCGACGCTTGCATGCCTGGCTCGGCGAGCACGGCGGCAAGCATTTGTTCGCGCCGGTGGAAGTCGACTGCGGCGACCCTTACGCCTTGCGTCACTGGCAGCAGCAACTTGGTCTGCTGACCGGACAAGCGCCCGTGGACTCCTGGCAAGCGCCGAGCTACGACAACTGGACGCTGAGCCGCCGCGACGTGATGAACCCGGACAGCAGCGGCTCGCCGGTGTATCTGCTGGGCCTCAGCGCGCCGACCACCAGCAGTTGGCTGGCCGGTGATCTGGTGGAAGTGTTGCCGCGTAACTGCCCATGGGCAATCGAGCATTTCCTCGATGGCCTCGGGATCGACGGTCGCGCCTCGGTGATGCTCGATGGCCTGTCGCAAGCGCTGGAGCAAGCACTCGCGACTCGACAATTGCCCGAGAACCGCACGCACCTTGTCGGCTTGCACGCGCAAGCGCTGGTGGATGCTTTGGTGCCATTGGCCATGCGCGAATACTCCATCGCCTCGATTGCCGCCGACGGTGTGCTGGAACTGATCGTGCGCCAGGAACTGCACCCCGACGGCAGCCTGGGTATCGGCTCCGGATGGCTGACCGAACACGCGCCGGTGGGCAGCACCATCAGCCTGCGGGTGCGCCGCAACAGCGGTTTCCATCTGCCGGTCGAACCGCTGCCGATGATCCTGCTGGGCAACGGCACCGGCCTGGCCGGGCTGCGCAGTTTGCTCAAGGCGCGGATCGCCGATGGGCAGCAACGTCACTGGCTGTTGTTTGGCGAGCGCAATCGCGAGCACGACTACCTGTGCCGCGACGAACTTGAAGAGTGGTTGATTTCAGGGGACATCGAACGGCTGGACCTGGCGTTTTCGCGAGATCAGGCCGAGAAGATCTACGTGCAGGATCGCCTGCGTGAATCCGCCAGTTTGCTCAAGCAATGGCTGGATGACGGAGCCGTCATTTACATCTGCGGCAGCTTGCAGGGGATGGCTTCGGGGGTGGATCAGGTGCTCAACGAAGTGCTCGGGGTTGAAGCAGTCGAGCGCTTGATCGAGCAAGGCCGCTACCGCCGCGACGTCTACTGACCCCCTCCCCCTGTAGGAGCCGGCTTGCTGGCGATGGCGGTTTTACATTCAACAGATCGGTTGGATGTTGCACCGCAATCGCCAGCAAGCCGGCTCCTACAGGGGCCAAGTGTCGTCCGTTACGCTTCTACCGGCTGCAACTTCTGCTCAAACACACTGACCCCATCCAGATCCCGCAACACCACACTCATCTCCCCCGTCGCCCCCTCAATATTCACCTCGCCAAAAAATTGAAACCCGGCAAACGGCGACATGTTCTGCGCCGTCGGCGCCTTCTCGAACACCACTTCAGGACCGAAGGTTTTATCCAGCGGATTAGGCCCGAAGCTCCCCGCGTTCAACGGCCCGGCAACAAACTCCCAGAACGGTTCGAAATCCTGAAACGCGGCACGATCCGGATGGTAGTGATGCGCCGCACAGTAATGCACATCCGCCGTCAGGAACAGGAAATTGCGCACCTGTTGCGCCCGCAGAAAACCAAGCAGTTCGGCGATTTCCAGCTCACGCCCCTGGGCCGCGCCCGGATCACCGTTGGCCACCGCTTCCCAGCGCGCCACGCCAGGACTGACTTCACCGTCGGGCACACCGAGGCCGATCGGCATGTCGGCGGCAATGACTTTCCACTGGGCGCTGGAGGCTTTCAATTCACGCTTGAGCCAGTCCAGTTGCTCACGCCCGAGAAAGGGTTTGGCTGCTCCGAGGTTGTCATCATTGGCCTCGCGATAACTGCGCATGTCGAGCACAAACACATCCAGCATCGGCCCATAACTGATCTGGCGATAGATCCGCCCGCCGTTATCCGCGATCTGCAAACGCATAGGTGCATATTCCAGCCACGCCTGACGTGCGCGGCCTACCAGGCTGTGGATATCCTTGCTCTGGTAACGCTCATCCAGTTGCTTGCCCGGCGACCAGTTGTTGACCACTTCGTGGTCGTCCCACTGCCAGATCTGCGGCACTTCGGCGTTGAAGCGACGGACGTTTTCATCCATCAGGTTGTAGCGGTAATTGCCGCGATACTCGTCGAGGGTTTCGGCGACTTTGCTCTTGGCGTCACTGGTGATGTTGCGCCACACGCGGCCACTTTCAGTCACAAGTTGTGCCGGCACCGGGCCGTCGGCGTAGATGGTGTCGCCGCTGTGGATAAAGAAGTCCGGCAGGCGCAAACGCATGGCTTCGTAGATGCGCATGCCACCGATGTCCGGGTTGATGCCGTAGCCCTGGCCAACGGTATCGCCGCTCCAGACGAAACGGATGTCGCGCCGGGTTTGCGGCACGCTGCGCAAGTGGCCAAACCAGGGTTCGCTGGTGACGCCGCTCTGGGCGTCTTCGAAATGCACGCGATAGAAAATCGCCTGGTCGGCGGGCAGACCGGTGAGCTCGACCCGCGCGGTGAAATCGCTGCGGGCATCAGCCAGTGGCGAAACAAAACGCCGAGGGTTGGTGAACAGACTGCGGGTGTCCCATTCCACCACCATCCGCGCCGCACGATCGCTGCGGCTCCAGACCATCGCCCGGTCGCCCAGCACATCGCCGGACTGCACGCCATCGGTGAGTTGCGGCCGATCCTTGACCGAGGCAATCACCGCCGGCGCAAGACCGGGAAGCAAAATCCCGGCGCCGACCGCTTGCATGACACGACGGCGACCGAGGTTGAATTCGCTCATGGTGTTCTCCCTGAAAAAGGAAAACTAAAGCATGGCCGTGTGACCTGGGCATGACACAAAACCTGCCAACGTCGCAGATCCCCTGTGGGAGCGGGCTTGCCCTCGACTACGGGTTAACCGTCACCATTTTCGTTGAATCTTAAATCGTCATCGCGAGCAGGCTCGCTCCCACAGTGACCGCGTCCGTCCGGGCAACTCGGTCACCTGTGGGAGCGAGCCTGCTCGCGATGAACGATAATGCGGTCTTACCGACTCGCCCCTCATCTGCAACACCATGAAATAGGAAATTTCAGCACCGCTTTTAGGAAACGTCCTAACGCCTACGCCTGAGCGTCCCGGATAGGGTTGAGGCAAACCCGGCTACATGCCGGGATTGTCCAAGGACGAAAAAGAAGCGCTGATGAAAAAGCTCGGTTTCCCGGAATCCCCGGACTTTCTGCCCGCCCCAACACAACTCCCCACGCGGGAAGAAGTGCAAGCCTTCCAGGATGTTGGCGCAGCGGTATCCGCCAAGAACGAACGGCATGAACTGGACGCCAATGCCCGTTGGGAGGTCCGTCGAAAAACACGACAAAACGCTCTCGACACAACGTCCGATTCGCAATTCAAAGGTTGCGTGTTCGCCAAAAGCTGCAACCTCCCGGACGGTGTCATCAATCACAACAACCACGCCGGTTATGTCCCCGTCGAGAAACTGGCTGACTACGGGTTGTGGGCTGTACTGGGCACCGGCGCGGCGATTACCGCCGAAGGCACACCGCTTGAATGGGTAGCCGGCTCGTCGACGGGCAACGCCTTGGCCCAACGCCTCGGTGGTTCGCTCGCCCTATCGCTGACGGGTTCAGTGGTAGCGACCGGGGCAGCGGTCGGGACAGTGGCGCTGCTAATGCCCAACACCCGCCTTTCGCCCGACAGCGCCTTCTACAAAAACGAACAGTACGCGGCACTGGAGGCGGGACGCACCCGTGTGCGCGTCAACGTAAAGGTCTTGCCGGACAACGCCATCAGCGCTTACGGCTTCTACACCGGCGGGAAAAAAGACTGGGAGTTTGTCCCCGTCATCAAGGCCCGAAAGGACGGCGAGCAGTTCATCGCAGACCTCGGCAACGGCATCGGCCTGACCTGGACACCCGTCGCCAATCCTGACGACGCCCCAACTGTCCCGGCCCTGGAAGGCGCCCCGCCACTACCGACAATATGGGTGTACCCGCCCACGGAACAGGCCGACAAGATACTGGAGAACCCGGAGCATCCTCCCGAGTACCAGGATGCAATTATCTGGTTCCCGGCGGATGCGGGACTTGAGCCGATCTACATTGTGCTCAATGCACGGTATGAGCCGGGCGGTGTTACGGGGGTGGGTGAAGATGTGGCGGGGGTTTGGCTGGCGGGGGCCAGTACTGGGCAGGGTTCGCCCATTCCAACACGCATTGCGGATGTGCTTCGGGGGCAAAAATTCAGAGACTTTGATGCATTCAGGAAGGCGTTTTGGACTGCTGTGGGAAATGATGCAGAGCTACTTGGCCAGTTCAAGGCCAGCAACCAAAGTTTCGTTCTGGGTGGCAACTCCCCGTTTGCCCCCAAGACCGGGCGTAACGGCGGAAACGCTCGTTATGAATTGCATCACATTGAACATATCCAGCATGGAGGTGCTGTTTTCGATATTGATAACCTTCGCGTGATGACACCCAAACAACACGCAACAACTCACAAGGAAGTCCGGCAGAAACCATGAAAAACAAAATCGGTGAATACACAGAGAGCGAGTTCGTGGCTTTGCTTCAGAGCATCATCAGCCACGATGGAACGGAAAAAGAGATTGACACGTTGGTGTTCCACTTTGAAAAAATCAGTGAACATCCATTAGGGTCAGATCTGATTTTTTACCCGGAAGACGGCGCTGACGACTCGGCAGAAGGTATCACTCGCACACTCAAGGAATGGCGTGCCACTCAAGGTTTACCGGGGTTCAAGGAGAAATGAGGCATGACTCCGAAAACAAACCAGCCCACTGTGGGAGCGAGAGCGGTTTAGCACTCAGGAACTATGTTGGCTGGGAAGCCGCTATCGCGAGCAAGCTTGCTCCTACAGCTCCGTGTCGTTCATGCATTTTGTGATAGCCACAACCTTGTAGGAGCCGGCTTGCTGGCGATGGCGATTTCAAAACCGATATCGCCAGCAAGCTGGCTCCTACAAAGGTGGATTATGCGTTGACGGGTTCTATTGCCAACTCGACAACCTCAGGTCGCTTGACCACCGCATACACCACCGCCGTCAGCAAACTCCCCGCGACAATCGCCAGCAAATACAACAAGGCATGGTTGATCGCATTCGGGATCGCCAACACGAACAATCCACCGTGCGGCGCCATCAGTTTGCAGCCGAAATACATCGACAGCGCACCGGTCAGCGCGCCACCGGCAATGCTCGCCGGGATCACCCGCAGCGGGTCCTTGGCGGCAAACGGAATCGCGCCTTCAGAGATGAAGCACAACCCCAGCACCAACGCCGCTTTACCCGCCTCGCGTTCAGTCTGGGCAAACTTGCGCCGGGCAATGAACGTGGCAATGCCCAGGCCAATCGGCGGCACCATCCCGGCGGCCATGGTCGCGGCCATCGGCGCGTAACTCTGGGACGCCAATAGCCCCACCGAGAATGCATAAGCGGCCTTGTTGATCGGCCCGCCCAAGTCGACGCACATCATCCCACCCAACAACACGCCGAGCAAAATCGCGTTGGTGGTGCCCATGCTGTCGAGGAAATGCGTGAGCCCGGTGAGCATCCCGGCCACCGGTTTACCGACCACGTAGATCATCACCAACCCGGTGAACAGACTCGCCAGCAACGGGATGATCAGGATCGGTTTCAACGCTTCAAGGCTTTGCGGCAATCGCGCGTAACGGTTGATCGCCTGCGCCGCGTAACCGGCGATGAAACCGGCAATGATCCCGCCGATGAAACCGGCGCCCAACGTGCTCGCCAGCAAGCCACCAATCATCCCCGGCGCCAGGCCCGGACGGTCGGCAATCGAGTAGGCGATGTAGCCCGCCAGCAGCGGCACCATCAGCTTGAACGCGGTCTCGCCGCCGATCTGCATCAGCGCGGCGGCGAGTGTGCCTTCTTCCTTGAACGCGGTGATGCCGAAGACGAACGACAAGGCAATCATCAGACCGCCCGCCACCACCATCGGCAGCATGAACGACACGCCCGTCAGCAGGTGTTTGTAAACGCCGGTCTTCTCTTGTTTGGCCGGGCCTTTGGCGCCGGTCGCGGCGCTTTCCTGCTTGCCTTCGGCCAGTGCTTTGTTCAGCGTCGCTTCGGCTTGCTTCAAGGCGATGCCCGTGCCGCAACGGTAGATTTTCTTGCCGGCAAAACGCTCGGTCGCAACTTCGATATCGCAGGCCAGCAGCACCACGTCCGCGTCGGCAATCGCGGCGGCGCTCAACGGATTGCGCGCACCGACCGAGCCCTGGGTTTCGATTTGCAGGTCATAGCCCAATCGCTTGGCCGCCTGCTGCAAGGCTTCAGCGGCCATGAAAGTATGAGCAACGCCGGTCGGGCACGCGGTGATCGCAACCATGCGCGGCGCGCTTTTGGCAACGGCTGCAGGTTCGACGGTGACTTCGGCTGCGGCGTAAACCTGCGCTTCTTCGGCACCGCGTCGCAGCACCGCTTCAACATCTTGCAGGGCGTGTGCCGGGGTGCTTTGGAACACACGCTTGCCGACGAATCGCGACATATCCACCGGCGCGCTGGTGACCAGCAACACCCACTCGGCGGCCTCGATCGTGGCCGCCGACAACTGGCGTTCCGGGTGCGCCACATCCACCACTTCGACACTGGTGCTCCAGCCCTGACGCTGCGCCGCGGCATCGAGCAATCGGGCGCACAGCACGCTGGTGACCATGCCGTTGGGGCAAGCCGTAACGATGGCTAACTTCATGACAAACCCTCTTATTGTTCTGTCAGGGGGCGCACGCGCACACCCTGTTCGAGCCGCGCCAACTGCGCCGCATCGCCGATACCGAAACCAATCTGCGTGACCGCCATCGCCGCAATCGCCGTGGCGGTGCGCAGGGTCTGTTCCGGCGTATCGGGCTTGAGCAAACCGTGAAGCATGCCGGCCAGCAACGAATCCCCTGCGCCCACGGTGCTGGCGACGCTGACCTTGGGTGGCGTGGCGTGCAGCGCCGAACCGACACTGAACCAGTTCACACCGTCGGCGCCGTGGGAAATCACCACGTGCTCGATGCCTTGGGCATGCAAACGGCTCGCGGCTTCGGCTTGAGCCGCAACCGAAACAACCTCGCAGCCGAGCACTTCGGCCAGCTCTTCGGTGTTCGGTTTGATCAACCACGGACCGGCCTTGAGCGCCGCTCGCAACGCTTCGCCACTGGTATCAAGCGCGACGTTCAACCCGAGGTTTTTCAAGCGCTGAACCAACGCCTGCAACCATTCAGGACTGACGCCTTGCGGCAGGCTGCCGGCCACGACCACCGCGTCATGCCCCGGGGCAATCTGTTCCAGTCGATCGAGCAACGCCTGCTGCGCCGCTTCACTGACCTTGGGTCCGGGACCGTTGATGTCGGTGATGCGCCCGTCGCTTTCCGCCAGTTTGAGGTTGCTGCGGGTCTCACCGGGAACGCGGATAAACGCATCGACAAAACCGCGTTTGGCGAACAGGGTTTCGAACGCCTGAAGGTTGTCCTCGCCGAGAAAGCCGCTGACGGTGAGCGAATGCCCGAGGTCTGCCAGCACCTGCGCCACGTTCACGCCTTTACCGGCGGCGTGGGTGTGCATCTCGTCGCTGCGATTGACCTGGCCGGGCTCAAGGCGCGGCAACTGCACCGTCAGGTCCAGCGCCGGGTTGAGTGTCAGGGTCAGGATCTTGGCCATTACAGGGCCTCCACTAATGCGCGCACTTCATTGGCGCTGCCCACGGCCAGCGCCTGTCGGGCAAGGGTTTGAGTCTGGGTCAGGCTGAGTTCGCGAATGCGCGCCTTGACCTCGGCAATGCTGCGGCCCGACACGCTCAACTCGTCTACACCGAGGCCGACCAGCACCGGCACCGCCAGCGGATCGGCCGCCAGTTCGCCGCACACACCGACCCATTTGCCATGGGCATGGGCCGCGCGCACGGTGATGTCGATCAGTTGCAGCACCGCCGGGTGCAAGCCGTCAGCCTGGGCCGACAAGGTCGGATGACCGCGGTCGATGGCCAGGGTGTATTGCGTGAGATCGTTGGTGCCGACGCTGAAGAAATCGACCTCTTTGGCCAACACCGGCGCCAGCAGTGCGGCCGATGGCACTTCAATCATGATCCCCAGTTGCAGGTCCGCCACCGGGATTTCCAGGCGCAAGCGCTCGGTCATGTCCCGCGCCTGACGCCACTCGTCAACGCTGCCGACCATCGGGAACATGATGCGCAGCGGGCGGTTGTCAGCGGCCCGCAACAGGGCGCGCAATTGCGCTTCCATGATGTGCGGACGCTGCAAGGTCAGGCGAATGCCGCGCACGCCGAGGAACGGGTTTTCTTCTTTCGCAATGGGCCAATACGGCAGCGGCTTGTCGCCGCCAACGTCGAGGGTGCGCACCACCAGTGGCCGACCGGCGAGGCCATCGAGCACGCGGCGGTATTCGACTTCCTGAGTCGCTTCGTCCGGCGCCTGCGAGTGGGCCATGAAAATCAGTTCGGTGCGCAGCAGGCCAATGCCTTCGGCGCCCTGCTCCACCGCGCTGGTGACGCCCGCGCTTTCGCCGATGTTGGCGAACACTTCGACCGCATGGCCGTCGGTGGTCAGCGCCGGTTGATGACGTTGTTCGGCCGCCGCTTTCAAGCGTTGCTCGCGGGTGTCACGCTCTTCGGTGGCGCGCTGCAAGGTCGCCGCATCGGCGTCCACGTGCAGGCGACCGCGCTGGCCATCGAGCAGCAACGGCGTGCCCGGCGCCAGCAGCAACACCGCGGCACCTGCGCCGACCAATGCCGGAATGCCCAGCGCACGGGCGACGATGGCACTGTGCGCGGTGGCGCCGCCACGGGCGGTGAGAATGCCGGCGACACGGGTCGGATCGAGACGTGCCACGTCGGAAGGACCCACTTCGTCCATCACCAGAATGTACGGTTGATCAGGTTCGCTCGGGGTTTCGACGCCGCTCAGTTGCGCCAACACGCGACGGCCGATATCGCGCAAGTCCGCTGCACGCTCGGCAAGCAATGCATCCTGCAGCGATTCCTGTTGTTTCGCCGCCGCTTCGATCACCGCCATCCACGCCGCTTCGGCGCTTTCGCCCTGCTTGAGGCGCGTCTCGACCTCATCGGTCAGTTCCGGGTCGTCGAGCATTTCCTGGTGGGTGATGAAGATTTCGCGAATGGCTTTGGATTTGCTGCGCTCGATCAAGCCTTCGATGTCGCGACGCACGTGCGCCAGCGCTTGTTTGAGACGCTCGCGTTCAATGGCGGCGGACTCACCGCGCAGCGGGTATTCGATGGTTTGCAGCACTTGAATATGCGCCGGACCGATGGCGATGCCCGGTGCGGCGGGGATGGCCTGAACCAGGCTGCCGGACGCCGGGGCGAACAGCACTTCGGCCACCTCGGTGATCACTTCGCGCTGCGGGCTCACGGCAGGCAAAGGCTCGACTTCTTCACCCAGCCCCTCTTCGATTGCCGCCAACAACGCCGGCAAGGCATCGGCGGCGATGCTCGGCTCGGCGATGAATTCCAGCACCTGACCGCGACGGGCGCCGAGGCTGAGCAGTTTGCTCAAGCTTTTCACCGACACCGCGCTGTCTTGGCCATCGACGATGCGCACACGAATTTCGCCTTCAAAACTCTTCGCCAGTTGCGCGAGGATCTTCGCCGGGCGCGCATGCAAACCGTGGGCATTGGCCAGCGCAATGCGTGCGCTCGGCCAGTCCGCCGGCAGTTCACCGCCGAGCACTTCGAGGACTTTACGGCTGCTGGTAGCGCGTCCCAGTTCATGGCCACGGCCTTCGATCAGCAACGCGCAAAGGCGTTCGAGCAACGCCTGGTGCGCCTCGCCCAAGCTGGCCAGACAGAACAGACCGCTGAGCGGCTGGCCGAGGTAGCGCATCGGTTTGTCCGGCGTGACAAACGCCAGGCCCGGACGCTTCACCGTTTGCTCGCTGTGCAACCACCACAAACCGTCGCCCAGCGGCAACGCGTCGACTTGCTGCAAAACCGCAGAAAAACCATTGCTCACACAATCTGCCTGACGCAACAAACGGGCACCGCGCCAGACCAGTTCTTCGAAGTCATCGGCAGACACCCCGAGGCCGATCATCTGTGCATCCAGCGCCAGCTCCTGCGGCGCGCCTTGCAGCAGTTTCAGCAACGCTTCGGCAGAACTGGCGCGACGCAGGGCCTGGCCCAGATCGGTTTCGCCAAGGGCGCGGGTCAGCAGTTGCAACAGGCGCAAGTGCTCATCGGATTTGGCCGCAATGCCGATCGCCAGGTAGACGATCTGACCATCGCCCCAATCCACACCGTCGGGAAACTGCATCAGCCGCACGCCAGTGGAAAACACCTGGTCGCGGGTTTGCGGCGTACCGTGGGGGATGGCAATACCTTGACCGAGAAAGGTCGAGCCCTGGGCTTCGCGCGCCTGCAAACCGGCGAGATAACCTTCGGCGACCAGGCCGTCGTTGACCAGATGCTGCGCCAACAAATGCAGTGCTGCGGACTTGTCCACGGCCGACTGGCCCATGGAAATCTGCTCTAGAGTGAGCTCGAGCATGCTTTCTCCTTTTTGGCACCTTGAGGTGCCAGGTATTGTTTTGAATGAGTCAGCTTAGGCGCTTAATCATCACTTTTGGCGGTTTCGCGGCAGAACCGGCCAAATGCACCTGATGCGTAGAAAATACGCTTGCTGAAACGTTTAATCTATAATGATTGGCACGTTACTCGATAATGTCCCATCCTTGAAGTCCAACTTGTCGGATATGTTGCGACAATAGTCCCCTGCCTGAATCGGGTAGGATTGGCGAAAGTATCGGCCGAAAAACAAGGAAATCCCGAGTTGAAACTCAGTGATATCGCCCAACTGGCCGGTGTGTCCGTGACCACCGCCAGTTATGTCATCAACGGCAAGGCGGAACAGCAACGCATCAGCAGTGCCACCGTCGAGCGCGTGCGCGCGGTTGTTGAAGAACATGGCTTCACGCCCAATCCGCAAGCGGCCGGGCTGCGCAGTCGGCACACCCGCACGCTGGGTTTCATTCTTCCGGACCTGGAAAACCCCAGTTACGCACGTATCGCCAAGCTGCTGGAGCAAGGTGCCCGGGCCCGCGGTTATCAGTTGCTGATCGCCAGTTCCGACGATGCGCCGGACAGCGAACGGCAACTGCTGCAATTGTTCCGCGCCCGGCGCTGCGACGCGTTGATCGTCGCCAGTTGCCTGCCGTCCGGCGACGACAGTTACCGCCAGTTGCAAGCCAAAGGCATCCCAATCATCGCCATCGACCGGGTCATGGAGCCCGAGCATTTCTGCTCGGTGATCAGTGATGATCGTGAAGCCAGCCTGCAACTGACGCGCAGCCTGCTCGACCCGTTGCCCAAGCAGATCGCCCTGATCGGCGCGCGCCCCGAGCTGAGCATCAGTCAGGAACGGGCCGCCGGGTTCAAGGAAGCGCTGGCCGGGTTCAAGGGCGAGATCCTGATCGAACACGGCGAATCGTTCAGCCGTGAGTACGGCAAGCAACTGATGGAAGAAATGCTTCAGCGCCTGGGGCATTTGCCGGACGCGCTGGTGACCACTTCCTACGTGCTGCTCCAGGGTGTGTTCGACGCCTTGCACGACTTCCCGTTGAAAAACCGCCCGCTGCGCCTCGGCACATTCGGCGACACGCAGTTGCTGGACTTTCTGCCGCTGCCGGTCAACGCCATGGCCCAGCAACACCAGTTGATCGCCGACAAAGCGCTGGAACTGGCCCTGGCCGCCATCGAGCAGTCCGATTACCAGCCCGGCGTGCAAGCCATTGCGCGGACCTTCAAGCAGCGTATTCGCCAGGACTGAACCGTGGAGCTGATCGACAGCCACACTCATCTGGATTTTCCGGACTTCGACGAGGATCGTCAGGCGCTGCTCGCCGAGAGCCGCGCCCTCGGCGTGCGGCGGATGGTGGTGCTGGGGGTTTATCAGGCCAATTGGCAGCAGGTCTGGGACCTGGTGCAAAGCGATCCCGATCTGCACGCGGCGTTCGGTTTGCACCCGGTGTATCTGGACGAGCATCGGCCTGAGGACCTACGCGAACTCGCCGAGTGGCTGACCCGCCTGGCCGGTCACCGACAGCTGTGCGCGGTGGGCGAGATCGGCCTGGATTACTTCATCGAAACCCTCGACCGCGAACGCCAGCAGACGTTGTTCGATGCGCAACTGCAACTGGCGGCGGACTTTAATCTGCCGGCGCTGATTCACGTGCGGCGCAGCCATGCGGCGGTGATTGCCACGCTCAAGCGCTTCAAGTTGAAACGCGCGGGGATTATTCACGCCTTCGCCGGCAGCAAGGAAGAGGCCCGCGAGTACATCAGGCTCGGCTTCAAACTGGGCCTGGGCGGCGCGGCGACCTGGCCGCAGGCGTTGCGCATGCACCGGGTGCTTGCCGAGTTGCCGTTGGAGTCTGTGGTGCTGGAAACCGACTCACCGGACATGGCCCCCGCCATGTTTCCCGGTCAACGCAACAGCCCGGCGCATTTGCCGGCGATCTGTTCGGCACTGGCTGACATCATGGCGATCAGCCCCGAGCAGTTGGCCGCCGCGAGCACGGCCAATGCGTGTGAGTTGTTCAACTGGTAATCAGTCGCCATGCGCCTTCGCGGCATCCAGAATCAGCGTGATGTGTTGCCGCTGTCTCGCGTACTGGACAACGATGAAGTAGACCAGAATCGCAACCATCGAGAAATTCACCTGCTCGACCACGCTGAGCATCCCCACCCATTCCATCACCAACGCCACCAGCAACGCGGTGCATACCATCACCAGCGTGCTCGCCCGCAGCATCGCGAGTGAGTCGAGGGATTTGATGCGCCTGATCTGTTTCGGGTCGCTCAGTTGCAAGGCTTTGTGACAGTGGGAACAGGCGAAGGCTTCATGGATGGCAATGGCGTTGAGTTGCCAGGGTTCGAGCAGGAGTGTGCATCCGCAATGGGCACAATGGCCTTGGATTCCAGTTGTAGCGAAGGACATAACCGAGCCTCCTCAGAGTAGGTCAGGGTTGTGGATCATCCCTCATTGAAGACCAAAAACCAGACTCCAAGGGAAAAACGGAAATTGCCGGCGTGACCAAGTAACAAATACTACAGACAACGCGCAAAACTGTAGGAGCAAGCTTGCTCGCGATAGCGGTCTGGTAAACACCCTGTAGGGTGAATGTACCTACGCCATCGCGAGCAGGCTCGCTCCTACAGGGGTTATGCGGTTCCTCAGACCCGGAACGCGCTGATCAACTGCTTGAGCTCCACCACCTGCGCCGACAGCGCCCGGCTGGCGTCCTCGGTCTGGTGCGCACCTTCGGCGGTACGTTCGCCAGCCCGGTTGATCTCGACGATGTTCTGGTCAATGTCGTGAGCCACGGCGGTCTGCTGCTCTACGGCGGCTGCAATCTGCTGGTTCTGATCGACGATCATGCCGACAGCGCCAAGGATGTTTTCCAGCGCCTGCTGGACCTTTTCCGACTGCCCCACCGTGCCGTTGGCCATTTGATGACTGGTGCCCATGGCCTTCACCGCGGCGCCGACACCGCTGTGCAGTTTGGCGATCATCTGTTCGATTTCTTCGGTCGATTGCTGGGTGCGTTTGGCCAGGGTCCGGACCTCGTCCGCCACCACCGCGAAACCACGCCCCTGCTCGCCTGCCCTCGCGGCTTCGATAGCGGCGTTGAGCGCCAGCAGGTTGGTCTGTTCGGCGATGCTTTTGATCACTTCCAGCACGCGGCTGATGGACTGGCTGTCGCTGGCCAGTTGATTGATCACCAGCACCGACTGATCGATCTCGCTGGCCAGCGCAGCAATGCTGCCCTGCTGAGACTCCACCAACCCGCGACCGCTGATGGTTTCGTCATTGACGCTGTGGGCACTGCTGACCGCCGCGGCGGCGCTGCGGGCCACCTCCAGCGAGGTGGCCGACATTTGGTTCATCGCCGTGGCGACTTGCTCGATCTGCGTGCGCTGCCCCGCGACAGCCTGGTTGCTCTGGGCGGACACGTTCTCGACCTGACCGGCCTGACGCTCGACTTCCCCGACGGTTTGACCGACACGCTCGATCAAGTCATGGATTTTCTTCACCGTGCCGTTGAACACCTCGCCCAACTCGCCCAGCTCATCACGGCTGTTGGCGTTGAAGGTCACGGTCATGTCGCCGGTCGCGACCTTGTCCATCATCGCGCCAAGGCGCTTGAGGGTGGTGCGAGTAGAGGCGTAGAAGCCGCCGTAGAGGTAAAAAATCAGCACAAACACCACCGACAGCGCCACGGCCTGCAAGACCATGTGCGTGCGGTTCTGGCTCAGTCGTTGTTGCAATTGGGTGTCGAGGAATTTCAGGGTGGCTTCGTTGAGTTGGTAAGTCTGGTCCATCAGACCGCTGACCTGATCGTAGAAGGCCAGCCACGGCGCATCGAGGGTGTCGGCCATCACCACCTGTTCTTCGAACAGTTCACTGGCCTTTTTCAGCGACGCCTTGCTGCTCTCGGCCTGCGCCGCCAAGGTTTCACGTGCCGCCTTGCTCGACCCCAGCGCATCCTGCAACTTCAGACCGTACTCGGCTTGCAGCTTTTCAATCTGCACCAGCAATTCATCGAAGCGGGTGCTCGAAGACGAATTGAGAAACCCTTGCCCCAGCGAGTAAGAACCCATGGCGCGACCATCGCCCAACGTCTGGGTGACGGGCGGTGTGACATTGGTGATGAGTTCGGTGAGCTGACGCATGTCGCTCTGATTGTCACGGCTCAAACCCGCCTGGCTGGCGATGATCTGGCTGAAAATCTGTGCATTGCCAAGCAACTTGCCAATCAGCGCACTTTTGCTTTGCAGGGAGTTTTCCGTTTGCTGGGCCTTGAACGCGGTGATCATTTCGTCGCGTTTGCCATCGAAAACGGTGATCAGTTCTGGATCGGTGGTCATCGCTGTCAGCCCTTGCAGGCGGGCCAGAACGTTTTGCTCCAGGGATGTGATCTGGGATTCGAGATTACCGGCCTTGCCGGACTGGCCAAGGATGACGTTGATCTGCACCAGGTTGTTCAGGGTTTCCAGGTCGCGTCGAAGCGACAGGCTGCTGCCCAGCAGGTCGAGGCTCTGCAGTTCCACCCGGGTGCCCTGGAATTCGCGATAGGAATCACGCACCAGATAAAAGTTGGTCACCAGCATGGGCACCAGGAACAGAACGCTGATCAGGCTGAACTTCATGCCGAAGCTCAGGCGATTCATTAGCGCGACGGCGGGATAGAGCAAGCTCTTCACTGGAAGTCTCCCTTGGATTTCTTATTTTTATTGGCAGGCACAGACAAGCAGCAGATAGCCACTATTGAGTGCTATCTCTGTATAGCTTAAATCGACGGGAGGTTTTGTAACTTAAGGTTAACGGCAGCTTATCCGACGAGAAGCTCCGTCTTGCCATTACAGACCTTGTAGGAGCCGGCTTGCCGGCGATGGCATCAATGCGATGTACCTGAAACACCGAGGCGCAGCCATCGCCGACAAGCCGGCTCCTACAGGGGGGTGGTGTTTAGGGGAGGACTGTCCACAGCGCGAAACCGGCGTACCAGAGCACCGCCGCACGCAGCAGCAGCTCCCAGATCCGGTCGAGGCTGTTGATGCCATCGGGCCCGACCACCGGCGCAGGAATTTCACCGGCCACCAGCCCGACCTTCTCGATCAGTTGGGCGGCACTAATGTTCCAGTTCAGCAGTTCGCTCAGCATCACCCGACTGACGGCGACAAAGTTGCCGACCAGCGCAAAACTCGCCGCCAACAGACGCACCGGCACCCAGTCGAACGCGTGACGCAGTTGTGCGGCGCGCTCGACGACGGCCGGGTTCTGCCCGTGTACTTCGGCGAGGGCCAGCAGTCGATAGCTCAGCGCCGCCACCGGACCCAGCAGGAAATACCAGAAAATCACCGCAAAAAAACTCTGGTACGCCTCCCAGAGCAGATGCCCCTCAACCCGTTCCAGCAGTTGCTCGCCGTTTTCGGCACAAATGTCCAGGTCACGTTTCGCCACATGAGCGGCAGCTTGCAGGTCTTCCCGGCGCCAGGCATCGCGAAACGGTCCGAGATCGGCCAGCAGATCACCGCGCCCCAGGCTATAAATCACCACCAGCAAATGCACCGGCAGCGCCAACAGACCGTAAGCGACCGGCTCCAGTACCACCAGCAGCAACCCCAGCAATGCCACCGGCAGTAGCACCAGAATCAGCAAAATCAACCACGGGCGATTGACCATACGCGGGTTGGCTTCAAGCTTGTGCAACTCGGCCACCCAACCGCCATCACGTTGAACCCGATGGCGCAGGGCCGAGAACTTCTCGATCCAGACCGCCAACAGCAACACCAGAAAACTCATTGTGGTTCCTCTTTAGCCAGGGCCGCGCGATAACGCGCCCAGTCGAACGCAGGTCCGGGATCCGTCTTGCGCCCCGGCGCGATGTCGCTATGCCCACAGATGCGCTGCGCGGTGATGCCCGTAAAAGCGCTTTGCAGTTGCAAGGTCAAGGCCGTCAACGCGTCATATTGAGCATCGGTGAACGGCAGATCATCCGTGCCTTCAAGCTCGATGCCCACGGAAAAATCGTTACAGGTTTCCCGGCCGTCGAAACACGACACACCGGCATGCCAGGCGCGTTCAAGACAAGAGACAAACTGAGTGACGGTGCCGTCACGCTCAATCAGAAAATGCGCAGACACCCGTAGGTCAGCGATCCCTTCAAAGTAGGGATGCTCTGTGACATCCAGCCGGTTCTGGAAAAATTCCTGCACTTTGCCAGTGGCAAACTGCGCCGGCGGCAGACTGATGTTGTGGATCACCAGCAGGGAAATTTCGCCCGTGGGGCGCGCATTGAAGTTGGGTGAGGGGCAAACGTTCACGCCCTGACACCAACCGCTCGCGGGGTCCAACTGCATACAGGTTCCTTCAACGACGACTGTGTTGGTGCCCAGTATGCCGCGATAGACCCTCGGCGCGCGATCACTTGCCGCGATTGAGCCGCCGCAGGTTGCCGACCACCGACTCCAGGGCCCGATCGAACAGCAAGGTGTCGTCGAGGGTGCGCACCGCGCCACGACGGAAATCCAGCGCCAGCCCGGTACGGCTGCGCTCCAGCACTTTCATGCCGGTGCGGTTGACGAAAATGTACTTGCCCGTGGCTTCGATGATCGCGGCGAGCTTGCAGCGCAGGGTGTTTTCCTCATCTTCCTGAAACTCGACCCAGCAACCCGCGTGCAACTGATCGACTTGAAGCAGGCCCGGATCATCCGCCGGCAAGCGCACCGAGGCCGTTTCGACTGGCCCTTCGTCGGCGGTGAGCAGCACGATTTCTTCGCGCACTTCAACCATCAGCGGCGCATCGGCAGGACGGGTGGCGGCCGGTGCCAGGTCCGCTCGTTCGAACAGTTGAACGTGCAAGCCTTCCAGCTCGCTGAAAAACTCTCCGGTGGCGAACGGATCGAACGCCGAACTGCTCAACCCGTCGCGCAAGGACTTGAGCAACCCCGGCACCAGCGCCAACAGGCGCAGGCTTGCGTCAGCGTCGTCATGACGCTGCACGCTCCAGATCAATTGCTCCATGGTTTGCACATCCGCATGCCACTCGGCGGACTGATCGCCGTGCTTGAGGCAGGTCAGCAGCAGCACCTGGCTCCAGGCGTCCTGAACAAACGCCACCACCCGTTGCGGCAGCACTTTGCCCAACAACGCCTGATTCAACGCCAGCTCGACGCGTTGCCGGGCCAGTTCGGTTTTGGCGCGGCCCTCTTCGGCGTCGCGGGTACGCTGCTCCAACAAATCGCTGCGACGACGCTCGTCGCTGGTGAACGCCAGAAAATCCGCCAGCAATTCGGAGAAGATCGCCGGATCGTCGACAAAGTCGTTCAACAAACGCTGCACCACTTGCTCGATGCGCAGGTACAGGCTGTCGCGCTCATGGTCATCGCACTCGCCCCAGCCCAGGGCCGCGGCGGCGATTTCGTTGAGCAGACGGCGGGCCGGGTGACTGCTGCGGCTGAAGAAACTCTTGTCGATTACAGCCACTTTCAGCATCGGGATCTGCAAGCGCCCGATCAGCGCCTTGAGAGAATCCGGCAGATTGCGGTCATCGAGGATGCATTCGAAGAGCATGGCGATCAGGTTGATCACATCTTCGTCAGCAACGCCGACTACACGCGACTTGCCACTTTTGACGCTGACCCGGGTCAGCAGTTGCTCAAGCTGGTTTCGCAGGTCGAATTCGTCCTGGACCGCCGGAGCCGGCACGTACTGCTGCAAGTGCGAGAGCAGCCGCAGCAGGTCGCGGGTGGATATCGGTTGCGTCTGAGCACTGGTTTCCAGCGTTGGCGCGACACTGCCACGCACGTGGAGCAGCAACTCCTGCAATGCCGCGAACACTTCCTGCACGCTGTCATCGATTGGCGTGCTGTCCCAACGGTTGCCAGCCTCGTCGGGCTCGGCACGAACACTGGCCTGCGCACGATCAATGGCACGCCGATTCGGGGCCGGCTTCAGGTCGGGCAATATGCCGGTGGCGATCAATATCTGATTGGCTTCGGTGTAGAGCTGATCGGCATCACTGAGCACATAACGCTCGAAAAGCTTGAGGATGATCAACTTGACCTTGATCTCGACCCCCAGGTTGCGCCCGGCCTGCATGAAATACTCACAGAGCATCGCCGGGCCCAGGGGATTGCGCGTAGTCACCAGCTGCTTGCCCAGCAACGTGCTGAGCCGGGCGGTCAATTGATCAAGTGCAAAACCGTCGCGGCTCAGCACTTTATTGACCATGGCCTCCACTGCCACGCGACGTTCCAGCTCATCACCGGACTGTTGCGCCTGGATATCGAGGGTCAATGCCGGCGGCAAGGTCGTCTGAATACTGCCTGCGAGACCGACAAACGCTTCGAAGAACTGTTCGAGAAACGCCCGCTCGATATTTTTGCGCTTGAGGCGCAAGTCGCGCATGGCTTCAAAAAAGATGTTCTGCTCGACGTCATTGCGGGCCCGGTCAGCCATTTCGAACAGCGTGTCGTCGGCGTTATCGAACAGCTCCTGCAGAGCATGCCGCAGCTGTTGAGCGGCCTTGTCGCGAACCTGAAGCAGAATCACAGGCAGGCGGGCGAGCGGCGAGTGACTCGCCTGATCGGTAGTTGCCTTGTGCAAAGGCACTACATTCCCGTCGTTGTGCATCCTGGCCTCCTGAAACGGTGATGCTTCGGTTCGGTTGGAAAGATCGAGTGCGCCAGCCTCACAGCCGCGCGCAACAGAAGACAATGCCCGCCCGCTGTCATTCAATAATCGGCGAACCAAAGACACGTCAAAGTCATGACGTCAAATGCAAGGCGCATTATCTTGCAAAAGATGTCCCGTATGCCAGCAGACTCTGTGTTTCTCTTTGAAATAGACACCTGCAAAGGACCGCTGCCGAACCTCGCTGGCTCAAGAGATTCGACCAAATGCAGGTTTCAGAACGACCGGAAGGTCTCGCGCGCCTTGGGTTGCCCCGCACCATGGCCCTATAATCGAGCCACTTTGTTTGTGGAGTCCGTTATGCCGAATCTACGTCTCGCCGATCTGACCGCCGAAATCGAAGCCAACGTACGCCGTGCGTTGCGCGAAGACATCGGCAGCGGCGACATCACCGCGCAGCTGATCCCGGCCGAACGCCTGGCCAAAGCCACCATCATCACGCGCGACGCCGCGGTCATCGCCGGCACCGCTTGGGTTGACGCGGTTTTCCGGCAACTGGACCCACGAGTTGCCGTGCATTGGCAGGTGGCCGATGGCGAACGGGTGAAGCCCAATCAAGTGCTGTTCCACCTCGAAGGCCCTGCCCGCTCCCTGCTCACAGGCGAACGCAGTGCGCTGAATTTCCTGCAATTGCTCTCCGGCGTGGCCACTCGTGCGCAATACCTGGCGGATTTCGTCGCCGAGACGCAGGTGAAGCTGCTCGACACCCGCAAAACCCTGCCGGGGCTGCGTCTGGCGCAAAAGTACGCCGTGTCCTGCGGCGGCTGCCACAACCACCGCATCGGCCTGTACGACGCCTTCCTGATCAAGGAAAACCACATTGCTGCCAGCGGTGGCATCCCTGAAGCGATCAACGCCGCGCACAAGATCGCCCCGGGCAAACCGGTGGAGATCGAAGTGGAAAGCCTGGCAGAGCTGAAGGAAGCGCTTGCAGCGGGTGCCGACATCATCATGCTCGACGAGTTGAGCCTGGATGACATGCGCGAGGCCGTGCGCCTGAATGGCGGCAAGGCAAAACTGGAAGCCAGCGGCGGCATCAACGAAAGCACGCTGCTGCCGATCGCAGAAACCGGGGTGGATTACATTTCGATTGGTGCGATGACCAAGGACGTGAAGGCTGTCGATCTGTCGATGCGGCTCAGCCTCTGATCACACGAAAAGAAAAAACTGTAGGAGCGAGCTTGCTCGCGATGGTCGTTAACGATAACGCGTGTTTACTGGCTAAACGCGGCGCTCTTAAGTCCATCGCGAGCAAGCTCGCTCCTACATGCTTGGTCAGACCACCAGATTATTCATCTCGCAGTACTCTTCCCACTCGACGCCCAATACCTCGGCCGCCTCTTTGTGCAACACCAGTCGCGCCGCTTCAAACTCTTCCGGGCTCGAGGTGTACTTGAGCGTCAGCTCCCATGGCTGCAGGCCCTGGGCTTCTGCTTCATCCTCGAACGCCCATTGAATCTGGTCTTTCTGATCGTCGGCGGGCAAGTCCTTGATCTCTTCCAGCAGTTGGGGCGCGTCCAGCACGTACTTCTTCAGCGCTTCTTCGTGCCTGGCTTCCTGGGTCAATTCTTTAACGGTCATGTCGTTCTCGCTGATCGGGGGAATGGAAGATGGATCTGGATCATCAAGGATCTCTCTGACGCAAAAAACCGTGTGAAACCCGGTTTGTCTGGCCTTCAGAACCATTCGTGGATCATTTGAAAACTGCAGGGTGATGCTCGTGCAATATCCGAATATAGGACGTTTGGAAGACGATTTATATGGACTTTTACATCAAATCTACAAAAAAAATACCGAGCGGTTTTTCTGAAAATATTCGCTCGCCACACAGGAACAACCTTCAAAAAGCAAAGTCATAGCGATGTGCCATCTAGGCACTTCACAAGGAACTCAGGTGATGCGCATTTTCAAGAAGCTTCCGTCTACCCTGTTGGCAACCGGCATGGCCGCCCTTTTTCTTGGCAACATGGCAATGGCCAATACGGCCCAAGCCGGTCTGGAGTTCACCTCGGACAACCCTTCGTCCTCCGACAGATTCCTCGTCCTCAACAACCGGTACGGTAAAGACGTCATGGTCAGGAGCAATCTCAGCGTCGAGGGCGTGGAAACACTGCAACGCACCGCTAAAACCAACACGGATGACATCAAGGAACTCAAAAATGCCCTCGAAGCGCAGGCTCGTCTCATCGAGGAACTCAAGCGCAACAACGGAACAAACTCCAGTTCGAGTGCCAGTGAGATAACCAACCTCAAACGCACTGCCACCGAACAGGACAAGGACCTGAAAGAACTCACCAAACAATTGGAGGAGTTCAAACGCAACAGTGGTTCGAGTTCCAGCTCCAGTTCCAGCGAAGTGGCCAACCTCAAGCGCACGCTCACTGAACAGGAAACCGGCCTGAGAAACCTCGCCAAAGCAGTGGACGATCTCAAGCGCAGCAGCAGCAGCTCGAATTCCGGCTCAAGCGCCAGTTCCAGCGAAGTGAGCGACCTCAAGCGCACGGTCAGTGAACAGGACAACAGCCTGAAAAAGCTCGCCAGCCAAATGGACGATCTCAAGCGCAGCAGCGGCTCGAACTCCAGTTCAAGCTCCAGCTCCAGCGAAGTGAGCGACCTCAAGCGCACCGTCAGCGCACAGGACAACGACTTGAAAAGGCTCGCCAGTCAGGTGGAAGACTTGAAACGTAGCGCCGGGTCGAGCTCCAGCGCGAGTTCCAGCGACCTGTCCAGCCTCAAGCGGGACGTCAGCAATCAGGACAGCCAACTGGATCAGCTGAAACGCGCCGTGGATGATCTGAGAAGCAAGGTGAAATAACAGGGGATGGTGCCCGAGACAGGAATCGAACCTGCGACCTTCGCGTTACGAGTGCGCTGCTCTACCGGCTGAGCTACACGGGCGGTGAGCTAAACCTAGCATCGAGATTGGAAGCGGGCAAATCCACAAACCGTTTCCAGTTTTCGCAGACAAAAAAATGCCCCGCAGTTTTCACTGCGGGGCATTTTTTATAACGTTGAAGCGGTCAGGCGTGGGGAGTGATTAAACGCCCGAAGCCTTGGCTGCTGCTACGTCTTTGATGGAGAGCTTGATACGGCCGCGGTTGTCCACGTCCAGTACCAGCACTTCCACTTCCTGGCCTTCTTTCAGGATGTCGGTCACTTTCTCAACGCGAGCATCGCTCAGCATCGAGATGTGAACCAGACCGTCCTTGCCCGGCAGGATGTTGACGAATGCGCCGAAGTCGACGATGCGCTCAACTTTACCGACGTAGATCTTGCCGATTTCAGCTTCTGCGGTGATGCCCAGAACGCGCTGACGTGCTGCTTCAGCCGCTTCCTTGGTTTCGCCGAAGATCTTGATCGAGCCGTCGTCTTCGATGTCGATCGAAGCCTTGGTCTCTTCACAGATCGCACGAATGGTCGCGCCGCCTTTACCGATGACATCACGGATTTTGTCGGTGTCGATTTTCATCGCGATCATGGTCGGAGCGTTTTCCGACAGCTCGGTACGCGACTGGCCAATGATCTGGTTCATCTGACCGAGGATGTTCAGGCGCGCTTCCAGGGCTTGGCCCAGAGCGATCTCCATGATTTCTTCGGTGATGCCTTTGATCTTGATGTCCATCTGCAGCGCGGTAACACCTTTGGCGGTACCAGCTACTTTGAAGTCCATGTCGCCGAGGTGGTCTTCGTCACCCAGGATGTCGGTCAGGACAGCGAATTTCTCGCCTTCTTTAACCAGACCCATCGCGATACCGGCAACCGGTGCCTTCATCGGAACGCCAGCGTCCATCAGGGCCAGGGAAGCGCCGCAGACCGAAGCCATGGAGCTCGAACCGTTGGACTCGGTGATTTCCGATACAACACGGATGGTGTACGGGAACACGTCGGCAGCAGGCAGCATGGCCTGAACCGAACGGCGGGCCAGACGGCCGTGACCGATTTCGCGACGACCAGCGCCACCCATGCGACCACACTCACCTACCGAGAACGGAGGGAAGTTGTAGTGCAGCATGAACGGGTCTTTTTTCTCGCCTTCCAGGGTGTCCAGCAGTTGTGCGTCACGGGCGGTGCCCAGTGTTGCAACGACCAGAGCCTGGGTTTCGCCACGGGTGAACAGAGCCGAACCGTGGGTCTTTGGCAGAACACCGACTTCGATGTTCAAAGGACGTACGGTCTTGGTGTCGCGGCCGTCGATACGTGGCTTGCCGTTTACGATGTTTTCGCGAACGGTGCGGTATTCGATTTCGCCGAAAGCAGCTTTGACTTCGCTGGAAGAAGGCTGGCCTTCTTCACCGGACAGCTTGGCAACAACCTGATCCTTCAGCTCACCCAGGCGAGCGTAACGGTCGGCCTTGATGGTGATGGTGTAAGCCTGGGAGATCGCGTCGCCGAACTCGGCACGGATAGCGCCCAGCAGAGCAGTGGCTTCTGGTTGTGGAGCCCAGGTCCAGGTCGGCTTGGCAGCTTCGGCGGCCAGTTCCTTGACGGCGTTGATCACCACCTGGAACTCGTCGTGAGCAAACAGTACCGCGCCCAGCATCTGGTCTTCGGTCAGCTCTTTGGCTTCCGATTCAACCATCAGAACGGCTTCCGAAGTACCGGCAACGACCATGTCCAGGCTCGATGCTTTCAGTTGTTCGTAAGTCGGGTTCAGCAGGTAGCCGGTGCTTTCGTGGAACGCAACGCGGGCAGCGCCGATCGGGCCATCGAAAGGAATGCCGGAGATGGCCAGCGCAGCCGAGGTACCGATCATCGCAGCGATGTCCGGATCGGTCTTCTTGCTGGTGGAAACGACGGTGCAGACTACCTGCACTTCGTTCATGAAGCCTTCCGGGAACAGAGGACGGATCGGACGGTCGATCAGTCGGGAAGTCAGGGTTTCTTTCTCGGAAGGACGGCCTTCGCGCTTGAAGAAACCGCCAGGGATCTTACCGGCAGCGTAAGTCTTTTCCTGGTAGTGAACGGACAGAGGGAAGAAGCCCTTGCCTGGATCGGCTTGCTTGGCACCGACTACGGTCACCAATACGCTGACGTCGTCGTCAACGGTGACCAATACTGCGCCGGAGGCCTGACGGGCGATACGGCCAGTCTCGAGGGTAACGGTCGACTGACCGAACTGGAATTTTTTGATTACCGGGTTCACGGTGTCCTACCTTCTTTTGTGGCTCTTGGGGAACTTGTCTTCTTGCGAAATTCTTGGGCAATGTCGGGAATCGGCCCAACGCCTGTCCAGGGTAAAACGGTGTATCCAGATAAAACTTGAGGCTGGGAGCCTGCCACGCACCAGCGGGAAACCCACTGATGCACGGCAGACAACCAACCTCTAGCGCAATCGCTTATTAGCGACGCAGACCCAGGCGACCGATCAGAGTCTGATAACGACCCAGATCCTTGCCTTTCAGGTAGTCCAGCAGCTTACGACGCTGGTTTACCATGCGGATCAGACCACGACGGGAGTGGTGATCTTTACCGTTGGCCTTGAAGTGACCTTGCAGCTTGTTGATGTTGTGGGTCAGCAGTGCAACTTGCACTTCTGGCGAACCAGTGTCACCAACAGCTTGCTGGTAGTCAGCTACGATTTGAGCTTTTTCTTGAACGTCGAGAGCCATGAGGCAATCCTTTTATCAGGAAACTGTTTCAAAGAAACAGTTTCAACAGGCCAGGGACAAATCCCTGTATCTAAAAATGAGTAGTGACCGTGCCTGTTGACAGCCACCCTCGTCCGGTCATTCTGACCGAATCAGTCGACGCGGCGCGATGCGCCCGTCTTCGCTCACTTCACCGATACCGATGAAGCGACCATTGTGATCCTGTACCCGTACCATGCCGAACTTCGGAGCATCCGGGGCACGAACCGGCTGGCCGTTGAGCCAGTAGAACGCGCTCGCTTCCGAGAACTGCAGCAGTGGCCAATCCAGCAGGCCGCTGTCCGATGGCATCAGGAAGCGGTCGACCGCTTCGTTGCCGCCTTCGGCATGTACCGCTTCCAGCTCTTCAAGCGTGACAGTCTGCGCCAGCGTGAAAGGCCCGGCCTGGGTACGTCGCAATTCAGCAACGTAAGCGCCACAACCGAGTTGCTCACCGATATCCTCCACCAGGGTGCGAATATAGGTGCCTTTGCTGCAATCCACCGCAAGCCGCGCAGTATCACCTTCAAAGGCCAGCAATTCCAAGCGCGCAATAGTAACAGAACGCGGTTCGCGCTCCACTACTTCGCCTGCACGTGCCAGCTTGTACAGCGGCTGGCCATCACGCTTGAGCGCCGAGTACATCGGCGGTATCTGACTGATTTGCCCACGAAATTTCGGCAGTACCGCTTCGACATCGGATCGACCAACGGTCACCGGGCGCTCCTGCAAAACTTCACCTTCGGCATCCGCCGTGGTGGTGGTTTTGCCCAGCTGCGCCAGGGTTTCATAACCCTTGTCGGAATCGAGCAGGTATTGCGAGAACTTGGTCGCCTCACCGAAGCACAACGGCAACACGCCGGTGGCCAGCGGATCAAGACTGCCGGTGTGCCCGGCCTTCTCGGCGTTCAGCAACCAGCGAACCTTCTGCAACGCTGCGTTGGAGGTGAACCCCAGCGGTTTGTCGAGCAGGATAATGCCGCTGACGTTACGACGGATACGTTTGACCTGAGCCACCGATTACTCCTTGGTGTCTTCGACTTCTGCCGCAACCGGGTGCTGATTGTCTTCAGCCACCGCACGCTCGATCAGGGCCGACAGGTGCGCACCACGCACGACGCTTTCGTCGTAGTGGAAGTGCAACTGCGGAACGCTGCGCAACTTCATTTCGCGGGCCAACTGCATGCGCAGGAAACCGGCGGCGGAGTTGAGCACCTTGATGCTTTGCGCGATATCTTCGGCGCTGTCCTGGCCCATCACGGTGATGAAAATCTTGGCGTGACCAACGTCACGACTAACTTCAACAGCGGTAATGGTGACCAGGCCTACGCGCGGATCTTTGACTTCACGACGGATCAGCTGTGCCAGCTCACGCTGCATCTGATCGCCGATACGCTGGGTACGGCTATATTCTTTTGCCATGTCTTGTTACCTGTTACTGCCTCACGGTGAAACCCGTGGGGTCTGAAAGCGGCAAACGCCCGGCCTGACAAAAGCCAGACCGGGCGTTGCGTTTAGAGTCCTGACGCTGTGCCGCGCATTTGCATGCAGCGGCCCATCGTGGCCCTTGAAGTGCGCGAGTTAGAGGCTGCGAGCAACCTGAACCTTCTCGAAGACTTCGATCTTGTCACCGACTTTGACGTCGTTGTAGCTCTTCACGCCGATACCGCATTCCATGCCGGCACGTACTTCGGAAGCGTCATCCTTGAAGCGGCGCAGGGATTCCAGCTCGCCTTCGAAGATAACGATGTCTTCACGCAGTACACGGATTGGACGGTTACGGTGAACAACACCTTCGATAACCATGCAACCGGCGATCGCGCCAAACTTCGGCGAACGGAACACGTCACGCACTTCGGCCACACCCAGGATGTTCTCGCGAACATCGCTGCCGAGCATACCGGTCAGGGCTTTCTTGACGTCTTCGATGATGTCGTAGATCACGTTGTAGTAACGCATATCCAGACCTTCCTGCTCGACGATCTTGCGAGCGCCAGCATCGGCACGCACGTTGAAGCCGAACAGTACAGCGTTGGAGGCCAGTGCCAGGTTGGCGTCGGACTCGGTGATACCACCGACACCGCCACCGACAACACGCACTTGCACTTCGTCGTTACCCAGGCCATTCAAGGCACCGTTCAACGCTTCCAGCGAACCACGGACGTCGGATTTTAGGACGATGTTGAGCGTCTTCTTCTCTTCCTGACCCATGTTCTCGAAGATGTTTTCAAGCTTGCCGGCGTGAGCACGGGCCAGCTTGACTTCGCGGAACTTGCCTTGACGGAACAGAGCCACTTCGCGGGCTTTCTTCTCGTCGGCAACCACGCTCATCTCGTCGCCAGCATCCGGCGTACCGTCCAGGCCGAGGATCTCGACAGGGATGGAAGGACCGGCTTCTTTGATTGGCTTGCCGTTCTCGTCGAGCATGGCACGTACACGGCCATAGTTCGAACCGACCAGGACCATGTCGCCTTGGCGCAGGGTACCGTCTTGAACCAGAACGGTAGCAACCGGGCCACGACCTTTGTCGAGACGCGATTCAACCACAACGCCACGACCCGGAGCCGACGGAGTTGCTTTCAGTTCCAGAACTTCAGCTTGCAGCAGAACAGCTTCGAGCAACTCGTCCACGCCAGTACCGACTTTCGCCGAAACCGATACGAACGGGGTGTCGCCGCCCCACTCTTCCGAAGTCACGCCGTGAACCGACAGTTCGCTACGGATGCGATCGAGATCGGCGCCCGGCTTGTCGATTTTGTTCACAGCTACAACCAGCGGAACACCGGCAGCCTTGGCGTGCTGAACGGCTTCAACGGTCTGCGGCATCACGCCGTCGTCCGCTGCAACCACCAGGATCACGATGTCGGTCGCCTTGGCACCACGAGCACGCATGGCGGTAAACGCGGCGTGACCAGGGGTGTCGAGGAAGGTGACCATGCCGCGTTCGGTTTCAACGTGGTACGCGCCGATGTGCTGGGTGATACCGCCGGCTTCGCCAGCAGCAACCTTGGCACGACGGATGTAGTCGAGCAGCGAGGTCTTACCGTGGTCAACGTGGCCCATTACGGTCACGACCGGAGCACGGGAGAACGCTTCACCTTCAAACTTCAGGGACTCGGCCAGGGAATCTTCCAGGGCGGTGTCGCTGACCAGGGTCACTTTGTGGCCCAGCTCTTCGGCAACCAGTTGGGCAGTTTCCTGATCCAGTACCTGGTTGATGGTCGCTGGGGTACCCAGTTTGAACATGAACTTGATGATTTCAGCAGCCTTGACCGACATCTGCTGGGCAAGATCGCCAACAGTGATGGTCTCGCCGATCTTCACTTCGCGCACTACAGGGCCGGTTGGGCTCTGGAAACCGTGAGCGTTGCGTTTCTTCAGCTTGGCCTTGCCGCGACCACCACGACGGAAGCCATCGCTTTCTTCGTCGGTAGTACGTGGCGCAACACGTGGAGCAGGCGCTTTCTCTTTAACCGAAGCACGATGCGGAGCGTTTTTGCGCTCGCCATCGCCACTGCCACGACGATTGTTATCGTCGGCACGTGGTTTGTCCGGACGGCGCTGTTCGTTCTGCTTGTTGCGAACATCAGCAGACGGAGCTGGAGCAGCTGCAACCACCGGAGCGCTTTCACGCACTGGCTCGGCAACGGCAACCGGCGCTGCAACAGCGTCGTTGGTAGCGGTTTGCGCAGCAGCAGGCTGGCGACGCGCTTCTTCTTCGGCGCGACGCTTGGCTTCTTCTTCAGCCTTCTGACGAGCAGCATTTTCTACTGCGCGACGTTCGTCCAGTTCGCGTTTGCGCTCGGCTTCGATTTCTTCCGGGCTGCGCTGTACGAAAACTTTCTTTTTACGGACTTCAACACTGATGCTTTTGCTGCCAGCAACACGCAGGGTGCTGGTGGTTTTACGCTGCAGTGTGATCTTGCGTGGTTCTTCCACTTTCGCCTTGTGGCTGCTTTTCAAGTGAGTCAGCAAAGATTGCTTCTCACTGTCAGTCACATGTTCTTCGGCGGCGGTGTGCGGCAGACCTGCCTCACGCATCTGCTGCAACAGGCGCTCTACCGGTGTTTTGACCTCATCGGCCAGTTGTTTCACCGTGACTTGCGTCATGCACTTCTCTCCTCAGGCCGCGCCTAATTACTCGAACCAGTGGGCTCGGGCGGCCATGATCAACTTGCCGGCACGATCATCGTCAATGCCGTCGATGTCGAGCAGGTCGTCAATAGACTGCTCGGCCAGGTCTTCGCGGGTAATTACGCCGCGCACCGCCAGTTCCATCGCCAAATCCTTGTCCATACCCTCAAGCGAGAGCAGGTCTTCGGCCGGATGGGCGTCTGCCAGCTTTTCCTCAGTAGCGATGGCTTTGGTCAACAAACGATCCTTGGCACGAGCGCGAAGCTCGTTGACGGTTTCTTCGTCAAAGCCGTCGATGTTGAGCATTTCTTCCAACGGTACGTAGGCAATCTCTTCCAGGCTGGTGAAGCCTTCATCTACCAGCACCTGTGCCAGGTCTTCGTCGACTTCCAGCTCGTCGATGAAGTTGCGCAGGATGTCGCCGGTTTCTGCTTGCTGCTTAGCCTGGATGTCCGATTCGGTCATCACGTTCAGGGTCCAGCCAGTCAACTGGCTAGCCAGACGCACGTTCTGACCACCGCGACCGATGGCCTGAGCCAGATTGTCTGCGCCAACGGCGATGTCCATTGCATGGGCATCTTCGTCAACGATAATTGCCGCAACCTCAGCCGGGGACATGGCGTTGATTACGAACTGAGCCGGGTTGTCGTCCCACAGGACGATATCAACACGCTCACCGCCCAACTCACCCGACACTGCCTGGACGCGCGAACCGCGCATACCGATGCAAGCGCCCTGCGGGTCGATGCGTTTGTCCTTGGAGCGGACCGCGATCTTGGCGCGCGAACCCGGGTCACGGGAGGCAGCCATTACTTCGATCAGGCCTTCAGCGATTTCCGGCACTTCGATGCGGAACAACTCGATCAGCATTTCCGGCGCGGTACGCGACAGGATCAGCTGCGGGCCGCGGTTCTCGGTGCGGATTTCCTTGAGCAGCGCACGCAGACGCACGCCAACCCGGAAGGTTTCGCGAGAGATGATGTCTTCACGAGCCAGCAACGCTTCAGCGTTGTTGCCCAGGTCGACGATCACATTGTCGCGGGTCACTTTCTTCACGGTGCCGGAGATGATTTCCCCCAGGCGCTCGCGATAGGCGTCAACGACTTGAGCGCGCTCGGCTTCGCGAACTTTCTGCACGATGACTTGCTTGGCAGTCTGTGCAGCAATGCGGCCGAACTCGATGGATTCGATTTTTTCTTCGACTACATCACCAACCTGGGCACCAGGATGCGTTTCGGCAACCTTGCTCGGCCAGGTTTCGATGGCCGGATCGTCCAGGTCTGCTTCTTCGACAACCGTCCAGCGACGGAAGGTCTCGTAAGCACCGGTGTGGCGATTGATTTCCACACGCAGATCGACTTCGTCCTCGAAACGCTTTTTGGTAGCAGTGGCCAGAGCCAGCTCCAGCGCTTCAAAAATTACGTTTGCCGGTACGCCCTTTTCATTGGATACCGACTCAACAACCAGCAGTACTTCTTTGCTCATCGTACGCCTCGCCTTTCGCAAGCCATTGGATCCGCGGGATCCGCGTCTCAGTCAAAACTGGGAATAATGTTGGCCTTGTCGATCATATCGATCGGCAACAGGAACTCATGGTCTTCTACCTGCACCACGACATCCTGCTCTTCTACACCGCGCAGAAGGCCCTGAAAGTTGCGTCGCCCTTCAAAAGGCGAGCGCAGCCTGATCTTCACTTGTTCACCGGCAAATTTTGCAAACTGCTCAATAGTGAACAGCGGGCGTTCCATGCCAGGCGAGGAAACTTCAAGGGTGTACTCAACGGCGATTGGATCTTCAACATCCAGGACACCGCTGATCTGACGGCTGACGATGGCGCAATCGTCCACCAGCACGCCGCCTTCTTTATCAATATAAACGCGCAACATTGAGTGGCGACCTTGAGCCGAAAACTCAATACCCCAGCATTCATAGCCTAGGGCCACGACCACCGGGGCCAACAAGGCCTGCAACTCTTCTAGCTTGCTCGACACCTGAACCCCCTCGTGCATGTATGTGCATGCTATGCAAAATAAAAAAATGGGCGAAACGCCCATCCTTGAAACGCCGTCGAACAGCGGCGTAGAAAGTGTCCAGCTAACAAAAAGCCCCTTAAAAGGGGCTCCTTAAACTGGTTGCGGGGGCCGGATTTGAACCGACGACCTTCGGGTTATGAGCCCGACGAGCTACCAGACTGCTCCACCCCGCGACAAAGCTGGGGCGGAAGTATACGACCGATCCCTGACAGGGTCAATGTAACCTTCCACCTACAAGAAAGCCCGCAACAGCGGGCTCTCCTGATAATTGGTACCGAGAAGGGGACTCGAACCCCTACACCCTATGGGCACAACCACCTCAAGGTTGCGTGTCTACCAATTCCACCACCTCGGCAATACTACGTTTGAAACCCTTCTTACTTTTGCTCTTGAGCTGGAGGTACGTCAGTCGCTGGAGTAGCCGACTTTTGCTCTTGAAGCACCGGTACATCATCAGAAGCCGGTTGTTGCTTTGGAACTTCCAACACTGCTGGATTTGGCAAACCTACTTGAGTCAGCTGGTGAGCCTTCTCTTTAGCAAAGTAACCTAACCCTAAGCTGGTTATGAAGAAACCGGCGGCAAGTATAGCAGTAAACTTACTAAGAAAGGTAGAGGAACCTTGGCTTCCGAACACAGTATTTGAAGCACCTGCTCCGAAAGACGCGCCAGCATCCGCACCCTTACCCTGCTGCAGCAATACCAGAGCAACTACGCCCAATGCACCCAGCAGATGAAAAACGACTACGACTGTTTCCAGCATTTTTTCAGTTTCCCGCGGCGCGACAAATCGCACCGAACTCATCTGCATTCAGGGAAGCTCCACCAATGAGCCCCCCATCGATATCCGGCATGCCGAACAGTTCGACCGCATTGGCCGCCTTCACGCTGCCGCCGTATAGAAGCCGCACACCTTGTGCGACCTCAGAATTCTCTGCCGCCAACTGAGCGCGAATGGCTGCGTGCACATCCTGCGCCTGTTGCGGCGAAGCAGTCAGCCCGGTACCAATAGCCCAGACCGGCTCGTAAGCAATGACTGCATTTGCAAAAGCACCAACACCCAGCTCCTCAATGATACTGCCAAGCTGACGCCCGACAACCTCAAGAGTTTTCCCAGCTTCGCGTTGCTCCAGGGTCTCCCCTATACACAACACTGGAATCAAGCCACATGCCTGTGCCGCTGCGAACTTGCGAATCAGCATTCCGTCCTGCTCGCCCATTTGGCGGCGCTCGGAATGCCCGACAAGTACAAAGGTACAACCTGCATCCACCAACTGACTCGGTGCAACTTCGCCAGTCAAAGCGCCTTGCATGGATTCCACTGCAGAGTTCTGCGCGCCGACCGAAATCGACTTGCCTTTCAAACCTTCAATCACTTGATTGATATGCAGGAAAGGCGGGAATACCGCGACATCAACACCGCTCGGCAAGGCCAAATGACTCAGGCCGTTGATCAGCTCAGCGACGCTGGCGCGGGTACCGTGCATCTTCCAGTTACCAGCTACCATAGGGCGACGCATGCTGTACCTCGTCGGTCAAAGTGGGCGCAGATGTTACCCAACACAATCATGGCTGGCAAGCCGAATTCAGGCAGAAACTTCAGTAACCAGTTTTGCCAGCTCTTCGGCATAGCCGCGAACCTGTGTTTCGTCCTCGCCTTCGACCATGACACGCACCAACGGCTCGGTGCCGGACTTGCGCAACAGCACGCGCCCACGCCCAGCCATGGCCTTGGTAACGCGCTCGCTGGCCTCTTTGACCGACGGATGATCCAGCGGGCTCGCACCACCACCGAAACGCACGTTGATCAGCACCTGAGGACACTTGCGCAGCGACTGACGGGCTTGAGCCAGTCCCTCGGAGCGAGTCTGCAATGCCATCAGCACCTGCAACGCTGCAATGATCGCATCACCGGTGGTGGTGTGATTGAAGCAGACGATATGACCCGAGTTCTCACCACCGACCAGCCAATTGCGCTCCAGCAGATCCGCGATCACATAACGGTCGCCGACGTTGGCACGCACAAACGGAATCGACAGGTCTGCGAGGGCCAGTTCCAGACCCAGGTTACTCATCAATGTTCCGACCACACCGCCTTTCAGCAGATCACGCTCATGCAAGTCGCGGGCGATGATGAACAGCAGCTCGTCACCATCGACAACAGCACCCGTGTGATCGACCATCAGGACCCGGTCGCCATCACCATCAAACGCAATACCGAGATCAGCATGTTCGGCAAGAACGGCAGCCTGCAACTGACCCATATGGGTCGAACCGCAGTTGTCATTGATGTTCAAGCCGTTTGGCTGCGCTGAAAGCACGACAACGTCGGCGCCCAACTCGCGGAACACACTCGGCGCCACTTTGTAGGTCGCACCGTGAGCACAATCGATCACGATCTTCAGGCCCGTAAAGCTGGTGCCGGTCGGTACGCTGCTCTTGCAGAATTCGATATAACGACCCGAAGCATCGTTGATTCGCGACACTTTGCCGATTTTGCTCGACTCAACCACGGTCATCGGGGTGTCGAGCAACTCTTCGATCATATGCTCGATATCATCCGGCAGCTTGGTGCCCTTGCCGGAGAAAAACTTGATACCGTTGTCATCGTGAGGATTGTGCGAGGCACTGATCACGATGCCTGCTTCGGCATGGAAAGTACGCGTCAGGTAGGCAATGGCCGGCGTCGGCATCGGGCCCAGGAGCATCACGTCGGCACCCGCCGAAGTCAGCCCGGCCTCGAGCGCCGATTCGAACATGTATCCGGAGATCCGGGTGTCCTTGCCTACCAACACTTTGCAGGCGCCCATTTTGCGGAACGCCATGCCCGCAGCCCAGCCGAGCTTGAGCATGAATTCAGGGGTAATCGGGTACACGCCGACCCGACCACGAATACCGTCGGTGCCAAAATATTTCTTAGTCATAAGTGCTCCATCATTCTTATTCGGCTGATTCCACTGCGGCGATCATCCGCACCACATCGACGGTTTCGGCCACATCATGGACGCGCAATATACGCGCCCCCTTGAATGAAGCCAGCGCCGCGAGTGCCAAACCGCCATGCAGTCGTTCACCGACCGGGCGATTCAAGGCCTGACCTATCATGCTCTTTCGCGAAACCCCGACCAACAGGGGCCGCCCCAAGGTATGCAGGACTTCCATATGTTTGAACAAGCTCAGGTTGTGCTGCAAGGTTTTGGCGAAGCCGAAACCCGGATCCAGGATGATCCGCTCAGCCGGAATTCCGACTGACGCACACTGCGCCATGCGCGCGACAAGAAACTCGCCGACCTCTCGGGTGACATCCTCATAATGCGGATTGTCCTGCATATCGCCCGGCTCACCGAGCATATGCATCAGACAGACCGGCAGGCCAGTGGCGGCCGCCGCATCCAGAGCACCCTCTCGACGCAACGAACGAACGTCATTGATCAAACCCGCACCCAGCCGCGCCGCTTCACGCATGACAGCTGGTGTGGAGGTATCGACCGAGATAATCACATCCAGCTCGCGGTTGATGCGCTCGACGATCGGCGCTACGCGCTCCAGCTCTTCGAGCGGCGAAACCGCCCTGGCACCGGGCCGGGTCGACTCACCACCGACATCAATCAGCGTCGCGCCGGCCAGCACCATGGCTTCGGCGTGGCGCAAGGCCGCATCGAGCTGGCTGTATTGGCCGCCATCGGAAAAGGAATCAGGGGTGACATTGAGAATGCCCATGACATGCGTCTGGGCCAAATCAAGAACCCGGTTGCCGCAAGGCAACCGGGTTGAGGACTGAACAGAAGTCATTTCAAACCTTAAACGTCAGCAGCCGGACCGCCGATCGGTGTTTCCGGGCGCTCATCCTGTACCACCGGAGGCGTTCCGGAGGTACCGGTGCCGCCCGACCAGTCGCGAGGTTCGCGAGGCGTACGACCCGCCATGATGTCGTCGATCTGATCGGCATCGATCGTTTCGTACTTCATCAGGGCATCAGCCATGGCGTCGAGCTTGTCACGGTTATCAGTGAGGATCTGTTTGGCCGTGCCATAGCACTGGTCAATGATGCTGCGCACTTCGGAGTCGATCAGTTTGGCTGTCTCACCGGAGAAGCTTGCACTCTGACCACCGCCGCCGCGACCGAGGAACACTTCGCCCTCTTCTTCGGCGTACATCAACGGACCGAGTTTCTCCGACAGACCCCACTTGGTCACCATGTTCCGTGCAATCTGACTGGCACGCATGATGTCGTTGGATGCACCGGTGGTGACACCGTCAAAGCCCAAAGTCATCTCTTCAGCGATACGGCCGCCGTACAGCGAACAGATCTGGCTGATCAACGCACGCTTGGACAGGCTGTAGCGATCTTCTTCCGGCAGGAACATGGTCACACCCAGCGCACGACCGCGCGGGATGATCGACACTTTGTAGACCGGGTCATGCTCAGGCACGACGCGACCAACAATGGCATGGCCTGCTTCGTGATAGGCGGTGTTCTGCTTCTCTTTCTCGGACATGACCATGGATTTGCGCTCGGCGCCCATCATGATCTTGTCTTTCGCCAGTTCGAATTCTTTCATCTCGACGATGCGCTTGCCGGTGCGGGCAGCGAACAGCGACGCCTCGTTCACCAGGTTGGCAAGGTCGGCACCGGAGAAACCAGGCGTACCACGAGCGATCACGGCCGGAGCGACGTCGTCACCCATCGGCACTTTACGCATGTGGACCTTGAGAATTTGCTCGCGACCGCGGATATCCGGCAGCCCGACCACAACCTGACGGTCGAAACGGCCCGGACGCAGCAACGCCGGGTCCAGTACGTCCGGACGGTTGGTTGCGGCGATGACGATGATGCCGTCATTCATTTCAAAGCCGTCCATCTCTACCAGCAACTGGTTGAGAGTCTGCTCGCGCTCATCGTGACCACCACCCATGCCGGCGCCACGGTGGCGACCGACGGCGTCGATTTCATCGATGAAGATGATGCATGGCGCATGTTTTTTTGCTTGCTCGAACATGTCGCGAACACGGCTGGCACCGACACCGACGAACATTTCGACAAAGTCGGAACCGGAAATGGTGAAGAACGGCACCTTGGCTTCACCGGCAATTGCCTTGGCCAGCAAGGTTTTACCGGTACCCGGAGGACCGACCATCAGCACGCCGCGAGGAATGCGGCCGCCCAGACGCTGGAACTTGCCCGGATCGCGGAGGAATTCGACCAGCTCGCCGACTTCTTCCTTGGCTTCGTCGCAACCGGCAACGTCAGCCAGGGTAGTTTTCACCTGATCTTCGGAGAGCAGGCGCGCCTTGCTCTTGCCGAAGCTCATCGGCCCGCCCTTGCCTCCGGCACCGCCCTGCATCTGCCGCATGAAGAACATGAACACGGCGATGATCACCAGGATCGGGAAGCTCGCGACCAGCAGTTGAGTCCAGATGCTTTGCTGCTCAGGCTGCTTGCCTTCGACTACCACGTGGTTGTCCACGAGATCGCCGATCAGACCGTTGTCCTGGATCGCAGGACGAATGGTCTTGAAGCTGTCGCCATCGTTGCGCTTACCGGTAATCACATAGCCATCAACGGCTACGCGCTCGACCTTGCCATCCTTGACCTGCTGGATGAAGTCGGAATAGTTGAGGGTCTGCGGCTCGTTAGGGCTGGAGAAGTTGTTCATCACTGTCACCAGGACAGCCGCGATGATCAACCACAGGATCAGATTCTTTGCCATATCGTTCAATTAACTACCCTCTGAAGCAAGCGCCGCTAATGGCGCGCGCTTCGCATGATATTCACCGGCCTAACTTACTACATTACCTACAACACTGGCAGGCGCCGTCTGTAACCCTTTGTGAAACACTTCCTACACAATATTCGCTAATTCCCACAAGGCGAAATACGAAAAACCTATCGCCCCGCAAAAAAACCTCGATTTACTCACTACGGCCGCGGTAGCCCCAAGCCAGCATGTATTGCTCGCGGGAACTGCCACGGGAAGAGTCCGGCTTGATCATCTGGACCTTGTCGAATTTCTGACGAGCGTCCTTCACGTAAGCATCAAACCCTTCGCCCTGAAACACCTTGATCACGAAATTACCACCCGGCTTGAGTATCCGGGCAGCCAGATCAAGAGCCAGCTCACATAGAAACATGGCTTTGGGCATGTCCACCTCAGGCGTACCACTCATATTGGGGGCCATATCGGAAATCACAAGGTCCACCTGCGAATTACCGACGGCTTCAAGGATCTGAGCGAGCACTTTGTCCTCGGTGAAGTCACCCTGGATGAAAGTCACGTCCGGAATGCCGTCCATTTCCAGGATGTCCGAGGCGATCAGACGCCCCTGACCACCGATCAGCCGACTGGTGACCTGCGACCAGCCGCCGGGCGCAGCCCCCAGGTCGACAACGCTCATACCCGGACGGATCAGCTTGTATTTCTCCTGGACCTCCAGAAGCTTGTAACTCGCACGCGAGCGGTAACCATCCTTCTGCGCCTGCTTCACATAGGGATCGTTGACATGTCTTTTCAGCCAACCAAGGCTTGTCTTGGAACGCGCCATTGGGCACCTCGATGATAAGGGTCGTGATTAGTTGGGCGGATCCACGAACCCTCGGGTAAAATGGCCGCCATTTTACAGAATCCAGACGAAAGGGTCAGATTATGCCGCTCACTCAAGAGCAGAAGAAACAGTACAAATCCATTGGCCACCACCTGAAACCAGTTTTGATTGTGGCTGACAACGGTCTGACTGAAGGTGTGCTAGCCGAACTTGAACGCGCTTTGGCGGATCACGAGCTGATCAAGATCAAGCTCAACATCCTCGATCGCGAATCGCGCCTGGCGTCCATTGCAGAACTCTGCAAGGTCGGCAAAGCGGATCTGGTTCAAGTCATCGGCAAGATGGCACTGATTTACCGCAAGAACTTCAGCGTCAACAAGCAGCTGTCGAACGTCCATCGCTTCAAGTGATGGCAAGGGTCAAGGGTGTGCTTCGCGCACCCTGCCGCTCCATCCCGGTACCGGCTGCAAGACCAGCACCAGCCCGGAAAAGCCCAGAACAAGATAGCTGAACACTTGCCAACGCACTGCATCCGGCCAGCCGACACGCACCGCGAAAAACATCGCGCATGCATACAGCGCCATCATCAGCAGTTGCCCGCGAATATCGCGCCATAGACTGGCAAGGCCCTCGGCCTGAACCAGCACCAAAGCCTGAAAAATTACACACGCCGAGGCGAAACCCACCATCAGCGCATTCAGCATGCCTGCAATTTCTTCGATCAGCAGCGGCGCCAGGCCAATTTGGCCCAGCACCGGCAGCAGACCGATGTGTAACAGCCACAAGCCGCCGACCCACAACATCTGAGTCAGCTGCCAAAGCATGGCGCCCGCACGCAGCGGGCGCCTTCTTTCAGATGTGGCGGACTTCGACAATCTCGTACTCGATAACGCCACCCGGCGTTTTCACGGCAACCACATCACCCTCTTCCTTGGCAATCAAGGCGCGGGCCAATGGCGAACCTACCGAAATCTTGCCGAGTTTGAAGTCAGCCTCGTCCTCACCCACGATGTGGTAAGTGACGCGCTCATCAGTCTCGACGTTGGCGATTTCAACGGTGGTGCCGAAAATCACTTTGCCGGTGTGAGGAATGCTCGTGACGTCAATGATGACCTGATTCTGAATCCGGCCTTCGATGTCACGAATCCGCGCCTCGACCATACCTTGCTGCTCACGAGCTGCGTGGTATTCGGCGTTTTCCTTCAAGTCACCCAATTCCCGGGCCGTACCGATGTCCTGGCTGAGCTTCGGACGGACGACCTTGGTCAGGTGAGCGTGTTCTTCTTCCAGGGCTTTAGCGCCCTGGACGGTCATTGGGTACTTGATCATGCCTTCAATCCTGCGTGTAGATCCTGCAAGCGGCGTACGGTCTTCTCGGGACCGAACTTCAGCGCTTCGCAGATGGCTTCGCCAGCAGCAATGGTGGTGGTGCAGTAGATTTTGTGCTGCAAGGCATTACGACGAATGGAGTACGAGTCAGCAATCGACTGGCGACCTTCGGTGGTGTTGATGATCAGGGTGACTTCGTCATTCTTGATCATGTCGACCACGTGCGGACGACCTTCAGTCACCTTGTTCACACGGCGCACTTTCAGGCCTGCGGCTTCGATCAGCTTGGCAGTACCGGCAGTGGCAACCACTTCGAAGCCCAAGTTGATCAGATCACGGGCCACGCCTGCAACCAGTGGCTTGTCGTCGTCACGCACGCTGATGAACGCGGTACCGCCGGTCGGCAGCACTTCGCTGGCACCCATCTGAGCCTTGGCGAACGCTTCGCCGAAGGTGTCGCCCACGCCCATCACTTCACCGGTGGACTTCATCTCTGGGCCCAGGATCGGGTCCACGCCAGGGAATTTGGCGAACGGGAAGACCGCCTCTTTCACACTGTAGAAGTTCGGAATGATTTCTTTGGTGAAGCCGATTTCTTTCAGGGTTTTACCGGCCATGACGCGTGCCGCGATCATTGCCAGGGAAACACCGATGCACTTGGACACGAACGGTACGGTACGGGAAGCGCGCGGGTTGACTTCGATGACGTAGATGTCTTCGCCTTGCAGCGCCAACTGAACGTTCATCAGGCCGATAACGCCCAGTTCCAGGGCCATTTTCTTGACCTGTTCGCGCATCTCGTCCTGGATGTGCGCAGGCAGCGAGTACGGCGGCAGGGAGCATGCGGAGTCACCAGAGTGAACACCGGCCTGCTCGATGTGCTGCATGATCGCGCCGATCACCACGTCGGTGCCGTCGCAAACTGCATCCACGTCCATCTCGATGGCGCAGTTGAGGAAGTGGTCGAGCAGCACCGGGCTGTCGTTGGACACTTTCACTGCGTCACGCAGGTAGCGCTTGAGTTCTTCTTCTTCGTAGACGATTTCCATCGCACGACCGCCCAGTACGTAGGACGGACGAACCACCAGCGGGTAACCGATCTTGGCCGCGGCACGAATCGCTTCGTCTTCGCTGCGCACGGTGGCGTTTGGCGGCTGACGCAGGTTCAGACGCTCAACCATTTGCTGGAAGCGCTCACGGTCTTCGGCACGGTCGATGGCGTCAGGGCTGGTGCCGATGATCGGCACGCCGGCTTCTTCCAGGGCACGAGCCAGTTTCAGCGGAGTCTGGCCGCCGTACTGGACGATCACGCCTTTTGGCTTCTCGACCCGGCAGATTTCCAGTACGTCTTCCAGGGTCACTGGTTCGAAGTACAGGCGATCGGAGGTGTCGTAGTCGGTGGAAACGGTTTCCGGATTGCAGTTGACCATGATGGTCTCGTAACCGTCTTCGCGCAGGGCCAGTGCCGCGTGTACGCAGCAGTAGTCGAACTCGATGCCCTGGCCGATACGGTTTGGACCGCCGCCGAGGATCATGATCTTGTCGCGACCCGACGGCGCGGCTTCGCACTCTTCCTCGTAAGTCGAGTACATGTAGGCGGTGTCGGTGGCGAACTCGGCCGCGCAGGTGTCAACGCGCTTGTAGACCGGGAAGATCTCCAGCTTGTGACGGTGGCGACGCAAAGCTTTTTCGGTCACGCCCAGCAGCTTGGCCAGACGCATGTCCGAGAAGCCTTTGCGCTTGAGCTTGAACATCAGGTCGCGGTCGATGCTGGCCAGACCCAGGGTCTTGACCTTCTCTTCTTCCTTGATCAGATCTTCGATCTGTACCAGGAACCACGGGTCGATCATGTTCATGCCGAAGATGTCTTCGACCGACAGGCCGGCGCGGAAGGCGTCAGCCACGTACCAGATGCGCTCGGCGCCCGGCACGGTCAGTTCGCGCTTGAGGATGCTCATGCTTTCCGGGTTGCCCAGGTCGAGCTTCTCGTCCAGGCCGCAAACGCCCACTTCCAGGCCGCGCAGGGCTTTCTGCAGGGATTCCTGGAAGGTCCGGCCGATGGCCATGACTTCACCGACCGACTTCATTTGAGTGGTCAGGCGTGCGTCGGCTTTCGGGAATTTCTCGAAGGCGAAACGTGGCAGCTTGGTGACGACGTAGTCGATCGACGGCTCGAACGACGCCGGAGTAGCGCCCCCGGTGATTTCGTTCTGCAGCTCGTCCAGGGTATAGCCGATCGCCAACTTGGCAGCGATACGCGCAATCGGGAAACCGGTGGCTTTCGAGGCCAGGGCCGAGGAACGGGATACCCGCGGGTTCATCTCGATGACGACCATGCGGCCAGTGTCCGGGCAGATGCCGAACTGAACGTTGGAGCCGCCGGTTTCCACGCCGATCTCGCGCAGTACCGCCAGGGAGGCGTTACGCATGATCTGGTATTCCTTGTCCGTCAGGGTCTGTGCCGGCGCAACAGTGATCGAGTCACCGGTGTGCACGCCCATCGGGTCAAAGTTCTCAATGGAGCAGACGATGATGCAGTTGTCCTTCTTATCGCGGACAACCTCCATCTCGTATTCTTTCCAGCCGATCAGGGATTCGTCGATCAGCAGCTCTTTGGTCGGAGACAGGTCCAGACCACGGGCGCAGATTTCTTCGAACTCTTCACGGTTGTAAGCGATACCGCCGCCGGTGCCGCCCATGGTGAAGGACGGACGGATGATGCACGGGAAGCCCAGGCGCTCAAGAACGGCGTTGGCCTCTTCCATGCTGTGGGCGATACCCGAACGCGGGCAGTCCAGGCCGATGGATTTCATCGCCTTGTCGAAACGCGAACGGTCTTCAGCCTTGTCGATGGTGTCAGCGTTGGCGCCGATCATCTCTACGCCGAACTTCTCCAGAACGCCTTCGCGCTCCAGGTCCAGTGCGCAGTTCAGAGCGGTCTGGCCGCCCATGGTTGGCAGCAGCGCGTCCGGACGCTCTTTCTCGATGATCTTGGCAACGGTCTGCCATTTGATCGGTTCGATGTAGGTGGCGTCGGCCATGTCCGGGTCGGTCATGATGGTCGCTGGGTTGGAGTTCACCAGGATGACGCGGTAACCCTCTTCGCGCAGGGCTTTACAGGCCTGGGCGCCGGAGTAGTCGAATTCGCAGGCCTGGCCGATAACGATCGGGCCAGCGCCGAGAATCAGGATGCTTTTAATGTCTGTACGTTTTGGCATGGGTTTGTCACTCAAATCCGCAGGTCAGTCGGCAAGCCGTCTTGTTCAATCTTTGAAGCCTTGAGGGGGCCGCCGATGTCGGGACCGCCCTCAAGCTTTGCTGCATCAAGGCGAGCGATCAGCGTCGCTTGGCCATTTCGTTGATGAAGCGATCGAACAATGGCGCTACGTCGTTCGGGCCAGGGCTGGCTTCCGGGTGACCCTGGAAGCTGAAGGCGCTCTTGTCGGTACGCTCGATGCCTTGCAGGGTGCCGTCGAACAGCGATTTGTGAATCGCACGAACGTTGGCTGGCAAGGTCGCTTCGTCGACCGCAAAACCGTGGTTCTGGCTGGTGATCATCACCACGCCGCTGTCCAGATCCTGGACCGGGTGGTTGGCACCGTGGTGGCCGTGGCCCATTTTCAGGGTCTTGGCGCCGGAGGCCAGGGCCAGCAGTTGGTGACCGAGGCAGATGCCGAATACCGGAATCTCGGTTTCCAGCACATCCTTGATCGCCTGGATCGCGTAGTCGCAAGGCTCCGGATCGCCAGGGCCGTTGGACAGGAATACACCGTCCGGCTTCATCGCCAGCACGTCAGCGGCAGGCGTTTGCGCCGGCACCACGGTCACACGGCAACCGCGCTCGACCAGCATGCGCAGGATGTTGAGCTTGACGCCGTAGTCGTAGGCAACCACGTGGTACGGCAGCTCGGAAGCGTCGATGGTCGCGTGGCTGTCGGTTTTCAACTCCCAGACAGTCGAGCGCCACTCGTAGGTTTCCTTGGTGCTGACGACTTTCGCCAGGTCCATGCCTTTGAGGCCCGGAAAGCCTTGAGCCGCGGCGATGGCCGCTTCTTCGGAAATGTTGTCACCGGCCATGATGCAGCCGTTCTGCGCGCCTTTCTCACGCAGGATGCGCGTCAGGCGGCGGGTGTCGATACCGGCGATTGCCACAACGTTGTTGGCTTTCAGGTAGTCGGACAGGGACATCGTGTTACGCCAGTTGCTCGCAACCAGCGGCAGGTCACGGATGACCAGGCCAGCGGACCAGACGCGGTCGGACTCGGCGTCTTCCGGCGTGGTGCCGGTGTTGCCGATGTGCGGGTAAGTCAGGGTAACGATCTGTTGGGCGTAGGAAGGATCGGTAAGGATTTCCTGATAGCCGGTCATTGCGGTGTTAAACACCACCTCACCAACGGTTTGACCGTCGGCTCCAATGGCTTCGCCGCGAAAAATGCTGCCATCAGCAAGGGCGAGTATGGCTGGCTTAGTCAAGAAGACCTCCCGTAAATAAAGCCTGAAAGGGCGATCGCAGGTTGTAAAAAAGCGGAGTGACGTATGGACACGTCACCCCGCTTCTTCACTGAATTATTCTGCGCGCTTTTAGTGGACACACTAAAGCTGTAGCTTACAGAAAAAGGCTTTTTTGGTCTACCGCCAATGAGCCCTAAAGGCCGGAGAATGCGACAGGACGTCGCTTGGCGTAATAAAACCGGGCCCAAACGCAATGTTGGAACCCGGTTTCGGCTGCATCTTAACGCAGGTCGAGCACGTCTTGCATGTCGTAGAGGCCAGGCTCACGACTGTCCAGCCACAACGCCGCACGCACAGCGCCCTTGGCGAAGGTCATGCGACTGGACGCCTTATGCGTGATTTCCAGGCGCTCGCCCTCACAGGCGAACAGCACGGTGTGATCACCGACCACATCACCGCCGCGCACAGTGGCAAAACCGATCGTTTCACGCTCGCGCACACCGGTGTGGCCTTCACGCCCGTAGACCGCGACCTTCTGCAGGTCACGATCCAGCGCACTGGCAATCACTTCACCCATGCGCAGGGCCGTACCCGACGGTGCATCGATCTTGTGCCGATGATGAGCTTCGATGATTTCAATGTCAGCATCATCACCCAGCACGCGCGCAGCCATGTCGAGCAGCTTCAGCGACAGGTTCACGCCAACACTGAAGTTGGCCGCGAACACGATAGGAATGTCCTTGCCCGCCTCGGCCAGCAACTGCTTCTGCGCAGCGTCGAGCCCCGTCGTACCGATGACCATGGCTTTGCCCGCCTTGCGGCAGAACGCCAGGTTTTTCAGCATGACTTCGGGCAGCGTGAAATCGATCAACACATCGAATTCATCCGCGACCGCATCCAGATTACCGGACAACGGCACACCGATACGCCCCAGCGAAGCCAGCTCGCCAGCATCCACGCCAATCAGCGTGCTGCCGGGACGCACGATGGCGGCTGTCAGACCGGTCAGCGGTGCACGTTGCTGCACCGCTTCAACCAGGATCTTGCCCATGCGGCCAGCGGCGCCCATCACAGCTATACGTCGCATGCTCACTCCTTACAGATCGCCGAAGAAGCGCTTCACGCCTTCGAACCAACCGGTGGTTTTCGGCGAATGACTATTGTCGTCTGCCAGGGAGCTACGGAACTCTTCCAGCAATTCGCGCTGACGACGGCCCAGATTTACCGGGGTTTCCACGGCAACACGGCACATCAAGTCACCGGCACCGCCGCCACGCACAGGCGCAACGCCTTTGCCGCGAACACGGAACTGCTTGCCGGTCTGAGTCCCCTCAGGGATCTTCAGCTTGACCCGACCATCAAGGGTCGGAATCTCCAGCTCGCCACCTAGCGCCGCATCGACGAAACTGATCGGCACTTCGCAGAACAAGTGCTTGCCGTCACGCTGGAAGATCGCGTGCTCGCGCACGTTGATCACCACGTACAGATCGCCCGTCGGACCACCCTGAGCACCCGCCTCGCCTTCGCCGGACAGACGAATGCGGTCACCGGTGTCGACACCGGCCGGCACTTTCACGGAAAGGGTTTTGTATTCTTCAACGCGACCGTCACCGTTGCAGGAGTTGCACGGGTCGGAAATGATCTTGCCCTGGCCATGGCAGCGCGGGCAGGTCTGCTGCACCGAGAAGAAACCTTGCTGCATGCGGACCTGACCGATACCGCCGCACGTCGGGCAAGTGACTGGCGAAGAGCCTTTCTTGGCACCCGAGCCATCGCACGGCTTGCAGTTGACCAGTGTCGGAACGCGGATATTCACGGTGGTACCGCGTACCGCTTCTTCCAGATTCAGTTCCAGGGTGTAACGCAGGTCGCTGCCGCGCTGAGCGCCGCCACGAGCACCGCCGCGACCGCCACCGAAGAAGTCACTGAAGACATCGCCAAAGATGTCGGAGAAGTTCTGACCGCCAAACCCGGCACCGCCGCCGCCCATGCTTGGGTCGACACCGGCATGACCGTATTGGTCGTACGCCGCGCGCTTGCTGGAATCGGACAGCACTTCGTAGGCCTCGTTGGCCTCCTTGAACATCTCTTCCGACGCTTTGTCATCGGGATTACGGTCCGGGTGGTGCTTCATCGCCAAGCGACGGTAGGCCTTTTTCAGGTCCGCTTCGCTTGTGCCACGCTCAACACCCAATACTTCGTAATAGTCACGCTTTGCCATAAGTCTTTGCACTCTTAAGGACGTTCGGCAAACCTCTCCTGAGCCCTGCCGAACTCGTTGAGCCCCAATACAGGCCCGGACCCAACTCACGTCAATTCAACGATCCTGGTCTTTGATTCACTGCGGTACTTTCGGCTCGAAAAGCAGGAGCATTCCCGGCCATACCGCCAGCACACGAACTTGTCGCATGCTGTAAAAATTCGTGTACTCCAGACACGCCAACGCGGGAGCAGGCTCCCGCGCGGCGACATCCTACCAGTCACCGCCTAAAGGCAGTCAACCGGGCGACCAACAACTTACTTGTGGTCTTTGACTTCTTCGAACTCGGCATCGACAACGTCGTCGGCTTTTTCAGCTTTTTCGTCGTGCGGTGCTGCGCCTTCAGCAGGCTGAGCCTGTTCGGCATACATCTTCTGCGCCACTGGAGCGGAGACTTTCGACAGCTCTTCAACCTTGGCTTCGATTGCAGCTTTGTCGTCGCCTTTAACAGCGGCTTCCAGAGCAACAACAGCAGCTTCGATTGCAGTCTTCTCTTCAGCAGTCACTTTGTCGCCTGCTTCAGTGACCATTTTGCGAGTCGAGTGAACCAGTGCATCGCCCTGGTTGCGGGCAGTGGCCAGCTCTTCGAACTTGCGGTCTTCCTCGGAGTTCGCTTCAGCATCGCGAATCATTTTCTCGATCTCTTCATCGGACAAACCGGAGTTTGCCTTGATCACGATCGATTGAGCCTTGCCGGTGGCCTTGTCTTTGGCGCCTACGTGCAGGATGCCGTTGGCGTCGATGTCGAAGGTCACTTCGATTTGTGGCACGCCACGTGGTGCTGGTGGAATCTCGGCCAGGTCGAACTTGCCCAGGGACTTGTTCTGGGCGGCTTGCTTACGCTCGCCTTGCAGCACGTGGATGGTCACGGCGCCCTGGTTGTCGTCGGCAGTCGAGAACACTTGCGATTTCTTGGTAGGAATCGTGGTGTTTTTCTCGATCAGCGCGGTCATCACGCCACCCATGGTTTCGATACCCAGGGTCAGCGGGCTGACGTCCAGCAGCAGAACGTCTTTCACGTCACCGGCCAATACAGCGCCCTGGATAGCAGCACCCATGGCAACAGCTTCGTCCGGGTTCACGTCTTTACGTGCTTCTTTACCGAAGAACTCGGTCACCAGCTTCTGAACCAGTGGCATACGGGTCTGACCGCCTACCAGGATCACGTCGTTGATCGAGCCAACTTCGATGCCGGAGTCTTTCAGAGCGATGCGGCAAGGTTCGATGGTGCGTTGAACCAGGTCTTCAACCAGCGCTTCCAGCTTGGCGCGGGAAATTTTCACGTTCAAGTGCTTAGGACCGGTGGCGTCTGCAGTGATGTACGGCAGGTTCACGTCGGTCGACATGCTCGAAGACAGTTCGATCTTGGCTTTTTCAGCGGCTTCTTTCAGGCGCTGCATGGCCAGCGGGTCACCTTTGAGGTTCATGCCGCTTTCTTTCTTGAATTCGTCGACGAGGTAGTCGATCAGACGAATGTCAAAGTCTTCACCGCCCAGGAACGTGTCACCGTTGGTGGCCAATACTTCGAACTGGTGCTCGCCATCGACTTCAGCGATTTCGATCACGGAAACGTCGAAGGTACCGCCGCCCAAGTCGTAAACGATCACGGTGTGATCGCCTTTCGCCTTGTCCATACCGTAAGCCAGAGCGGCTGCGGTTGGTTCGTTGATGATACGTTTAACGTCCAGGCCCGCGATGCGGCCGGCGTCTTTGGTCGCCTGGCGCTGGCTGTCGTTGAAGTAGGCCGGAACGGTGATCACCGCTTCGGTCACTGGCTCGCCGAGGTAATCTTCGGCGGTCTTCTTCATTTTCTTCAGAATTTCAGCCGAGATCTGTGGCGGCGACATTTTCTGGCCGTTCACTTCAACCCAAGCGTCGCCGTTGTCAGCCTTGGCGATTTTGTAAGGGACCATCTTGATGTCTTTCTGCACGACTTCTTCGTCGAACTTACGACCGATCAGACGCTTCACCGCATACAGGGTGTTGTGCGGATTGGTCACAGCCTGACGCTTGGCCGACTGACCAACGAGGATTTCGCCGTCGTTGGCGTAAGCGATGATCGACGGCGTGGTACGCGCGCCTTCAGCGTTTTCAATAACTTTGGCTACGCCGTTTTCAAGCACGGAGACGCAGGAGTTGGTAGTCCCCAGGTCGATACCGATAATTTTGCCCATGTTCACTCTCCCGAAACTTTGGATTTGGTTGCCGCAGCAGTGGTGGCTAACTGCGGTAGCACTTAAACGCTTGACTTCTAAATGGGGGCCTTGCGGCTAATTTCAAGCCTGCTCGTCAATCGAAGGCGAAACCGGTGCCGGTGCCTTGCTGACCACGACCATGGCCGGGCGCAGCAGACGACCATTGAGCTGATAGCCCTTCTGGAACACCTTGAGCACGCTGTTCGGCTCGACGTCAGCGCTTTCCTGCATGGCCATTGCCTGATGAAGAACGGCGTTGAACGGTTCGCCATGCGGATCGATCGCTTCCAGCTGATAACGCTTCAGGGTGTCCTGGAACATTTTCAGGGTCAGCTCGATGCCTTCGCGCATTGGGCGGATGCTTTCATCGTCCGGGTTGGACAACTCCAGACCACGCTCAAGACTGTCGATGATCGGCAGCAGATCACCGGCAAATTTTTCCAGAGCGAATTTGTGAGCCTTTTCGACATCCTGCTCGGCGCGACGGCGGACGTTCTGCAGATCGGCGGCAACACGCAAAGCCTGATCCTGCGCGCCTGCCAGTTGCTCTTCGAGCACTTGTACACGAGCCGCGAGGTCTTCACCCGAAGCCGCGGAGCCCTGGTTGGCTTCTTGATTTTGCGTATCCACTGTCTGTTCGTCAGCCATAGATTTCTCCTTTCAATATCGTCCGCGAGCTCAACTCGCGCTTCTGCCCAGCTATATGGGGCCGCAAAAATCAGCTTCAAGGGGTTTGTTGTGATTAACCCTACAAAAAACAGCTGCATTGTCATTTCCCGATGCGCTAACGATTTCGTCGGATCAATCAAATCGAGCTAAGCGAGGGCATTGTCAGCCGCAAATAAAACACTGTATAAATAACCAGACCTAAAGCCTGGGAGCGGCCTTAATGCTGGTGCACCTGTCCGTACACAATTACGCCATCGTTGAACATCTCGATCTCGAACTCGATCGCGGGATGAGTGTGATCACAGGGGAAACCGGCGCCGGCAAGTCGATCATGCTCGACGCCCTCGGCCTGACCCTGGGCGATCGCGCCGACAGTGGCGTGGTCCGCCCGGGTGCCGACAAGGCCGACATCCTGGCCACCTTCGACCTGGTCGATATTCCCGAAGCCAGTGCCTGGCTGGCCGAGCGCGACCTTGAAAGCGATGGCCCGTGCATCCTGCGCCGGGTGATCACCGCTGAAGGGCGCTCCCGCGGCTATATCAATGGCACGCCCTGCCCGCTTGGTGATCTCAAGGCCCTGGGCGAGTTGCTGATCGATATCCACAGCCAGCACGAGCACCAATCCCTGCTCAAGACAGATACTCACCGCCGCCTGCTCGACGAATACGCCGGCGCCACCGACCTTGCCCGCCAGGTGCAATTGGCCGCCCAACGCTGGCGCCAGACTCGCCAGGAACTGGAGCGCCTCTCCAACTCCGGCGATGAACAACGCGCCCGCCATCAACTGCTCAGCTATCAACTCGAAGAACTGGAAAACCTCGGCCTCGGTGACAACGAACTGGAGCAGTTGGAGCAGGAACACAAGAACCTGACCAACGCCGAAACCCTGCTGGGCATCTGCCGGCAAGTGGTCGAACAATGCAGCGAAAGTGATTCCGGCAATGTCCTGAACGCCCTGACCGCCAGCCTCAACCGCCTGTCGAGCGTGAACAACTCGATCGGCGCACTGGGTGAAGCCAGCAGTTTGCTGACCAGTGCACAGATCCAGGTTGAAGAGGCCGTGGGCGAACTGAATCGCTTCCTCGATAACTTCGATGCCGATCCGGCGCGCCTGCAGTACCTGGAAGAACGCCTCGATGCGATCTACACCATGGCGCGCAAGCACCGCATCCAGCCGACCGAGGTCGCCGAGATGCAACAGCGCTTGCTGGATGAAATTGAAACCCTGAACGCCAATGATGAATCCATCGAGCGCCTGAGCGATGAACTGGCTTCTTATGCCCGCCACTATCAGGAGAAGGCTCGCGAACTGAGCGATTTGCGCCACCAGGCCTCCAGCAGCCTGGCCAGCGCCGTAGAGCAGGAAATCCAGCGACTGGGCATGCCCGGCGGCCGCTTCACCATCGAGTTGCGCCCCAACAGCAGCGATGAATTGTTGCCTAACGGGCTCGAACAGGTAGAACTGCTGGTCAGCGCCAACCCCGGCCAGCCCTTGAAAGCTTTGGCCAAAGTAGCCTCGGGTGGTGAGCTGTCGCGGATCAGCCTGGCGATTCAGGTGATCACCGCACAGACCTCACGGGTACCCACCCTGGTATTCGACGAAGTAGACGTAGGCATCGGCGGCCCGACGGCCGAGATTGTCGGCCAGCTACTGCGTCGCCTCGGTGAGCGCGGACAGGTGCTGACAGTGACTCACTTGCCGCAAGTGGCGGCGCAAGGGCATCAGCATCTATTTGTGCACAAGGTGCGTGGCGAAGAGGCGACCCACACGGCCGTTTCCAAACTGAGCAAGAATGATCGCGTTGAAGAAGTCGCGCGGATGCTCGGCGGCATCGACCTCACCAAGGAATCCCTGGCGCACGCGAAAAAAATGGTCGTTACCGCAAAGATTTAAGAACGGCAGACAGCACGAAGGCGACCCTGGGGTCGCCTTCGTTCGTTTCGCGAATGTGAAATTCGCGCGACATGCTTACTTTTTCTTGCGCACGTACAGCACCAGATTGTGATCGACCATCTCGAAACCGTACTTGTCGACGATGGCTTTCTGCAGGCGCTCGATTTCTTCGTCGAAGAATTCGATCACTTCGCTGGTTTCGACGTTGACCATATGGTCGTGATGCTTGCCGTCATCCAGCTCGAAGACCGCATGGCCTCCGTCGAAGTTGTGCCGCACCACAAGGCCAGCTGCCTCGAACTGAGTCAGTACACGGTAAACCGTGGCCAGACCGACGTCCTCACCAGCCTCCATCAGCGCCTTGTAAACATCCTCGGCACTCATGTGGCGTTGCTCGGCGGAATCGAGCATTTGCAGAATTTTGACCCGTGGAAGGGTCACTTTGAGACCGGCTTTGCGTAGTTCGCTATTTTCAACCATGGTCAGCTTTCTCGCGATGCTGCTTCGCAGCTTCTCTTAATGCGGGTATGATCGGCGTTTACGTTGTCCCAGCCAAGATAGTGGAAGTCGCCCACCGATGCAAAACACCAAGCTCTTGCTAACCAGTTTCACCTTTGTGGGACTGCTCGCACTCGCCGGTTGTTCATTCCCCGGGGTTTACAAAATCGACATCCAGCAGGGCAATGTCGTCACGCAGGACATGATAAACCAGTTACGCCCGGGAATGACCCGCAAGCAAGTACGGTTTATCATGGGCAACCCTCTGTTGACCGACACGTTCCATGCCGATCGCTGGGATTATCTGTACAGCCTGCAACCCGGTGGCGGTGAACGCCAACAGGAACGCATTAGCGTTATCTTCAACCCAAATGACCAACTTGTCAGCCTCTCTGGTGATTTCATGCCAGGCGTGAGCCGGGACGAAGCCATTCTCGGCAAGGACAGTGGCACTAACGTGACCGCGCCTGTTGAAAACGCCGAGAAGCCGAAACCGGAAAAACCGGTCAAGCCAGGTTCGTTGCTGGATCAGATCCAGAAGGACGTGGACGGCGTAGAAACCGTTCCAGTCCCGACGCCAGAACCGCTGGAAACCTCGCCGCAATAATTTGCGACGCAATAAAAAACCCGGAATGTCCGGGTTTTTTATTGTCTGGCATTTAATCAGGTCACTGATTTCGGGCTTTTGCCTCGGCAGCCTTGGCCGCGCGCAACCGACGAACCTCTTTCGGATCGGCCAGCAAAGGCCGATAGATCTCGATACGATCCCCTGCCCGAACCTGGTGTGTGTCCGGATCGGCGATCACCTTGCCGAATATCCCGACAGGGCATTCGCCCAGATCCAGCTCTGGAAACGCTTCGCCTATTCCCGAATCAAGCAGCGCTGCGCGCACGGTTGTGCCTGCGGGCACCGTCACACAGCGAAGCACCTGACGATCAACAGCGGCATACACCACCTCGATTTCGATCACGGGCTTAACCATGTATCTGTTTGGCGCGCTGGCAGAACGCATCGACCAGCGTATTGGCCGCCTGATTGAACAATGGCCCCAGGGTCGCGCGAACAATCGGCCCGGCGTAATCGAACGACAGGTCCAGGCTGATCTTGCAGGCCTTGTCGGTCAACGCCTTGAACACCCAAATGCCATGCAACTGCGTGAATGGGCCTTCCTCGAGGTTCATCTCGATCGATTGCCCGGGGACCAGAGTGTTACGCGTCACGAAATGCTGACTGAGGCCACCCTTGGCCACGCCAACGCTCGCGCGCATGTACTCGGGAGAGTTTTCCAGGACTTCGGCCGACGAGCACCACGGCAAAAACTCCGGGTAACGTGCCACGTCATTGACCAGGTCATACAGCGCTTGTGCCGGGTACGGCAGCAGAGCCGAACGTTGAATGTGTGTCGTCATGTCAGCGTCACTTCCACAGCTGGGCGGCAAACACTACAAGAATGCCGATGGGCGCCACATAGCGCATCAAAAACAGGGACAGATTGAACAGCATGGGGTTGCGGATCGACAACTCGTCGCGCACCGCTTCACGCCCCATCACCCATCCTGCAAACACCACGAAACACAAACCACCGAGAGGCAACATGATCCGCGAGGTAAAGAAATCGATCACGCCAAAGAAATCCAGACCGCCGGCCGCACCCCATTGATAGAGATGGAACATCCCGCCTTCGTTCACGAAAAACTTGGCTTCCTTCCAGATATTGAAGGAAAACACCGTGCCCAGACCGACGAACCAGCAGGTGAACGCCAGCCAGAAAGTCACCCACGCGCGGCTGACTTTAGTGCGTTCAACCAGGTAAGCCACCATCGGTTCGAGCAATGAAATCGCTGAACTCCAGGCTGCAATCGCGACCAGGACGAAGAACACTACCCCCATCAACTGGCCAAACGCTACGTTGCCAAAGGCAAATGGCAGGCTGACGAACATCAGGCCAGGTCCTTCGCTCGGATTCAGGCCGGCGGCGAACACAATCGGAAACAATGCCAGACCCGCGACCAGCGAAACAAAGGTATCGAGCAGTGCGACACCGACCACTGTGCCGGAGATCGACGAGTGTTTCGGCATGTAGGCGCCATAGATCATGATCGAACCAACGCCCACGCTCAGGGAAAAGAACGCGTGCCCCATGGCCGGCAACAAGCCGTCGAGGACTTTTTCCGGGTGGAAGTCGAACATGAAATGCACGCCCTCCATGAAATGGCCGGTGGTCATGCTGTAACCCAGCAGCACCAGAACCATCACGAAGAGCAACGGCATCATGATGCGCAGGCTGCGCTCAAGGCCGGCGACTACGCCCCTGGCGATGACGACGGCGGACAACAGCATAAAAATCGTATGCCAAAGTGTCAGACGCCATGGATCGGCGATCACCTTGCCAAAGTACGCACCGACCTGATCCGGCGTTACCCCCTGAAAGTCGCCGCGCCCCATGTCGATGATGTAATCCAGCGACCAACCACCGACGACGCTATAGAAAGACAGGATCAGCAACGCCGTGATCATCCCGGCGAATGCGCCCCAGGACCACTTGCCCGAATGCCCCGCCTCCAGCGCCAACACCTTCAAGGCATTGGCCGGACTTTGCCGGGCACGACGACCGATCAGGGTTTCAGCCAGCATGACCGGTACGCCGATCAGTGCGATACAGGCCAGGAACATCAATACAAAGGCACCGCCGCCGTAGACCCCGACCATGTACGGGAACTTCCAGATGCTACCCAGGCCCACGGCCGAACCGGTCGCGGCGAGTATGAAGACCCAGCGGCTAGCCCAACTGCCGTGGACAGAAACCTTGTCTGTCGACATCGTTACCACGTCCAAGCATTGAAAAAAGAGGGCGCATTGTCCGGGATTCAATCAACCTGCTCAAGCACGCAGCATCACCGTAGCCGACTCGCGTGCAACTCCCTATAATGCCGCCCCTATGGCTAAACAGAAGAAACACCCAACAGGGACCATCGCGCAGAATAAAAAGGCGCGACACGATTACTTCATCGAACATCGGTTCGAGGCTGGTCTGGTCCTGGCCGGCTGGGAAGTAAAAAGTCTGCGGGCAAGCAAGCTGCAACTGGTCGACAGTTACGTGCTGCTCAAGGATGGCGAAGCCTGGCTGCTCGGCAGCCACATTACGCCCCTGACGACCGCCAGCACGCACGTCATCGCCGATCCGACGCGCACCCGCAAATTGCTGCTCAACCGCCGCGAGCTGGAAAAGCTGGCCGCCGCCGTGCAGCAAAAGGGTTACGCCTGCGTATGCCTGTCCTGGTACTGGAGCAAGCACATGGTCAAGTGCGAGATCGCTCTGGGCAAGGGCAAGAAGGAATACGACAAGCGTGATACCGAACGCGAACGCGACGCCGGTCGCGAGTTGCAGCGAGCGGTGCGCAACAAGGGCAAGGAAGAGTAATTTTTCGCCTTGAGGCCCTCTTCGCGGGCAAGCCTCGCTCCTACACGTTTCCCTGTAGGAGCGAGGCTTGCCCGCGAATGCAATCGCACGAACGATCAAAACTAACTGACTACATCCCCTTGCGCCGCTCCGCCCGGGCCATGCGCTGCACTTCCTGACGCACCTCTTCCAGCACTTCCTGTACATACAGAATGTGTCGACTGGAAACTTCCCGCGCCTGCTCCGCCCGCCCCTCAATAATCGCCATGTACAACTCCCGATGCTGCGTGATCAGCATGTCGCGGGTTTCCGTGCGCTGTTTGTACATGCCGCCAATGTTGGTCACCACGTTGCGCTTGAGCAGATCGAACAGCCCGCGAATGGTGTGCAGCAACACCGCGTTGTGACTGGCTTCGGCGATTGCCAGGTGAAATTTCGCGTCCGCCGCCCCCTCTTCCGCCCGACTCACTTCATCGTGACGGGTGTAGCAGTCCTGCAATTCATTGAAGGCAGCGGTCAACCGCTCGCGATCGACATCTGTCGCCCGCATTGCTGCGTAATAGGCGCAGGATGCTTCCAGGGTATGGCGAAATTCCAGCAGATCGCGCTGGGCCTCGGGGTTGCTTTCAAGCAGATGAAGCAGCGGATCACTAAAGGTCGTGCCCAGTGATTCCACCACATAGTTGCCGCCACCCTGGCGGCTGACCAGCAAGCCCTTGGCCGCCAGCTTCTGAATCGCTTCGCGCAACGAAGGGCGTGACACGCCGAACTGCTCGGCCAATGCGCGCTCGGCCGGCAAGCGCTCACCTGCCTTCAGCGTGCCCTCGAGGATCATCCCCTCGAGCTGCTCGACAATATCGTCAGACAAACGGCGCTGACGAATTTGATCAAACCCCATAACTCAATTCTCCACGATCCCGACGGCTCGCCGGGCTCTCTATTCTGGCCTATCGGCGCTTTGCCAGCACCTGCCAGACGGCATTTGTACGACCGGCTCAAACAGGCGCCACAGCGCTTGTTCGACAAAAGTTTTAGGGCGGCAAATTGACACGCCGCCTACAAGGCTTTTACCCTAGCGAACAGCGATTGTAAATTGGTATTACCAATTATCCAAGAACGCTGATCAGTGCCTGACCAACAACAATTAGGGGCCACCCCATATGCAAACCTGGCAACAGCTCTATACCCCGCTCGGCAGCCTCGGCTTTTCCGCGCTCGCAGCCGTTATCCCCATCGTGTTTTTCTTCCTGGCGTTGGCCGTGTTCCGACTCAAAGGGCACGTGGCCGGCAGCATCACGCTGGCCTTGTCCATTGCGGTGGCCATCTTCGCGTTCCAGATGCCGGTCAATATGGCATTCGCCGCCGCCGGGTATGGCTTCGCCTACGGCCTGTGGCCGATTGCGTGGATCATCGTCGCCGCCGTGTTCCTCTACAAACTGACGGTCAAGAGTGGTCAGTTCGAGGTGATTCGCAGCTCCGTCCTGTCGATCACCGACGACCAGCGTTTGCAGGTGCTGCTGATCGGCTTCTGCTTCGGTGCATTCCTTGAAGGTGCAGCCGGTTTCGGCGCACCGGTAGCGATTACCGCCGCCCTCCTTGTAGGACTCGGCTTCAACCCGCTGTACGCCGCAGGCTTGTGCCTGATCGCCAACACCGCGCCAGTGGCCTTCGGCGCCTTGGGGATCCCGATCATCGTGGCCGGGCAAGTGACCGGTATCGACGCGTTCAAGATCGGCGCCATGACCGGTCGCCAACTGCCGCTGCTGTCGCTGTTCGTGCCGTTCTGGCTGGTGTTCATGATGGACGGCCTGCGCGGCGTGCGGGAAACCTGGCCAGCAGCACTGGTGGCCGGTTTGAGCTTCGCCATCACCCAATACTTCACGTCGAACTTCATCGGCCCGGAACTGCCGGACATCACCTCGGCCCTGGCCAGCCTGATTTCCCTGACGCTGTTCCTGAAAGTCTGGCAGCCGAAACGCGCCGCAGGCCAACACATCGTCGGTGCCGTTTCGGCCTCCGTTGTGACTGCCAGCGCCGGCGGTTTCGGCCAGCCGCGCACAACCGTGGCCTCGCCTTACAGCCTCGGTGAAATTTTCAAAGCCTGGTCGCCGTTCCTGATCCTCACCGTGCTGGTCACCATCTGGACCCTGAAACCGTTCAAGGCGATGTTCGCCGCTGGCGGCTCGATGTACAGCTGGGTGTTCAACTTCGCCATTCCGCACCTAGACCAAATGGTGATCAAGGTCGCACCAATCGTGACCGCTCCGACCGCCATCCCGGCCGTGTTCAAACTCGATCCGATTTCCGCGACCGGCACGGCGATCTTCTTCTCCGCGCTGATCTCGATGCTGGTATTGAAGACCAACATTAAAACTGGTCTGACCACTTTTAGAGAGACATTCTACGAGCTGCGCTGGCCGATCCTGTCCATCGGCATGGTGCTGGCGTTTGCCTTCGTCACCAACTACTCGGGCATGTCGTCGACCATGGCGCTGGTATTGGCAGGCACCGGCGCGGCGTTCCCGTTCTTCTCGCCGTTCCTCGGCTGGCTGGGCGTGTTCCTGACCGGTTCAGACACCTCGTCCAACGCGCTGTTCAGCTCGTTGCAAGCGACCACCGCGCACCAGATCGGCGTCAACGACACCTTGTTGGTGGCGGCAAACACCAGCGGCGGCGTGACCGGCAAGATGATCTCGCCACAATCGATCGCCGTGGCCTGCGCCGCGACCGGTCTGGTCGGCAAGGAATCGGACCTGTTCCGTTTCACCCTCAAGCACAGCCTGTTCTTCGCAACCATCGTCGGCCTGATCACCTTGGCTCAGGCCTACTGGTTCACCGGCATGCTGGTGCACTAAGTACTACAAGAAAAAACGCAAAAACCGACGCCGGACCACGATTCCGGCGTCAGCTATTCACAACCCGGTCTGTAAGGCTGCTGAAAGAATCTCTCTCTATATTCAGCAGCCTCAGCGGACGGATAACCGGGACCACCCGGAGACACGCCTGATGAGCGAGCTTTTTTACAACGCCGTGCCGAACGCGACCCGCGTCGCCCCGCCACTGCCCGAGCCTCGGCAATATCCCAGCGAAAAACCGGCACGGGTCTACCTGTTCGGGACCTGCGTGGTTGATCTGTTCTACCCGGAAGCCGGGATGGATGCGATTCACCTGCTGGAACGCGAAGGCATTCGTGTCGAGTACCCGCAAGGGCAAAGCTGCTGCGGACAACCGGCCTACACCTCCGGTTACACCGACCAGGCCCGGACCGTGGCGCGCGCGCAACTGGCGCTGTTCGCCGGAGATTATCCGGTGGTGGTGCCGTCGGGATCGTGCGCCGGCATGTTGCGCGAGCACTATGCCGACTTGTTCAAGGACGAGCCGCAAACGTTGAAACAGGTTCAGGCCCTGGCGGCCCGGACGTATGAGTTGGCCGAGTTTCTGTTGTTTGTCTGCAAGGTGCAGCTCAAGGACAGCGGCGAACCGGTCAAAGTGGCATTGCACACATCGTGTTCGGCACGTCGTGAGATGAACACCCACTTGCACGGCCGCGAGTTGTTGGCGCAGTTGGGGAATGTGGAGCGAGTCGACCATAGCCATGAAAGTGAATGCTGTGGCTTCGGTGGGACTTTCAGCGTCCGTATGCCAGACATTTCCGGCGCGATGGTGGCTGACAAGACCCGGGCGTTGAAGGAATCCGGTGCGCACAAGGTACTCAGTGCCGATTGCGGCTGCCTGATGAACATCAACGGCTCGCTGGAGAAACAGAAGGAAGCGTTGCGCGGCCAACACCTGGCCAGTTTCCTTTGGCAGCGCACCGGAGGTGTTCAATGAACGCTTCCGCGATTATTCCTACGGTTGCCGTAGAAGAAGATTTCCGCACCCGTGCGCACAAGGCGTTGGGTGACAAGCAACTGCGAAACAACTTTCGCACTGCGATGGATTCTCTGATGACAAAACGGGCAGCGTCCTTCAGCGATGCCCATGAAAGAGAACATTTGCGAGCGCTGGGCAATGCTGTCCGCGCCCGTGCGTTATCGAAGTTGCCCGACCTGCTCGAGCAACTTGAACAGAACCTGACCCGCAACGGTGTGACAGTGCACTGGGCGGAAACGGTGGACGAAGCTAATGGCATCGTCCTCTCGATCATCCGCGCTCACGAGGGGCGGCAAGTGATCAAGGGCAAATCGATGGTCAGCGAAGAAATGGAGATGAACCATTTCCTCGCTGAACGGGGCATTGAATGCCTGGAATCGGACATGGGCGAGTACATCGTCCAGCTCGACCACGAGAAGCCTTCACACATTATTATGCCGGCGATCCACAAGAATGCCGGTCAGGTCGCGTCCTTGTTCCATGACAAACTTGGCGTGGAATACACCAAGGACGTTGACCAACTCATTCAGATCGGTCGCAAAGTCTTGCGGCAGAAATTCTTCGAAGCGGACATCGGCGTCTCCGGCGTCAACTTCGCCGTGGCCGAAACCGGCACCTTGCTGCTGGTGGAAAACGAAGGCAACGGGCGCATGACCACCACGGTGCCACCGGTACACATCGCCGTTACCGGCATCGAAAAAGTCGTGGAAAACCTGCGTGACGTGGTGCCGCTGGTGTCACTGTTGACCCGCTCGGCCCTCGGCCAGCCGATCACCACCTACGTCAACATGATCTCCGGCCCACGCAAGGCCGATGAACTCGATGGCCCACAGGAAGTGCACCTTGTGCTGCTGGACAACGGTCGCAGCCAAGCCTTTGCCGACAGTGAATTGCGCCAGACCCTGAACTGCATTCGCTGCGGCGCCTGTATGAATCATTGCCCGGTCTACACTCGAATCGGCGGCCACGCCTATGGGGAGGTTTACCCTGGGCCTATCGGAAAAATCATCACGCCGCACATGGTCGGCCTGGCGAATGTCCCGGATCATCCGAGTGCGTCGTCGCTGTGTGGTGCTTGCGGCGAAGTCTGTCCGGTAAAAATCCCTATCCCTTCCCTACTGCGTCGCCTGCGGGAAGAGAACGTCAAAGCCCCGGACAGCCCGCATCAAGTGATGCGCGGCCAGGGCAGCAAGTATTCGCGCAAGGAGCGTTTTATCTGGAATGCCTGGGCGAAACTCAACAGCTCGCCGACGCTGTATCGACTGTTCGGCTTTGTCGCCACGCGTCTGCGTGCCCTCGCACCGAGCAACGTCGGCCCTTGGACGCAAAACCACAGCGCCCCGAAACCGGCTGCCCGCTCACTGCACGACATGGCCCGCGAGCATCTGGCCAAACAGGGAGATCGCTGATGAGCGCCAAGCAAAACATCCTCGCCAAGTTACGGAAAAGTCTGACCGGCACGACGCCCGTGCCTGACGAGTTCGACGTCGAACTGGTGACAGCGCCGTACACCTACGCACCCGAACAACGCATTCCGCAGCTGCGCAAACTGATGGAAGCGGTGCACACGGAAATCCACCTGACGTCCGGCGAAGCCTGGCCTTCGTTGCTTGCTCAGTTGCTGCAGGATCGTCAGCTGCCAAGCCTGTTGATCGCGCCGACGACGCCGCACGGTCAACGTGTCACTCAGCACTGGGCGAAAAATCCCGGCTTGCCGACGCTCAAGGCCTACGAGCGTCCGGTGGAAGAATGGAAAGCCGAACTGTTTAACGACACACCGGCCAGCCTCACCACCACCCTCGGCGCAATCGCCGCGACAGGTAGTCTGATTCTCTGGCCGACGCGGGAAGAACCACGCTTGATGAGCCTGGTGCCACCCGTACATTTCGCCCTGCTCAAGGCCAGTGAAATCCGTGACAACTTCTATCAGGTGCAGCAGGAGTTCAACTGGGCTCACGGCATGCCGACCAACGCGCTGTTAGTGTCCGGCCCGTCGAAAACGGCCGACATCGAACAAGTCCTGGCTTACGGTGCCCACGGCCCGAAAGACCTGGTGGTTTTGATCCTGGAGGACCAATGACTCTACCGGCGACTTTCCTGCGAGATGCGCAGCAACTGATACCTCAAGAACGACGGTTCGACGACCCGCTGTCGACATTGGCGTTCGGCACCGATGCCAGTTTCTACCGGTTGATTCCGCAACTGGTGATCCGCGTCGAGTCTGAAGATGAAGTGGTGGCGCTGCTGAAACTGGCACAACGGGATCAGGTTCCGGTGACCTTCCGCGCCGCCGGCACCAGCCTGTCCGGCCAGGCCATCAGCGATTCGGTGCTGATAGTGCTTGGGGATAACTGGAACGGACGCGAGATCCGCGGCCACGGCACGCAAATCCGTCTGCAGCCGGGCGTCATCGGCGCGCAGGCCAACGCGTGGCTGGCGCCGTTCGGACGCAAGATCGGTCCCGACCCGGCCTCGATCAACGCCTGCAAAATCGGCGGTATCGTCGCCAATAACGCCAGCGGTATGTGCTGCGGCACGGCGCAAAATACCTATCACACGCTGGCCGGTATTCGCCTGGTGCTCGCCGACGGCAGCCGTCTCGACACTGAAGATGCGGCGAGTGTCGCGGCGTTTCGTGAGAGCCACGCAGCGTTGCTTGAACGTTTAGCGACACTGGGCCGCGAGACCCGCGCCAATTCCGAACTGGCTGCAAAAATCCGCCACAAATACCGTCTGAAAAATACCACCGGCCTGTCACTCAACGCCCTGGTGGATTACGACGAGCCTGTGGATATCTTGAGCCACTTGCTGGTGGGTTCCGAAGGCACGCTGGGGTTCATCAGTGCCGTGACCTACGACACGGTGATCGACCACCCGAACAAAGCCTCGGCACTGATCGTGTTCCCGGATGTGGAGACCTGCTGCAACGCCGTCACCGTGCTGAAAAGCCAACCGGTGTCGGCCGTGGAACTGCTCGACCGTCGCAGTCTGCGTTCAGTGCAGAACAAACCCGGCATGCCGGATTTCGTACAGCACCTGTCGAACAATGCCTGCGCGTTGCTGATCGAATCCCGCGCCGCGTCGTCGACTTTGCTGCACGAGCAACTGGCGCAAATCATGGCGTCGCTGACGTCGTTCCCAGTGGAAAAACAGGTCGATTTCACCGAAGACCCCATCGAGAACGCCCGCCTCTGGGCCATTCGCAAGGACACCTTCCCCGCCGTCGGCGCGGTGCGCAAAACCGGCACCACGGTGATCATCGAAGACGTGACCTTCCCGGTGGAACAACTGGCCATCGGCGTGAATCGTCTGATCGAATTGTTCGACAAGCATCACTACGACGAAGCGATCCTTTTCGGACACGCGTTGGAAGGTAATCTGCACTTCGTCTTCACCCAAGGCTTCAACAATCCGGAAGAAGTCGCACGCTATCAAGCGTTCATGGACGACGTGGCGCAGTTGGTCGCGGTGGAATTCGGCGGTTCGCTGAAAGCCGAGCACGGCACCGGTCGCAACATGGCGCCGTTCGTGGAGCTGGAATGGGGCAGCGACGCCTACCAGTTGATGTGGCAGCTCAAACGCCTGCTCGACCCCAACGGCATTCTCAACCCGGACGTGGTGCTCAGCGACGATCCGCAGATTCACCTCAAACATCTGAAGCCGTTGCCGGCCGCCGACGAGATTGTGGATAAGTGCATCGAGTGCGGTTTTTGTGAGCCGGTGTGCCCGTCGAAAGGCCTGACCCTGAGCCCGCGCCAGCGCATCGTGATCTGGCGAGACATTCAGGCAAAAAAACGTGCCGGTGTGGACACCACGGAACTCGAAGCCGCTTACGAATACCAGGGCATCGACACCTGCGCCGCCACCGGGTTGTGCGCACAGCGTTGCCCTGTAGGAATCAACACCGGCGAGCTGGTGAAAAAGCTTCGCAGCCGTAAGGCGACGCATACAAAAACTGCCAATTGGCTGGAAGGCAATTTCGCCACCGCGCTGCAAGGCGCCCGTTTCACCCTGCATGTGGCCAATGGCGCGCGGATGCTGCTGGGGGCGCCACGTCTGGCGAAGCTTTCGGCAACGCTGACGAAGTTGTCCAAAGGCCAGGTCCCACAATGGACCAACGCCATGCCGCAGCCAGAAAAAGCCATTCGCTTCAGCCCGATCGTGTCGGACGAGCGCCCTCGCGTGGTGTACCTGGCGGCTTGTGTCTCGCGGGTCATGGGGCCTGCGGCCGGTGATAAAGAGCAAATGTCGCTGTACGACAAAACCCGTGGTCTGCTGGAAAAAGCCGGTTACCAGGTAGTCTTTCCGGACAATCAGGACAATCTCTGCTGCGGCCAGCCGTTTGCCTCCAAGGGCTACGCCGAACAGGCCGAACACAAGCGCCAGGAACTGATTGGCGCGTTACTGCACGCCAGCCGTGGCGGGCTCGATCCGATCTACTGCGACACCAGCCCCTGCACCTTGCGACTGGTTCAGGACCTGGGAGATGTTCGACTGGACCTGTACGACCCGGTGCGTTTCATCCGTACGCATTTGATGGATCGTCTCGACTTCACGCCGCAGGAAGCGCCCATCGCCGTGCATGTCACGTGCAGCACTCAGCACCTAGGAGAAAGCCAGGCGCTGATTGATCTGGCGCGCAAGTGCAGCAAAAACGTGGTCATCCCCGAAGGTATTCACTGCTGTGGATTTGCCGGCGACAAGGGCTTCACCACGCCGGAGCTGAACGCCCATTCGCTGCGTACGCTCAAGGACGCGGTGCAACAGTGCAGCGAGGGGATTTCGACCAGCCGCACCTGTGAGATCGGTCTGACGCAACATGGCGGAATTGACTACCACGGGCTGGTCTATCTGGTGGATCGGGTCACACAGCCGAGGGGCATCTGAAGAAAAATAGAACCCTGACAAATCGTCGTAGTCCACTGGTTAAGCCCGGACATTGCCGGGCCTTACCCAACCTCGGCAGCCCGTTCTGATGGCCCGGAAACACCTGAGCCCTCAGTTCAAGGAGATACTCATGAAACGTTCTGTACTGTTAGGTCTGTTCGTTACTGTCTCGCTGATGGCGTCCCCCTCGTTTGCCGCTGAAGACCTCTGTGCGGTCAACATTAAAACCATCGAAAATGCCAGGGCACAGACGCCTCCGGAGATGGCTGACCAGGTAATGGACAGCGTCAAGCAAGCCAAAGCCGATCAGGCAAAAGGCACCAAGGAAGGGACTGACGATTGCATCGCCGAGACAGAACAAACGATCAAGCAAATCAAGGACGCGAACAAAGGCGGGAAGTAACCCGGCACACTGCCAACCTTCGGGTGGGCTTTCCTGGCGTTCAACTCGCAGGCTTGTTGCTCATCAAGATTCACAGAGCAACAGGCCAGGGAGCGCTCAGGATGGCTCCACCCAATGCGAAACAAACCAAAACCCGCCAAATGCGGGTTTTGTTGCTTCTGGGGTTTAGTCCTGCATGAACCTTTTTTTCCATAGCGCTTGGGGAAAAACGAATTCCTGCACAACGTCGTAGTCTTTTAAGTAGGGCCGATCAATCGTGGCTTGTTTTTCGACCTCGGCCGAGCCCCCGCCCCTATGGCAGCACCGAGACTACCCGTACAAGGAAATACCCATGAAACGTACCGCGATCGCTGGTTTGCTCATGTCTGCTGCACTGTTGGCTTCTCCTGTATTTGCAGCGGACAACGACCTGTGTACGAGCAAGCTGCAACAGCTCAAAGCCAAAGTGAATGCACTGCCGGCGAGCGCCGACAACACCACAATGGAGATCAAAAGACTGCTGGCCAGCGCCGAAGCTTCAAAAGCTGCCGGGGACGACAAAAAATGCGTCACCGAGGCCACCCAGGGAATGTCGCTGGCAAACTGAGCAAAGATCCCAACCCATGATCACACGCGCCAAGCATCGGGTGGCCTTCTGAGCCACGTTGGCGTACACTGCGCAGGCTTGCTGCTCACTTTGATTCACAGAGCAACAGGCAAGGGGCCGTTTAGGATTCGACGCCGGTCGCGAAACTTTAGGTGCATGCCGAGTTGGTAACAGAACTCGTAAATCCACTGTTGCAACTTCTTATAGTTGCCAATGACGAAACCTACGGGGAATACGCTCTCGCTGCGTAAGCAGCCTTAGCCCTTCCCTTCTGGTACCTTCGGGTCCAGCAATCATCAGGGGATGTCTGTAAACCCAAAGTGATTGTCATATAGAACAGAATCGCCGTGCAGTACGTTGTGGACGAAGCGGCTAAAACTTACACAACTCGCCCAAAGCACCCTGCCCGTCGGGTCGCTGAGGGTTAACTTAATAGACACGGCTACGCATGTAGTACCGACAGCGGAGTACTGGCGGACGGGGGTTCAAATCCCCCCGGCTCCACCAAATACCAGTTTCCACATGTTCCCACATGATCGGAAACACCCCAAGAAGCCCGCCCCGTGCGGGCTTTCTTGTGTCTGGACATCCACAAATGAATCCACACAGCATTGCGCCCCGTGTATGCCTGCTTGTATGCTCGCCTTAAATTTGAAACTGGGGCATACACGCATGAAGCGTTCGGAGATTAAGCGCCGTCCGATGGCAGACACCACTCTAGCCAGCCTTGAGCCGGAGGCCAGCACCTACCGGGAGCTAGATGGCGCCGGGCTCTATCTGCGAGTGAAGCCCACCGGCCAAAAATCCTGGGAGCTGCGTTACAAAAAAGCCGATGGCAAATGGTCATGGCTAGGCTTGGGAGGCTACGGCAAGGGTAGCCACCAGTTGACCGGCGAACAGGCGCGTCAGAAGGCAGCAGAGTTGCGCGACGGCACAATGAAAGATGGCAGCATGCTCGCCACCCAGCGCGCCCAAAAGGCAGCGGAGCGCGAGGCAGCCAACAATACTTTCGAGCATCTGGCGCGCGAGTGGTACGCCAACAAGCGCAAAGGCTGGAGTGCCGGCACTGCAACCCGAACTATCGGCGCCTTGGAACTGCATGTGTTCCCGGTCTTCGGCAAGCGGCCCTATCAGGGTGTTCTGCCCATGGAGTGGATGGAGTTCCTGCGCGGTATGGAGCAAACCGGAATCGTCGAACAGACAAGCCGAGTACGTGGCATGTGTCGGGAAATTTACGACCTGGCCCGCGTCACTGGTCGTGCCACTCACAATCCGCTAGAAGGCTTGCACAAGTTCCTGCTGACCAAGCCAGCCGAAAACTATGCCCATGTTTCAATCGACGAATTGCCGCCTCTATTGCGCGCCATAAGAGCGTACCCAAGTGCGGCAGACGTTCGTATCGGCCTGCATCTGTTGTCTATGCTCGCCTGTCGACCGTCGGAGCTGCGGGAGGCCCGATGGTCTGAGTTCGATCTAGATGGCAGTCTGTGGACGGTTCCCGCCGAACGAATGAAACGTCGTCGTGAACATGTGGTTCCCCTGCCGCGCCAAGCCGTCGAGCTGCTGCGCGATCTGCAAAACCTCACCGGAGCTTACTTACTGCTATTCCCTGGCCGTAGCGACACAACCAAGCCGCGCTCCAATACCGTTTTCCTGATGGCTCTGCGCCGACTTGGCTACGAAGGTCGGCAAACCGGCCACGGGTTTCGCCATATTGCCAGCACGATCCTCAACGAACACGGCTTCGACGAAAACCACATTGAGGCACAGCTATCGCACGTCAAAGACGGGATTGCTGGGGTGTACAACAAGGCCCAGTACCTCTCTCAGCGCACGACCATGATGCAGTGGTATGCCGACCGCCTGGATACGCTTGCCGCAGGTAACGTAGTGGAGTTCAAGCGGGCATGAATTTAACCGTCGAACCATCCGAGATTAACTACCCACTAGAGCTGTACAAAAGGGAGCACAACCGTGGGTAGCTATTACATAAGCGAGAAACAGGCCGCTCTGTTGTTGTCGAGGCTAACGGGCCAGAGCATCACCATTGAAGACATGGATGAGTTTGCCAGCATCGGCATTGCTCCGGCGTACATGAGATTTAAGCCAAAGGACAAAGCAAGATATCCCGGAGACGCATTCCAACTTGTACAGCCTTCGGTTGTGAGCGAGGTAGGCATGGGCAATCTGACTGACATAGACACCCAGAGTGCTATGCAGATACTGCCCTTCCCATTACCGGATTGCAGGATTCTAAATAGTTCTGCCGGGGTTGCATTCACTGTTTTCGCCGCGAACTCAGACAGATGCCTTGTTGAAATTTCTGACAGCCACTACGAGCGAGTATATGCACCTCAGGAGGTGCGACTAGCTGCGAAGAATATTCTCCGAGCCCCGTCCCCCCTGAGCATTTCCCCTATAAATCATAGCTGTGGCGAGACGTGGGAAATTGAGCGAGATCATGAACACGACGCGTGCACTGCATGGATTATTAGCCCATTCGCCAGTAGCAAAGCGGTGCAAGTCGATAAACGTAATCGCAACAATGCGAGCGGCGATTTCAAGGATATAGACCCTCCTAGCATGCGGCTGATTATTGCCGGAATGCTAGAGCTGGTCAGGGAGGCTCGCGGCGACAGCTACAACAAAACCAAAATCAACGACGAGCTAAGAAAACTCATGCCCAAAACTATTTACAGAGGGATGAGCAAAAAGAGCATCGACGTAGCATTTTCGGCAGCAACTCAGGCAAAGGAGGATGCCGAGTTGGAGGCTGGCATGCAGCCTAGGCGAGCGCGGAAACCCACAGAATAGTTTTGCAATTGCAATGACTCCGCTGAATCGGGTGCATAACGTGGCGAGCCTCAACCCAGAAGAGCGCCCATATGAACCCGAACAGCTCCCCACCAAGCAAAGGCTTGATCCGACAGCCTGCGCTATGCCAATGGCTAGACGTAACACGTTCTGGCCTCGCCAAGCTCAAGGCGAAAGACCCAACATTCCCCAAGCCAATCAAAGACGGCAACGCCCGCCAGGCTGCCGCCTATTACGTCGTGGCCGAAGTAGAGGCTTGGCTGCAATCCAAGATTGCCGCGCGGGACAAAGCCCAAGACATTTGCCATGAGGACGCCAAGCAATGAGCGCACCGAACTACTGGCGAGAATTGCTCGTAATCCCTGCAACAAATCCGGCCGACGTACATGGGCAGGCTGATCGCTTGGAGCGGTTGGCCAATATCGCTGAATGCCAAGGCGAGCGCCTGAGCACTGGTATTGCTGCCATTGGCGAACTATTGGATGGCGCCGTGACAGCTGGCCAAGTCGACGACGGTGTAGCAGTCGATGTGTGCTGGCTGATGGCGGCCCTTGCGGGGCTCTCTGCGCAACTTGCGGCAGTAAGCTGTGATGCGCACATCACGCTGGCCGGCTTTGCTCACAGCCGTGAAGCCACGAATCAGCCTCAATCTGTCCCCCATCTTTCACCCGTAAGACTGGACTAATCCCATGACCAATTTTCAACAGTGCCGCAAGGCGCTGACGGGATCGGCTTGCCTGGAAAAAGCCCAGACCGTCGACGCTATCCGGGCAGTTGCCGCGATTGCACAGCAGCACTCTGCTGCGTTGGTGTCCGAGCTTCTGCCAGAAGGCACCCGCAAAGGGACGGAGTGGGTTGCCCGCAATCCAACCCGCGCCGACCGCGAAGCCGGTAGCTTTTCTGTATCTCTAACCGATGGTCGCTGGCATGACTTCGCGAGCGGCGACGGTGGGGGCGACTTGGTTTCCTTGGCCGCTTACCTGTGGGGCGTCCGCCAGTCTGACGCTGCACGCGATATTGCCCGCCGGCTGGGCTTGCATCTTGGGGCCCTTGAGGGGCGCCCAATGGATGCAGGTATGGCCGAAGCTCAGTGCAAGCGCTTGGCTACTGCCAGGCTTGAATCTGAGCGACGTAACCGCAGTGAGGCGGCCACAAAACAGAACAGGCAGGCAGCCGCCGCCAAGTTTGCTCACAACCTTTGGAACAGCAGCACAGGCGCTAGTTCGACCCATATCTATCTTGAGCGAAAGCGCGTCCGCCCCCACGGCTTGCGTCAGCGAGGTGGGGAGCTATTGGTACCGCTGCTCAATGCCGCCGGCGAGTTAGTCAATTTGCAGCGCATTGCGGCCGATGGAGCCAAGCGTTTTTTATTTGGTGGTCAGGTGCTGGGGGCGTTCCACCTACTGGGTGTTATTGCGCCTGGCTGCCGGCTCTACATCTGCGAGGGTTGGGCAACTGGGGCCACGCTATTCGAAAGCTACGAGGCCGCCGACGGTGTGGCCTGTGCGATGAACGCCGGTAACTTGCGGCCAGTTGCGCTCGCCCTGCGCGCCAAATATGGCAGCCAAATTGATCTGGTGATCGCGGGCGACGATGACCGAAGCAGTGGCGGCAATCCCGGCCGCACCGCTGCTGATGCGGCAGCGCTGGCTGTCGGTGCCATGGTGTTGTTTCCCGAGTGGCCCGCTGGCTCGCCTACTGAGCTATCCGACTTCAACGACCTGCACACCTGGGAGGCCGTCCGTGTCCCGCAAGTCGAGTAATCCCGAAAACATTCAGCCCCTGCCGGTCAACGGCCCGACCGCTGCAATTGAGCAACCCAGCACCAAGGGGGCGCCCAAGAGCACGAACAAAAGCGGGCCGCGTAAACCAGCCAAACCTAAACATCCCACCGTCACACCCGCGCGCCCCAGTTGGGCGACCTATTCAGTATGGGTACAAACGCGCCAGGGCCATGTTCTGGCACCTGGCCTGTACTTCCACGGTATTCGTGATGATGCGGAAACAGACACACAAGTTTGTTCACCGCTGGAGGTGCTGGCCATTACCAGCGATGAGCGCGGGGAAAACTTCGGCCGGCTGCTACGCCTGCAACCTAAAGGCGCAACCCATTGGCGAGAGTGGGCCGCGCCAATGGAAATGTTGGCGGGTGACGGCGCCGAGTTACGCGCGGTACTGCTGAACATGGGCGCCACCATTCCGCATAAGCAGCGTCAGGCGCTGATGGATTACCTAATGACCAGCAGCCCCCAGCGGCAGGCGATGGCCGCGACCCGGACGGGCTGGTATGGGCCGGAGCTGTTCGTTATGCCGCGACGGGTAATCGGGGGCGGCGACGTGGTGTTTCAATCCACCGAAGCCGGCGGCCATGAGTATTCGACCGCAGGTGACTTGACCGACTGGCAAGCCGAGGTTGCGGCACGGTGCATTGGTAATCCAATCCTGATGCTAGCCGTCTGTGCCGCGCTGGCCGGACCGCTGCTGACTTTGTTGGATGCTGATGGCGGCGGGTTTCACATCCTCGGCGACAGCTCCAGCGGCAAAAGCATTGCACTGGCCGTTGCTGCAAGCGTGTGGGGCAAGCCGCGTGATTTCCTGCGCACATGGAATGCCACAAGCACCGGCCTGGAGGGTGTGGCCACGTTGCGCAATGACACCCTGTTGGTGCTCGACGAAATTGGGGAAGCCAAGCCGCAAGATGTGGGCGGCATCATTTACGCACTGGGCAACGGAACAGGACGTCAGCGAGGGAAAGTTTCCGGACTGCCTCGTCAGGTTCAGAAATGGCGCGTCATGGTGCTATCCAGCGGCGAGCTGACCATGGGCAAGCATATGGAAAGCGCCGGCATGCGCAGTAAGGCTGGTCAGGAACTACGGTTGCTGGACGTCCCCGCCTACCGACGGTACGGCGCCTTCGACGAACTGCACGACCTTGGGTTGGCGCACGACCCCGCTACAGAGGACGGTCGTAAAGGCGCCGGCCGCGCATTTGCAGACGCAATCAAACGCGCCACCGCCAAACATTACGGGCACATCGGGCCGGCCTTCGTCGAGCTATTGGTTCAGCGTGGTCAGCCAAACGGCGCCAGCTCTACAGACGAAAGCGCCGACCAAGCAGCGGCTGAGCTGGAGACGGTGTTTGCAGATATGCGCCAAGCGTTCCCCGTCGGCACCGGTCAAGAAGCCCGCGCGGTTTCGCGATTCGCTATTGCGGCGTTAGCGGGAGAAATGGCAGCCCAGGCAGAACTACTGCCCTGGCCGCCAGGTACGGCGAGTGCGGCCATGGTGGAGCTGTTCAACGCCTGGGCGACGTTCCGAGGCCGAGGACAATCCGAAGACGCCAAGATAATTCGCGCTGTGGCCACTTTTATCGACCGGCATGCCTCGCGCTTTGCCAGTGTCGACGGGACTGACAGCGGCACCGTGCATGACCGGGCCGGCTGGTATCGAGCCCATGGAGACGGCCGCCTTTATCTGTTTACCCCGCAGGCATTGGCTGACGCTGCCCAGGGCTTTGACATCAAGCGGGTGCTGTCTTGCTTGGACAAGGCCGGTGCCATTGCAGAGCGTGACAACGACCGAGACGGCCGCCTGACCAAACGCATCCGTATCAAAGGTGAGGGCATCGCTCGTGCCTACGTTATCAACCCTGCCGCCTTGCTGGCCGCCACGGAGGAATAGCCATGGGTTGCCAGAAATCACCGGCCAGAAACGCCGGGGTCACACCGGGAACAAAACGCCAAAACCAGCAGGCACGGGCATTCTCTCCCTGCTCAATTGGGTCACAAGCCGGGAACAGACCGGGAACAACCGGGAACATCAATCTGTTTATTTGTTCCCGGTGTTCCCAATCAAATCCTTTACCGGGAACAGCTACAGGCCCCGTAGTTGCTGGTTGTTCCCGGTGTTCCCGGTGTGACCCAAGCCAACAGCAGGTAGTACGCAGTGACGGGGCGGCAAAAGTGGCGGCTCTGGACTTGCCAGCCCTGGGCGCATTCGTGCGCCAGTCATTGCCTGCGCCCCCCAAAGCAGATAGCGGCACTAGCTCAAACTTGCCCGCTGCGCAGTGGCTTGAATTATTGGCGGCCGTACTGGGGTGCTCGCCTGGCTGGTTGTTGGATAGCGGCCGGGTGAGTGTTGATGACCTCGGCACGCGGGGCCGTATCAGCGACACCGCCCGGCTGATCCGCTCGCATGATTGGACGCCACCCGCACCGACATGCCCTGCGCAACTATCGCCGGCAACGGCCAACGGCTTAAGCCCGACCGCTACATTGTCAGCGACCTGGCTGGCTGCCCGTGACGCTTACCTGAACCACGTCATGGTGTGTCGCACCTGTCGCGCTCACCGCCATAAATCGCCAACGCATTGCCCCATCGGCGCCGAGCTACGCGATCAGTACGACCAACAAACTACCCAACACATCACGTCTGAAAGAGCCCGGGAGGCCCAGCATGCCTAGAACCATCACCGTCACCTTGTCCGAAGCCGCCATTAAAAAACACGCCGCTGACAGCGAGATCAGGGAACTCCGTGACCCGTCACGGCCAATCCGGTTTCGTTATCACACCGGCCGCCAGCGGGGCAGTTACTACCTCATCAAGCACGCAGGCGGTAAGCGCCAGTGGCATAAGATCGGCAACTACCCAGACTTGCCGGTAAAGAATTTCCTGGCTGTCCTGCCTGACGTTTGCAGCCGCCTGGCGATTCGCCCGGACGGCTCCACTGTGGCCAACACCGGGTGGCTGACCGTGGGCGAGGTTCTGGCGTGGCATGCACAACGTGTGACCTCCGACAGGAATTTGAGCGACAGCAGAAAAGCCACCAGCAGATCGGCATTGAAGCGCCAGCTTATTCCCTGCCTCGGGGCGCTGCCTTTGGCGCAGTTGAACCGGGCCACCCTCGACGAAAAGCTAATGTGGCCGCTGCAATCCCAGTACAGCCTGGCGCATGTGCGGTTGGTGTTTGGCGTGCTCAAAGTTGCGATTAAGCAGGCGGCCAGCTTAGGGCTGATTGGCTCTAACCCACTGGTCGACGTGACGTTCACCAACTTCATCAAAACCAAGATCAAACCCAAGGAAGCCCGATTGCGCCCCAACGATGTTGGACGGCTGTTAGGAATCTGGGTCGAGCGTTATGACAGCAATGCAGCCAGCGTCGCCATGGCGGTGCTAATGCTCACTCACGGCACGCGCCTCGGCGAAACCCGGCAAGCCAAATGGCAGCACTTTGATCTGGTCGACAACACCTGGCATATCCCGGCTGCCAACACCAAAACGAAGTGTGCTCATACCCTTCCACTGACTGAGCAACTGCGCGCCTTTCTGTGCCGCTACCGTCAGACCCAGACCGTTGCGGGTTATGAGGGGGCTTACCTGTTTCCCGGCGCCCAAGGCCAGCCACTCGGCGAACGCCCGGCACAGTCCTCTTTTACCAGCCTGTCGGATGATGAATGGACGAGCCACGACCTGCGCAAAACAGCCCGGACAGCCTGGACCGATTTGGGCATTGATTATTTGATTGGTGAGTTGCTGCTAAACCACGCACTGAAATCCCTGGATGTGACCTATATCCATACGACCGCCGAGACGCAGAAGCGCGATGCCCTGGAGCGCTGGCATGCATGGCTCGATGGGCGTGGGTTTGCTGCCCTGCATAGCCCGACAGAAACGAGCGAAGCCAAGATATAAGGGAGACGTGCTGCGCCCTGCTATCACCGCCACACGCTGTGCTGGCGGCGGTTAGCGGCCGCTCAGGAATTGATTACAGGGGAGTAGGCGGATCAGGCCCCACTCCGTTCAGCCGATTCGCGCAGAATTAAAAATAGTGCTCCGCCTTGATAAAACAGCCCATCCGAACCGCTGTTTTCGCCATATACACAAGCAAACAACAGCCTAAGCTGTCTGTTTTTTGTTAATCGAAACTCACAACGACGGTGACGCCAGGCCGCTTGGATTCTCGCCACCATGGCCGCAAACCCTTATGGAACCTGGGGTTCAGCAGGCCATAAGGGGGGGAGGGGTAAATCTCTAGGGCCTATAGGTCGCTCCACCGCTCGCCCAGTCGTTTACACACGCCCGCGAAATTAAAAAATTGGGTAGCCGGCTAGATCTGCGTATCGCATCATCTTGCCCAGTCGTTTACATCCGATTTGACCAGATGCTTGTCTAGGGGACATGGGACTATTGATCTCTACAAGATGGGTACGTTGGGCAATAGATGAGGGTAGTTAGCGACAGACAAAAGCCGGCCAGAACCGGGCGTTCATCTGGACAATTCACAGGCGAGCAGCCCCCCCAACAGGCACAACGAATCTCTTGACGGGAGGCTCGTAGGCTGAGAGCTTGCGAGCCAACACCCAACGGAACGGAAGCCTATGTCGCGCAAAGAGCTTGAAGCTAAGAAGCGTCATCATTACGTCTGGGCGAAATACCTAACTCGCTGGGGCAGCGGCACGAAGAATGTTTACTACACAACCATGACTGGGAAAATTGCCCACGACAGCGTGCGAGCCATAGTTGCTGACGACTATTTCTACAAGACCAGCATGCTTAGCGAAATGGATGTTCAGGTGATTAAAGGCTTCTCCCGAAAAAGCCCCGACCATCTCCACCAACAGCACATGTCGTATCTTGCTGACTTTCTCAAGATGCAGCAGCTTGAGACTATCTACCGTAAGTCTGGCATTAAGAATCCGGAAATCGAGCTGCATCTCCATGCGACAAAATGCAACCTACTGGAAAATCTCCACGCATCCCACGAAGAAAAGGCGCTGCCAGTGTTGGCAGCGCTCGCGAATGAAAAACTCGATGTGCTGCAAAATAAACAGCACATGATCGAGTTCATGATGTTCTTCGGCCATCAGATTTCCCGTACGAAGCCTTTTCGAGATGGTCTGTTCCAGGTTCAACCCCGAAGTACCGCCCTGGAGATTGAAGTGGCCGATGCGATGGCGCATGCATGGTGGTTCCTAAGCTACATGTTCGGGATGAGTATCGGCTTGAGCCTGTACACAAGTCGTCACGAAGATAAACATGCACTGCTGGTGAATGACACGAGAGTGCCTTTCATCACATCCGACCACCCAGTCGTCAATGTGCATTCTTGTGTCTCTGAGACGGAGTTCGCCGCGCCTGAGTATGCCGATTTTTACTACCCGATCTCGCCGAGGATCGGCTACATCATCTGCAACTCTGAACGGTTCACGCCAGGAAGAAATGAGGTTGATGAGGCTGTCGTCGCGGAATTCAATACCAAGGTGGCCGCCCAATCCATGGTGCATATCATTGGTGATAGTGAGAACGCCATTCGCCCCTTCAAAAAGTACATCGGGCAGCGCTACAAGAGAACTCCTGATGGCCGTGTTATCGACTGACTGACTAAACCGAACGGTCTCTACGACCCATCATTCGACTCGACCACTCATGCCAATCGGAGGCAGCAGCACTGCATGGGAGATCGTCCGTTTATCGCGCAGGATGCGCATGAGTTCTGTCACAACGCATTGCGTACCATCTCGAAAGAACTAAGTACCAAATTTCGCCGGACAGCCTTAATCAGCCTCTTTGGACTTCTCTGCCAATCATGAACATTTAACTGCGAATTCGTCGGACAAAGAAAAAGCATCTGAAAATAACTCAGTCCCCACAACCCTAGCGATTCATATAGCGCTAAGCACAAGTAAGCGCACGACGAAGCTGTTTTCCGTTATAGACAAACCTGCGAATTAACATGCTACGGTTTGAGGATGCCGGGTTGGAGGGCGGTGGTAACGAAGATAACCAGTCCATCATGGATTCAGAAGCAGGGACGGATATGCATATTTTTATCGACGAGTCAGGGACTTTTGTATACACGCCGGAGAAGGCTGCATGGAGTTCTATCTGCGCGATTGCTATTCCTGAACGCTTTCTAGGCGAAGCAGAGAGTGCCCTTGCAGATTTCAAAAAAGAAAATGGTTTTGCGCTATCCGACGAGCTGAAACTCGGCGCGCTGGATGACGAGATGAGCTACTTTCGACTTCTAATACGCCTTGCCAAGACTAATTGCACTTTGTATGGCGTAGTCACCGACGCTCATTTAAACACCCCTGAAGCCGTAACAGCTCACAAGGAAGCTACTGCTAAAGGGATGCTGGTGAACAAAGAGAAAATGATTCATGAGGAGGGGCGTGAATCTGTCCAGCATGCGGCAGATCAGATTCGTAATCTGCCTGCCCAGCTCCACATACAGCTCATTTGTCAGATAAAACTGATGCAACTGGTGGTCTGGCAGTCTGTCCTTTACTACGGCCAGCACGAACCGGAAACTCTGTCCGCATTCGTTTGGCGAGTCGACCGTAAGGCTCTCGAAAAAAAGACCAAATACGAAGAGGCCTTTGAGCAGCTATCTCCCGCCTACCTTCAAACGATGTCTCTGGCCGACCCTATTATCACGGTGACTGGATTTGACTACAGCCACATGGGCGCTTACGTGTATGCCCAAGGAGAAGCCCCCAGCTATCTAAAAGAAAGCTACGGAATCGAGCTTGATCTTACGGGTGCGTTGAACATTGGGAAGGTCTTCCGGGAGGATATTCAGTTCGTCAACTCTAAGGACAGTTTCGGAATCCAGCTAGCCGATCTGCTTAGCGCAGGCTTGCGAAGGTGCCTACGGAAGGGGTTCAAAGACAATCTCAGAGCCGCAGCATTCTTGGGGCGTTTGATGGTTCAGCGCCCGAGGCATGCCTATCCGTTGCTTTTGTCAACGCTCGGCAATGAAGACGCAGTTGATGCCTCCACTGCCGCTCTGATCAAAATGATGCGACGCCAACAAAGGCCTGCTGTCTGATTTATGGCTGTTTAAGTGTCCACATTGTGTCCACGGCTGCCGAGTGCTCAAGAGAGGCCAGTTGTCGCGGTGGTGCCGGCTGGTCAAGTCCGATGCAAAGGGATGGTCAGGTGGCATGTAAGTTCGCACGATACTAGGACGGCGGTTCAGATGCTCGACGAGGATTCCAACAGCCAGCGTTACGCATCACGATCCGTCGTGGAGTGTGATTTGAGATTACGGCCATACGAGCACTCATCCCGGAGCATTTTTTTGCCTCACACGGCACAGCAACCAGCAGCATGTATGCCCACGTGTATGCCTTGAGTTATACAGAGACGTTAAGCCCAATGATTACTGGGATATTAGAGGCCAGTTCAAACGTCCCCGGCACCAAACAAGCTAGACAAAAAAGGCACTTGGCGATTATCGCAAGTGCCTTTTTTGTGCCTGAACGATTGACGTCGGTTCATTGATAGCTACCGCGCCGCTTGACGGAATCAGTGGCTTCGCCTCAGGATTGCGCCCACTGCCATCATATCGCTACCACTCACTATTTAGCGCCGACCCAATCGTTCCGGATATGGACATTCAATGAAAAATCCAAAGTATTTGCTCTCCCTTTCATGCCTCCTGGCCGTGTCACTTCTGAGCGGTTGTGCTGCGTCGGTAAAAAGTGGCGGTGGTGAAACGCTGGCGATTCAGGAGTCGGCGAAGCAAAATCTGGTGGTCAATTTCAAAGGGAACAGCAAGGTCCAGCAGAATGAAGACTGGCCCCTTTTGCAACGCGACTGGAATGAGGCCCTGCAAGCAGAAGCCGCCCGTGCCGGCTACGGCCTTACAGAGGCTCAGACATTGAGTTCGGGCACCAAGGATGGCGTCGGCATCACCATCAACGTGAGCAACTTCCGCTACCTGACGCCGGGGGCGCGCGTTGCTGCTGGCATTATGGTGGGCAACGCCTGGGTCAATTCCAGCGCCGACTTTTCTGACTTGAAATCGGGGAGCCTGATCGGCACCCGAACCTACGACACGTCATCGTCGGCATGGGAAGGTGTGATGTCGGCCATGACCAAAAAACAGGTCCAGGCGATTGCGCAGCAAATCATCAGCGACATCAAGAGCGCGAAGGCCAAGTAATCTGGCTCGTAGTGGTTCTTGCTGCGCAGACTGAACAAAGCCGTAAAGCGTCGAAAAATCGAAGCTTCACGGCTTTTTTGTTACCTGGATTTTTTATCCAGCGATCAAACGACTTTCAACTCCACCGTCACATGCCCCCGTGTCATCCGCGAATACGGGCAGATCTGATGCGCAGCGTCTGCCAGTTCTCGTTTCACGCGGTCCTCCAGGCCAGGAATGTTGACGTTCAGGCGGACCGCCAACTGAAATTCGCCGCCCTTGGTTTTGCCCAAGTCCACCTCGGCATCCACCGACGTATCTTCTGGCAATTTGACTTTCAGTTGCCCGGCGGCCACCTGGATCGCACCGATAAAACACGCTGAATAACCGAGCGCAAACAGCTGCTCCGGATTGGTCCCCGGCTTGCCTGAACCGGGGGAGCTGAATTTCACGTCAAGCTCGCCATCGCTGGATTTGCCGGTGCCCGTGCGGCCGCCGACGGTGTGGGTTTTGGCTGTGTAAAGAACGGTTTCCAGGGAAGTACTCATGACGATAACTCCTGAATGGGTGACGGGCTGATAAAGCCTGCGAACGACCTGACCGTGCAAGCCTAGCAGCGCACTATCGGCTTTCAAGTGACGCCAGTCGGAAGCCATCAGGCAAAAAAAGGCACTGGATGATGATCGCCAGTGCCATTTTTAACCCCGGAAAAACCGTCAGCGCGCCGACAACATAAACGTGTCGTACTCCAGGTCTTCCAGCGCAGTGGACAGTCGATGCAACCCCAGCAACACACACACCAGTAATGACAGCGTGAACCCATAGCCAAAAAAGCTTGGGCCAAGGTACATGCTGAGCAGCGTCAGCCCCCCGTTCAACACCGCAAACAGCACGCACAACTCCAGCACCACAGTGCGCTTGTCCAGGTAGAAAAAGACGTTGAGCAACGCCATGAACACCACCTGGATGCTCACGCCGATCAGGTCGATGTAGAACAGCGGCAGGTAGTAGCTGGAGATGCCCAGCCAATCCAGCAGACGCGGTGCGAACAGGAACAACAACACCACCGTCAGCCCCTGCACCTTGCAGATTTCCAGCAGGCCCTGGCGGATCGACAAGGTCATTTCGGTTTTCAACTGACCGATGTGCTGCAAGGTTTCGCCGTCGCGGATCGCCCGGAACAGTCGGTCGTACCATTCGGCAAAATCGGTTTCGATGCGCACCAGAAACACTGCCATGCCGGGGATGATCGCCAGGTAGGCGAGGAAGATCGGCAGGTCATACAGGATAGATGCGCGCAGCGGACCGATGACGATGTTCGAAGTGCCGGGGTTGAACCAGAACAGGAACTTGTCGATCCAGATGCCGAAGTTGTAGAAAAAACCGGTGGCGAGCAGGCTGAGGAAAACCTGGCGGCGATCGAGAAAATCGAAGGCGATCAGTTTCTCCGCCCGGTACTCGCGCAGGATGTCGTAAAGAAACAGAAACAGCAGTGCGCTGTGTCCGATCAACAGCGCAAGCAGCAAGCCCGGTAACTTCAGGAAGCTCAGCACATAGGCACTGGCCACCATCAGCGTGTAGCCCACCAGCATGACCAGCAGAATGCGGTTGTAGGCCTTCATCCCCGACAGGAAGATGATCACCAGCCACAAGTTGCACAGCACCACGAAATTAGACAGCACCAGCACCCGGTAGATCAGCGGCTGATCGAACATCACGGTCAGCACGATGATGCCCAGTACGCCGGCAGCAAGCGTGACCAACAACAAGATGCCCAGCAAGTTGGGAAGGATCTGTTCGTACTTGTGCTCGAACAATCGGTCGGACACGAACCGGGTGAAGTACAGCTGCAAGCCACCCGTGAGAATCAACGAGGTGGCCATCAGGTAGGTCACCGTCACCAGAAACTGCCCCACCAACGAGTTGGGTATCACAAGGCCCAAGCTGATGATGCCCACCAGCATCACGCTGATGATCGACAACACCCAGGGACCGGAGCTGATCAGCCCGGCGTACACGTAGGCGTGCAGGGTCGCGGTGTAGGAGTCGCGCGAAAGAATCTTGCGCAGTTCGAAGCCAATGCCGGCCATTTAACTGTTCTCCATGGCTGCTTTGTACAAGTCGCGATAACGCTGCAGCATCAAGGCTTCGGTGTAGTAACGATTGACCCGCAACAAGCCGCTGGCCTGAGCGGCCTGCCAGCGTCGCGGGCTGCGCAACAGTTCAAGGATCGCGGCGCAGGTGGCCTGTGGGTCGGCAATCGCCACCACCTTGCCGGCCAGGCCGAGGTCGCGGTCCTCGGCGCTGCCGCCTTCGATCAATTCCCGGCACGAACCCACGTCGCTGCTGACCACCGGCGTGCCGGCGGCCCAGGCTTCGAGAATCACCAGCGGTTGCGCTTCACTGATGGAGGTCAGCACCATCAGGCCGAGCTTCGGCAGGAGGTCCTGAATGCGCTGGAAGCCAAGGAAATGCACCTTGCCCTCCAGGCCCAGGCTGGCCATCAGGCTGCGGCATTCGCTGACATACTCCGGGTCTTCCTCTTCCGGGCCGACGATCCAGCCTTCCGCCTGGGGCATCGCGCTGATCACACCGCGCATGGCCCGCAGAAAGGTTTTCACGTCTTTGATCGGCACCACACGCCCGATCAAACCCACCACCGGCGCAATGCCGGGCGCACGGGCTTCCAGTGCGCGGCTCCACTGCGGCAAATCGATGCCGTTCGGAATCACCTGCGTGCGGGCAGGGTCGGCGCCGTCCTTGATCTGCCGCTGACGGTTGCCGTCATACAACGCAATGATGTTATCGGCGCTGTTGTAGGTCAGTTGACCGATGCGCTCAAAGAAGCGAATCCACAAGGTGCGGATGTAGCCCGAACCGGCATCGAGGCTACGGTTCAGCGCCTGGCCGGAGCTCTCGGCGATCCACGTGGCCTGGGCCAGGTCGATCTTGCGTTCCTTGGTGTAAATCCCGTGCTCGCTGAGCAAGTAGGCACAGTTCCAGCGCTGCTTGAGGATGCATCCCAGCAGCCCGGCGTACCCGGTGGAAATCGAATGCAGTACCCGCGCCTGCGGCATGTTGCGCGACGCTTCGGCGAGCATCAGCAACGGCGACTGCATCGAACGCAGGGTCCAGAAATAGTTGACGAAAGACGGGTCGGCACAATGCTGGCGATAGCCCTCGCTCAACACTTCCCAACTGGCGCGACTGCGCAGCACATCGTCGAGGCTCAGGCGACCCTGTGCGATGCAATCGAGCAAGCGCTCACCCAGTTCGGGCTCCGGCGCATCCGGGTGATGCAGGAAGCGATACAGGTCCAGCAGCTGTTGCGGATCGGCTACTCGCGGCGCGGCGCGGGTGTTGGTTGGACGCGTCGCATCTTCGAGAAACACCTCTTCAATGTGCAACACATTCGAGGGCACTTCGTAGCGCCGCGACGGATAGGCCGAACGTTGGCCGCCGATAAACATCACCGAAAAAGTCAACTCCGGCAGGCCGAGGATCATCTGATGAATCCAGCTCGACACGCCGCCACGCACGTAAGGCCAGGTGCCTTCGAGCAGCAGGCAGATGTCGGCAACCGGGGCTGCTTCCTTATGCTTCATGTCCAGCTCCTCACCAATTCAGCGAAAGGAGGCCGCTGACGGGTTTTCTCCGGAAGGCTTGCGAGCAACCCCGGAATTTCGTGATAACGACCGGCCTCGAACGCCAGCTCGGCGTGAAACGGCAACACCTGCGCGGCCCCCATGCCGTTGTCCTGGGCCTGATGCAAAAGGACTTCGGCGCGCTCGATATCACCCCGCTCCAGGGCAATGCGCCCCGCCAGCAGAAACAGTTCACCGCCCTCGCCGGCGCTCAAACCCTGTTCGGCATGATCGCTGGCCCGGTTGAGTACGTGTTCGAGCACGCTGCCTTGCGCCAGGCCGAGATACGCCAACTCCCAATACCAGCGCGCCAGGGTGCCATGCAGCGCACCGGCCACTTTGGTGTTGGCATCGGCCAGTTGCCCAAGGGCGATCTGGATGCGCAAGTTGATGTCGCTTTCCTGCTTGTCGAGCATCGAGTACGCCAACAGACGTACGTCGTCACTGGGATCGCCAAGCGCCAGTTTGAGGATCGGCACCGCTTCTTTGCCCGGCATCCGCCGCGTAGCAAGCAAGGCGGCCAGACGCTGATCCGGATCCGGTGCATGACGCAGCACATCCTGCAAACCGCCGTCGGCAAAGATCGGCGAATGCGACTGCAGCTGAGCGCGGAACGGCAGGCTCGGAATTCCGACCGCTTGCCAGGCTTGCTTGTCACGTTTGCGCGGCAGGTACAACGCAGGAAATATCGACGCGACCACACCGATCGCCCCGATCACCGGGACAAAGAATGCCAGGCTGAAAATGAACAGCGGGCTCCAGGGCAACGGCGCCCGGTAGCGTGCCGGCAACAACAGCCACACCGCGGCGCACAGCAGCACGCAGGCCAGGCCATGGCTGAGGGTGAACACCAGCAATTGTTGTAACTCGGGCGCTGCCAGCCACAAACTGGCCCAACTGCCCGCCTCTAACAACAAGGCTCCGCTAAACAGCCACTTGCTGATCATTCAGGCCACACTCGTTGAACAGGAAATTACGCAGCCCGTTGCGTTCACAGCCAGGCTCCAGATTGAAAGGCATCACCCGCACACCGAGGCTGTCCAGGTTACTTTCAATGCCAAAGTGCTCATGCAACAACAGGCTGATGCGCGCCAGATAACCTTCGGTGCCCTGCGGGCTGGTCAACGGCAAGAGCACCAGCAACAGCCTATGACCCCGGTTGTTAAGCACCGGCAAATGCAAATCGAGACCGCGCTGACTGCGCTCCATCAAACGAGTCAGCTCTTCGTTGGGACGGGTCATTTCAAACGCAAACAGGCCGGCCGGCAATTTGTGCTGCTCGACATCCACCAGCGAACGTTTGAGCTGCAGGGTGAATTGCTGTGCATCGGCGTCGGGCAGTTGCAGGACTTGCGGGTCTCGACGCAACAGGTCGGCGATGTGCCCGGCGAGCAGTGCCAACAGGCTCAGAGTGCGATCCTGGAAGGCGAAGAACGGCATCTGCCGAACCGCCAGAATCGCCAGCAGACGACCCTCGGCATCGATTAACGGAATGCACGCCTGCAACGATGAGAACTGCGCGGAGGTACCGGAATCGATCAGCTCCTGACGCACACTGACCAGTTCGCCACGCTCCAGGCACAGCTTGACCAGACCATCCTCAGTGCCCAACGCCCCCATGACACCGATGGTTGCCAGCGCGTCAGGGAGGACATTTTCTTCGCGCACGTCCACGCGGTACAGACCGGCCACTCGCAGCGCGCCGTATTGTCCGAGCATCGCCACGATCGGGTCTGCCAGCGCGCCCAGCGCATCGTTGTCCTCCGGCATCACCCGAAGTTTTTCGCGCAGGCCCAACAAGGAGCTGCGCAAGCTCTGGTCGCTACCGGCCACGCGCTGCTCCAGCAGGTCGTGGGAAACCCGCAGAATCTGGTGCGCGCGGGTGAATTCATCGAGACGGTACTGACGATATTCGTTGGCCATCTGCAAACGCTCAAGGCGCCGCATCCACAGGTCACGCACCTCGCCGACCAGCATCCCGCAAACCAGCACGCCAACGATGAACGAAGGTTCGAGCCTGGTGTAGTTTTCATGGCCGCTGTAGCGCAGCGCAAACAGCGCCGCCACCAGCAGGCTGGCACTGAACAAACCGCGCACAAAACCGTAACGCACACCCAACAGCAGCGGCGCCAGAATCGGCCAGGGGAAACCACCGCGCATCTGCAACGGGTCTTCGGGGGTCAGCCACAAGCCGAGGCCGATGGCCAGACCGGTCACCAGTAACGTTTCCAGCCAAGACACCGGGCCGCTGGCTTGAGGCGCCAGGCTGTAATCCATGTGGGGAGAATTCATTGCAATCACTCGAACCGAAGGGCGCCAACAAGTTTGTCGAGCACCGTTTGGGCGGTGCCCGCGAGGCTTTCACGGGACCAGCCGGCACGTGCGCCACTCTTGCTCCAGAGTACGCGACCGCTGCTGCCATCGAGTACACGCAGGCTGATGCCCACCGCTGGCTCGCCGTCCAGGCCGTTCTTGTACTGCCACTCTTCAACGCTGCCGGCGATCACATAATCGAGTTTCTGCTCACGCGCCCATTCCAGGGCTCCGGCCAGACGCTCGTTGTCATCCATCAGCGCTTGTTCGCCCTGAGTGCTGACCGGGTAAACCCGTGGTTGCAGGCCGTGGCTGCTGAGCACGCTGAGCAGGATCTGCTCGCTGCGTTCACCGGCCTGTGGCGTCTGCGAATAGTTGACCATCGGCACAATGCCCCACTGCGCATTGCGCGGCAGGTTCGGGCTGGCCTCATCGGTGAAGCTGGCGCAACCGGCGACGAACAGGACTGCCAGAGCCAGGCTCAGATTACGAATTACTTGCATAGGTTTTTCTCCTGTAGACATTCCATGATCAGCGTCCAAAACGCACGCCGTAGCTCACACCCAGTGTTCCGCCGGACTGACCATCCCCGCCTTGTGGCGCGGATTGGTAGCCGAAGGTCAGGGCCAGTTCGTCATCACCCAGCACTTCGAAGCCGATCCCGGTGTTGATGCCGTAGTTGAAGGTTTGATCCAGCCATTGCCAACCGGCCGTCACGTCCACCAGCCAGGTGTACTGCGGCTTGGTGCGCACCAATGCGCCCGGTATCCCGCGACGCCATGAGGTGCCAACGTACAGTTGCCCGTAGCGGCTCTGCAGCAGGTCGCTGCCCATGACGGTTTGCGTATCGCTGGCGTCGAGTTCTCCGGTTACGGCATCACGCTCCTGATCGGGCACGATTACCGGCCCGCCGTTGCGGCTGGACAGGTCGTCCAGGCGGCGGTCGTTCACGTTGTTGTGCTGATAGTCGACACCGCTGCGCACGGTCCAGTTGGGCCCGGCGAATTCCAGCGTGTGGTTGTATTCCATCTTCAGCGCCTGGCCATTACCCAGGTTGTCGCCGGCACGGGTGGAGAATGACTTCTGCGCCACTTCCCAACTGAGCTGATCACGCGCGGAGAAACCATGGCGACCACCGACCCACACACTGTCGTGCTGGCCAAAGGCGCGCATCAAACCGCTGTCCTCACTCTTGCGATGCCAGTCCAGACCGGTTTCGAGTTCATCACTGACGCCCAACTGCCAGGTACGGGAAAGGCCCAGGCCATTGCGGTCGTCGTCCTTGCGCTGGCTGGTGTCGGCGAACAGTTTGTAGCGGCCGTTTTCCACCGGACGGATCAGCGTCAGGGCCGCGTTGCGTTCCTCGCCGAGTTGCGAAGAGTTCACGTCGTCGCCGCTGTAGGTGCCCTGCTCCAGCTCAAGATCAGCGTACCAGTTGTCACCCAGGTTACGGGCGATCTGCAGACGTGGTGCGTTGAATTCCAGGCCGCCGAAATCCTGCTGATGCCAGGACAGCTGCGCCCCTTGTGGCGTGGCTTCGTGGATTTCCACCGCCTGACGGCGCAGTTGCTCACGCACGGCGCCAGGCTGCTCGTCACCGAGCGCGGAGAGGTTGACGTCCAGTGCTTCTCCCAGACGCCCCAGACGACTGAGGGCCTGAGCGCGCTGCGCCGGGTTCAGGTCGCTGCTGGCCAACAGCGTTTCGACCTGTTCTTTATTGCGACTGCGCAGGGCCTGCTGAATCTGCTCGTAGCGCTCGACCTTCAGGCCCTGGCTGCGTGCCCAATCCAGCCACTGGTCTTTCTGCGATTCCTGATTCGTCGCGTCGAGACGTGCCAGCAACCGTTCGAACCACAATTGCAGCATCGCCGGCGAACCATCCTTCCACTTCAACACTTCCTGCTGAGCCTTGCGCGGCGAATAGCTGCTCGCCATCAGGCGCAACCAGATCGCATAACGCTCGGACGACGGTTGAATGCTTTCGCCCTCGGGGCTGCGCAGCAGCTTTAAACGCAGACGCTGGGCAGCGTCCTGATAACCGGCGCTGTCGAGTGCATCGGCATAGGCCGCGCGCACCAGCCAGTCATTCGGGCTGCCCTTGAGGTACATGCGGTACCAGGCCAACGCTTCACTGTCGCGGCCAAGCATCTGGCTGGCACTGGCGAACGGCAGCCACAAGAGGCGGTCTTCACGCGCCTGCGCACGCCATTGACTCAGCAGCGGCTTGAGTCGGGTGGTGTTGCCCTGATCGACGTAAAGCCACATCAAGCGCTCGCGGAACAGGTTGTCGTCGGGGTAACGCGACAAGCCCAGCAGGTACAAGCGCTCGGCCTCGTCGCTCTGCCCCTGCTGCACCGCCAGCGCACCGCGCACCGCCAGCACTTGTGCCTGCTCATAGGCCTGCGGGTATTGCTCGGCATCCTTGAGCAGTGCAATCACTTGCGGCCAGTCCTGTAACTCCTGTGCTTGCTGCAAGGCCTCGACCAGGCGTTGCGGATCCCTTGCGCGGTACCAACTGCCCACCATCAGTTTCAAGGCACGTTGCGGATCGCTGGTGCGATACAGGGTGATCAACTGGCTCTCATCGCCGCTGGCCAACTTGCCATTGAGGGCGAGCATTCTTTCCAGCGAGACCTGCAAGTCTTCATCGCGCTCCAGATCCCAGGCCAGAGAGGCTCGGATCCGCCAGTAATCCGCGTCCGTAATACGCTCGTCATTGGCCTGTACCACGCTCCACGCCGCCTGGTCATCAAACAGTTTCAGGTAGGTGTTGGCCCAGTCGACCTGTTCGGTGGTGTTGAGCTTGAAACGTTTCGAATAGTCCTTGTAAACCTTGGCCTTGGCGGCGAACTGCCCGGTGTTTTCCAGGTTCTGTAGCAAACGCGTCCATGCCAGACGGTGCGTCGGGTACTTGCGCAAATAGACATGCAACCAGGCTTCGGCCTCGTTCGGCGTACCTCGCGATTCGTGACCATAGATCAGCGCATCGAGCTCGATGTCGGTGAGCGCGCGCATCTGCATGATGTCTGCGAGCAACGGAATCGACCGATCAAAATCGAACTGCTGACTCGCCAGACGCCACGCGTGTTCGCGGGTCTGGGGGTTTTCCTGCAACGCGAGCAGACGAATCCAGTAACCCAGCGCGGCTTCGCTCTCGCCACGCCATTCACCGAGGTGGGCCATTTGCTCGAGCAGCGCCGGATCATCCGGATGGTCGATCACTAACTGCTGACCGGTTTCCCAAGCCCCCGCCAGATCGCCAATGGCCAGGCGCATGTGAAAATCTTTCTGCAGGATTTGCGGGTTATCCGGTTGCAGAACTTGCCACTGTTTGAGCACTCGCTGCGCCAGGTCAAAACGCTTGCTAGCCACCGCGACATCGACGCCCTGCTCCAGCCACGGGGCATCGGTTTGTGTATTGTTCAGCTGCGGTAATTCATCGGAAAGCACCTGCGCAGCCTCGTCGCCACGACCGGCGGACAACAGGCTGTCGAACGCCAGTTTCGCGTAGTCGCGACGCTCGGTTGCTTGCTGGCTGTCTCGTTTGAGTTGCAGATAGACGTCCGCTGCCCGAGCGGGTTGCTCGCCCGCCATATACCACTGAGCAGCGGACTTAAGCGACTCGGTGCGCAACTGTGGATCACGACCGGCAATCTCCTCAAAGACACTGGCCGCAAAGGCCGGGGCCTGCAACGTCAGCGCCAGCTTCGCCAGGTTCTGCAACAACGGCACCGGCAGTTTGCCGTGATCGAAGCTTTTCAGTCGTTCGACCAACGCTTGCTGCGCAATCAGATCGCTGCCGTTCGCCGCGACCAATGCATCCAGCTCCAGGCGGTAGTAAGCCTGGATGTCGGGCAGCGGCTTGGGCCAGGCCTCCAGATGTTGCCGTGCCTTGGTGTAGTCGCCGAGTCGAATCAGCAGATCGACCAGTTGCATACGCAAATGATCATCTTCCGGGTGAGCCGTCAGCAGCAGCTCGGCGTAGTTGGCCGACACCGCATCCGGCTCACGACCATCGGGCTGGAAGGTTTCTTCGCGCTGGAAAGTCGCCCACAGCAGCCCGCCCACGGCGACCGCCACTACCGCCAATGCCCAGGGGTTGAGCAGACGGCCGCTTTTGGTGGCTGAGGAATTAGTTGCAGACGAGCTGACCATTACTCACCTGCTTCATCGGTAATTGAAAAGTCCACAGACCGGCCGAGACCTTGCCCGCAAAACGCTGGCCGTCCACCTCCACCCGGCAAGCGCTTGTCGAGCGTACCGAGAACGTCAGATCGAACTGCCCTGCAAACGAAAAGCTCACACGACGATCATCCAGGTAACGCCAGTCCACCAATGGCAGATTGGCCTCCTCCAGCGCTGGTCTGTCGTCCCGATCGGGTCGCAGCACCAGCAACGCCCGGTCGCTGCTCAAATGCACATAGCGCCCTTGGGGCAAGTCGCGCACACCGGCAATCCCTTGTGAACGCAGCAAATCCGGCCAACCCATTTGCGGGTCTAGCCGCACCGTGCGCAGCGCGTCCATGCCGCGAACCTGCCAGGCACCGTCGGCAGTACGCGCCAGGCTGGCCTGGTACAAGCCGTGCAGACGATCGATGTAATCGCTCATCCACAGCGACATCGGCTGCTGCTCGCGCATGTAGCCGTAGATCTCGTGCATCGCCTTGATCGAAGCCTGCTTGGTGCTTGAGTAAAAGTGGTAATAGAGGTGCAGCCCGCGCAGACGTCGCGGGCTGTCAGTCAGTTCGAAGGTGTCGACCAGATCGCGGAAGCCGTAATACGGGCCTTTCCACAGGTTGGTGAAGAGGTTCTCGTTGATGATCGGCGCGTAGTATTGCAACCCACCGGCGGTCGGTCGCAGCAACGGGTTCAACCCGGTCAGCGACGGATCGGCCTTGGTCATCCTGGTCTCGGCGCCGTTGACGTTTTTCAGACCGGCGTCATAGGCCAGCTTCAACGTCGCCGGCGAAGGCAATGCATCGCCTGGCCAGAACACCAGCTTCACCGGCTTTTGCGCGGTGGTGAGGTTCTGGTTGATGTAATCGCGCGAACCGAAAATCTCGCGGCGGAAATCGATCTTGTCGTAGCCCGGGATGGCCATGTTCAAACCGTACTCCGGTTTGAAGTTTTCGCGTTTCCTGGCTTTGTCCGGCTGCATGAAAAACGGGTGGCTGAAGGTGTGCGTGGCCGCTTCGACTTTCGGGTTGGCGAAGATTTCACGGGCGATCGGCTCCAGTTCACGCGCCAGGAACGGGAACATTCCGCGCGGTGAAATCTCGCCTTCGACGATCGACACCGAGGTCAGAAACGGGTTGGGCTTGATGAAATCTTCCAGCGTGTGTCGGCCGGCGTATGGCGTGCCTCGCACTTCGGCGCGGGATGGAAACCCGTCGCCATCGATGTGCACCGTAGCGATGCGACGGCCGTTCTCCGTGGTGGTGTCCGGACGCGGTTGCACCGGCAGACGCAAGCTGGCCTGAAGGAACGCGAACGGATCGAGAATCCAGCGACTGCGTTCGTTGTTCACTTCGAGAATGTACGGCGCAAGGGCCAGGCCGCCCCACTCGCCAATCACCACTGGGGTGAAAACTTCGCCACCGGCATTGGTCAGCGACAATGCTGCTTTCGGCCCGTTGGGCAGCACTGAAACAGCGGTCAGGTCACGGGATCGGGGCTGCACCGGTGCTTCGAACGCCCCGAGCAGCGCCTTGTCCTGATGAGTAATGGTCAGCACTTGCGTGCCCGGAGGTGCATCGCGCTTGAGGCCCAGGCGCTTGAGCAGGAGTTTGTCTTCAATCGGCAGACCGGAGAAGAAAACCACCGGCACGTGCTCGTCCAGACGCGCGTTGATCCAGCGGTTGAAGGCCGGACTGTCCTGCGGCGGGCCGCTGGTCATCCAGGTAACGACACCGGCATACAAGCCACTGAAACGGTAGCCCGGCAGTGAGTTGTCGGCCGGCAGGTAATCGACACGATAACCGAGGTACTCGAGCAGACCGCCGAGCAGGCTGTGCCCGGCGTTGTCGGCCAGGTCGCCCTCGCGCGGGTCGAAAACCAGCGCTACGCGGCGAGGCTGCACTTCGATGTTGCTAATGCCCATCGAGTCCAGATCAGGGGTGCCGATGTACGGGATGAACCCCTCGTCGCGCAGACGCTTGGCGAGTTTGCGCGCCTCTTCGCGACGCTCCGGCGGCAAGTAGTCGATGGCGACCAGCGGGATGCCTTTGGCACGCAAGGGTTGCAGGTGTGTTTCGAGCCACTGACGATCGGATTCGGACACCGGGCGATAGCGCTTGGCGGACGCATCCCAACCGGCGTAGATGGACTCGACGGCCACTGCGGCGGCAACGCCGTCAAGGTCTGGAAGCACTTCAAAGCCGCGGTTGAAAAACAGCTTCAGCTTCGGCTCACGCTGGTGCAGTTCACGCAGGAAACTGGCGAGGGCGACGCGCTGGGCTTCTCGCGAGGCTTGCGGCAACAACTGAAAACTGTCGAGGGTATCGAGGAACAACCCGGCATACCCTTCAGCCTGCAAAGCCTTGGCGGCGCTGAACAGATGCTCGCGCCAGGCCGGCGCGGAGAGGTCCATGACCTGGCTGTCCCAGGCGTCGTTACGCACCGGGCTGACCGCTTTTTTCAGGCCGGCCTTGTCGATTTCAACCTTGGTGCCACTGAACTCGCCGACCGACAGATAAGCGAACGGCTGACTGCCCAGCTGGCGCAGGGTTTTGACGTCCTCGGCAGTCATATGGCCCGGCTCGACCACGGACCAGTCGAACTGCGCCAACTCGGGAATTGGCGGTTGGTCGGCGTACCAGAAGGTCACGCTGGAGGGCTGCGGCAAAGCGGCAGCCTGGACGGCCGGCCCGCTCACGAAGAGCGCCAAGGCAGCCAGCAGCCGCTTGACGACCGCGCGGATAGGCATCCTGCGAAAAACGATTTCCATAATTCACTCTTGAAATGACTGAACTGATACGGCGCGAACCGGCCGGATTACAAACTGCGCAGAAGCTGTGCCAGGCCCCGGCCGATGGAAGTCGGTGCAGGGAGGGTGAAACGCTCAAGCAAACGAGCGTTGTTGGCGCGCGAATGACGAATATCGCCTCGACGTGGCGCTTGATAAGTCACGGTCAAAGGCCTGCCAGTGGCGCGTCCCAGTTCAGTGATCAGGTCGTTGAGGCTGGTGGAACGGCTGAGCCCGACATTCATCGCACTAGCGCTCGGCTCGGTTGTTTCAACCGCCTGGACGAGGATGCTCACCAGGTCTTCAACAAAGACGAAGTCGCGGGTCTGTTCGCCGTCACCGAAAATCGCCACAGGTTTGCGGGAGATCGCCCGCTCAGTGAAGATGCTGATCACGCCGGAGTACGGCGATGACGGGTCCTGGCGTGGACCGAAGATATTGAAGAAGCGCAGGACCACTGGCTCCAGACCGTGCTCACGGCGATAGAAATCCAGGTAGTACTCGCTGGCCAACTTATCGCTGGCATAGGGCGTAAGCGGGGACTTTGGGGTGTCCTCATCGATCGCCGAACCTTCGCCATTGTTGCCGTAGATGGCCGCGCTGGACGCAAACACCACGCGCTTGATCCCCACCTTCAACATTTTTTCGCAAACGTTGAGCGTGCCGACGAAATTGCTTTGATGAGTGCCAACCGGATCATCGACCGAGGCTTGCACCGATGCCACCGCAGCCAGGTGAACGACTGCGCTGCAATCACGCATGGCCTGTTCCACGACTGCAGCGTCCGCCACATCACCGACCATCAGGTCCAGATTGGCATGACCAACCGGCAAGTTATCGACCTTCCCGGTCGACAAGTTATCCAGTACACGCACGTTGTAGCCTTTGCCCAGCAACGCTTCCACGAGGTGTGATCCGATGAATCCTGCACCGCCGGTAACCAGTATTCGCCCAACAACCATGAGTTTTCTTCCTGAAGATTCAAGCGCAGACATCGCGTGAACGTCCGCTAGACAGTGGCTTTGTAGAAATCATTACCCAGACTGATGGCGTTTAGCCCGCAAACCAGAACTGCGACATCGTCCAAATCCTGAAGGTTCAAAATCATTGGGACGATCTGCTACCTGTGCGTCGTTTTTATGGCGTAGAGCCATCAAAACGCGGCCGATAATGTGATACCAAAGAGATACTGTCAATGTTTTGTCTAGTTTCTTTAATGCGTCAAAAAATACACAAAATACGCCGTTAAATTGACGATCCTTATTAGATGCATGGTGACATGCAATACCGCCCGGCCCATCGCCGAAACCAGTCAACTCCTCGAAAAGCCTCAACGAGGAGCAGCAGCTTTAGCGTCGCCCAGGCTCTATGCTGATGTGTCAGATGCAGGGGCGAAACACCGAACTGCAGCACTCAGGAAGATCAACATGAACCTCTGGGTCACTGCCCTCCTGGCGACCATGTTTTGCCTGCCGACATACGCCGCCACCAAGGTCGAGACGCGTGTCGAACAGATTGATTTCAAGAGCGACTCTGACACCGTCAAGCGCTCCGGCTCGATCAAAGGCCAGCTCACCGCTCAGTACCGTCTGAGCGCAAAAGCAGGCCAGATCCTGAACGTCGACCTCGAACCGCCCAACACCTGCGCCTACTTCAACATTACCGCCAAAGGTGCCGACTTTGCGCTGTTCAACAGCTCGGTCATGGGCAATCACTTCCTGGGACCGCTGCCCGCCGATGGCGAGTACACGGTTCAGGTCTACCTCATGTGCAACGCAGTGCGGCGCAAGGAAGTGGCGAATTACCGCCTTTCATTGAACCTCAGCCCCGCTGACGGCACACACAGCACTGCGCCGTTTGACCAGGTGCTCGAACTGCAGGGCATTCACTTTCATGTGAAAAGCGAGCTGGTGGGCGGGAGTCGGGCATTGCGTATTTCCCCCTTAGGGCTGGAAATCGACAACTCGGACATCACTCGTCCCCTGACCGGCAACATCGTCCGGGCCGAAGTTGCGGACCTTGATCAGAATGGCTCACCCGAGGTGTACGTCTTCGCCAGATCACCTGGCCCCAGGTTGCCGGGCGAGCTGATTGCCTACGCTGCCAATCAGAAAAAATCGCTCAGCGAAATTTATCTTCCGGATATCAGCGAGAACGCGAAAGCGGCGCAGGGTTATCAGGGTGAGGATGAATTTGCGGTGGTGGAAAACGCATTGGCGCGGCGGTTTCCGGTGTATGACGGCAGCGATGCCGGAGCGGGCAGAACGGGGCGAATACGGCAGATTCAGTACAGATTGAAGCCTGGAGAGGCCGGGTGGGTGTTGAGGGTTGATGGGGTGACGGAGTATTGAACAATCCCTGAGCGAGACCTATGCCTAACCTGTGACAGAGGCGGCGATTGCTTACGCTGATTTCGCAGGATTAACAATTTATTGTCATAAAAAGACTAAATGAAACAGGCACTTGGAGAGCAAACACCAAGTGCCTTTTTCCAAGAGATGTTTTTTCAACGAACCATCAAGGTTGAACACCTTTGATTTTTTCCAGTCGCAGTGGGTAACCCGAGGCTGGCTGAACCACTGTCTCACTTTCAACGGTTTGAATCACCCGACCGTCAGCGTCCTTGGTAACGGCGATGGTCTTGCTATAGGTGCTTTGCACCACACAGCCGCTCAACACGAACACGGCACCCAAGATCAAAGAGCACTGGATAATCTTCACGCGGGAGTTCCTTCTCTTGAACATAAGAACAATCACTTTAGGTGCCATTACTGCCCACTTCAACATCAAAATGACATCAACCAACTTGAAGCAGTGCTTTGAGCATTTTTCTCTACACTCACCCCATCCAAGACAAATCGTTCGGATACCAAAACCTGACCTTTCATCACTTTTATTTACCGAGCCCCCATGACCCTCAAAGACCGCTTGAAGCAAGGCAAGGACGCTCGAAAAAACTGCCCTCGCAGTGATCAAGCGGCCACCGGAAAAACCAGTCGTGACCCGCTGCCACTGATCAAGCGCTCCAGCGAGGGCCGGGTCAATTCTCTGGTCGAGTTGCGCTACGGCCGCATGCTGGTGTCGCCGTTCACCTTTTATCGCGGCAACGCGCTGTTGCAGGCTCACGACCTGGCCGGTACGGCGAACATGGGTCTGGTGTCGACGATCTGCGGAGACAGTCACTTGATGAACTTCGGCGGTTTCGCCACGCCGGAACGCAACCTGTTGTTCAGCGTCAATGACTTCGATGAGGCCCATCCCGGCCCCTGGGAGTGGGATGTCAAACGTCTGGTGGCGAGTTTCATGGTGGCCGCCCGTGACCTGCGCCATGGCGAAACCGTGGAAGAAAACGTCTGCCGCGAAGTGGTCGCCGCGTATCAGCAAACGATGCTCGAATGCGCGGAGCAAAGCGCGTTGGAGACTTGGTACGAGTCCATCAGTTATGACGATCTGCGGCAACAGGCGAGTAAAGCCACGCTGGAGCACGTGGAGCGCGCCATCGCCAAAGCCGAACGCCGTACCCATGCCGAACTGTTGCCGAAAATCAGTGAACGTGACGCCGAAGGCCGTCTGATTATTCGCGATGACCTGCCGGAAATTTTCCATCTGCACAAAAACACCACGCTGCTGGATGCCGACGATGACTGGCTGCGGCTCGCGGACTGGCGACCGCTCTACGAGACGTTCATGAGTGAATATCGGACGACCCTGCAAGCCGACCGGCGCGGGCTGCTGTCACGTTTCAATGTTCAGGACCTGGCGTTCAAAGTGGTCGGCGTCGGCAGTGTCGGCACGCGCTGCCTGGTGGCGCTGCTGACAGACGAGCAAGAGTTCCCGTTGTTCCTGCAATTCAAGGAAGCACGGCGGTCGGTGCTCGCCGATTACGTGAAGGCCAAGTCTCGCGTGCGGCATAACGGTCAGCGCGTGGTCGATGGTCAACGGCTGATGCAGTCCGCCAGTGATCTGTTCCTCGGCTGGACCACCGGCCCCAACGGTCGCCATTTTTACGTGCGTCAGTTGCGCGACATGAAAATCTCCGCCGAACTGGAAACCTTCGACGACGAAGCCTTTGCCGCCTACGGCCGAATCTGCGGCCGCGCCCTCGCCCGTGCACATGCCAAATCGTCCGGGCATGCCGCGCAGATCAGCGGTTATATCGGCAAAAGCGATGCACTGGCCGATGCGCTGTTCAAGTATGCGAAATCCTATACCGAACAGAATGACCAAGACTTCGAACGCTTCCAGCAAGCCTGTCGCAAGGGGCGTTTGCGGGCACGGTCGGAGGCGGACTTTGCGGCCGATCATTTGCCGTAAGCCCCGACTTTGCCGCGGCGCAGATGAATTTTTCTTCACCCCATCGCGCCCCGGCAACCGGTACATTGCGCTCGCTCATTCAAGAAACTACGGTTTGCCCGCCCTCCCGCGGGCTTTTTTTTTGGTTCTTCACGGATTACCGGGAAAGACGCTCTTGGTCTTCATGAAAAAGAATTCGCTGTCCCGGTAGCCGTACGCCATCCGCTTGATGACTTTGCTCACGGATTGCGCGTACGACCGCAGTCTCCTGTAGGAGCGAGCCTGCTCGCGATGGCGGCTTCACTGTTGATAAAAATGTCGTCGTCATTGCAGGACATCTCCTACCAAAAACGAAGAAAACGCCCACAGATTTTTAAGGTTGTTGCTCGGAAGCGGGCTCTTTAGTCTTTGCTTGTCACTGAAAACTCAGTGATCGGGTGTGAGAACCTGGCAACTTATGGTCATACAGAGCCTGTAACCGCATAATCGCGCCAGCTTATCCGCTGTCCGCAAATGCGTTATGGCGGCTGTGTGCGGGCAGACTTTGGTCTGGCCCGGGTGTCCATGACCGGTTTTCTCACCCCGCACATAGCTGCCACCTCTTAGCCGCGTGAGAAACGGCAAGCGGCGGCTCCAACGCAAAAGGAAAATTTGTATGGACAAATTAATCCCCGATCCCCCGACTACCTCCCCATACCGCCCCAGCCCCTTCTTCACGATCCTTCCCGACATCGGCACTGAAAACCTCCTCGCCCATGCCTGCGAGTCATTGGCATCCGCCAGCGTCATGACCAGCGATTTAGCCACCTACCTCGATGGTTCACAGCGCAACACCGCGCTGGCCATTGCGCAAATCATCATGCTGGCGGAGCTGGCAGTGAACCAGGCACTGGATAACGTTGATCCGCAGGAGTAGGCAGGCATACCGCGTCATCGTTAATCGCGAGCAGGCTCGCTCCCACACTGGACCGCGTTCCCTTGCGGGAGCGAGCCTGCTCGCGATGACGGACGACCAGCCGACAGTGATGTCATCTGATCCACCGGCACATCCAGCCGCGCTCGCCCATAAAACGCCAACGCCGTCAGCAAACACGCCAGCCACACGAAGATCCCGGCCCAAAACGTGTGGGACATGTAGTGCCAGCCTTGCAGGACCCGTGTCGTGCCGTAGACAAAACCGAGCAGCAGCGAGCCGTACATCAGCGCTTTCGAATAGCGCCAGCGATAGCGGCGCGCCACGAAGTACAACGCCAGCATGGTGAACCCGCCCGAAGCATGCCCGCCCGGCCAGCAGCGCCCCTCACCGGCTTCCCTGAACAGTTGGAAGTTTTCGTACCACTCCATGTGAGCAATTTTCCCGCCATACAGGGTCGTCTCAATTGGGCAATACACGCTGGTGTGCGCCTTGAGGAAATGGATCACCCCGGTGCAAATGGCGAACGCGAACACCACAAACAGAAAATCCCGACGATGGTCATAGGCAAACTTCAGCACCGGAGCGGCTTTGCTCCGCTCCAGGAATCGGCCAAGACGCGGTCGCTTTTGCGGGTTGATCAGCGGCCAGACAAACGACAGCATCGCGCCGATCAAGGCAATTTCAGCAGTCCAGTTCGGAATGATGCGCGCCCATTTATGGGTGAGCTTTTCAAAGAAGTGAACCTGGTCGAGCGGGAAGGTCTGGGTCAGCGGATCAAAAAAAAGATTACTGAACGCGATGTCGATTTTGGTCATGTCGAACATCAGAAAAACGGCGGCTGCGCAGGCCAGTGGAATACCGAAGTTGAAGTAGTAAAAACGCATGGGATTACTCATTGGCTGGTCACCGAGCGCCAGTCGGAAGCCTCGATGTAACCAAGCATTCGCGGCGCCTGTAGCGATTCGGCGGAGATAAACAAAGAGGCGCCATAGCCAAGAGTGGCCGTCGGCAGCTTGAGGCCTTTCTCGATCTGCGCCATGCATTCACTGTGGGTCACCAGAATCAGATTACGCCCTGGCACTTTGTGCGCCAGCGCGTCACGCAACATAGTGCCCTTGCAATTGATCAACCACTCCTCATGGGTACTCACCTTGTTGAACATGTAGGAGGCCGTCTGCGCGGTCCGCATCATCGGGCTGTTGTAAATGTCAGCCTCGCCCAGGCCGAGCCTTTCGAATTGCGCACCGACACTCACGGCGACGCTGCGCGAACGATCCGTGATGCCGTCATTGCCCGTCAGACACGCGGCCGTCGAGTGATCGCAGCGCTCGACATGGCGCACCAGCACAATCATGTCGCCCTTGGCCCAACCGGATAACAACGCCCGGGCACCCGCGACATTGCCATGGGCCAGGTCCGGAACGGCGGCAGGCCGCAACAGCCAGACGGTCAACGGGATAACCAACAGCGCCGAGGCGAGTACCACTGCAGTGTTTCGATAGCGGGTAAAACGGCTCAGATCAATCGAGCGTTTGACCCCGAACAGACTCAGTCTCAATTCCACATCAGGCCGCCTCACCGGCATGCATCACTTACATTCGATGCCGCGAGGGTAGAGAGGCTCGCGTCGGCAGCCGGTGAAACCCATGTGAAAAAAAGCTTAAGCCCCCTGCAAAAACTTTTGTTACAGAACCGTCTGACAAAATCCTTTCAGCTCTCGCGATTGCTGCCGATACAGACCTGCTACACACCCTTGGCTACCAAAAACAACAATCTTCCAGCCAACCGACGACCAAAAGCGCAACGTTCCTGGAGGAATTTGATGAATAGCTGGTTCGGCAACATCAGCGTGAACATGAAACTGGGCCTGGGGTTTGGCCTGGTCCTGGCACTGACCTGCGTCCTCGCCCTGACCGGCTGGACGAGCCTGGGCAGCCTGATTGACCGCAGCAACTGGATGAGTGACATCACCCAGCTCAATGCCGGCCTGACCAAACTGCGTGTGGTTCGCCTGCAATACATGCTGACCAACGGCGATGAAACCACCGCGCAGAACGTCCAGACCACCCTGGATGCGTTTGCCGCTCAGCAACAAGCGCTGCTGGTGAAGTTCAAGAGCCCGGAAAACCTCAAGTTGCTCAAAGAGCAAGGTACGCAAATTGACGCGTACAAAACGTCCCTGAACAAAATGCGCAGCGCCTACCGTTCCGGCAACAGCGCGCGCGACGCCATGGGTACCAACGCGGAAAACGCGAATTCGCTGATCAACGCCATCAGTACCCGTGTACAACAAATGCCGTTGAGCGATCAGCGCTTCGAACAATTCCAGGCCATCACCGCCGCCAAGGAAGCGTTCATGCTGGCCCGTTACGAAGTGCGTGGTTATACCGCGACCACCAACGCCGAGACCGAGCAGAAAGCCGTCGGCCAACTGGATGCGGCCATCGCCAGCCTGAAACAACTCAATGTGCAATTCGCCGACACGATGCTGGACGAGTTGCGTCAGCTGGAAACGGCATTGAGCAATTACCGCAGCGCTTTGCAGGCCTATAAGGCCGCGAGCAACGATGCTGTGCAGGCGCGCAAGGAAATGACCGATCAGGGCGCCGCCATCGTGACCCTCAGCGAGCAGCTGTATCAGATCCAGCTCGACCGTCGTGACGCCGAAAGCGCACAAGCCCGCACTCTGCAACTGATCAGCACCTTGCTGGCGTTGCTGGTCGGGATCATTGCTGCCGTCATCATCACCCGTCAGATCACCCGCCCGCTGCGCGACACGCTGGCAGTGGTCGAGCGCATCGCCGGCGGCGACCTGTCCCAGGACGTCAAAGTGACCCGCCGCGATGAACTCGGCGTATTGCAACAAGGCATCGCGCGCATGGGCGTGACCCTGCGTGACCTGATCAGCGGTATCCGCGACGGCGTTACCCAGATCGCCAGCGCCGCCGAAGAGTTGTCCGCTGTGACCGGGCAGACCAGCGCCGGCGTTAACAGCCAGAAGATCGAGACCGATCAGGTGGCCACCGCCATGCACGAGATGACCGCCACCGTGCAGGAAGTCGCGCGCAATGCCGAAGAAGCGTCACAAGCAGCGGCCGCCGCCGACGGCGAAGCCCGCGAAGGCGACAAAGTGGTCAACGAAGCCATCGCCCAGATCGAGCGCCTGGCCAGCGAAGTGGTGCGTTCCACCGAAGCCATGAGCGTGCTGCAACACGAAAGCGACAAGATCGGCAGCGTCATGGACGTGATCAAGGCCGTGGCCGAACAGACCAACCTGCTGGCACTCAACGCCGCTATCGAAGCAGCGCGCGCCGGTGAAGCCGGTCGTGGTTTTGCCGTGGTGGCCGACGAAGTGCGTGGCCTGGCCCAGCGTACGCAGAAATCCACCGAGGAAATCGAAGGCCTGGTGGCCGGTTTGCAGAACGGCACGCAACAAGTGTCCGCCGTGATGAACAACAGCCGCGCCCTCACCGACAGCAGCGTCGCCCTGACCCGCAAGGCCGGCGTATCACTGGAAAACATCACCCGCACTGTGTCCAACATCCAGTCGATGAACCAGCAGATCGCTGCCGCCGCCGAACAGCAAAGCGCCGTGGCCGAAGAGATCAGCCGCAGCATCATCAACGTACGCGACGTGTCCGAACAGACCGCCGCTGCCAGCGACGAAACCGCTAAATCCAGTGTTGAACTGGCGCGGTTGGGGAATCAGTTGCAGATGATGGTGAGTCACTTCAGGGTTTGACGTTCACGTTGCGGTGAAGCAAAGGCCCATTCGCGGGCAAGCCTCGCTCCTACAGGGTTGATGTCGTTCGGAAAATCATCTGAACAACATCAACCCTGTAGGAGCGAGGCTTGCCCGCGAATGCAATCGAACAGACAACGGATACCTGGGATCAGCCCTTAGCCTCGCCTTCACCGCCTTAACGAAGGGGTAGATCTAACTCGATACCACCACTCTCTCTGAATCGATTATTGATTCGACTCCCCAAACCGCAGGTACGACCATTCGGGTCGAGCGCTTTCCTCAAGATGAAGAGAGCCTCCTCTTCAACTGAACGGCAATTACTCTCTGCCGCGATTCGCAATTGCTCGTAGATCTGCTGATCAAGATTGCCAATGGTAATGCTGGCCATAAGCGCCTCCTGTGCTCGTCGAAATTGAACGGACGACACTATCACGAGGCGTGATTTTTCCTGCCGCGTTACACACTAATCGCATTGGTAAACACCAACCGATTCCCGAACGGATCAGCGATGGTCATGTCCTGGCTGCCCCACGGCATGGCCTGAATCTGTGGGTGTGAAAACGTGTAGTCCTTGGCCAGCAATTGCTGCTGAAACGCCTCCAGCTCATCGGTCTCGATGCGCAGCGCCGAGCCCGGTGTGCTGTCGCCGTGATGTTCCGACAGGTGCAACACGCATTCGCCGCGGGAGACTTGCAGGTACAGCGGGAAATTCGGCTCGAAACGGTGCTGCCAGTCGATCTTGAAGCCGAGGAAGTCGACGTAGAACTCCACGGCCTTGTTTTCGTCGAAAATCCGCAGGATCGGGGTGGTTTTGCCGAAGCTCATCAAGTTGCTCCCAGACTGGTAAGGCCCAGAGTGTAGCCGGGCTAGTGTCAGCGCTTCGGCTTGGCGATGGCTTTCTTTAATTGCAATGTGCCATCACGTGAAGCAGTTCAAAAGATTTGTCGACTGATCCATCGCCATCGCTGGCAAGCCAGCTCCTACAGGGGACGGTGCAAGCCCTGAAAACCTGCGCGCAAATCGCCTTCCCGCGCCAGGAACCGCCCTTCCCGTTTCCCGTTAGCCTGCCCTTCGCTGTAACTCAACACACCGTTGACCCACACCCCGTCGATGCCTTCTGCCGCCCGCTGCGGATCGTTGAAATCCGCGACATCACGAATGGTTGCAGGATCGAACAACACCAGGTCGGCCCAATGCCCTTCACGGATTTCACCGCGTTCCTTCAAGCCGAATCGCGCCGCGGACAACCCAGTCATTTTGTGTACCGCGGTGTGCAGCGGAAACAGCCCGACATCGCGACTGAAATGTCCGAGGACGCGTGGGAAAGCGCCCCACAAACGTGGATGCGGGAACGGGTCTTCCGGCAAGCCGTCGGAACCGACCATCGACAGCGGATGCGCGAGGATGCTTCGTACATCCGACTCGTCCATTCCGTAGTACACCGCGCCAGCCGGTTGCAGCCGGCGAGCGGCCTCCAGCAGCGGAACGTTCCACTCGGCGGCGATATCCATCAGGTCGCGGCCACCGAGTTCCGGGTGCGGCGTGGACCAGGTGATGGTGATGCGATGAGCGTCGGTGACTTGCTTGAGGTCCAGGGTCGAAGAGCTCGCCGCGTAGGGATAACAATCGCAGCCCACCGGGTGGGTTTTCGCGGCCTCTTCAAGTGAGGCCAACAGTTGCGGACTGCGCCCCCAGTTACCGGCGCCGGCACATTTGAGGTGGGAAATGATCACCGGTGATTGCGCATGACGGCCGATCTGGAACGCCTCGTCCATGGCCTCCAGCACGGGCTCGAATTCGCTGCGCAAATGGGTGGTGTACACCGCGCCGAACGAGGTCAGTTCTTCGGTCAGTTGCATCACTTCATCGGTGGAAGCCGAGAACGCGCTGGCGTACGCCAGACCAGTGGACAGACCCAACGCGCCGGCTTCAAGGCTTTCGCGCAGTTGCTCACGCATCGCGCTGATTTCATCCGGCGTGGCCGTGCGAAACAGGTCGTCGAGGTGATTGCTGCGCAACGCGGTGTGGCCGACCAGGGCGGCGACGTTCAACGTGGTGTTCGCTGCTTCGACCGCCGCGCGGTAGTCGCGAAACGTCGGGTAAACAAAGGCCGCCGAGGTGCCGAGCAGGTTCATCGGGTCTGGCGGATCGCCCTTCAAACTCACCGGCGAAGCGCTGATCCCGCAGTTGCCGACGATCACCGTGGTCACGCCCTGGCTGAGCTTGGGCAGCATTTGCGGCTGGCGGATCACCACCGTGTCGTCGTGGGTGTGCACGTCGATGAAACCCGGCGCCAGCACTCGGCCGGCGGCGTCGATTACTTCGCTGGCAGTGGCGTCGTGCAGGTCGCCGATGCGCTCGATGCGGCCGTGCAGAATCGCCACGTCGGCGGGGTAACCGGGGGCGTTGCTGCCGTCGATGATCAGGGCGTTGCGAATCAGCGTGTCGTACATCATGTCAGTCTCCCAGCGGCAAGTGATCGTCGCCGCCGCGGTAATCGTCGAGGGCGAGTTTGATCCGCCGCAGACGTTCTTGATTGTCTTCAGGATTGGCCAGCGCCAGCTCGGTTGCGAGCACGTCGATGGCCAGCAACATGCCGTAGCGCGCCGCCGTGGGTTTGTAGATGAACGAGGTTTCCGCACTTTGCAGTGGCAGCACGATGTCGGCCAGTTGCGCCAACGGCGAGTCGCTGCGTGTGATGGCCAGAATCCTTGCGCCGTAGTTACGGGCCAGTTCCACCGTTTCGAGCAACTCAGGGGTGATGCCGGTCAGCGAGCAGACGATGACCACGTGCTCGGCACTGAGGCTGGCTGCGGTGACCCGCATCATCACCGGGTCGTGACACACCGAAATCGGGTAGCCGAAACGCACCAGCCGCACTTGCAGTTCATCGCTGCACAAGGTCGAGCAACCGCCCATGCCAAAGGCGTGAATCATCCGCGCCTTGCCCAACAGTTTCACCGCGTCGGCGAAGCGCGACTCGTCGAACGCCGACAGGTGCTGACGCAACGTCGACTCGATATCGCCGACGATCTGCCCATAGAACGCAGACTGATCGGGCGTGCCCGCCGGGTCGAGAAAACGGCTGCCGACGCCGCTGGCCTGCGCCAGTTGCAGGCGCAGGTCGCGCAAGTCGCGGCCCCCCACCGTACGGGCGAAACGCGACAGTGTGGCGGTGCTGACTTCCGCTCTCAGCGCCAGCTCGTCGAGGCTGGCGGCAGAGGCAAATCCTACGTCGTCGAGCATCAGTCGCGCGATACGTCCTTCGCCGGCGCTGAAGGAGTCCTGACGGGCGCGGATCTGGTAGAGGATGTCCATGGCAGGCGGCTCCGGTTAAATCAGGTAAGAAAGACCCACGGTCAGCGCGAAGGCGACCAGCGAAATAATGGTCTCCAGCACGGTCCAGGTCTTGAACGTCTGGGTGACGCTCATGTTGAAGTATTCCTTGATCAACCAGAAGCCGCCGTCGTTGACGTGGGAAAAGATCACCGACCCGGCGCCGGTCGCCAGCACCAGCAACTCCGGGTGCGGATAACCCAGACCGATGGCCACCGGCGCCACGATGCCGGAAGCGGTGGTCATGGCCACGGTGGCGGAACCGGTGGCGATGCGCATCAACGCGGCGAACAGCCAGCCCATCAGCAGCGGCGACAGGTGAAATTCGTGGGCCAGGCTGACGATCTGGTCGGTGACCCCGGCGTCCACCAGGATCCGGTTCAAACCGCCACCGGCGCCGACCAGCAAGGTGATGCTGGCGGTCGGTGCCAGGCATTCGTTGGTGAATTTGAGGATCGATTCACGGTTGAAGCCCTGGGCGAGGCCGAGGGTCCAGAAGCTCAGCAAGGTCGCCAGCAACAGCGCGATCACCGAGTTGCCGATGAACAGCAAAAACTGGTTGAAACCGCTGCCCGGCGTGGAAATCAGGTTGGCCCAACCGCCGATCAGCATCAACAGCACCGGCAACAGGATGGTCGCCATGGTGATGCCGAAACCCGGCAGGCTGTCGCGCGGTTCGCGCTCGAGGAACTGGCGTTCCAGCGGGTTTTCCGCCGGCAGTTGAATGCGCGGCACGATGAACTTGGCGTACAGCGGGCCGGCAATAATCGCCGTCGGAATGCCGATCAAAATCGCATACATCAACGTCTGCCCCACCGACGCCTGATACACCTGCACCGCCAGCATCGCCGCCGGGTGCGGCGGCACCAGGGCATGCACCACCGAGAGCCCGGCGACCATCGGCAAACCGACCATCAGGATCGACACACCGACCCGGCGCGCCACGGTAAACGCAATCGGCACCAGCAACACAAAACCGACTTCGAAGAACAGCGGCAGCCCGACCAGAAACGCAATGCAGACCATCGCCCAATGCGCGTTCTTCTCGCCGAAACGGTCGATCAAGGTGCGCGCCACCTGCTCGGCACCGCCGGACTCGGCCATCATCTTGCCGAGCATCGTGCCCAGCGCCACCACCAGCGCAATGTGCCCCAGGGTCTTGCCGACACCGGCCTCGTAGGCGCCGACCACGCCGGACGGCGGCATGCCGGCCAGCAATGCCAGGCCGATGGACACCAGGGTGATGACGATGAAGGGATTAAGCCGGTAACGGGCGATCAGAACGATCAGCGCGATGATGGCGATGGCGGCATATACCAGCAGCCAATAGCCGAAGGACAGGGTCATGCGGTACTCCTCGAAAGGGTCACGTCGAAAGTTTTGTGAAACTCTTAAAACATTTCGAAGCGTGAAACTCAAACGAGGTGAAAGTAATTTTCGTAGAGGGGTAAGGGTTGTCGCGCAGAGATATGCGGGGTCGGTGAATATGAAAATCAGGCACGCGAACTTTCATCCATTCCCCTGTAGGAGCGAGACCGGCTTGCCGGCGATGGGCGTCAACGATAACGCGCACTTCCTGAATCAACGCGTTGTCTGAACGTTTTTCGCGAGCAGGCTCGCTCCTACAGGGAATGGCCGCAGCCCAGAGGATTGATAGATCAGTCGTGATTCACCCGTGCGCGCTTGAGCAACTTCTTGCAGCGTTCGGACAAGTGCAGCACACGCAGGTGCTTGCCAGCCTTGGCGTAACGCTCGCGCAGGGTCTTCAGCGCCGCGATGGCCGAGTAGTCGACGAAGCTCAGGTGACGACAATCAATCGTCACCACGGACGGGTCATTGGCAGGGTCGAACTGGTTTAGAAACGGTGTAGTCGAGGCAAAAAACAGCGTGCCATGCAGCAGGTAAAGCTTGCTGCCGTCGGTTTCGAGGTGACTGTCGGCATACAGTTCGCGGGCCTGCTGCCAGGCAAAGTTGAGCGCTGCAATGATGATCCCGCAAAGCACGGCGGTGGCCAGGTCGGTGAACACCGTGATGACCGTTACGGCGACGATCACCAGCACATCGTTCAGCGGAACCTTGTTGACCACCCGCAGCGAAGCCCAGGCAAATGTCTGTTGCGACACCACGAACATCACCCCGACCAATGCGGCCAGCGGAATGCGCTCGATCAGCGGCGACAAGAACAAAATGAACAGCAGAATCAGCACGCCGGCCACCACACCGGAAAGCCGACCTCGGCCACCGGAGCTGAGGTTGATCACGGTCTGGCCGATCATCGCGCAACCGCCCATGCCGCCAAACACGCCGGAGACCATGTTGGCCGCGCCCAGCGCCACACACTCACGATCCGGGAAGCCACGGCTCTCGGTGATTTCGTCGGTCAGGTTCAGGGTCAGCAGGGTTTCCAGCAGGCCGACCAGCGCCATCAATATCGCGTAGGGGGCGATGATGCGCAGGGTGTCCAGCGTCCACGGAATGTCTGGCAAGGCCAGCGTCGGCAAGCCACCGGCGATGTGCGCCATGTCGCCCAGGGTGCGAGTCGGCAAGCCGAGCAGATACACCGCCAGCCCGACGCCCAGAATCGCCACCAGCGCTGGCGGCACGGCGCGGGTCAGGCGCGGCAGCAGATAGACGATCGCCATCGTCAGCGCCACCAATCCGCTCATCACATAAAGTGGTGAGCCGCTGAGCCAGTTGTCACCACTCTTGAAGTGTTCCAGTTGTGCCAGCGCGATGATGATCGCCAGGCCGTTGACGAAGCCGAGCATCACCGGATGCGGCACCATCCGCACCAGTTTGCCAAGTTTCAGCAACCCGAACGCCAGCATGATCAACCCGCCCAGCAACACCGTCGCGAGCAAGTACTGCACACCGTGCTGCACCACCAGCGCGACGATCACCACGGCCATCGAACCGGCCGCGCCCGACACCATGCCCGGCCGACCACCGAACAGCGCGGTCAGGGTGCAAATGATGAACGCGCCGTACAGGCCCATCAGCGGATTGAGGTGAGCCACCAGTGCGAAGGCGATGCATTCTGGCAATAAGGCGAAGGATGTGGTGAGCCCGGCCAGGACATCGGCGCGCAGACGGTTTGCTTTCATGGGGAGGACTGGACACAACTGGGGAAGAGGGGGCGGATGGTACGGAATTGAAGAGAACCCGGCCAGTTGTCGGGTTGCTGAAAAAGCTATCGCGAGCAGGCTCACTCCCACATTCGACCGCATTCCATCTGGAGGAACTCGTTCTAATGTGGGAGCGAGCCTGCTCGCGATGGCAGCGACGCGGTCTAAAGCGAACTCACACCATCTCGTTAAGAATCCACTCAACCACCGAAGTCCGCTTCGGCACCCAACCCAGCAATGCCCGCGCATGCTTGCCGCGCACCCGGCTGTTGGAACCCAAACCGTAGTTGGCCATTTCATAACCCCACTCGGCTTCGGCGTCTTTCAACGGCCAGTCTTGCGGCTCAGCGAGATTCAACGCCTGGGCAATCGCCGTGGTCATGTCGACGAACGACGCTTCACCGCTCTCAACGAAATAGAACGTGCCCGGTACGTTTTTGGTCAGCGCCAGCAGATACAGGGACACCACGTCCTCGATGTGCACGTTGGACCAGATGTTCTGGCCGGTGCCGACATGCCGAACCACGCCACTTTTGCGTGCCTGTTTCAGCAGGCGCGGCAACTGCACGCTGTCGCGATTGACGCCCAGGCTGTGGCCGTAGATCAGCGTGTTACAGATGACCGCCGAGTTCACCCCGTCGTTCGCCGCATCGAGGATCAGGTTGTCGATGGCCACGCGGGCCGCCTTGTCGACAGTAGGCTCCGGCAGCGTGTCTTCATAATAAATGGCGTCGCCGAACTGACCGCCCGACGCATCGCCGACGATGCTCGAACCGCTGGTGTGCAGGAAAACCTTGTTGGAACCGCGCAAGGCATTGACCAAGGCTTCCACCGCGCCGCGATGGTCGCTGCTGGCGGCGTTGATCACCGCGTCGGCAGCGCGGGCCTGTTCGGCCAATAGTGCGCTGTCGTCAAGAGTGCCGATGACCGCCGTGATGCCCAACGCGCTCAGTTCATTGGCTTGTTCGCTGCTGCGCACCAGGCCGGTGACCTTGTGGCCAGCGCGAACCAGGCCCGTAGCGATGGAGCCGCCGATGAAACCTGCGGCGCCGGTAACGAATACGTTCATGGAGAAACTCCCTGCGTGAATAAGTGATGCAACGAGTATCAAGCAGTCATCACGACTGAAAAATCCCCGTTGACCCAATTCACTCTTGCGCAGGAGTCATGAATCAACCTTCAAAATCCGCATTCGCGTACACCGCCAATTTGCCCTGGATAAAGTCCAGGAAGCACTGAATCCGCAGGGCCAGCTGCGAGTTGCGGTAATAGACCGCGTTGATCGGCTGGCGATAACCGCTGTTGAAATCCGCCAGCAGCACTTTCAGGCGCCCGGCACGGATGTCTTCGATGGTCATGAAATGCGACAGGCTGGCAATGCCCTGACCTTCCAGCGCCAGGTGCCTGATCGTCTCGCCGCTGGACGCGCTGATGGACGCCTGAATCGGCCAGCGGTCACCATGCACATAACGCAGCGGCCATTGGTTGAGGCCTTCATTGTGGGTGAAGCCCAACAGCGCGTGCCCGCTCAGGTCCTCGACCACCAGCGGTGTGCCGTGTTGCTCAAGGTAAGCCGGGCTGGCGACGATGTGCAGCGGGCTGCAACCCAGCGAGCGGGCGTGCAGGGTCGAGTCGGCCAGCGTGCCGATGCGGATGGCGATGTCGGTGCTTTGCTCGAGCAGGTCGATGATCAGGTCGTTGCTGTTGAGTTCGAGCTGGATGTCCGGGTAGAGCCGGCGGAACTCGTCGATGTACGGCACGATGGCGTGCAGCATGAACGGCGAGGCGGCGTTGATCCGCAGACGCCCGGACGGGGTTTGCTGACGTGAACTGAGGCGTTCTTCAAGTTCCTCCATCTGATCGAGAATCAGTTTGGCGTGCTCGAAGAAATACTTGCCCTCCTCCGTCAGGTCCATGCGCCGCGTGGTGCGGTTGATCAGCGTGGTATCGAGCTTGGCCTCCAGCCGCGACAATGTGCGGCTGACCGCCGAAGGCGTCTGCCCGACCTGTTCGGCCGCAGCGGAAATCGATCCGCACTCAATCACGCAGACGAAAATCTGCAACTCATCGGATCTGGCTTTCACGTGTGTCCTCTTTTGCCTATCGGCGTGGCATGAATCGCCAAGATCGCAGCCTTCGGCAGCTCCTACATGATTTGGCGTACACCTGTAGGAGCTGCCGAAGGCTGCGATCTTTCCGGCCGTTGCGACGGATATTAGCCTTAAACGCTTATACCGACAGGCCGAACACCTCGCTCAGGTGCTGCTCATAACGCGCCACATCACCTTCGATGTTCGGGCGTTTCATCACATCAACCGCCAGGAACGTCGGCAAACCGGTCATGCCAAGGAATTCGTTGGCCTTGTGGAACGGGAAGTACACCGCGTCCACGCCCTTGCCTTCGAAGAAGTCGGTCGGGTCGTCGAAGGCTTGCTGCGGCGCATTCCAGGTCAGAGACAACATGTATTGCTTGCCCTGCACCAAACCACCGCTGCCGTACTTTTGCGAAGCATCGGAACGGGTGCGGCCGTCACTGGCGTAGAGGCTGCCGTGGCCTTCGGTGAAGACTTCGTCGATGTACTTTTTCACGGTCCACGGCGCGCCCATCCACCAGCCCGGCATTTGATAAATGATCACGTCGGCCCAGAGGAATTTGGCCACTTCTTCAGCGACGTCGTAGCCCTCGTCGATGAAGGTGGTTTTCACGTCAACGCCGCCGCGATCCAGCACGCTCAACGCGGCTTCATGCAGGGTGGTGTTGTAGCGGCCATCGGAGTGCGCAAACTTTTTGCCGCCATTGAGCAACAGTACTTTTTTCATGAGGAATCTCGGAAGGGTCAGAAAGTGGATGGCGGCAGGTTAGCGACCGGCCTCGCGCGGAATAAGCCCTGAATTCGCAAAATTCATTTGACCTATACGCACGAATCAACAGGTGATTGTTGCCATAAACTGGCGCCGATTCTGACTTTGAGGAGACTCCTGATGAGTGAAATACAAGGCTTCATCCTGCACGCCAAAACCCGCCCGGAAAAATCCGACGCCTTCGAAGCGTTCTTCCGCGGCTATGTCGAAGCGAGTCGTGCCGAGCCGGGCTGCATCGAGTACCACATGCTGCGCGACAAACAGGACCCGACGCTGTTTATCTTCTTCGAGATCTGGCAATCCCAGGCGCACCTCGACGTGCACTCGAACCTGCCGCACATGAAGCAGTTCCTCGAACAGCGCGACGAATTCCTGGAACAGGATTTCGATATCCGCGCCATCGAGATGCTCAGCCCGTCGTCCGCTACCCGCTGATCAGCAAGTGGCCGCCGAGCAAACCGAGGCCGATGAAGAACACGCGCTTGAACAGCACGGCGCTGATCCGCTGGCGCAGCCATTGCCCGAGCAACATGCCGAGCACCGCCGGGATCAGCGCCAGCAATGACGCGCTCAATTCGCCACCGCCCAGCGCCCCGCGCCACAACAGGCCGGCAGCGAGGGCGAGGGTCGATACGGTGAACGACAGGCCCAGCGCCTGCACCAGCTCATCCTTGTTCAAACCCAGTGCTTGCAGATACGGCACCGCCGGAATCACGAAGACGCCAGTGGCGGAGGTGATCACGCCGGTCAGCACGCCGCACAGCGGACCGAGCCAGCGCTCGGTCTGACGGCTGACGCGCAAAGTCGGCAGGAACAAACCGCTCAACGCATAGAGCAGCAATGCCGCGCCCAACCCCCGCACCACCCAATGACCACCCGCCATGCCGATCCACACCGTCCCGGCACCGGTGCCGATGAAGATTGCAAGCAGCATCGGCCACAGCCGCCTGACCAACCCGTGCAAATGCCCGCCGAATGCCAGTTGCCAGACGTTGGTCAGGGTTGCTGGAATGATCAGCAGCGCGGCAGCCTGCGACGGCGCCATAGCCAGACCGAGCAGGCCCATGGCGATGGTTGGCAGGCCGAGGCCGATCACGCCTTTGATCATGCCGGCCAGAAGGAAGGTGGCGATGACCAGCAGAGAAAGGGCCAGACCAAGGTTTTGGTAGAACGTGGCGAGTGTATTCATGGGCTGATCCTGCGCCTGGATTGGTCGTGTGAAAATTCGCCATATACTGAGGATGCCTCTTGTTTTGATAGAGGCTTAAAAAGTTGTCGATGCTTCTGGCGTCTTCGCGGGCAAGCCTCGCTCCTACAGGGGTTGCGCAAATCGTGTAGGAGCGAGGCTTGCCCGCGAAGGCGGCTGCCCAGTCAACACACTTCCCGAGGCTGTACCCATGCACTTCGACCTCACCGACCTGCGCCTCTACCTGAACATCCTCGACACCGGCAACATCACCGCCGGCGCCGCGCGCAGCCATTTATCCCTGGCGGCGGCAAGCGCGCGAATCCGCGCGATGGAGGCTTCGCTCGGCATCGACTTTCTGGAACGCGGTCGTCGCGGCGTCACCCCCACTTCCGCCGGAAAAGCCCTCGCGCAACACGCCCGAATGCTGCTGCAACACGCCGACCGTATGCAGCAGGACCTGGCCGAATACGCCAAAGGCGTCAAAGGTCAGGTGCGTTTGTTATGCAACACCACGGCAATCACCGAGTACCTGCCGGAAGTGCTGGCGGACTTCCTCTGCCGCCATCCCAACCTCGACATTGATCTGCAGGAATTGCCGAGCCTGCGCATCGTCCATGCACTGCATCAGGGTGCGGCGGACCTTGGCATCGTCTCCGACGCCGTCGACACCCACGCCCTCGAAACCCAGCCCTTTCGCGACGATCCGCTGGTGCTGATCATGCCGCATGGGCATCCATTGGCTGACGGCGCAACACCGAGCTTCAGCGAGACGCTGCATCACGATTACGTCGGCCTGAGTGCCAACAGCGCACTGGCGGTGTACCTCGAAGAACAGGCGCTGCACGCGGGCGTGCGCATGCAGATCCGCATCCGGGCGGAAGGCTTCGACGGGGTGATTCGCATGGTCGCTCGCGGCGCCGGGCTGGCGATTGTGCCGTTGGCGGCGATCGAGCGCCGGGCCGTCGATCAACCGTTCAAGCACGTTGCCCTGCAGGAAGCCTGGGCGCAGCGCAAACTGCTGCTGTGCGCCCGCTCGTTTGCTGGCCTGCCCGGTTACGCCAGAGCCCTGCTCGACGCGTTGTGCGCTGCAAACCGGGCCGGGAGCCTTTGAAAACCGGTGTTTGGCCCAACAGGCATCTGTATGACGAAGGCTGCGAAGAGTAATATCTGCCCTTTCAAATCAAGCCTGGCCACAACAACCAAAAGGGAACCAGATGGCGGATGAAATCTTGCAACAGGCAACGCTCAAGCGGGGGTTGAAAAATCGGCACATTCAACTGATCGCATTGGGCGGCGCCATTGGTACGGGGCTGTTCCTGGGCTCCGCCGGAGTGCTCAAGTCCGCCGGACCGTCGATGATCCTCGGCTATGCGATTGCCGGTTTCATCGCGTTCCTGATCATGCGCCAACTGGGCGAGATGATTGTCGAGGAACCCGTGGCCGGCTCGTTCAGCCACTTCGCGCACAACTACTGGGGCGGCTTTGCCGGTTTCCTGTCCGGCTGGAACTACTGGGTCCTGTATGTGCTGGTGGGCATGGCCGAGCTGACAGCCGTTGGCAAGTACGTGCAGTTCTGGTGGCCGGAGGTGCCGACCTGGGTCAGCGCGGCGGTGTTCTTTGTGTTGGTCAACCTGATCAATACGCTGAACGTCAAAGTCTTCGGCGAGATGGAGTTCTGGTTCGCGATCATCAAGGTCGTGGCCATCATCGGCATGATCCTCCTGGGCTGCTACATGCTGTTCAGCGGCACCGGCGGCCCGCAAGCATCGGTGAGCAACCTGTGGAGCCATGGTGGTTTCTTCCCCAATGGCACCAACGGTTTGCTGATGGCGATGGCGTTCATCATGTTCTCCTTCGGTGGCCTGGAACTGGTCGGCATCACCGCCGCTGAAGCCAGCGAACCGCGCAAGGTCATTCCCAAGGCCATCAACCAGGTGGTTTATCGGGTGCTGATCTTCTACGTCGGCGCCCTCACCGTGTTGCTGTCGCTGTACCCATGGGACCAACTGCTGCAGACACTGGGCGCCTCGGGCGACGCCTACAGCGGCAGTCCTTTCGTGCAGATTTTCGCCCTGATCGGCAGCGACACCGCCGCGCAGATCCTCAACTTCGTGGTGCTCACCGCCGCGCTCTCGGTCTACAACAGCGGCGTGTACTGCAACAGCCGCATGCTCTATGGCCTGGCCGAGCAAGGCGACGCGCCCAAAGTGCTGATGAAGTTGAACAAGCAAGGCGTTCCGTTGCTGGCACTGGGCGTTTCGGCGTTGATCACGATGCTGGCGGTGCTGGTCAACTACGTCGCACCGCATGAAGCGCTTGAGTTGTTGTTTGCCCTGGTGGTCGCGTCCTTGATGATCAACTGGGCGCTGATCAGCCTCACGCATTTGAAGTTCCGCAAGGCCATGGTCCAGCGCGGCATCGTGCCAGGCTTCAAGGCTTTCTGGTCGCCGTATACCAACTACCTGTGCCTGGCGTTCATGGCCGTGATCATCTGCGTTATCTGGATGATCCCGCCGGTGCGCGCCTCGGTGTACGCCATGCCGGTGTGGGTGTTGCTCATCTACGGCTGCTATCGGTTGCGCATGGCCAGGCACCGAAAGCTGTCTGTGACTCAGTAATCGCGTAAAAAAAACGCCCCGGCATTCGATGAATGCCGGGGCGTTTTTTATGGCGAGCGCAGTGAATCCAGCGTTTCTGGATACCTCGATGTCGAGCACAGACAACTGACGCCGCATCAAGCCCGATAGGGTGCGACTTCAGTTCTCCATCACGCTCGGAGTCATCATGTCCGCACCGATTACCGTTCTTCGCGACACCCACCCGCTGCCAGTGCTCGACGCCTGCAAATGGGAAAAACTCGAAGGCGATCCGCACACCGTCAACCTCAACGCCTACACCAGCGAAGACGGCAGCAAGATCATGGGCACCTGGATCTGCACGCCGGGCAAGTGGTATGTGGAATACGTGAAGTGGGAATACTGCGATTTCCGCGAGGGTTACTGCATCATCACCCCGGAAGGAAAGGAGCCGATCCATCTGCGTGCCGGTGATATTTTCGTCATCGAGCCGGGGATGAAAGGCACGTGGGAAGTGGTTGAAACCGTGCGCAAGTATTTCGTGTTTGCCTGATGCAAAAAAACCGGGAGATCACCCGACGTGATTTCCCGGTAAATGTCGATGCGCACACACCTCACCTGTAGGAGCCGGCTTGCTGGCGAAAAACTCGAGAGCAACGCGGGGGGTCAGATTCCCCGCGTTATCGTTAACGACCATCGCGAGCAGGCTCGCTCCCACAGGTTGAAGCAGGTCGTTATTGCGGTTTGCGATAGCTGTTGATGATCGCCGAGAAGTCTTTACCCCCCTCCCCACGCTGGCTCATCGCCTGATACAACTGCTGGGCCACCGCGCCGAGCACCACCGGTTGGTGCGCCTGACGCGCAGCTTCCGTGGCAAGCCCCAGATCCTTGAGCATCAGCTCGGCACCAAAACCACCGGTATAACCTCGCGACGCAGGTGCCGTTTCGACGATGCCCGGCCACGGGTTGTACATCTCCGAACTCCAGCAACGCCCCGTGGAACTGTTGATGATCCCGGCCAGCACGCCAGTGTCGATCCCCAGTGCATCACCGAGTGCCATGGCTTCGCTGACGCCAACCATGGAGATCGCCAGCAGCAGGTTGTTGCAGATCTTGGCGATTTGCCCGGTGCCGACCTCGCCACAATGGACAATGTTGCGACCCATCTGCGCCAGCACCGGTTGCAGGGTGGCAAACAGTTCAGGCGTGGCGCCGACCATGAAGGTCAGGGTCCCGGCTGCTGCACCGCCAGTGCCACCCGACACCGGCGCATCGGCCATGGCCACGCCTTGCTTGGCAGCGGCTGCCGCCACATCACGCGCGGTTTGCGGGTCGATGGTGCTGCAATCCACGGCTGGTACGCCGCTGCCGATACCGGCGAGCACGCCGTCTTCACCCAGCCACACGCTGCGCACGTGCACAGCGGCGGGCAGCATGGTGATCACCAGTTCTGCGCCTTGAGCCGCTTCACGAGCCGTCGCGCTGATGCTGCCGCCCAGTTGTTCCAGTTCGGCCAGAACGGTTTTGTTCAAATCAACCAGTCGCAGCGCGTGGCCGGCCTTGATCAGGTTGCGCGCCATCGGCGCGCCCATGTTGCCGAGACCGATAAAAGCGATTTTCATGTCCGGCTCCTTAACGCAAGTTGATGGTGGTGTTCACACCGTCGTTGACGCTGTCGTCATCAAACCAGCGACTGGTGACGGTCTTGGTCTGAGTGTAGAACTGCACCACTTGCTTGCCATACGGGCCGAGGTCGCCAAGCTTGGAACCGCGCGAACCGGTGAAGCTGAAGAACGGGACCGGCACCGGAATCGGAATGTTGATGCCGACCTGACCCACGTCGATTTCGTTCTGGAATTTGCGCGCCGCCGCACCGCTTTGGGTGAACAGGCCCGTGCCGTTGCCGAACGGGTTGGCGTTGACCAGGGCGATGGCCTCGTCGAGCGTATTCACTTCCAGCACCACCAGCACCGGGCCGAAGATTTCCTGGGTGTAGATCTGCATCTCGGGGGTCACGCCAGAGAACAGGGTCGGACCGACAAAGTTGCCCTTCTCGTAGCCGGGAACCGTGATGTCACGACCGTCCAGCTCAAGCTTGGCGCCTTCCTTGATGCCGCTTTCGATCAGATCCAGAATCCGCGCTTTGGCACGCTTGGAGATCACCGGACCAACGTCCGTGCCCGGCTCGCTACCAGCGTTGACCTTGAGTTTCTGCGCCAGCGCTTTCAGGTCCGGCAGCCATTGCTTGGCCGCGCCGACCAACACCACCACCGACGTTGCCATGCAACGCTGACCGGCCGCACCGAAACCGGCACCGACCAGCGCATTCAGCGCTTGTTCGCGGTTGGCATCCGGCAGCACCACGGCGTGGTTTTTAGCGCCCATCATCGATTGCACGCGCTTGCCGTGCTTACCGGCCAGGTCATAAACGTGAGTACCGACGGCAGTCGAACCGACGAAGGAAACCGCCTTGATGTCTTTGTGGGTGCAGAGCGCGTCCACCACGTCCTTGCCGCCGTGAACCACGTTGAGCACGCCCGCCGGAACGCCCGCCTCGATAGCCAGTTCCACCAGCAGCATGGTCGACATCGGGTCCTGCTCGGACGGTTTGAGCACGAAGGTGTTGCCGCAGGCGATGGCCATCGGGAACATCCACAGCGGAATCATCGCCGGGAAGTTGAACGGGGTGATGCCGGCGCAAACACCGATTGGCTGGCGCAGGGTGTAGGTATCGACGCCGCCTGCGACGTTCTCGGCGAACTCGCCCATTTGCAGGCTGCCGATGGAGCACGCGTGTTCGACGACTTCCAGGCCTCGGAAAATATCGCCTTCAGCGTCGGCAATGGTCTTGCCCTGCTCGTTGCTGAGCACCACGGCGATACGCTTGGAGTGTTCGCGGATCAACGCCTGGAGCTTGAGCATGATGCGCATGCGGGCGCCGATCGGCGTCAGCTTCCAGGTCTGGAAGGCGCGATGGGCGGCGCTGATCGCGGCGTCGACTTCCGAGGCGGTGGCAAACGGAACCTTGGCCAGTACTTGCTGAGTCGCCGGGTTGACGATGTCGTGCCACTCAGTGGTCTGGGACTCGACCCACTCACCGTCGATCAACAGTTTGACGTTCTGGACAGTGGTTTCGTTGGGCGTGAGCGATGCGTTCATGCTGGTCTCCTGGACTTGTTGTTATGCAGGGAGCCAAGGCGGATAAGTCGCCTTGAGATGAGGCGTGTGTCGCGAATTGGTTGTCGGACTGTTTTTGGAGTATAGATGTGCAAACTTCTAATAAGAACGCACATAAAAGCCGGTCCATCATGCAAAAAAACATCACGTCTTTAGGTTCGCTGAACTGGGATGACCTCAAGTTTTTCCTCGAAGTGGCCCGCACCCGCAAGGCCAGCACCGCGGCCAAGCGCCTGGCGGTGGACTACACCACGGTGTCGCGGCGTATCAGCTCGCTGGAAGCGGCATTGGGTACATTGTTGTTCGAGAAGTCCCGGACCAGCGGTTTTGTCCTGACCGCTGAGGGTCAGCGTTTATTGGGTTACGCCGAGTCGATCGAGAGCACGCTGCACATGGCGTGCGAACAGGTTTCCGGTTCCGGCGTGGCGCTGTCCGGTCACGTGCGGATGGGTTGCACCGAAGGGTTCGGCAGCTTTTTCATCACCCCGCAGCTGAGCCATTTCGTCGACGCCTACCCGGCGATCTCGGTGGATATCCTGCCGCTGCCGCACTTCATCAGCCTGTCCAAACGCGAGGCGGACATCGTCATCGCCCTGGAACGTCCGGAGCATGGCCCGTACGTCTGCTGCAAACTCTGTGACTACCGGTTGCAGCTGTACGCGACCCAGGACTATCTGGACAAACACCCACCGATCCGGCGCCCGGCGGACTTGGGCAAGCATTCATTTATCAGTTATGTCGACGACCTGGCCTTCAGTTCGGAGCTGTTGTACCTGGCGAACGTGCTGCCCGGTGCCAGCGCCAACTTGCGCAGCACCAGCGTGATTGCGCAATTCGTTGCAGCGCAGCAAGGGCGTTCGCTGGCGATTCTGCCGTGCTTCCTTGCGGCTCAGGATCCGCGGTTGCTGCCGGTGTTGCCGGAGGAAATCAACATCACCCGGCAGTTCTGGATGTACTGCCGCGAGGACCTGCGCAAGCTCAAGCGGATTACCCTGTTGTGGGATTACATCCGCGAAGTGACTGAGCTAAATCGCCCGTTATTACTGGGCGAAACGCGGGAGCTGCGGTTTACGGACTGAGCGTCTACAGGTAGCAAAGGAAGCTCATCCTAACGGCCTCAGAAGGCTCTTGGCAACGACTTGTGACAGTGGTTGTGACACCACTTGTGACAGTCAGAAAGGTTCTTACACAGTGGCGCACATAGGCGCGATAAAGACCCCATGCAGGCATTGAAGTGGGCACACGGGGGGACCGTGCGAGATAGTAATTGATGGAATGAGGTCTCAAAAATTTCTGTCAGGTTTCCGTTAAAAGTTAAAACCCCGCTCTGGCTTCAAAAAAAATTTCAAAGGAGTACGCCCATTTAAGTTCATTTTTGGTTGACCACGGCATTAAGTGTGAGATATTTACGATTTCGTAGAGCAGTCGCTCTTACTTAATGGACAGGATAACAATGAAGGAAACTGCTCGACTCATCGCTTGCGCTTTTATTTTTTGCTCTGCCGTTGTGGCAGCCAAGCCGAATTCAAACTCCTCAGCTGAACTCATTGCCCCTGCTGCAATAGTAAACAAACAAGACCCAACAACACCGCAAGCAACCATAACTAAGCAAGAATCCGAACTACTCCTTATAAAAGAGCAAAATCGGCTAATTAAAGAGTTTCAATCCTCACAACAGACGACAGTTTACTGGGCGTTAGGCGGAATTTTTAGCTTTGTTTTAATTCTTACCGGGCTTAGCATTCTCACAAATTTCAAACTATACGACCAAGACAAAGAGCGATTAAGAGCAGAATTTGAAGGAAAGATAAACGCCTACAAGACCCAATTCGACCTTCAGATCGAGGAGTACAAACGGGAATCCGACAAATCAAGTGATCAAAAAAGCCAAGTTCTTCAAGATCGATTTTTACTTCAGCTTTCCGAGACAAGGAAATTATCCGAAGACATTCGATCAGAGCTGATTAGCGACATAAAATCAACTGATAGCAACATCAAAAAACTCGAAACCAATCTGACCGGAGTCAATAGAAAACTTGCTGAAGCCGAAGCCGACTTGCGGGATGTAGAGGTTTTGGTTTGGGACCTAAAAGATATCCCCGGAAATATGCTAATCACTTATTCACAAGGACTTACTGCTGCGATACTGGCGCGCAATAAATCACGAGTATCCCACATACTTAGCCAGATCGTTAGCACTCTTGAAAAGAAGTACTGCAAGCCGGGATTAGACATATCATTCAAAGCCAACCATTGGCTGACAGAAAGTTTAAATGAAGCAAACGACTTAGACCCTTCGGGAGTCGCTGAAGTAAGAGACACTCTCGCCAAAATCAATATTAAGGAAGAGATTGAATCTTAGCCAAGGACTCCATAAACCACCTGATAAAAGTCCGGTGAGTAGCCAAAAGTATATTTCCAATTTCAAGCCACGACGCAAAACGTAAATATGAAACGCCCTCCGCCGATCCTTCATTGGGTCGGCCTTACGGGGCTCTTTACGATCAGCTCAAGGTGATACGGGTGATCATCGGGAAGGCAACAGCCTCGGTCTGAAGACCATCAGCGGTCAACTTCACACGGACCTTACCGTTGGCGATGATGTCCACGATGGTCATGATCTCGATGTCCCATGCTTGATGAGCACCGTTACGGGTCGCTTCGATCTTCCAGATGTCGCCGTTACGGCCTTCACGGTAGCTCAGAGAGGTGAACATCTTAGGCAGCAGGAACAGGCCATAGTCAGTGCCGCTGTAAGGCTGCACAGAGGTGCCGATCAGAGCCTCAATATCCTCGACACCGGCACGCTGAGGAGCACGCTCAAGAACGGCCAGCAGGGTCGCAGGCAGCAGGACCACGAAGTCCTCAAGGGTCGTACCTACGGTCTGGTTTACGTGGGTCGTCAAGATGTCGATAAGGTCCTCAGCGATCTCTACAGGCTTGCCGGTTGGCTTAGCCACAGAGAAGCTCTCAGTGCTTGGGGCGGTCGAAAGGATCTTAGCGATGCTCCCAGCGGCCTCATACTCGATGTCCCGCAACAGCTTCTCAGCGGTCTGGTTCATGGACTGCTCAGTGAAGCCAGCCATTAAGGTGTGGTCGAGGATTGTGAAGCGCTTGCTAATCAGCAGTGCCTCAGAGGTCGGCTCAGTGAAGATCACAGACCCAGCCAGGACGGGACCCTTCGAGATGGTCTGGTTGTCCCAGTTCTTGCGAGGATCGAAGCTGACAGTGCGGTCGGCCATGGTGATGATCTGTTGACCAGATGCCTCAGAGCCAGCCGGACGGAACTCACATGGGGTTGCCTCCATGGCAGCTTGGCGCCACTCATTGCTGTTTAGGAGTTCGCTGAGGCCCTCTGTCAGGGCTTCCACATAGACGGACACATCGGTAGCGGCTAAGTCTTCCGAACGGATGCTGCCGGTGGTGAACTGGATGGTGCTACCGTTCTCGAAGGTTGAGGTCAGGTGCTTAACGCTGGTGGTGTTCGGTGCGACGTATTGGTTAGGCAGTTTCATGGGAATGGTTCTCCTGAATTAGATAGTGGTGAGGTGTCGTGAGGTGCTGTTACCAACCAGACGATCGAGAGGCCGCACGTATGCGCTGCCCTTGTTCTCGAATGGCAGCCGCTCGGGCTTCTCTGTCGGCTTTGGCTTGAGCCAGTTCACGGGGCGTAGCGACACGGCAGCGCTCAGCATGGGCATTCGCTTCAGCTTGTTGACGAAGACGCAGACGGGCCTTCTCTGACTTGTCTACGGCGTACTCACGGGCAGCCTCAGGGACCGCATTGAGCGACAGACCGGCCTCAGCGAAGACCTTTACGATCTCAAGCTTTCGGCTCTGAACGGTGGCGCATTGAGCGACCAGCATGGGCAGCATGATGTTCTCGACGTACTCACGGCGCAGGGTCTGACCGGACACGGTGACTTCATCTTTCAGGACGTTGGTGATGGTGATTTGCATGATGTTGGTTCTCCTGTGAGGTGACCCATTCGCTCAGCCTTGGCGCCATAGACGCGCACGACAAGACGGCAAGGAGGGAGCCGCATGGGCATCTTCCAAGACTGACGAATAGGTTCTTGATTGGGCTGTGTGGCTAATGCTGGATCAGGACATGGCAAGCCTGAGAGGCATCTTTAAGGACAACCGTGGCGACGGTCGCTGTTGAGCTGGCGAGCAGCTAACGGGTGTTAGTGTTGAGCAGGACGCGTAGACATAATGGTGGGGACATTCTTCATGAGTCGAACCAATCTATCTAAGTCGATCTTAAGTTTATCCAAGAGCTCTTTGAGTGCGTCCAAGTGATACGCAGACATCCTCGTCCTGAGAAACGCATAGGCACCTTCGACATCCTTGTGAGCCCTGAGAGCCGTGGTCTTTACGGTGAAGGCTGCATAGGCAGACCTTGGAGTAATGGTTGCTTCGATGGCTAATAGGTCAGCTTGGTGCTGAGGCTCAAGACCATCTAACTCGAAGTGGAATAACATAGGACCTCCTTTGAGGTGGAAGCTAAGAAGGAATTCATAATCGTGATACCAATTACCTTAGCTTTGAGGTGATCTTGAGAGGAATCTTAAAGAGGGATCTTTAAGGGTGGTCTATAAGAAGGATCTCAGAGGGATCTTTGGGGATATCTTCCAATAGTGAGGGTAACTATAGGTGTAGGGCTATTACTGAACCTTCACACGATTAGGAGCCCCAACGATGAATCCTTGAGAGTCTCTGCGAGCCGTGTCGCCCAAGTGGTCCTTTCGGATCTGAGCGAGCCAGTGTTGAGCGGCTGTAGGGTTCTCAAAGACGGCTCTATGAAGGACCCCACGGATGGTAGTCTTCCCTATGTATTGCTCCCTTGAGGTGCAGTGCTTGTCTCGGGTCACACCCACGGGCAGGTGGGCATCCTTCTTGGGCATCCGGCGAGCTTGAAGACCAGCAACACGGTTGCCCATGTTCTCGTGGTAGGTCAGTGGTCGCAGGTTGCTGGGGTGATTGTTGTTTGGGTTGCCGTCGATATGGTCAATCACCAACGACTCATCGAACGGACCATGAGCCATCCGATAGACAATGCGGGCCTTCTGTACGCGGATTTTGTGCTTGGTGTCGCCGTCCATCCATGTGACTTCAACTTGCTGCCGGAACGATCCATTGGTGTAGGAGCCCACCGGGGCGCCCTCTACAGTTCCTCTACGGGTCTTACCGGGGATGAGCTTGAAGTCCCGCGCTACGATCCCTTCGTGGTCGTCAGCGAACTTGTAGCGTGCCTCAAGGATTTCTATTGGTGGCAGCACGCAGGCCATCACGTTGGTGCCCTGAAGGCGGATCTTGGTTGGTGTGGTCATTGGTGGTCTCCTGTGTTGGTTGATTGGTGACTGGGTGTAGTTGCAATAGTGAGGGTTTTAAATCCTACATCTATGGTCACAGCCATTTCGACCAACAAACACGGGCCCCTCAGGGCATCTTGAGGTTTTCTACGCGCACGCTCCTACGCTCACGGAGCAAGGCCAGGACCCAGCGAGCGGATTAGATTTCACGTAGGAGCGCGTTTGGATAGCAGGATACTGGTATCACTACCATGTACCAGTGGTTAAAAATCCTGCCTAACCCTGTAAGTAATGGTCCTCGGGGTCATTTTCGGAGGGTGCTCCTTCACTACTGAACATTCACCAATGGCATATTTTATTGCCTTGATAGGACCCCAGCTCTTATAGGCCGAGCTATTTATTTTGAATGTTCCGATTTTGTGTATTTTTCCTGTAGCGCCGACATGCAGCTTTTCGTTGAACTTGAGATGGTAGCTAACCACTTCTACGCTCAGTGTCTTCCCGTTATCTAATTTCAGTTCGAGCGTGGGAGTATTTATTTCCATTGTGAGGAACCTCAAGATTTATTTGATTAGGCTGAAGGCTTCAACAAGCACCTCAGCCATACGCCCTATCTCTACCGAACTTCCAGCCCCAAAAAGATCATAGCTAATCGACCCCGACGAACGCCTTAAAACTGACTCAGAGGGTCTCAAGGTGCTCACAAAGCAAACCATTGAGCATCTCAGCGATCACCGCCACAGGGACACCTGAGCCATAAATATCAAAGGTTACCGTTCCCGAGGCGTGCCCCATGACAGCTTGAGCATGAGTCGTAGGAACCCCTTTAGCCTGCATGAGGGAAGCCAATGAGTGGCACAATGAGTGGAACACTAAGCCCCTTACATAGGACTCCCCAAGAGCCTGAGGGATTGCCTGCTGGTTGACCCATTCGCCTGCTGGTCTGTATCCGATCTGTGCCAACGAATCGTTCCCGCTCTGTTTGCAGGTCTCGACATACCGTAGGAAGGCTTGAAGGTCGAACCCATAGGCACCATCAGTCAATGGAACCAGCCTCTCACTACGCTTGTTCTTGATGGATTTACCCTCACCAACCTCATTGATGTGGATAACGACAATGCCTGAGTTAAGGGTCTGAATGTCACTAACGCTCAACTGAGAGATTTCATTGAGACGCCCGCCCGTGATGATGCCAAGACTCAGCAACCAGCGTTTCCATGATGTCTCAGGGAGCTTGTTCGCATAGGCCATTAGGCTGCCTATCTGGTCCTGAGAGAACGCCTTACGGGTGGACTCAGTGCCTTTAGTGAACTTGAGTTTCTTGTCGTATGACTTTTCGAGATGACCATTCTCAACTGACCAGTTCAGGACAGCAGAGAGCTTCATCAGCATCTGATTTACCGTTGATGGTTTCCGTGTGGTCGCAAGTCTATCCCTCAAGGCCACAAGATCCGCCCTTGTGTGCATCCTCAGGTCCAAAGCTCCAAACTCGGTACACAGAACGCCATGAGTGAACTTGGTGGAACTGAGAGTGCTGGCTTTCTGTTCCCCTGCCCGGTCCGCCATGTAGAGGCCCGATAGAACCTCAAAGGTCATTGGAGCTAATACAGATAGGGACACAGGCACGCCAGTGACGTGCTTCAAATCATTCTTAGAGCCCCCCTCAAGGTCCCTGATGATATTCACCAATGGCACAGAGTCGCCCTGTAGACGCACCTGAGCAGCAGACATCACCTCCCTCGCTCTCGCTACGTGTTCATGCTGATCGACGCTGAGTGGCATCGTCGCAGCAATCTCAGATAGGTTGGTCCTAACGTCCTCGTAGAGGTCGCCCCAGTCACGGAGAGAGTGAACATCATGGGCAGACGACAAGAGACTCTCAGCGACACTCAGCAGATGCTCCCTGAGCTCACTCCAAGTCGCCTCAGGGTGATCCAAATGGAAGGCCTTGATGGTCTCGGCAAGTCGTCGTGAAGCGTCCATAGCTGCCCTTCGGTCAGTGGTCTTGAGTGAAACTGAGGTGGATTGAGTGGTGCTGCCGGTCTCTCTGAGGCGCAGATAGTAGATGCCATTGCGTCTGTAGTGATAGGGCTTAGCGAGCCTTGTAGTGGGCCTGAGAGGAATAGCAAAACTTGTGACATCACTTGTAACAGGGTGGAGCTTTGTAGTGGTCTTCATGGCAAAAGGCCCCCGTAATCATTGGGTGGGACCTTTGCAACCTGTAGTTCTGGATGTACTGCCGCGAGGACCTGCGCAAGCTCAAGCGGATTACCCTGTTGTGGGATTACATCCGCGAAGTGACTGAGCTAAATCGCCCGTTATTACTGGGCGAAACGCGGGAGCTGCGGTTTACGGACTGAGCGGCTGAGCAGATGTTCAAAGTGGGCTAGCCAATTGGCAGCCCTTGCGGGTGACTTCCAGCCGCTTGTAAACAACCCGGTTGGCCTTGTGTGACTCGATAATCATTGGCAGGGAAGTACGGGGGTCGTCCAAACGCAAGCTCAGAAGAAAATCGACATTACATTCCCACCATTTGCTCTCAAGCAACTGCGCCACAACCTCTGGCGGGTGCCGATACTTGATGACCTTCGCCGGAATCCCGGCGACTACCGCATAGGGCGGCACATCGTGGGCAACCAGTGCGCGGGTGGCGATGATGGCCCCCGTGCCCACCGTGACACCTTCCATGATCATGGCGCCATGTCCGATCCAAACGTCGTCGCCGATCGTTACATCAACGATCTCTGGTTCGAAGGACAGTTTTGTTCGGGTAAATTGGAAGGGGTGCGAACTGACCCAGTCGGACGGGTGGGTATTTTTGTCTTGCCCGATGTAGCAGTCATTTCCGATCGAACAAAACCGTCCTATCGAGGACACCGCAGACAGCACGCAACCACTTCGAATGTAAGTGTGAGCACCAATGCTCAAACGTTTGGTTCCGATCACCACATGACCGAGCGAAACATTCTCTTCCACCAGCAACGTGGTTTTGGCGTTAAGCGATGACACCCCGCCAGCGATCTTGCATTTATGCTGGCGAAGCCATTTTTTCCAGAAGTGGTTGCGGCAGTAATTTATTATTTTTTCCATGTGGCAGTCGTCGTGTTCCGTTCATCTACGGGGGTATGAATTCCCCCCCAAAAAAATAGTTAAAAAGGGAGGCAGCCGATCAGTCGGCGCTCACCACAATCGACACCCGGCGGTTTTCGGTTCGACCGGCCGCGTTATCGTTGGAGGCTACCGGCTCACTGCTGCCAAAGCCCTTTAGCTGGATATTCTGTTCTTTCATGCCGACCGCGGTCAGGACCTTGCCGACGCTATTCGCGCGGCGCAACGACAGCTGTTCGTTGTAGGTCTCTTTGCCCGACGCATCAGTGTGACCATCAACCCGCACCCGATCGATCCCGACACCCAGCAACGCCTTGCCAATGCGCTCGACGATCTCGGTGCTCTGCGGATTCAGGCTTTCGACATCACTGCCAAACAACACTTTGCCGGACAAGCCAAACGCCCAGCCCTCGTCGGTCAACTCGAAACCTTGCTGTTGGAGCACTGCAACCTGTGCCGGACTCAAACCTTTTTGTGGTGCCGTCTGGCAACCGGTCAGTGCCAGCAAAGCCATGAACAAGGGGATCGCAAGAAATCGCAGATTGAATGAGAACACGAACATTAGCTCCTGGTTTGAACATCGGCGACAGGGTGCTCCGACCCTGACGTGTGCTGTGCACCTCTGGAAAAGCGTTTGGCCTGGTACATGGCCGCATCGGCAGCATTGAGCAGAGCACCCGGTGTAGCACCATGATCCGGGTACACGGCAATGCCGATGCTCAGAGAAGTCAAAACCTGAGTATGACCCGGCAACGGGATCGGCACTTCCATGCTGGCAATGATTTTATCGGCGATCCGCTCGGCGTCTTCGGTCTTGTGCAGCGGTGTCAGCAGGACAGCAAACTCGTCCCCCCCAAGACGCGCCACCAGATCCTCTTCGCGCAGTTGCGCGCGAACCCGATTGGCGACTGCGACCAACACTGCATCGCCAGCCGCGTGACCGAAGGTGTCGTTGATTTCCTTGAACCGGTCACTGTCGAGAAACAGCACCGCTACCCGCTCGTTGAGCTTGTTGGCGTTGCGCAATGCACGAATCAATCGGCCTTCGAAAAACGCTCGGTTCGGCAACCCGGTGAGGCTGTCATGACTGGCCTGGTGGGCGAGGGTTTCATTCTCGCTTTGCAGGTGGGTTTGCCAGGATTCGAGTTCGTCGAGCAGGGCATTGAAGTCATTGCCCAGGTTATCGAGTTCGGCGATGTCGGCAGGCGGCACACGCTGGTCGAAGGCTCGTTCGCTACGCGCAGCGTGCGCCACGAACGCCAGACTGCGCAGCGGACCGGTGATCCCGCTCAGTTGTCGGCGAGCCAGATAAAGCGCCACCCAGGCACTGGCGGCGGTGCACAGAACGATGCCCACCAGACCGCTGAGCAAGAAGCGCATCAGGCTGCCGCCGTGGCCGATCAGCAGAGTGCTGCCGATTTCCTGGCCTTGATGGATGATCGGCATGCTGATGGGCTCTTCCAGAAAGGCTTTGGCCATCTGCATTTCGAGATCAGAGAACAATCCGGTTTCCGGCCGCTGCCAACGCGCCAACAACTTGCCTTGCTCGTCCAGCACTTGGGCATCCGCCACTTCTTCGGTGGAGGCGATCAGTGCCAGCGCTTCAGTAGCGGCGGCTTTGTCGTTGAACACCACGGCAGCTTCCACGGTGTAGTTGATGGAGCGCGCGATCAGGTGCAGGTTGTGGTCGGCATAGACCCGCAACGCCAGGACGCCGAGCAGCGTCAGCGAGATGCTGGCCATGGCCACGCCGACCAGCGCGACGATCAAATGACCGCGGCCAATGACCGAACGCAAGGTCGGACGACTGCCAGGTTTGAATAGCCTCATGGCGCCGCCGGTTTGCGGCGGGACAGTTGCAGCACACTTGGGTGAATTCGCACGCCGCTGCGGGCGACAGAATCGAGGTTGACCTCAAAGGACACTTGTTCATCGCCGACACGCAAACAGAACAGACTGCCGACGGTACATTGATCGTCGCTTTCGCTGATGCTCAACACCGGATACCCGCTCAGCGAAGCGAACAACCGGCTGCGCTCTTCGCTGGTCAATTTGCCGATGTACACCGCGTCGCACTCACTGACAATGGATGAGTTGTCGGCCAGCAGGCGGCGCACGGTAACGGGTCGGCCAGTGGCCTGGGTGGTGCCCTTGACCAGGTCGTCGGTGTATTCGGTAGGGCCGACGATGCACAAACGAAGTCGTGCTGGCTCAACTGGCCAGCGGGCATAGCTGAGTATCCCAAGTACAACCTGCGTGACCGATTTGGCGCGCTGGTCGGCCATGCCTGGTGGTGTTTGCGCTTGAGCGAAAACGAAGCCGCTCAGCAAACAGAGAAAACCTGCAAGTACGGCCTGCTTGCAGCCAGCAACGCACTCTGTCATCCAGACAGCCACCTTCATGCAGGGATTCTCTTCGATCGTAACGGGAGGGTGCCGCAACGATAGCACAGCGCTGAAACACCAGCGAGGCCACGTACGACGGCACTTCGGACAGTTTCCGGCGTCCGGTGCCGCCGCCATTTATTGCCTCGGCTCGACTGTCTCTTCCAACTCCAGCATCAACCCGCTCAACCGCTTGACCTTGCGTCGCACCGCCTCTTCAAACACTCCGGCACGTGGCTCGATCAATGTGAACCAGTCCTTGGCCCGGGTAATGCCGGTATAGATCAGCTCCTTGGTCAGAACCGGGTTCAGGGCGTCCGGCAAAATCAACGCCGTATGGGCAAACTCGGAGCCCTGGGATTTGTGCACGGTCATGGCGTACACGGTTTCGACATCATTGAGCCGACTCGGCAGGACAAAACGCACGCCACCCTGGCCGTCATTGCGCGGGAAGGCCACGCGCAATACCTGACGACCCGCCTCGGGGCCATCGCGCTCCGGCAGCTTGAGGGCGATGCCGATGTCGCCGTTCATCAAACCCAAGCCATAGTCGTTACGGGTCATCAGCACAGGCCGGCCTTCGTACCACTGCTGATTGCTGTCGATCAATCGAGCCTTGAGCAACGCATCGGTCACGCGCTGATTCAAGCCCTCCACACCCCATGGCCCTTTACGAACGGCACACAACAACTGGAAGGCGTCGAAGGCTTGCAGCACCTGGCGCGCCCAATCGGTCCAGCGTGAATCCTCAAGCGAGCTGTCGGGCGATGGCCGCAGGTTGCGCAGCAGGCTGAGGTAATGCCGGTAGCCTTGCGGCCCATCACCATGACCTTCGAGCAATAGGCGCTCCAGCGCCCGGTCTTGTTCACCCTTGAGGGGCAGGGAAAATACATCGCCGTGGCTTCGAGCCGCCAGCAGCTGCCGAGCCTCTTCGGGTTGTTGCCGGTTGACCCAGCGTGCCAGTTGACCAATGCCGCTTCCCTCGCCGAACCGGCGCGAGTGACGCAGCATCACCACTTGCTGGGCCAGTGGATGAGTCCCCTGAGTGTCTTCTTGCAAACCACTGGCTGCGAGGTTTTCACCACTGACTGTTTCCAGCCACTGACTCGTCTGCGGGCTATACCAACCCGCCTCGGCGTCGCGGCACAGATCACCCAGCACAGCGCCGGCTTCCACCGAGGCCAGTTGGTCCTTGTCACCCAGCAGAATCAGTCGGGCATGGGCCGGCATCGCATCGAGAAGATTGGCCATCATCTCCAGGTCGATCATTGAGGCTTCATCCACCACCAGCACATCCAGCGGCAAACGGTTACCGGCGTGGTGCCGGAAATGTCGTGTACCAGGCCGACTGCCGAGCAGACGGTGCACGGTGGTAACGTCTGACGGAATTTTATCTCGCACGGCTTCAGCGACTTCCAGCGTGCGGACTTGTTGGCTGATGGACTCCGTCAATCGTGCCGCAGCTTTCCCGGTGGGGGCGGCGAGACGGATGCGCAAGGGTTTGCCAGCCTCCACCGCCGGCGCCTGAAGCAATGCCAGCAAGCGCACGACCGTGGTGGTCTTGCCCGTCCCCGGGCCGCCGGTGACGATGCTGAAGGCGCTGCGGGTCGCCAAGGCACACGCGAGTTTCTGCCAGTCGATCACCTCGCCAGGCCTGGCCGGACCGAACAGACCGACAAGACGTTGGGGCAGATCACTCGGCGTGGTTTCGTGTTCGGCCAGACGCACACGCAGGGCGTCATCGATACGCCGCTCGTAAGCCCAATAGCGGCGCAGATAAAGGCGTTTTCCCGACAGTACCAATGGCCTTTGTTGAGCCGTTTCACGCCTGTCTGCTGCCAATGCGACCAGATTGCTGGCGGCCAGCACCTTGCACCAATGGGCGCCGTCCAGCGCCTCAAGCAATTGTGATGGCAGCAGCATCGCGCCACTTTGCAGATCACCTTCCGGCGGCAATGACAGTGCGAAGTCAGGCTCTTTCAGGGTCTCGAACAGGTCCAGGCAGACATGGCCGTGACCCAATTGATGACTGGTCAATGCCGCAGCCAGTAGCACCAGAGGATCATCGCCGGGAGCAAGTTCGTGCAAGAACGCAACGAAGGCCTTGTCCAGCGCTCGCAACCAGCCCCGTTCGACCCAACGGGTGAGCAGCAGCAACAAGTCATCGGCACGACTCAACGGTGCCAGACTCGCCAGACTTTCCGCTGCCAACGGTGTCGGCAGCAAATCGGCGAAGGTACGACTCATAGCAGTACTCCCTGTTCCCAGGCGGGTTCGGCCTTGGGTTCTGGCTTGCCCTGGAACAGCCGGTCAAGACGCTCGATCAGTTCTCTTGGCGGACGGGCGAAATACACGCCCTGACTGGACGCGCGGGTGCCGCGCAGGAACAGATACAGCGCCCCACCGACGTGCCGGTCGTAATCGTAATCGGCAAGCCGCGCTTTGAGTTGGCGGTGCAGGGCCAACAGGTACAGCACGTATTGCAGGTCGTAGCGATTGTCCAGAATCGACTGCTCCATGGCTTGCTCGGTATAGGCCATGTCATCGACGCCCAGCCAGTTGGATTTGTAATCGGCGACGTAATAGCGACCATCATGTTCGAACGTCAGATCGATGAAACCTTTGAACATGCCATTGAGCAGCACCGGTTCGGCTGCAACACGGGCAACGCCGTTGTGGGTGTATTGGCGGACCAGTTCGTCGAGTTTGAGCACATCGACTTTATGGCTGGCGAACCAGAATTCCATCTCGACGCGGTACTGGGTCAATTGCTCGAATATCACTGGCGCCTGTCCGGCACCGATGTGCAGCGGGGACTTGAGCAGGTGCTGCAGCCAATCGCTCAGCGTGGTGATCCAGCCTTCCCAGCCACGACGGTTGCAGCGACGGGCAATGGCATCTTCCACGGCTTGTGGTGTGGCGGCAAAACCTTCGTTACCGGCCCATTCAAGCAAACCATGGAGAAAGGTGCCGGGGTTCGGACCCCGAGGGAAGCGATGGATATCGGCACCGCCAGCGACCACTTCTCTCGGCGCTTCCGGGTCAAGGCGCTCGTCGTCAAACAGCTTTTGCGCTTGCGGGTTTTCCGGTGCTTCGTCACTGCCCACGCTCAGGCTGTCGCCAATGCGCAGGGCGCTGTAGGAGGCAATCCACCAGTTTTCGCTGGCCTTGCGCTTGGGAATCAGCGGGGCAAGCAATGTCGCATCGTTTTGCGGCGGGTGGTAATGCTCGGCGGTTTCTTCAGGCATTTCACTGTAGTTCAGCGCCGCACAATCCTGCTGCAAGTCTTCAAGCCAACGCGTCAACCCCGCCGATTCGTTCAATGGCGCACCACCGCCCAGCAAATAACCCAGTGCCGAAAGGTGCAGCACCGAACTGTTGTTATTGCCGCGCTTGAGGTCCGTAACACCGAGCCAACAGGCATGTTGTGCACGGGTCAAGGCCACATACAACAAGCGCAGATCCTCGGCCAGGCGCTCATGATCGGCCAGCGCGATCAACTCGGGTGTCGGCTTCAACGTCACCTGGGCCTTGCCGGTCTCGTCGTGGTAATGCAGCGGCAAGCGGCTGCCGTCGACCGGCTTCGCCGAACACACGAACGGCAGGAACACCAGCGGATACTCAAGCCCCTTGGACTTGTGAATCGTCACGACCTTGACCAGTTGCTCGTCGCTCTCCAGACGCAGTATCTGCTCTTCGCCAGCTTGGCCGGACAACGCCAGGTGTTCGGATAAATGCCGGATCAATGCTTGCTCGCCATCGAGTTCGGCGGCCGCCTGTTGCAGCAGTTCGGACAAGTGCAACAGATTGGTCAGCACACGCTCGCCGTCGCTTCGCGCGATCAGTGCCTGAGGTAGCTGGAAGTCATGCAGCAAGCGACGCAGCATCGGCAGCACACCCTGTTTGCGCCAGAGTTCGCGATAACCGCGGAACTGCATGACCCGCGCTTCCCACCCCAACTCGTCCTGATTCAAGCGTTCCAGCTCAGCCAGCGACAGATTCAGCGTGATACAGGCCAACGCCGCTCGCAGCGGACGCTCGACATCCGGCTCGGCGCAGGCCTTGAGCCAGGTCAGCAGGTCATGAGCTTCCTGTGCGGCGAACACCGAGTCCTTGTCCGACAGATACACGCTGCGCACGCCCCGGGCCGTGAGTTCGGCGCGCACGGCCTGAGCCTCTTTGCCGTCACGTACCAGGATCGCAATATCCGCTGGCAGCAAGCCTTTGAAGTCCTTGCCGTCCTGGATAAAACCCGCCTGGCCTTGTTGCCCGCCATTGAGCAAAGCAGTGATTTCGCTGGCGCAAGCAGCGGCTAATTGCTGTCGGTAAACGGCACCGGACAATGGTTGTTCGGCGGGCAGATGCCAGATGTTCAGAGCGGGTACAACCTGACCCTTTACCTGCAGAACTTCTTTGCGGCCCTGGGAGGCGACCGGCAGGAACGGCACCGGATTTTCGCCACTTTTTTCACGGAACAGAAATGCGCCCCGCCCCGCTTCCCGCGACTCGGCGCGCTCGAACACATGGTTCACCGCATCGACCATGCCATGGCTGGAGCGGAAGTTGGTGCCCAGGGTATGCAGCCGGCCAGTGGTGGCCTGGCGGGCACGCAGGTAGGTATAGATGTCGGCACCACGGAAGGCGTAGATCGCCTGCTTCGGGTCGCCGATCAGGAACAGGCCGCATTCAGGATTGTTGTCCTCGATGCGATAGATGCTTTCGAAGATCTGGTACTGAACCGGGTCGGTATCCTGGAATTCGTCGATCAACGCTACCGGAAATTGCTCGCGGATCAGGGTTGCCAAACGTTCGCCGCCCTCGGCTTGCAACGCAGCATCGAGGCGCAGCAGCATGTCATCGAAACCCATTTCCGCGCGGCGACGTTTTTCCTCCTCGAACCGCGCGCCTACCCACTGAGCGGCGTGTTGCAGGACTGCCGCATCGGGGGTCGGCAAACTGTCGAGACTGGCCTTGAGGCCAGGCATTGCGTCCAGTCCCGGGTGATTGGGCACTTCGCCCTTTTTCCATGCCTCAGCCATGCCATCAGGTGTCAGGCGAGTGAAGCCGGTGCCAATATCCAACTGCTCAAGCAATTCATCTTCGGCCCAGGCTTTTATCTTTTCGAACCAGGGTTCGAAATAGCGTGCCTGCATCTTCCGACCGTCGACGCTTTTACTCGCGATGCCCTCATGACAGATGGCAAGCAACTCGTCCGCCCATTGACGCCAAGGCATTTTGAGGTCGAGCAATGCGGCTCGTCGCTCTTGCAGACACTCAGTGATCAGCTCGACAGGCTCTTTGCCTTCAGTGCTGTGGCGCTCACTGGCGAACAAACCACGAACTCGCGGCAACAGGGCTGCGGGCCCGCCCCAATTACCGCGCACCCAATTCAGCGCATCGCCTTGCATCGGGTAACAGAACAATCGCCAGTAATCGCGCAGAACCTCGCCGAGCAAATCACTGTGATCGGTTTCCAGGGTCTGGGTAAACAGGCTGCCACTGTCGAACGCGTGCTCGCGCAACATGCGCTGACACCAACTGTGGATGGTCGAGACAGCTGCTTCGTCCATCCACTGAGCAGCGATGTCCAGACGGTTTGCGCATCCGGGCCACTGCTCGGGAAGGTACTGTTCACGCAGCTCTGCAATCAGGGCATCCGGCGCCGGTGTTTCATCGCGGAAAAACCGTGCGGCTTCGGCAAGACGCGTTCGAATACGTTCGCGCAGCTCTTTGGTCGCGGCGTCGGTGAACGTCACAACGAGGATTTGCGGCGGTAACAATTCACGTCCAAATCCGCTTGATTCTCCGCCGTGGCCCAAGACCAGACGCAGGTACAACGCGGAAATAGTGAAGGTCTTGCCGGTCCCGGCACTGGCCTCGATCAGTTGACTGCCGCGCAGCGGGAACGCCAGGGCCAACGGTGTCTGGCCGGTCATGAGCGCGGCTCCTCGCTGGTCAATGTGCGCCAAGGCGCTTCCAGCATTGGCTTGTACAAGGCGTTGCACCAATCGGCGAAGGTCTCGTCGGCAATCAGTGCGTCATAGTCAGCAAACTGCCGGGCGAGCGCGGGACTTTCGCGGCGCTCGCCGTCAGTGGTCAGGCCGTCACCTTCATAGGCTTTGCGAGCAGCCGCGTCGGCTTTGGCAGGATCAGTCTGGTTTAGCCAGGCAAACGCCGTTTTTACTGCAATGGGTAGCGGTTGGCGCATGCCTGCTTGCCAGGCCATCAGCAGGTCGCTCAAGGTCCGGAATGCAACATCCTTCTCCATCGGACCGAGCAGCAGGCTGTCGTCACTGGCCACCAGCGCAGTGGTCATGGCCATTCCACTGGCGCTGGCAACCAGATGATTGACCCATGACCGTGTCAGACGATGCCATTTGCGAGACTTGATCGAGCCGATGCTGTTGGGAATCGTGGTGACCGACAGCAAACCACCGTCGGCTCGCTGATGCAGACCGCTGAGCCAACCTTCGAGGCGCAGCCCTTGCAGCTCAAGACTCACAGGTAAAGCGCTGGTGAGCGGTGTCGGCCATAGGGCCAAAAGCTGTTGATAACGCTGCAGCAGATCCGGCAATGGCTCGATCAATTCCCGTTGCAGGCATTCGCCAAAGCCGGCCATGGGCAGCAGGCCGCTGTTTTGCAGACGTTTGGCCTGCGCCTCCAAAGCCTGATCGGATTGATCCAGATGCTCCAGCGCGGCGTCGAGCAAACTGTCGCTGAGGCTGTAGCGTTGCAACGCGTCGAGGACAAATGGCTCCTCATCGGCAAGCGGCACTTCAGCCGCTTCAAAGAACACCTTCAGCCGCTGACTGAAGAAGTGCCGCACCGGGTTGCGCAGAAAGTCCTGCAGTTGGCCAAGGCTTAGCGGCTCTTCCTGGACATAGGGGGCGAGAATGCTGTTATCGGTTGCCGACTCAACTGCATGATGAAGCACCTGCCATTCGCTGGCGTAGCTGAACAAGTCATCGCCTTCGTGGAAATAGCGGGCACTGAAAGGCTGTAACGGGTGCTCCTGAGTCATTGCCTCAAGCAAGTCTTCATCGGCATTGTGCAGTTGCCATCCGCTGGCCAGATGGTCGCGCAGTTGGCCAATCAGCACAGAAGCCGGGCGTTCGCTGTTATCGCGAATGCTGCGGCCAACCCAACTGATGTAGAGCTGGTTACGTGCTGACAGTAGCGCTTCCAACAATAGATAGCGGTCGTCTTCGCGCCGGGAGCGGTCACCCGGACGGTAATCGCTGCCCATCAGGTCGAAGTCCAGTGGCGGTTGCGCACGCGGATAATCGCCATCATTCATCCCGAGCAGGCAGACCAGCTTGAACGGGATCGCGCGCATGGGCATCAAGGTGCAAAAGTTAACTGCACCGGCGAGAAAACGTTGGGACAAGCGCCCCTGATCGAGGCCGGCAAGCCAGGCCTCACGAACTACGGTCAACGGCAACTCGTCGTGCAGACCGACAGACTCACAGGTCTCAAGCCAGGTCTCACGCAACTCTTCGAGCTGGGCAAGCAGGTAGTCGTCATGCTCATTGCTGGCCTGGAAAAACAACTGCACCAACGCTTGCAGGCGCATCCCCCATTGCAGGGGCGGCGCAGGTCGGGTGAGTTCCTGATGAGCAATTTCAAGCGCATCCAGGAGCGCCACTAAAGGACCTATGAGCGCGGCGTCCAGACCACCGATCTCATCGTAGGGCTCGATACCTTGGCAGGCACTGGCGCTGCCGACTGCATACCCAAGCAACATCCGCCGTAAGCCGAAACGCCAACTGTTTTGCTCCAGTTCCTGCGGCAATCCAAGCCCCGCTCGTTGCTCTGCGCTCATGCCCCAGCGGATGCCCGCGCCTTCGATCCAGCGATGCAGGGTCGGCAGGTCACGCTCCTCTACACCGAAGCGAGCGCGCAACGCTGGAACGTCCAGCAGATCAAGGATCTCACTGACGGGGAAACGACTGTCTGGCAGTTTGAGCAGGTGTTCGACAGCAATCAGCAGTGGATCACGACCGCGCTGGCCTTGATCTGCGAGCGTGAATGGAATGAATCGTGGGTCATGACGTTCAAGCTGGCCGAACACAGCGCGAATATGCGGTGCATAACTGTCGATGTCCGGAACCATCACGATAACGTCGCGCGGTCTTAACTCAGGATCAGCACTGAAGCGTGCGAGTAACTGATCGTGAAGTATCTCTACTTCGCGCTGAGCACTGTGGGCAATGTGAAAACGGATCGATTGATCCACATCTGTATCGACTGCCGGCCAGCGTTCGCGTGTTTCATTCAGAGGGCGCAATTCGAGGATGTCGTCCTGCAGCTGGTTCAGCAGGTTCTGTGGCTGGCTGTCACTGAACAGATCAATGCGCCCATCACGAAACGCCGAGCGATAGCTGTTGGGATCGTCGTAGCTGTCGAGCAGATTTATGTAGTCCCGCCCTTGTTTACCCCACGCTGCCAACAGCGGATGGGCATACTGATGCAGGGTTTGCGAATCCAGCACGACCGGCATGCCACTCTTGCGGGCCTGACGTTTGTATTGATGCCGCAACAGGTCTTTATCGGCGACGATGTCCGCCCAATGGTGACGACATGGGTTGTGCACGCAAAGCAAAACCTGGCTGAAACGGGCCAGACCGGCGAGTGCTTCCAGAGCCTGAGCGGGAAGCGAAGAAATCCCGAAAACGATCACTCGGGATGGTAATCCGTCGGGGGCGACATCGAGGTTGTTAATGCGCTCGATAAATCGTTGATGGACGCCAGCACGACTTTGCGCCATGCCTTGCTCCCCCACATCCAGCAACAACGCACGCCACAATTCCGCCTGCCAGCAGTTGGCCGGGGTCAGGGGTTTGGCTTCACCCCGACCGTTGCGTAATTGATGACGACCTTCAGCCCAGTCCTCAAGCCAGTCGGCTCGGTACACCTGATACTGGTCGAACAGGTCTGCCAGTCGCTCAGCCAGTTGATAGCGTTTGCGCAAATCGGTGTCATTGGTCAGAAAGCGATGCAGAGGCTCGAAGTGGGGCTGACCTATCAACTGCGGAAGCAGCCGCATGAGTCGCCAGGTCAGCGGGGCCTTATCGAGCAAAGACTTGGCGGGAATTTCATCTCTGCCAAGCACCATGCGGTAGAGCTGCCACATGAAGCTGCCCGGTAATTGCACGTCGATGGCTGCGGCGATTCCGCAGCCACCCATATCGTCCTCTTCCGGGTCTTCTGCCAGTGCCAGCTTTAGCCACTGGGCGATGCCGTTGCTCTGCACCAGAGCGATTTCATTTTCCAAGGGAGCCAGCGGGTATCGCCGCATCCAGCTGACCACCAGGCTGCGCAGCTCGTCTAGGCGGTTACCGTGAACCACCATAAAACCAGCACTGAGGGACGTCGCGTCCGGCATAAAGGCTTCCTTGGAAAAATACAAAAGCTAGGGCCGAACCTTAGCATTGTCGGGAGACTGTGACAGCCGGGAGCTGTCCGGTAATGCTGTACGAACTTTCCTGCGGGCAAAACAAAACCCCAACTGCTTTCGCAATTGGGGTTTCGGAATTTAATCTTGACGATGACCTACTCTCACATGGGGAAACCCCACACTACCATCGGCGATGCATCGTTTCACTGCTGAGTTCGGGATGGGATCAGGTGGTTCCA